>Ga0187783_10000002_pt1 | contig 413138 bp, 353 predicted proteins | sample 1015_SJ02_MP02_2_FD_132471 | JGI IMG/M metagenome (GOLD analysis project Ga0187783, IMG submission 132471) | Tropical peat soil microbial communities from peatlands in Department of Meta, Colombia - 1015_SJ02_MP02_20_MG | ecosystem: Environmental > Terrestrial > Soil > Wetlands > Peat... | reverse complement strand
GATTTCCACGACGGTCACTGTGACGGAGACAGCCGGCGCTGAGTTGCAAACGATGAACGCGACCATCGGCAACACGGTTAGCGGCACGGCGCTCGATTCGCTGCCTGCGCTCGGGCGCGATGCCGGCACTTTTATGACTTTGCAGCCCGGTGTGAGTCCGGACGGCAGCGTTGCGGGCGCAGTAGAGGATCAGAGCACCTTCACGTTGGACGGCGGCCAGAATAGCAACGATATGGACGGCAGCATGAACGTCTACACCCTGAGCTATGCAAATGATCCCACCGGCGGGGCGATGGGTGGAGCGCCCACGGGCGTGATGCCGACCCCGATCGACAGCGTTGAAGAGTTTAAAGTCAATACAGCGGGGCAGACGGCTGACTTCAACAGCTCAGCAGGCGCGCAGGTGGAGATGGTCACGCGCCGGGGCACGAATAGCTGGCATGGCAGTGGCTACGAGTATTACCTCGACAACAACTGGAACGCGAATTCCTGGACGAATAACAACACGCAGACGCCGTTGCCGGACTACCACTACAGCCGCTTCGGCGGCCGCGCGGGCGGACCGATCATTCCGAAGCAGATTCTCGGCGGAAAAACCTATTTCTTCGCGAACTATGAAGGATTCCGCTGGCCCAACGTAGGCACCTACGCACACGCGGTCCCAAGCCCCGATATGGAGGCCGGAATCCTGACGTTCAACGGAGTGAATTACAGCCTCAAGAACTACGATCCCCGGGGAATTGGAATCGATCCCACAATTCAGGCCATGTGGCAGAAGTACGAACCTCAGGGAACGGCTGCCGGATGCGGCCCGGCCGGCGGCGGTTCACGTTGCGATGGGGTCAACGAATTCGGGTTCGTCGGGAATATCGCTCTGCCGCAGACGACCAACTTCGGCGTGACCCGGTTCGACCACGACTTCGGCACGAAGTGGCATCTCAACACCACCTACCACTACTTCAATGAGCACCGCGCCACAACAAGCCAGGTCGACATCGGGGGCGCATTCCCAGGTGATACGCTCGGCACGGCCGTAACCCTTTCGAACCGGCCGCAACAGACGTGGTTCTACACAGCCGGCCTGACCACCAACATCAGCCCGAACGTCACCAACGATTTCCATTACAGCTATTTGCGAAATTACTGGGCGTGGGACACCGCAAACGCGCCGCCGCAGCCCGGGACGGACTCGACCGGCGTGCTCGAACCCTTCGGCGAGTCACAACTCGAAGTTCTGGCGCCGTATAACGTGAACGCTCAAAACGTCCGTACTCGTTTCTGGGACGGTCACGACAACTACCTGCGTGACGACATCACCGTCCTCCACGGTAACCACCTCTTTCAGTTTGGCGGAATCTACCAGCGCAACTGGGATTGGCATCAGCGCACCGATAACGGCGGCGGCATCAACTACACGCTTACATACCAGATCGGCGACACACTGGGAGCCGGATTAGTGGATATGTCCAGCCTCTACGCAGCGGGCTATGCCGGGGGCGCTGCCAACGAGACCCTGGCAACAGACCGCGATGCGGCCGCTGTCCTAGGCATCGTCACCGATTCACAGGTCGCCTACACACGTTCGGGCAACAGCCTTACCTTGAACCCGCCGCTGACGCCTGCGTTCGATCAAAGCACGATTCCTTATTACAACGTTTATTTCAGCGACAGTTGGCACATGAAGCCGAGTTTCACGTTGACGTTCGGCCTCGGGTACACCATCGAAATGCCGCCGACCGAAGCAGAGGGGAAGCAGGTCGAGGTCGTCGATGCCAGCGACCAACAGTTGAATCTTGGAGATTATCTGGCGCAGCGCAAGGCCTTCGCCTTGCTCGGCCAAGTCTATAACCCCGAGGTCGGCTACGCTCTCGTGGGCAACGTCGGCAACGGACTGAAGTATCCCTACAACCCGTACTATGGTTCGTTCAGCCCGCGCATTTCCGCTGCCTGGAATCCTCAATTTGGCGCGGACAGCATGTTCGGCAAGATTTTTGGCGCCAATAACACCGTCATTCGCGGCGGGTACAACCGCATTTATGGCCGCCTCAACGGCGTCGACCAGGTCCTCGTGCCGCTACTGGGTGAAGGTCTGATCCAGCCGGTGCAGTGCAAGCTGGCCTTGGCAAGCGGCAATTGCGGTCCGGCCACTCCCACTGCCGATACTGCTTTCCGCATTGGGGTCGACGGCAACACAGCTCCGATTCCAGCGGCCACTCAGACTCTTCCTCAGCCCATCTTCCCGGGCTTCAATAACGTAGCTGCAGCGGCAGGTGAAGGATTCGATCCGAATTTCAGGCCGAATGCAGTCGACTCATTCGATCTCACGATTCAGCGCCAGCTCAGCCCGAAGCTGATCCTGGAAGTGGGCTACATCGGCCGGCGCATCACTCACGAATATCAGCCAGTCAACATCAACGCCGTTCCGTACATGATGACGCTGGGCGGCCAGACGTTTGCGAATGCCTACGCGGCGGTTGAGAAAGCTTTGGGATGCACCATGTCCTACGTTGCTTGTGGCGCGAATCCTAACGCGGCAGTCCCTGTGCAGCCCTTCTTTGAAGCGGCGCTCTCGGGAACCGGCTATTGCACCGGTTTCTCGAGCTGTACGGCGGCGGTCGTGAGCCAAACCAATCCAAACGCCCTTTCCGGCGCGGGTGAGTTTGGCAACTTCACTTCGCAGGCTGTCTGGAGTCTGTGGTCAGACCTGGATAATGGCGGCATCGGCGGGGCGGTTGGCGGCGGAACAGCGCCTGGATGGAATTTCCCGCGCAGCATGCTGAATTCACCGATCGCTGCCACCTGCACGGCGGAGAACTCCAACGGTTGCAGCGGTCAAATGTCTGGGGGCGTGGCACTCAACGCCAGCATCGGCCACGGGAATTACAACGCTGCCTTCGCCTCATTCAAGACGACCGATTGGCACGGGGTCACCTCCCAGCAGAACTTCACCTTTAGTCGTGCGCTGGGAACCGGTGCGGACGTGCAGGCCACCAGCGAATACACTCCGGACGATCCGTTCAACCTCAATGAGATGTACGGACGCCAGAACTTCGATCACACTTTTGTGTATAACCTCTACATTGCGTACCAGCCTCCGATTTATAGGGGTCAGCACGGTTTCGTCGGGCACGTGGCGGGAGGTTGGAGCCTTGCTCCCATCCTCGCTGCCGGAACTGGAGCGCCGCAAGAGTGCAACACCTTGACTGCCGATTCCCAGTCGTTCGGTTCGGGCGACGGCATCAACTACGCCGACAATGAAAACTGCCTCTTCAGCACGCGACCACCCAACCCGAGCGTTCACGAGACGTTCCATCCGGCCGCAAACGGTAATCCTGCGTACACAACCGTCAACTATTTCGCAAATCCAGCGGCAGTAGCCGCCACGGCTCGGGCTCCGATCCTTGGTCTCGACAAGAACGATGGCGGTGAGGGTATCTTGAGCAACCTGCCGTACTGGAACGTGGACTTTCAAATCAAGAAGCTGACCAACATTTCGGAGCGGTTGAGCATCGAGACCCAATTCATGTTCTTGAATATCTTCAACCATCCACAATTCAACGCGGGTTCAACCGGGAACGACCCACTCGATATCGGGCTGCCTCCGAGCGCTTGGGGCGACAGTTCCACCCAAGCGAACAACCCAAGGGCGATGGAGTTCGGCATTCGCCTCAACTTCTAGCGGAATTCAGGTGTAGTGTGGCCACCAGTGGGCCGCTCTGAGTCCACCCCTTGGAGCGGCCTGTTTTCAAACTGCATGACGAAAAGGAGAAGAACAATGACAAGGATCGCAGTGTCGCGGAGGAATTTGCTCGCCACGGGAGCCTGTGCGGTGGTTGGTGCGGTGAGCCTGGCGGTACCGGTGAGCCTGGCGGTACCGGTGAGTGTGGGCTCATTGGGAGGGCAGAACTTAACGACTGAGGAGGTCGTGCGGAGGTGGTACGCAGCCTGGGAGCAGAAAGACTGGGGCCCAGTGGATATCATGCTCGCCGACAATTTTGTCTTTTCGAGCCCGAACGGCGACGACCACATCAGCAAGAGCACGTTCAAAGAGCGGTGCTGGGCAACACAGATCAATTTCATTAAAAGTTTCGACCTGGAGCGGGTCAGCACAGGAGCGAGCGATGCTTTTGTGAAGTACCTTTGCCATACGACGAACGACAAGTCGTTCCGAAACGTGGAGTATCTTCGAATCAATAATGGAAAGTTGGAATCGATGGAGTGCTATTTCGGCGGGCAATCGAGCTTTCCGTCCGCGGTAAGCAACGGGTAGAATCGGGGGGTGCTCTGGTTCTACGAGGCTTTCTTTCCGGTTCTGTGGATCGCCTTTCTTGTCTATTGGCAGATCAAAGCCATTGGTACGAAAACTACGCAGCGTCTGGAGCCCGCGGCGTCGCGCATCGTCCGCGCCCTCACCTTCCTGATCGTGATTGTGGTGCTCTCCACGACTCGGATCCCGCTGCGGTGGCTCTATTTTCAACTCTGGCCGCCTGGGCTCTGGTTCTTCTGGGTGGGAGCTGTCGTCATGGTCGGCGGCATTCTCTTCGCCATCTGGGCGCGAGAGCACCTCGGCCGCAACTGGAGCCGCTCCGTGACGATCAAGCAGGACCACGAGCTGATCGCCACGGGACCTTATGCAGTGGTCCGGCACCCCATCTACACCGGCATTCTAGCGGGGTTCCTTGGTACGGCGATCGCCCTCTCTGAGGTGCGCGGATTTGTCGCTTTCGCGCTTGTCTTCATAATCCTCTGGCGCAAGCTCCGCATGGAGGAGCAATGGATGCGCGCTCAGTTTGGAGAGACATACGCGACCTATGCTTATCGGACCGCAGCTTTAGTGCCCTTCCTCTTCTGATCGCGACGCTGAAGCCTGACCACCCCATCACGCGCAAAACCCGCTCGCGATGGGGACCCCGGAGTGGGCTATTTTCTTTCCCGCGCTTCGCGCGTTTTGTTTTTGAAGTTTCCTGTGTAGAATTTGGGCATGGCTGAACATATAGAGGATCTGCACCAGCGCTACGCGGAGCTCAAAAAGCGCATCGAGCTTGTGCGGAGCTATCTTTGACGAACCTGCCGCGCGGAAACAGCTCGCCGAAGTGGAAGTAAAAACAAACGCCCCGAATTTCTGGCAGGACCAGGCCAAGGCGCAAGGCGTGATGCAGCAGCGTAAGCAGCTGGAAGACCGCATCAACGCCGAGAAGTCGCTGGCGACCAAGACCAGCGACATCGACACCTATTTCCATCTCGCGGAAGAAGAAACGAACGACGCGCAGCGCAATTCGTTGCTCGAGGATATCGCGAAGGAAATTGGGGGAGCGGATGCGTATGTTTCCGAGCTCGAAACGAAGACGCTGCTGGCGGGCGAGAGCGACCGGCTGAACGCGATCCTCACCATCAAGCCTGGCGCGGGCGGCACGGAATCCCAGGACTGGGCGGAGATGCTGCTGCGAATGTATCTGCGCTGGGCGGAAGCGAAGGGCTTTCGCGCGAACGTGCTCGATTCGACGCCGGGAGAAGAAGCGGGAATCAAGTCGGCGACGGTGCAGATTGAGGGCGAGAACGCGTACGGGATGCTGTCTGGTGAGAACGGAGTGCACCGGCTGGTACGAATTTCGCCGTTCGATCAGGCGGCGAGGCGGCACACGTCGTTTGCGTCGGTGTTCGCGGTGCCGGAGATTGACGATCAAATTGAAGTCGTGGTGAAGCCGGAAGACATACGCATCGACACGTACCGTGCGGGCGGTCACGGCGGACAGAACGTTAACAAAGTGGAAACGGCGGTGCGCATCACGCACATGCCGACGGGAATTGTCGTGCAGTGCCAGAACGAACGCAGCCAGCACAAGAATCGTGAGCTGGCGATGAAGATTCTGAAGTCGCAGCTCTACGAGGCGGAACTCGAAAAGAGAAGGGAAGAGCAGCGGAAGCTGGATGCGTCGAAGCCGGAGATTAGTTTTGGGAGCCAGATTCGGTCGTACGTTCTGCAGCCGTATCAGATGGTGAAAGATTTGCGGACGCGCGTGGAACGCGGGGACGTGCAGAAAGTGCTCGACGGGGATTTGGACCCGTTTATTCGCGCGTTTTTGTTGTACCGGCGGAATGGGGAGAACGGGGCAGCGGCGAGGTAGGAATTCGTGGCAGTAGTCGAGGGCAGAGAGAGAGAAAGTTTTACCACAGAGGACACAGAGAAAAACTGGAGGTCAACGTGTCGGGCGAGAAATTGGAGGAGGATGAGTGCGGAAGCCGGTGATTGCGGGCAATTGGAAGATGTACAAGACGTGCATGGACACGCGCGCGTTCTTCGAGGCGCTAAAGCCGCTAGTGGCAAAAGCGGAGCATTGCGAAATTATTGTGGCGCCACCGTTCACGGCGCTGGAGACGGCTGTGGAAGTGACGCGCGGTAGCAATATCGGAATTGCGGGGCAGAACATGCACTGGGAGAAGGAGGGGGCGTTTACCGGGGAAATTTCGGGGCGGATGCTGAGTGAAGTGGGTTGCGTGGGGGTGATCATCGGGCACTCGGAGCGGCGGCAGTACTTCTGCGAGACGGATGAGTCGGTGAATCGGAAGACGAAGGCGGCATTGGCTGTGGGGCTGACACCGATTGTCTGTGTGGGCGAGACGCTGGGCGAGCGCGAGGGCAATCACATGCGGACGGTGCTGAAGCGGCAATTCGAAGGCGGCACGCTCGGATTGACCGGAGAAAACTTCTCGCGTATCCTTTTAGCTTACGAGCCGGTTTGGGCCATCGGAACTGGCCGCACAGCGACTCCCGAGATAGCTGCGGAGGCGCACGGGTATCTTCGAGAGCTGGCGGCAGGGCAGTTTGGGCACCTCCGGGCATCCACCCTTCGCATCCTGTACGGCGGCAGCGTCAAACCTGACAACATACGGGGATTGATGGCGCAGGTGGAAATAGACGGTGCGCTCGTAGGCGGAGCGAGTCTGGATCCGCAATCGTTTGCGTCCATCGTAAATTTTTAGGGCGTGAATTTCTAAACATAGAGGAGCGGTAGAGGCTTTATGCCATCCTGGGCAAAGTGGGGAGTTTCACTGGCCGTCGCAATCGGCCTGATCTGGATCGGCTGGCGCGTGCCTTACGTGTTGGTGACGCTGCACGTGCTCGTCTGCTTCGTGCTTGTTATTGTCATCATGCTGCAGAGCGGCAATGCCGCTGATCTGGCGGGCGCGTTTGGAGGGGCCGGAAGCCAAACGGCGTTCGGTCCGCGGGGAGCAGCGACATTTCTTTCGCGCGCGACCACGTGGTGCGCGATTGTTTTTATGATGACGTCGCTGACGCTGTCTGTGAAGCGCGAGCCGACTCAAGGCGTAAGCACGGGCTCGATCCTTGAAGAGACGCAACAGCCTGCAGCAAAGCAACCGGCAAAACCGGCGCCGCCACTACAAATTCCGGTGCAGCCGCAACAGGCTCCGAAGCAGCCACCGGCTCAGCAGCCACAGCAGAACCCACCGAAGAAATAGTTTGAGGCGCTCGATTGAATGCAACTCGGGGTGGAGGAGTGTCTTTTTTTGCTTGAATAAGAAACAGGATGATGGGTCAGTCTGAATTTCGACCCCTTGTGTCACGAATTAGGAAATTCGAACTGACCCGGTACCAGAAACAGAAGCGGTTTGACAAATCGAATCTGCGCCCCTTACGATAAGAATCCACGCGGTCGTGGCGGAACTGGCAGACGCACCAGCTTGAGGGGCTGGCGGTAGCAATACCGTGGTGGTTCGAATCCACTCGACCGCACCACTTCTTCCGTCTGCGACCGGCCAGCAACCTCTCGCAATCAATCCATGGGTCTTAGCCTAGTGAAACGATCCCGCAAAACTTCATTTCTGGGTTTCTTGTGGCTGAATCGGAGGCGCCGAAGGATGATTTGCGAGTTCAGTCCCGACCATGATGGCATTGCGAATCTGACCGAAGAGGTCGGTAAGCGAGTTTGGCGAGTGGGGTACTAAAATCGTATTGCTGTGATCGTTTGCGGCGATATCTTTCAGAGTGTCGAAGTACTGCGTCATGAGGACGAGTTGCATCACGTCCTGCGGCGTGGACCCGGGAACGGTCTTCGCGAAATCCTCGACAGAATCCTTCAGACCGGAGATGATTGCCTTCCTCTGATTGGCAATACCTTCGCCTTGCAAGCGCTTCGATTCGGCCTCCGCTTCCGCCTGCTTGACCAAAAGCATCTTGTTGGTTTCCGCGCGAGAGACGGTGGCTTCTCTTTCGCGCTGGGCGGCGTTGATGTCATTCATCGCCGCTTTCACTTTTTGGTCGGGAACGATGTCGGAGATGAGCACTTTGACAATCGAGTAGCCGTACTCTTTCATGGAAGCGTCGAGGCTGTCCCGCAGGTCGCTGGCAATGTCCGCCTGATTGAGGAAGGTATCGTCGAGCTTCATTTTGGGGACGTGGCCAAGAACCACGTTGTAAACCATCGATTCGATCTGTTTTACCGGGTCCGATAATTTGTAGAAGGCAGCCTCGACCGCGTCTGGAATGATTTTGTATTGGATGGAGACGGGAATCTGGACGAAGACGTTGTCCTGGGTCTTTGTTTCCACTTGGACGTCGAATTGTTGCACTTTCATGCTAAGGCGGCGAACCACGGTCTCCAGATATGGAGTTTTCCAATTGAGACCCGGACCGGCCGCGCGTGCGAATTTGCCCAGGCGCTGGACGATCGCGACTTGCGCCGTTTCAACCGTGAAGAATGAACCGAGGACGATGCTTAGAACGAGGATTCCGACGAGCACAAACAAGATGAGGAAAACGGTTCCCAGGTCCATCTTCACTCGCCTCCTGTGATTTAGGCTTGAGTCGTGGAGAAACGGCGGCAATTCTACATTAGAAGTGGCAAACTCAGGTGAAGCGGCGCGCTTTTCTCGGTTTGAGCGTCCGATGGGGCGACGACAGGCTTCGAAGTACCAGCGCCGGGAACCTTTCTTGACGATTCTCCGTATTAGGCTCTAGAGTCTCGTGGAGGAATCTTTCCATGGTTACAAGGATCGCGATCATGTTGCTTGCGGTAACGCCGGTCTGCAGCGCCGGTTCGAAATACCACGAGACCCAGACGCAAACGTGGTCTTTCGCACCCGGCGGCCACGTCGAGCTTCGGCTGAGGGGCGGTGACGTTCACGTCATACGGGCCGAAGACCCCAGCCACATCACGATTCGATACACGATGGAATCGAATCATGAGAGCTTTGCCCACAAGGTACAAGCGCGGTTCCAGGTGACGTCCTCAGTGGCCGACCTGAAATTTGCGGCACCACTCGATGGCTCAGTCGACGTGGAGCTTGAAGTCCCAGCGGAAACCGGCCTCTACATCCGGGCGAAAGGCGGCGACCTTTCGGTGACCGGAATCGAAGGCGACGAAGACCTGCAGACGGTCGGCGGCGATATCACTCTGGAACTGCCTGCTGAAGCCAAGTTCTATCGCGTCGACGCCTCGACCCACGCCGGCGACATCGAGAACTCGCCCTTTGGCGATCCCAAGGGTTGGGTGGGGTCGAAAATTCATTTCCGCGGAGACGGTAAGTATCGTTTGCATGCACACACGTTTGCAGGGGATATTCGCTTCTCTACACTCTCCGCTTCCCGCTGAATTCGCCCACGCTCGCCCCCAATTTTTTCTCGCATAGCCTGTCCTTTTCGTTGTTGAAATTCAGCCACGCTTGTATATGATGCGTTTTTCTTATCGGTACCATCGACGCTTTTTGCCAATGGGGCAAGGGGAGCAAAAGCGATGCGACTTGGGAAGCCCGATCGTGGGTCCGCTGCAACCGCTGCGCTGCTGTCACTTCTGATCGTCACGCTGGTCGTAGTTACTGTTTACATCTTCATTTCGAAAATGTGGGTGGCGCCCCCGGCGATTACGTCGTTTGGCGAGGAAATCGACCACCAATACGATCTGACGCTGGCGGTGACGGGGACAGTTTTCATCCTCTCGCAACTCGGCTTGGCGTACGCAATCTTCCGTTTTCGCGATCACGGCCAAAAAGCGCGGTACACGCATGGCAACAACATGATGGAGGTGCTGTGGACCTCGGCGACGATCATCCTTTTCGTAGGCCTGGGCTTGATGGGCTACAAGGCATGGTCGGAGATGCGGTTCACGCAGGCCGCACCGGACGCGGTGCAAGTGGAAGTGACCGCGAATCAATTTGTTTTCAACTTTCGGTATCCGGGACCGGATGGGAAATTCGGCAAGCTCGATCCGAAGCTGATCAGTGCCTCGACCGGGAATCCGCTGGGGCTTGATCCGAGCGACTCGGCGGGGAAGGACGACATCGTGGTGCCGACGCTGACGGTGCCAGTCAATCGCGAGATTCAGTTGCTGCTGCGGTCGCAGGACGTGATCCACAATTTCTTCGTGCGCGAATTGCGACTGCAGCAGGATGCTCTGCCGGGGATGGTAATACCGATGCATTTCACCGCGAATAAGATAGGGCGTTACGAAGTGGTATGCACCCAATTGTGCGGTTTGGGACACTACCGAATGCGGACTTTTCTGGATGTCGTCTCGGACTCGGATTATCAGAATTTCCTGAAGCAGCAGGAACAACAGCTTTCCGGCGCGCTGGAAACGCAGCCTCAGGCGACCGGGCAGTGAAATCCAACCAAGTCTTGGACCGTAATCGGATGCGCGCAAACGACAGAGGAGGGGATGCATGAGTGCGCACGCTCACGTGGTTCCGCACGAACCCACGGGCTTCGTAAGCAAATACATCTTCAGCAGGGATCATAAGGTGATCGGAATTCAATACCTGCTGCTGGCGATGACGGCTGTCGTCATTGGCGTGATCCTGTCGGTGCTCATGCGTCTCCATCTGGGATGGCCCAACATGCACCTGCCGTTCGTGAGCGGCGGCCTAATGACGCCAGAGCAGTACGCGGCTCTGCTGACGATGCATGGCACGATTATGGTGTTTTTTGTGCTGACGACGGCGCCGCAAGGCGGGTTTGGAAACTATTTTCTGCCGATACAGATTGGCGCGCCGGATATGGCGTTTCCGACGCTGAACATGCTGTCGTTTTGGGTGACGTTTCTGGCGTTCGTTTCGATTCTGGTGGCGTTTGTGGTGCCCGGCGGTGCGCCGATCAGCGGTTGGACCAGTTACACGCCGTTGAGCGGGCTTGGCGAAGTGACGGGGCCCGGCGAGGGCTTGGGCCAGACGCTGTGGATTATCAGCATTTCGTTATTCTGCCTGGCTTCGCTGCTCGGGGCGCTGAATTTTATCGCGACGACGATTGATATGCGCGCGCCCGGGATGACTTTATTCCGGATGCCGCTGACGGTGTGGGGATGGTTCGTGACGGCGATTTTGGGCTTGCTGGCGTTTGGCGTCCTGCTGGCGGGGGGCGTGCTCTTGCTGCTGGATCGGTCGGCGGGGACCAGTTTTTTCATTCCGGCGGGAACAGTGGTGAGCGACCAGGTTCAGCCGCACAGCGGGGGATCGCCGCTGCTTTGGCAACATCTATTCTGGTTCTTTGGACACCCTGAGGTTTACATCGCGATTCTGCCCGGAATGGGAGTGGCGTCACACGTCCTCTCGACATTTGCGCGCAAGCCTGTGTTCGGTTATCGAGCGATGGCGGGCGCGATATGCGCCATCGGTTTTCTCGGATTCATGGTGTGGGGACACCACATGTTCGTCAGCGGCATGAGCCCGTATTCAGGCTTTGCGTTTTCGGTGATGACCATGTCGATTGGCGTGCCGTCGGCGATCAAGACCTTCAACTGGCTGGGCACGCTGTGGAATGCGAAGATCATTTTCAAGACGCCGATGCTGTTTGCGCTGGGCTTCGTTTCGCTCTTTGTTAGCGGCGGCCTTTCTGGCCTTTTCCTGGCGCAGCCAGCGGTGGATAACCTGCTGCACGCAACGTATTACGTTGTGGCGCACTTCCATCTGGTGATGGGTGTGGCCGCGATTTTCGGCATCTTTGCCGCGATGTATTTCTGGTACCCGAAAATGTTCGGCCGATTCATGAACGAGCCGCTGGGGAAGTTGCATTTCTGGTTTACGTTTGTGGGCGCTTATCTGATTTTCATGCCGATGCACTGGGTGGGGATTGCGGGGGGGATTCGACGTTATGCGGACTACGGTGCCGTGGATTTCCTGAAGCCATTGCAGCCGGTGCACGTTTTTATGTCGATTGCGGCGTTTGTGACGGCCGGCGCTCAGCTTTTCTTTTTGTGGAACTTTTTCTGGAGCCTGAAGCATGGCGCCAAGGCTTCTGACAATCCATGGAACGCGACTACGCTCGAATGGAGCACGGCCACGCCGCCACCGCTCGACAATTTTGGCGGACATTACCCCAGCGTTTACCGCGGGCCGTACGAATTCAGCGTGCCGGGAGTAACGGAGGATTTCATCCCGCAGCAGATTGCCCCAGCGCAAGTGGGGCGTAGGAAACAGGAATAAAGCGTGCAGGGAACTTCAGCAACGGAAGACGTCGAAATCATCCGCCCGAACGGCGGAGGGCCGGGCGGTGTGTTCGGCGGGGGCAACGACGGGTACGGCGGTGGGCAGGGAAACGACGCGTCGGGCGGGAGAGCCTCGGTTCCACAGCGAACGTACATCACGGGGATGACTGTCGGCCTTGGCGGCGTGCTGATGTTTTTTATGGCGCTGGTGAGTGCCTACATCGTTCGCAAGGGAATGCCCAATAGCGGTTGGGCGCCGCTGCCGATTTTTCCGCGAATACTCTGGCTGAATACGGCGATTCTGCTGGCGAGCAGCTTCACGTTGGCGCATTCGCGAAAGCTCTTTCGTGCCGGCCAGGAGGAAGGATTCCGGCACTGGTGGGGCGTGACGACGATCCTGGGATTCTTCTTCCTTGTGGGGCAAGTGATCGCATGGGGAAAGTTCGCGAGCGCGGGGGTGTACCTTTCCACGAATCCGAGCAGCAGTTTCTTCTACGTTTTCACGGCGGCGCATGGACTGCATTTGATCGGCGGCGTGCTCGCGTTGCTGGCGGTGCTGTTTCGGCCGACACATCGCCTCACCCGCGGGACGGCGATGGAAGTGGTTTCGATGTACTGGCATTTCATGGATGTGCTGTGGGTGTTCCTGTTTTTACTCCTCATTTTGGGACGGTGAAACGTGAGCGAACCCGAAGTGGAAGGAATTGTTGAATCGCCGTGGTCGGGTGGCGGATCACCCTTCGCAATCAACTCGAAAAAGCTGGGGATGTGGCTGTTCATCGTGTCGGATTCGCTGACTTTTTCGGCGCTGCTCGTGAGCTATGCGTATGTGCGGCTGGCGAATCCCGATTGGCCGCGGCCGTTTGAGATTTGGCCGGCGATCGCGAAATCGACCTTAATGACCGTGATTCTGCTGACGAGCAGCTTGACGATGGTGTTTGCCGTTTCTGCCGCGCAGAGGGGCGAAACGAAGCGAGCCGTCAAGATGCTGTGGTGGACGATTCTTTGCGGCCTGGCGTTCGTCGGTATCCACGCCACGGAATGGTACACGCTGATTACGAAAGAAGCGGTTACGCCGTGGTCGAATCCGTGGGGCACACCGCTTTTTGGAGGGACGTTCTTTGGGTTGACGGGCCTCCACATGTTGCACGTCACCATTGGGGCAATTTATCTGGCGGTAATTGCGACGGGTTATAAGAAGGGCAAATGGACCGCGGACCATGTCGAAGTAAGCGGCCTCTACTGGCACTTTGTTGACCTGGTATGGATGTTCATTTTCCCGTTGGTGTACTTGATGTCGGTGACCATGCGAAGCGGGGTGACGTCATGAGCGCGCACGCGTCAACAACAAACGGCGGACACGCGGTCGCCAGCGATAAACTGTTCGTTGGAGTGTGGGTAGTGCTGCTGGTGCTGACAGGGTTTGAGGTGTTTCTTGCGTATTTGCGATTGCCATCGGTGATCATGCTGACGATTCTGATGGGAGCATCGCTGATCAAAGCGGCGCTGATCGTTTCCTATTTCATGCATCTGCGATTCGAGAGGCTGGGTTTGTTCCTGCTGTTGGTGCCGGCCATGGTGTTCTGCATTTGCATGATGCTGATCATGTTTTTCCCGGACAGCATAAGACTGATGAATATGCGGCCGCAGTGAGGCTTGGAAACCGAAGATAGCGAGCAGAAAACAGGAAATAGCAAGACAGGATAAACGTGAGCGTTAAAGGAAAATTGAGAGCCTTCGCGCGCGTGGCTTTTTTGTGTCTCGCGACGATCGGAGTACTTGCGGCGCTTGCGCAGCACGCATCCGCGCAGGGGTGCGCGATGTGCTACCAAAGCGCTGCTGCTTCCGGCAATCAAGGGCGCGAGGCTTTGCAGCACGGAATCTTGATTCTGCTTTTCCCCACGCTGGGCATGTTTGTTGGAATCTTCGGATTGATCTACAGCCGCAGGAACGTCTCCCGCTAAATCCAGCTCCTGTTCTGGCAAATCGTGGCGTTGGAAAGCCATCGGGTCGCGCGCTCAGAGACGCGACGAGAGCCGTTGGCATAGTTAACTTTTTCAACGCGCCGCTGACTAACTCAACAGAATCCTGGTTCTTCAGAGCTTGGCGCCGAATCGTCAAATTCTTGCAGTCTCAACATCCTAAACCAGATAATCGTGGCCAATCGAGTTTGCATCTCTGGACCTTTGATTGCTCATCCGGACGCGGTTGCGTCTCCGAGTTTTAGCGGAAGACGAGGAGAAACAGATGGCTAAGAAACTGAAGGGCGGTAAGAAACTCGTTAAGACGACGACGCTGAAAAAGGGAGCGAAGTAGTTATTTTAGGGGGCTGCAGCGTTTCACATGCTGGAGCCCTCTTCCCTCCGAAGATGGACCGCACCGACCGCCGTAGTCTCGCAATATCGGCTCAGCAGGGATTGTCAAAAGCCTCCAAATACAAGCTGCGCGTGCACACCTCGGAAATCCACGGCTTTGGAGTGTTTGCCGAACAGCGGATTCCCGGCGGCTGCAGGGTGGTGGAATATGCGGGTGAACGCATATCAAGGCAGGAGACGCGCAGACGCTTCCTTGAAGGATCGAAAAGTCGCGGCCCAAAGCTGAACTACTTGGCTCAGGTCGACTCATACTGGGCGGTAGACGGCGCGGTAGGAGGGAACGGGGCCGAACTCATCAACCATAGTTGTGACCCAAACCTAAAACTAACCCATGTCGGTGAGCGATTGTGGCTTGTCAGTCTGCGAACCATCCGCAAAGGCGAGGAACTGCGCTACGATTACCACTTTTCGAAGCGGGGCGAGCAAGTAGGTTGCCACTGCGGATCAGCCAAATGCCGCGGGACCATCAACCTGCAGTGATCTTTCTAGAGAAAGCGTGCACTGCGTTTCATGGTTCCTCCTTTGTAGCGGAGCAGGATTATAGACGGGAGCGAGTACAAAAGATTACGAACGGGAAAATCGTGGCGGCGTCACCGCAATCGACCGGGCGGATCAGCAGGCTCCGGAGTTGCGAGATCGAGCACCGGGCCTTCGTTATCGGGGCGTTTGGAGGGAGGCAATTGCGGCAGCCCGATGCCGCGATTCAGTTCCAGATGCTCTTTTCCGCAGCGAGGACAATAGCCCTTACCGGTGTCTTCGTCGCGAAGGCTGGCGAGTTCGTAGCAACCGCAAATGCAATCGCAATAACCGGTTGTGGAAGCTGTTTTGATTCCTACCAGAGCCATTCGCGACCTCCGGAGCGAATAATATCTAGGTTTCAGAAGCGAGGCAAGACAGCGAATTCGCGGCGATTAGGCTTGGGATGGCGACGTTATGCGTGTTCGAGTTGGACGAGCCGGAACGGATCGCCAATCTTTTCGTGAAGCGACAGCCAAACGCGGTCCGGCTGCGACATGAAGACTTGCACGACGCGAGGGTCAAACTGGCGACCGGAATAACGCTGAATTTCTTCGCGGGCGGCCGAGATGGGCATGGCTTTTCGGTAGGGCCGGTCGGAGATCATGGCGTCGAGAGTGTCTGCCACCGCGAAAATTCGGGCGCCGAGCGGAATCTGCTCGCCTTTGAGGCGACGCGGGTATCCCGAGCCGTCGTAGCATTCCTGGTGGGAGAGTACGATTTCGGCTGCTTCCTTGAGGAACGGTATGCGCTCCAGCATCTGGTAGCCGATTTCGCAGTGACGGCGCATGATGTCGCGCTCTTCCGGCGTGAGCGGGCCAGGCTTCGTCAGGATGTTATCCGGAATGCCCATCTTGCCGATGTCATGAAGGAACGCGCCGCGCGCGATATGGCGGAGAAGATTCTTGTCGACGCCCATCGACCGGGCCATGGTAATCGTGAATGCCGTGACACGCTGGCAGTGGCCTTCCGTCTCCGCGTCTTTCGCGTCGAGCGCGCCGCCCAGAGCTTCCAGGGTGTAGTCGTAGGATTGCTCGAGGTCCTGCAGGGCGATGGAAAGCTGCTGAGTGCGTTCCGCCACCAGATGTTCCAGATCGCTCTGATAGGTTCGGTTTTCGAGAACGAGGCGGCGGTGTTCGAGAGCGCGCCGGACGCTCAGATGAAGCTGGTCCTTTTCGAACGGCTTTAGAATGTAGTCGTAGGCGCCGGCGCGGATGGCCTCGAGCGCAATGGAGATGTCGTGCATGGCGGTGACCATGATCACCGGAACGTCTGGGTCGGACATGCGCAATTCGGCCAGCAGTTTGAGGCCGTCCATTTCTGGCATCACGATGTCGCTGAGAACAAGGTCGTACGTGTCATTTCCGAAGGCTTGGAGTGCGTGCCGCCCGTTGGGGCAGACGGTAGTGCTGTATCCTTGCGCTTGAAGCAGCGTCGAGACAACTTCGCGAATCGCTTCTTCGTCGTCGACAACGAGTATCTTTTCGGTATCCACAGGTCACTCCGCACAAACCAGCACTTCGCTAATGAGCATTATAAGGCAGGGCACAGGCCGACTTTGGGCGTGTTGCCCTAAGCGACAAGCGCGTGCTACTTTCGCTTTTGATCAGTCCCAAGGCCCCCTTCAGTTATCTATTTGTAAAATAGCTGACACTCGACCTATGGGTTTCGTCTCCAACCCGGGTTTTCTAGCAGCAGCATTCATCGAATGTTCTGCAGCTTTTATCTTGCTGGTGCTGTATGTGCTGCTTGCACCAGGATTTCCTGCCAGATTTTTTCGTGTTTGGCTTGTGGGCTGGACGCTCTACGTTTTTGTTGCGGCGTTGCGGATATCTCACCTTTGGAGCGGAGGACCGGACGTACCGCTCTTTCGTGCGACTGCATCGCTGGGAACCGCGGCGGTGTTTTTCGCGGCGATTCTTGAGTGCAGCGGATGGGGAAAACGGCTGAAGTATCTGTGGCCTTTCGCTCTGACCGCGATGATCGCGCTTTCCTTCCTGATGAACAAGTCGCACCCGACTGCAATTTGGGCAGAAAACGCAATCGAGTGCGGCCTTATCGTCGCCGCCGGACTGATTCTCTGGCGATCGCAGTTCAGGCATCGCGGCGTTGGCTGGAAGCTTCTGGCGGGATCGCTCCTTTTGTATGGCCTTCACGGCGTGGACCGGCCGGATTGGGGCGTGCAAGTCCTCGCAGTGCTCCGCATCTCGCTGCACGACATTTTCGGCATCATGATGGGGATATCGATGGCGGTTCTGGTTCTTGAGGCAGGCCGGGCTCGAATGGAGGATTTAAACGAGAAATTACGGCGGCTGGCAGTTATCACTGCGGAGGCAACGCAGTCGCTTCGAGTGCTGGACACTCTTGACGGAGTGCTTCGCCAGGTGGTGACAATCCTGAACGCGAGCCATGGGCTCGTGTTTCTTGTCGAACGCATCAGCGACTCGACAGCGCTGACGCTGCGCGCCGCGGCGGGCTTCGATGAGCGGTTTTGCGGACAACACGGGCGAATTGCCCTGTCGGAGCATTGGGCGCGCGAAATTTTCGAGACGACTGTGCCGTTCCTTTCATACGACGGCTCTTCGGAAACGAGCTTGCCGAGATGGCTGGCAAAGGAGGAACTTTCTTCTGCCGTGTTCGTTCGAATTCCCGGCAAGGAAAAGCCGCTTGGCGTGCTGTGCATTGGTTCGCTGGCGGAGAGAAACTTCGAACGAGACGAAATCGGATTCCTTGCGAACGTGGGCAATTTGCTCGGCTTGACTGTGCAAAACATCGCCCTGATCGAAGCCGCCGCCACCGCGCGGCGCCAGTGGCTGGACACCTTCAACTCAATTGATGACTTGATTTTGGTGCACGCTCCTGACGGAAGCATCGTGCGCGCCAACCGCTCGCTCGCCTGGCATCTTGGTCTTGATCCGGATCAGACTCAAGGGCAGCCGCTCCGGGAACTCCTGAAGCAGGGCAAGCTTCGCTGGGACGTCTGTCCCTACTGCGAGGGTGCGGCTGGAAGGCCGGAACAAGTTGACCCGAGCTTCGGCGGCCATTTCCTCGTAACGAATTCAGATTTTCACGATTCAGACGGAAACTGCCTCGGCACAGTGCACGTGCTGAAGGATTTCACAGAGCGACGCGAAGCCGAGAGCAAATTCCGATCGCTGTTTGAAAAGGTTCAAGAGGGAATTTTTATTTCCACACCGGATGGCAGTTTCTTGGATTTCAACGAAACGTTCATGCGCATGCTGGGGTACGAAAGCCGCGAGGACCTGCTGCAGGTGGATATCGCCGCGAAGATTTATATCGATTCGGCCGACCGGGTGCGGCTGAAACGCCTTCTGCACGAATACGGCGAGGTGACGGACTTCGAATTTCAGTTTCAGAGGCGCGATGGAGAAATTCGAACCGCCCACGAGTCGAGCTTTGTGACGCGCGACGACGCAGGAGACATCGTCGCTTATCAGGGATTTGTGCTGGACGTCACCGAACGCAAGCAGGCGGAGCACGAGATTCGCCGCCGGAACCGAGAATTGCTGGCACTGAACGGGATCGCCGAAGTGCTGAGCCAAACGTCGAAGCTTGACAATGTGCTTGCGCGAGCGCTGGCCAAAGTGGCGGAGCTATTCGGGATCGACGTCGCCAGCGTGTACTTGCTGGATGAAAGCTCGCGAACGCTTAGGCGCGTGGCGAATTTCGGGCATCGGTCCGAGTATGCGAGGCAAATGAGCCCGATGGAACTTTCGGCCAGCCTCTTGCAGCAGGTGAGACAAGCTCGCGCGACTCTGCTTTCCGGGTCGGCAACGGCTCTGCCCGAAGAGCTTCGGGAAGTGCAGAGAAGCGAAGGCATTCTGGCGTCTCAGATCGCTGTTCTTTGGGCCAAAGACCGAATCATAGGAACTCTGGCAGTTGGGTGCCGCGAAATGCGTGAGTTTTCGGCCGCGGAGCTGAATTTGCTGGCGGCGGTCGGGAATCAAATCGCCAACGCTATCGATAAATCGCGCCTGCTGGAAGAGACTCGCGAGGCTTATGAGAGCCTGCGGCGCACGCAAGAGCAGTTGCTGCAAAGCGAGAAGATGGCTGCGGTGGGCCAATTGATTTCGGGCGTCGCCCACGAGCTGAACAATCCGCTCACGGCGATTCTGGGTTACAGCCAGCTCTTGAAGAGCGAGGAGTCCGCGAACCCGCGAGGCGCCGACTACCTGGAGAAACTCTACAAGCAGGCCCAGCGAACGCACCACATCGTGCAAAACTTGCTGAGTTTTGCGCGCCAGCACAAACCCGAGCGTTCGCCGATTCAGGTGAACCAGATTCTGGAGGACACACTGGCGCTGCGCGAATACGACATGAAGCTGAACAATATTCGAGTTCACCGCGAATTCGATCCGGCGCTGCCCACGATTGGCGGGGACCGGCACCAGCTTCAGCAGGTCTTTCTAAATGTTCTGAACAACGCTGTGGATGCGGTGGCGGAAAAAGGATCCAAGGCCGAAATTCGCCTTCGCACGCGAGTGTTCGACGAAAAGCTGGTTGTCGAATTTGAGGATAACGGAGACGGCGTCCAAAATCCGCACCGGGTCTTCGATCCGTTTTACACCACAAAACCCGTGGGGAAGGGAACCGGGCTGGGATTGAGCATTTGCTACGGGATCATCAAGGAGCACGGCGGCGAAATTCAGGTTCGGAACGCCGAGCAGGGCGGCGCCCTCTTTTCCGTGGTCCTGCCGCTCGCTCCCGTCGAGTATGAGATGAAGACCGAGAAGCCGGTGAGGTCGGGAGGGGGCGCCGTGTCCGGCACCGTCCTCCTGGTGGATGACGATGATGCGGTGCTGCAGCTTCAGGAGGAGATTCTTACGGCTCGGGGCCTTTCGGTGAAGGCGGCAAGAAATGCAAAGGACGCAATCGATTTACTGAAGCGCGAGCCAATCGATGGCGCAGTGATCGACCTGAGAACGCCAGGAGAAGTTTCCGTCGCGGACTTGTGCGCGTGGATTCAGCGCAATCGTCCTGAGCTGACCTCGCACATCGTTTTCACGGTATGGAACGCGCCTGACCCGGAGCTAAGCGACGCGCTGGCGAGATCCGGTTGCGCAGTGGTACGCAAGCCCTTCCAAATCGAGGAATTCTGGAAGCCTGTGCGCAAGATACTGTCGAGCAACGCGCAGACCGTCCTGAAGCGCTGAACGACCCCAATCGTCGAGTTCCCGAGGTCGAGGCCCAGGGAAGCCAATTGGCTGAATCGGATGGAACGGCGACGCTGCAAAACCTGGTCTCTTCACCAAACCTGCTATCCTTACTTCGACATCATACTGTGTGGGACACGGACTGGCTGAGGGGGTGCGTATGAAATCGCCGGATATCGGGCGGGGCATAAGATTCTTCTTTGCCTCCGTGCTCTTCTTGGTTCTTGTCATCACGGTTGCCGGCCAGCAGGCCACGCCGCCGCCCAAACCTGTTCCGCCAGCCGGCAGCCCCGCGAAGCAGCCTGCGGCGGCTACGGCCGACTTCATGCACGCCGCCGACGAAGTCCTTGCGCAGATGAGCGATATCCTCAAACTGCCGATCAAAGAGCCGCTCAAAAAGAGCCTGCGTTCGAAACGGGAGATTCGCGACTATCTGGTTCAAGAGGAAAAAGAGGATAAAGACGACGCGCAACGGTATGCCGATGATAAGGCGCTCGAGGCGTTCGGGCTGATCCCAAAAGGATTCCCGCTCGACTCATTCATGCTGGATGTGCTGACCGACCAGGTGGCGGGACTCTATGATCCGAAAGGCAAGGAGTTCTACATCGCAGATTGGATTTCCGCGGACGAACAACGCACTGTTATGGCGCATGAACTGACCCACGCGCTCGAGGATCAATCCTTTCATATCGATCCCTGGATCAAGGCGGCTCGTCCAAATGATGACGCCGAACTGGCTCGCGATTCGGTCAGCGAAGGCTCGGCAGTGGCGGCTATGGTGGATTACTCGCTGCTGGACTCAAAAATGACTGTTCGTGACGTCCCAGACGTCACCGTCTTGATTCGGCAAGGCGCCATTCAGGAAATGGACAAGGACCCGAAGCTTGGCCACGCGCCAATCGTGATTCGTGACGAGTTGCTTTTCCCATATCTCGCGGGGACATTCTTCTCACAGCAGTTTCTGAAAAAACATACAGGCTGGGCCGATTTCGGGGAGGTGTTCGCGAATCCGCCCGTTTCGACGCAGCAAATCCTTCATCCGAGCCTGTATTTCGCAGGCGTGGAACCTGAGCAGGTCACTTTGCTGGATTGGAGTTCTGTGGCCCCCAAGGAGTGGAAGCTGCTTGAGGAAAATGTAATGGGCGAATTCGGGCTAGAGGAGGTTTTGAAACAGTTCCTGGGTCAGCAGCGCGCTGACCAGCTTTCGCCCGCGTGGGCGGGAGATCGGTACGCCGTCTTCGAGGATGAGAAAACCAAGAACACGCCGCTCGTTTTTCTCCTGGCGCTAGATAAAGACGATGACGCGGCGCGTTTCTGCGGTCAATACAGCGAAGCCTTGGAATTGAAACATAAGGATCGCAAGGACCTCTTCCGCCGGCCGAATTATTTTCAGTTCGCGACGCCTGAAGGGGGAGTATATCTGCGGTGCATCGGGATGACGTGTCTGACAGTGGAAGGTGCTACGCGGGAGACCTACGAAAAGATTACGCGGGCGATTGGGTGGCCTGCCCCTCCGTCTCCCGAATCAACGGCGCCGAAGGCCGTCGAGACCAGCGCGAACGAGCCACTTCACTCGCCCACACCGAGACCCGCAGCATCGTTGCGATGAATCGCCATCAGCGTCTGATCGTCCGCTTGTCTTACGCCTGACGAAAAACTGCGAAGATCCTTCAAGCAAGCGGTAAGCATCTCTTGAGGCACAGTGTTGTGATGCTCGCCGGCGATTAGAGAGAGGCGGTCGACGCCATACTCTGCTCCCGCTCTATTGCGAGCCTCAGAGATACCGTCGGTGTACAGCAACAAGGCGTCACCGGCGTCTAACCGCGCGCGGTGCGACGTGTAACGCGTGCTGGAAAACATTCCAAGCGGCAAACTTGTAGAGTTAATCTGCTCGACGCCGTGCTTCCCGACATGCAGCGCTGGCAAATGCCCCGCGCTGGCAATCTCGAGTTCACCGTTTGCAGCGATCGAGCCACAGATCAAGGTGGCATACTGGCCCGCAAAGGTACTTTCGCAGAAGATGCGGTTTCCCAAATCCAGCATCTGACTGATACCAATTCCACTTGCGCAGAGGCTGCGAAACATCGCGTGAAGATGCGTCATCAACAGGGAAGCGGCGACGCCTTTTCCCGCCACGTCGCCAAGAAGGAACGTGAGTTTGCCACCCGAATCCGCCGGCGAAATCAGGTCGCAATAATCTCCGCTGACCAGGCCTGCCGGCCCGTAGTGATATTGAATGTGCCAGTCGCCGAAGCGGACGTCCGCCAGAGGCAGAAGGCCACGCTGAATGCGCGACGCCAGCTCCAGGTCGCCTTCCAGAGCGCGCTGCTCGTCGCTGGTCAAATGGTCGATACAAAGCCGGACCAGCGGGTCGGAAATCAGGCGGTCTTTCTCAATCGTGTCATGGCACGCCTCGCAGATTCCAAATGTGCCCTGGTTCATGCGCTCAAGGGCTGCATCCACTTCGCGGAGCAACTGCAAAAATAGCGCAGGAGGAACTCCAGCGGCCGGCGAGGCGATGGCGTGGCGAAGTTCACCGCGGCGTTTTTCGAGTTGTTCTCGCAAGTAAGGCTCTGTAACTTCGGCCATTGCACGCTCTCCCGTTGGAGATATTCTCGCGGTTTCCGCGGCGCTGCCATCCGATTTCTGCATAGAATTGCCCTCGAAAGAGGATATCAATTGGATTCGGTCACGTTTCGGTTCGATTCCGTTGGTTCTTTCGGTTCGCCGTCCCAATCATCGAGAAGAGTTCTTCCGAGCTTGCGTCTGAGGCGGGTCAAGCGAGCCTCAAACCGTCTGGAGTAGCGGCCGTAAAGGACGGGGGTGACAGAACCGAGCCGTTTCGCTCGACCAAGCTCCGCGAGAGCGCTGCGCATTAGCTTCGCCGCGTTCTGCGGGTTGCGCTCGCGGCGCTCGCAGTGAATTGCAAGGGCCTCGTAGGCTTCAAGGCCTTCGCGGGTCGGGCTAAGCATGTCAGTCCAAAGCGCACGGGCGAGCGCGAAGTCGCCATCGCGTTTGGCAAGCCGCGCCAGCGATTTTCGCGCGATTCGATCCGTGGCTTCCGGAAGCGCTGAGGTCAGGGAGCGCGCGTAGAGCGCTCGCGCGCGGGCGGCTTTGCCCCGGAGTTCGCAAATTCGCGAAACGCCGAAGAGGTCCAAGGCGTTCTTGCCGTGCGATTCCGGATTCGCCAGTAGAGCGAGAACGTGAGCCGCAAGGCCCGCGAGTCCGCGCAAATCCATCTGGTTGTGCTGAAAAATGGGAATCAGCGGCTCCGGCGAGCCGCCGCGAAGGAAATCGAAGTAGATTTCTGGAATCAGATTGGACATCACGTCCACGCCGCGGTTCCATCCGAGGACGTGACGTTCGAGTTCAGCGAGCCGCACCGAGCCCAGCTGCAAGCGCCAGAGATTGCGGGCGGGGTGAAGAAAATCCAGATGCGCGCGAGGGACTGGGGACCGAACCGCCCGGGTCATCCGAAAGCGAGTTTCGAGCAGCGGCCAATCGAAGGACTTCCCGTTGAAGGTGACGAGGACACGCCGTTCGGCCATGCGTTCCGCAAGCGCTACGAGCAGAGAATGCTCTTCGCTGTGGTCGCGCATGAAAAATTGCTCGACTTCGAAACCACCGGCATCCCACCAGCCAATTCCGACGAGGAACGGGTACGTGCCTGCGCCTCCGGCGAGACCTGTTGTCTCGGTATCCAGAAAGAGCCATTGGGTGGGGTCAGCGATTTCGGTCGGTGCGTCCGGCACAAGGAGAGACAGGGCTTCGAGGTCGATGCGGTCGGCCGGGGGTTCGCAGCCAACACAATCAGAAAACCAGCGGCGCAAGGCCAGATGCTCGCCGAAGCGGTTGCTCCTCGGGGTCGCTCCTAGCAATTGTGCGAGCCGCTCTGAACCACCAGGAATTTCCGGAATGGTCCCTCGCACCGAAGGGAGAGCGTCGATTCGGCGCTTGGCGGATTTCAGTGCTGTCAGTCTGTCAAATCGGTTTTCGGTGGTCGCACTCAACCCTAAGCTCCGCACAGCAGATTGAGGATCGCGATCGCGACGTCTTTCGCTCGTTCGCTATTCATGCCGGCGGGACCCACGCAGGATGGGCAACCGCTTTCGCAGGGGCATGCAGAAATCAGTTCGCGCGTTCGCTCCAGAAGCAAATCGTATACGCGATAGAGCGGTTCGCTGAAGCCAATGCCGCCGGGATATGCGTCGTAGATGTAAAGGTTCGGCTCGAAGAATTCCCTCGCCTCCGAGGGATCGTCGCTGGCGTTCGTGTACTCGTGCCATTCGGTCTCGATGCCGGGGCTCGGCGGGCGTTCGCTGACGGCCGTGCCGAGATCACGGTGGTCGCACATCAAAAGTAGAGACGCGATCGATTCAAGGGCGTATAGAAGGCCCAAAATGCCGCTCTGTCGGTGGGAGCTGGAAAAGGGCAAATAGGCCAGGAGGTCGCGTTCAAGCGTCAGCCAGAATGCGGTGGTATGCATTTCGTTTTCGGGCAGCTCGAGCTTCCCTGCGCCCACGTTTTCGTTGGTGAAGAACTTGATTTTCTTGAAGCCCACCACCTGGGAGCGCACAAGCACGTCGCCGTGGACTCGCGCGGCCGGACCGACAATCCGCTCTTGATCGGCGATCTCCAACACGCGCACCTGCGTGTAGCGAATTGCGTCAGTGAAGTAGTCCACACTCACCGGTCTCACGTAGGCTTTGCGCTGGTCGAAATCGAGTTGTTCGACGTGATATTGCTGGCCCTGATGAATATAAATGGCCTTGGGATAAACGGTGGTGAGTGCTGAGGAAAAATCCACTTCGCCAATCAGATCCGGGCCGGCGGTCTGTTCGCCTGTGTCGCCCGATATCTCGATAATCACGAAATTGTCCGAGGTCACTGAGCGCAGACTCACCGTGTCCGCTGGGTAGGCCTGTTGTACCCAGTGCCAATTCTCGCCGCTGCGGTGCAGGAAGCCGGCATCCGCGAGGCGTTCGCAGATTTCAGAGAGATTCGCGCCGCCGAACTTTTCGTTGGGTGACAGTGGCAGTTCGAATGCGGCACACTTCAGGTGATTGACTAGAATCTCGAGATTGTCGGGCTGGATGTAAGCGTGTTCCGACGAGCGCCCGAAGAAATAATCAGGATGCTGGACGATGAATTGGTCGAGTGGAGCCGAGGAGGCAACCATCACTGCGCATGAGCTGCCGTTACGCCTGCCGGCTCGGCCTGCGCGTTGCCAAGTGGACGCGATGGAACCCGCGTAGCCGCTCATCACGCAGGCGTCGAGCGAACCTATATCGATTCCCAATTCGAGCGCGTTCGTGGTCACGACGCCGCGGATACGCCCTTCGCGCAGGCCGCGTTCGATTTCACGGCGCTCGCCGGGTAAGTAGCCGCCGCGATAGCCGCGAATCGGTTCAGGCTGGCCCAGGCTGGGCGGATTCGCCTGTTGCAAATAGGTGAGCAGAACTTCCGTATGCAGGCGGCTGTTTGTGAACACAATGGTTTGTAGTTTTCGCGCCAGGAGCTCTTTGGCAACGCGAGTCGATTCGTTCAAGTAACTCCGGCGAATGCCAAGATTGCGGTTAACCATGGGCGGGTTATAGAAAACGAATAGCTTCTCGCCGGCCGGCGCACCGTTCTCCTCAATTACCGCCACGTCCTGCTCGATCAACTGTGAGGCGAGTTGGCCGGGATTGGCGATCGTCGCCGAGCAGCAGATGAATTGGGGCTTTGAATCGTAGAACTTTGCGAGGCGCGCGAGGCGTCGCAGCACGTTGGCCAGGTGGCTGCCGAAAACACCACGGTACGTGTGCAACTCATCGATCACGATGTATCGCAGATTTTCGAAAAGGCGTGTCCAGCGAGTATGGTGCGGCAGGATTCCAGTGTGGAGCATGTCGGGGTTCGTCAGGATCAAGTGGCCGCGTTCGCGGATGGCTTTGCGGGCGTCGTTGGGCGTATCTCCGTCGTAGGTGAAGACGCCGAAGGAGTCATTCAGGCGAGTGGCTAAATCGTGGAGCTCCGCGAGCTGGTCCTGAGCGAGGGCCTTGGTGGGGAAGAGGTAAAGCGCGCGCGTATCGGAATTTTCGAGGATCGAGTTAAGAATCGGGAGGTTGTAACAGAGCGTCTTGCCCGAAGCGGTCGGCGTGACCACGACAAAATTCGCACGGGCGCGTGCAAGCGCCGCCGCCGCAGCCTGGTGGGAGTAGAGCTGAGTTATCCCTTTGGCCCGATAAGCCGCGGCGACGTCGGACTGGACCCAGTCAGGCATGGGAATGAATTGAGCATCCCGGGCGGGAAAGTGTTTGACGGCGGTAAGAACTTCGTCGGTCCTGTGTTGTGCAGCCAGCGAATACAAGGCATCCTGGAAAACTTCAATCGAGGTTTGCGAAACCTCAGTGCGGACAGCCAAACCTTTGCCGGATGACGGCATGGCACTCCTTCGCTTTTTATTCGCTTACGGTAGCAGAGCGCAGCGCGCGACGCAAGCGGCGGCAGAATATTTCTCGGCGATGTGTGCCGAAGGGTGGACGCGGAAAGGCGATCCCGGATTTCGAGCGGATAGCGCAAGTCGCGACGCGAAACTGGATACGATATAAAACAGGACCGGGCACAACCCCTGAGAATTGTGCCCGGCAAAACAGAGGAAAACAGAAAACTATTCAGTCAGTGCGGATACTTCCGGCATTTGGAGCTTAGCTTTGGCAAGGGCGCGGACGATGTTCGTTTCGACAGCCTGTTCGGTGGTGTTTCGAACGGTAGCGAGTTCGCTGATGAGGAGGTACTTGGCACGCTCCAGCATCTTCTTTTCGCGGAATGAAAGCGGCTTTGTCCGGCTCAACGCGACGAGGCCCTTCAGTACCGCCGCGACTTCCATGAGCGAACCTGTCCGCATCCGATCAGAATTTTCCTTGAAGCGATGCTTCCAATCATGGTGTGAAGCAGAGCGGCCTTTCTCGAGATAGGAGAGAACTTCGCCAGCTTGGGTTGATCGGATGACGGCGCGGAGGCCGACATTTTCGGCGTTCGATTGAGGAACCATGACTTTGAGTCCGCTCGAAACAATACGTAACATGTAGTAACGTTCGGACCGGCCGTTCAGGTACCCGTAACTAATCTGTTCAATCACTCCCACTCCGTGATTCGGATACACAACTTTTTCGCCGAGCTTAAAGTCCATAGGCGGAAGGCCCCTCCCCGAAGAGCATGTTGAAATATTAGGCACATGTTATGCAGACGTCAAGCAAATCCAAGGATTTTATACAGGATTGGAATTTGGAAGAAACGCTTGTTTCTCTTCGGTTTGGCCTGAAAATTGCCCTATAATTGCGCCGTTGTGTTAGTTCTGGCGCTGGACACCTCCTCACGTTCTGGAAGCATCGCCGTCCTCGATGATGAAAAAGTCATCGGAGTTGTGGCCACCGCGACTGATGAAACGTACTCCTCACGAATGTTTCGTCAGCTTGATTTTTTACTGTCGGAACTGACGCTATCGCACGACAACTTCGATTTATTCGCCGTAAATTCTGGTCCAGGCTCATTTACCGGCCTGCGCGTCGGTCTAACCGCCGCAAAAGGCTGGGGCGAGGTCTACGGGAAGCGGGTGGTGGGTGTAAGCGGCTTGGAAGCTGTCGCAGAGCAATCGCGGAGCGAGGGGCTGTTAGTTCCGGTAATCGATGCGCGGCGGGGACAGGTCTATTTCGGATTTTATCGTCGCAATCGTGACCGGCTAGTGCGAGAAGACGAGGATCGAGTGGCAACGCCGGAGGAGTTCCTTGCGGTGGTGCGGGAGCGGCCGGGGCGGATCATTACACCGACGGGAGAGGCGATCTCGACAATTTTGTTTTCATCCGGTCAATTCAGTGCCTTTCCAGACGAGATGGAGGAAGTTTCCGGGGTGCTCGCGCCTCCTATCGGCAGCATCGCTCTCGAACGCGCGCGTCGTGGTGACACGGCTGACGCGCTCACGCTGGATGCAAATTACGTTCGTCGCTCGGATGCCGAATTGTTCTGGAAGGGTCCCTGAGTGCCGCGCGTCCGGAAGATGGAAAGACGCGACATCGGCGCCGTTCTTGAGATTCAAGCTGCGTGCCCTGAAATTGCGCAGTGGTCCGCGGGCGACTACGAGCGCGCGGCGGCCGGAGAGATCGCGTGCTGGGTTGTCGACGACGACCTCGGAGTCAGCGGTTTCCTAGTTGCGCGCGAACTGATTTCTGAAGCCGAGATCTTAAATTTGGCCGTCCGGACGGACATTCGCCGGCGGGGGATCGGTTCAGAATTGATTGCTGAGGCGATCGATTGGAGCGGGGGACTGGGCGCCGAGAAGGTATTTCTCGAAGTACGCGAGTCAAATGAAAAGGCGATTCGGTTTTACGAGCGGCATGGGTTCGTTGCGGCGGGGCGGCGGCCTGGCTATTACGCTGCGCCGGTCGAGGACGCCCTAGTACTCACGCTGCCATCACAGCAGGGCCCCGGTCAGTCGCGATAGACGAATTCGAGCTCGATTCCCGCTACAGCAATCACGTCTCCCGACGACAGCTTCGCAGGGTGACCGATCGCTTGGCCATTCACGTTCGGTGTTTTGTCCGCAGCGCCGATGTAGTAGGAATTGTCCTCGCGACGATTGATCTGAGCGGCCGCTTTCGGCGCGAACCAGCCCTTCAGTTTCACCGTGGCCATCGCCGACTTGCCAATGACAGTCAGTTTGTCGGTCAAAGTATATTCACGCTGATCGGTTTTCCCTTTTCTAACCACGAGGGTCGGCACCTTGAGCCGAGCTGGCGCAACCTGAGCGCTCTCACCGACGGCGGCAACTTTCTGCAGAAATTCGCGGCGCTCTTTGGTGTCCAGCATTACAGTTTCATTGATTTTCGGCGCCGCAGGCTTGGATACGCCGTGGTCGAGGGTGTGAGCGCGCACTTCCGCCGAATCTGTGATCACCAGCGTATGCTTGCCGATCATCACGGAGTCGCCCGGCTTCAGTGTGACCATCTTCACGCGCTGGCCATTGACGAAAGTGCCGTTCAAGCTCCCGAAATCCTCCAGCATAAGCCGGCCTTCCTCGTTGAACACGCGCGCGTGATAGTGCGACACCGCCGGATTGTCGATCACGATGCCGTTGTCGGGCGAACGGCCAATGCTGACCTCTTTCTGGCCAACCGCCAGTTCCTGAAGCACCGCGTTTTCGAATTTCAGTACGAGTTTTGACATCGCAAACCTCCGTCGTGCAATTGCGTCAAAAAGATTCTTCCGGCTCCGAGGTCTTGAACCAGCGGCCGATTCTGGCGAAGGCGCTCACCGGCCTCGGCGCTCGCCGAATTACGACTGCAGTGATGTTGTCTCCGCCGCCGGCTTCGTTCGCGAAATCCACCAGTTGTCCGGCAGTCTTCTGTGCGTCCTCGTGTTCCTCGCGGGCTTCGTTCAACGCAGAAGCAATTTGTGCGTGGGAGAGTTCCCGCGTGAGCCCGTCAGAACACAGCAGGATCGTGTCGCCTTCGAGCGCCAGCTCCTCGGTAACATCAACGTCGACGTCCGGTTCGGCGCCAAGCGCCCGCAGCAAAACGTTGCCCAGACGGCTCGTTTCGGCCTCCGCCTCGGTCATCATCCCGCGGCGGACCTGCTCGGCTACAAACGAGTGATCGCGGGTCAGCTGATCCAATTCCTCAGAACGCAGGCGATAGGCGCGGCTATCGCCGACGTGCGCGACAATCATCCGGTCGCCGGCGAATTGGATCGCCACCACAGTCGCGCCCATCCCCTTCCAGTCGGGGTTCACTTGCGCGGCTTTGATCAACGCAGTATTGGCGGATCGCACCGCACTTGCCAGCCGATTCCCACCATCGGAAAGGCCGACAATTCTGTTCCCAACGAGCGGCGTTGCCGGATCCAAGTTCGCCTCCTGGCAATGGGCGACGATCGTATCGGTCGCTATTCGACTGGCCACCTCGCCCGAAGCCTGCCCGCCCATTCCGTCAGACAGCACGAACAGATTTATCTCTGGCGCGAGCCTGAAGGTGTCTTCATTGTTCTCGCGAACCTGGCCTTTGTCGCTCCGTGCTCCCACATCCATCATGCGTTGCGTCTCCCAGGAGTGGAAATCTGACGCCGCTTTGCCTACTGCGGCTGCGAAGTGCCCGCAGATTTTCCTGCTGGCCACTTGAATTCGTGAACGTCGCGATAGCCCTGCGCCTCGAGCCATTGCATCACGTCGGAAAGGCGCTTGGGCGTAAACGGTCCCGTAACCACAATCCAGAATTGGCCAGCGACGCCGGTTCGGGGAATGGCCGCGACAGGCAGGCCAAACCCTTTAATCTTCTTGACCACGTCGTTGGCCTTGTCTTCGCGCTGATAACGCCCAACCCAGAGATATTGCTCACTTTGAGTGTCGGTGGCTTTCGTCTCACCAAACGCCTTGTCAGCTCGCTGCTGGACGGCTTGGGGTGCATCGCCTTCGAGTTCTTGCTGCCGGGCCGATTTCGGCTTACCAGGAAGCTCCACGCGCGGGAAGACTCCGGTGTTGACCGGTTTTGAGATCTCAGGTGGTTGTGCGCTTGCGGTTTCCTCGTCGTCCTGGGCTGCCTTCTTCCCCGGAGCTTTCTTTGCCGCCACCTTTGGCGCGGCGGTTTTGGTTTCCGGCGGCACTGGCGCTTTCACTTCCGTAGCGGGAAAGTTCAAGGCGAAGTCCGGAGGCTTCGGAGCTCCCAGTGCCGAGGGTAACGCTGGCGGAGGAAGCAGTTCCGCAGCTTTTGCTTTGTTGGCCCATTGTCCAGCGGCTAGACCGGCGAAGACAAGCACAGCGCCAAGCAACACCCACAAAATGGGAGAAACTCTTGAGTGCTCGGTTGGCGGAGCTGGAGCCTGCAAGCGCACGAGATTTGGCGCGTGCAACGGCGGTGCAGTGACTGGCGCGGCAAGTCCGGGCGATGTGGCCCCAACCCCTGGTGCCCCCAGCACTTTCTCCAGTTCAGCCACCGACTGGAATCTCTTGGCCGGTTCCTTCTCGAGACACTTCAAAATCGCACGCTCGATGGAAACGGGAATTGTTGGTTCGATTTCGTGCGGCGGCGGTGGGGTCTCACGCAGTTGTTTAAGAGCCACAGCTACGGGAGTATCCGCTTGAAAGGCAGGCGTCCCCGTAAACATCTCGTAGAGCATAAGGCCCAGGGAGTAGATGTCAGTTCGGTAGTCGACGGGCTTGCCTGCAACCTGCTCCGGCGCCATGTAAGCGGGCGTTCCCACCATGGAGCCAGTGAGGCGCGTGCCGGCTTCCATGGAGCGGGCGATTCCGAAGTCCATGATCTTCACGTTGCCATTGGCGTCGATCATGACGTTTTCCGGCTTCAGATCGCGATGAACGATGCCCTGCGCGTGTGCTTCCTTCAGCCCCGAACAAATCTGCAAGGCCACACCCACGGCCTTTCGCGCCGGAAGTCCGCCAAAGCGATTCATCACGGACCGCAGACTCTCGCCTTCCACGAATTCCATCGACGTGTAAGCGATTCCAGCGATGCGATTGAAGTCGTGGACGCGGCAAACATTTTTGTGGGTAATCTTTCGCGCAAAGAGCAGTTCGTTTTTGAACCGCTCCATCATCACCTGGTCCGAAGCGATCTCAGGTTTTAACAGTTTCAGTGCGACGGTCTCGCCAGTCTCGCGGTCGCGCGCCTTGTACACGTTTCCCATGCTCCCGTGACCGGCCTGGGCAAGAATGTCGTAGCGCTGGCCAAGAGCCGTCAAGCTTGTCGAACTAAGGTGCAGGATCTCAGGCGGAGCGGGCGGCGTCTCGTTGAGCAGGCTCGCCGCATCGGGGACGTCACTGAGCAAGACGGTGTCGCGGTGTCCGGGTTTCGGATCGGTTCCCGGAGCAGAGGGCGTCAGGTCAGGATTTTGGGGCTGGGGCATAGTCCGCTCTCTTTAACCATAGACGAAAATGCAGTTGGCGAAGTCGAGTCGGGGCGGGGCTGTAAGGAAAGAGTATCTGGTACTCTTTTAGCCACAGGCTTGACAGGCGCAGGCGAGTGGTAAACTTAGGGTTCAAGCACGTTTCCGTTCCATCTAGGCGAATCAGGCAAACGAATACATTCTTTCGGCGAACGCCCCGGATTGCCCGTGGCGATTCAGGATGCGTTCTGGATTCTGACGGTGAAGGCTGGTGGAGACAGCATGACCGACGCGAAGAGTGCGGCACCGAATCCCGCAGGCGATGGCGCTTCTGAGCGCCGACGGACGCACCGCATACAAATTTCAATGCCGATCATCGTTCGGGGGAAAAGCGGAAACCTCGCGTTCGAGGAAAAGACCAAAACTGCGTCGGTGAATGCGAACGGCTGCATGGTGCACCTTGAGGCGGGAGTACTAAGAATGCAGCCCGTTTCCATCGTGAATCCAAAAACGGCCGAAGAGTTGCCCTGTACAGTGACGTTTATCGGTCAGCAAGAAGGCACAAAAACGGAAGTCGGCCTCGAATTCGCGGAAGCTTCGCCGCTCTTCTGGCGCATCGCTTTTCCTCCTGAAGATTGGAATCCCGCCGAACGAAAGAGGGCGGGCGGAAATCACGCGCACTCCTCATCCAAGCCGAAGCGGCACGACTGAAGCCCTGGTTCGAGTTTCGTCGCGGGCGCTTGCGGTGAGGCCTCCCGTATCTCACGCGAGTTCCCACCTGCTGTTCGCAGGGTCGCGGGCAGCGTAAGTTCTCGGCGGGGCCGCGCAAGTGGAGTAGAATCCCCGCTGCATTCCGTTCGACACTTCAACTTGTAACTTTGTCGATCTGAGGAGGGATGAAATGGCGAAGAAAAGCGGGCTCAAAAAGGCTGCCGAGAACATCGGCGCTGCGGTGGGAAGGGCTGACCGCACAGCTCACAAGGTAGCCAGGGCGGGTCGGGTAGCTAAGTCAGAGCTGGCGGCGATTTCAAAGCAAGTGGAGGCCCTGAAGAAGCAATTGCAGAAAACGACTCGACGTCTGAAGCACGCCTTAAACTAACGCAATCGAACTTTGCCCTCGGATGAAACTGCGCCGCTCGCGGTCCTCCCGCCGAGTGCGCATAGCCCTTTTTTCAGCCGTGAGCATGACAAGCATACTTGACATTCGTGCAAGGGATGGGTAAAGTACGCTTTACATGGTTGGTATCCGTAATCGTGTTAGAGACCTCCGCAACGCGCGCGGCTGGACTCAGGAAGAATTGGCAGTGCTGACAGGCGTCTCGCGCCAAAGCATCAACTCCATCGAGCGTGAACGCTACGTGCCGAGTCTCGAGCTGGCGCTGACGTTCGCGCGGGTGTTTGGCTGTTCGACGGACGATATATTTGCTCTGGAGAACAAACGATGAGCCTTCGGATTCTTGGCAGGGCAGTTGATGAACGGTTTCTAAATCACCGCCTGAAGTCTACAAGTTTGGCCGGAATCGTGGGAGGCGTTCTGGCGTGCGGGTTATTCGCTTATCGGTGGTACGCGGATCGTCTGTGGAGTTGGGATCTTTTCGCGGTCGCAGTCACGATTGTGGGCGTGAAGATGGTCCTGATGTGCTGGTATCTTCTGACAGACTGAACAGAAACGAGCTGAAAGCCAATGCTCAGAATCCAAGGGAAGAAGCCGGTTGCCTTGATTCCGATCGGCGTGGCGTTTCTTGTGCTGGCGTTGCTTTGGCCGAACTTCAAGCCCAGCACGGGCGTCTTGGCTCATTCCTCCGACATGATCCGGGGATTGCTGTTCGGCGTTGGAATCGGATTGAACGCGTTAAGCGTCATTCTGGCGGTTCGCGAAAGGCAAAGAGGCTGATTTCCACAGGGCACGTATTCTCCACTCGTACCATTTGCTCCGGGAAGCGCATTGTGATAATTGTTACAGCCATGTGAATGTCCACCACATCCAGGAGGGAATGAATGCCGCTTCCGACGGACGCTGTACGGCAGTCCCTATTGGCCCACGACCCAGAGTTTCGACGCCTTGCCGAAGAGCACTCCCGCTGCGAAAACCAGCTTGAGCGAATCGTGAAGCAATCTTACCTGAACTCCGAGGACTTGCTTGAGGAGACCAACCTCAAGAAAATCAAGCTGCGCCTGAAGGATCAAATGGAGCTGATGATCGCGCGTCATCAGCGCCAAAATCTACACTAAGCAGGTCCCGCGTTCCGCTTCTCTCTATCGTAGAATGGACGTGTATCCGCTCGCTCGAAGGCGATAACGGAGGTCGCATTCGAACGGCCGACGTTCAGGTCCCTGGCGGAATCGAGTCAGTTGGAACAACCTGAATAACGCAAATGGTTAGCGAAGGCTACAAATTCGGCTTGCCCCCGATGATCGTAGGACTGTTGTGCCTTATTCCCGGCTGGAAATGGCCCGCAGGAACCTTGATTTTCTTCGGACTGTTCGTCTTGTATTTCTTCCGCGACCCCGACCGAAAAATTCCCCTCGAGCCAGGTCTGGTTGTTTCACCGGCGGACGGTCACGTGGTCGAGATTGTGGACGAATCCCTGAGCGGCCGAGCGGGCAAACGCGTGAGCATTTTTCTTTCGATCTGGGACGTTCACGTCCAACGCGCGCCAGTGGCGGGAAAAATCGAGAGCGTGGTCTACAAGCCCGGAAAATTCTACGCGGCGCTGCGTAAATCCGCATCTTCCGAAAATGAACAGAACGTCATCTGTATGAAATCCTCCGGCGGGACGCTCGTCTTCAAGCAAATCGCCGGAGCCATTGCGCGACGCGTGTTATGCTGGAAACGCGTGGGAGACGAAGTGGCTCTGGGAGAGCGTGTCGGTATGATACGCTTCGGTTCCAGGGTAGATATCTGGCTGCAACCTGAAGTGGAGGTCATGGTTCGGCGAGGCCAGAAAGTCAAGGGCGGCGAAAGCGTTTTAGCAAAATGGAATTCAACGAATTAGATCCTATCGGGCATGAAGAGGACTATCGTCCTAGAAGGTCCTTCCAGAACCATCGCTTGCGCCGCGGGATTTATATCCTGCCGAGCATTTTTACGGTGGCCAATCTTCTCTGCGGCTATTATGCGATTCTCGCGACGCTGGAAGGCTCGATCCGCGATCTCGACAATGCTGCAGCGGCGATTGGCATAGCGATTCTTTTTGATTCGTTCGATGGTCGCGTAGCGCGCATGATGGGCACCACGAGTGAGTTTGGAAAAGAATTCGATTCGCTGGCTGATGTAGTCAGCTTTGGAATGGCGCCGGCCTTTCTGGCTTATGCGTGGGGCGTTCACTCGATGGCTGCTGCCGGAGCGGCGCCGGAGCTCCACTTGGTTCAGCTCGGGTGGCTGGTGGGTTTTTTCTTTTTGGGTTGCTGCGCGTGGCGGCTGGCGCGATTCAATATTCACGGGATGGCGCCGGGCGGAAGCCGCTATTTCGTAGGCATGCCGACTCCAGCTGCAGCGGGAATGATTGCGGCCACCGTTCACGCCTTCCCAAATACCATTCAGGACGTCAAGGTATCGGTGCTGTGGCTCCTGTCGATTCTGGTGCTCGGCGTTCTCATGTCAAGCACCCTACGATATTACAGCTTCAAAGACATTCAGTGGGCGCGGCGCCAGCCGTCGCTCGCCGTCGTTCTGATCGTGCTGCTGATTGGCCTTATTGTCTTGTTTTCACAGATTGTCTTGATGCTGATAGCCAGCACGTACGTCATTCATGGCGTCGTGCTGCAACTCGTGCGCTACGTCCGCCATCGCACTGCCTCCCGTCCCGCGTAGCTCCATGTCGGGTTCTGGAACTCTCTCTCGCGTTGCCATAGTCGGAGCTTCCTCACTGCGCGGCAAAGAATTGAAGCAGGTACTCGAAGACCGCAGTTTCCCGGCGACAGACATCGTTTTGCTGGATGAGAGCGTGATGGCCGGAACTCTTACAGAAGCGGGCGGGGAACCGACATTCATTCGCGCACTTGAGGAAGACAGCTTCGATGGCGTGCGCTTCGCTTTTCTCGCAGGCAGTCAGCTAGACGCAGAGCAGAGTTGGCGAGCGGCTCAGAGAGCGGGAGCGACGGTGATCGATATGACTGGAGCCGTTGCCGCGTCCGGAAGTGCGGAAATCCGGATTCCATCTATCGCGGCAACTTTACCCGCGCCTGCTCGCAAAGACGGAGGCGCGACAGATCTGTACTATTCGCCTCCGACGCCCGTCATCATCGCGGCAACAATCGTCGCTGCATTCCGCAAATTTGACACGCGGCGAATCGCGCTCACCTTGTTTCCTCCAGTGTCTGAACGCGATCAAAGCGGCGTCGAAGAACTCGAGGGCCAAACTGCGAACCTGCTCTCATTTCGGCCGATTGAGCAGGCGGTTTTCGATGCGCAGGTTGCGTTCAACCTCCTAACGGCTTATGGCGCTGAGAGCAAATTGGATCTCGCCGACGTCCGAAATGGCATTGCTCGCGACGTGGCGCAGTATCTGGGTGACCGTGCGCCCCTTCCGGCGATTCAATTGGTGCAAGCCCCCGTCTTCTACGGATATGCTTTTACCGCGTACGCGGAGTTTGGTTCGGTGCACGAGATGGAGCAACTCGAGCCGAGCTTCTCGAATCTGGGTGTCAAGGTTTCCGATTCGAGCGCCGGACCGCCAACGAACGTCAGTGTTGCTGGAGAAAATGAGATTCAAATGGCGCGCATCGAAGGCGACCCAAATGTCGCGGCGGGAGTTTGGCTTTGGGGCGTGGCTGACAACCTGCGCCTTTCTACGACGAATGCGGTTCGCATCGCAGAGGGGCTTGTTGGCAAGACCACGAACTGACGCGCCGCCGCACGGACCATCGCTTCTCGTGAAGGTTTCGCTGCTCCTTAGCATCAGTACTGGGCTCCTCGGATCGGTCGGTTGCGGCTATCACGTCGTGGGCCGATCTTCGGCCCTGCCGGCTGACTGGGAAACGGTGGCTGTTCCCGCATTCAAGAATGACACGACGCGCTATCGCATCGAGCAACACATGACGCAGGCCGTAGTTCGGGAATTTCTCCGCCGTACGAAATATCACATCGTCCAGGATGAAGGAGCAGCCGATGCCGTGCTTCACGCGGAGGTGCTTTCGATTGATACCACGCCGGTACTCTTCAATGCGACGACAGGTGAAGTGACGACGATGCTCGTAACGCTGCACACGAAAGTTCAGCTCGTGGATAATCACACACAGAAAGCCGTGTACCACCAGGATGACATGGTGTTCCGCGACGAGTACCAGATATCGACGGACGTCCAGAGCTTCTTCGAGGAGCAGGACCCGGCCATCGATCGAATGTCACGAGCGTTTGCTGCGAAATTGGTTTCGAATCTGCTGGATAATTTCTGAGAGTTTCCCCGTGGCTAGTATCGAAAAGCTGAACGAGCGGCTCGCGCGCAAGAAACCCGAGGCCGCCATCGTTTTGTGCGGGACGGATGCTTACTTGCTCGATCTTTGCCGAAAGACAATCGTAGATGCCTATGTTCCCGAGAGCGCGCGCGACTGGACCGTTTCGCGGATCGATGTGCGCGAAAGCGGGTGGGACGAAGTCCTCCAGCGGGCGGAAACGATGCCCATGTTGGCCGATCGGCAGGTGATTTTTGTTGAAGGCGCCGAAACGATTGAAAGGCTTGGCGACGCGGCTCGCGACAAGATCGTTAAAGGACTCGAATCCTACCTGGCCAATCCTGCCCGGTTCACCGTGTTGGTCATCGAAACAGAAACCCTCGATCGCCGCCAGAAGTTTGCCAAGATCCTCGAAGAGAAGGGAACTGTAGTCGAGCTGACGATTGGCGCAGAATCCACGGCTTCGTTGGCCACTCAAATGGCCAAAGACCTGGGTGTCGCCATGGACCGCGACGCAGCAGATCTCCTGGCGGAGATTTTGAACAATCAACCTGCGAGCATCCGCATCGAACTCGAGAAGCTCGCGGCATACGTCCGGGGAATTGGCCGGATAACCTCAGCAGATGTGGAAAAGCTGGTGGTGGCGGCCCGCAAGAACACCGTCTGGCAGTTTGCGGACATGATCGCGACCCGCAAGCGGGACGTCGCCTTTGAGTTTCTCGACAATCTTCTCCGCGACGGCGAGCAGCCCATCGCACTGATCGGCGTGATGTCGCGAATCTACCGCCAGTTGATCGAGGCTCGCCAATTGCCGGCCACGATGAACAGCTATCAGGCTGCGGGGATACTCCACGTTCCAGCGATAGCGGCAGAATCGATTCTGCGCACAGCGCGCCGTATTCCCAAGAAGGATTTGCTTGCGGGACTAGTCGCTTTAGCGGAAGCCGACAGCGAACTCAAGTCTTCAAATCCCGACCCTCGCGCGTTCGTCGAATTTCTTATCGCGCGCCTTACATCCCCAACTACCGCGTAGCTTCCGATTTTAGCAACGAGAGACCGTCTGAAAACAAGAAGGGCGCCCGATCCTTCCGAGCGCCTCATCCAAAATTCAGACTTCTTGAAAGGCCAGGTCAGGCCTTCCTGTTTGCTTTTAGCGAATTCAAGGCCAGTCGCAGGCGTGACTTGTACCGGTTCGCCGTATTTTCGTGCAGGGTGCCCTTGCGGATTGCTTTGTCTAACTCAGAAAACGTGGCCGAGGCGAGCTTTTCGGCTCCCGCATGATCTGCGGCAGAGAGGGCGGCGCGCATCCGCCGCATAGCCGTTCTAACGCGAGTGCGATTCATGCGATTGATAGCGGTCCGGCGCTCAGTTTGGCGGATATTCTTCAATACTGACTTCGTCTTCTTCTTATGCTTTACGGGCGAACCCTGAGGCATTCATTCTCCTTGTGCAATGTCATTCGAGTACGTCAGGATAACACGAGAGCGCTTGCAGCCGATAGCTTTGTCGAAGGAGCTCGCCGCGTCGTTCGGTGCTAGACTCGCGCAGCCGGCAGTCGAAACTTTGCGTGTGTCGGGCACGTACTTACTTCTTAGAGGCTGATGAGATGAGCGGCAACTCGAGAGTAAGACGCGACTCCATCACGGGGGCGCTGATCCTGATCGCAATAGGGGTGGTGTTCCTCGTCTCCAATCTCCATCCAGAGATCGACGCCTGGGGCCTTATTCTTCGTTATTGGCCGCTAATCCTGATTTTCATCGGTGTTGGCAAGATCTTCGACAGTTTGATTTTCCGGGATCGTCGCGACTCTGGCGTGGCCGAATCCGTTTCCGGAACATCCATCGCACTCATCGCGCTCCTCTTGATTCTCGGTTTGGCTCTGTGGCGCGGACACAAACGCAGCGATACTTTGCATGATACGCACGCTGTCGAGCTGCTGGGCGCAAAAACCGTTAGTGCGAACATTGAGATCCCTGCGGGTCAACTCAGATTAACGGGCGGGAACACGCGATTGCTCGATTCGACGTTTGATTATTTTGAAGAAGAAGGAAAGCCGGCGGTGGAATACAACGTCGCCGGCGATCACGGCCAATTGGATATCACGCAAGAGAAGGTCCGGTTTCACTTTGGCACGGGGCACAATGACTGGCAATTGCGTTTCGGCGGTTCTGAACCTCTCGATCTGAGTCTCAAGATGGGTGCGGGCCAAAGTGATGTGGACCTTTTCGATCTCAACGTAAGCCGCCTCGAAGTTCGAATGGGGGCGGGCCAGATGACACTCAACCTTGCGGGCCCGAGAAAAGCCAATCTCTTCGTTGACATTCAAGGTGGAGTGGGCTCCGCGACGATTCGGCTGCCCAAAGACGTGGGTGTTCGCGTGCACGCGTCAGGCGGAATCGGTTCCGTCGGCACAGACGGGCTTACGCGCGACGGCGACACCTACGTCAACGCGGTCTACGGGAAGACGCCAAACTCGATAGACCTCACCGTTCAAGGCGGCATAGGGGAAATCAGCCTGCACCTAGAGTAGTCGGGCCACCCGCGATTTGGGGGCCGTTTCTTGTCTTCTAGCGTCCGGGCCCGGTCGGGTACGTCGGCAAGTCCGGTGGCCGTGGCGGCAGCTTCTTCGGGTTCGCCTGAACTTCCTTCCACACGATCTCGATGGCCTTCTCGAGCTGTGGGTCGTGTCCTGCCATGACTTGGTCCGGGGTATTGTCGACCACGATGTCCGGCTCTACGCCATGGTTTTCCACCAACCACTGGCTGTTCAGTCCATACATCGCGAACTCCGGCCGCGTGATGTATCCGCCGTCCATGAGAGGAATATCGCCACGGATTCCGCGAACTCCGCCCCAGGTTCGCATGCCGATGAGTGGCCCCAACTTATAGTATTTGAAGTAGTAGCTGAAGATGTCGCCGTCCGATGCTGCGTACTCATTGGTGACGCACGCCATCGGCCCGTAGAAGACGTTCGGCGGTGTGGTTCCGCCATTGTCGAAATTCCGTGCGGCATCCATGCCAGCCAGGACACGCCGCAATCGCTCGAAGATGAGCTGGTCGACGAAGCCTCCGCCGTTGTACCGCACATCGAAAATGATGCCTTGCTTGCGAACTTGCGGGAAGTATTGCTTGACGAACTCATTCAACCCCGCCGCGCCCATGTCCGGCAGATAGACGTACCCTACGCGCCCTTGCGTCGCATCGGCCACCTTCTTCCGGTTGGTGGCAATCATGTCCTGTTGACGCAGGTTCAGTTCGCTGCCAATTGGCTTCACCACGACCCGCTTCGAGCCGTCCACAGTAGGCTTCGAGTTCACGGTCAGGGTGACGTTTTGTCCTGCCGTGTTCTCCAGCAATTCGTACGGCGTCTGGGGTGCCTTCAGCGCGCGACCGTTCACTTCCAGCAGATAGTCGCCCGTACGTACCTCTACTCCTGGTTCGGTAAGGGGAGAACGTAGCGCCGCATCCCAATTTTCACCGGGATATATTTTCTTGAATCGGTAGAATCCCGTGGCGACATCTACGTCAAAGTCCACACCCAAGAACCCAACATTTACGGCGTGCAGGTCAGGATAATCCCCGCCTCCTACGTACGTATGCGAGTTCGATAGCTCTCCGATCAGCTCTCCGAGGATGTAGTTCAGGTCGTAGCGGTTGGCCACGTAGGGCAAAAGCTGGGCGTATTTGTCCCGCTGCGCCGTCCAATCGACACCATTCATGGACTTCTCGAAGAAGTAATCCCGCTCCTGCCGGTAGACCTCGTAGAACATCTCTTTCCACTCCGCAGGGGGGTCAATCTCGGCCTGCATGCCTCCAAGTGCCAGCGCGCCGTCTCCGGGCTTGTGCGGGCCTCCAGAGGGCGGCGTTGCATCAATAATGCCGTAGGTCGCCGCGGCACCTTCGCCACCACCCGGCGTGCCGTACAGGAGCTTCTTGCCGTCAAAAGACAGCGCGAATGCTCCCGCTCCGGCAACAAGCACCGCGTCCTTCCGCTCTTTCAGGTCAAAGATGTGCACTGCAAACGTCTCGCCGGAAAGAGGCCCGGACAGGCCGAAAATCGGCGTGGTCAGGTAGAACACGAAACCCTTCGAAGCGCTCAGCCCGGCCATGTTCTCGACGGGCGTTGGGAGCGCTACCACACGATCCTGGATTCCCTGGAGGTCGATTCGAAACGCCTCTTTTTTCTCCTCAGGCTTCTTTTCTTCCGGCTTGTTCTCTTCTGCCTTCTTGGCCTCGCCTTTCTTGCCCGGCGAAGGGTCGCTCGGCTTCATCCCCTGCGGTTTGTCCTTCGGGCCTTCGCCGGACGCCGACTTCTTTTCGTCCGGATTCTCTTTTTTGATTTCCGTTTCGTCGCTCAGGGGAGCGAAAGGAGAAGTGGTGTCCGCGCGCAGGGTCACCGCGTAGACGCGAATCGCCTTCGGATTCGCAAATTCGAAATCGTATATGCCGAGGACTTCGTTGTAGTCACGTGCTGAGAGAAAGTAGAGATACTTGCCGTCGGGATCGAACACCGGATTTGCGCTTGCGGTGAAATCAGTCGTCACCGGAGCGATTTTCTTATCTTCCAACGAATAGAGATAAACGACTCCGTTGCCAGTTTCCGCAGCTTTCGAATAGACCACCCATTTGCTGTCGGGCGACCAGTTGTAATCCGTCAGATCCGCATACTTCCCCCGGTCGATTTGGACGGGCTTTTTGTCGTTGATGTCGACGTAAAAAAGCCGCAGCGATTTGTCGGCGTACGCCAGCTTCTTGCTGTCTGGCGACCACACCGGCTGTAAGCGATGCATATCGCCATCGAAGGTGATGCGCACTTCCTGCCCCATGCCGTCCTGCGGCATCAGATAGAGCTCTTCTTCGCCCGTGCGGTCCGAAAAATACGCGACCCATTTCCCATCCGGCGACCATGCCACCTGATCCTCCCGAATGCCGGGTGTATGCGTCAGATTCCGAATCGCGCCTTCTTTCGCCGGCACCGTATACACGTCGCCTCGCGCCGCAAAGACGGCTCGTTTGCCATCCGGGGCGATATCGAATGACGTGACGAGTTTGCTCGTGTTCACCCAGCGCTTGCGCGTCTGATCGAGATCCCCCTGGATGCTAACCGGCACTTTTTTTGTCTGCTCGCTGGCGAGATCGAACAGATACAAATAGCCGCCGTTCTCGAACACAATGGAGTCCGGTCCAAGGCTCGGCCAATTCACATCGAATTCCGTGAAGTGCGTGAGCTGCCGGATCTGTTTCGTCTTCGTGCTGTACGCAAAAAGATTCATTCGGTGATCGGAGCCCTGATCCGAATCGAAGTAGATCGTGTCCCCATGCCACATCGGGAACGTGTCTGTGCCCTGATAATCGCTGTCGAGTTGCTCGTAGTGATTGTTCTTGAGGTTGTAGACCGAAATTTTTTGGGCCATCCCGCCCGTGTATCGCTTCCAGGTGCGGAAATTTCGGAAAATGCGGTTGTAGGCGATCTCATTCCCGTCCGGGGAAAAAGATGTCAGGCCGCCCTTGTCAAGCGGCAACCTGATCGGCAGTCCGCCCTCTACAGGCACCGTAAACAGCCGCCCGAACCAGGCGTGGAACGTATCTTGCCGTGAAAGAAAGAGAACGCTTTTACCGTCGGGCATCCAGTTGATCACTTCGTTTTCGACTCCGTTGCGCTCCGAGATGGGCACCGGCGGAGGCTGAAAAGTCAACTGCTTCGGTTCACCCCCGTCAGCCGGAATCACGTAAACGTTTGGATTCCCGTCGTATTCCCCTGTAAACGCGATCTTGGAACCGTCCGGCGAAAACTTCGGAAAAATCTCCAGTCCGGGATGAGTCGTAATCCGCCGTGCGATGCCGCCGCTGGTCGGCACAAGCCACAAATCTCCGGCATAACTGAAAACGATTCTGTCCTTGTAAACGTCGGGGAAGCGCAGCAAGCGCCCCTCTTTCATTTCCTGCTCGCGAGCCACAGTCGCAATCGCCAAAGCTGCAATTAGCACACACAAAACACGCCGAAGCGCTCTCATCCGTTCCTCCATGATTTCATCGATGAAACTGCTGCAAGACCGCGGCCGGTTACCGCCGGGAAACGCTTCCGGTACGAGTACGAGCCTTCACACTAGCCGTTGCGGTCATGAGCACAAGCCGATCAAGAACCTCGCACCACCCTTTTGCCCCGCGCGAGTATACACTGGCAGCCCTGCAGTTCTGATATATCCTGATCGTGCTCGCGGCGGAACTTCAGAGGCTTCATGCGACGTAGCATGAGATCACTCAAGAAATGGGTAGCGGCCCTTCCCTTCGCGATTTTTCTCTGCGTGCTCCCGGCGGGGGCCCAGAAAAGCCCTCCAGAGGTCGCCTTCTGTGACCTCGCGAACAACCCGAAAGCTTTCGACGGGAAAACGATTCGCGTTCGTGGAACGCTGAGCGTCTACTTCGAGGACTTCTCGCTATTCTCCAAAGATTGCACAACCGAACAGGTACCCTGGCTGGCCTTCGGCGGCGACCTACCTGGAATCGTCACCTCAACGGTGAACGATAACGAGCGTCAAGCGGGCATCGACCTCAACTTCAAAGGTGTTTCTTACGGAATCAAGAAGGACGAGAATTTCCGCAAACTCTACGCCTTGATCGCAGCCCGACGCGAGAATGAGCCTGAGTACTCCGTCACTGCGACGCTTACAGGTGCCTTCTTCGCCGGGGAAAAAACAACCGCAGACGAATTCGTCGGCGGATATGGACACCTGAACTGCTGTTCGTTGTTCACAATCACCGAGGTCGCAGACGTCGTTTCCGACCCTCCCGCTGACCTCACCCTCAGAGGCGCGGTTTCCGGCCCTGATGGCAACCCCGTCTCAGGCGCCATCGTTTGGGACGACGTAGAGGGTGGTTCTCCGCCGGAGCGCCAATTCGTTACGACGGACGCCAACGGAAATTTTGAGTTCACGAACTCAGGCCAGCTTCTTCGATTCGAGGATCCTCGCTACAGGCCGTTGGCTCTGGCAGTAGAACCCGGTGGCGCACCCCTTCACCTGCGAATTGAAGACGCGAAGCAATCGGACTGGATCATCCGCTCCTGCGGTGAGACTCAGCAGCCAAATCGGCGCATCGGATTCTCAGTTCTCGTCACCGTCACGCCCGGCTTTCAGTTTAGGCGCTTTGAAGGCGACGAGAGCCGGCATTCCTACTTCGTCTTTCGCAAAGAGCGCCCTGATGATCCGGATTTGATCATCTCGACCAGAGTGAATGCCAAAGAGGACGAATCTGAGCTCGGAGGCCCTGGCGACTCCGAGCAGCGGTGGATTAAGACCGAGGACGGCAAGGTAGTCGGCATGGATTCGCGGTTCCAGCAAGGCAAGTTTTACCGTCGCGCACTGTTGTTCTCAAACCAGGATGCTGTTGCTTATGCCGTGCGGTCCGGAAGACTGGCGAAGAGGCTCGATCAGATCCTGAACTCGGCGTGCATTGCGAAATGATACCTTCCACCATGGTGTCGCGCCAGAACCGACGTGCGTCAGGGACTTACTTTTCCCTGCACGTGGAACAAAATCCTCTGTTATGCCGTCTCGTCTACCGCAGTCGCTCCAGCGGCCGCCCGCTTTGCCGGCGTCGTTGTAATTACCAAAACGCTGATCAGAACACACACCGTCCCTAGTATCGTCCGTGGGCCCAAACCTTCGCCGCCGTACGCGTAGCCAAGCAGGACGGCTACTACCGGATTCACGTACGCGTATGTGCCCACTTTCGTCGGCGATTCGTGATGGATCAGCCACACATACGCTGTGAACGCGACAATCGACCCAAAGACAATCAAGTACGCCAGCGCGAACCACGCGGCCCGTGATATCGCCATCGGATGGAAATCGTGGAATTCACCCAACGCGGCCGCCGTGGCTAGGAGCAATCCGCCCCCTGCCAGCATTTGAGCCCCCGAACTCATCACCTTCGATTCGGGAAGGGGCAACGTGCGTGAGATCACAGATGCGACGGACCAACTGATTGCGGCTATGATTAGAGCTATAGCACCCGTCCGATCCACTGCAGCGGTTCCAAAGTTGAGCGATCGGCTTACCAGTACTGCGACGCCAGCTATCCCGATGAGCAACGCAATGCCTAGCCGCACTGTGAGGCGCCGGGTTCGCAGAAAAATGATCTCAGACAGCGCTATGAACACCGGAATCAAAGCCAACATCACTGCGGTTACACCCGACGGAACTCGTTGTTCGGACCAAAACACCAACCCGTAATCGCCAGCGAAGATGCCCGCAGCAAGCAGCAAAATCGCTCGCCATTGCCGAGTTGTGGGGATACGCTCGCCTTTGGCCATCATCCAGCCGACAAGCAGCAGTCCGGCGACAAGAAACCGTATTCCAGCCAGCAAGAATGGGGGAGCCTCGCATACTCCGATTCGGATAGCAAGGAACGTCGAGCCCCAGACCAAATAGATAATCACGAACGCCAAGGGAGTCTTCCACTTCGGACGATGCTCTTTACTTTCCATATGCTTCCCAGTCGCGCCGTCGATACGAAAGCCGATATTATTCTGCGAAGTGAGTCCCCCAAAGCGCCATTGTGGCTCGGTAGCTGCCGGCGAGGATTGAAAACACGGCGCGCGCCCCGTATCCTAAGATCGTCAAATGAAGATTGCTCTCGCTCAGTTCAATCCGACGATTGGTGATTTCGAGGGCAACTCCGCCAGGATTCTGGATTTGGCCCGCGAAGCCAAGTCTGGCGGTGCCGAACTCGCGGTGTTTTCGGAGCTGTGCCTGTGTGGCTACCCGCCGCAGGATCTTGTCGAGCGACCGGCCTTCGCCTTACGCAATCTGAAAGAACTCGGTCGGCTGGCGACGTCGATCCCTATGCCGTCGCTCATCGGCTACGTGGGCAAAGCTCAGGATGATACTGGCAAGCCCGTCGCGAATTGCGCCGCGCTGATTGCCGATGGCCGAATCCTCTTTGAACAGCGCAAGATGTTGCTACCCACATACGATGTTTTCGATGAGTCCCGCTATTTTCAGCCCGCGCACACCCAGCACGTCTTCCCGCTGAAGGTTGCCAAACTTGGCGTCACGATTTGTGAAGACACGTGGAACGACAAGAACTTCTGGTCCCAGCGCCTCTACGAACGCGATCCCGTGTCTGAACTAATGGCGAAGGGAAGTGACATCATTCTGAACTTATCCTCGTCCCCGTACACGCTCGACAAGCGTGGACTACGCCGCGACATGCTCCGAGCCATAGCTATCGAGCACAAAGTCCCTGTCGTTTATGTCAACCAGGTCGGTGGCAACGATAGCCTCATTTTCGATGGGTCAAGCATCGCCTTCATGCCGGACGGACGCGTTGCCGCCCTCGCAAAATCATTCGAGGAAGATTTGGTTTTCTTCGATAGTTCCACGGGAGTTGGCGACATTCGCACTCAACACAAAAGCGAACTCGAGGCTGCATATCGCGCGCTCGTGCTTGGGACTCGCGACTACGTGCGAAAATGTGGCTTCCGAAAAGTGGTCGTTGGGCTCAGCGGCGGGATCGATTCTGCCCTTGTGGCGACCATCGCGGCCGAAGCCCTCGGTCCCGAAAACGTCCTCGGCGTCAGCATGCCCGGTCCCTATTCATCAGAGGGTAGCCGCACTGACGCCTGCCGGCTAGCACAGAATCTCGGTATTGAATTCCTGACTTTACCCATCACCGAGGAATTTAGCTGCTATCGCCGGGGACTTTCTGCGGTCTTTAAGGGCCTTTCCGAAGACGCCACCGAGGAGAATCTTCAGGCGCGAATTCGCGGGAATCTCCTGATGGCGCTCTCGAACAAATTCGGTTCGATGGTCCTGAGCACAGGTAATAAATCCGAAATGGCGGTGGGCTATTGCACCCTCTACGGCGACATGGCGGGCGGTTTGGCCGTCGTTTCCGACGTGCCAAAAACGATGGTCTACGCGCTCGCGGAGTTTGTGAACTGCGAGCAGGAACGAATTCCACGCGAAACTATTACGAAGGCGCCGTCGGCCGAGCTCCGTCCGAACCAAACCGACCAGGACACTCTGCCTCCCTATGACGTCCTTGACCGCATTTTGAAGGCGTACGTGGAAGACATGCGGAGTCCCGAAGAAATTGCAGATCTCGATGGCTACTCGCTGGAACTGGTGCGCTCGGTCGCGCGTCGCGTGGATCAAAGCGAATACAAGCGCAAGCAAGCCCCTCCAGGACTGAAGGTTACATCGAAAGCCTTCAGCGTCGGTCGGCGCTTCCCGATAGCCCAGAAGCTCAGTACCTAAAGGTTCCTACGCTATCGAGTTCTCATGGCCAGGGACGCTCGTCTATGGTTTTATATCAGCGAAAAACTTGGAGGTTTTCAGCAGATGCGCCGTTTGACACTGTTGCTGATTGCACTCACTTCGATCGCGATGGCTCCCCGTCCTTCGCGTGCACAGAGCGCCGTCTCTGGCGTGGCGCCTGACCAGTCTCAGTTGATTCATTCAGCGGAAGTATTCATCCGCAATCTCTTCACGTGGGGCCCCGAATACAAGCTAACACTCGGTCCCCTCGGACAGTCTGCGTCACGTGATTTCTACGTATTGCCGATCAAAGTGACCGTGAAGGACCAAAGCGACAAAGGGACCTTCTTCGTGAGCAAAGACGGCAAAACCTTTATTCGTGGGGAGATGTTCGACATGTCTGCTGATCCGTTCGCCGCGAACCGCGCTAAGCTTCACATCGAAGGCAATCCTTCGAAAGGGCCTGCGTCGGCGCGCGTGACGATCGTTGAATTCAGCGACTTCGAGTGCCCACATTGCCGCGAAGTTCATAAGGTACTGCAGTCCGTAGAGGGCCATTACCCCCAAGTGCGCGTCGTGTATAAGGACTTTCCCTTGACTCAGCTTCACCCATGGGCTGAGACTGCCGCCATCGGTGGACGATGCGTTTTCCAGCAGTCTCCTGATGCATTCTGGAAGGTTCACGATCAGATCTTCGACAATCAAGACGTCATTTCGACCGCGAATGTTTGGGATCAGATCGTGGGCTTTGCCGCCCAAGCGGGCCTAGATCCGGATGCCTTTAAGGCTTGTCTGTCGTCTGCCGAAGCAAGACAAGCCGTTGAAGCCAATCGTGCCGACGGTGTTGCGCTCAACGTCAGCAGCACCCCCACCCTTTTCATCAATGGCCGCGTGCTGGTGGGCGGCGACTTGACCACAATCGAGCAATTCATCGATTTCGAACTAAACCCGAAGTAAGGGCAACCAGGCAACATAGGTGCCGGTTCGGCCGAGGCAGATTTGAAAAAAGAAGGCCAGATAGCGGCGAAATGAAGTTACTGAAGGCGAAGGCAATTCTGGAACTTCGACCTTTCGTCCTTAGCAAAACGACTGCCCCTCTCTGTAAGAATTGGTGAGGTAAGGTACTTGTTCTTGCAGTTTTCTTCGTGCAACTCCCAAGCCGCGCCTCCGCTGCACACATTCAATCGCGACACCAAAATACACCGAGCATGCATATTTTATGTCCATGTTGCTCACAGCATGACTAAGCTCAGGAAGCAGCGGGATGAGTAGGGGGCGGGCAGGGGTCTTATTGTACAGGCGGTAAATAACATATGAATTACGCGCCAGACGATCGGAGAACGAGCGACAACTGTGGCTGAGCTCAAGGGGCCTGAGGCGAAGGGGATGGGCGGCAGGGCCCCAGGGGATTCTACTCCCGTCGCGCAGCAAGCTGACGGTTGCCTGAGGGCCAAATTCCCGAAGTTACGGTCGCTGGTTCAAGTGCGGACGCACAAGAGCACGGCGCAAGACGATAGCAAAAGCCCATTGTTGGAATCACTGCCAGATGCTACCGAAATCAAGGCGGCATCCGTTCGAGCGTTTCGAGAAGGGGCGCATGGCCAAATGCAATCGAGGCGATACTTCAATGGCGCCGGGGCCAGGGTAAGGCAGTTTGAGGTCCCGCTTCCACGCTCGAGGCGGGACGAAGACGAAGAACGCGTCAGCCTCCAAGCAGGCGGCGATCGAGTGCTGGCGAGCCTCGGCCTGTCACAAGTCGCGGCGAGCGCTCCCGAGGGAGAGCAGCGCGGCCCAGTAGAGATCATGATCGGCTTGGCCCCGGTTCAACAGGCACTCTGTCAACAGACGCTTCGCAACGCGTTCGTCAGCCTGCTCGTGAGTCCACTTGTGGAGTCCGAGGCGTATCTGCTGACGGGTCACGTGGAGTTTGGTTGATCGAGAGACACAGAAAGACTCGGCAGCATACTGCGAGCAGGCGGACAGGTACTCAAGCGACGGCTGGGTGTCGCTCATGTAATTGGGCTCCCGTGTTTGTGCCCTGGACGAACAGGCAAGGAGAGCCTGTATTAACCTACTATTTACGTAACGTCACTGGTACTACAGTAGCAGTACGTCAGTCGTGGTGCTCATGATGCGGGATATAACTGACTCATGTAAGAAAGCTAGAGCTGCCTTGGGAGAGTTATCTAAGAGCGGTGCGAACTCATCGAGGACGCGTCGGAGGGCGCAACTAAGGGGTCGGATTGCTGCTTCATTTCAGTGGGTTATGGATCGGGTCGGTGGCTGGCTAGCCAGCGGAGTGGACAGAAGAACCGAATCTCCGTGCCCCGCCGAGGCGGGAAGCCTCGATCGAGCCGATGAATACCGTGAACGACTGGCTCAGGAGTACTCGCGAGGCTATCAGGCAGGCTGGCGCGAGTGCTTCGGAACGTGCCTGCAGGCAATTGAAGATGAAATCGCGAGCGCGGACGAGATTTGGAGGATTGGTGCGGTCCTAACAAATTCGGGAACAAGTCAGCAAGACAACTAAACGGCTATCGCGAGCGGAGGATTTTCCGATGAAATCGTCCGAGATATTCGACGTGTGTCACAAGCGCTACCGCGGGCTGCGGGGATGGTTGAAGGAAGCCGCCGGAGATATGCGAGCAATCGATTTGGACACGCCATCGACCGGGTACCAGTGGCATCCAGATCGCTCCAGAGCTTGTGAGTACGTCGCGGATTTCGAGCGCGTTGGAAGGAATGCGCTTCGTCGCCCAGAATGGAAGGGACGACTCAAGCTCTTTGAGACTTACTTTATTGGCGGCGTTGAGTATCGGAACGCGATGGGCTTGGTCGGAGTGGCGGAGGGCACCTTCGATTACTGGTTTCAAGAGGTGAAGCGGGCGGTGGGCGCCGAGTACTCTCGGGCCGGTCTGTTTCCCCCTGCGCGCTACTTCGGAGCGTAGTCCCGACACTTGGGAGGATATGAGTCAGCCTGAGGCTGCGGAAAGCAAGCAATTTACAAGTGCCGCTTGCGGCGCGACAGCCCGAAGAGTTGGCGGAGCAGTGGCAGTCCGCCGGTAACAGGCAAGGAAAGGATGTTGGCCAAGAGCGCAGAGCGACGCTCAAACCGGTCGCTTATTGCATCGGGCTCAAGCTGTCTTGTTGAGACGATGGCAGTCGCGTACCTTAGGAAATTAACGCCACATTTATCGCAGTCGCCTCCGTGGCGCTGTTCGTGGCGGCATGACGGGCACTCGTACCGAAGGGTTGCATGGCAGCGCAGGCAAAATCGGGCAGTATCCCGTGCTTCGCTGCTGCACTTGGGGCATTTCACAATCAAGATTCTAGCGATTAGGCGACGAAACTGAGTGCAGTCGAGAGTGCAGATGCGTCCAGGTGGTCAACCCTGCCTAGTCGGACAGGGCGGATTTTCGGAATCCCTGCCACTTCAGTAAGTTTGCTTATCTAGCCGATCGAAAACGCCAGAAAATGGAGCCATTCGGCGCGTCCGAGCCATTGGTGCCGCGAGCAATTCCTCGTTTCTGGTTCGCCCCGGGTTTGCGGGTCGGGTCCCCCGGGCGAGGGGGGGCCGTTTGAAGTTTAGTGTGCGGCAGGGGCGCGAGCAGCCGGACAATGTGACCGAGCCGCTCCTGCTTGTACGGTTTGGCCATGCAGACGACGGCCCCCAGAGAGTGTGCGCTCGAATAATCACTGGGATAGGCTGAACTCGTAGTTAGGACGACAGGAATCCGCTGTAAGCGCGGGGTTCCTTTCACGTGGGCGCAAACCGCATAACCCGGTAACCCCTCGCCTTCAATTTCGGCGATCACGAGGGCCGGGGTAAAGAGGTTCAGAACGTCGCGCGCGTCTGACGTGTTGTTGACAGCGATTACCTCATAGCCTTCCCCGGTCAAGTAATCCTTGAGCGTTTCGCGAATTCCGGGATCGGCGTCCATCGCAACAATGAGAGGTTTCTTGGGGCTCGACCGTTCGGGCGACGGGTTGACAGGAGCGGCTTGGGTCAGTTTGCGGCCGCCAGAGTCGACCAAATCGTGGCCGATCCCCGTGGCTCCGAGAGCGATGGCTACCGCATTGCGGCCATTGCGCAATTGAAACACGCGGGCGATACAGCCTGGCTGCTCGGCCTGAATCGCGCCGGGGGCTTTGCTGTATGGGAAGGTAACCATGACATCCATGCCGCGAACGTACGCGGAATGCGACGTCACGAATAACAGACCGACGCGCGAGACGTCGATCGTGTTCGAGATTTCATCAGGCCCGCCGTGGGTAACGTCGACGCCACGCACTCTGACGGGCGAAGAGATGAGAGCACGACGCCGCCGACGCCGCTCCTCGCGCGCTGCGTCAGGAGAGCAGGCGGAAGGCTCGGCAAAGAAACTTTCGCTCGAATCCGCCAGAGGGGAAGTTGCGCGTGAATTGCCAAGTTCATCAGGATTTGGAAAAATCGCATCGCTCATTCTCTATCACCCTAGTTCACAGTTGACCGCCGGAAGGTTAATGATGATGAGCCGAGCGCGATATGTGCAGTAGAAAGGAAGTCACATTCTGCCGGTACTCTCACACGAAAATGATTAGTACTGAGGTACCGATCAGGCCGAAGAGTCTAAACGATTGGTAATGTGGAAGTTGCAGCGTTACGCCTAGAAACGGAAGCTTATGCCGGCGTAGGGCTCCTTCATCTGGGTCCTAGCGTTTGTAAATTGACCCGACTGATTGAAATCGGGAGCGGTGTAGAAAAGGCCGCGATACCCGGCGCGCACTGAAAAGTGTCCGAAAAGATGATGTTCGAGACCGCCGCCGTAGAAGAAACCGGCGCGGTTCTGGTTAAATGGCCCTCCAACCGATCCGGCACCAATAGGCGACCAGAAAACTGCGCCTAGGCCGCCTTCAGCGTACGGAGAGAGGCGGTCATGCCAAATTGGACTGAATTTCCAGACGACGCCAAGAGTGACCTCTTGGGCTGTCGCCTGCGTCCATGAGGTGACGAGGTCGGCGCCATTCTCATAAAACTGCGTGTAGCGTGTCCGGGTATAGTTGGCTTCGAGGGCGATGTGCTCGGTGAAGTGGTAGCGGTAGTTAAGTAATGGGCCGCCCGAGTAACTCGCTGCATCCGACACATTCTGGCCGCTTGTTTTCGATTGGAAATTGCCCATAAAGGCCGCTGATACTTCCGAATTCGCCAGGAACGTGTTCTGCGCAAAAGCCGGCAGCGAAAATGTTGCGAGCATCGCGAACAGCACCGGCAGTTTAGTCCGCATTCTCCAGTTCTCCTTAGGTAACGTCGCTTTTCTTCAGCTAAGTGGACCAAACCAGCGATATTGACACAACTGGCGGCGCCGACAAAGAAGACTTAAACTACACGGCCCAAAACGCTTAGCGCCCGGTCGGCTAGCTTCGATGACCTTCGCCAAGGGTAGGTTGCATCGTTCTCTCGAAACCAGAAGTAGGTAGGTGAACGACTATAGAAACCGGGCAAGCGAAACTGTGGTATCATGTATTCGCGTTTGTTGCTTTTGGACTCCTTTTGACGCGCGCAATTGGGCTGTCGGGCAGCCACCCGTCGGCCTTTTTTTGTGACGGTGCAAGGCGAACAAAGCACCAAATAGCTTTCCGGGCAGACCTCCAGCTAGTCGCGAAGGTTGCCCAGCGAATCAATCAGGAGCATTAGAAGTGAGTAGAGAGCAAGGTACGGTAAAGTGGTTCAATGCAGCCAAGGGGTACGGATTCATTCAGCGCCAATCGGGAGAGGATGTCTTTGTGCACTTCTCGGCTATCCAATCCGACGGGTACAAAAGCCTGAACGAAGGTCAGGCGGTGGAGTTCGAGGTTAAGCAAGGTCCGAAGGGCCTGCAGGCTGAGCGCGTAGTTGGTCTTTAATCCCGTCTTGACGGTTAAGCTGATCATTCGGGAAACGAGCTGGGAGAGGCCGGTTTCTAGCCCCTCCCAGAACTGGCATCGATAAGTGAACGATGCGCAACCCATCGCCTGAGCCTAAGAGGAGGGCGTCGTGAACGTTTTGGAAGAGGGGCAGACAATCCGTCACGAGCAGTATGGGATTGGTACTGTCACAGAATCGAACACGGAGCGGACGACCATCGAGTTCGATAATCATGGCATGAAGAGATTTGTAACCTCGATGTGGACTGCCGAAGTTATTGGGGAAGTTCCTGCTGAGAGGCCAACGCGCCGGCGGGCTCGGCGAAAAACGGCCAAAAAGTAGTTTCGAAACTGAAATTTCAGCGCTGGCGAATATCCCTACAGTTTCACAAGGTTGTGGCGCACGGCGAATTTGACGAGGTCGCTGAAGCTGGCGAAATCCATCTTGTGCATGATGTGGTTTCGGTGGCTTTCGACAGTGCGTGTAGAAACGCCTAGATTTGCGGCTACCTGCTTGTTGCTTTTTCCCTCAGCAAGCATCTGAACCACGGTAATTTCCCGCGGAGTGAGCGGCGGCCCCTGCACGGCGTCTGTTTCACCGGTTCGATTGCCGCCGACGAAGCTCCTCATTAAGCTGGTTGCCAACTGACTGGTGAAGAAGGGCTGGCGGTGCCGAGCGTTGTCGATCGCCGCGAGCAAGTCGCTTTCTGCATCAGATTTCAGCACATAACCGAGAGCACCGGCTCGAAACACCTCCTTGGCGAGCTCATCAGAAAAGTGCATGGAGAGCACGATGACGTCCGTTTCGGGGAATTCTTCGCGGATCGTCCTGGCCACCTCCAAGCCATTCATTTCCGGCATCGTAAGATCAAGTACCACGAGATCGGGTTTTTCCTTTCGGACTTGGGCGAGAGTCTCAGGCCCGGTGGCAGCTTCGCAACAAACCTCTAGCCCGGTTTGTGCAGCTATTAGTGCGCGAAGTCCGGTGCGAACGATCGTGTGATCATCGGCTACCAGAATCCTGTATAACTTGGTTGCAAGCACAGGCATGCGATCCTCCGTCAAAACCCGATGAGTCCCCCTGCGGGGATGAGATTGAGTTCTGCTCGACGTCCTCCGAGGCGTCCTCCATAAGCCTCTCCGAGGGCTCTTTCACAGGCAGCGCGACTCGTACGGTAGTGCCGCCGCCTGGAACGGTCTCGATTTCGAAAGTCCCTCTGAGCTGTTGCACTCGTTCTCGCATTCCGGCGACTCCCACGCCAGCCGTTTGAGTCGGATGGCTGAGGCCGCAACCGTGGTCCTGAATTTCAAGGCGAATCTCATTGACGTAACGAGCCAGGCGTATTTCAGCAGTCTTGCTCCCGGAATACCGATGGACATTCGTGAGCGCCTCTTGAACCACGCGGAAGGCGGTCATCTCGATTTCCTGAGCGATTCGCCCAAAATCCTCCGGTACATCGAGTTGAACTTGGACCCCACTGCGCTCTGCGAAGCCGCGCGCATACCAGTGGATCGCGGAAGGTAAACCAGCCTCATCAAGCATCGGTGGATGCATCAGATAGGAAATGGTCCTGACCTCTTTGACCGTTTCGTTGGTAAGTTCAACGCAGGTTTGAAGCAGGGAATTGGCGAGCGAATTGCTCTTTGGCAGGGCGTGCCTCAAGTTTCCCAAGGTCATCTTGAGAGCTGCCAACGTCTGCCCGGCGGATTCATGCAGTTCTCGGGCCATGTGGCGACGTTCTTCGTCGCGCGCCCGCATTAACTCTCGAGAGAGACATCGAAGGTTTTCCTCGACGCGTGTCTGTTCCGTGATGTCCTGCACGACGCCGATGAATCGGGCACTCTTTCCGCCCGCATTTGGAATAGGCGCTCCGCTTGTGCAGTGCACGCGATATTCGCCCGAGGGGAGACGGTAACGGGCGACGTGGGTGAATTCGCCGCAGCGCTCGACGGCGTCTTCGAAGATCTCACGAACACGCACGCGATCGCCCGGATGGAGGTTGTCCCAATAGATCTGCTCATTTGCCGCGTCCCCTGCACGGCGCCCGAGGAGGTTGGACAACTGCTCCGACCATTTGACGCTTCGAGTAGCAACGTCGAATTGCCAGCTTCCCAAATTCGCTATTTGCTCGGCCTGCGCCAAAAGAGCCTGGCTTTCCGACAATTTGCGCTCAGCGGCTTTGCGCTCGGTGATGTCCCGGAGAATGCCGCTGAATTGAAGGGCGTCTTTGGCGGGGTAGGTCGCGGGAAGCGCGACGACCTGGAAAACGCGTTCACTCCCATCCGGATGTCCGTAGGGAATCTCGACTTCGATCGGTCCGCTATCACAAGAGTCGGGACTGTTCTGCCCTGCGGCCCGACAGCTTTGAACGACGCTCCACAGCAGTTGCGAGGGAACCGAGGATCGACTGTCCGTTAGTCCCAGAATCGCGAGAAGCTGAGGCGAAAAAGCCAGCGCGCTCTGATTAAGATCTGCCGACCAGATTGCGATCTGCGCAGTTCTTTCCGCGTGCAGTAATAAGCTTTCAGCTGTACTCAACTCGTCAGGAGAGGTGCTCCGATCGGTGGCGTCGCGGACAAATATCGAAAACTTTCTTTGTCCGTCGCGAGGCGCTGGAACCCTCCGGACCGAAACGGAAAACCACCTCGGTCCCCTCCCGGTTTCAAACAGACAACCGACCTCTTGCGCTCTATCGTCCCTTTGGCTGCGGTCAAGGGCGGTTGCTAGAGTGCGATACGCTGCGGTCCCGGTCAGATCCTGAATCTTCCTGCCGATCAGCGCACCGCATGCGGGTTCCAGGGGCCGAGTGTTGAAGATTCGAACGGTTTCGACCGTTCCAGAGTAATCGACGACAAGTCCTACGGTAGGCCGCAGTCCAATCAAGGTTTGGAAAATCTTGGTGGCTGGGGAGCGAGTCCGGCCCATTTCACCGAAACGATTGGAAGAAAGCGGCAACGCGGCGCCACTCGACTCTCGAACTGGCGGGCTTGTTTTGCCATCCCGTTGAAATGATGTCATTTCGATTTCGGCATAGAGATTCGCACTGCATGGCGCAGCGGAAGCGGCTGCAAAATTGGACGCACTGTACTCGCTCATAACTGCCGTGTCAAGTACTATGCTACTACATCAACAGTCGCCATTTCGTACCGCCATCGCTGCAAGGCGGAGAGCACTTGCGGTTACTGCGTATGTTTCGCGACGAGCGGTTGCGGCCACTACGTAGTACTCCGGGGCGTCCACTTACCGGGAGCACCACAGAAAGCGGTAGTCTTGCGAATTGAAATTTGTATTTCGACCGCCTATTGTCGTCCTGGAGCTGGAAGGGAAGCTCTCAGTACTGTATCTAAACGCAGTACATGGTCCCCGGCCTATTGGAGGGTCGGGGACTTTTTTTTGAATCCCCTATTGTCGGCGACGGCTGCTCGGTGTGCCGCAACCCAAAAGACGAAAATCCCTGCCGCAATCGAAAGCAGGCTCGCGACCTGAGCGTTTGTCATCCCAAGGAACGATCGTGGGTTGATGCGGATGAATTCCACGAGAAACCGCGCGATCCCCGTTAGAACCAGATAGGTGCCAAACACTAGGCCCGGCCGGCCGCTTGCGCTACTCGCGCATGAGCCGAGAGCGGCCCCTGCCGCGGTGGCGGTTTTGCCGCCAGCCACCGACTCCCAGCTTCCTAGTTTCCATAGTATGACGGCGATGAAGCACGCGATCAGGAACTCATAGATCGGCGTCGGATGAACGCGGTCGCTGGTAGGCACGATTCCATTGGGAAAACTCATTCCCCAGGGAAGGGAGGTGGCAGTGCCGTAATCTCCGTCGCCCGAGAGCAGGCAGCCGATCCGGCCAATCCCGTAGCCCACTGCTGCGGCAGGAGAGCCAGCATCGAGCATCGTCAGAAGGGGAATCTTGTGGCGGTTGGCTAGCCACATAAAGGCTCCGACGCCAGCCAGCAAACCTCCAAACCATGCGAACCCATATTGGCTAAAGATTTCGGATCGTGGGCTCGCAATGAGATCTCGGGGCGTCTGAAGCAGGTGGTATAGCTTGGCGCCTATAATTCCGGCGAAGCAGGGAATCGCCACAAAAGCCTCGGCGACCCCGGAGTCCTTCTTGGCGATGCCGCGCCGCGCCAAGTCCGTGCGCAGAACGTAAAACGAAACCAGCATGGCGGCAGCTACCATCAGCCCAAATGTGGGGATGGTCAGGCGCCAGAGGTGGAGAAATGGGATCACAGTCTCTCAGTATATCGAAATCTAAGGTGCAACCGTCGCGATCAAGCTGCGCGGCGAGAGTTTTCTAGGCGCCAGAAATGCGACCGCATAATCTCTTTGGCTCGCGCGAAATCGATTGCGCCTCGGCGCCCCGGTGGGAGTAGAATCAAGCGGTTGAGCCCTCATCGTCCCCGGATGGAGGCGAGTATGAAACGCGCTTCTCGCGCGATCGCTGTCTCCGCTATTTTGATCGGCTGTGCTCTCATAGCGTCGCCGGGCGCCGCATTTGCCCAGCGCGGAGCGGGCGGTGGGCACCTTGGAGGTGGGCACTTCGGTGGTGGCGTTCATGCCGGGGCGGCTGCTTCTACAGCTCATGGAGGCGCAACGGGAGGTAGTGCGACTGGCTCCGCAGGTGGACATTCTACGATTGTTGCTTTCTCAGGTAGCCGTCGATCCGGAGGGGCAACCAGATTCTCGAGCGGAACTTCCGGGAGAGCCATCTTCTGGTTTCGCAACGCAGCAGTTAACGCGAACGAGTGGCGCCGATGGCGGCGGTACTACGGTGGATACGGATTCTTCGGCGCCGGGCTTCCTTTTGCCTTTGGCTTTGGGCCTGGCTGCGATCCCTTCTGGGCCGAGCCGTGGGCGTTTGGCTGCGACACTTTTGGCTATTGGGACGGATTTGCCGGGGGCCTAGCCGGATCCTACGGCACGCAGTCTGAGCAGGGTTTTGAGCAGCAGGAAGAACAGCGGCAGTCGGAGTTACAGCAGGAAGAGCCGCAGCCGTTGTTCATTCCGCCGCCTGATGAGAGCTCTCCCGAAGAGATTCAGGCCGAAAAAGTCCTGTACGTTCTGTACATGAAGAACGGCGCCGTCTACGCGGTGACGAACTATTGGCTCGCTGACGGCAAGCTCCACTATATGACGTCCTATGGCGGAGAGAACACGATCGAGATGAGCGACCTAGACCTGCAGAAGACGGTCGACGTAAATGCGAAGCGAGGCATCAACTTCACGTTGAGTTCCAAACCGAACCCGGGTCAACAGGACGTCCCGCAACAATAGAGAGTGCATCCTGAGAATCCCAGGGACCTTGCGAGGTGACGCTTCTTGTCAGTCAGTTCCGGCCTCGGCTGCAATGAAAATGCGCGATGAGAGAGGCTCCACCTTGGATGAAGATTCTCAGCAGAAAAAAGTACTTGCCATTGTTTCTTAGTTAGTGTATAATTCTTTTCGTTATCCTCGACTTGTGTGCGGATGACGTTATCATTCCTACTGAACGACAGACGCTCGATCTCGCTTTCCTCTTCGAGGCGTCACCCCTGAAGAATCACTGAATAATCCATCGATTTGGGTCATCGAGGCGCGTGCTATCGACACGGCGCACATCTCTTTTCGGAGGCAATATGCCCAACTACAACGCGCAGGTCCCGCCCTATTCAATTTTCCCGGGCGACGTGGCGCTCGCATTCAATAGCGAATCGCCGGGCGCGGGCCAAGCGAGCCAGCAGTTCGCCGTCCCCAGCTATGCGGGGTTTCCCGAGAATGGCCGAACGATCCGGTGGCAGACGGTCTTCGGGTCATCGCCTTCGGCAGTCAACATCGTATTGCAAACCGCGATGAGCGATTCCGATGCGCAGTACGCAACCATCGACACATCGACTGCGACCGCAGGTGAGGCCCGAACGGTAACCGGAGTCCGTGCAAATTTCATTCGTGCGAAGGTCACGTCGGTCACTGGCGGCAGCGGAATTACCGTTCAGATTCTCGGCTGATGTTTTCGACCGTGCGGAGGAACCCGGATTCGGAGGGCGCACCCAACTCTGCGCATCGCTTGAATGCTTCCTGAAAGGAGACCAGGAGATGTCGGCCGACCCAGACCCTAAACCGAAACTACACGTTCCCGCCTTCGCCGCAGATATTCGCAGACCGGCGCTGGAGAAAAGAGCGGCGCCAAAACCCCAGAAGTGTCGCCTCGGGTTCTGCCCGCCTTCTGCCTCGACTTCGATTGTTCCGGTGCAGACTGCGCGCGGGAGTCAAGGCACTGAATCCCAGATCGTGGAAAGACCGCGCCTAGTCCGCGTTCCGCTGGGAGAAGCCCTGCGGAAGAAAGGAGTGGACGAGAATGCTCTCGCGGAGATCTATGCGGAAGTAATTGAGAAACTGAAATGCAGAACGGATGAGGGCGGTGTGGAAAAACTGTTGATTGAGGTGCTGAAGGAGTGCAGCCGATTACTTGAGAAAGAGAATGCCGCGGTCAAGACGGAGTCTGGCATGCCTCCGATTCGAGTGATACATCACGTGGAACGCCCTCAGCGAGGTCCTCAACCCAGTGGAGACAACAGAGGCGCAAATACCTGAAGAAGAAACGACGGCCGCGGCTCCTGAGCAGGCGGGCCTTGAGATCGATCTCGACTATCACCCGTTCCCTAGACAGAATGAATTCCATAGGTCACCTGCAAAATACAGACTCTTCGGAGGCGCGGCTGGTCCCGGGAAATCCAAAGCGCTTCTCATGGAAGCGATCGTCATTGCGAACGACAATCCCGGGTCAAACACGCTGGTGCTGCGGCGCACTTTCCCGGAACTTGAACAGTCACTGCTTCTTTATTTCCGGCGCGACGTTCCGCGGTGCTCCTACCAGTCCTATCAGGACTCCAAGCATGTGGTGACCTGGTGGAACGGATCGACAACGCGATTCGGGTACTGCCAAAACGAAAATGACGTCTACCAGTATCAGGGATCGGAATTCTTGTTCATCGGGATCGATGAGCTGACGCTGTTCACGTTGCGCCAGTGGCAATTTCTGACTAGCCGCAACCGATGCCCCATACCCGGTTCTTTTCCGTGCATGGCAGGGGCAACGAACCCAGGGAACATCGGCCACGCGTGGGTAAAGTCGCTCTGGATCGACAAGATACCTGCCGCCGGGATGGAAGAGGCGCAACACTACGATCCCAGCGACTATGCATTCATCCCCGCGCGCGTGGGGGACAATCCAATCTACGCGGCGGACGCTAGTTACTTGAAGACTCTGCGGTCCTTGCCTGCGAATCTGCGGCGAGCGTTCCTGGATGGCGACTGGGACGTGTTTGCGGGTCAATATTTCGACAGGTTCAATCCTGCCTCAAATGTGGCCCGCGCCGAGGAATTTGAATGGCGGCCCTGGTGGCCACGATGGATCTCAGTCGACTGGGGATTTGAACACCCAGCGGCGGTCTACTGGCATGCCGGAATTCCTCCCGGGGGGGCACGATCTGGCCAGAAGCCCAAGTCAGGAGGTGACCGCTGCGATCAAGCCGAAGGTCACCGAGTCGCCACGTATCGCGAATTCATGACGCGCCACACGGCTCCACGAGAACTGGCGAGAGAGATTGTCGCGCGCAGCCTCGGCACGGACGCTGGCAACTCGCTGCGTGAAAAGATAGACGCAATCTATCTTTCACCGGACGCTTTTGCCAGGCGCACTGATGAAGCTTCGATCGCGGAGCAAATGGGGGATATCTTCGCGGAGGCGGGCTTTCCGCGGCCCGTTCCGGCGGATAACGACCGGGTGGGCGGGTGGATGCTGATGTACCAGATGCTGGAAGCGGGCGAATGGGTGATCACAGACAACTGCGTCGAGTTGATTCGCACATTGCCAACTCTGGTGCGTGACTCTGCCGCGGTGGAGGACATCGAGAAGATGGACGGTGACGATCCCGCAGACGCCGCACGTTATGGACTGAAATCCCGTTTTGGAGTGCGCGGCAATGTCGCGAAAGAACCCCCTTTCGAGCAGCGGATCGCGGAGCGAGTTACTTCAGCTGACCCAACCATTCGAGCGATTCAGGCGCAGAAAGCGTATCTGCAGGAATCGAAGCGGAACCGGCCGGTACTCCATCGGCGGCGCCCGCGTTGGTGAAAGGACTAAAGGGTGAACGTTCGCGACATCGTGAGACGCGTCTTTACGACGCGATACACGCGAGGACTTGAAATCGAGGTCGCGCGCCTCCGAGCAGAGAACCGAGCCCTGCTCAATTCAATTCTGGGGATCGCCGGAATTCCGCCAGTCGTTGTGAGCTCGGACGTCGCTGCGGGGAACGCGGGAGCCGAATCAACGTCAAGCGGGCACATGGGTGTGCCTGCTCATGGGGTGCCCCTTGGCCCATCCCGCCGAAAAATGCCGGAGCGCAATCCGTCGAGACTGCAGCAAATGACTGGAGTGCCATTGCCCGTCAGGCATCGTTCCTGGCAACAGGTGAACCGGATGCTGGAGCTCGAAGCGGTGCGAAAATCCGACCACAGCATAAGTCATAAAAGGGACAGCTAAGTCACCGACGATTCGGTTCAGGAGGAAGGCATGCCATTTATTCGAGGCCGATATCACATTAATCCGATTGCTGGAGCTGCACTGGAGGCAGCCCGGGAAGCGGAGGAAGCACTGGCTGTGCTCAAGAGCGGCAACGCTGGCGAAGGGCCACAGGACGAAAATTATGAGCGGGACCGCGAGGCTCAAGGGGACGATAAAGGACCGATTCACCGGGTCGAAATCGAGACAGCGTCGCTGGTTCCCGCTCACTCGGGAGAAGCTGCGCACGGCTTTGTGGCGCGCGTTCATCGCGCCAGCTACCTGCCGGTGCGGACTGCGTCGGACCCGCTTTCGCCGGGTGTGCCGCAGCCTCTACTGCAAAAGCCGGAAACTCACGTGTTTGCGTCTCATAACGATCTGGTGGATTTCCTGCGGCGCGAGCTAGCAAAAGGCTCAGAGAAAGGGGAGCGCAACCGCGGGAATCAGCGCGCATGAGGGATTTGCCGAGCCGGCAGAGCGGGTCGGGCCGGTTTTGCTAGAATGCTGTTGTGAGGCGGCTGGCATCTTGAGCGTCTGGCAAACTCCGAGCGGACGAACGCGGCGTTGGGTGCGGCGTAAAGAAACGAGCATTCCGGCACCACTCTACGCGCGATTGACGATTCTAATTCTACTCATCGCTCTTACGGCGACTGTGGTTTGGTATGGAGTGCGGTCGCTTTGGCATCGCGTCACCAAGGATGAAACTGCTCCCACAGCGGAAACCGCTCCCACACCACGCCTGCCCTCAAGCACAGCGTCCTGGCAGAGCGACGCGCTAGCGTCCATCGAATCTGGGATCCGTGACGCGCAGGGCGGCAACATCACCGCCTCGGAGGTAGCGATTGACCGGGCGGCATCTATGATTGAGGTTGCGCGCGTGGAATCGGCGACAGCTGCCCCAGATTTTTTCGAGACCGCCAGCCGATCTCTGGACCGCGCGATCCAAACGCAGCCGGAAAGCAGCAGGCTATTCGAGCACGTCACGATGGCGCGGATCGACTTGGCGCAGCTTCGTTCCGCGCAGCTGGGTCGTCCTACAGAATCGACGCGCGGTTCGACGGCCGCAGCCAATCGAACCGCGGAGGAGCAGCGGAGAGTGGGCGGCAGTGTCGCGGGCTCAGCCGCTATCGAGGCAGCATCCAGCCCGAAGGATGTGACATTCGCGTCGCCACGAGAAATTGCCGCTAACCGTCGGCTCGATCCGGCGGCGCTCGGTGGCGATACTATCGATGCCACTCTAATGCCGAAGACGCTGGAAATCTTGCTGCCGCCTTCGAGCCGGCTGTTCGTCGACAACGTCCAGGTGCAGAACTTGACGATGAAGGGCGCATCGCAGACTCTCGACGGGATTCACTGGAAGAATGTGACGTTCATTGACACCCGGCTGCGATACGAAAGCGGCGAACTCGACCTGCAGAACGTCCATTTCCTCAATTGCACGTTTGGAGTGCCCACGGATCAGCGCGGGGCGCGGTTTGTGAATGCCATCGTGCTGGGACAAAGTTCGATAACCATCGAATAGCAGACGCCTTAGAAGCCTTCTCAGGTCAACTGCCCGGCGCCAACGACTGCCGGGAGCCCCAGGGATTCACGACACATCGCAATTACGGTCTGCGGTGAAGTGTGCTCGTTTGGATCCGAAGTAGTCGTTTGTGGAAATGCACGCCCGTTTCAAGCGAGTAACGAATGCCTATCGACAACACCTATGTGACGGCTGATCCGGCCATCGTGCCAGTAGAAGGACCGGCGAAATCCACGGATGTCGCGGGACTGGGGGGCGAAGCAGGGAAAAGGCGAGGCGCGCCCGCGGGCGGCTCGCGAATTCCGCCTGCTCGCCCCGCGGTTCTGGTGACCGCCGGTGATAATGCGAATCCGTATGGGCCCAACAACGAGCAACTTCCCGAACGGTTGCAGGAGGCGCTCAAACGCCTCGTATTTCAGTACTCGTTCGAATCCGAATCGACGCGCCGGCAGGAGGTGCGTAGGATCAAGCAGGCGCACCAGTTCTGGCGCGGGCTGCAATATCTTTGGTGGAACGAGCGCGACCAGAATTGGCACTTGCCGTTCGAGCAGAAGCTGTTGGACAACTCGTCGCTTGACGATCTGCCTCGATACGAGTTCGTCACGAACATTTATCAGGCTTTTGGGCTTTCGTTGATTTCCGTGTTGTCGCAGGATGTGCCCACGGTGCGTTTTTTTCCAGCGTCAACACAAGCGGAGGAGGATGTTGCCGCGGCGAAAGCGGCGACAGAGGTTGCGACTCTGGTCCAGCGAAACAATCGCATCGGCAATTTGATTGTGGAGGAAGCCTTCAATCTGTGGACGGATGGTAAGGTGGGCGCGTACGTACGCTATGTCGTCGACGGCCAGCGTTTTGGGTTTCATCCCGAGACGGAGATTGGCGCGCGCGAAGCGAAAATCGGCGGCGACATCTACCTGTGCCCGGAGTGTTCGAACGAAACGGCCGCGAAAAAGAATGACGGATCCGCTGCGGGTCAGTCCGTCGAAGCGGTGATCGGCTGTCCAATGTGTGGCGCCACGCTTACGGAGGAAGATTACGTGGCCGCAGAGGCAGTAACTGTTCCGTCAGCGCAAACGCGAGTCCGCGTTCCCAACGGGCAAGAGGTGATCACGATTGTGGGAGGCCTCGAGCTCAAGACGCCGCCTTGGGCCAACGAGATGCATGAGTATCCGTATCTCCAGTGGAATATGGAGGTCCATCAGGCGCGGTTGCGCGCGGCATATCCTCATGCTGCCGACAAAATTGGGCCGCCGGTCGCGAGCGGGCTTCAGGAATATGAACGACTAGCGCGCTTGGCACAGTCTCAGGGAGGACCGCTCACAGAAGGTGGTGACACCAACCTGAACTTGATCACGTTCCAGCGCACCTGGATGCGACCATGGGCGTTTTTCGCGCTTGACGACAAATCGTTGCGAGACGAACTGCTCCAGTTGTTTCCTGACGGCGCTTATGTGGCGTTCGCCGGGGACGCATATTGCGAATCGCGCAACGAGAACATGGATGACCACTGGCGCGTACTTCACGCGTTGCCGGGCGACGGATCGAGCGGCAGGCCCGCCCTCGGCGACGTGCTAATCAGCGTGCAGGAGCGATTCAACACGCTTTCGAATCTGCAGATCGAGACGTATGAATACGGTATCCCGCCGATCTATGCCGACAGCGAGGTTTTGGATTTCGATTCGCTCCAAAGTCAGACGGCCGAACCAGGAGCGCACTATCCGGCACGAGCGAAGCCGGGGCAGTCATTGGCTGCGGGATTCTTCCAGCCCGAGCCGGCCGAAGTTCCGCCCGATTTGGCACAGCACGCTGCTGCGCTGATGGGACCGGTCGCGCAATTCCTTACCGGCGCGTTCCCGGCGCTCTTTGGCGGCGCGATGGTCAACAACGACACAGCATCGGGTTACGCGATGGCACGGGACCAGGCCATGGGTCGGATCGGGCTGGTTTGGCGAAGGATGAAATTCTTCCATGCGGACGTGATGTTGCTGGCCGTGGATTGTTTCCGCAAGAACCGTCCCCAAGACGTGGAAGTGACGCTGCTGGGTGCGGGATCGGCATTCGAATCAAAATGGATTCGGCTGGCAGATTTGAAAGGGAATCTCTTCAGCTATCCAGAAACGGACGAGCAATTCCCGACGCTGTGGGCGCAGCAACGCGCGGTGCTGCTGCAGTTGATTTCGACACCCGATCCGCAGATCCAGTCTGTGCTGGCACATCCAGAAAATATGGCGCTGGTAAAGCGGCTGATCGGACTCGAGGAGCTCGTCATTCCTGATGAGGAATCGCGCACGAAGCAATATCGAGAAATCGCGCAGCTGCTGGCGGAAACGCCGGTGGTGAAGCGTCACGATGCGAGCGGAGTGGAAATGATGCTGCCGAGCATTATTCCGGACCAATTCGCCGATAATCATGCCGCCGAGCTTGATATCTGCATGCGCTGGTTCTCGTCCGATGCGGGGCAGGTGGCAAAGATTGAAACGCCAGCGGGATATGCGAACGTGCGGGCGCACGCTCTGTTCCACCGCGACTATCTGCTGAAGCAGCAAACCGCGCAACAAACTGCCGGCTAAAGCTTTTGGGGTGCTATTCGGGGGTAAAAGCCGGGACGGTGCCCGCCAGCATCCGTCCCGGTACGTGGAGGAGAGAGAGCCTGAAAATTTCGGTGCGCCAGTAGAGAATGCGGTGCTAGGCGGCCTTTGAAGGGCCGTTCAGGCGATGGCGCCAGCGACCCAGCGTTCGGTTGAGCGGGTGCCCGCGGTGAAGAAATGTGAGCACGGGCTCGCGGCGCATCCCGATTTTTTCGAGGGCGCGGCGAATGCGGAAGTCGCGTCCCGCGGACACAAGACCTTTTTCGAGCGTGGCGATCGCGTCGTGCGTCCGGCCAGCCTGCAGGTAGACCTCCGCAAGATTCAGATAGAGCTGCGCGTGATTGTGTTTCATGCCGACGGCTTCGCGGCAAAGAGTTTCGGCGTCGCCATAGCGTTTTTCAGCGAGAGCGGCAAGCAGGCCGGTATACGAGAGATAAAACGGATTCTTTGGTGCGACCCCCAGGGCGCGGCGTGCGTGCAGAAGAGCTTCGTCGGCTTGACCGTCGCGCAAGTGCTTCAGGCATTCCTTGAAATCGGACATCCCCGCGTCCGAAGGTGAGGTGGTGCCGATCCAGTGGGACATAGGCTCCTTCCTGAACCCGGAAACGACCAGGACAGCGTTTCGCGGCTGGGAGAAGGGTATGCGGCGGGTTAAGCGGAGAAAATAGAACGAGGGACCAGATTTCGGGCTAGTCCGATTTACTGTCCAGAATGACAGGCGAAAAAGAATCGGAGGCTTTGATGTGAACGGCCGATTCTTTCAGCCACAGCAACCCGGCAAGTAATTGAGTAAGCGGTGCTTAGAGGGAGCGTTCGATCGCGTTGCTCTGGACGCGGGAGGCGTAGACGTTTTTCTGGGCCGGCGGCGGCGCCACGAGGCGGACAACGTGGAGCAACCGCTCGGGCTTGAATGGCTTGGCCATGCAGACCACGGCTCCAAGCTGATGGCTCGCGGAATAATCGGCTGGCTGAGCGGAGCGCGTGAGAAGAATTACGGGCACCTGCTGCAGGCGCTCGTTGCGCTTGATGATCAGGCAGAGGTCGTGGCCGCTCATTTCTTCGTTTTCCACTTCAGCGAGGAAGACAGCAGGGATCGTGGTCTTCAGGATTTCGAGTGCGTCCTGGGGTTTCGCAACGATCACCACAGTGTAGCCGTCTTGCTGCAGAATTCCTCGCATCATTTCGGCGGTACGCGGATCGGGCTCAACGGCGAGGACAACTGCCGTTTGCTTTTCTTGGGTAGGGGAATTCTTTACGACTCCGGCCAAAGCCGGGTCCGAGGCGGAGGCAGCTGCGCTGGTGGCCGTCACGAACTGCACCGCGACGGCCGTGAGTCCGCCGCCCTGTTCCACAACTCGGACGACCTCAGCGGATTGCGCCTTGTTGAGCGCGGAAGCTGCCGTGGAGTAGGGAAACGTGACTTCCAAGCGCTGCCCCCCCCAGTAGCCGGAGCGCGACGCAACGAAGAGAAGGCCGTCGCGCGAAACGTCGATGCTCTTACAGAGCTCTTCGAAAGGTTCAGGGGAGTTGGCCGCGCGAACGTGAACTTGCGCCGAAATCTTGGCCCGCTTGCGACGCCTGCGCTCGACACCATTAGGGCCGGCAAGGCTTGCAGAGGATGAATTCGTTTTTGCGTCTGCGGACGCGGTAGTCGCCGTGCTCATAAAACACCTCAGATTCGCCGACGACCTGGGCCGCTCTCATGGAGCCCATGGGGCGTTGCGATGAAGAGAGATTCGCAGACGGTCGAACAAATGGGGAATAGTACGTTGGTTTCAATTTGAGAAAACTATCGGTTATTAGCAGGAGGAATTGAATGACGAGTGCAACAGTCGTGACTCAAGAACCGGCGCAGAAGACCGCCCCAAAGGCGGGTGAGGCGCGCCGGCGCCCGGCGACAGACGACGAGATCTTAGGCCTCCAGGTAACCGTGGAGCCGGAGGCTAAAGGGGAGGAGGCGGCATTCAGGTGGGACAACGAGGCAGACCAAAGTGGCATGAAGGGGAGCAAAAATCTCGAATCACACACAGCTCGGCCTTCCGACATCGCTGCCTTGTTGGAAGCAAATCCCGAATTGCGAATGGCCTGGGACGATGCTGCGGCGTATCGCAAGGCGTTTGCGACGCCCGATGAGGCAAACGTAGCAAGCACACGATTGGCTGACCTCGACCGCATGGATTCTCTGTTTTTCTCGCACAGGCCAGAGGACCATGCCGAGTTAGCTCAGGCGGTCGCCGCACTTGACCCGGCATCATTCAATTCGCTTGCGGCTGCGATGGCACAACTGGCCGCGTCGAAACATCAGGAAACTGCCGGGAACGTAGTAAAAAGCGGGCAACAGGGCAAAGTTGAAGGGGCCGCGTCGAGCGGGGACCAGCCAAAGGGGCAAGCATCGGTTCAAGCGACTGCACACGCTGGCGAGCCTTCCGCTTCGCGCGAACCCAAGATCGATCAGCCGAATCGCTATGACGCCCTTACTCCTGCCCAGGCGCAGTTCTTCCACAGCGCGAACGCGGCCGCGGTGGAAGACGTGCTTCGCGCGATTGAAACGCAGGTAGAGCGGCTGCTGCCCGAAGAAATTTCCAGAAGCGCGCGTAATCGCGTGATCGGCGAAATTTATCGCGAGCTGGACACGACACTGCGGTCGAACCGCCAGCTTGCCCAACAGACGCGAGAGGCGTTTCGCGCGGGAGCGCTGGACGGCGAGCATCGCCGAGCGCTTGTTTCGCTGGTCGCTGGTCGCGCTCGACAGGCCTTGCCGGCAGTTGCGAAGCGCGTGTTGAACGAATGGACGTCGACCATCGTGGCGGCGAGCCAGGACCGTCGCGCAAGGCAAAAGGCAGCCGAGGGGCGGGTCGACATTGCGGGGTCGGGGCGAACCGGTGGTGATGGCCGACGGGCCACAAGCCCCAGAGATATCGACTATTCGCGAATGTCTGATTCCGACATCTTGAATCTTTAGCGTCTACAGAGTTCCGTACCCCATCGTCCGAGGAGGACACCAGAGGTTCCCGCGCTCACTCTCAGTGCGGCAGCAGTTTCTTGAGAAGTTGCAGACACAGACTCTTTGTCGAATTTCCACACGAATTCTAGTCCAAGGGAGAACCAACCGATATGGCACAAATGCAAAACGCGCAATCCGTCGCGTTACAACTCGAGAAGGTACGAGACAAACTTCCCCTTCTCTATGAACGCGACGACATCCTGTTGACCATGATTCAGCAGCGCGGCGATGTGGAACGCGTCAGCTCGCGAAACATGCGGCTCCCGCTCCAGATTCGTCCAGGAGGCAAAGCGGGCCTGGCGAACATGGATGGCGGAGATCTCGGGCGTGGCTCCGGAACAGTTTACGACGTGGCGCAAGTCACGCCCGTTTTCTTCCGGCACGCCGTCGAAATTACCAAACTCGTCGAATACGCCAGCAACGCCCCCGAAAAAGCGATCGAGAACGCGGCTAAACGCGAAGTCAAAAACGCGATGGGGCAATTCCGGTCATTCCTCGACAAAGTGATGCAGACGAACGGCAACGGAGTCCTGGGCACGATCAGCTCGATCGTGACGAGCGGGCTGCCGGCTGGAGTGGCGGCTCAGTTCAACATGGCCAAACCGCCGGGCGCCCAGCTGTTCTATTACAACCAGACCATCCAGGTTTACGACCCGACGCTCACCACCAACCGCGGTTCGGCGAATATTCTTCTCGTGGATCCGTTCAATTCACTGATTCAAGTCGACGGCCTTCCCACCGGGACCAGCCCGAATGACCTGATCGTGCACGACGGGCTCAGCGGCGCACAACCGACCTCATTGTTCGGCATTCTGTACCACCAGACGAATGCGACTACGGGAACCTGGCTCAACCTCAGCCGTTCCACCTATCCAGTGGAACTGGCCACGCCAACAGTGAACGGGAACAACTCGGCACTTACGCCGGGGGCCGTCCGGCTGGCAATCAATAAGGTCCGGAAATCGTTGGGAACGAACCAGGTGAGCAAACTGATTGCCTATACGTCGCTGGAGCAAGAGCATCAATGGGAGCAGCTGGGGGTAACCATCTCGCAAATCATCAAGGAGGGTGCGGGAGGAAGGGCGAGCGATCTAGACTTGCTTTTCACGGGCGATAAATCGATGGCTGGTGTGCCAATCAAGTCGAGTATCAACGCGAATTCGACACGAGTCGATTTTCTCGACCTCTCCCATTGGGGCAGAGCAGTGATGCAGGACATCGATTTCTACGACGTTGGCGGCCAAACAGTGTTTCCGATTTACGGCGCCAGCGGCGGCATCTCCGCAGCCTACATCTTCTACTTCATCACTGGGTTCCAGGTATGGAACGATTCTCCACGCTCTGGAGCCTACATCAATAACCTGGCGATTCCGACGGGCTATTAGTCGCCAGCCGACCCAATCCCTGCCAAAAGGGGCGGCGAAGTGTCGCCCCTCTTCCTTTTCGCGAGGTCGCGTCCGGAATTGATCCGAGTCACACGAGAAATACACGAAGCTCCACCGGAAGTACGGACGCGGGTTGCGGATGCCGGAGGACTCAATCGTCTTGGCGGGCCGAATTTTCGTGTGGTGTGGGGCGGCGCGAGACTGACGCTGATTGGGGGACTTTGGACCGACCGGGATGAGCATGGAAACATGATTCGCGAGAGCGTCGAGCTTCGTGAAGTGCCGAAGTATTTGCCACTGGACCGATGGCACGTGGAACGATGGGTGCCACCCGAAGTTTATGGCAGCCCGGAAGAATGGTACCGGCAGACGGCCGAGGTCGGGAAGGGGATTCGATGCCTGGCACTCGGGCCATACCCGTCGCGCGGAGAATATGAACACTGCTTCACGCTTCAAACGGCTGAGGGCGAATTTATCTCGCTGACGCCGAGCACGTGTGACTGGGTGGTGCGTGCCATCCAGTGGGCTCGGCGACAAAACCGGGAGGCGACGCGGGGTGCGCTTGCACAGCGAGAGTCGATTCGCGAACGGAATTGGGACCGGGCTGTGTCGGACGCTCTCGATGAAAGCGGCCGCGCATTCGGCGGACAGCCCTTTGTCACGAATGCGGGCCCTCTTCCACTCTCTGTCTGACCGAAATAATTACGAAAGGAAACTCTCTTGAACACGGCGATGATAAGCAGCAGGCGCGAGATTGTTCTGGAACCACCGGACAAAAAGACTTTAGAGGCGACAGCTTCAGTTGCGTCCGTTTCGGATCAGGATTGGTACATTTCGCGCACGCATGGGGTCTATCACATACTGGCGCGGCCGAAGGATCAGCCCTACGGGATCCTATTAATTAAGTCGCGTGGAGACGCGCTGGATTTGGGTGACAATCGGCGGTTCCCATTCATGATTTCGGCCCGCGAAATTGCGGATGATTTGTTGCAGGATTTGCAGGATCACGGGGTGTTCGTCTGCGCAGGAGCCAGACCTACGGACGAAGAGTTGAATGCGGCCGCGGCGCGCCGCGATGCTTTCTATCACCGCCTGGTTCAAGACGGCGACACGTTGTGGGCGAGAGGGCATTCGTTCCGCGAGATCTCGGATTTGCACCGCCGTGCCGCGATAGCCCTGGGCATTGAACGCGAGTGGGCCTACGTGCCGACCCGAATGAAGGAGTGTCCTGCATGCGGCGAAAAAGTGAAGGAAGGAGTCGCCGTGTGCCGGCACTGTCGTGCGATCCTCAACGAGGAAAAGGCGGCGAAACACGGGCTTGGTTCGCCGTGGCCACAGCCCGTTTCAATTTCTCCCTCGACAGAAACGGGCAAACCGGTGGCGCATAGCACCAGTCCGTCGCCGAGCGACAATAAGTATCATCCCTCCTCGAACACTAACAGCCACTTGAATCCTCAACAACGCCGGTAGGCAAGACCGAAGGCTCGCAGAATGGTTTGATTTGCTACTCTTGCGGCACACCGTGGGAACACCAGGTGCCCAGCGAAAGGAGTATCGGAGATGTCGAGACGATTTCGGCGAGCTTCGTTGAAGGTACTAGCGCTGTTTGTCTTTGCGATGACGAATACCGGGCTCTCGCAGACGGCGCGGGGACAAGGCTCACGAAAAGACGACATTGTACTGACTGCCTCGGGCCATCCAGTTCCGGGAGCGACGATTCTGGTCTGCCAGACCGGCGCGACGGGAACTCCGTGCAGTCCTGTCGCGACGATCTACACGGATGCGACGCTGACTGTGGCTACACCGAATCCGTTCCTGAGCGACGGAATCGGTAACTATCATTTTTATGCGCCAGCGGGCCGTTACACGCTCCAAATTACCGGCGAGGGGATCGTAGGGACCCGCACGTATGCCGATGTCATATTGCCTCCGGATGTGTCGTCATCCGGCGCCGGCAACAATATTTCTGCATTCGGATTGAACCTTGGCGGCAATCTGAGCGTTGCCGGGAACGCGGCGATATCGGGAACATTAACAACCTCCAATTTCAATCCGGGGACTTTGTCACCGAGTTCCTTGTCGGTCGGCGGAAATGAGACGGTCGCAGGGCCCCGTCCTCGAATCGACGTCACAGCTTATGGAGCCAAAGGCGACGGGGTGACGGACGATACAGCCGCAATTCAGTCTGCCATCAATGCCGCTTGCGCTCTAGATATCAATCACAAATCCACGCTGTTCTTTCCGCCCGGCAATTATGTGGTCTCGCAACCGCAAACACCCTCCGCGAATCCCGTATTTACAGGTCTCTGCGCCGGTCTTCTGATTGAGGGATCCGGTGGAAACTATGATGCGCAATTTGGAATAGCACCTATGAGCCGCATAGGAGTCGTGCCGAGCGGGAGCCCGAACGCGGCGGCTGTCTTCAATCCGGTCTCCGCCAACGGGTTAACATTCAAAAATATCGAGGTGCATGGGTATAACCAGGCGGTTTACGTGAGCGGAGGAAATGGCATCACGTTTGACAACGTTTGCCTCGTCAACGCTCCCACCTCAATGACGGACAATGTGCCGCTGAAAGTTTCGGCGGTCCTGCAACTGGGCTGGAAGGGCGGCTGCATTCAGGCGCCGGATGGCAACCATGATGACGTCCTCATCATTGGAGCGGACACGGGAGGCATCGAAGTCCAGCCCGCCGGACTGATATTTTTCGACGGAACTGGAGGCAATTTTTGGATTGGTAGCGGGATCCATTATAGCCAGCGCGTGAACACCTGCTGTTCAGGACCCGGCAATTTTCACTTTTGGAACTTGCTAGTAGAAGACGCAGCGAACCCGATTTTCCGCGTGACTAACGACACGGGTAACCCGGGCGCAAGCGCGATGCCCTCCATGCACGAGCTCGATTTTCAGAACGTGGAGGCGTCCGATGGGGGTTCCGGGCTACCTGTCATCAACTTCAATTCAAGCGGTTCTCTCCTCACAGGATTGCACCTAAAAAACCTGAATGGTGGAAACTCGGCCTATGCGGTGGAAATGCAGGCCGGCACGCTGCAGAACTGCGATGTGTACGGCAACACAGTGCGTGTGTTCGACGGGAACGGAAATCCGGCGGGCGACTGCATAGTTCAGAACAACTCAGGGCTCGATTACGTGGTGAACACCTCGAATACGGATCGGCTGCGAAGCGACGTGTCAGGGACCAGCGTCCAGGACGGCACCGCATTTCGCGCAACCGCGGCTGGCAATTCGTTCGCCTCGCTGGCCCTCGATCCGGCACAAGGCGTGCTGTTTGGAACGGGCACGAGCTATGGCTACAACGCGCAGGTCTATCAGAGCACCGGCAATGCAATTGACGTTGGCTTCTCGTCGACCCTACCTCCAACCGGAGTGACTGGAACAGCGGCGACTGGAGGGTCGCTTGCGGCGGGAACTTACTATTACTTCGTTCGCAGCGACACGAACGCGAGTTGCTCGACGGGAATGTCTGCGCCATCCACCGCTTCGAGTGGGGTGACACTGAGCGGCTCGAATAACGCTGTGAGCCTTTCATGGACAGTGCCGGCGAGTGGCGCGGCAACTACTGCTGGTTACTGTATCTTTCGAGCGACGCAGCCCGGTAACTACAGTCCGCAGATTCAGTATCCGTCGGTCTTTGTCTCCGGCGCGGCGACAGCGAGCTACACGGACGCCGGGGCTGGATTTGGGTGTTGCAACCTTGTGGCTCCTTATAACTCGATGCAATCGGTGCATCGATTCACGCCTACGTCGCTCGGCGTGAACACCACCACGCCGCAGTTCAATCTCGACGTGAACGGCAGTGCGGCAGTGAATTCTCTGAACAGCGTGCAGAAAGCAGAAAGATTTTCGGGTTCTGACGCCGCGGCGCAAATCAACGCTTGCTTGACGGCTGCTTCGATCAGTTCCGGCCTTTGCGATGCAAGAGGACTAACCGGCACGCTGACGGGAGCCTCACACATTGCGATTCCATCGGGAGTCGCGCTGCTATGGGGTCAAGCGCAACTCACAATCAACGACAGCACGACGAAAGACGCGGTCGAGTTGCTGGGTGATGGCGCATCGCTGATCGGGTATCAAGAGACAGGGCAGGGAACAGTCCCGCGGCCGGATACGGCAGGGTACATCGCGTGCGGCATCGCGGGGTGTACAGCTGTGGATAACCCCAACGCGGCAACACGGAATGTCGACTGGATTCATATTCACGGGATGTACCTGCAGGCCAACGGGGCAAATTCGACAGTCGTGAACCTGACGAGCGTGGGTCACGCAGACATCGAGAACAACCGCTTCATCCTCGGGACCGGCGGGAGCTCATACGGAATCTACGGCAATACATCCACAGGTAATCAGGACTCCACGAATTCGCTGATCAAACACAACGAATTCGACCCTGAATCGCAGAATGACACGTGCTCATATCTCGCCGGAGTCTTCAATTCGATCGTTTTTGAGCAGAATTCCTGCTATCTGCCGGCTGCGAATACGGGGACGCAGGGTTTCGTTCTGGCAAAGGATACAAATGGAAATTATCCCGACAACGACGAGTTCTACGGTAATGACTGTGAGGCCGCAACTGCGTCGTTCGGGCAGATATGCTTCAACGTCATCGGCGCGCAGAGCATTGTCATAGGGCCGAACAACCGTTGCGAGAATGTGTACAACTGCTTCCAGTTTCCGGCGGACGGTTCGGCGGTCGGCATCCACCTGCTCGACCCTTACATTTCGCTCTCCGCGAACACGGTTGTGAAGCCGAATGAACCAGCAGCGGCAATGCTTGCCATCGACAACAACGGCCATAACTGGCAGCCGTCGATGCATTTCGGTATGAACGATCTTGGCGGCCCTAATCTCCTGGGGAATGCCGGATTCGAAGGCTGGCAAAATTCGACGAGCCTTTATTACTGGGGCGGCGCAAGCAGCACGAACATCAACCAGGGAGGCAGTGGCATTTATTTGCAGGAGACTAGTGCGGGCACGAACCCTGGCGTGGATGGCTACACGCAGGGAACCTACAACGTTCGCGTTGGCGACGGCGCCACGGCGGGGCTTGGAATCAATTCTGGCTGCATTCAGGTCGATTCGACACTCGAATACACGCTGATGTTCCGCGTAGCTTCCGGGTCTACGTCCAACAATTTCCGCCCAGGGTTCCGTTTCTATTCCGATCCCAATTGCACTGAAGCGAACAAGATCACGAACATAGCCACGAACGCGCGCGTGTTGACGCCGGCAAACTACGCGGGTGTTTCGAGTCTTGCCGGCACAGGTTCAAACTGGCAATCCACGAATGCATCGCTTACATACAACAACGGGATTACATGTAACTGCAACGTGACCGGAGCCGATTGGCAAGTGGCGACTGCGAGCCTATGGACCGCTACCCGAAATTACGGCATCACCTTCCGCATACCGAATGCCTACGGCAGTTCGGGCACGGTGGCGCATTCCATGCGAGTTTTTCTGCTGGAAAACACAGCGGCAGCCAATAACTACGTTTACTTCGACGATGCAATCCTCAGCCAAGGGCCGGTATCACCCGATATCCGCTTCGCGCCGCTCACTGACAGCGGGAACGGCGGTACCGTCAACGGCTATGCGAACTACAGTTTTGCCGGGAATCTTACGCTGCAGGCCAATACCGGCCTTTCCGGGACTCTCACGCACAACAACACGGCAAGCCGCACGTACACGCTACCGAATGTGTCCGGTCCTGTAGTTGTTCAAACGGGGTCAACGCCTGCAAACAGTGATTGCGCTCAATTCTCGGTTTCGAGCGGTGTTGTGTCGGTTGCCGACGCCGGGTCTCCTTGCTCCGGAAGCTCGGCGACATTCTATGCGATGGGCACCGTTTCTTCCGGTCAAGCGCCCAGCAGCACGAATGCGATTGACGTTTCGACGATTTATCTTCCGAACCTACAGTTCTCACATATCACGGCGGACGTTTCCACCGCAGATTCGAGCACCAGCGATTACTACAGCTGGGGTCTGTACAGCACGAGCGGCGCGGTGCTGTGCTCGTTCTCCGCAGCGAATCTGACGGCGGGAGGCACGGTCGACAAGACCTGCAGCCAGGGAACCGTCAGCGTTACCGCGGGTGAGTACCTCTTCGCGTTTACTGGCAATGCGATTACCGCGAAGATTGCGTACAGCGGAACCGCGCCGCTGGGACTTTCCAGCGCTGTCTCGTCGACGACTAGCTCCAGCGGAGCCCTCCCAAGCACGATCAGCGTGCCATCGAGCGGCGTTACGTACAGCAGCTATGGCTTGCCGTCAATCATGTTCCACTGATCTTTCGGTCTGCATCGCTCTCAACTAGATCTGCGAGCGGTTAGCTCTGCATCAGGGCGATCTCGCGCTTCAATAGAAATTGGGACACTTCCGAGGGAGGCCGCATGCCGGTCGTACCGACAACCGCATACTCGCAGGCTGAGGACGCGCTGAATCTGGCCCGCGCGCTGATGAACGACACAGCGGGTGCAGTCTTCACGGACGCGCTGCTAATGCCGCTGCTAAACTCGGCATACCGAGGGCTGCAACGGGAGTTGGCTGAAAATGGCGTGAGCGTGCTGATCGAGCAGCAGGATCTTGACCTCGAACTCGACCCTACGACCGGCGTGACGAACATCGAGATCAGTGATGCATCCGATCCGCAGCTCCCTTCAGATTGCCTGATGCCGCACATGCTCTGGGAGCGCGCGACTCCCAACGCAACCGACGTGTTCGTCCCAATGGAGAAATTTACGAGCGGCGGCAGCATGCTGAACCTCCAGCCCTCCATGTACCTGCGTCTCTGGGAATGGCGCGAGGACAAAATCAACCTTATCGGCGCGACGCAGGCAATGACAGTGCGGATTCGGTACGAAAAAGTTTTGCCGGAGCTCACCTTGGGGACGGATCCGATTCAGATACGCGCGTCGACGGACCCGCTGGCGTTTGCCACGGCCGCGTTGGCCGCACGGTCGCGAGGTGCTCGCGCCCTCGCGCAGGATTTACTCGCGACCGCCCAGATGGCGACGGAGAATCTGATCGAGCGGTACGTACGCCCCGAACAACTCAAGGGGCGACGGCGAAGGCCATATGGTCTGCATCGGCGGATTATCTATTTGTGAACTGCAGATACGAGGCCACCTACGACTAATGCGGAACGACATCGAGAATGATGGTGTTGCCGCGGGCGGCATTTTGCGCCTCGCCCTGAACAGTCAGGTTGGTTACGCCCGTCGGCGTGTTGAGGCTTCGCGGGATCGCTGAGTGGTGACAACTGGATAGAATCGCGGTGCAACCGATAAGTACCAACACGGACGCGAAGCCCAACGCAAGAGCCTTTAACTTGTGCCAGGGAGAGCGAGTCAGGACGAGAGTCGAGAGCCCGACCACAAGCAACAATATGCCGCCGAAGACTGAGATGAATGACGGCGTTCCGTGGCCCAGGCTGCCCCGCGGTGGCCCGCTCTGGTGCAAGGGAATCCAAGGCAGAGTGCTGCTCGTCGTGCTTCCCGCCAAGATTCCGTCGTAGGTAGTTGCGAAGGTGATGGAAAAGGGCGCGGGAGCTCCCGGCGTGACAGTAACAGTGGTTGCGCTTGGTGTGCAGGTTGTGAGTGATGGCATCTGTGAACTTGCCGGACAGACGATCGAAACGACGCCGCCGAAAACGGTGTCGGGCACGATGTTGAAGTTGAAAGTCACCATGCCACCCTGGAACACCGACTGTTCCTGATTTGTGCCGTTCAGCATTAACTGATAATCGTCGCCAGTGCCCGAAAGATTCGCGACGGCGCTATCTCCCGCCGCGTCGGTGACAGAGAGCGTGGCGAACCGGCCGCCGGCCAAAGTCGGAGCGAAATCTAGGTTGATTGAGCAGCTGTCGCCAACTCCCAGAGATGTGCCGCAATTGTTGCTCGGTGCCTGAAAATCACCCGGATCCGTGCCCGAGATCGAAATGCTTAGGCTGGTGACAGCAGCCGTTCCCGTGTTTGTCAACGTGAAGACTTGGGTCGGCGTTGCGCCACCGGTGGGTTCGTCACAGAAATTGAATGGGGCCGTTTGCGGGCACGAGCGCGGTGCAGGAGGAGGCGGCAACGGGGCAGGCGGAGTAAGTATCAAGTTGCTCGTGGGATCCCCCATATCGGCATATTTCAAAATGCGACTGGCGCCTTGCTCAGCAACATAGAGATCGCCGCCATTGTCGAAACTGATGTCGCCTGGTGATTTCAGCCCGCTGGCCGCAGTTGTGACTTGCTGGGACTTGGCGTCGACGCGAAGAATGCGGCCTGAGGCAGCATCCGCAACGAAAAGATTCCCGCCGCCGTCGACCGCAAGACCGCTTGGGCACACGCCTGAGCCTTCGCTGGCTTCTTGAGTCGATTGCGCGCAGCGAGCTGATTGCTGTGCCAGATTGGACTGAGGCTGGAATCCTGGGACGACTCTGGGCGCGCGCGTTTGGGTATCAATCTCAAAGATCGAGCCGGTGTCAGGGGATGCGACAAAAGCCTTGGCACCATCGATGCTGATCCCCACAGAGGCAGGCGAAGGGACGTGCGCGAGAATCGCGAGCTGCGGCGCGACAGACGAATCCGCGGCGAATGGCAGCACGTCTATCGCGCCTGCTGCGTGGTCCGAGACGAAAAGATTTCCAACACGATCCAGTGCGAGCCCCAGCGGCTCGGATAACGTCACTTCTTGCCGCGGTCCCCATTTGCCGGCGATGCTGCGGACGACGCCAGGCTCGCTCGAATCGGACCCGCCGATACGGCGAATGGTTGAATTCAGCGTGTCAGCGATTAGCATCGTGCCATCGGGCGCAACCGCAATTCCGCTGCGCAGGAGCAGGGAATCAAGTTTCAGATCGAACTCAGACGCAGGTGCGGACCCTCCATCGCCAAGCGAGCCTGCAACACCGTTTCCAGCAACCAGCGCCAGATGCGCGGATTGAGGGGCGTTCGAGGCTGAAGCGCCTCCGAGATTCGCGACATCAGTGAGCTCGAAGATTCGATTCGGTGCGGCGGCATCGGTCAGGTAGAGAATTGCGTGAGAATCCAAAGCCACGGCGCGAACACTAACCCCAGTGGCAATGACGGCGGGGGCGCGATCATCACCGCTGGATTGCGCGGAAGCTTGTCTTTGAGCGATTCCAAGAGCTGAGAAGATCGAAATCGAAAACACCGCCACTGCGCAAACTATCAGCAATCGCCGCACTCAGCTCTCCTCATTATCGACGCTTGGATTCACAACAAGGCGTTGGGGTTGCGCGCCCCAGGGTTTTACACGGGCCATCATAGCAGCCGCAAGGAAGCGGTTTCAAAGGCAATTTGAACGGCCAAACGGCGCTCAACCATGACCGGAATCTTCACTTCAAAACCCTCACTTCGGCAACACCACTTTCGGAGGATACATGGCACTCACGTTTACACTGGTTGACACCTGGGACGACGGGCAGCGCATTCATGTGAGCGGGACCGTGGCTGCCTCAGGGAATTACACCACGAGCGGTGACACGGTGGATTTGTCGCTGAATCCGATCATCGGGTCCACGCAAGCCCCCACTCAGGGCACCGCCTGGATGGACGGACTGGCAGGCTACGACTACGTTTTCTACCCGGGAAACGCGATGAATAACGGCAAAGTAAAGATCTTTCAGCAGGGTGCCAGCGCCGGCCCATTTCCGGAACTGGCGGCAGGGGCATACCCATCGGCCATCACCGGCGATACGATCACCTTCTACGGCATTTTCAAGAAACTGCAGTAGTCGTCGCCGCGCCTGGCGCTATTCAGATCGCGTGAGTCAACAATGTCCATTGAATCGTTTTCGCCGTTGCCGCTCAACATGTTCGGGAGCTGGGTCACGCTGCTCGACCCGTCGGATGTACCGCCAGGGCTGTCGCCGAACCTCGCGGACGTCGAGTTTTTCCCAGGAGGTGTGCGCACAAGGCCTGGGTTGCTCTCGCAATATCCGATTCTGGGTGGCGCGCCGCAGATTAATGGGCTGAAAACGTATATAACCACTAACCTCGTTCAGCGGGCGCTTGCGCTCGATTCTCTTGGCAATCTCTACAAAGAGACGGCGCCCGGAGTTCTCTCGCTTGCGGCCTCTGCGGTGCTGCCAAACATGTTTCTTGCATCGACGACCATTTTCGGGCGCGAGTACATGGCTTTCTCAGACGGCTCGCTGGGACAGGATCTACCGCGCCAGTACGATGACTCGAATTTGGATCGCGTAAGTCAAATCGGCCCGGCAGAGGGAGCGAGCCTCGCCGATTCAACCGTCGCGGGCAGCATATCTCCCGGCGCGCATCAGTGCTCGGTCGTCTTCGTCACGCGACAGGGTTACTGGACGGTACCTTCGCCGCCTGTCACGTGGACGGCGGCAGGGAACTCCAAGGTCAACGTGACCGACATTCCGACGGGTCCGTCGAACGTCGTGCAGCGCCTGCTGGCGTTCACTGCGGCAGGTGGCGCGAGTTTCTATCACGTGCCAGCGACAATGGTGCTGAATGACAACACCACAACCTCGGTGACCGTGGATTTCTCTGACGCGATACTGCTCTCGGGAGTCAGCGTGGATTATCTCTTCGGGCAGATCGAGCTGCCGGAGCAGCTTGGCGTGATCGATTACGTCGAGCGCCTTTTCTGGTGGGGCGAGCGCGCCAACATGGACAACTGGCGCAACCTCACTTTCGACGGTGGATGGGACGCTTCGGGCGACGGACGGCCGCTCGGCTGGCAGCAGGACCCGACGTTCGGCGCCGGCGGCAGCCGAGAACCGAACGACGTGGTCTGGGGCGACGCATACAAGATCACCGCAGACGGTGTGACGGCGGTGCGCGGCTTGATATCGCAGGGCGCAATCACGGATGTAAATGGCGATCCGCTGTGCCAGAACAGCGTGGATTATTCGGTTCGGGCGCGTGTGAAACGCAGCGCGGGGCTCACGTCCGGGACGCTGCGCATCAACGCATTCAGCCCAACGCAGGGCCAGATCGGCACCGGACTGGCTGTCACAGCAGCGCAGGTGACCGCATCGTACCAGGAATTTTCCGCAGAACTTTTCGGCCCTCAGACGTCTTTACCTGCTGACCTTACGCTGCGCGTGTATGCAGACGGCACGCCCGGGCCCTCGGACTCGTGGTTTCTAGTGGATGTCATCGAGGTGTTCGAAACGAACGCGTCGCAAAACGCCTCGCTGGTTCGTGCTTCGGGAACCGAGGAGCCGGAGAGCTATGACGGCGTCAGCGGCATCATGGAGATTGCGCTCAATGACGGGCAGGCCATACGGGCTGCGTTCACGTTGCGGAACAATCTCTACTTGGTCAAAGAGCGCAGCATATATGTGACGGCGACCGACGGAGTAAATGAACCCGCGCTTTGGCAGGTTGAAGAAGTCTCGAACGCAGTGGGGACGCCGTCAGCACACGGGGTGGGGTTCGGCGAGGAGTGGGTGGTCATCGCGGGACGTTCGGGGCTCTATCTCTTCAACGGCAGCGAGCCGATCAAGGTTTCACAGGAAATTCAGCCAACGTGGGATTCGATCAATTGGGAACAGGGCCAGAGTCTCTGGGTTCAAGTGGACACGCAACGGAAGAGGATTCTGGTCGGCGTCCCGATAGGAACGGCCACGCATCCGACGCAAATCCTGGTGATGGATTACACGGAAGGGTTTCAGGATCCGCTCGCGGCGCTACCCGGCTCGATTGAACGATCGCGAAAATGGGCGGTGTGGAATATCGCGGCGAACTCGTGCGGACTGATCGAGCGGCCGATGGGAATCGCCGCGGTTTTTCTGGGGACGAATAATTCAAGCGGGAAAATCTACCAGCTTACGGAAGGGCAATATTCGGATGACGGCGCCCCGATCGATTCGTATTACACGACTGCATATCTGGCGGCGACCGGCCTGAGCGGCAGGAATCTGTTTGGCTATTTGACCGGATACGTTCAGGGGTCGGGCGCCCTCGCGCTCGCAGGGCTTTCGCCCGGGGACGTGACGCAAACGTCGCTTGGTTCGTGGACGCTTTCGTCTCCTGCGTCGCAGGATATGGAACAGTTCACGAATATGCTGGGCGAGCGCGTCTCGTATCAGTTCGGCACGAACGCGGTGGGCTCATGGTTCTCGGTGACCAAGCTCGTGCCTTGGGCTAAGCCCGATCCCTTCGCCATTGTCCGCGGCACGGGCTAACGTTGTGATGCGGGGCGATCAAGATGAAGGCGACGCGCGATGCTCACGATTCCACAAATTGAGGCGCTGCGGGAGACGAATCCGCAGCTTTATGAGGCGCTGAAACGGTTGGCCTCGGCGTCGCTGGGCCCGAACCAAGGCTGGAGCATCGACAATCAGATCACCGATGGCACGAACTATGCGCGGGTCGTGACGGGAGCGTTGACGGCAGGGAAGGTTGATCCGACAAAAACTGGCGTCCTCATGAAAGGCTCCGTGCCCCCGACGTGGTCTGGCGCGTTCACGTACGTTTCGACCACGTCGAGCATTACCTGGTCGTGGAGCGGCCTGACCATCTATCGCGCCGACGGTACTACCAGCGCGATTCCGAACGGCTCGCTCGGTGTAAACGGGCTCAGCGCAGGGGCCACGTTCTATTTTTATCCTTACTGGGATGACGTGAATTCCGCAATTGGCTGGGTAGGCGGCGGCACAGGCTTTCCTGCAAACGCTCTGGCGGCGAAAACAAATGTCGCGGCGCAGCAGCAATCTCTGCAAGGGCGCATTCCGCTTTCGCAAGGCGCCATGATGGCAGCGACTACAACGAGCGGCACCGGTGGCGGCTCCGGGGGTGGGAGCGGAAGCTGTCTGCGGTCGGGCACGATGGTACTGACGAGAGAGCGTGGCACGGTTCCGATTGAGAGCTGTAGCGTAGCAGAACATCTGCGCTGCCCCGACCCCAAAGGCTTTGGCGAGAACTGGACTCGCATCGTACGGTTGGAAGTGCGCGACGCGGACACCTTCATTCGGCTGCATTTCTCGAATGCGGAATCACTGGAGGTGACGCCGCACCACATTTTCACGCTTGCCGATGGCTCGCCGATGCGAGCCGAGCGTCTTTGTATGTCCGACATTCTCATCGGCAGATTCGGACGCGTCACGCTGACGAAGGTTGAAACGGTGATCGAGCTGGCACAAAAGGTGATGGTAAGTTGCGAGCCATCGCAGGAATTTTTTGCCGGGCGATTTGCCGCCTCGGTGCTGACACACAATTACAGCTTCAGTTCGTGATTTGTTTTGGTGGTCGCGGGGGATCGCGGCTCTCGAGCATTCCGATGACAGGGAAGCGCTATTACATCGCTACGCGTGAGGCTTGGCACCGGCATGCTCCACAATTCTTGACATCACATTGGATCGAGCTGGGTTCTTCGTCGGCGGACGAAGGAAAGGCGGGCGGTTCGACTCTGTTGCGGCCCGAACCGCCCGCGCGGATTTTGGTGCTGGTTGAAGGCGACGAAGGGGCGCACCTGGCGCTGGAGGACGACCCGGCATTTGAGGCGCTTCCGCACGCACTCGCCCAGAAACTGATTTCGGGTGGTGCGCACAGCGCTCTTGCCTCACTGCGGCTTGCCGCGAATGCAAGCACTTTCGACGTTGCCGAGGCAGCCGGGCGAGTCCACCCGCTCTTGCGCCACCGCGTTTTCTGACCAGTCGCCGACTAGCGATGCGAGTACGCCTTTACGCCGAGCGCGACCTCGCCGCGCTAAAGCGGATGCATGAGCTCCAGGATTTCGAGTATCCGTTTCCCGGTATCGCTGACCCCATCTTCGTTTCGAAACTCGTCGTTGAAGACGATGAAGGATGCGCTGTTATGGCATCGCTCGCGCGGCTGACGTGCGAGATGTATTTACTGCTCGATCCGAAGGCGGGAACTCCGCAACAGCGCTACGCGCGCTTGCTGGCACTTCACAATGCCGGCGAAACGGATCTTCTAGCGCGCGGACTCGAGGACGCCCACGCCTGGCTTCCACCGGAGATCGCCAAGCGATTCGGACGAAGGCTCACAACACTCGGTTGGATTCGCGACGATAAGTGGACACCATATTGCCGTCGTCTGCAAAGCGAACAGCGCTGAGAGAGCGTGCCTCTCCTCGTAAGTCCCAGTTCTCACGGGCAATTCGTAACTTTCACCAGCACATCTTGTAGGAGGAACAATGTCTCGTGCGGCACAAAGCACAACGCGGGCGCTGACCGACCAGCAGCTCGCGCAACAGAACCAACTAATTTCGCAGGCAAACCAGCAGGGGGCACAGGATCGCTCGATGATGATGCCGACGATTCAGAGCCTGCTGAACAGCCCAGGATTCTCTCCAGCGCAGCAATCGGCCATCACACAACAGAGTCTGGGCGCGGCGAATACGGCCTATGACGCACTGCGCGAGCGCGCTGCGAATCGCGTGGCAGCTACCAACAACTCAGCCGGATACGGTGACTTGATGGCACAGATCGGCCGCGAACAAGCCCAGACCGATGCCAGCCAGGCGCAGCAAAATCAGATCCAGTTCGCGAATCGGCAGTTGCAGGAACAGCTCGCCGGGTTGAACGCGCTGGGTCAGACGTACGGGATCGATACGAATTTACTGGGAAAGGCGATGGGTGTGCCGTCGGAATTGCTCGGCGTGCGCCAGCGAGCATCGGGAGGGTCGTCAACGGCCGGACTCGGCGGATTGTTCGGCCTCGGTTCCGGAATTGCCTCTCTTTTCGGATGAGTGGCGCGACATGGGGTGAACGGCAGTCCCAAAAGGTAGCAATCTACAGGAGCCGTGCGACGAACATGGGGAACATGCCGATTCAGAAACTCGGCGATCCATACTGGATTTCGCTCATTTTTACCGGGGCCCTGCAGTTCGTCCTATTCGTGCGATGGCTCTACCGGCGCGTGCGCGACGATGAGATGAACCGGGCCTTTGTACACGACATGGCGACGAATCACCTGCCACATATCTACGATCTACTCTTGAAACTGTGCGAGAAGCAAGGAATTGAAACGGACTCACAGCCGCCAATTCGCTGGGTCGAACTCAGCGGCTCCGAAAAGAAATAAAACTGCCCCGTCAGCGCCCCAAGCTTGGCCGACCTCATCGCACTAGCCCGCGCAGCAGCAGTAACACACGGCCTCGATCCGGCACTTGTGTGCGCGGTCGTCGAGCAGGAATCGTCCTGGGATCCGCACGCGATTCGCTACGAGCCGGCATTCCGGTCGCGCTACGTTGCGCCCCTTGGTTTGCCCTCTACCGAGGAAGTAGCTCGCTCGATTAGCTGGGGGCTGATGCAGGTGATGGGGCAGCTCGCCCGCGAACATGGATTCACGGGGAGATTCCTGAGCGCGCTCACGGACCCAGCGACGGCTTTGGAGATTGGCTGCACAGTGCTGACTGCAAAGCTTAACGCGGCGAAAGGCGACATATCGCGTGCGCTGGCACTTTGGAACGGCGGCGCGAATCCCCATTACGCGCAGGAAGTTCTCGCCAAAGCGGAAAAATACCGCACCAGTTGAACGAGGCAAAATGCGACGAATCGCACTGATTCTTGCGTGGACGTGTGTTTGTGCCGGCACGGCATTCGCCCAAGGTTCGCAGCGGCAGGGCGTATCTGTCTCGCCAGAGGGAACGCCGGTCGCCGGAGCCAGCGTATGGGCCTGCCAGGCAGGTTCGACGCCGAGTTACACCGCGACGCCGCCGTGCACGCTGGTCAACATCTACTCGGATCCGTCTCTTGGCTCGTCCTACCTGATCACGCAGCCGCTGATATCGGACGGCTTGGGAAACTACACCTACTACACGGCCGCCGGCGCATACGTGGAAGTAATTACGGGCTCCAACGTAACGGGCTACAGCTCAACAGTGGTGCTTCCCTGCGCGCCGAACTCGAGCGCTGCCGGTTGCTCGGGCGGGGCAGGGAACCCGGCTGGCGTCGACACGCAGGTGCAAATCAATAGCCACGGAGAGTTTGGCGCCGTTGCCGGACTCGCCGTGAACAGCAGCACCAGCCCGAGTGTTTTGAGCCTGCCGTTCAGCGAATCCGTGGAAGGGCCACGTCCTCGCGTGGATGTCACCGCATATGGCGCCGATCCCACGGGCACAGCGGACTCCACAACGGCCATTACCAACGCGGCGGCAGCGGCTTGCAGCGCTGGTTCAACCCTCTTTTTCCCACCGGGAACCTATAGCCTGACGCAGCCTCAGTCGCCATCTACGTCTGCAGTCATCCCGATTCCGTGCGCGCATATCCATATCAGCGCGCTCGGCGATCAGGGAACCGCACAATCGGAGCAGCCGCCTCAGGCAAAACTGGTCGTTGCGAACCTGGGTGCAAGCCCCAATTCCGCTCCAGTGTTCGGATTCAAATATCCGACCAACACAGGCGACATCACCATCGAAGATATTCAGGTGTCGGGCTACAACCAGGCTCTTTTGTTTTATGCGGTAACGAACATCACACTCAACAACGTCTGTGCTACGGCGCAATCGACAAGTCTCGCCGACAACGTTCCGTTGAAAATCACGAATGTCTCGTGGTTTCGAATGAACGGCGGCTGCCTGAACAGCGGCACTTCATCGTTGCCTATGGCGCTGTTCACCGGCGAAGCGCCGCTCGCTTCCGAATCGCCGGCAGTCGCATACGCGCAGATCGAGCACGTGCGGGGTTCTGGCGCGAACTTCCAATATATCCAGCGGGTGAATACCTCTGGCAGCGGGCCCGGGAACCTCTTCTTCAACGACGTCACGCCGATCAGCGGCACAACAGACTTTTTCGAAGTTACAAATGCAACAGGGAGCACAGGCCAGACTGCGCTTCCGCAGTTCGGTCCCATTTTTTTCCTGAACACTTCTATGCCGGGCTCGACCGGTTCCGGGGCTCTCATCAACTTCAACTCGTCGGGCTCGAACCTTGCCGGTGTCCACATCCAAAACTCGACCGGAAGTGGGCAGGGAAGTCCACCAGCGGCCATCCGGATGACGGCGGGATCGCTCCAGGATTGCGAGGTGCACGGAACGGTCGGTGCGCTTGTCGAAGATAGCTCGGGCAATCCAACTGGTTCGTGCAGTGTCGAAACGCGAGGCGGACTTGATTTTGTGGCGGATAGCACGATCGCGCCGAGCGTGCGTTTGCGAAGCGAAGAGACAACGGGCGCGAATCCCACGCCGAGTCTGCGTTTCTATCTGAGTCCGAATTCTCGCGCTTCATACGGCATCGACGCTGGGCAGGGTTTGCTCTTCAATGACGGCACGAGTAATGGTTTCAATGGGTCGCTCAGCCAGACGAGGGCCGGTGCGATCGATATTCAGTTCGCCTACCTTTTCCCGCCCACGAATGTGACGGGCGCCGCGACCACCGGGGGCGCGATTCCAGCAGGCACCTACTACCCGATCGTTGGAACAACGAGTAACAACTGCGCAACGGTGTCAGCGCCGAGCCTTGCGGGTGCGCCGGTGACGCTGAGTGGCTCGAATAACGCCGTCAGTGTGAGTTGGACTACGCCGTTGCAAGGCGCGGGAGCGATCAACGGATATTGCGTGGCGATCGCCTCCAGCGCGGCAGCCGCCAATGCCGGACTGAGCTACGCCGGCGTCTTCGCTTCGGGCTCGACCACGACGAACGCAACCATAACAGCGGTACTCGGAGGGATGCAGTTCGCGATGGGCAACGCAATGAACTCGCTGCATCGGTTCACACCGACAGGTCTTAACCTCAATGGCGGTGTGAACTTCTATGCCGACTCAGGGGCAGCGAATGCCTATGCCATTTTGACGTCGCCGGCCATCGCGACCATTCCCGTAGGCACGACGTTTACCTTCCAGGCAGCACACGCAAATACGGGAAGTTCGACGCTGAATGTCGATAGCCTCGGCGCGGTCACAATCAAGAAGAACGGTGGCACGGGTAGCAGCGTCGGGTCGAATCTCGTTTCCGGCGATGTGGCGGCGGGTCAATTGGTGCAGGTGCAATACGACGGAACGAACTTCGAACTTCAGAGCACGTTGGGCAACCCGTCGTCTTTCAGCTGCGGGGCACTTGGGACCCTGCTCACCGGGGATGTGGCGAATTCGAACTGCGCGACGACGGTGAAGCAGATTCAGGGTGTGCCGGTATCGGCGACGGCACCGCTGAACGGGCAGATTCTGGTGGACAAATCGGGGACGTGGACGCCGACGGCGCCGCTGCAGTGCGAGGATGCGCAGACGGGGACGACGTACACGGTGGCGTACACGGATGGCGGGTGCGTGGTGAAGCAGTCGAACGCGGGGACGATCACGACGACGGTGCCGGCGGGAACGGCGACGGGATTCGGGCAGGGCTTCTATTTCGAGATTTACAACAACAATGCGGTGGGAAGCCCGGAAGTGGACGTGACGTCGAGCGCGAATTTCAACGTGATGGGGCAGACGGAAACGGAGTTTGTGATCTACCCGCAGGAGCACGCGTATTTCTATTGCAACGACGGGACGAACTGGGTGGTGTTTCTGTCGCGGCCGGCGAATGGACTGACGTTCTACGCGGAGACGTATTACGGGGCGAGCGTGGACGTGAAGTGGAACGCGTGCAACACGCTGGCCGCGGCGGTGCATGGGACGTGCGACGGCACCGCGCTGGTGGGGAACCAGGCGATTGACGCCACGCTGTATTTCGGGGACTCGAGCTACGACGCGACGCACGACGTTCTGCCGGCGCAGGGGTTTTGGTCCTGCGACATGACGAACAACACGGACTGCGTGGACCAATATGCAGGGAGCGACGTCGAGGTAGGCTCGGTCCAGGGCTCGCCGAACTTTTACATCAACGTGCCAAGTTGCGCGTCGAATCCCTGCCTGTCGCATATCTACCAGTCGCTAACGGGGACTGGTGGCTATCTCCATCTGGGCCCTGTGAAGTTCAGCAATGCCACTGGCTCATCGACTTCGGCAACGTCGTCGGGAATCGGAGTGCTGTTCACCCACCTCTACGACCAGTCCCTATTTGAGGGAAATGTGTCGGACAACTGGGATACCTACGGCATCGAGGTTCACGGCGCTTGCTGCGGTTCAGGATTCCGTCACGTGGATTCCAGCGCGCGGAACACGAGCGGGAGCACCACGGTTCCGCTCTACTTCCTGACGGATTCTTCGACCACGGCCAATAATGCTTTCGTCTGCGAAAGCTGCACCATTACGGGGCCCGGAGCTGGCTATGCAAGCATTCTGGCCGTGGACACCGAATACCAAAGCTCAACGCTGGTTTTCGACAACCTATACGAAGAGTTGAGCACGACGGACGAGCAAACGACTCCGAACCAATTTCAGGGCATCAAGATGGTCACGGTGAACGGGGCAACGATCAAGGCCGAGGCTCCCAACGGCACCCTTACCATCACGAACACAGCGCTGACCTCCAACGTCGCGACCTACACGTACACGCTCAGTTCCGGTTCCGACCCTGTAGCCAACCAGCAGGTCACGGTCACTGGGACCACAAATGGCAGCGGAGTCTTCAACGTCACTTCGGCAATTATCACCGGAGCGAACAGCAGCACCTTTACGGTAGCGATTACCCACACCAACGTGTCTTCGGCATCGGACTCTGGGACGGCAGGGGTGGCTTCTTCGGCGGCTGCTTTCTCGGTTTCCAACAGCGGCAACGTGGGCTTTGCTCTAACCGGGGTGCAGATGCAGGGAACCTATCAGGACAGCGCAGGGCCATACCGCGTGATGGTGAACGCGAACGCCAGGAGCTGCCCGGGTACTTGCACGATCTGGGCGGATGGACACGGCAACACTCCCAGCCTTTTTTCTGAGGCTATTTGCACTTCCAGCGCCAGTCCCGCGGCGTGCGGGTCGGCAGCCAAGGGTGCATTTGTGATTGCGGCGTCGGCGTCGAGCGTGGTGGTGGATACGACAGACGCGCCAAACGACACGAGCAACATCACCATCACGCCTGATCTCACGCTCGGGTCACGGCTATCCGTTACCTGCAACACCACGCCACAGTTTGCCTGGGTGAGTGCGGTGACGCCTGGAACGAGTTTTACGGTGAGCGTGGGGAGCAATTTTTCTACAAACCCAGGCTGCTACACCTTCCACATAAAGAAGGGCTGATGATGCGCCGACTTCTTATCGCCATGGCGTTCTTGCTGGCGGCGGTGGCGCCGCGCGCGCAGGCCGCGAACACCTGCACGACGTGCTACATCGATTACGTGAATGGCAGCGACTCGAATGATGGGACCGCGGAGACGACGGGTGGCGGACACGGGCCGTGGAAACACCTGCCGGGGATGCTGGGGATCAACACGACGGGCGGGAGCACGGGAGACGGTTGCACGGGGAATTGCGCGTCGCAAGTTCCGACAGCAGGGGATAAGTACATTTTTAAGGGCGGCGTGGTGTGGCCGAATACGGCGCAGCCGATTCAATTCACCTGGAGCGGGTCATCCTCGACGAGCACATGGGGATGCGCTGGAACGGGCTGTATTTACGTGGGGAACGCGGTAGGCGCGGGATTGCCGGCATGGAATGCCGGGGTGGTGACTTCGATCACGATGACGCGCGACGTAGGCGGATGGAATCCATCGAGCCCGCCAACGATTTCGTGCAGCGGCGGAGGTGGAACGGGAGCGGCGGCGACTCCGCTTGTTTTGCCAGCATCGGCCACAGGCAGCGAGCCGAACGTGGCAGGTTTCATCTACCACATCAACTTGACGAGTGGTGGCAGCGGGTACACGTCTGCGCCGACATGCACCATTTCAGGGACGAATAGCTACGCAAGCCCGAACACAACGGTGGTGGCAGACATCAACCGGCCGATCATGGATATGGGCGCGCTGAACGCGAGCCCTCCGGACTGGCCGTGCGGGCAGAACAATTTCGCGAACCCGCAGGACGGGCCAGCGCCCACGTTCAGCGGGACCTACCTGATCGTGTATGGCCTCGAATCGCGCAACGTGCTTTGCCAGGAACCGTCTGGCGGCCGCAACGGTGCGGGAACGATGGGAATTACGGGCGCGCACACTGGGCTGTATCACAGCTACATGCATGGCGATTTCCTCGATTGCGTGCTGCCGAATCAGACGGTGCCGCCGAGCGGGATAGCGACGTCATGCCCTGGGCTGAATCACGACAGCGGCCTGGACAAAGGGATCTATATCCAGGGAAGTCACATCGAGATCGCGTACAACACGATCGAAAATGGGGATTCTTTCATCGTGGGAACGAGCGCTTACACGAGCAACACGATTTGCCAGGGCGGAGGGGCGACGACGGGTGCACCTTGCGAGAACGGGCAGATGGGGATTCAATCCACGACGCAGAGCGGGTACGGACCGTTCAGCATTCACAACAATGTCGAGTGGGGCAATTCCTGGCAGCAGCAGATTGCGACGACGGATGCAAACGGGACGAGCGACCCGTTTCTGAGCTATGGCAATGAATTTTGGCTGACGCTGTACGAGTACACGCCGAGCGGACACATCAACCGGCGCTATTCGGAGCCTTCTCCGCCGCTCGATGGCGGGTTCACTCTGATCTCCTACAACAACATCGATCACAGCCACGTCGGGGGATCATCGAACCAGCAGAATTGTTTTTCGGGAGTCACGTATTACTTTTTCAATGAGGTGATCTGGAATTTCGGGACGGGCACGCCAGCCTGGTCGCCAACGGGCGGAGGCGGCTGCACGATGTATTTCCTGAACGACACGGTTTACGGGAACCAGAGCAACGTGAGTTATGCGTGCCTGAACTTGATCGATGGCGGCGGCGGAACAGTCACGACTCTCCAGAATTTTCACTGTTTTGGCGGGAACAACACAGCGCCGAATCCATTCTGGGAGACGGTTTCCGCGGGCGACACCGTAAAGAATTACGCAGGGAGCACGACGACTTCGGTGATTCAGGCGTCGAGCGAAGTGGACACGGTGGAGAACGTCAACTCGCAAGGCTACGTGGCGACGAACCTGTATGCGCCGACGGCAGCGACGAACGAGACGGTGACGTTTCAGACGAGCAGCAATGCGGCAAATCTGACGCCGCTGTGCACGGGGTATCTCGTGGCATTGTGCAGCGACATTCTGGGGAATGCGCGGCCCAACGCTGCGTTCCAGGCGGGGGCATATCTGTATGGGGGATCGGCGCCGGGGAAGCTGCTGCCGCCGCTGAATTTGGTGTTGAGCGCACAGTAAAAAAGAGGAAAGGAGGAAAGCATGGTTGAGCATTTGAAGAAGTGGTGGGCGGTGTATGGCGGGGTGCTGGTCACGATCGGGACTCCGGTGGTGACTGCAGTGCTGCCGGTCGCCCAGGCTTGGATTTCGAAACACGCGGTAGCGGTGTCGGTAATCAACGGCATCGGGTGGGTCATCGCAGCCCTCAAGAAGTCGCCTTCGCAGTAGTGGCCATATATGGCCATACGGGTCTAGCCGGAAAAATCCAAACAGGAGAATAGAGATGAAGAAATTTGTAGCGGCATACGCCGCGGTTCGACTGGTGCGTCCAGCTTTCGCAAGGGTGTTGCACGTCTTACTGATCGCGATCTTGGCGATCCTGATGACGGAAGTAAGAGCCTTCGGGCAAACGGCGCCAAGCCAGCCGAGCCTGGCGGATTTGGGATTCAGCAATGCGAGCCTGTCATTTGGGGCCATGGCGATCCACGGCAACGGGCAAACGCTGCCGGTAAGCGATTTGTCGCAGACGTTCACGATCGTGAAGGGAGCTGCGACGAGCGGGAACTTCTCGCTTCGCTTGGACGAGTTTCTGGCCTCGAGCGACGCGAATTTCAGTTCCTACATGGCGGGCGGGAAGTATTTTTTGCCGACGCCGAAATTCCTGCAGAACACGAACCTGTCGCCGCTGCAGTTGTACGTGTCGGGCGAGGGCGGGGTAACGCGGGTAACGCCGGCATCTGCGACGGGAAGTCCGGTAAACAAGGCGGCCGGGCGGGCGCTCTTTGGAGCGAACTGGAACCCGACATCCACGGGTGCGGTGAGCTTCAACATCGGGGAAGTGGGGTACGCGTATTTGCCTGGGCTGGTGGCGGGGCACAACAGCTTCGTCACCGTGTCTGCAAGTGTAAAGCTGAACTTCTAAAAACCACCGCGGACCCTGTCCCGCGCGGGGGACGGGGTGGATTTGGAAAGGGAAACTATGAAGATTGTTTACAAGGACATGACGATCGAGGTACACGCGGGGTGGGGCGGCCTGGAGGGGATTGATGTGGACTGCCGGAACTTCCGGGTGACGGGGATGAATGCAGAGCAGTTTGCGGCAATGGTGTATCCGGCAATTAGTGCGATGGCGACAGAGCCGCCGGGCGGGACGGTGAAGGAGATTCCCTGATCACTCAAACCCCGACAGGTCAGTCATTTTGCCAATAATTTCAGTCGAATCAACTATCTCATCCAAAAATGTGGATCACGCGCCCGACGGCGAACGAAGGAGTCCAGTTATGGGGACACGTTCTGCTAACAATTTAGAAATCAGCGAGTTCGCGTCAGAGAGCGATAGTTGGAGCGCGCCAGTTGAATCCACACATGACAAAACTCAACTCGCTGTTCAGCAATGCGGCGAATGTGAACCTTGAGTGCACAGGTCTTGAGACGATCAGAGCGTAGCAACATCGCCAGCGATTCAGCCAAGCGATAATAGAAAAACTCAGGTGTCTCACCAAACCATATCTTCGGACGGGCAAAGAGCCTTGGCTTTGCTCTTGATTGTCTTTGCGACCTCGCACAGAAAAACTCCACGCAAGGTGAGCGAGGATAACCATTCGCTGAATGCCCGTCCAAGCGAGATCGCGAACATTCTCTAGGTCAAAGCCTCGCTCTTTCAATGAAGTAGAGGTGAAGGAAACATTGGCAAGATCCAGAAACATCTCTCTTGACACAATTTCGCGCAGGCGGTACAAAGGTGTCTCTATGTCGCTCCTAATGCATATTATGTTGTGCAGCGAGGCCGGGTAGATTCGTGGGGGCGTTCCGAGAAATGAATCTTAGGATTGCAGGGGCCGCCGGTCTTGAGTTAGTGCTTGGGCCAGGGTTCGAGGAGTTGTTCTTTGCGGTAGACTAGAGCGTTGATGTCGTACGGAGCGAGGCTCAGGTCGTGGCCGTGGGTGATGGCATCGGTTGGGCAGGCTTCCACGCAATAACCGCAGAAGATACAGCGCGAATAGTCGATGTTGTAGGCCTTGGCATAGCGTTCGCCGGCCGAGATCCGCTGGGCCTCCGTATTTTCCGTAGCCTCAATATAAATACAGTTTGCTGGGCAAGCCGCTGAGCACAGGAAGCAGGCGACACACTTTTCCAAGCCGTTTTCGTCGCGCTGAAGGACGTGGATGCCGCGGTATCGCGGCTGGACACTTGGCGGGACCTCCGGATAACGCTCGGTGGTGGTCTTGCGAAACATGGTTCGAAGCGTGACGCTAAACCCTTTGGCTAGAGTAGCGAAGGTCTCGCCGACTTCCTGGATAATGGAAGGCACCGAGCAACTCTAGCAAAATCGGTGGGGCGGTGTAAACGTCGCAAGCGTCGGGCGGAAACGGGCGAAGATAAAGCAAAGGGGAGGGGGCGTTTTTGTTGCGATTAGATTTTGCGATCTCCTTTGGTGGTACAACGTTGCCGGAAATTCCAGTTCGGGGTTGTTGCGATTAGCTTTTTCTTCGCCTATGGCTGAGGCATGCGGGAGTACTACTCCGATTCGGGGACGTGGAAGCGCCGGACAAGGAAAAAGCCCCGGCAGATCAGCCCGGGGCCTTTTATCGTGGCGGGGCTAAACTATCTGCCCGCCGGAATTAGGACAGCTACTTTTTGGCCGCAGAGGTGGTTGCAGCGTTGTGCTTCTTATTGTAGATGTTCTTGGATGCCGCGTTCTGCTGCTGATTGACAGCCTTCTTATCGGCATTCGTCAGCTTGCCACCATTGGCCTGACGCATACCGTTCACTTCCTTATTGATGCCCTGTTGCTGGTTTTCGAGTTTTGCAGTCTCGCGAGGCGTCAACTGTCCGCTCCTGATACCTTGAGCGATGCGGTCTTGCTGGTTCTGCTGGCGCTGGCCAACTTCGCTGTTGCCGTAATGGGCCTGGTTGACGTTGTGCTTGTCCTGGTAGATCTGGTTGGACATCTTGTTCTGTTGATTGTTGAGCTTGGTGCGATCGGCAGAGGTGAGGTGACCATCGTCTTCCGAGCGCATGGTGCTTTCCTCTTTGTTGATGCCGGCTTCTTTGTTTTCGAGGTTCTTGGTTTCACCAGCGGTTAATTGCCCGCTCTGGACACCCTGAGCGATACGATCCTGCTGGTTGTCTTTGCGCTGCTGAATCGTGGGCGGTTGCGACGGCGTGCTGCTCTGCGTGCTGGGAGGCGTTGTAGTCGTCGTCTGCGACTGAGCAAAGGCCGCGGGCGCAGAAAGAGCAATCAGGGCCACGGCGTTGATCAGCCATTTGTTGGTGTTCATGTGCGTTTCCTTTCGCGATTTTCCATCGCCGGGATTGCCCCGCTCTCGGGGCCTTACATTCCATTCAACACTTGCTTTGGCGGAATGTTGCGATGGTGGAGTGTAGGCAAGCAGGCGTGATTACCTGTACGGGAGAACGGTGATTTGCGATTGGCGGGTGGCGATGAGCGTGGCGAGTTAGGCGTCAAGGTCGTAGGCGATTTTCAGCCATTTATCCACGTCGGAATCGATGTCGCTGAGGGATTTGAGTTCGATGCGGTGTGTGATGCGGTCTTTCTTGGCGAGGCCGCCGGTGTCAACCAAGCGCTTCGGCAGTTTGCCTTTGTAGTGTGCGAGTGCGAGGCCCAGATCCACGCGCGAGTTTGTGGCTGGCTTGATTTGCGCAAAGACGTGCTGGCGATAGAGGGGAACGATGGTCTTGCAAGGGCAGGCTTCGACGTCTCCGCCAAGTGACTTCCCTTTTTCAAGAAGCTTCTCGTAAATCGGGTGGAGCTTTTTCTTGGCGCCGGCATACTGGTTTTCGACATATTGGACGGCGGCTTTCAGGTATTCGTCGGGATCACTGAATTCGTCCCGTTTACCGCTGGCGCGCTGGACGATCTCTTTCGCGCCGTTCGTTCCCAGCTTGAACTTCGATTTCAACCACTCAACACGGCTCTTTGCGTCACCCGGAGCCTCTTCCTTGACCAGAGCGACCCATTCGCGAAGCGTGCGGCCCGTTCTGTCTTTGAGCTCGGCTTCCCACTTTTGGAGCATGGCGACGGCGGGACTGACGCCGTACGGGGATTTGGGTTCTGTGGCGGCTGCTCTTGGCATGGGGTCTCCTGCGACCGTTCGTTTTACACTTGAACCACGCCCACACGGGCGATGGAGTCGGCGATATAGTCGCCAATCTCACGAGTTCCGAGAGCGCCTCCTAGCTCGGCGGGTGTTTTGTCTTCCCTCAATGCCGAGCGGACTGCATTCTCGATGGCTTTTGCTTCAGCCGTCCAACCAAAAAACTCAAACATCATAGCAGCCGCAAGAATGGCCCCCATTGGGTTCGCGATGTCTTTCCCAGCGATGTTGGGGGCGGAGCCATGGACGGGCTCGAAGAGCGACACCTGACCAGGATGGATGTTGGCAGACGGCGCCAAGCCCAGCCCGCCAGCCAGGCCAGCCCCAAGGTCGCTGGCGATGTCGCCGAAGAGATTATTGGTCACTATGACCTGAAATTGCGACGGATCGCGAACCATTTGTAGGAGCAGATTATCAATATATTGATGGCTCGCCTCAATCTCAGGATATTCTGCACGGACCAGCTTGAAGACGCGCTGCCAGAGGTCATGGCCAAACGTGAGAGCGTTGGACTTGTCGCTCATGCAGACGCGGGTCAGTTTGTGCCGGCAGGCGTACTCGAAGGCATAGCGAATGATCCGTTCGACGCCGCGCCGCGTATTGATTTCCTCTTGGGTCGCGATTTCCTCGGCAGTTCCCTTCCGAAAGAAGCCGCCGATGCCGACGTAAAGCCCTTCCGTGTTTTCCCGAAGAACGATGAAGTTGACGTCCTTTTCAGTGCGGTCTTTCAGGGGCGTAAAGCGTTTGTCGAAAAGCACGCAAGGGCGAGAGTTCACGTAGAGATCGAGCTTGAAACGCAGACCGAGGAGAATATCGGCGGCGTGCTGATTGGATGGGATGCGCGGATCGCCCATCGCGCCAAGGAGAATCGCGCTAAAGTTGTTCTGGAACATTTCGACAGCGTCGGCGGGCAAGGTAGTGCCGTCGCGGAGATAACGGTCGGCGCCCCAATCGAACTCCTCAAGTGTTACTTCGCGTCCGCCAGCAGCGGCGGCGGCCTTGAGGACCTTAACGGCCTCTGGGATCACTTCCCTACCGATGCCATCGCCTGGAATGATTGCGACGCGCTTTGGTGGGTAGCTCTTGCTTTCCTTCATTCGCGAGAACCTAGCACGCGTCTCGCCAGCGCGCAACCTACTGTGCGAGAAGACCGGTTGAAAGCGAAGCATTCGCGTAACCGGGCGCAAATTCGCAGCACCGAATGCAACACTTGAAGAGTCGAATGACGGCGGATGGTCGCACCCCCAAAATTTATTAAAGCTAACATTCGCCGGAGTTTCGATCGTGAAAGTTTGAAAAGTACTATTGATTGCAGGGAGACGTGGGGTTAGCTTGTTTGCGCTGAAGCAAATTCCAAATCTTGGGGGCCTCGGCTCATGGTTGAAAAACGCCGCTGCAAGCGCCTACCTCTCTCCATTCCTGTGCGCGTCTATGGGCGCACCCCGGAAGATCGACCGTTTCGAGAGAACACCGTGACAAAAGCAGTAAACATCCATGGCGGGCTTTTGCCGCTGGCACCGCCGGTCAAACGCGGACAGAAGGTGCTGCTCGTTCACCGGTTGACGGACGAGGAGCGGGAAGCTCGGATCGTTTACGTCAAGAGGGATGCCCGCGGCAAGAAGCGCGTGGGAATTGAGTTCACGGACAATAAAGGCGATTTCTGGCACGTGTTTACTCCGATTGTGCAATTGAAGCAACGGGACGGCGGCGCGGCCTAATCGGAGTTTTGGAGTCGGCGCAATCCCAAGAGTCGACTCAAATCGTTTTCTCGTCTTCCTCAGGATCCATCATCCGGTCAAGATAAATCCATAGCACTCGGCCGAATCGCGTCAACGTCGGAACGACCGGCAGGAAAATCAGAAAAGCGACGATAGCGGTCTTTTCGAGCGGCCAGCGAGTGAAATACCAGACCGCGACGCCGATCGTGGCGGCAATGACCATGCCAAGGGCGTAGTCGATCTGCATCGCTCCCACGAAATATCCCTGCTCCCGCTCGAACTTCAGCCCGCAAATCCGGCAGGTTTCACGCATCGCGGGAAAACCTTTGAAAATTGAGGATTCGTAGATTTGGCCGATGTGGCAGCGCGGACAGAGTTGGTGAAACAGGGAGGAAACGGATTCCTGAAGCCCCAAAAGAACCATGCCGCTACCAGTGTACGGCAGAAACGCGCACCTGAAATTCGAAATCCAGTGCTTTAACACAGAGAGCGCAGAGAAGGCGCGGGGACACAGAGGCAATCCTGATTATTGGACCGTGACGGTGAACGTTGCGGTGGTGCGGCCGAATTCGTTGGTGGCGTAAAGAGTGTAGGTGGTCGTTGCGGTGGGCGTAACGCCTACGGATGAGCCGCGGACCGCGCCGATCTGGGGCGAAATCACGAAATAGGATGCGCCAGTCGCATTCCAGCTCAATGTAACTTGCGTGCCCGCGCTAACGGTGGATTGGCTAGCGGTGAAACCATTGATCACCGGCGGGGAGCCTTGCGGCAGATTCGTCTGCGTGTAGATCGGATTCATGTCGATAACTTCGAAGTCGGAAGCCGTAACGCTGGTGAGGTTGTGGAGGTCATCGTTGTCCCAGCGGTCGTCGGGCGTGCCGGTGATAAAAATGTTTGAGCCGTTGTCGGCCATGATCATGCCGTATTGCTGAAGCGCCGTCAGGATTACCTGATTTGCCGGTGAGAAACCCGAAATATCGAAGCTCGCCTTGAGACGCAAGCGCATGCCCATGGGTGCTGCGAGCGAATTCGTCGAGGTTGCTGCCCAGTGCGAAGCGGGCGGGATAAATGCGGCCTGGCTGTCCTGCAACGTGAAGCGAATCGCGTGATGGATCGCGCCGGAAGCCACTTCGTCGTAACGCACGAGGCCTTCGAAAATCGAAAGCCCGGCGGCGTCGGCGGAAGTCCAGGTGAGCGGGCGCTGCTCATCGGCGGTGAGGTCCCAGACTGCAGCCGAGGCGGCGTCCCAACTGCCGCCGTTCTGCGGATACGAACCGTAGAGCTCGTAGAGCCAGCAATTACTGTTGTCGATTACCAGCACATGGCGATCGCCGCTGCCCGGCGCGGGATAGCCTTCGATGGGAGCATCGGATGGTACCGGCATGGGGCCGGGATCGCTTTCGTCGCCGTAGGCGGTGAAGTTAACGGGGACGAACGCTTGGGACGAATCAACGACGACGTAGGGGATGCCCATGCTGGAGCCGTCGTAAAGGCCCGAGCCAAAATCGGGATGCAGGGGATCAGTGGCACCGATGAAGTTGATGATTGCCGAGGAATTCGGGTCGACGGGCGCGCTCGCGATGTTTTGGTTCCAGAGATTGTCGGCTGGAAAGGGCACAAATCCGTTGAGGCTGCCTTCCTGACCGGTGGCAATGCCGCCACAAGCGCCGAACTGCCCGCCACCGCTGCCTCCTCCGCCCGAAGACGTGACCGTCACGTCAACAGCGGCAGATGTGGCGCTACCGGGATTGGGATTCGTGACTGCGACCGCGACAGGTCCCGCCGTGGACGCAGTGCCCGACGCAGTAAGTTGCGTGGAAGAGACGAAAGCTGTCGAGAGCGGGGTCTCTCCGAACGAGACCTGCGCGCCGTTGACAAATCCGCTGCCGGTGAGCGTCAAGGAGAAAGTGCCCGTGGCGAAGCTGGATGGGGTGACTGTGCTCAGAACCGGCACGGGATTCTGCAGCGTGACGGCGCTTGAGGATGTGGCGCCAGAATCGGCTGCGCTAATGGCTTCGACGGTGACCGTGTTGGGATTTGGCAACGTCACCGGGGCCTGATACATTCCGCCCGTCGTGATGGTGCCGATGGTAGAGTTGCCACCTGCGACCCCATTCACGGACCAGTTCACGCTAGTGTTCGAGGTGCCGGAAACCGAAGCATTGAATTGCTGGGTAGCGATCAGGCGGACATTGGTGGAAGAAGGCGACACAACTACAGTGACCGTAGGATTGGAGCCTCCGCCGTCCCCCGACCCGCCAGAAGGCGCTCCAGACGTGCCGGCGCAGCGAACTTGGGTGATAACGAGAAGCAGCGCGATGACGATTGGGATGTGTCTGCGCATGGATTCGCTGAGAAACCGAGAATCGACGCAAAACGTCGCAGACAGTATGTTGGGGCTGCTAGGCGTAAACAACTGGACGGAGGTACAAGAATCGGGCAAAGAGGTACATTCGCTTCTTTTTCAGCAAGTTGGGAAGCGATCGAAAAGGCACGGCCTAGGCTGAGCTCCAGGAGGTAGCATTTCATGCGCCGGGTTTCGGGACGCACCCTGTGGTTGGTGTTCGTCGGGTCGCTATTGGTGTTGGTAGCGGTGGGGTTGGCGGCGGACAGGATCACGACGCGATACGCAACCAGTGCAAACTGGGTGTCACATACGCAGGAGGTCGCGACGCAACTCATTAACTTGCGCGCCGACCTGCTCGCAGCGGAATCAGCGCGCTTGGCATACGTCGCTTCTGCCGACGCGGCGCAACTGCCTGCCTTTGACGCAGCCGTGCGCCGCGTCCCGCAAGACCTCGAAAGAGTCGGAGGGCTGACGCGGGACAATCCGTCGCAACAGCGGCGACTCGCGGAAGTGAAGCCACTGATCGAACAGCGGCTGGAGATTCTCCAGGAATCCGTGGACCTGCTGAGAGGTGGGGTGGTTGACCGCGACCAGCAGAGGACGTTCGCACAAAGAGGTGTTGGGCTGATGGCGTCGGTTCGCGGGATTCTCGATTCGGCGGACACGGAAGAGCATCAACTGTTGGCGCAACGCGAGCAGTTCTCGGAGCGCACCTACGAGTGGGCGCGGGAGGGGCTGATTGCGTCGTTCTTCGCCGCAACGCTTATCGTGCTTGCTGCTTTCGTGAAACTGCTGGGTGAGCTCCGCAACCGCGAACAGGCAGAATGGGCGGTGAGGAATCTAAGCGCGCGACTGCTCAGGGTTCAAGATGAGGAGCGTCGGCGCATTGCCCGCGAGCTGCACGACAGCTTGGGGCAATTGCTGGCGAGCGTGAAAATGAATCTGGATCAGTTGGCGAGGATGAAACCGGGGACCAGCGCGGATTACACACGCGAATTGATCGCAACGTCGGCGGAGCTCATCCAGGAAAGCGTAGCGGAGACGCGCACGCTTTCCTACCTGCTCCATCCGCCGCTGCTGGATGAATTCGGGTTTGGCTCCGCTACGAAATGGTATATCGAGGGCTTTTCTGCTCGCAGCAAGATCAAGGTAAAAATCGATATCGATCGCGAGTTCGGCAGACTGCCCGATGAGGTAGAGCTTGCGCTTTTCCGTCTGTTGCAGGAAAGCCTGACCAATATCCACCGACATTCGGGGAGCCAGACCGCGGAAGTCCACGCTCGTAAATCGTCCGAGAAGGTCGAATTGAGCATTGTCGATCATGGACAGGGGATGTCCCCAAAGACGCTGGAGAAGTTTCAGACCACGCAGGCGGGGCTCGGCGTCGGCCTCGCCGGGATGCGCGAACGCGTGCATCAACTCGGAGGGACTATGAGGATGAGTTCCGATTCCCGCGGCACCATTGTTGCCGTGGTGATCCCGTTGAGCAGCGCAGAGACCGAAGTATCCTCCAAAGCACGGATCTCGGTGGAGTCCGAAGCGAGGCCCAAAGGCAAGGCGGCCACGGCCTCTTAGCCGCTGCTTGATTCCCTTTCACTCCTGGTGCGGGAAGAGCCCCGCTCTGCCAGCCAGACGCCGGTCAAGACGAGCGCAGTGCTCGCCAAAAGGTGACGGCTCGGTCGCTCAGCCAGAAAGAAACTGGCCAGTACCACCACGCAGATGGGCTGAAGATAATTGATCGCTGCGACGCGGGATGGGTCCATGTAGCGGAGCGTCCAATAAAACAGCAGATAGGCCGTGACGGAACTGAAGATCGCCATGTACATCATCGCGCCCCACCCAGCCCATCCCACACTCTTCCAATCGAGCACAATTCCCTGCCGGATGGCCAACGGTAGAAAAAGGATCGCTGCGCCTGCGCAGTTGAAGGTGTTCAGGGCGATGGCGTCGTATGTTTGCGTGATTCGCTTGGCGAAGACGGCGTAGAACGAGAATCCAAGGGCTCCTCCCAGAGAGATCAGATCGCCGATAAGAAGAGGCGAATGAGGCCCATTCTCTGCTTCGAGGACAACAATTCCTATGAACGCGAGTGCCATCCCACCGATTTTTCCTGCGGTGAGGCGCTCCAAGCGCATCGCGCTGGCAAGAATCAGGATCAGAATCGGATCAATTGCCACGACCACGGCGGAGTGCGACGAAGTCGTATAGTTCAGGCCGACGGTGAAGAGCCCCTGATTCAGCACTACTCCCAGAAAAGAGAGATATGTGAAGGTCCAGATGTCGCCAGGCCGCAACCGCATCCGTTGTTTTTGGGCTGCGTAGATCGCCAGCATGATGACGCCGGCCACTTCGAATCGAAACGCGACCAACGTGAAAGGGTCCATGTGGCGCAGCGCGACCTTGCCTGCGACATAGTTGATAGACCACATCACAAGCATGCCGATCAGTCCGGCCGCGAGCAGGGCAGAACTGGGGCGCGGTCGGGTGCTTGGAGGTGCTGGAGCCTGGGCGAGAGCCAAGTTTTACCCGAGGACTTCGCGCCGGCGCGTGAGCGATTCGATGCGGTCAAGCCGCGGAGTGAATCCGATACCGGGGGCCGACGGTATGCGGATGGTGCCCTGCCGCGACACTTCCACTTCAGGCTCGATGATGTCCTGGTCCCAATAGCGGCGGCTGGCGGAGACGTCTCCCGGAAGAGAAAAATTGGGAAGCGAAGACATGGCGATGTTGTGAGCGCGACCGATACCGGATTCGAGCATACCGCCGCACCAAACAGGAACTGACTTACCCTGGCACAGATCGTGCAGTCGCCGGGAAGGAGTATGACCGCCCATTCGCCCGAGTTTGATGTTGATGATGCGGCAAGCTCCTGATTCGATCGCCGCGCGGCCGCGTTCGACATCATGGATGCATTCGTCGAGGCAAATCGGGGTCTCAAGGTGCCGCTGAAGGGCAGTGTGGGAGAAAATGTCGTCCCATCCGAGCGGCTGCTCAATCATGATCAGATAAAACGCATCCAACTGCTGGAGCAGAGGCGTGTCCGCGAGCGTATACGCAGAATTGGCGTCCACCATCAGGCGGACGCGCGGAAAGCGCTCGCGAATAGCTTTTGTCGGGGCTAGGTCCCACCCGGGCTTGATTTTGATCTTGATCCGCTGATATCCGGCCGTGAGTTCGCGCTCCACTTTTGCCAGCAAGGCGTCGATTGAAGGCTGAATTCCAATCGAAACCCCGCACGGGATTTCGTGGCGCGTGCCACCCAGCAGATGTGCGAGCGGGACATTCTTCTGCCTGGCTTCGGCGTCCCAGAGGGCAGCTTCGACAGCGCCTTTCGCCATGTTGTGGCCGCGGATGAGCGCCAGAGCGTCCCAAACTTCGGCAGCCGAACTCAGATCGCGCTCGCGAAGGAGCGGCCAAATGAAATCGCGGATGATGTGCCACGCGGTCTCCATTGTCTCGTAGGAATAGAAGGGGTCCTCGCCAGCCGTGCACTCGCCCCACCCACTGACGCCGTCCGCGTCGGCCTCGACCAGGATAATGCGCCGCTGCTTTGTAGTGTGGAAGCTGGTCTGAAAGGGCTCAAGCAATTCGAGCTGAATTTCACGCAGCGTCAGCTTTTTCAGCTTCACAGGCTCTCAATCCTGAACTTTCGGTAGCTTCAGGCCGGCAACTTCGTCGGCCCGTTCCAACAGATATTCGCTGGTGGAGGCGTCGCGACGCTCGATCCGCGTCGCGACGTACCCTTTTGCGAAGTATCTCTGAAACTCTTCGCGCGCGGCCTCCTGCACGCGAGCCCCGGCGTCGCGATCCCGGGTTTTCACGTCACCCAGATTGGTTGGTAGAGCAATTCGAATTGCCTTATTTTTCGACGGAATGGTGTTGTCTGCAAGAATATTTTTCACGTGATCGGAATCGAGCCACCATTCCGCCACGAGACGGTCAGTGGGCAAGCCAACGTGCAGCGGGCTTTCGGTGATGCCGTAGCAATTCGGAATATATCGCCGCGCCACCGCGCCCAGCCGGACAAGATTAAAATGGGCGTTTTTCAGCTCCAGGGGATCGAAGGTCCACTCGACGAGCGCAATTCCCCGCTTCAAAGCATCCTGCCGCTGGAAAAGCTTGAGCCGGCGCCCTACACCGCGGTCGCGATATTCCGGCAGGACGGCCGTCATATGCGAATGAATGAAGGGATGGCCGTTGCGCATGCCCGCGACCGCCATGGTAAACCCAATAATCTTCCCACCGTCAAAAGCCCCGAGGATCTGGCCGCCCGTGTGATGAGCCACGACAAACATGGACGACGGCACCGGTGTGTCGATCCCCCAGGTAAGGCTTTCGAGCCGAACGCAAGCTTTGTATTCGTCGAGCGTCCCGCAATGCCGGATTTCGATGTCCGTGTCCACTTTTTACGCCTTCACCTTGGCTTCGTCCCACAACTCTTCCATTCGCTCGCGCGGCAGGTCGGCAAAATGCTTACCTTCGCGCGCGGCGGACGATTCCATCCAGCGAAAGCGCCGCGCGAATTTACGGTTTGCCTTCTTCAGCGCCACTTCCGGATCGACGCCAAGAAACCGCGCGATGTTTACGCCCACGAAAAGCAAATCGCCGATTTCTTCTTCCAGGAGCTGCGGCGGTTCTCCAGCGGCGCCGAGGAGCGACCTTAGTTCGTTCTCTTCTTCCTTCAGCTTCTCCAAGATGCCGTCCAAGTTCTCCCAGTCGAAACCCACCCGCGAGGCCCGCTGCGTAAGCTGATTCGCTTCGAGCAGCGCCGGAAGCGAGCGCGGCACTCCATCGAGCACGGACGCCGTGACGTTCGCGGAATTCGCATCCTTCGCAACTTCCGATTTCCCGCTCTGCCCACGCTCTTCAGCTTTCAGCTGCTCCCAATTCTCGAGGACGTCCGCCGGGGTTTTGGCCTTCGCGCTTCCGAAGACGTGAGGATGCCGGCGCACCATCTTCGAATGAACCGACTCGATTACCTCGCTCATAGTGAATCGTCCCGACTCTTCGCCGAGAATCGAATGAAACACTACCTGCAAAAGCAAATCCCCCAACTCGGACGAGAATTCTTTGGCGTCGCCCGAGTCCATCGCATCCAGGACCTCGTACGTCTCTTCGACCAGGAATTTTCTCAAGGATTCGTGCGTCTGCTCCGCATCCCAGGGGCAGCCGGCTTTGCCTCGTAGACGCGCCTGCAGCGCAACAAGTTTCGCGAAACATTCTCCCGCTTGCCTGTCCCGTGGCGTGAGGGGGATCTGAGGGTCTGGCGTCGGCTCACGTAGCCGAGTGCGAGTCGGCGGCCCGGCGCCCATACGCTTTCGCTTCCTAGAGCGATCTTCTGCGCGTGGAGACATAGAATTTCCTCACTCCTCGAAAACGCACAATTTACGGCAGGCGACATCAATTGACAAGACGAGTCGTGTCCCGTGCACCATGCGACGGCCACGCTGGGTGCGTACTGCGCTTGTCGCTACTGGAACACGGATGCTAGACTGGGCTCGTGCCCCGATGTGCCGGCGATTGGGGCGCGTCGAGCTCTTTTGGGACGCAAAAACCAGCTAGTTTCACTGCGTCAATATTCATTTTGAGGTTGGATTCGTGCCTGAGCAAAAGCAGGAGGAAACGTTCAAGGTCGTCGACCGCCGCCTCTTTACCGAGGACGGCGAGCTTCGCAAAGACATCGCCGAGCAACAAGAGCGCGAGCAGGAAGCGGCCAAGAAAGCCTCCGCCACTTCCACAGCCGGCAAGCACACCAAGCCGGGAAACACGCCGGGCCAGAGCGTGGTGGTTCCGCCAGGGCCTGACGCGACGCCGGAAGTTGCCCCGGTCGACACCGTACCACCGTCTCGAAATTTTCAGATGCTCGTGGACTTCCTTACTCGCAACGCCGCCGCCATGCTGGGTGGAATGGCCGATCCGCGCACCGGGCAAGCTTACCTGGATCTGGAGGGCGCGCGCGAAATCATCGACATGCTAGACGCGCTGCGCGAGAAGACGCAGGGCAACCTCGCCAAGGCCGATGAAGACCTGCTTATCGAAGTGATTGGGAGCCTGAAGCTCACGTTTATGGAAGTTTCGAAGGCCGCAGCGGAAGCCATGAATAAGAAAGCCAAAGCAAAACCGTAAGCGATGGCGATGAGTACGCAGCAAGCGTTTCGGGAAACCTGGGATTCGAAATTCTGCACCACAAAAGCGTTTCTTCCCTAGACTCAGGGTTTCGGTGAGCTGCGTCAACCACCAGTCTCTTTTCTTGAACCGATCGAATCAATGTGCACTCTTCGATTGACTGTGCTGGGATCGGGCACGTCGATGGGCGTGCCCACGCTGGGGTGCCACTGCGCCGTATGCGAGTCGACGGACCCGAAGGACAAGCGCATGCGCCCATCCGTGCTGCTTGAGTACAACGGGCGGACCGTGGTAATCGACACGACCCCCGATTTTCGCTCGCAAGCGCTGCGCATCAATCTCGACCGGCTCGACGCCGTCCTGTACACGCACGGGCACGCGGACCACATTCTTGGCCTGGATGACGTGCGTCCCTACAACGCCAAACAGCAAAGCAGCGTGCCAATTTACGGTTCCACTGAAACCCTGTCCATTTTGCGGCGGCAGTTCGCGTATATCTTTGAAGCCGCACCGACAGTGAGTTCCCTGCCCCAGATTGAAATGTGTGAGGTGGATGGGCCGTTTGAGCTTTTCGGCGCAAAGATTACGCCGATTGGTGCGTTCCACGGACCGCATCCGGTATTGGGTTATCGCATAGGGACGGTGGGGTACCTTACGGATTTTAGCTTGGTGCCTGATCAATCAAAGAAATTGCTCCTCGGGCTCGACCATTTCGTTCTCGATGCCTTGCGGTATGAGCCGCATCCCATGCATTCGAACGTTGAGCAGTCGCTCGCGCTCGTCGACGAGCTGAAGCCCAAGCAAGCCTGGTTCACTCACATCTGCCACGATCTGGGGCATGAAGAGGCGAACTCAAAATTGCCCGAGCAGGTTCGACTTGCGTACGATGGGCTGACATTCGAGGCCCCACTCTGATGGTATTTGTGCGAGTGAATTCTCCTGACGAATGGCGGGCGCGGTTCGGCGAGGATGGACGGCCATCTGTGGTAACGATCGGTAATTTCGATGGTGTCCACCTGGGGCATCAGGCGATTTTGCGCGGAGTGATCGAACGCGCTGACATCACGCACTCCATGCCTGCGGTGCTGACGTTCTTTCCGCACCCGGCCCGTGTGTTGCGGCCCGCACACGCGCCCGCGTTGCTCGCTACGCTCGATCAGCGGCTCGCGGCGTTTAGTGAGGGAGGGATCGAAGCGGCGTTGGTGCTGAAGTTCGATTGTGAACTGGCTCAAGTTACGCCGAAGGATTTCGTGCAGCGCTACGTCGTGGAAACGATGCGCGCGCGCGCCGTGCTTGTGGGGCGGAACTTCCGGTTTGGCTACAAGCAGGCGGGTGACGTCGACCTGCTACGCGAATTAGGCAAACGATGGAGTTTCGAGGTCGAAATCGTGCCGCCTGTGACCGTGGATGGAATCGTAGTGTCGAGCAGCGCCGTGCGCGAGGCCGTGCGCGACGGCCGCATGGAGGATGCCCGCAAATTGCTCGGCCGTTCTTACGCGCTGGCAGGCGAAATTCGCGCTGGCAGCGGCCTCGGACGCAAGCTGATAGTGCCCACGCTGAATCTGGCGACCCAGCAGGAGCTGCTGCCGAGACTTGGCGTTTATGCCACGGAAGTGATACTCGATGGCAGAGCCTACCGCGCTGCCACAAACGTGGGCGTGCGGCCTACGTTCGATGGCGCGCATACGACGATCGAATCACATCTACTAGAGTTCAGTGAGACGCGGACGGGCGGCGCGATGGAGGTTCGCTTCTGGTCGCGCCTCCGGGACGAGAAGAAATTTTCAGGACCGGATCCATTGCGCGAGCAGGTTCTGAAAGACATCGAGCGCGCCCGCGAGTATTTTCAGGTGACAGACAAGGCATAGCCGCCTGCCGCCACGACGATTAGTCCCCACCCTGGAGCCAGCCCTTACGCACGTTCCCCGCAAAGAAAAAGGCGCCGCAGCTCTCGCTACAGCGCCCTAGGTTAGTCTTGAGGATTCGTTCTGACTATTGCCCTTCGACCACCTGGATAGCTTCTTCCACGTGATGATGGGCTTTATCGATATGTTCCATCGCTCGCTGCTGCAATCCTTGCGCGGCAGGATCATCTTCTTCTTTCGAGATGTCCTGATGCGCCTTGTCGAGCAGATCGATCGCCTTGTGCAGACGTCCGCGCCAGGGGAGTTGCGCATCCACCGCCGGATGGTCGTTCAGGTCCTTGCCGTCGTCGATGGAAGCGTGCTTGATTTCCCAGATGGCCTTGTCGATTTCCTTGATGGCGTCCTTTTCCTGCTGGTGGAGTTCACCACCATCGGGACGTTCCAGGTGTGCTCGCGCGAACCGCAAATCCGAAAGTGCGTGCAGATACGCCGGATGGCGTACTTGCGCGGGCTTGGCGCTGGCTGCGATGACGAGGAACATGGCGATCGCGGAAGCAGTCAGCACAATCCTGCTGGATGGCTTCATCTTTGAGGCTCCTTGATTAGGTTTGGAGTCCGCCCAGCCATGCGTCAAAAGACGCCCCCGCTGCGCGGCACTCTACTAATCTACTGGCAATCTAACACCGGCTGCGAGTAGGAGTTTCGGAGGTTGCCATCCCAGCAATAGCTGATCGGCATCACGATTCGAGTGACAAGTGAAGTAGAATCGCGAGGAATGAAGCGCATCGCCATCCTTGGCTCCACAGGCTCGATTGGCCGCCAATGCCTTAGCGTTGTCGAATCGCTGCCGGGCCGCTTTGATGTCGTCGCCATCGCCGCGGGCTCAAACGTCGCCCTCGCGGCTGAACAGGCAGTTCGCTATCGTCCGAGCCTCGTCTCCGTTGCCACCGAGGACGCCGCCGAGCAGCTGCGCGCCGCGTTAAAGCTTCACCGCGCCGCCAGCGACTGCACCAAAGCTCCCGAACCCGAAATCGTCTTCGGCAGCGAAGGCATGGAGCGCGTCGCCACTCACCCGGACGCCGACACGGTCCTTTCCGCCGCGGTTGGAGTCGTCGGGCTCCCCGCAACTTATAAAGCCGTCGAACATGGGAAAAACATCGCACTGGCCAACAAAGAAGTGTTGGTTGCGGCGGGCCAAGTTGTAATGGCCGCGGTCCATCGCCACAAAGTCTCGCTTCTTCCCGTCGATAGCGAACACAACGCCATTCACCAGTGCCTGCGAGCAGGCGAATATCGTGAAGTCAAGCGATTGGTGCTTACAGCATCCGGTGGCCCGTTTCGCAAGACGCCTGCCTCGAAGTTCGGGAAAATCACGCCAAAGCAAGCTCTCGCGCACCCGAATTGGAAGATGGGCCAGCGCATCACCATTGATTCCGCCACTTTGATGAACAAGGGATTTGAAGTCATTGAGGCGCGTTGGCTCTTTGGCATGGACGTCGATCGGATCAAGGTGGTGATTCATCCGCAATCGACCATTCACTCGATGGTGGAGTTCGTGGACGGGTCAATTCTGGCGCAGCTTGGACCGACGGATATGCGCATGCCGATTCAGTACGCCCTCACGTATCCCGAGCGAATTTCATCGAATGGCTGTGCCCTCGATTGGACGGGGCTTCGCGCGCTCGATTTCGAAGACGTGCCTCCGCGCAAGTTTCCGTGCCTGAACCTCGCGAAGGCCGCGCTGCGTGAAGGCGGTCCTCTTCCCTGCGCGCTGAATGCCGCGGATGAAGTGGCAGTCGCGGCATTCCTCTCGCGACGGTTGCCGTTTCTGGGTATTGCGGCCGTGATCGAGCGCGTTCTTGACCGCATGCCGCGCACACCGCTGAACACGATCGACGATGTGCTTACCGCCGACGCCGAAGCGCGCCGCTTGGCGTGTGAAGAAACTCAGCGGTTCCACAAGAGTCGCTGAAAGCGCGTGAAGCAAACTGCGTATTGGATCGCTTCCCTCTTCACAAGCAAGTTCGTTTGTCCCGCGGCAAAGCAAATTCGTCAGATTCTTCGCTAGAAGCCGCAACCCGAATCACGGTACTATCATCTGAGAGACATCGATGAGCAACTTTTTGTATATCCTGGCCGGCATCTTCCTCCTCGGCATAATGGTATTGCTCCACGAATGGGGGCATTTTATTGCCGCCAAAGCTTGCGGAGTGAGAGTTGACGTTTTCTCGATTGGTTTCGGCACGCGAATCTGGGGAACCAAGCGCGGCGACACGGATTACCGCATCAGCGCTTTGCCGCTGGGTGGCTATGTCCGCATGGCTGGAGACAATCCGGCCGAGGAGCGCACCGGCGCTCCCTATGAATTCCTTTCGCGCCCGCGCTGGCAACGGTTCATCATTGCTGTGGCTGGTCCCGCTGCGAACATTCTTCTCACCTTCCTGATCTTCTTTGGGATCTACGCTTTGAAGGGCACCGCGCAGGACAAGAGCGTCTATGAGTCTCCGGTGGTCGCTGCCGTTCCGCAAAACTATCCTGCGTCTGGGGTAAAGGCGGGCGACCAGATTTTGGAAGTCAACGGCGTCGCCACTCCGGATTGGAAGAAGGTTTTCGAGGAACTCTCGAAAGTGGCTCCGGGCAACGTCGTTTCACTCACGGTTTTGCGCAGCGGCCAGACGGTGAAGCTGGATGTTCCCGTCTCGAACGGCCCTCTCAGCCCGGATGCCATTGTCGGCTATTACTCGCTGCCGCCAATTGTCGAGGAGATCGAGCCGGGCTTCCCCGCCGAAAAGGCGGGTCTGCAAGCCGGAGATCGGGTCGTTTCGATTGACGCCAAAACAATCGTCACCTGGCCGCAGCTTCGCGAGTTGATCCGCAACTCCGATGGACGCACGCTCCATTTTCTCGTCCACCGCGGCGACAAGGACGTTGCTTTCGACATCGCACCGAAGAACACCATGGATCCGAACGGCCAGATGGCCTGGGTGATTGGCGCCGATGGCAAGACAGAGCCGGTGTTCGAGCGCGAAAGCCTGGTGGCGGCCTTCAGGGACGCAGGGTCGCAGACTGCCTACCTCACCCGCCAAATCGGTAACGTGGTTGGAGGTCTCTTCCGCGGCCGAGTCTCCGTGACCGATTTGGCCGGTCCTGTTGGCATCGTGCAGCTTTCGGGGCAGGCCGCGAAGCGCGGCACCCTCACGTTCCTCCCGTGGATGGCCTACATCAGCCTGGACCTGGGACTGCTGAATCTTCTGCCCATTCCAATTCTCGATGGCGGCCACGTCCTGCTATTGCTCATCGAAGGCACCTTGCGCCGCGACCTGAGCGTTGCCGCCAAGGAGCGATTCGTTCAGGTTGGCCTGGTTTTCCTGCTCGGCGTATTCGCCTTCGTGATGTACAGCGATATTCTGCGATTGATGCAACACCATTAGGATCGGGCGGACTCGTCCTGGCGTTGTTTTCTATTGCCATCACGTAGCGTCTCTTGACTTTTCCCGCAATTTCCCCAGAATGAGCTGCTGCGCTGATAAATACATGCCTCTGTGGAGGCTCTGTGCCACTCGCGCGTTCGTTGGGTCCAGCGGCTGTTGCCATTCTGGTCTTTGGAGCGCCATTTGCGGCCGGCCAAAACGCCGCCCCCTCTGGGCCTAATTCCGACGCGGCCTACCAGCAGCTCAGGAACATCACGCTCGAGAGCGAATCGATCGCCATCGAGTCATACGACCTGAAGCGCGACGCCGCGACTTTTCACCTGAAATTGGGGACGGTATGCTTCACTCCTCCGGTGCAGGGCAAAGTGACGGGCGCTGTTTTCGTCGGCGACGGCAGCATGAGTTTCGATCCTCCCACCTCCGACGAGCGCCGCAGCCTCAAGCTTCTCACGAAATCTGACGACTTCGCCGAAACCTTCAGCGAACTGGTTCTCCGTTTCACCGACTCAACCTACGACGAGTTGAAGAAAGCGGGAGGGCGCTCCAATCAGCCCTGCAACGCAGCCAATTTGCTGCGCGACAGCGAGAATACGACCCGCCACCATCTCCACTACAATCTCGAAGGACGCCTCCTCGAAGACGTTCTCCGCCCCGAGCCCGGCGGCCTCTTCTTCGCCTTCGTTCATGGGAGAAAATACGATGACAAAATGCTCTACGTTGTCGACCCCAACGGCGCGCCGCACACGGCTCCGGAACAGGTCGAATTATCGACCTACGACGAGGCCAAAGAAGGTATCTGGGTCTCCTTCAATATGTCCCGCGATTATCGGCTGTCGCTGGGAATTGGCGCTGTTCCCTCCTCGCGCATTCACATCGAGGAACAGGATTTGGACACAACCATTGAAGGCAGTGCCCACCTTTCGGCCAAGGCCAAAACAACTTTCAGCCCGATCTCAAAGGACTCCCGGGTTATTCCCTATGATCTGTTTAAAACGCTGCGCGTACAGAATGTTCTGAGCCCAAGCGGCCAGCCACTATCGTTTATTCAGGAAGATAAGAATGACGACCCGCAGTTCTTTGTGGTGTTTCCCACAGCTCTTACGTCCGGGGAAAAATACACGATCACGACGTCCTACGAGGGCAAAGAGGCCGTCGTGAACACCGGCAACGGCAACTACTACCCAGTTGCCCGGGAGGATTGGTATCCGGCCAACGGCGGTGGCAGTTTCGGCGATTATGCGAGCTTTGACATGATTTTCCGCATTCCCAAAGGCATGAAGATGGCCGCCTCCGGCAGCTTGCTCAGCGAAAAAGAGGATGGCGGCCATAACGTCACAGAATGGAAAAGCGATACGCCCCAGCCGGTCGCGGGCTTTCAATTCGGCCGCATGAAGGAAGAGGACAACACGCTCACTTCGCCCGCCGGCTTTATCGTGGCCGCTTATGCCAACGAAGCACCGCCCGATTGGGCGCAGGGAATGCAAGGCGGCACAATGGGAAGCCTCAGCACGGTAAGCATGATGAAGCAACCGCTGTCCGAGGCGAGTTATGCCATCAAACTCTATAGCGACTATTTCGGTGTCTTGCCCTTCAAACGCATCTCGATGACGCAGCAAACTGCTTGTACCTACGGCCAGTCATGGCCAGACCTAGTCTGGCTCCCGATCTGCTCCTTTTACGACGTCACCGTCCGCCATCAGCTGGGACTGGACTGGGCCGACCGCGGCTATTGGGACGTAGTCACACCGCATGAGGTCTCGCATCAGTGGTGGGGCCAGCTTGTTGGTTTCGGCTCTTATCGCGACCAGTGGATGAGCGAAGGCTTCGCCGATTTTTCCGCTTCGCTGTTTTTGCAGGCTGCTTATGGAAAAGACAGCCCCAAGAAGTATGCAAAATTCTGGAGCGACGAGCGGAGGTCCATCGTTGAGAAGAATCAATTCGGCTTTCGCGCGATTGACGTAGGTCCTGTCACCATGGGATATCGCCTGAACAACAGTAAGGCTGGCTTCAACATTTACCGCGAACTGATTTATCCCAAGGGCGCGTACATCCTGCACATGATTCGCATGATGATGTGGGACGGTCAAACCGGCGATCAGCATTTCAAGGAGACCATGCAGGATTTCGTTAAAACGTATGCTGGCCGCGCCGCCACGACCGAGGATTTCAAGGCCATTCTGGAAAAGCACATGACGCGGGACATGAACGCGGGCGGCAACGGCAAGATGGACTGGTTCTTCAACGAATATGTCTATGGAACGGCGTTGCCTTCCTACACCTTCAGCGCAACGTTCGACCAGAATTCGGCGGGCGGGGTTGTCTTCAACTACCACCTGACTCAGTCGGGTGTGGACGACAATTTCGTCTACCCGGTGTCAGTTTATTTCGAGCTTGCCGATGGACGCACGATCCAGCTTGGTCGCATCCGAATCAAGGGAAACAACACAGCAGAAGGCAAAGTCCCCATGAACGGCTTTAAGGACGCACCAAAACGCGCCCTCATCAACCACAACTTCGACGTCCTCGCCGCCAACTAGGCACAAACAGCTTTTCGCTGACCCATCAGCTCTTCCGACTCTCTTCAGACTGTGTTTCCATTGTTGAATGGCGATTTCGCCGGCACGAATCGTCGCGTTCGACGTGCTGCTTCGCGTTGAATCGGAAGACGCATACGCGAGCGACCTGCTTCATGCGGCGCTGGACACTTCCGCTCCAGGGCCGCATTCGATGCAATCTCGGGCTGCGCCGATCAAACCTGCCGACGCCGCGCTCGCTACGGAGCTTACTTTGGGAGTTCTGCGACAGCGTCGGCTGCTGGACTTTCTGCTCGAACGCCAAATGAGGAAGCCCGCGTCGCGCCTCGACCTGGCGGTTGCGCTCGCGCTGCGAATAGGGCTGTATCAGGTTCGTTTTCTTGGGCGCATCCCGGCGCACGCGGCAGTGAGCGAGTCGGTCGAGTTGGTGCGGCGTGCGCGGAAGTCGTCGGCTGCCTCTCTGGTCAATGCGGTGCTGCGACGTTGCGCCGAGAATTCAGCACGCGACGTTGCCGGCGACCTGCCGCAATCGCTCCCGCCCGCTGACCGCCTGGGCATCCTGCACTCGCATCCTTCATGGCTTGTCGAAAGATGGCTTGTGCGGTTCGGCGAATCACGTACAGTCGCGATGCTCGAAGCGGACAATGACGCTCCGCGCCTCACTTGCGCCGTACACGAAATCGCTCGACGCGACGAGGTGATCCGCGAACTTGAACATTGTGGCCTGCGCGTCGAGCCGGGCGCGCTGCTGAAATCCGCGTTTGCCGTCAACGGGGGCAGCGTCACTGCTACGGACGCCTTCCGCCGCGGCGCTATCTCGATTCAGGACGAAGCCTCGCAAATCATTCCGCGGCTGCTTGACGTGCGGCCCGGGCATCACGTCCTCGATCTTTGCGCCGCGCCTGGCGGCAAGACGGCAATCCTGGCGCGGGCGGCGAGCGAAACAGGTTTTGTCGCCGCCGCCGATATTCACGGGCATCGCCTTCGCGCCACGCGTGCGCATCTCGACCGGCTTGGCCTGTCGCAGGTCCGGCTGATCCAGCTCGACGCCAAGCGACCGCTGCCCTTCGCGACGCGATTCGATCGGATCCTTGTCGACGCGCCGTGCTCCGGCACCGGCACTCTTGCGCGGCACCCGGAAATTCGCTGGCGGTTGAGGCCCGGGCAACTCGACGACCTTCAGCGTCTCCAAATTGCAATTTTCAGGTCGGCACTGAACGCCCTTGCGCCTGGTGGACGTCTTGTCTACTCGACGTGCTCCCTCGAATCCGAAGAAAATGAGTCCCTCGTTACGCAGGCGCTCGCCGCCCCGAGCGCCGCACAGATCTGTAGACTCACCACAAATGACGTCGCGCCGTTGCTCACCTCGCAGCTTGTCCGAGGCCTCGATCCCTTTTCCTTTTTCGACTCGGGAAGTGACTTCCGGACCCTGCCTGGCACTCACCCTGCAGACGGCTTCTTTGCCGCCATCTTCGAAAAGAGGTAGTGGTCATGCAGAAATACAGATGACTGGGTATTGCGAGCGACCGGTTCCTAATCCAAAAACAACGTGCGGTGAAGTTTGCGTGGCGAGTTCTCCATGAGAAATGACCTCGGGCGTCATGTGTTTGGGCTGGCCTTCATTCTTTTTGGCATCATTACTGTGGTCTGGCACAGCTTCAATGGCTGGCAACAGATCGAGCCGCTTGGAAATATTCCGCGCCGCGCGATCCTGGCTTACATTGTCGCTGCGGTCGAGATCCTGGGCGGCTTGGCTATTCAGTGGCCCAAGATGGCCCGACCGGGAGCGATCGCGCTCGGCTGCATCTCTCTGCTGTTCGCGCTGCTGTGGGTGCCGCGTATCGCGGCCCAACCTCTGGTTTACGATGGCTGGGGCAATTTTTTCGAGCAGTTTTCCCAGGTCGCTGGAGCGTTGATCGTCTATGCCACCTTTGCGCCGACTAATCCGCGACGGGGGGCGAAAATCGCTCGGGTCGGCTACATATGTTTTGGAATCTGCGTGATATCTTTCACGCTTGAGCAGCTCTTTAATCTTTCAGCAACCGCCAGCTTCGTTCCCAGGTGGATTCCTCCTGGACAGATGTTCTGGGCGATAACAACCACGATCTGCCTTGGTCTAGCAGCTGTGGCGCTGCTTTCCCGACACGTGGCCGTTCTGGCCTCCCGACTACTGACAGCGATGATTGTCGGCTTCGGGTTGCTGGTATGGCTTCCGCAGCTCGGCGATCCGCATAAGCTGTTTAATTGGGCGGGCAACGCGGAGAATCTGGCCATTGCCGGAACCGCCTGGATCGTTGCCGATTACCTTAGCCGACTTCCCTCTCCAAAGACAACGCCAACAGCCAGCGCCTAGAGTCCTATCGCGTCGCGCCTGATTTCGAAAGGTGGCGAAACCTCCCAGCTTCCATAGCGCTGCCTTAATGATGTAAATTCGCGGCATGCTAAAACGTGCTGGTTCCCTGCTGCTGTGCCTGGTCCTGGCGCCTCTGCTTGCATTTGCACAACAGATTCCGGCGGCAATTACGGCCGACCCTGCGCCCGACAAAGACTTTCCTGCCAGCACCGAAGCGCCAGACATCATGAGCCACGGCGCGCGGTCGAACGCCGTCTTCTTTCTCGCCTCCGGTAAGGGACCGCATCCGGTGGTGTTGTTGCTGCACGGTTTTCCGGGCAATGAGAAGAATCTCGACGTCGCCTATGCGCTGCGCCGCGCCGGGTGGAATGTCTTGTTCCCGCATTATCGAGGAGCTTGGGGCAGCGCCGGCAGCTTCTCGTTTTCGAACGCGATCGAGGACACGCAAACTTTCGTTGCCTTTTTACGCGATCCGGAAAACGCGGAAAAATTCCGTACGGACTCAACGCGCATCGTCTTAATTGGCCATAGCATGGGCGGCTTCATGGCGGCAAATATCGGCGCGCATGATCCAGGAATTTCGGCGGTCTGCATGATTTCGGCGTGGAATATCGGCGCAGAAATGCGTGAGCCCATGAATCCAAAGCGCCAGGAGCTGTTTTGGGGCGCTTCCCTGCGGCTGGCGGGCACGACCCCGCAAGGCCTCCTCGATGAAGCGAAGGCAAACATGGCCCATTGGGACTATGTCGACTGGGTGCCGCTGCTGAAATCCCGTCCCGTTTTCGTCGTCGAATCCCACGATGGCACCGTTGCCGACAACAAGGTCTTTGCCGCTGCCTTGCGCAAAGTCGGGAGCACTCAGGTGACGGAGCAATACTTTGAAACTGACCATGGCTATGCCGACCACCGGATCGCCTTGCAAATCGCCATCTTGAATTGGCTCCAGACCCTCGGACCGGCGAAATAAAGATTCGGCGTTCTCAGGTGAAATTGCCGCCGTCCTCATGTGCTCGCGTGGAGCTCCAGTACTGCAACGCCGCACAAGTAGGCGCTTGCACCGCGCTGGCAAAATGCTACCGTGAGCAGCGGAGGGATTTGGTGACTCTGCGTGACCGCATCGAGTGGCTGTTCCGCGTGGCCTTCCTGGCCTTTGTACTCGCGTCCGTCGCGTTTCTCAGCGCCTTGACAGCTATGCGTTTCGCGATTCAGGGACGCGAAGTGGCGATGCCCGACGTTGTGGGCCAGAACGCGATCGTGGCCCAGCGCACTCTGCAGGGGCGCGGAGTAGGTATGCGCGTCGAGGACCGCATTTACAGCAATTTGCCGATTGACGCCGTCGTGCGGCAAAGCCCCATGCCAAATATGCGCGTGAAAATCGGACAATTCGCCCACGTGGTGCTGAGCCTCGGCCCGCAGCGCGCAACGATTCCGAAACTTGAACAAACCAGCCTGCGCGCGGCGCGGATCGAGCTTCTGCGCAGCGGTTTGCAAACAGGTGAGATTTCCAGCGTATACCTGCCCGGATGGAACGCCGATCAGGTAATTCAGCAGGATCCGACGCCCGGCGCAACCGACAATGCCAGTCCCCACGTGGATTTTCTTGTGTCGCTGGGCGCGCGGCCGCCTGCGTATGTGATGCCCCAGCTCGTTGGCATGCAATTAGGCGATGCCGAAGCGAAGCTGCGGTCCGCTGGATTGAAGCCGGCTAAGATTACACTCACGCCGACTGCCGAAGCCGTGCATGGCAACGTGATTGGCCAGACGCCGTTGCGGGGCCAGCGCGTGGACACCAACTCCACAATCGAAGTGCAAGTAGCCGAATGAGCTGGCGCAAAGTCACAACGGACGCCGTGATAGAATTCGCGGAGAGTCGATGAGCTACGCGCGAATCGAAATCGCGCCTTCTATTCTCGCCTCCGATTTTGCGCATCTGGCGGACGAAGTGCGCAAAGTCGAGGAAGGCGGCGCCGACGTCCTTCACGTAGACGTCATGGACGGGCATTTTGTCCCCAACATTTCGTTGGGAATGCCGGTAGTCGCGTCACTTCGCAAAGCAACCCGCCTCCCGCTGGATGTGCATCTGATGATCGAGCAACCCGAAGAATACATCGAGGACTTCATACGGGCGGGTGCTAATCGCGTGCTCGTACATCAGGAAGCGACGGCGCATCTCGACCGTGCCCTCGAAATGATTCGCGAACACGGCGGAGAGGCCGGCGCGGTGATCAACCCGGCGACCCCGGCGATGATGCTTTCCGATGTGCTCGATAAGGTCGACACGGTCCTGGTAATGTCCGTCAATCCGGGGTTCGGCGGGCAAAAATTCATTCCCAACGCGATACAGAAAATTCGTCAGCTTAAGCAAATGCGTGCGCGATATAATGCGGCTTTCCGGATCGAAGTGGATGGGGGAGTCGAGCCGGAAAATGTGGCCGAATTGGCGCAGGCTGGAGTGAACACTTTCGTTGCGGGAACTTCGATATTCCGCACGCCCGACCCGGCCGCGGCGGTGCGAAACCTGCGCAAGCTTGCAACGAAGGCCTTGAAACAACGAGCATGAGGGGGAGCATGGCCGCATTTTTCAAACCTGACTGTGCATGGGGACAGAAATTGGCCCAGGGGTCGAGGGATCATCTCAGCTGCTTGCCCGGAACAGTGATAAAAGCGGCGATGCTGTGTGTCCTCCTCGTCGGCCCGGCAGCCCTTGTGGCAAAAGCTCAGGCCGCGCAAGCCCAGACGGGCTCCAGCGGGCAGAGCCAGGGGCCGGCGCCAGCCCAGCAAAATCCCGCGGACAAGACCAAAACTCAATCGCAAGAGAACAAGCAGCAGGACAAGAAACCAAAGAAAGCCCAAAAACCAGCGCCTCCACCAAAGCCGATCAAGGCTCACGTGGTCAAAGCGAAAAAGAACCCGAACGAAATCGATACCAGCCAGTCCGTCGAGCCGGATAAAGTGCTCTACCTCCGCGCGATGACCGACGTAAAGAAGGGCCACTACACGGAGGGGCGCCTCAGCCTGCAGGCCCTGATTAACACATACCCGGACAGCGAGTATCTGGCCAAGGCGAAACTTGGCGTGGCCGATTCCTATTACAAAGAGGGCGGCACGTCGAACCTGACGCAGGCAATCGACGAATACAAAAACTTCATTATTTTCTTCCCGTTTCTCGATGAGGCCGCCTACGCACAGATGCAAATCGGCATGGGCCATTACCGCATGATGGAAAAGGCTGACCGCGATACGACGCAAGCGATCGAAGCCGAGCAGGAATTTCAAACCTTTCTGTTGAAGTATCCGCAGAGCCCGCTTGCGTCTAAAGCTGAGCAGTATCTCCGTGGCACTCAGGAAGTGCTGGCGGACGGCGAATACAGAGTCGCCCGTTTCTATTACGTGAAGCAGGACTATCTAGCGTCGGCTGCGCGCCTCTTTGAAGTTACGGAGCGCTACCCGCTGTACAGCCAAAGCGACGAGGCGCTGTGGATGCTGGGCGATGTGTACGATCGCGCGAGGCGTAAATCGCCTAACGAAGACGACAGGAATCACTGGGCCGATTTGGCGGGTAAGTGCTATGCGCGCATTGTTCAGAATTATCCTCTGTCGCGTCTCGCCCCAGAGGCCAAGGCGCGGTTGACGTCGATGGGGATGCCCGTTCCTGCAGCCGACCCAACCGCTCTGGAGCGCATGAAACAGGAACAGCTCTACCAAAAGGACCACAAACAAAACGCAGCGATGCGTTTGCCGATGAACATGCTGAAATCCGGGCCCGATATGGATATTGCCGCCCATTCCGGCACACCCAATTTGAATCCGCCCGATGACGCTATTTCCGCCCGAGACGTCTTGAAACAAGGTGCGAACGGCCCCGACTTCGATATTCAGAGCAAACCACCTGTAGACCAGACCCAGGCAAACTCCGGGGCGGATTCAGGTGCGCCAGTTGAGGCTACGCCAACTTCCCCGAATGCGCCGCCTGCTGGGTCCAACATCGGAGTCCAAATTATCGGCACGAGCGGCGATCCTAATTCACCTCCAGCAACAATCCAAACGACGTCAGGTACCGAGGCGCCAGCCGACGCCTCTCATGGGAATCCGCCCGTAACCGGTACCGCTACAGAAATGGTGTCACCCAATTCGGGCGCTCCCGCGGGTACGGTTCCGCCGAGCGATCCAGCGGCCGCGGCTGTCGTTCAGGGAGGCACTGCGCCGGACTCCGCTGCCGCAACCGGCACTCCGCCAAGCACCGCTGCACCCAATGGTCAGGCTCCCACGCCGGCGAACGTTCAGGCGAATGGCCAGCAAAAGGGTGAGTCCAGCAGCCAGGCGAACGGCGCGAAGAGCGACTCCGCCGACCCAAGCAAAGAGTCCACCAGCAAGAAGAAGAAGGGAATCAAAAAGATCATTCCCTGGTAGTGCTTGGCATCCGCCTGAGGTGCCTGAAGCAATGCGCCGGTCGCCTCCCGTTCCCTTTCTGTTCCTGAGTCCCCCCCCAAAGCCTCTATTTTTGCGCGCATCCTCCCTGGGTTCTTCTGATGACCGCTGTTTACCCCCTGCTAACATCTGAGGCACTCCTGTCCTTTCTGTTTGTTGACGCACCCCGGGGACGGTGCTGCAATAGACGTTCAGGTGCAAATCCGGCTTTTCGGGCTTTCTCGTGAGTTTGGGTAGCGGTCCGCCGGGCTGCAAAGGGGAAATCAGTGCCACGAATTCTGGTCGCGGACGACAACACCAACATCCAGAAAATGGTTTCGCTGGCGTTTGAAGAGCGCGGCATTGACGTCGTTTCTGTGGGCAATGGCGAAGCCGCAGTAAGACGTATTCCCGACCTGAATCCTGATTTGGTCCTCGCTGACGTTTTCATGCCGGTCCGCAACGGCTACGAGGTTTGCGAGTTCGTAAAGAAGGACGACCGCTTCTCACACGTTCCCGTGATCCTCCTGGTGGGTGCCTTCGACCCTCTTGACGAAAAAGAGGCCCGCCGCGTGGGCGCCGATGGCGTGCTGAAGAAGCCCTTCGTTCCGCCCGACCCCCTCATCGCGATGGTCACCTCTGCACTCGAAAAGAATCCGAAGGTCGCCGCCGAAATGGCCAAGGCCCGCGAGGCCGCCGCAGCGCCCCCGCCGCCTGAGCCAATTGCGCCTGTGCTGGAGGCTCCGGCGCGCATGGAACCGAAGCCGCTGCCCGAGTTTCCCGAGCCGACGCCTGAAGAAGCCGCGCAGATTTATGGCTTCGGGAAAGGCGTTCGCAGCACCGACGACGAGGAAGTGCCCGCAGACGAGCGCGAGTCGGCGAAGGGACTGAAAGCCCCGAAAGCGTCGTCGAAGAAACGCCGCGAAGAAGAAGACGAGGACGACGACGATGCGATGACGGCGCACGATTGGCGGCGCAGCGCCGGTGATTTCGAAGTTCCGGAAGAGTTCGCTGGCAAGCTCGCCTTCACACCGGAGGAAGAGTCGAACCCCATCACCTTCCCGTCCGAGCGCGACGTGCCGCCTAAGCGCGTTTCCAGATCCGAGTTCGAAGCGGCGGAGCTTCCTGAAGCCGTGGGCGAACGCGCCGAAGCGCCTCGGGTTGAGGCCACGGAAAAGGAAAAGGAAAGCGACCGGGATCGGGTTCCTGAGACCTCTGCTCTGGAAGCGAAGGCACCATCGGTGCCTGAACCCACGCAAATCGCAAAAGAACCAGAGCCCGTTGCGCTTGCGTCCGTAAAAGAGCTTCAGCCTGAGCCTGAGTCGGCATCGGTGGTCGCGCCGCAGTTGCCTGCGGCGATTCAGAGCCTCTCGACGATTTCGACCGTGACGCCTGCCACTGAGTCGCCTGCGGTGGCACCAAACACGCCCGTGAAATCGGATGAGCCCGAAACCGATTCGGGTCACCCGCCGAAGTCAAAAATTGGCGCCTGGATGGATATGATGACCGCGCCTTCGGAGTATTCCGACGGCGGATGGCTCTCTGGCATTTTCGGTCACCGCTCTGACAAGCCAGCCCAAAATCCCGGCCCTGGAAGCACCCCGGAGGGCGAGACGCCCGCGCCAATCGCCGCGCAGCCTGCAGAATCCGGCGCGTCGAACGGATCGCCGCTGGCATACAAGGCGAAACAGGAACAGCAGCCTTTCGCGCCCGTGAGGGCGGGCAAACCTGAGCCCCTGCCTGTCGATGCGGCACCGGAAGCTGAGCCAGTCGAAACGGAATCCTCCGTGGCCGATGCGCCGGAACCCGAATCGTGGTTTGCGCCGCCTCCGCCGCCGATTCTGCACGATGCTTCCGAATCGAGCCCGCTGCTCGTCGCGAGCGCGCAGTTGAAGACGGATAGCGAGCTGGTCGCGCCGGATCTGGACGTTACCGGTTCGCGCCGCGATCCCGCGCTCGAAGAGGCCGTTGCGGCGTCCCGCGTGGTGCCTGAGCCATTGCTTGTGCGCGACGATGAAGAACCCAGCGAGCCTTCGCGATTCTCGCGGTCCGCAGAGCAGCCTTCCCCGCTACATTCGTTCTTTGCGCCCGCGTCAGGCGATCCCGGTGACAATGAGTCCCCCAAACAGGAAGATCCCGCGCGACACGAGGAATTCAACACCTCATTTTTTGCGCCGCCGGCAGAAGCGGAAACACCTTCTGTTCACGCAAACGAGCGCATTCCCACAGGCCCGCCACCGAACCGCGAGGCCCTGGCCGACATCCCGTTCCTGATGCCGCCTCCTCCGTCGCCGTTTGAAAGCAAGGCAGAAAAGTCGGCTCAAAGCCCGGCGCAAGTGGACGCTGTGGTGGCGAAAGTCCTAGAGAAGCTGGGACCGCAGCTACACGAGTTGCTGTCGCAAAGTGTCCTCAAGCCCCTCGTCGAGAACCTCCTCCAACAGGAACTCGAGAAAAAAGAAAAGTAGAACGCCGAAATCTTCATTCCCCGGACCAGCCTTTAAGACCAACCAATCACGGCTTCAGGGGAGGCTCGGAGGCGGATCAGCCGACGAACTACTGTCGGATGGCTCAGTCGACGGCTTCACTAGCGATTTCACGGTCGCGGAGCCGCCGTTGCCGAAGAAGTGCATGGCCGTGGCGGCGAGGCCTTCGAGCGCGCCACCGCCGTTTCCGCCGCCGGCAACGAGCACGTCGGGAACGAACTTTGCTTTGCCTTCCGCAAGCGCGCCGACCACGTTGACGATGGCCGTGGCGTTCGAGCCGAGCGCCTCGACCTGCGCGCGGTAGCCGCGAGCGCGCGCGAGGCCAATCGCTTCCACCTCAGCGCCCTTCGCGGTGCCGGTCTGGCGAATGTATTCCGCTTCGCCGCTCGCTTCGGCGACACGCGCGGCGGCATTGTTCTTCTTGATGTCCACGCCGACCTTGGAACGAGCGAGGTCTGCCTGCATGTCTGCGGTGCCTTTAGCCTGCTCCATTTCGATGCGCTGATCCTGCGCGGCCTTCTGCTTCTTGAAGGTTTCGATTTCCTGATTGGCGATTTCGCGGTGCGTGAGGACCGTCACCAAATCCGCTGGCAGGATCACGTCCTGGATGTAGACGCCTTTCGTCTCTACCTGGTACTGATTGAGTTGCTCGCGAATATGCGTGAACGCATCTTCCTGCACCTGCCGCCGCGTTTCGATGAACCGGATCGCAGGCATGCTCTGCAGGCTGTCGCGAAAGTGATTGCCCACGGCGGCTTGAAGCACTTCATTGACGAGGTTCTTCATGGTGCCGACCATGGAAATCACACGCGGCGCTTTCGTGTCTGGCACGTGAATCTGCACCTGCAAGTCGATCTTGAAGACAAAGCCTTCCTTGCTCTTCGCGACGATCTGCTGCAACTGCTTGTCCAGGTGGTGCGCGTCAGAGACCGCGTCGGCCCAGTTCAAGTTCAGGATCGCGGTGGGCACGATTTCCGCCTCATAGCAACGCGGGTTCAGCGGATATTTTCCGGTGCGCAGCGGCTCTTGCCATACGCCGCGATGTCCGGGCCGGACCAGCGAGCCATACTTGAACTCTTCGCCCGACATATCCTGCGTCGCCAACCCCACGTAGCTCTTGATCACCGCGACTTCTCCCTGCTCCACCAGCAGCATTGGCACCATTTCGACGCCCACCAGAAATGGATTCAACGCGTAGGCGCCGTATAGCAGCGGGTCATGCTGCAACCCGATGTGGCCGCCGTGATCGAGGAACGCCTGAAAGTCCTGATAGTTGTTATGGAGATTATTCTTGCTGCCGAGGAGCGCCTCAATGATATGCGAGTCGATCGAGTTGCTCTTCTCAAGCTGCTCGATGTCCGCATAACCTCCCAAGCGCGTGGCGATGTCGCCCGAAGGCAACGGATCTCCTTCGTACGTCGTCACGACGCCGACCATATCCATCAGGCCGGTATCCTTGGTGCGCGGCTGCGGCTGAATGCGGACGAGTTCGAGTTGGTCTGGCCGCAGGCCAAACGAAGCAGCCATGAGCTCGTTGCCGCGTCCCATCTTCGTTCGAAGTTCAGGCGATACGGGCAATCCGTACACCCGGTTCTTCGTCACAACAAGGAAGCCCACTGGATGGATCGGCACAAGCGAGCCCGGTGGCAGCACTGGACGCTGCACGCCTTTTTGTCCTCCGCCCTGCACGAATCCGCGGAGGTTCCCGAAGTTCGCGAACTCCTTGCGATACACCGCGGACTTGGCGCCGATCGGCAGAGGCTGGCCGACTTGTGCGATCACCACACCGATCTCACCGGCCGGAACCTGCACCCACGGATACTTGTCGACCGAATAGAGCAGCCATGGCTTCCAACGGACGCCAGCCATCAAGAGGTCGGCCTGATAGCCTGCTTCGCTCTCGAATGCGACGGGACTGTCCTTGCCCAGTTTTTTCGCGCCAAAGCGCTTCGTGACGAGGCCCACTTCTGTGGGTCCGATGCGGTGCAGCGAGTTCAAGACGAAAATCGCCACCAGAGCCAAAACAATTCCCGCTGTAATCCAGGGATTCTCGATAATCAGATTCAGCAAGAACATAGACACCTCCCCGCAACGAAGCCAAAGGTCCCGTTTGGTTGGTCAATCGTTTTCCGCTGCGACGATTTCTGCGAACGGTGGGTTGATGCTGCGCGTACGGGCGATGAAAGTCAATGCGAGGCTAGTACTCAACTTAAACTCTCAAAGAATCAGTTATCGACAGAATGAGCGCGGGAAAATGGGCAATTTTCCCTTACGAATTCTTAATGACCATCCAGGCTTGGCGTGCAGTCGACCGCCATCCACTCGCGCCGATTGACGCGCTTCGCGCTGGCCGCTTATATTGAATGTTTCACCTTGATGCGAAAATCATGAGCGTAGCCAACCGCATGCCGCGCGAAATACCGAAGGCGTACGAGCCGCAGGATATCGAGCAGCGCTGGGCCAAGACCTGGTTCGACTCGAAACTTTTCCGCGCGGAAAATTCGGGTTATGGGCCGGCATTTTCGATCGCGCTGCCGCCGCCTAACGTGACCGGCTCGATTCACATCGGCCACATGCTGGAGCACACGCAAATCGACATGCTGGTCCGGTGGAGGCGGATGCAGGGGCGGCACACGTTGTGGCTGCCGGGGATAGATCATGCCGGCATAGGGACTCAGTTCGTGGTTGAGCGCATGCTCGCCAAGGACGGCCTGACGCGGCAGCAGCTTGGCCGCGAAGAATTCGAGCGCCGCGTCTGGAAATGGAAAGACGAAAGCGGCGGGATGATCAAGCAGCAAATGATCCGCTTGGGCGCCTCGTGCGACTGGACGCGCGAGCGGTTCACGCTGGAGCCGGCGCTGTATCGCGCGGTGTTACAGGCATTTTTGCGGCTATATCACGAAGGGCTGATTTATCGTGGGCGCTACATGGTGAACTGGTGTCCGCGGTGCCAGACGGCCATCAGCGATTTGGAGGTGGTGCACCACGAGCGCGTGGGTGAAATCTGGAACATTCGCTACCCGCTAATCGTGGATGGCAAGCCGAGCGCGACGGAATATTTGGTGGTGGCGACGACGCGGCCGGAAACGATGTTGGGCGACACGGCCGTGGCGGTGAATCCGGATGACGAGCGCTATCAGCGGTACGTGGGCAAGAAGGTGATGCTGCCGCTGATGAATCGGAAGATTCCAATTATTGCGGATTCTTACGTGGATCGCGAATTCGGCACCGGCGTAGTGAAAATCACTCCGGCGCACGATCCGAACGATTTCGAAGTAGGCAAGCGCCACAATCTGCCTGAAATCGACGTGATGACGACGGACGGCCACATGAACGAGGCCGCGGGCAAATATGCGGGGCTCGAACGCTTTGCGGCGCGCGGACGCATCGTTGCGGACCTTACTGAGCTCGGCCTGATCGAATCGGTGAAGCAGCACACGCATGCCGTAGGCACATGCGACCGGTGCAAGGCGATCGTCGAGCCGCGCGTTTCCACGCAGTGGTTCATGAAGATGAAGCCGCTGGCGGCGCCCGCAGACAAAGTGGTTCGTGAGGGTCTGATCGAAGTGGTGCCCGAGAACCAGCGCACGATTCTGCTGAATTGGTTCGACAACATTCGCGATTGGTGCATTTCGCGGCAGCTCTGGTGGGGACACCGGATTCCGATTTGGCATTGCGCGTGCGGCGAGATGGTTCCGGCGCTGGATTCGCGCGTGGAAGTGGTGGACGGCCACGCACGCGCAGCGAGTGTGCCGACGACCTGTCCCAAATGCGGTGGCTCGAAACTGACACAGGATCCCGACGTGCTGGACACGTGGTTCAGCTCGGGATTGTGGCCCTTTTCGACGCTCGGGTGGCCGGATGAGACGAAAGATTTGGAGGAGTTTTATCCAACGAGCCTGCTGATCAGCGGGTATGACATCCTGTTCTTCTGGGACGCGCGGATGATCATGATGGGCCTGCATCTGATGGCCGATCCGCATCTGCTGACGGGCGACGTTTCGGAGCGAATTCCCTTCCGGCGGCTGTACCTCCATTCGCTGGTGCGCACGGCCGAAGGCGCGAAAATGTCGAAGGCGAAAGGCACGGGTGTTGATCCCCTGTTGCTGACCGAGCAGTACGGCACCGACGCCTTGCGCTATATGCTGGCCAGCATGGCCGCGCCCGGCACGGACATCATCATGAGCGAGGACCGCATCCTCGGTGCGCGGGCTTTCGCAAATAAGATCTGGAATGCGGCGCGATTTTTGTTCGTCAACCTCGAGAAAATCGAAGCGCAGGGGATCTCGCTGGACGATTTGGCGTCCCCCGATGTTCGCGCAGGCGCGCCGTATAGCCTGCCGGGAGAAGGGGCGCTCGCGCATCGCTGGATGTTTTCGCGGCTTTCTGCCGTAGCAGCCGAGGTGAACGAGGCGCTTGAGAATTTCCGTTTTCACGAGGCTTGCCAGACGATCTACCACTTCTTTTGGGGCGATTTCTGCGACTGGTACATCGAGTGGGCAAAGCCGCAACTGAACGATGCGAATCACGATGTGGCGATACCGGCATGGCGAAACATCTTTGCCGCCTTTGATGCAGCGCTGCGCCTGTTGCATCCGGTGATGCCGTTCATCACCGAAGAGCTGTGGCACCAGATGCCTCAGCGTCGTGGCGCTTCGAGGATCGCAGCGGAAGCGGCTGCTTCATTGGCCATAGCAAAGGGTGCGGTAACGGGCCCCACGCATCCCCTCCTGACGATTGCGCTTGAACCATACCCAAGACCCGTCGCTGACTCTGTGGATCATCGCGCGGAGAAAGATATGGCTTTGCTGCAGGAGATTATTGTGGCGGCGCGAAATCTTCGCGCGGAAATCAAAGCCGACCCGAAGCGAAGAATCGCTGCTGATTTTGGGAGCGATGAGCGGCGCGCGCGCGAACTGGTCGCGGCCAATCTCGATCCGGTCTTGCGATTGGCGAACCTTTCCGGGCTGCAAGTGTCCGCTGGCCGCCTGGACGCTGCTGGCGCCGCAATTCGCTCTACCGCACAATTCGACTTGCGCATTGCCTATGATGCTGTGATTGACAAGCCCGCGGAGATTGCGCGGCTGAAGAAAGAGACCGACCGGCTCGAAAGGGATATTGAATCGAAAGAAGGGCGGCTCGCCGACGGCGCCTTCCGCAGCAAGGCGCCGGTCGACGTCGTACGCGCCATGGAAGCAACACTCGCTGAGCGCAAAACCGAGCTTCAGAAAATGCGCGATCGGCTGCGGCAGCTTGAGTCCGCATAGCAATGCCAAAGAAGCGTCCAGACACATCGCCCGACCTCACCGACCGCCGGATCGATTCCCTTCTCACGCTGCTTGCCGAAAACGCGACGATCGTGATCAGCGGCGCCAAAATCGCGAAGGAAATTGGAGTATCGCGCCAGGCCGTTTGGCGGTGGATTCAGACGCTGCGCGATCTCGGTGTGCGCGTCAAAGGCCATCCGCGGACTGGCTATCACATCGAACGCATGCCGGACATTCTGGTGCCGCAACTTTTGAGCCATCAACTTTACGGCACACCTTTCGCTCGGCGGATTCTGCATTTCTTCAAGGCTGACTCCACCAACACAATTGCGATGCATCTGGGTGAGCAAGGCGAACCGCACGGAACGGTCGTGATTGCAGAGGAGCAGTCTGCCGGCCGCGGGCGCGCGGGGCGCTCTTGGACCTCGGAAAAGTCGGCCGGAATCACGTGTTCTGTGCTGCTGCGGCCGCCGATTCCGCCTGCATATGCGCCGATGCTGACGTTAGTCGCAGGACTGGCTGCTCGCGACGCGGCCGCCGAGGACCTGGATGCGGTTCCGGATATTCGCTGGCCGAACGACCTGCTGGTCCGCGGGAAGAAATTCTGCGGGATTTTAACTGAGATGCATGCGGAGCCGGATCGCGTCCACTACGCTGTGGTTGGCATCGGGATCAACGTCAACCAGGCGAAGATGCCGTCCGATCTGGCCGAGATTGCCACGTCGATTCGCATCGAAACGGACAAAACTCATTCGCGTCTCGACCTTCTGATCCGGTTGCTGCGACAGCTGGACCACTACTACAATCAGTTTCTAGCGGAAGGCGCGGCGCCGATTTTGCGGCGGTTCTCCGAGGTTTCCAGCTACTACCAGGGGAAGCACGTGCGAATCACCACCAGCAGCGAAGCGTTCACGGGCACCACGGCGGGGCTGGAACCCAGCGGCGTCCTACGCGTTGCGCGCGATGACGGACGCGGCGTGGAGACAGTGCTTTCCGGAGACGTGGGAGAAATCGCCTGATGCTTTTGACGCTGGACGTCGGAAACACCAACACGGTGGTCGGCGTGTTTCGCGATGCCGATTTGGTCGCACATTGGCGGCTCACCACTGCGCGCGACCAAACCGTGGACGAATACGGCATTCTCACGCGCGATCTTTTTACGTTGGCTGATCTCGAACCGCGCGAAATAAGTGGCGTGATTATCAGCTCGGTAGTCCCGCCGCTGAACTGGACTCTGGGCGAAATGTCCCGCATCTATTTCAGGCAGAAGCCTCTGTTCGTCGAGGCAGGAGTGAAAACCGGAATGGCCGTGCTGGTGGATAATCCGCTGGAGGTTGGCGCGGACCGAATCGTGAACGGCGTGGCGGCTTTTCAGGAATACGGTGGGCCTGTGATTGTGGTTGATTTCGGCACGGCGATCACGTTCGACGTAATCTCGGCGCGCGGTGAATATCTCGGAGGAGCGATTGCCCCGGGTCTTGGTATCTCGTCGGAAGCGCTCTTCGCGCGGGCGGCTCGACTGCCGCGGGTGGAAATCAAGGACCCGGGTAAAGTGATCGGAACGAATACAGCAGCGCACATGCAAGCAGGACTTTATTACGGCACAATCGACATGGTCGACGGCATGCTCGCACGAATCAAAGCAGAGCTGGGAGAAAACGCAAGAGTCGTCGCGACGGGCGGTCAGGCCGGGTTGATTGCCAAAGGATCGAAACACATCGAACACACGGATGAGTTCCTGACCCTGAAGGGGCTGCGAATTATTTGGGAACGCAATCACGCTGAGCGAGCGCCACAGAAGAAATCATCTTCGGCCAAGCCAGCCGATTAAATTTTCCGCGCCCCTGCGCGCGTCCGCTCCAATGGAAGCCTTCAACTACTTCAACTATTTCACGGAAATCGAGGAATATTTCTGGCGGAAGCGCGGCGCTCAGCTGCTCGTATCACCCCTTGATTGGGCGATTGTGGAGACGTGGCAAAAGGCTGGGATTCCCCTCGACGCAGTGCTTAAAGGGATCGACCGCGCATTTGAAAGTTGGGCGCGCTCGCGGCGCGCGGCTGCCGGCCGGCAGTTAAAAAGCCTCGTTTATTGCGTGGACGCCGTTCTGGACGCTGCCGCCGAAGCACAGGAGGCAGCTGCCGGTTCAGGACCTGAGGTTAAGCGCGTGAAAGCGGCTGCGGAGCCATTTTCGCGCGTCGAATTGCAGAGGTATTTTGTGTCGAATTCTGAACGCCTCCGCCGCGCGGCTGAAAAGCAACGCGGCACCCGGCCGTCGCTCGCCACGCGTCTGCAGGAAACGGCGAACAGGCTGGACGAAATTGCCCCTTCGCTCGATCTGGCGGCTCCGATTGATTTCGAGGACTTAGAGCGCCGCCTCACGGTGCTGGAAGAGAAACTCGCAGCCGCCCTTGCCACTGATGCGGATGAAAACGACCTGGTAGCCATTCGCCGAGAAATGGATCGCTCACTGGCACCCTACCGGCGTAAGATGTCCGCCGAGCAACTGGCTCGGCTGGAACGTCAGTACACGCAGAAGCGTATGTTTGAACTGTTTGCCGTGCCGCGACTGAGCCTGTTCTATCTAACGTAGTCTCTTGTCTGACTAAAATGCAGCGGCGCTCCGCTTTCAAACCGAATCGCGGTCTCCCTTCCACGTCTGAATCCCGCGCGCGAGCAATTGCCGGAGATCCCGCAGATCAACCTGTCGAGCTTAGAATCGAGAAACTCGTTTATGGCGGCGAAGGCCTCGCACATCACCAAGGCGCGACGGTCTTTGTTCCTTACGTGCTCCCCGGCGAACAGGTAACGGCCGAACCGATCGAGCAAAAGAGGAAATTCGTTCGTGCTCGGCTGAAGCAGGTTCTGGAGCCTTCGCCGCAGCGTATTGCGGCGCGGTGCCCTCATTTTGGGGTCTGTGGCGGCTGTGATTACCAGCAGATACCCTACGAGGCACAGCTGGGTTACAAGGCCGAGATTCTGCGCGAGACGCTGCGGCGGCTTGGCAAGATCGATTGGTCGAGTCACATCAAGACGCACGCATCGCAGCCTTGGGGTTATCGCAACCGCGCACAATGGAAGATTCGTCCGCCGGCTTCCAGTGCATCCGGCGGCGCGTCATCATCATCGTTCCCAAAGACCCTTGGCATCGGGTATTTCCGCGCGAATTCGACGCAACTGTGCGCCGTCCACGATTGCCCCATCCTCGCACCCGTTCTTCTGAAGACTCTCTTGGCCTTGCGAGAAGCTCTTGCTTCTGGCTCGCTTCCCCGCGAGCTGCGCGAAATCGAAGCATTCACACCCGAAACGCCCTACGGTAACGACGCCAGGGTGCTGCTCACGGCGACCTTCGCCGGCTTCCCTTCCCGCGCGACGGAATACGCCGCGAAGTTCCGTGAGGTCCTTCCTGAACTTGAGAGTCTGCTTTTCCATGATCCCACGCGCGACCGCATGGAACTCTTCGGCCCGGGCTTTATTGAATTTAGTCTCGGTGAGTATCGCTATCGCGTCGGGCACTTCTCATTCTTTCAGGTCAACCGCTTCCTGGCTGCCGACCTGGCTCGCGAAGTGGCCGGTACAGACGGCGGCGAACTCGCGCTGGATCTTTTTGCCGGAGTGGGGCTTTTTACAATTCCACTCGCAAAACACTTCCAGCGGGCGATCGCGGTGGAATCGAATCCCGCCGCCGCTCGCGATCTCGAGGCGAACGCTCGCGGCCACGGCTCGATTGAGATTCGCACTGCGGAGGTTGAAGAGTTTCTGCGTAGATTTAAAGGCACGGCCGATTTGGTGGTGCTGGACCCTCCTCGCGCTGGCTTGCCGCCGGGCGCGGCGCAACGCCTGGCCCAAATTGCACCGAAGCGAATCACATATGTTTCCTGCGAACCACCGACGCTGGCCCGTGACCTCGCCGTCTTAGTCGGCGCAGGGTATGAAATCAACTCACTGCATCTCTTTGATCTTTTTCCTGAAACATTCCACATGGAAACCGCCGCGCAGCTGAGCCGCACGCGATGAGGGTGCCTGCGCTTTGGATCGCCACCGCGTTTTGCGGTGGCATCCTCGTTGCGACGCGATATCCCACTTCGCCGAAACTCTGGCTCTTTCTGGCAATCGTGGCTCTGTTGGCGAGCGGAGGTTTGCTGCTTCGCGTTCGCGTGGCCGCCGGATGGTGTGGGGCGTTGCTCGCGTGGATCGCGCTCGGCGCATCGGCTGCCAACCTGGAACGCACAGCCATTCCCGGTAACCACGTTACGCGCCTACTGGCGGCGGGCCGCATCGATACTACGGAACCTTTGCGCTGGCTCGGCCGCCTTCGCGACGATCCCGCGCAACTCCCCTGGGGCTATCGCTATGAAATCGACCTCGAACAAGTCGAATTGGCAGGCGAACTCGTGTCTGTCAGCGGCGGGTTGCGCGCCACGTTATATTCCGGTCCGCGCGTCGCGCCGCCGCCTGACGGCCTGCGCGCAGGCGACCGGGTAGAAGCCCTCCTGCGCGCCCATCCGCCGCGAAATTATCTCGATCCGGGCGCTGCCGATATTCGCGGCTCCCTGGCGAGGCAGAAAATCGACCTTCTCGGCTCGCTGCGAAGCGGCGAACTCCTTACTCTGATCGATCGCCCGTGCCCTACGGTGCTCGAGCGCCTGGCGCGAATTCGAGGCGAGCTGCAGGCTCGCCTGGATTCGCTGGTTGCTTCATCGCCCGATCGCGCCGCGGTCCTTCGCGCGATGCTGTTCGGTGACCGCAGCTTCGTCGATTCGGGCACGGTGACAGCATTCCAAAAAACTGCCGCGTACCATATCCTGGTTGTTGCCGGCCTTCACACCGGGGCGCTTGTCGTCTTTGTTTTCTGGCTCTGCCGGCGCATGCGCCTGCCGACCCTGGCAACAAGTCTGGCCACGATCGCCGTACTCGCAGCCTATGTTGGTGTCGTGCAGGATCGTCCGCCAATTTACCGCGCGGCGCTAATGGCCACGTTTTGGCTGCTGGAGCGGCCTCTCTTCCGGCGCATTGACCTGCTCCACACCATTTCGCTTGCAGCACTCGTGCTCCTGATTTGGCATCCGTCTTCACTTGTTGATTCGAGCTTTCAATTTTCCTTCATAGCTTCGGGAGTCATCGCCGGGCTCGCGCTTCCGTGGATGGACCGCACGAGTTCGCCTTATCGCACTGGCCTCGCACATATCGGCGACGTGACGCGCGACGTGGCGCACTCGCCGCGAGTGGCGCAGTTTCGCATCGAAACACGCGCCGCAATTCAATGGCTCGCCGCGCGGCTGCCGCGGCCGTTCGTTGCCTATTCTGCGGACGCAATTACGATTCCGCTGCGGGCCGGCTTGCGCCTATGGGAGGTGATCCTGCTTTCGACCTGCATTCAGTGGGGCATGATGCCTGTTCTGGCCCAGGCATTTCATCGCGTGACGCTTGTCGGGCCGCTCAGCAACATCCCTGCGGTGCTACTGACCGCGCTCATCGTACCTCTTGGCTTTATCGCGCTGGGTATATCTTTCCTGTGGAGTCGTCTCGCTTTGTGGCTCGTAGTCGCGCTGAGCTTCTGCACTGGATTGCTGCTGAAGTGCGTGCAGTGGTTCAGCCGATGGCCGCGTGTAGGCTATCGCATTCCCGGACCGCCAGTATGGCTGCTGATTGCGTTTTTCGCGGTCCTAGCGTGCCTCGCGGCGCTCTCGCGAGTCGAAGCTCGGCGACGCGCCACACGTTTTGCGCGAAGACGACTCGCGCCTCTCGTCAGCGGCCCCGAACGGGTGGCGGCAGCGATACTCCTCGTTCTAACCGCGCTCGTGGGCACGTACCCGTTCGCGGCAAATCTCCCGCGCGGCAAGCTCGAACTCACTGTTCTCGATGTCGGCCAGGGCGATTCCCTCTTTGCCGCGTTCCCCGACGGCCACACGATGCTCGTCGACGGGGGCGGGCTCTCAGGTTCGGAATGGATCGATGGCGCGCGGTCCGGCCCAGACGTTGGCGAGGAAGTTGTGGCTCCCTACCTGTGGTCGCGCGGACTGAAGAAGATTGACGTCGTTGCGATAAGCCACGGCGATCACGATCACATCGATGGGCTGCACAGCGTCCTGGAAGATTTCCCCGTGCACGAACTGTGGATCGGCCGTGATGACAACCGTCGTGGCCCGGCGAGCTTGGTCGAGGAGGCACGCGCACACGGAGTGGCCGTCAGGCATGAAGAGACCGGGGCGAGGTTCGCGTGGGGTGGCTCCGAGGATGAGGTGTTGTGGCCGAATGATGTGTCGCGCGCCGAAAAACCGACAAACAACGATTCCATGGTGATTCGCGTTGGCGACGGCAGCGTTCATTTCCTGCTTACCGGCGACATCGAGAAGAATGCAGAATCAGACATCCTCGATCAGAATCTTCCGATAGCGGCCGATTTCCTCAAGGTTCCGCACCACGGCAGCAAAACATCCTCCACCGATGCATTCGTCGTTGCGGTGGCGCCGCGCTTCGCCGTGGCTTCGGTGGGCGAAGGCAACGCTTTCGGTCATCCTGCACAGCCGGTAGTGGACCGCTATCTGCGAAATGGCGTTCGGTTTCTGCGCACGGACCGCGACGGCGCCGTCACCGCCCTCACAGACGGCCGCACGCTCACGGTGACTACATACGTGGACTCACATCCGAACTGAGGGGCTACTCGGCCGCTGCTGCGGAAGCAGCGCCTTTTCCATACGACTCGATGATTCGGCGTGCTTCGTCGGCTTGCGATTCGAGTGTGTAAACCTCCGTGCCTAGATTGCCTTCCGCCGGCTCGGAGAGTGGGAAAGGTTCGGCGCTGGTGGGATCAGGTGACGCTATCCCATTGCTGGCGAGCAATCCTCGAATCACCACGGCCTCCGTAAGACTCCCTGCGGTGTAGGCCACCACTACCCGATCTTCTTGGTTGGGGTTCGTCATGCAGCGATTGTAAGCGCGGCAGCGTTGCTGCGCACCCATAATTTTTCCGCTACCTTTGGAGTCCCGTACTATTGCGCCTGCCCATGCGCCAGTCCATAATGTTTTTCAGCAGCCACGGGCCCATGATCGAAGGCATTCACCAGGGTGCGCCGCCACCCACTCAAGAACAAATCGATGAAGAAAGCAGACGCATCCGCCGCCTGCGCATTCTGGTTCATTTGACGCTGGATACGATTGCAGGCGGCGACCTGTCCGCTGAGGAGGCCGCTGGGATGATTGCCGCTACGCGCCGCGTCGCGCTGGAGATGTTCCCTGGCAAAGAGCGCGCCTTCGACTTGATCTACAAGCCGCAATTCCAACGCGTAATGCACGCTGTTTATCGACTTCAGTAGTTGGCCTTTGCTAGAAGCCTGTCTTCGTTCGGATCCACATTCGCACGGCCAGAATTGCGAGCCCAGCTACCGTGCCGACAAACGCCTTGTATTCGCGATTCCGCAAATATTGCGACCAGGAGAACGTCTGGCGCGCCTCCGCGGCATTTGTTGTCTCACTTGCCGTGCTGTGTGGGGCGCGCGGAAAAAAGAGCGGCACGCGCGCAGCGTACTCGGTGAAGGTAGCCCCAAAGCGCGCACGCAAGTCCTCTTCCTCATTTCGCATCACTGCGTAATAGAACACACCGAAATACGCCGCTACCAGCGCGCCCGCCATCCACGAATGCCCCGCCAAAACGAATCCCGCCGCGATCAGCGCGCTGCCAAGATAGAGCGGATTCCGCGTGCAGGCATAAGGGCCAGTCGTCGCCAGTTCCCGGTCTTTTCGCAAGTGCCCCGCGGCCATGGCCCGCACTAATAGACCTAAGGCCGCTACGATGCCTCCATACAGAATCCATCGAGGCGTCGGCCTGGCAAGCGCCCAATACAATACTCCTACGGGATATCCCACGCGCACCCGCCAGCGCATCCAGAACTTGCGCTGGTTCACGAATGCAGCCTCAGCCGCCACTCAATCGCTTTGAGGACCTGGTCCACGGTGATCGACAACATCGCAGGTGAATAGGACTTCTCGCGGCGATAAGTGGTTACGCTGGCGTGCGGATTTCTCACCACCGCATCGTGCGAACAGTAAGGACCGTTTCGCGAAGGATCGGTGGGGCCATAGAGGCCGATCACCGGGGCGCCCACCGCAGAAGCTAGGTGCAGCGGTCCCGTGTCGGCGGACACGAAAAGTTTCGCGCGGCGCAGCAAAGCCGTTAGAGGCCCGAGTCCCAGAGCAAGCGGAATTGGCGTCGGGTTCCCGGCCGCTGCGACGGCCTCTCGGGCGAGATTCTCTTCTCCAGGCCCAAAGGTAATTACGCCACCCAAGCCCCAGCGCCGCGCAATTTTGCAGTGCAGCTCGCCATAGCGCGCCGCTGGCCAGCACTTCGAGAGCCAACCGCCTCCGGGATTTAGCACAAAAAACTCGCGTGAGCCGTGCCTGGCTAGCTCGCGCTCGACGCAGTCCTCATCTTCCGGTTCAACCATAATTGGAAAGCGCGCTTTCAATTCGTGGGCTCCCGCAAGGGCGACCAAAGCGAAATTGTGGTCCACCTTATGCGGTCCGCGAGGATTGATTCGATCTGTGTACACAGCTGCCGCCAAACCCTCGCGTGCGTAGCTGCTCTTGAATCCAATGCGTTTCGGGGCGCCTGATGCAAACGCGAGCAGGGCCGACTTGTAGAGCGCCTGAAAGTCCACAGCGCAAAGGTATTTCGCGGCGCGAAGTTGTTTTGCGGCTGAGACGAATCCTTCGCTACGCCTTCGGTCGACCACGACAACATTGTCGACGTCAGGGTTTCCCTTCAGCAACCGCGCCCACTTTGCTTCCACCGCCCAGTCGATGCGGGCATCGGGAAATGTGTCACGCAGCGATGCAGCGGAGGGAAGCGCGTGGATGATGTCACCCATCGACCCAAGCCGAAGCAGCAGGAACCGCGGCTTAGCCATGGGCCTGCCGGCGCACTCGCTCGATGATGTCGCGCGTCGAGTGATCCTTGGGGTCACCGCAAATGGCGATGCGGATTCCCAGGGCATTCGCGAGTTCGCGCTCAGGAACCGTATCCGCGGAGTAGTCCGTACCTTTGGCGTGCACGTCGGGACGGTACTCATTCAGCAACGGATTCACGTCAAGTTCGTCGAAGATCACCACATAATCCACCGCAGCCAGCGCGGCTACTACGGCTGCGCGGGCGCGCTCCGTCATAATCGGCCGTCCTTCGCCCTTGCGCTCGCGCGTGCTTGAATCGGAATTGATTCCCACGACGAGCACGTCTCCCTCGGCCCGCGACGCCTGCAGGTAGCGGACATGCCCGACGTGAAGCAGGTCAAAGACGCCGTTCGCAAAGACAATCTTGTGCCCGGCGCTGCGGTGTTCCTCCAGCACCTGATGGAGGCCCTGGCGCGAGAGGATTTTTTCGCGAGTGTCCATCAGAAGGCCAAATCAGCGTTGCGCCGTGGCTTCGCGCCGCAGGGCGGATTCGAGTTCGCCGCGCGTCACGGTCGCCGTGCGCCGCTTCATCACCACGATCCCGCCCGCATAATTCGCTAGATGAGCCGCCTCGAAATAGGTCGCTCCGGCCGCCAGCGCCAGCGTAAAAACAGCAATCACCGTGTCACCCGCGCCTGTCACGTCTACGGGCGTGTCTGAGCCAAAAATCGGGATGTGTCTTGGCGGTTTGCGCGACTTCCCTTCAAAGAGTGCGAGACCGTCTTTCCCGCGCGTCACAACCAGCGCTTCGAGGCCAAGGTCGCGGACCGCACGCCGTCCTAGATTTTCAAGTTTCGCCATGTCCGCTCCGACTCGCGCATGGTACGCAGCCTCGAGCTCAGGCTCATTGGGCGTCGCAGCCCTGACTCCCGCGTCCCGAAATTCGAGCAGCCGATAGCGCGAGTCGAGCGTCAGGAGCTTCGCCCGCAGTTTGCGGACCATCGATGGCGGCGCCGCAGCCAATCCATAATCGGAAACCAGCACGGCGTCAGCGCGGCGCGCGACCTGTTTGGCCTTGCGCGCCAGAGTTCGCTCGATAGTCGCGGGCAAATTCCTGTTTGTTTCCCGGTCCACGCGCAAGACCTGTTGCTCTGTCGTATGAGTCCACCCGGCGAGAAAACGCGTTTTCGTTGTGGTCACCCAGCTTGAAGTGCGAACGATACCGCTAACATCCACTCCTTTGCTCCGGAAGAGTCCAATCAATTTGGCGCCGCCCTCGTCTTCTCCCACCACGCCCACCGGGAGCACGCGCGCCCCAAGCTCCGCAAGATTGTTCACCGCGTTGGCCGCGCCGCCGGGATGGGCTTCGCAACGCAAATGCCGGAGAATCAGCACGGGAGCCTCGCGCGACACACGCGTAATCTCGCCCGAAACAAACTCATCCAGAACGAAATCGCCTATTACGCCGATGGTCTGGCGCGGAAATGCTCCCACGAGGTCGAGCAGACGCGTCAGATCGACGCTCCCATCCGTTCGCGGAGTGGTTTTCGCTTTTACCGTCGTGCGCTTTTTCACGGATGATTTCAAAAATGTTGTGAGCACCTAATCGGACTGCGCCCAGCGGAAAATACCACAGTCGTAGCGCGATACGCCAACCGGCCCTAGCGGTTGTGCCTCTTTGCGACTCCGCAAAAAGCTTTGGGCCTCGCGTCCACCGGCAATCGAGGGGTGGAGGCAAGGCCCAAGATCGTGCGAATCTTACGTCTTGACCCAGCAATTTACTTCTGCGGTTTGTGCTCTTTCTCCTGCTTTGGAGGATGAGACGAGCTTGATTTCTCGTTCTTTGATTCGTTCTTCGGAGCCTTGTAACCTGAATTCGTCGAGCCGTTGCTTCCCGAAGAGTGCCCACTTGACGTATTTGTGTGCGCCGTTTCGGTGTGGGCCGGAGGATGGAACTCGGCATGATTTGCGGCCACTACACCATGCGAGAAGTCTCCGGCCTTTGAAGTTGCCGCCACTGCGGGACTGCCATGGTTCGCCGAATACCGCATCTGAGGATTTTCAGCGGCTGCATGTTCGTGCTGAGTCTGCTCCGCTGTCGCGGGCGTGTGCGGTTCGTTCGCGGCTGCCGTTTCCGCGGCTGTGGGCTGCGCGATCGTGCCGCCAGTCCCGCCGTTATAGCTGACGTGGTTGTTCACGACGGTCGTGTTATTGATGACCGTCTTGTCCACATAAGTGTTGTGGATCACAGTGGTGTTCACGTTTGTCACCGCCGAGTTGTACGCAAACACGCCGCCGTGCCACGCGCCCCCGACGAATCCGACGCCGCCGTATCCGAACCCGTAGTTAATTCCACCATAGAACCCGATGTGGGGTCCCCAGTATCCCGCGTGCCAAAGATAAGCGCCGCCACCCCAGCCCCAATATCCAGGCGTCCACAGCATCCCGACGGGTGCTACTACCCAGGTGCCCGGCACCCAGTAGTACCCAGCGTCACCATACGCCCAATAACCGGGCGTCCAGAAATAACCTGGGCCCGGGCAAACCGGCTGGGCGTAAACCGGTAGCACCGGCGGCCCAATGTGAACTGAGATTCCAACTGCGATTTGCGCCGAAGACGTGGTCGGCAGCGTCAGCACGAGCATGGCGAGCATCAAACAGAAAATGACGTGACCTTTGCGCATTACGCACCCCCTCTTAGAGTTACTTTCTAAGGTAGCTCGGTTGTGTAACCCAAGGCGCGAGGAAAAGTTGCGGTGTCCCCTACCGGTAAACGGCCTGGTATTCGCTCGGTGGCCGGGGCGCTTCTCAGTGTCGGGCTCTCGCCGTGATTTCTTGCAAGAAATCATCGCCCCGGTCGAGTCCCATCGAAATCGTGCAGTAGTGCAGCTCGAACGCCGCAAATTTGGCATGGTCCAGGTTAAAAACGTCTTTCTCCGTGCAAATCAAGCCTTCCGCGCCGACATTGCGCGCCTCTCGTTCAATTATGGTTGCATCCTCGGCCGTATAACGATAGTGGTCGGGAAAGAACCTCTGGCCGACGACCTGAAATCCCCACCCGCGAAGATTGCCGACAAAGGCCGCCGGGTTGCCAATTCCGCAGAAAGCGAAAAGCTTCCGCTGGGGAAGCTGCTCGTCCTCCTTGCCCGGATATTCACCGCGCCAAATACAAATCTTCTCGAGCCGCGGCCGCGCATAAAAAATCGGCGACACAGAGTATCGCCGCACGATCGCCTCGACTGCCGGAGAGTGCTCGCTTCGGGTGATTACCACAACGTCTGCGCGCGCGATCGCACTTCGCGGCTCACGCAAATTCCCCGCAGGTAACACGTGCCCTCCTCCGAAGGGATTCGTCGCATCGAGCAGCAGGATATCTGCGTCGCGCGCAAGACGGAGGTGCTGAAATCCGTCGTCGAGCACAAACCAGTCGACGCCTTCTTTCGCCAGGCGCCGCCCATTCGCATATCGGTTCGGCCCGACGCCGAAGGCAACACGGTCTCCAAGACGCGTCTTCATTAACTGAACTTCGTCGCTCTCCGCGCCGGGTTCGCCGGCAGCACTTCGGCCCTTGTATCCCCGCGTCAATAGTCCCACGCGCTTGCCCTCGGCCGACAGGCGCTCCGCAATCCACATTGCCATCGGCGTCTTCCCTGTTCCTCCAACCGTGAGATTTCCCACGCTGATCACCGTCCCATCCAAGCGCCGTTGCTTCAGAATTCCGGCCTCATAAGCGCGCGCCCGAAAGTGGGCGCCTGCCGCGTACGGCAAAGAAAAAGGCCAAAGAAGCGATCTTGCTCTCACGTTGCCCGCCTCTTCCCTTCCAGCACCGCGATGATTTGGTCGACGCACTCTTCTGTGGCGCCGCGATTGCGCTCGGCAATCTCTCGCGCCGCGTTGCCCATGCGGTCGCGAATTGCCGAATCCTCGATCATCTGCGTCCACACCTTCCCAAGTTCGGGACTCGTTCTCACCTGCACGCCCGCTCGCGCCTCGAGAAATTGGTCTGCCATATCGCGGAAGTTCTCCATGTGCATCCCGAAGACCGGCGGCCGCGAGAACCATGCGGGCTCGAGAATGTTGTGCCCCCCGGCCGCCACCAATGACCCGCCGACAAATACGGCGTCGCCCAGGGAATAAATCCCCGCGAGCTCGCCGATCGAATCGAGCAAAACCACATCTGCGTTTTCGTCCAGCACTCCAGTTGGATCGCCCGTATCGATCGCGCTTCTTCGCGCGAGGTGCCAGCCGCTCCCTTCAACGATATCCGCCGCAGCATCGAACCGACCGGTCTTACGAGGCGCGAGAACCAGGAGCGCGCGTCGCCAGCGCCGCTGGACGATGTCGTATGCTGCAAGGACGCATTCTTCTTCGCCTTCTACAACGCTTCCAGCCACCATTATGGGCCAACGCTCCTGCTGCCGGATTTGGCGGCCCAACCATTCGCCAAACTCTCCTACCTTTGGCGGTGGCACGTCGTACTTCAGGTTGCCGGTCACCTCAATCAACTCTTGTGGCGCACCAATTGCGCGCAAACGTTCCGCGTCGGTGGGCGTTTGCGCCAGGAATACGTCAACATCCAGCAGCACCCGCTCATAGAATTCCTCGATCAGCCACCTCCAACGCTCGTACCGCGCAAGCGACCGCTCCGAAATTCGCGCATTTGCAAACACAACCGGAATACCCAAGTCCTTCGCTTCGCGTAAAAAATTCGGCCAGATTTCTGTTTCCATAACGATCACCACCGCCGGGGCAATCGCCTTCAACGAACGCCTCACGGCAATCACCCAATCGAGTGGAAAGTAGAAAATCGCGTCTGCGCGACCCAACCTCTCGCGGGCAAGCCGCTGGCCAGTTTCCGTCGTTGTCGAAACATAAATTGAATACCCTGGCGTGCGGTGCTTCAGCTCTTCCACCAGCGGCAAGGCCGCGAGCACCTCGCCTACACTCACGGCATGAATCCAGATTACTTCGCGTTTCTTGTCGCCAGCGCCAACCCTGCCGGCTGAGATTGTTGCAGGCAAGCTGCCGAATCGTTGCCGCCACGCGCCAGCATCCCCGGCGCGTTGCCACGCCCGAATAGCGTAGTAGGGCGCCAACAAGAGAGCGCTCAAGGCTGTGAAAAATCGATAGACCAGATACATACGGGCAGAGCGCGCCTTTAGCCAAACCGCTTTCAGCGCGCAAACGGTCGTATTATAGTGGCACCCGTCTGGAACCCACACGCAACTTGCTTAGCGCGTGCGGCATCGGACAAAAAGCCGTGTTTCGCGCGCTCGTACTCACCACCGCCTTCTTTGCGCCGATTGCTGTGTTAGGACAGGCGGCTTCGACCCCCAGCAGCGCTTCCACATCGACCAACGAGGCGCCCGCCCGCGTTATCCCGCACGATCACCACGAAGGGCTCATCATTTCGGCGGACCCTTACACGGATCCGGATCGCGCGAAAGAGAAATTCGGCAAGTCCGCGAACCCGGTCCCCGTCGGAATTCTCCCGGTGGAGGTTTTCGTCGCCAACGAACAACCGCGCCCGCTGAAGATCGATATGGAGACGATCGAGCTGGAGGTCTACACGGAGGACGGCAAGCAGGATCTGGACTGGCTCCCTCCTGTGCAGGTAGCCTCGCTGATCGTGCACCCGGGTGGCAACCCGGCCAATCCCGGAGCTCGGCGGTTTCCCATTGGGATTCCCCTGCCGAGCAAGGACAAGAAAGTAGACAAGATTGCTGGCGAGCTCCGCCCGTTCGCCCTGGACTCTGACGTCGTGCCCCCGCTCGGGAAGATTCACGGCTTCCTGTTCTTCAACATGAGCCACAACTTTGAGGCGGCCGCCAAGTCGACGCTCTACGTGCCCGACGTAGCTGTCCTTCCCGACAAGAAGCCTCTAATGTTCTTTGAAATTCCGCTGTCTTCCGAAGCACCCTCGCAGTAACCCATCGAAGCTCGCTTTTTGCCGGTCCCTTCCTTGACGCAAACTCCAATTCCTGCTACAAAATTGGATTCTGTACCCTGGGCTCTCGCGCTTAGCCGACAAGCCGTTCCCCCAAACGACGTTAGCTGATTCTCGAAGGAGAGATGCGCCTTCGAAAGGGCGCGCGCGTGGGTCCTACGCGCTCGAAGCTTCAGAGGAGGACTTTTGATGTTCAACGCCACCCCGAACCGCGTGTCGGCCTTCGGCCGGGTCGCGCGAAAATGCGCTGCCGCTCTTGCAATGGTTTTTGGGTTTGCGGCCGCTCTTCGCGCCCAGGAACCGGACAGCGCCGCTCCCGCCACTTCCGGTGAAGCCAGCCTCAAGCTCCCCGATCTCTCGCAGGTGAAATTCCTCGGCATCGACGGCCATACCCTTCTTCTCTTCGGAATCGGTTTCTGCGTCCTGGGACTCATCTTTGGACTCATCATTTATCAGCGCCTGAAGAACCTGCCCGTGCACCGCTCGATGCGCGAAATTTCCGAATTGATTTATGAGACCTGCAAAACGTACCTCCTGACGCAGGGCAAATTCCTGCTGTTGCTCTGGATCTTCATCGCCGCGATCATCCTGCTCTATTTCGGCGTTCTGCTTCACTACGGGCCCGTTCGCGTCCTAATTATTCTTGCCTTTAGCGTGATCGGAATTGCCGGCAGCTACGGAGTGGCATGGTTTGGCATTCGCGTGAACACATTTGCTAATTCGCGCACAGCCTTTGCCAGCCTCCCCGGCAAACCCTATCCGATTTACCAGATTCCCCTGGAAGCCGGTATGAGCATCGGCATGATGCTCATCAGCGTCGAGCTCGTGATGATGCTTTTCATCCTGCTCTTTGTTCCCGGCGACTATGCTGGGCCTTGCTTCATTGGTTTCGCCATCGGCGAATCGCTTGGCGCCGCTGCTCTCCGGATCGCCGGCGGCATTTTCACGAAAATCGCCGATATAGGCTCCGACCTGATGAAAATCGTCTTCAAGATCAAAGAAGACGACGCGCGCAATCCGGGCGTGATTGCCGACTGCACTGGCGATAACGCCGGCGATTCCGTTGGCCCGAGCGCTGACGGCTTTGAGACTTACGGCGTCACCGGCGTCGCGCTGATTACTTTCATCCTCCTGGGCGTGCGCAGTCCCGTCGTACAAGTGCAACTACTCGTTTGGATTTTCGTAATGCGCATCGCGATGCTAGTCGCAGCGGCAGCCGCTTATTTCATCAACGGTGCGATCGCCAAGGCCAAATACGCGAACGCCGACGAAATGAATTTCGAGGCTCCGCTCACGTCACTGGTATGGATTACCTCCTTTGTGTCCATCGCGCTCACTTACGTCATTTCGTATTTCATCATCCCGCAACTCGGCGGCGATTCCACCCAGTGGTGGAAGCTGGCGACCATCATTTCGTGCGGTACGCTGGCGGGGGCCATCATCCCGGAACTGGTCAAAGCTTTTACCTCTGTTGAATCGCGTCACGTGCGTGAAGTCGTAAGCTCGGCTGAAGAGGGCGGCGCGTCTTTGGGAATTCTTTCCGGCTTCGTCGCCGGCAATTTCTCGGGTTACTACCTGGGCCTGGCGATGGTCTTCCTGATGACCATCGGCTATCTGGTTAGCACTTACGGCCTCGGCGATTTGATGATCGCAGCGCCCGTTTTCGCCTTTGGCCTTGTCGCCTTCGGCTTCCTCGGTATGGGTCCCGTGACCATCGCCGTCGATTCCTACGGCCCTGTCACCGACAACGCGCAGTCGGTTTACGAGCTTTCCCTCATCGAGACCATCCCCAATATCCAACAGGAACTGAAGAAGGATTACAACATCGACGTCCGCTTCGATCGCGCCAAGGAGTTGCTCGAAGCCAACGACGGCGCTGGCAACACCTTCAAGGCCACCGCCAAGCCCGTGCTCATCGGCACTGCGGTGGTGGGCGCGACGACGATGATTTTCTCCATCATCATGGCCCTCACGAACGGCGTCACCCAGAACCTTGACAAACTCTCTTTGTTGCACGCGCCGTTTTTCCTCGGCCTCGTCACCGGCGGCGCCATGATTTATTGGTTTACGGGCGCCTCTACTCAGGCTGTTACTACGGGCGCCTATCGCGCTGTCGAATTCATCAAGGCTAACATTCGGCTCGAAGGTGTGGAAAAGGCCTCCGTTGCCGACAGCAAGAAGGTAGTGGAGATCTGCACCCAGTACGCCCAGAAAGGCATGCTGAATATTTTCATCGCGGTATTTTTCGCGACCCTCGCCTTCTCATTCATCGAGCCTTTCTTCTTCATTGGCTATCTGATTTCCATCGCGCTTTTCGGTCTCTACCAGGCTATGTTCATGGCGGACGCAGGCGCGGCTTGGGACAACGCCAAGAAAATCGTCGAGGTCGAACTGAAGCAGAAAGGCACTGACCTTCACGCCGCAACCGTGGTCGGTGATACGGTGGGCGACCCGTTCAAAGACACTTCCTCAGTCGCGCTCAATCCGGTAATCAAGTTTACTACCCTGTTTGGCCTCCTGGCAGTCGAGCTGGCCGTCGGACTCACCACCAAGAACGCCGCTCTCACGCGGACTCTCGCTGGTGTCTTCTTTCTCATCTCATTGTTGTTCGTGTATCGTTCGTTCTACGGCATGCGCATCAAGCAGGCGGACCAAAAGGCACAGCGTATTTAACTTTCCCGCAACACCAGATTAATGTCTCCGTAATGTCCCTCCGTAAAGTACCGCTCTGACGAACTCCCCGCGAACTCGTTTCTTTAGGCAGGTCGTCTCAAAGGAAACAGCCATGCTCTCAATAAGGCAGATTCTCTCGCCCATCGACTTCAGTCCTTTGTCGCTGCATGCATTGGAAGTGGCGCAAGACATCGCCAAGAAGTACGGTGGTGAAATTCTGTTGCTGCACATCACCCCTGTCATCTCTGATCTGCCGGATAGCGTTTCGATTCGCGACGAGGGCAAGTACGAAAACGCCCAGATTCGCGATGCCAAGAAACAGCTTGCTGACCTGGCCGCTAAACTCCAGCGAGCCGGCATTCAGGCCAGCACCAACGTGGCACTTTCAAACGATCCCGGCATGGAAATCGTGCGCAATTCAGAGAACGCAGACATCATCGTAATTGCCACGCACGGCATGACCGGTTGGCGCAACATTGCATTCGGCTCTGTAGCGAAGGAAGTCGTCGAGAACGCGACGTGCCCCGTGCTTGTGCTCCGCGCAAAAGCGGCTGCCAATTCGGCGGAGTCAGCAGCCAAAGCCGCTGCGCCGATTTCGGCATAGGGTCCTGGAAAGCGATCCTCAAATCAGCTCGAGAAATGCCTGACGGAGAGGCTGATCGGCAAACCCACGCAGGAGCAGTGTTCCACGAACTCGCACACTTGGTACATCGCAGGCATGGAGTCGTGAGGAAGCGCCGAAAGCGGCAACACAATGATGTGCATGAAGGCGTAGACCAGGGCGCCGTAAATCATTCCGGACAGAATGGGACGTTCCCTCAATAGTTTGACCTTGCGGCTCGCCACGTAATACGCACTCGCTGCAACAAGCGCAATCAAGAAGTGCAAAACCGTGCCCAACACGGCAGTTCCGGTGCCTCCGCCATATGCTCTGGCGGGGCCGAGCAACCCGCCCGCGATTGTTTGCGGCACAAGAATCGGTCTGCGCGGACTATAGACCACGATCGCGTAGAGCAGATCCAGCACGCCAACAATCAGACCGCCCACGACGATCGCGGGTAGCGCCCTCGGCGCCTTCGCGACGCTTGGAATCAAACCTGTGGAAGCAGATGTGCGGCTGACCATGGCACAAGCATGTTGCTCTGGTTTCGGCCAGAGTCAATCACCACTTACCGGAATCAGAAGTAGCCACTAGCGTCCCGGGCCGGTGACGACCTAAACGGCACGAATAGTTCGGCTGTCGGAGAAGGGGAGGAAAGCTCAGATGAAATGACTGATTGCGCCGAAGCTCTATGACTTCACGATGCCCAGAAATTGCTTCGGATCGTTCGCGAAACCGGGGAAGACAGCTCTGAGGTCGCGATCGCCAAAGTGCTTCGAGATAATCTCGCCGAGCACGCTGCGGTAGTCCGTGGTCACCGCAAGATCGCGGCCTTCGTACAACTCGCCGTCGCTCATACCCGGCCAACGCGAATATACTCTGCCGCCTTTCACGTCGCCGCCCATTACAAACATGCAGTTCGCGTGCCCGTGATCGGTGCCGCGATTCCCGTTCTCGTGCGCCGTCCGCCCGAATTCCGACATGCTCACGAAAACCACGTCGCCCATTCGGTCGCCCATGTCCTGGTGGAACGCCGCCAGGCCCTGCCCCAAATCGCGCAGCAAATTCGCCAGCTGACCTTGCACGCCACCTTCGTTTACGTGGTGATCCCAGCCCCCGCTATCCAGGAACGCCACTTCCAGGCCTACGTCCGCCTTGAACAGCTCCGCAATTTCCATCAGGCTCTGGCCGAAGCGACCCTTCGGATATTGCGCGCCATTCTCCGGCTGGTACGAGTCGGGATTGATCTGCTTGAGCTGGTCGATCGCTTCGAAGGTCTCGTGACCTACTCCCCGCAACGCCTGATCCACGGTTTGCGCGTACATCGCTTCGAATCCGCCCTGCGTGGTCTGCTGCGGCCCGTACATTTTGAACTGCTTGAGGTCTGGAATCGCCACAGCAGGCGCAGTTCCCTGCAGGGTACGGGGCAAATAGGGACCGAATGCTACCGCTCGAAACGGCGACGCATTTTCCTCTGGCATCGACTGCATCGCGCGATTCAGCCAGCCGTCGTCGGTAGCTTTAAGTCCAGGGGTGCCAGATTCCATGAAATCCTGAGCGTCGAAGTGCGAGCGGGTCGGGTCCGGCGATCCCACAGCCTGGACGATTGCAAGCTGGCCATTTCGAAACAAGGGAACCAGCGGCTCGAGGCTCGGATGCAAGCCGAAAAATCCGTCGAGATCGAGGGCAGCGTCCGTCCCCCCGCGGCTCGGTTGGGGAATCGCAATCGTTGGTCGCAGCGCGTAGTAGTTCGGCTCCGCAAACGGCACGACCACATTCAGCCCGTCCATCGCGCCGCGCTGAAAGAGGACCACCATCTTCTTTTTGTTCGGCGAAGCTGTGGCCGCGACAGCACGCTGGAGAAATGACGGCAGCGATGCCATACCAAGCATGGCGATTCCGCCGCTCTTGATGAAGTACCGCCGCGAAATGCTCATCACCGCTCTCCTTCAGACCCGACGCGGCTCGTAGGGGCGCTGCTTGCTGCGCCCTTCCACTCTTCACGTTACCGCCGCTGAAATTCCGGCGCGCCCAGCACAAGGCCCGCAACCAAACCTTCATTCACTTGCTTCACCGGATCATCCAATTGCGCCTGCAGAATCTGCGGGTCGCTCAGGCGCCCCTCCAGCGTCGTCTTGGTTTCCGATGCCACTTGGCTATCCAGAAACACATCCAGCGCCCGGTCGAGCGCCGTGTTCGGATCCGTTGCGGCCGCGTCACCAAACATCGTCTTCAGATTCACCTCGGCGCCGCTCATGTGGTCGCTTGCAAACGCCACCGCAAAATTCAGCCGGTTCAGCAGCGCTCCGGAATTCACCCACGTTTCGGCTTTGTCGGAATAGCCCGTCGGCGGCTGGCACTGGAATAGCGGTTCGCCCATGCGCCCCACCCACTGGGCCAATGGCAACGTCACCTCCACATCTGCATTCAGCGTCCGGGCCGTGCTCGCCACCAGCTCGAACGGCGTCTTCACTTTCGCCCGATATGCTTCCTTGGTCCAAAATTCAGGCGAATACACCATCGTTTTCAGTACTGCCTTGATATCGCCGCCGCTCGACTGCCAGTTGTCAGCCATGCGATCCACCAGCAACTGCGGCGGGTTATCGGAGACAAAATGCCGCGCGATTTCCATCGAAACAAAATGCGCCGTGTGCGGGTCCGCGGCCAGCATTTTCAGCGCCTCTTCCCCGTCCTTCATTCCGCCGTAATTCAACGTGCTACCCATCACGATCTTCTTGCCCTGCGCATGAATGCGATCATCGAAGAAAAACTCCGGGTCTTTCCGCGGCTCGTGCACGGTCCAGCCCGTCAGACATCGAGCCATTTCGATTACGTCCTGCTGCGTATAGCCGGCATCGACCCCGAGCGTGTGCAGCTCCATCACTTCGCGTCCGTAATTCTCGTTAAGGCCGCGATCCTGCTTCTTAGGAGGCTGCTGCGCCTGGGCGCCTGGAAAACCTGGAGGGGGCCCCGCCGGCATTTCGCCGAAGAGCCCGTAATACCGCTGGCGCCGCATGGCGATTTCCGCCTGCATCCGCTGGAAGGCGATTGGGTCGGCGCTCAGCCAGTTGTCCAAATAAAAGAGCATCGCCGGACTTTTGGCCGTCGCCAGCAGCAAGTCCTCGAACTTACCCATCGTATGCGGGCGAATCGTGTCCCGCACGTACGCTGTCAGCAGCCACTTATCCGCGCCTTTGTCCTGGAACACATTGAAGTGGTTAAACCAAAAATCCTCCATCACTGCGTCGAGTTGGCGCTCGCTGTAAATCGCGCGATCGAGCTTCGCCATCGACAGCTCCGCCGTGATTCGGTTGGGACCCTGCAACTTGGCGAGTTGCAGATTGGCTTTGTCGAAGTTGTCGTTGCCGGTTGGAAGCATTTGCGCGATGGAATCCTGCCGTTTCTGCTCCATTTGCTGCTGGTATTGTTCCTTGGAAATGCCCTCTTTCTTTGCAGCCTGCTGGGCGGGCGGAAATTCATCCAGAAGTTGCTTTGAAGACATTTTCAGAGTGGGATACCGCTCCAGCCGCTGATCGAGTGCCGAATCGTCGATCGACTTCGGCTGCAACTGCCGGTCGATCCATTTCGCCAGGCCCATCTCGCGAATCTGTTCCACTTCACCGGGACGCGGCCCGTACGCCAGCCGGTTCAGTGCGTGCAGGATTGCCTCGTCTTCCGTGAGCTGCGTAATCGGCAGATTGCCTTTGAATTTCTTGTCGAGTGCGATTTTCGGAGGATTCGTTGTTGCGTCATCATCCCCGCTCGCCGGCGGCACCGCGATTACAAATGCCGTCGCGATCACAACGGACGCGATTGCGGAGACGAACAGCGCGCCCGCAAAATCCAGGCGCGGCCGCGATTCCAACACTTGTTTGTTAAATTTTTCGCCCCGTACGAATGCACAGCCACCGCAACGGACACGCCCTGGGGTACCACCGACGGATGCGAGTTTATCCCTCATGGCCTTGTGCCAGTTTAACCCCGCCCGGGCGCTAAAGTTGCGGGCTGTGGCATGAAGGCCGCCTGGAAGTTAATCCCGTAGCTACACCTTCAATCTGAACAGTAAAGCCTTCAGTCGCTGCTCGTTCTCCGGCGAAATCTTCGTGATTTCCACACCCATCCCGTTCTCCGACACATTTCGCACCGTAAACTCCGCCTCGAACGTGATAGCCGGACCATCCAGCTTAAGTCTTAGCACCGTCCCCAGCGGCTGCGTCTTTGCCGTACGAATGAACAGTCCGCCCAGCCCGATCACCGTCACCAGCCCTTCGAGCTTGGCCCCGCCCCGCCCGTTGGACGCAATCCGCATCGTGTGCCCTGTAGGCAAAAGAATCCGCTGATGCCGCCGTAGATCAGGCTTGTGCATGTCAGTCGCAGTTGCGGCTAAATTGTCTAGCTATCGTGCGGCGCGAAAACCGTCGAGAGTCCAGCTATCCTGCGTTTCGTCGTGACGAAGCACGTAAAAGTTTCCGTCATCGGCGCGCACGCGAAAATAGCTTGCTTCCGGGGAGTACCACCGGCCGTCCAGGTCGTCCACGTCAAACTGCCGCCCTCGCAGGACAAAGCGTAACGGCCGCTCGTCAGCGCGGTGCCCCGCGTAGCACTCGACGCGCATTTCGTTCATCGCGCCTCCGCGGAGTGGAAGGGTCCAGCCGCAGCAGAGATCTCACTGCACACCCAGTTTAGCACTTGCTTACTTGCCTGCAAGCTATCGCTTCTGGGCGGTTCCTATCGGCCACGGGCTATCAATTGGTGGGCGAGGATGGATTTTTCTTCGTGACGCGCCTCGAAGGCTTCGGCGTTATATGCAGCGCCAAGCAGCACGATCATCGCGGTGAGGTACATCCAGAGCAGCAATCCAATCGCAGCCGCAAGCCCGCCATAGACCAGATTGTATGGAACGCGCCTCACGTAATACCCGAATAAGACATCCGCTGCCCACCAAAGTCCCGTCGCAACCACTGCACCTGGGAAGAGTTGAAGAATTCCCGGATGCCCCGGCCTGCCGAGGCGATAGAGCGTTACCAAAACCGTCATCGCCAGCACAAATACCAAGAACGAATACAGGACGAAAGTGGCTTGATGAACCACCTGGTGCGGCGCCCCGGTGAAGTGCACCAGCCATGCCCGAAAGGCCTTGCCGAAAACCGTCAGCCCCACCACCGCGAGCACCGGCACGATCGTCAAACACAGCATCACCAGTGCGCGAACCTGCCTGCGCCAGTACCCAAGCGGAATCGGATCACCTTCGATGATGCGAAAGCACTCGATGAATCCCATCATCACTTGCGAACCCGCAAGCAACGTCCCGATAAGCCCGAGATAAACCCATCGCTCCGGATGTAACCCGCGGCGTAGGAAATACTCGGCGACAACTTCCGTGCTGCTTGGCGGCAGGATCACGTTCAGGTGCGCTGGAATTTCTCGAAGTGCATCCTGAAAAAAGGAGGTGCCGCTCAGCAGGCCCACGGCAAAGAGCAGCATCGGGAAAAAAGCCAGGAACATGTTGAACGCGATTGCCTGGCCCAGAGTGACGCAATCGGGAAAAATCCGCGCGCAGCCTCGCAGCAGATTTCTCAGTATGCTTGGCATCGGCTAGGTGCGTCCGTACCTCGGCATGGGTATGCACTCTCCCCGGGCTTCAAATTGGACGCGCGTTTCGCGCTGCAGGCAACACGCGGCAGACAGCGCAACCTTCGGTGAATTATACGCGAACTACGGGCCTTCTGGGCGTCATTGGAACTCTACCGGATTCGCCGCACCCAAATGTGTTGCGTTGCCGGCTTCCCGAGATGGATGTGCCTCAATTGCCTTGACTGGCTTCCCACCCCGTGCCCGCCCACGGAGAGCGCCGTAGTTTCATCGTATTCGCGGTTATGCAAATGGAGCTTGGCGCCTGGCCGCAGTCGTAGATTCTCCAGAAACTTGAGGAACTGCGCATCCTTCTCATAGACGCGCAGGACCTCATACGAATGCCCGACTTCCGCGTCCGACAGCCGAATCGCTCCCAATTTCCTTCGCAGCTGCGGCATGCCCCCGAACAGCGGCACTCCATGCGGGCATCGGCTGTCGCGCCCAAACCGTTTGAGCAGCAGGTGCGAAACCTCGGCCGAGATCCCGTGTTCCAGACGCTCCGCCTCTTCGTGTGCGCGCGACCACTCCAGCCCAATCACGTCCGTCAACAATTTCTCCGCCAAACGATGCCGCAGTACGAGTTGCTGCGCGATGCCCTTCCCTTTCGCAGAAAGCTCGATTCGACCGTCCCGCCGCACTCGCAGATAACCTCCGCGCGTCATCCGTTTCAGCGCAGCTGTCACCGCCGGCGGCGTCACTCCCAGATCCTCCGCCAATCGCGCGCTGATCGGCGTCTGCTCTTCCTGAACGATCTCCCAGATCGCCTTCAGGTAATCCTCTTGCGACACGCTGGTCTTTTCTCGTCTCATGACGGCTCAACCGGCGCTGCGCGCAAACGCTGCGCCAGTTCATCAATCCGCCGCTGAATCTCATCGCAAACGCTACTGTGCGTTTCCGCGCACTCGCCGAACGGGTCCGGGACCGGCCAATCCTCAAATGCATGCCCGTGAAACAGCTTCTCACTCGGCGCACCTGACATATTCACGATCAATTCGGCTCTCTCCACGGCATGGGCGTGCAAGCCTTTCGAATATTGCCCATCCACCGAAATCCCGCGCGCGGTCAGCACCGATATCGCCGTCGGATCGATGAACCCTAGCGGCCGTATTCCCGCGCTCTCCGCCGCAATCACGTCAGATGCGCAGTGCCGCGCAATCGCCTCCGCCATTTGGCTGCGCACGCAGTTCCCCACGCACACAAATAGCACATTGACCATCTGAACCATCGCGGAAAGCATCCCACAGTCTCGGCTGGAAATGAAAGGAAGAAGGGACTCGCAGCGCGACTACTTAGCAGCGCTCCTGTGACGGGTTATTCGTCGAGAACTCCATATACGTCCTTGATCTCAGCCCCACTCCGAAGAAATCTCTCGTTCGCCTCAGCGGCGATGCGATTCTTCTCCTTCTCGGAGAGCTTGCGAGTCTGGGTGCGCACAAATCTTTTGGCCCTGCGAAGGCGCTTGGACTTGCCAGCCGATCTCGGGCGTCGTCGACTTACCCGCATCGGTCGTCTCACGTACTCAATGCGAGGACTTGCCGTTCGCCAATTTCAGAAAGTGCGCATGTACCGTGGTGTCTTGCGTTAATTCGGGATGAAACGTGGATGCCATTACCTTGCCCTGCTGCACGAGTACGGGATGCCCCGCGTCTTCCGCCAGCACCTCTACGTCCTTGCCGACCGCCTGAATGATCGGCGCACGGATGAAAACCATCTCCAGCGGCTCTTTCGTCAGTTTGCTCTTGCCGCTGCGAACGTCGCTCGCCAGCTGACGCCCATACCCATTTCGCAGAATCGCCATATCCAGCAACCCAAGCGATTCCTGCGCCGGCCCATGCACCTCGCGCGCCAGTAAAATCGCTCCCGCGCACGTTCCAAAAAACGCACCTCCGTCACGCGCGAATTTCTTCAGGGCTTCGAGCAGACCTTCTTCCGTCATTACCTTCAGGTGCGTCGTGCTCTCGCCGCCCGGCAAAATCACGCCATCTACACCCGCCAAATCTTCTGGCCGCCGCACAAATTCGTGCGCCACACCCAGCCGTTCGAGCGCCTTCGCATGGGCGTCATAATCCCCCTGTATGGCCACAATTCCGATTTTCACTGCGCTGCCTTCTTGAAAAGTCCCCGAATGCGATTCGGCTTGACGTCCACGGGCTTGCACCGCTCATATTCCAGGCTTCGCGCGATCTTGCCGGCCATCTCTGCACCTTCAAAGCGCTCCACGAAATGAAGTGCCAGGTCGATACCGGATGTGACTCCGCCCGCCGTGACGATATCGTCGTCATCAACCACGCGAGCCTGCACGATTTCGGCGCCATATTCGCGCAGCTCGTAAATCGCGTCATGATGCGTGATCGCGCGGCGCCCGCGCAGCAATCCAGTCGCCGCAATCAACATCGCGCCCGTGCACACCGACGCTATAATCGCACCCGCTTCGTACACGTCTCGAATTGCAGCAGGAATCGCACCGCGCTCAACTTCAGCTCGCGCCCCTTGCGCCGCGCGGTCCACCCAGCCTCCGCCTGGCACGATCAGGATATCCGCCCTTCCTTGCGAGCCCAGCAGTCCGTCCACGCCGAACCGCAGACCATGGCTCCCGGTTATCTCCTTTACTTCATTAACCGTGACGAGCCGCGCGTCGAAATCCGCGCCAGCAGCCTTGGCGCTTCGAAACACTTCGAGCGGCCCGATTGCGTCCAGCTCATCCACACCCTGAAACACAAGAATTTCAATCAGCATCGTTCACCGTCCAACCAAATCGCTTTCCGGCTACCAACCCCGCGTCTGCAGCAGATCCTTTTCTTCCATCTGCCGCACATCGAGTCCCTTCATCGCCTCGCCCAGTTCCTCGCTCGCTTCGAGCACCACCTTCGCGTCCCTGTAATGCGTTGTTGCCTTCACAATCGCTCGCGCGCGCTGCGCAGGATCGGTCGACTTGAAAATTCCCGACCCCACAAAAACCGCCTCCGCACCTAACTGCATCACCAGCGCCGCATCGGCTGGCGTTGCAATCCCCCCGGCCGAGAAATTCGGCACTGGCAACTTCCTGTTCTTCGCTACCCAACTCACCAAGTCCAGCGGCGCTCCCAGCTCCTTTGATTCATGCACTAATTCTTCTTCGCCGAGCGTTGTCAGCTTCTTCATCTGACCCACAATCGCGCGCATATGCCGTACGGCCTCAACAATGTTTCCCGAGCCCGCCTCGCCCTTCGTGCGAATCATCGCTGCGCCCTCCGCGATTCGTCGCAGCGCCTCGCCCAAATTACGCGCGCCGCACACAAACGGCACCTTGAACCCGTGCTTCCACACGTGGTGCTCTTCGTCCGCCGGCGTCAGCACTTCGCTCTCGTCAATGTAGTCTACTTCGAGCGCTTCGAGCACTTGCGCCTCCGCAAAGTGCCCAATGCGCACCTTCGCCATCACCGGGATCGACACCACGTCCATAATTTCGCGAATCACGCGCGGTGCGGCCATGCGCGCAACGCCGCCTTCCTTGCGGATATCCGCCGGGACGCGTTCCAGCGCCATCACCGCGCATGCGCCGGCGTCCTCCGCAATCTTGGCCTGCTCGGCCGTCGTGACGTCCATGATCACGCCACCCTTCAGCATCTCCGCCAAACCAACCTTCACGCGCCACAAATTATTGTTTCCATTCGTCGATTCCATTTTTCGTCCCCTTCAAAACGTCGTCTCTAAACTTTCGCAATTTCCACGAATCTTCCGCGACCGCGCGCGAGCACCTGACCCTTCGCGTTCCGAATCTCGCCAACGTGATACAGGTTCCGCCCCTTCGTTTCCACTTCGCGCGCTTCCACCACAATCTCGTCGCCCACTGGAACCGGCCGCAGGTATTCGATGTTCAACTCCGCCGTCACGGCGCGCACGCCGCGAAACCGGTTCATCTTTCCCATCGCTTCGTCCAGCAGTGTAGCAATGATTCCGCCGTGAACGAATCCCGCACCGCCTGAATACTCCGGCCCGAGCCGAAACGCGCCGCGAATTTGGCGTGCCTCGTCGTCCTGCTCAAACGCGAGCTTCATCCCGCGCTCGTTCGCGCCGCCGCACCCAAAACATCCATTTGTCGCATTTGGCTCCAGCCTCAAACTCTGTCCCCTCGCCATCCGGTGTTATCCCGAACTCAGTCTCGCTCTGCTTTTCCTATTTCCCTTTTTCGCGTTCTCCGTGCCCTAACCCCTTCCCCTGTGTTCCCGTTTGGCCTTTCTCTTCTACTGTCGACTGTCAACTGTTGACTATCGACTGCCTCCCTTACATCAGCGCCACGCGCCCAACCGCCTCGCCTCTCGCCCCTCGTTGCCGCTTCCGAAACTCGATTTTCAGCAGCTCTGCCAGCGTCTGCACACCGCGCGCGATCTGCTTCTCATCCAGCGCCGCGAAGCTCAGTCGCAGCGTATTCGGCTGCGGATTCTGAAAATAGAAATATCGCCCCGGGACGAAGATTACGCCGCGCTCGCGCACATGAATTAGCAGATCCGCCGTATCCACCCCTGTGGGCAGCGTCACCCACACCGATACGCCTCCTTCGGCGCGCGTCCACGCCGTACCCTCCGGCATATGCTTTTCGAGCGCCTCTTCCATGGCCTCCAGCCGGCCGCGATAAATCTTCTTCATTTTCGCAGCGTACCGCGCCAGATATCCGCGCCTCATGAATTCCGCCATCGCCGCCTGCGCGAGCTGGTCCGTATGCAAATCCGTCGACTGCTTTAATAGCCTCAGGCGTTCGATCGCGCTTTCCGCGCCGATGCACCACCCCACGCGCAGCCCCGGAAACGCAATCTTCGAAAAGCTGTCGATTTGAATCACGTTTCCGGCTCGATCCAGCATCTTTAGCGACGGCACGGCTGGGCCGCGCAGCCGAATGCGGCCGTAGATTCCGTCCTCTATCACTGGCACCTGATAGTGAGCGGCAATCTCAAGTATTTGCCGCCGCTGCCCTACGGGCAGGCTCGTTCCAGTGGGGTTGTGGAAATCGGCCGTGACAAAAATGAACTTCACCCGATTTTGCAGCAACACCGTCTCAAGCGCATCGATGTTAAGCCCCACATTCCCCGTTCGCGACGCATCCGCTTCCACGCCCACTGCCAACGTCCGTACGCGCGCACCAGCAAAAATCGCCAGCGCCCCGGGATAGGCGGGATTCTCCAGGGCCACCGCGTCGCCCGGCCGCAAAAACGCCTTGCACAGCAGATCAATCGCTTGCTGACAGCCGTCCGTGACCAAAAGTTGCTCGCTGCGGACATTCACGCCTTCTTCCCGCAGCATCTCGATGAGTTCGCGCTTTAGCGGCTCGTAGCCGTCCGTCGACCCCAGTTGCAGCACGCGCCGCCCTTCGCTGCGCAATACCGAATTGCAGCACTTGCGGAACTCCTCCACCGGAAACGTCTCGCCCGATGGGCTTGCCTTCGTGAAGTTGATCGTGCCCGGCGGTACCACCGGCATCAGCCGGCTCAGCCCTTCATCCCCGCGCTCATCTGCAAAGAGCGCCTCCCACCTCAACCCGCCGTGACTATTTCCATTCGTTCGGGGCGCGGGCGTGAACTGCTTCACGGCAGGTGCGCAAATGAAGGTTCCTCGTCCCACGTGCCCCTGAATCAAGCCTTCGGATTCCAGCTCCGCATAGGCGTTCGCCACTGTCGTACGATGAACGCCCAGATGCGACGCCAGTTCGCGGCTCGCAGGAATTCGATCGCCCGTGCGCAGTTCCCCCGTCGCTACCAGCGCCCGCAATTGATCGCGAAGCTGCACGTAAAGCGGAATGTGGCTTTCCGGCTGCAAATGAAGTGGCAACATTGGCTCAATCCTTTAGGCCAATATACGCACCAAATTCTACGCGTAAAGAGCCAATTTGTCCTTCGTCAAAAATACCCCATCGGGCCGGAGACCCCAGCGCCCTGCGGCGGCGCTCCCTCATTCACTCTCTCGCGACACGATCCGAGAGACAGTCGTCGGTGGCAGTTCTCCTTGACTTAAACTATTGCCATGGCCATCTTCGCGGGTGGCTCCCGCTCTAAACCAGACTGGTTCCCTCAAACGGCGGAGTTTTGCCGCTCGCTAGGAATTAATATCATGGGTTGGGGGCCAAACCTGCTCACGGTCGAAGCGAAGACACCCGCGCGCGCCAAAGAGATTGCCGCGCAGCTCAGCCAGTTCGGGTTCAAGGTCGTGGAGAACGAAGACAACAGCTATGCGGGCATGCTGGATTTGTCAAGGAATCCGGAAGCCGTTCAGGCCAAAATCGCTTCCTTCGATATTTCGCGTCGGCGATGGGATGAGCAGCTCGAACCTATCCTCTGGGGTGTCTGCGGGGCAGCTTTGCTTTTCCACGGTCTTAAGGGCGGAGACGCTAGGAATCCGCCGTCAGTGATACTGCCATTGGGTACGCTTTCCGCCATCCTCTTCTTCTGGCGCGCTCCTGTCATCTGGGGGTGGCGCCTCGAGCTTTCACCCGAAGCGCTTCGTGTCCGCCGTTCCTATCGCTGGACCTCGATTCCCTGGAGCCAAATCACCGCCGTCAATACCCTCGAGTGCGGCAGATTGGAATCCGTTGTCGTGAAGCTTGGTCATCATTCGCCTGAGAAACTCGGCACCTTTGGAGTGCCCTTCGCTCGCATCCTCCGTGACCGCCTCCGCGACGAACTCACCCGTCGGCAACGATAGCCTTACTGTCGAAGCAGGAACCTCTGAATCTTCCCCGTCGGCGTCTTGGGCAGCTCCGTCACAATATGAAATTCCTGCGGGCACTTGAATCCCACCAGCCTCGTGTGTAGCCATCCATGGAGCTCGCTGTCGAATCCGCCGCCCGGCGCGCTCACTCCCGACTGCAACACGACAAACGCCACTGGCCGCACTAATCCTTCACCATCCGCTCGCCCAACTACAGCGCACTCCGCCACCGCCGGGTGCCCCAGCAGTACATTCTCCACCTCGCTCGGTGAGACCCACATGCCGCTCACTTTCATCATGTCATCCGCGCGGCCGCAATATCGATAAAAGCCGCCCGCGTCGCGGACACATTTATCGTTCGTCGAAAACCAGCCGTTCTTACGCACCCTCGCGCTTAGCTCCGGATGATTCCAATACTCGGCGAACATGCTTCCACCCTTTACCCACAAATCCCCAATCTCGCCATCTTTCGCGGCCCAGCCTTCGCCGTCCCGAATCTCCACCTCATACCCCGGCACGGGAACGCCGCACGACCCCGCCCGCGTCTTCCCTGGCCTGCACGACACGTACATGTGCAGCATCTCTGTCGAGCCGATCCCGTCAAGAATCTCGATTCCGAATCGCTCGCGGAACCTCTTGAAGATTTCCGCCGGCAGCGCTTCGCCTGCGGAAACCGCCAGCCGGACCGACGAAAAATCCAGCGGGTATCCCGCATCGAACTCCCGCAGTAGTGCCGCGTAGAAAGTGGGCACCGAGAAAAACACGGTTGGCTGGTACCGCGCGACAAACGGCCATATAAGGTCCACGCGCACTCGTTCTGGAAACAGCAGCGTCCCTGCTCCAACCGAAAACGGAAAGTACATCCCGTTCCCCAGCCCGTAGGCGAAAAACAGCTTCGACACAGAAAACACGCGGTCATCCGCCCGCAGTCCCAGCACGCGCTGCGCGAATCCATGCGACGTGAACATCATGTCCTTGTGGCAATGCACCGCCGCCTTCGCAGGACCCCCCGTTCCCGAGGTGTAGAGAAAAAACGCCGGATCATCCGCACCTGTCGCTGCTAGCTCCACCCCTTCCAACGGCGCCGGCAGCCACTCCTCCCAGCGAACAACTGGCCGGCCCATCGTGGTATCGGTCCATTCTGAGCCAACTATGACGACGAGCCTGAGCGCCGGCGTCAGCGCCGATCGAAGCGCGGGAAAGGCCTCTGCGTGGACAATCGCGAACCGCGCACCCGAATCGCGCAGGTAGTGTCGGTAATCGCTCTCCCGCGCAAAAGAATTCACCGGCACCGCAATCGCGCCGATTTTTGCCGTCCCGAAAAACGCGGCAATGAATTCCACCGAATCAGGCAGGACAATCAGCACGCGGTCTCGCACCGCGCACCCGGAATCCCGCAGAGCCCGCGCTACACGCCCAACCTCATTTTCCAGCTGCGCGTAGCTCGCCTGGCGCTCGCTCCCCAGCACCGCCAGTTTTTCCGGATGCGCGCGCGCCAGCCGCGACACAAACTCATCCGCAATATTGAATTGCGTGGAGACGCCCGGCATGACCGGATTTTACGCTTCTTCTCTGTATCGCGGGACACCTTGTAGCCTACGGGCGAGTCCCGCACAGCGGGAGTCACGAGGGGGGCGGGTTGCTGACCCGCCCGAAGAGGAAGCTACTGGCCGGCCGACTTCTCGCCCAGCCGCCGCATGCGCTCCTGCAGTTTCTTTCGCAGCGCCGACGGAGCATTAGGATTGAACGCCACCAAATACCACAGCGGTTGCGTTCGGTCGCGGCTCAGGCGCGACAGAGTCGCCGCGTCGCTGTTCGGATGCCGCGCAATATTTTCCCGAATCGCCGAGTACGGATGATGCGACAGCCGGCTCAGCGTTTTCGACGTCACCTTGGGGTGCTCGCTGATCAACCGCAGCAAGTAATAATCCTCTTTGGGCGCCTGCCGCGAAAGCTGATCCAGCGTATCCGGCCTAACTTCTGCGCTCAGCACCGTTCCCACCTTCTCGTCCCAGCCCGGATTGATATGATTCAGCTCCTGCGTGCGTGCATGAATCAACTGCTCGATCACGCGCCGCTCCTGGTCTAGCCGCGCAGCAGGCAGCGCGCTGCGCTCCACCGAATCCAACACCCGCAAAAGATGCTGCCGCTCGCCGAACACAATCTGCGACGTCCGCACCGTCTTTCCCTTGCCCGCATTTCGCACCAAGTCAGAGCGTCTCATAGCCGTTTCACTCCGCAGAAATCTCGAGGCGCGATGTAGGTGTCGCGGCGGCCTCGGCGCAACTAAAGTGAGCCTCAATCCCTGCTCCTTTTCGGAACCTTTCCCTGCACGCGCCAGCGCACTGCCATTTCGACACGCCGCGATGGACCGACCTGGCGCCGCTGCCATCGGAACCGCTGAATTATCGTGTGCACCTCACGCAGAGTAAAGCGAACACCCTCCACCCTGTTCCTAACCTCACAACAGGCGGTTCTAGAACCACCGCCCTGCCTGGAGTTCACCGCAGGCCGCCGCTATTTCCCCCTTCTCTTTTCACTTTTCCGCTCCTTCCTGCTTGCTGTCCCTTCGGCCAGCTAACCACTTCAGTGCCGCGCCCCGCCACTATTACAGAACTATTACAAAATAGATCTTGCGGCGCTGTTAGTCTCTGGCCTGTGCTATCGGAACTTCTACCCGACGACACGAAAGGGCTCCTGATGAACCTCGCCACGCTCAACAAAAACGCCAAAGCCGACAACCAGGTCAACTGGGTCACCGCCATCTTTATGGGACTCTTTCACGTCGGCGCAATCGCGGCGCTGTTCTTCTTCACCTGGAAAGCATTTTTCCTGATGCTCTTTTTCTGGTGGCTCTCCACCAGCCTCGGCATCGGCGTCTGCTATCACCGCCTGCTCACGCATCGCGGCTACAAGACGCACAGATGGCTCGAATATTTCCTCACCACCTGCGCGACGCTATCCCTCGAAGGCGGTCCCATCTTCTGGGTAGCCACGCACCGCATCCACCATCGCTTTTCCGACCAGGAAGGTGACCCGCACTCCCCTCGCGACGGCAAATGGTGGGCCCACGCCGGCTGGATTTTGATGGGCAAGGCCATGCACCACGACACGACCGAACTCGCTCGTTACGTCCCCGATCTGGCCAAGGACAAATTTCATGTCTCCATCACCAAATACCATTACGTGCCGATGATCGTCCTCGGCCTGATTCTTCTCGCCGTCGGCGGCATTCCCTTCGTCCTCTGGGGAATTTTCATGCGGACCGTCATCGGCCTGCACGCCACGTGGCTCGTCAATTCCGCCACCCATTCGTGGGGCTCGCGCCGCTATCTCACGCGCGACGATTCAACCAACAGCTGGTGGGTGGCGATGTTTACCTGGGGCGAGGGCTGGCACAACAACCACCACGCGCATCCCAGCTCATCGCGTCACGGCCTCGCCTGGTACGAAGTCGACTTAAACTGGTACACCATCTGGACCATGCAGAAGCTTGGCCTCGTCTGGAACGTTTACCGCCACAAGCTGTCCTCTGACCCGATCTCCAGCCTCGTGCCAAGCCAGCTCGGAATGATCCTGAGCGCAGCGAAGGATCTCTCTTCCGGGCCAGCCCCTCAACCCGGCCTCGCCTCGGACTAGCCGTCGTGCTTCCGCTCGGCTTCAAGGCCGTGAGACTTGCCCAATTCGGCCCTGCGGAATAGACTCGGCAATGTCGCGCACATCATCCATCAGAAAACACCTTGATCGGTCAAACACTCGGCCGCTATCGAATTCTTGAACGCTTGGGAGAAGGCGGCATGGGTGTCGTGTTCCGTGCCGAGGATCCGCGACTTGAGCGCGACGTCGCGCTCAAGGTTCTGAAACCGGACACCCTTCACGACGAAGATTCGAAACGGAGGTTCCGGCTCGAAGCCCGTGCCCTTTCGCGACTCCTCCACCCCAACATCGCGACCCTTTTTGATTTCGATTCCGACCGGGGCATCGACTTTCTGGTGCTCGAGTTCGTGCCCGGCGAGTCGCTCGCCCGCACGATCGCGAACGGTCCGCTTCCCGAGACTCGCGCTCGCGCCATCGCTCTCGATGTCACCGAGGCTCTCCAGTCGGCGCACGAAAAAGGCATCGTCCATCGCGACCTCAAGCCCGGAAATATCGTAATCACGCCCCGCGGTTGCGCCAAGGTGCTCGACTTCGGCTTGGCGCGCGTTACGCCCGCAGCCGCGACCCTCACGGAGTCGGCCAGTCTCGGAGGCGGTTCAGCGTTGGTCGGCACTGTGCCTTACATGTCGCCTGAGCAAGTGCGGGACGACCGCGTGGACGCGCGGTCCGATCTCTATGCTCTCGGCGCGGTCCTGTTCGAGATGACCACAGGGAAACGGCCCTTCAACGCCGATGATGTCGTCTCGCTTCTCTACCAAATCGCGCACGAGCCTGCGCCCCTCGTGCGCGTTGTGCGCCCTGGCCTCTCCCGCGAGCTCGAGGTCGTGGTCGCCCGTTGTCTCGAAAAGGCCCCGCTGCACCGCTTTTCCGATGCGGGGGCTTTGCTTCGCGCGCTGAGGGGAGAGTCCTCGGACGACAGTTCCCCGTCATCCGCAAAAACTGCGTCTTCCGCAGTTCGTGCCCCTGTCTCCGGTACTGGCCGCGGCATCCGATCCCTCGTCGTCCTGCCGTTCGAGAATCGCTCGGGCGACCCGGCACAAGAGTTCTTCGCCGACGGCATGACCGATGCCTTAATCACCGACTTGGCGCAGATCGAGGCTCTTCGGGTCATCTCCCGCACTTCGGCGATGCGCTTCAAGGGAATCCATCCGCCGCTATCCGACATCGCCCGTGACCTCCGCGTTGATGGCGTTGTCGAGGGCTCCGCTATGCGCATCGGCGACCGAGTGCGTATCACGGTGCAGTTGGTGGACGTCGCGACCGACACCAGCTTGTGGGCGAAGAGTTACGACCGGGACCTGACCGACATTCTCACGCTTCAGAGCGAGGTCGCGCGGGCCATCGCCGATGAAATTCGCGTCCAGGTGACACCTGACGAACGCGCGCGGTTACGCTCGAAGAGAACCGTCAACGCCGCGGCGCACGTCGCCTACATGCAGGGATTGTTTCTCTGGAATCGCTTCACCGCCGACACGGTAAACCAGGCCATCCGTCGTTTCGAGGAGGCCCTCGCGATCGATCCCAACTACGCGGCTGCCTGCGCTGGTCTCGCCGACAGCTACATTATGCTCGCAAACCACCATATCCTCCCGCCTCGCGAAGGCTACTCGCTCGGCCGCAAGGCCGCCGAGCGCGGGCTCGCACTCGATGAATCGCTGGCGGAGCTCCACACCTCCCTGAGTTGGATTCATCGTCTCTTCGACTGGGATTGGCCTGCTGCCGAACGCGAGTGCTTGCGGTCTGCCCAACTGAATCCCGGCTATGCGTTCGGGCGAAGCCGGTACGCGCTGTTCCTCTCCGGCATGGGACGTCACGAGGAGGCCATCGCTGAGGCTGAGCGAGCGCTCGGCCTGGACCCTCTCAATTTGCTCACCCATACTGTCGTGGGCGATACCTTGTTCTATGCCCGCCGTTTCGATCGCTCCGTAGCGTCCTATCGGAAGTGCCTCGAACTGGACCCAACCTTTAGCGCCGCCCACACTGACCTCGCGCGCTCCCTCGAACAAGTGGGACGGTTCGATGAAGCCGTCGAAGAGTTTGTGCGCGGAACCACAGGTCCCGATGGCCTGCCGCGTCCTTCATCCGGCCTCGCGATTCTTTACTCACGCGCCGGACGCCAGGCCGAAGCGAACACCACCATCGAAACAGTCGAGAGGCTCGCGCAAAAGGAGTTTGTCTCCCCGTACGGCATAGCATCCTACTACGCTGTTACCGGCGACAATCAGCGGGCGCTCGATTGGCTCGAGAAGGCCTATTCCGAACGCGACGGTACCCTCGTCTGGCTCAAAGTTCATCCTCGGCTCGACGGGCTGCGGCAGGAACCGCGCTTTCGCGATCTGCTTTCGCGTTTGCGACTCGATTCCTGATCGCGCTGCGGGTGCTGCTTGACTACTCGCGCCCACACGACGGCCATCCGGGCGGACCGGCACAGAGGTGGCGGCCCGTCGGGTTTTCCCGTGTCATCCTGAGTCCCGACGCTTCGGGACGAAGGCTCTCTCTCCCCCGCCAGCGCTCCAACCCGGCCTCGTTTCCGACTAACCAGGATGTTTCGCCAACGAGGAATTTGTGTCAGGGCACGACTTCAGTCGTGCCGCAAAGCGCGCCGACCAATGGCGGCTTTAGACGTTGGCCACCGTCTGACGTAGGCGCGAAAACGTAGCGAGGCTCATTCGCACTTCGACTTCAGTTCCTTAGGTGAGAAATCAGGTCGGCAGACGATCTCTGGACTGAAATGCGCAATCTGTGCGGTTACCCCGTTACTCAGGACTTTGGCCGGTTCGCTGATCTGGCGCTGGCGCCAATTTCCGAGCTGCCGACACCACTCCCCAAAAGGGGGTTTGCCGCCGCCGGGAGATCGGTGTTGCTCGTGGTTTCTGATAGGAGCGCGTCAGCCTGCAATGCTTGCGCTTTAACGCAGAGCTTTTAGCGACTTTCGTGCACCATTCTCGCTACGCGGTTCATCCAAAACAAGACGTGCAACGATGCAAGAAAAACCGAACATCGTACTAGTCGCCGGCGCGTGGGCAGACGCTTCGCAATGGCGCTTTATTCCTCCCCTGCATGAAAAGCGCTATCGCGTCTTCGGCGTGAAACTTCCTCTCACCTCCTTGTACGACGACATCGACCAATCCACCAAGCTCCAAAAGAGGTGACTTCCTATGAGACTTGAGCTCGACCGCCGAAGATTTTTGGCGGCTACAGGTGCAAGTCTCCCGTCGGTGTTATTCTCCGAACCGCCTGCTATTTTCGCGCTGGAGCCCAAAAGAGAGGCTCAAAAAGTGAAACCCGAATTGGCCGAGGTGAAGGCATGCGTCTTCGATACCTTCGGCACCGTTGTGGACTGGCGTGGTTCCGTAATAGCCGAAGCTAACGACTGGGGCAAAGCCAAGGGCTTGAATATCAACTGGGCAGAGTTCGCCGACCGCTGGCGCCTCGCCTACGGGCCGGCCATGGACAAAGTGCGCAAGGTCGAAATTCCATGGACAAATCTCGACAATTTGGACCTCATCATCCTGGACGATCTGCTGAAGCAATACAAAATAGAGAACCTGAGCGACGAAGAAAAGCTCGACTGGGCGCATGTCTGGCGGCGGCTTAAGCCCTGGCCAGACTCTGTTGAGGGGCTGACCCAATTGAAAAAGCAATACATCATCTCGCCTCTGTCGAATGGCAACGTTGCGATGATGACTAACTTGGCTAAATTTGGTGGTTTGCCGTGGGATCTCATTTTAGGTTCAGATCTCGTCCGGCACTACAAACCGGACCGCGAGATGTACCTATCGGCACCCTTTTATCTGGATCTGAAGCCAGCGCAAGTGATGATGTGCGCTGCGCACGTCAACGACTTGCGAGCGGCCCACAGTTATGGTCTCCGCACAGGTTTCATCTACCGTCCCAACGAATACGGCGGTGGTCCAGCCGGCGTGCCCGATACAGCCAGATCGGGCGATTTTGACGTGGTTTCTACGAGCATCATTGACTTAGCTGAACAGATGTCGGTCTAGAATCAGTTGCTCTCGTGAAATCCCGCACCCGGTTTTTTCCCCACAGTCAGATAAGACTACACATTAGGCGAAGCGACAGTCGTAGAGGGAAGAGCTGACGCGATGCAAGGCTAACTCCCGACAAGTCGGCTAACCGGACAATTGGTCCAAACGAAAGCAAGGTTCCGATCGACGGGGAGCTGCGCTAATTTACATGCGACGCGAGCTTCGGCACTTCGTCGTGGGCAACGCTGAATACTGCGGGCATATCTCTGCGGTCGCTCGTGCGGAACTTGAAGTCCGGAAGGCGTCGGACCCAGATTGTGCCTATCGTCTGGCCGTCGAAATTAGCCATAGGGGCGCCGGTGAAAAGCAGGTAGGAACTGCCATCGAGGAAAAACGTCAGCTGGCTGTTTTCGAGTTTGGCGTCGGTCGCCCCTTCGAAGTTGTCGCGTGAGAACAAGAAGAGCCCTTCGCCAGGAATGTAGAGGGCAGCGAGGCCGTCGCCGGACGCCTCTGCAGTTGCCCCATTAAGGCCACCGACGAACTTGCCGTCGCGTAGCATCGCGGGCCAAATTAGCCGCAAGTCGTCGCGTTTGGGAAGGAATGGCTGTCGCATAGCGTCGTATTCGGGAGCTTCGCTCAAAATCTCAGCTGCAATCGGCAGATGGGATTCGGATCCTAGTACTTGCAAGCGCACGGACTTCCCTGGCACATACCAATCGACTTGCTCTGGAGCAGTGTGGGCCTGTTCAATTGCGGAAGACTGATCGATGCCTAACGGGACTTCCTTGGCGCGAATGCCGATCTCCTGAGCCCCATCTTTGGAGTCGATTAGACGGACAGTCCAGACTAGTTCGCTTTTCGCGAGAGGCTGAACGAAATCCAATGAAGCTTTGCCTTCGAAGTCTTTTGCGCTCAGGACGCTGGATATAGTGCCTCCTGGAGGAAATCGAATATCCAATTCGAACCACCAGGGCTGGTTTCCTCTCGCCCGGACCAGCACCAAATCGGTCGATAGAACGGCTATCACGACTAACATCACAGCGAATGCAAGTCTCGGTATTCTCATAGTTTGTCTCCCAAGGTCCCAAACGTTTGGCGAGCGTTGCGGGTTCTTTTCCCAGGAGACTTTGGGCGGCTTTACGGCTGGCATTGCGCTCGCGTATCGTCGTAGCTCGACGCTCATGCGCGAATAATCGGCGAGTTGCTGGCGGCAGGTCGGACAATAGTCCAAATGAATCGCGGCTTCGCGCGGAATAACTTCTCCGTCGAATAATTGCGAAATGAATCCAGCCGTTTGATCGCAGGTCATGGCGTCTCCTGTTGACGTGTCCCTTCGCCGAGCCAGATGCGCCGCAGTTCCTCGCGCGCGGTAAACAACCGCGATTTGACGGTGCCGATGGGAATGTCCAGAATCTGTGCTAGCTCCTCATAGGACTGACCCTCAACCTCGCGGAGCCAAAGCAAAGTGCGATGATCGGGATCAAGCCGCGCGAGGGCGTCGGTGATCAGCGAGGATTCTTCCGTGCTCCTTGTGCTCAGACTTGCGATGCTCGACGGAGAGTCTTCTGCGACTGCGCCGCGCCGCCACCATTCGACGCAACGTTTTCTGCCGATTCCAAAAAGATACGCCCGGAGTGGCCCCTTCTCAGGGTGAAAACCATTCGGTCTCTGCCAAAGGTGCAAGAAAGTCTCCTGAGTTACATCCTGGGCGGCAGAATCATTTCCCAACAGCTGCCGGAGAAAACGAAGCAGACGAGTGCCGTTCTGGCGATAGAACTCATCGAAGGCGCGAGCATCACCCCGGCGGATGTGGTCCCAGAGTTCGCGGTCGTCAGCCACTCAGAATCCTCACTTGTACTTCGGGTTTTGTAGTCGAAATGTTCATTTTTGATCATCACATTTTTGGAATTGGACGTGCAGTCGGCTAACCGGACATTCGGTCCCGAAACAGCGCGGAGTAGCATGCTTCCGATGAAGCCGAGGTAGCGCTAATTCCCGAGAGCGGCAATGGCACGGCGGACGATTTCGTACATAGCTTCCGCGACGCTGAATTGCTCGGCGCCAACCGTAACGACCTTCGTGAGGTATTTCGGCGCCCAGCGGTCATTTGCCGACGCGAGCATCATGCGGGCGTGCTGTTCGAGAGCGAGGAGTTCTTGCTTGCCAGCCCCGGGAGGAATTTCGGGCGAACGGAGTTCAAGCTGGCGCTGAAGACTTTCGATTTTGCCTCCGCCCCACAACTGGGCGCCGAGGGCGGCGATGTGTTCAAATGCCGCCACGTTTTCGCGGCGCCATTCGGGCCAGTGGTTGATAGATTCGTAGCGGTCGTCCATGAGGTCTTCCTCTGCGCGTGTAATGTTACCACGCGGCGAAACTGTTCGCGCGAGCGCAACCGGCGGGGAGGCAGTAACGTTGCGGCGAATGACAGGGCGGGCGCCCAATTGGATGGTAAGTCGGCTGACCGGACATTCGCTTCGCTTGGGGCAGCCCAGATTCCTCGCTGCGTGGTTAATAGCTCCACCGCAAGGCTGAGCGCAATGATAAAGAGAGGCACCAAGTCGACGCCCTCGGCAAGCCCTCCCAGTAACCTCAGTATTCGTTTACTATTGCTGTAATATGCTGTTCGTGTTATCGTGCGCCGCTTTTGTGATTCCACGACAGAGGACGAGGCCTGAAAATGTCACCAAAACCATTCAAACGCTCCCAAAAATTCGCCTTCAATCATGATGGCCCTAACCAAAAAGCTCTCAAAGACGCTCTCGACTGGATCGCCGCTCACGACCCAAGCACTCCCTTCTCAAAGCTCATTCAGGAAGCCTGCGAGCTGGTTCTTACCAAAGACCCACCGGCCCCGGCCCCGGACGAATCAGAAGAAACCGCACCCGTATCAGTAGAACCCCCATCTTCCGAACCGCAACCGGAACAAACCGGAACCGCCGAAACTGGATCACAGACCGAAACCACGAGCCAGAAGGAAGTTTCGGATGCCCCACCCTCCTCCCGGCACTTCGGGATGGAGGGTGGGCGTTTGTCGGATCCCTCAAGGGAAAGCGAGCCCGAAGCTGGACTGGAAGCCGAAGAAATCGCCGCTCAGATTCGCTCTTTCACGCGAACTTACTCTTGCCACTCGCCTCAGCGAAATTGACTAAAGAAGGCGCGCGCGCGTCATTACGGGATTGTTGCCGTTCTTGCACGTGCGCTAGAATGCCGGGTCATGCAAGGGCAAATCCAAAGTCAGGGGAAGCAGTGAGTTCAATTCCAAATAAGGCACCTGAGCCACAACGCAAAGGCGAATTCGAAAGATCGCTGGCGCGGCTCGAAGAAGTGGTGAAACGGCTCGAAAGCACTGACCTCGCGCTCGACGAAGCGATGAAGCTCTTCGAAGAAGGCGTGAAACTTTCGCGCGATTGCCAGAGACAGCTCGAAGAAGCGGAAGGCAAAGTGGAAATCCTGCTGAGGAAGGCCGATGGCAAAGTCGTCGCGCAACCTTTCGAGCCCGAGAATAATGGTTAAGTTGTGCCGCGTCACGCGGTCAGGCGATCCCTTTCACAGAGTGGTCAAAGCGGTCGCGGTCACGGAAAAGTGCAAGTCGCGCGCATGACGCTCCCCGATTTTTTCGAAACGGATCGCCATCTCGTTGATGAGGTTCTAAACGAAATTCTTCCTTCGGAAGAAACGCCGCCGGTCTCCATTCATCGGGCCATGCGCTACAGCGTATTTGCTGGCGGCAAGCGCCTGCGTCCGATTCTCTGCCTCGAAGCTGCTCGGATGTTCCGGCACGATTTGTCCGGCGCCACCCAGGCCGGATGCGCGGTGGAGTTCATCCATACCTATTCGCTGATTCACGATGATCTGCCGGCACTCGACAACGATGATCTAAGGCGCGGCAAACCGACCAGCCACAAAGTGTTCGGCGAAGCCATTGCCATTCTGGCGGGCGATGCCCTGCTGACGCTTGCGTTCGAGACTCTGGGGAACCTGCCGGTCGAGCCGTCGCGCCGCGTCCGAATGATTGCGGAGGTCAGCGCTGGGGCGGGAACCATCAACGGGATGGTGGCCGGCCAGGTAGCTGATCTCGAGGCAGAACGAAAGCCAGTAGACGCTGCCGGGCTGGAATACATTCACCGTTCGAAGACCGCCGCACTGATTCGCAGTTCAGTGGTTGCAGGTGCCATTGCCGGCGGCGCGCACGAGGAAGACGTCGAGCGGCTGCGGCGCTTCGGCGAAAACATCGGCTGGGCGTTTCAGGTGGTGGACGACATTCTGGACGTGGAAGAGTCCTCGATGGCTCTGGGTAAAACGGCGGGCAAAGACGAGGCGCAGCAAAAGGCCACATATCCGGCCCTGTATGGATTGGAGAGGTCGCGCGCCATCGCCGCCGACTTGGAAGCAAAGGCGCTGCGCGAACTGGATTGCTACGGCGAGCGCGGAAGACCATTGCGCGAGTTGGGTGCTTTTCTGGTATCGCGGCGGTCCTAAGATTGCTGCTCACAGGGAAATCGGGGCCTTCACGTCTTCTCATTATGAAACGGTCTGCAAAAGAACAATCTCCGGCCCGCGTCCCTCTCAAGGCCACGAAGCCGCAGAAAACGCGGCTGGACGTCCTCATCGTGCAGCGCGGGCTCGCGCCGTCGCGTGAACGGGCACAGGCATTGCTACTCGCTGGGCAAGTGCGGGTAGATGGCGCGCCGATCAGCAAGGCGGGCACGCAGGTATCGGCGGACGCATACGTCGAGATCGTCGGCGATACGCCGCGTTACGCGAGCCGAGGGGGGATCAAATTGGAGGGCGCGTTGGAGGACTTCGACCTTACGCCGTCCGGGAAGATTTGCCTCGACGTAGGCAGTTCAACAGGCGGATTCACGGACTGCTTATTGCAGCACGGAGCGGCAAAGGTCTATGCAGTGGATGTCACAATCGATCAGCTGGACTGGAAACTGCGGCAGGATCCGCGCATCGTTGCGATTGAGCGCAACGCTCGCTATCTGCGCCCCGGTGACATTGACGAACTCGCGCAAATCGTCACGATGGATCTTTCGTTCATCTCCGTAGACAAGGTCTTACCTGCCGTTGTCCCGCTGGCAGCGGCGAATGCCTGCTTTCTGGTTCTAATAAAGCCCCAGTTCGAACTGGAAAAACGTGAAATCGGCAAAGGCGGCATCGTTCGCGATGCAGCGCTACATCAGAAGGCCATTGAACGCGTCACCGCCGCAGCTGCACGGGCGAGCCTGGACATCGGCGGCGTGAAACTGAGCCGGCTGGCAGGAACCGAGGGCAATCAGGAGTTTTTTCTCCATGCGCGGAAGCGGCCCTAGAGTAGAATCTGCGCCTCATCTATGATTCGCGCTGTCGGAATCGCGTGCAAGCCCATTCGCCAGGTAATCTGCGAAGTGGTTCCGCCTCTAATCACTTGGCTTCGCGAGCGGAACATTGAGCCGCTGCTCGACTCTGAAACACAAGCGTGCCTCGATCCTCGCGTACCCGGAATTCCCCGCGAATCGCTCGGCGAACGGGTCGACTTGCTTGTGGTGCTTGGTGGCGATGGAACGCTTCTCTCAGCCGCGCGCGCGCTTCACGGGCATTCGGTTCCAATCCTTGCCGTGAATCTTGGCGCGCTGGGCTTCCTTACCAGCGTGACCCTGGACGAGCTTTATCCGGTTCTCGAGCAGGCCATCGCTGGGAAGCAAAACTTGAGCGAACGAATGATGCTCGAATCCGAAGTCTTCAGAGACGGAAAAGCGCCCGAACGTCAGCGGGCACTAAATGACGCAGTCGTCACCAAGTCAGCCCTTGCCCGCATGCTGGACTTCGACGTCTACGTTGAGAGGCACCACGTCGGCCGGTATCGCGCGGACGGACTTATCGTTGCGACGCCAACTGGCTCGACCGCCTACTCGCTCGCTGCCGGTGGACCCATCATTCATCCCGACCTCGATGCATTCGTGATTACGCCAATTTGCCCCCACATGCTGACCAACCGGCCCTTGGTGATCCCCGGAGCGGCTCGGGTAGAGGTGGATTTCAGCGCGGCCGAAGAGGCTGTCTATCTAACTCTTGATGGCCAGATTGGGCTGGAACTTGCCTCGACGGACCGCGTGGCGATCACGAAGTCGGCAAGCAGAGTGAAACTCGTGCGCCCGCCGAACAAAACGTACTACGAAATTCTCCGCAACAAACTTCGCTGGGGCGAACGCTGAGGCGCAGCAACACGGAGAACTACGTGACTGACACCTCTTGTTCGAAAAAGGCTGCCTCAGCGGACTTTAAGGACCAGGAGGGTGCGGTCGTCGAAGGGATGCTGGCCGCCAGAGAAGCGATCGACTTCTTCCAAAATGTAATCGGCGATCCCGTCCGCCGCTAACCCCTGGTTGTCAAAGATGATCTTTCCGAGCCGCTCGTGGCCGAAAAATTCCCCCGCGGAGTTTTGCGTATCGCCAATGCCGTCGGAGTGGAAGACGACGATGTCGCCCGGATTCAAGATAAAGCTGCGCTCGTCGTAGGTCGCCTCCTCGAAGATTCCCAGCGGAAATCCTTCGACTCGGATTTTTTCGCAGCGGTCTCGATGCAAGAGAAAGGGCTGCTCCTGGCCGGCGTTCGCAATCCGCAGCCGATGCCGGCTGCGATGCCACGTGGCGAAGCACAGCGTCATAAATCGGCCTTCGATCAGCCGCTCGCCAAGGAATCCGTTGATCGCGCGCAGCATATTGGCGGGACGCGGCTTCTGCGAAGCCAGACTGCGCATCGTGCCGATTCCCACCGCAGCATATAGAGCGGCGGCACTTCCCTTGCCGCTCACATCACCCATGGCGACGCCCAACTCCTGAGGACCATAGCGCATGAAATCGTACAGGTCGCCGCTCAGCTCCCGCGAGGAGACAACTCGTGCGGCAATGTCCAGGCCGAATTCGGCGCCGGGGAGACGCGGCAGCAAGGCACCCTGAATACGGCGGGCCGCGTTGAGGTCGCGCTCCATGCGCGACTCATCGTTGCGGACCTGCTGGTACAAACTGGCATTCTCAATCGAAACGGCGAGATTCGCGGCGAGAATCGACAGCACCTGAACATGCTCTGCAGTAAAGTAGTCGAGCTGCGGGCTTTCGAGGTCCATCACCGCCACGACGCGGTCTTTGTAGACAATGGGAACGGCAAGCTCGGAACGAGTTTCCGGATTGAGCATGATGTAACGCGGATCGAGCTGCACGTCGGGCACCACGACGGGCCGCATTGTCGCCGCCGCGGCCCCGATGATGCCCTCGTGAGCGGGCACGGCGAATTTTTCCTGCGTTCTCTGGCCGAACTTGACGGTGACGCGATGACGGAAGACGTTGTCCGCCGCGTCATAGAGCAGGATGCTGAAAATTTGATAGTTGATGAGACGCTTTGTCAGTTCGGCAGCGCGGCGAAGAACTTCCTCCACGTCGAGCGTGGAACTGGCCTCGCGCGCCACTTCGTTGAGCAGCAGGAGAGTCTCGGCCTGGCTGCGGGTGCTCTCGAAAAGCCGTGCATTTTCGATGGCGGTGCCGATGCGGCTGGCAACGAGCGTCAGGATGTTTTGCTGGTCCGGAGTGAAGTAGTCCAGCTGGCTGCTTTCGATATCGAGCACCCCGATTACGCGGCCCCGTACGATGAGCGGGACGGCGAGTTCGGAGCGAACACCGTCCACGGCGTTTAGATACCGCGGGTCTTTGCGCACGTCTGCCACGCGAATTGGCTGACCCGTCGTCGCGGCAGCTCCGATAATTCCATCGCCCATGGGGATGCGCCAATGCTCGACCACTTCGGGACGGTGGCCAATCGCGAACCGAAAATACAGCTGGTTAGTGTTTTCTTCGGGAAGCAGAACCGCGAAAATCTCGTAGTCGATCAGCCTTTTGATCTGCGCGGCAGCAGTCGCCAGGACGTCGTCTAGGTCCAGCGATACGTTAATTTCATGGCTGATTTCCGCGAGGATGGCCAGCGTCTCGGCGGGAATTTCCAGCTTCGAATTAAGCTCAGTCGAGTCCATGCTCAATCAAAACTTCGCAGTGAAACACGCCTTGCGCCGTGCCCGCCGCGCGCGGGATTCGAGCGCAGCGTTCGACCCTCAGTACATCGGACACGTAGTCGTGATGAAACGATGCGGACATTATATCAGGCGAAAAAGAGCGCTCAGGAAGGATTAGGGTAACTTGACAATATGATTCAAATGCGGGCGTTAACGTTTTTCTCCCACGGACGACCGCGATTCTTCGATGATTTTGACGCTGGCGCTCGCGCCGATGCGAGTGGCGCCCGCGGCCACCATTTTTTGCAGGTCGGCAAGGGTCCGCACGCCGCCGGCCGCCTTCACGCCCGTGGCCTCGCCCACGATGGAACGCATCAGGCGAACGTCTTCAACCGTTGCTCCGCCCGGGCCGAAGCCCGTGGAAGTTTTCACGAAGTCCGCGCCCGCATTTTTGGCCGCGCGAGAGGCGCGAACCTTTTCGTCCTGGGTGAGCAGGGCCGCTTCCAGAATCACCTTGCAGATGGCTCTGCCCCGGTGGCTCGCCTCCACTACGCCACGAATATCCGACTCCACAGCGTCGTCTTCGCCCGACCTCAGTGCGCCGACATTAATGACCATGTCGATTTCCTGCGCGCCGAGCTCAAGGACCTGTTCGGTTTCGAATACTTTTACTTGTGGCAAAGTTGCGCCGAGGGGAAATCCAACAACCGTGCAAACGCGCACTTCGCTTCCGCGGAGTAATTCTGCTGCCAGAGAAACGTACCACGGATTTACGCAGACAGAGGCAAAGCCATACTTCAGCGCTTCCGCGCATAGTCGGCGGATGTCATCGCGCGAGGCCTCGGGTTTCAGCAGCGTGTGATCGATCAGGCGCGCGATATTCAACGGTCTTGCTCCGCGGGATTGATAAGAACGCACACATCTTTCAGATTACGGAAGCGCTCGTTGAAATCAAGCCCATAGCCGACTACGAACTCGTTTGGAATTGTGAAGCCGATGTAATCGCCTTGCACGTCTTTCAAGCGACGCGACGGTTTATCGAGCAGGGCGGCAATACGCAGAGCGGCAGGCTTTCGCTGTTGCAGCACGCGCACCAGATAGCTGATGGTGAGCCCGGTATCGAGGATGTCCTCCACCACAATCACGTTTAAGCCGGCGATATTGCTGTCGAGGTCCTTAAGCAGACGCACCTGCCCGGAGGATTCTTTGCCCTTGCCATAGCTCGAAACAGCGATGAAATCGATGGAAGTTTCCAGGCTGATTTCGCGAACGAGATCGGAAAGGAAGATGCAGGCGCCCTTCAGGACGCCCACCAAATGGACGCGCTGGCCGCGGAAATCTCGAGTGATTTGGTGGGCGACTTCGCGCACTCGCTTCTGAATCGTTGCGCGGCGGATGAGGACCCTTGGCTTTTCTCGGCCCTGCGAGTTTTCCGCGGGGACCGCGCGCGGCGCTCGACTAAAGGTCTTCATTTTTCGTGTTTCAATTCCACGACGATGACTTCGATGGGCTTGTCGCCGGCGTTGACATCTGCATGCTGGGTATTTGGAGGATTCGCCGGCAGCCAGTAGGCTTTGCCGCTCTCCCAGACGTGTTTCTCGGTAGGACCATTCTGCTCGACGATATTCATCGTTCCGCCTTGCAGCGCGATGATCACGCGGGGGTGATCGTGGCGGTGCATCGCGAGCGGCGTGTTTGGAGCGATGACCGATTTCCACACTTTCACGTCGTCGTTCTCAAACTCCGGGATCCGCTGCGTCGGCAAGGCGCTCTCGCTTTCGTCTTGCGAGCGCATTGTAACTGACAAGCTCAGCAAGGCGAGCATGGCAATTGCGCTGCGGCTCAAAGGTGAAGTCATTTGTTCGCTCCTTTCGGACTGGATGCTAACACGCGAACCCATCGCCACTGATAACCCTGCCATTCAGCCCGCGGTCGTGCCTGGGAACGGCCGGATTGACACTGTAAGGCGGCGAGACTATGTTCTCGAAGCGGCCAGCAAGCGAAGTCCAGCCATTCAACTGGCGAAACTGGAGGTTCGGAGTCGTGAGAACTCCGTCGCGAAGGCAATTCTTGAAATTCGGCGCCATGGCCGCTGGCAGCACCCTCGCTGCGCGCAGGCTCCCAGGCTTCGGCACGCCGTTCACTCAGTCCGTTGCCAAATCCGTGAAAGCCGCACCTTCACCTCGCATCGCAATCACACCACCCCTTTCGCAATTCGCGTATTCTCAAGTGGAGCTGCTAGCCGGCGTCTTTCGCGAGCAATTCGATCACAACCACCAACTGTTTCTAAACATCGATGACGATGCTCTATTGAAGCCTTATCGCCAGCGCGAAAATTTGTCCGCTCCGGGACCGGACATGGGTGGCTGGTACGACAACAGCCCCGACTTCAATTCGGCGAACAATTCCCACGGCTTCGCCACAGGGCACAGCTTCGGGCAATATCTTTCAGGGCTAGCGCGAGCGTATGCGGTAACGGGCTCAAAGCCAACGCAGGAAAAAGTGCGTCGTCTGGTGCGTGGTTATGCGGCGACGATCGATCCCGCCGGAAAGTTTTACGTCGACTACCGCTTTCCCGCCTACACCTTTGACAAAGTGAGCTGCGGCTTGATCGACGCGCATGAATTTGCGCAGTCCCCCGACGCGCTGGCAGCGCATTGGCGCGCGACGCAGGCCGTTCTGCCTCACCTACCTGAGCGCGCCCTGAGTCGGTACGAACAGCGCGCGCGCGGATACAAAGATGTCTCCTTCACATGGGATGAAAGCTATACCCTGCCGGAAAATTTCTTCCTAGCGTATCAGCGCAGCGGGAATGCCCGCTATCGAGAGCTCGGAGCGCGCTATCTGGAGCAGAATTACTTTGATCCGCTTTCGGAGGATCACAACGTGCTGCCGTTCGAGCATGCTTACAGCCATGTGAACGCCTTCAGTTCCGCAATGCAGGCCTATCTGGTGCTCGGGGACGCAAAATATCTGCGGGCCGCAAAGAACGGGTTGCGCATGGTGCAGGAGCAAAGTTACGCGACAGGAGGATGGGGACCGGGCGAGGCCTTCCTCGAACCGGGGCGCGGCGGTTTGGCGGGAAGCCTGGACAATACGCATGCCAACTTCGAAACGCCGTGCGGCGCCTACGCACACTTCAAGGTCACGCGGTACCTGCTGCGGGCAACGCGCGATTCGCGCTATGGCGACAGCATGGAGCGGGTCCTCTACAACACAATTGGCGGCGCGCGATTGATTCAGTCCGACGGCACCAGCTTCTATTATTCAGACTACGCAAACAGCGGCGCACACAAGTTCTGGCACAACGACAAGTGGCCCTGCTGCTCCGGCACTTTCCCGCAGTTGACCGCTGACTATCACATCAGCACATACTTTTCGGGCAAAGACGGCGTGTACGTGAATCTCTTCTTGCCATCGCGGCTCACATGGACGCAAGGCGGGACAAAATGCACGATGACGCAGAAGACTGAGTACCCCTGCTCAAACACGATTCGAATCGAGATGGCAATGGCCGCGCCTCAAAGCTTTGAGGTGAACGTCCGCGTTCCGCAGTGGGCCGGACCGAAGACGGCAATTTCCGTGAACGGTAAGCGGGCGGACGGTGAAATCGCACCGGGGACATTCTTCGCTTGGCGGCGCGCTTGGCAGGACGGCGATCGAGTGGAAATCGAGATGGATATGCCGCCGCGCCTCGAACCTATCGCAGCGGAGAACCCGAACATCGTGGCGGTGATGCGCGGCCCGATCGCGCTATTTGCAATTGGCGACAATCCTCCGACGCCCACGCGCGATCAACTCTTGGCAGCACAACCTCTAACGGATTCGTCCAGCGACCTGCTTGTGCAAACGACGGCCGAGCCGGTCACGTTTCGCTCGTTCATGGACATCAAGGACGAAATGTATCGGCTTTACCAGACGCTGCAGACCTCGTAGCTGTATTTCTTCTTCGAGGCTTAAGCAGCGTCTAGCGCAGATAGCCCCAGGCGTGGAGGCGGTCGCTGTCTTCATCCCAGCGGTCGCCGATGTCGGTGCGGTAGTACATGTTGGGGATCAGCACGTTTTTGATGCGCGAGTACACTTGCGCCTTGGCCTGCTTCATCGTTGGCCCCAGTCCCATAACGATCAGAATCACGCCGGACGTTCCAGCAACCAGCCACTGCCCGTTCACCTGTTTGACATCCTCGATGTGAATTTCGTCGCTCGGCGGCTTTTTGAAAACGATAACGGCATTTTTCGAAAACGAGTCAAACGTTTCGTCGTCATCAAAAGGAAACGGCGGCACGACAATGCGGACGCCGATCTGGAATCCGCTGCGCGTCTTTAGCTTCGGGTCGGTGCCGTTCGCCAGATCCCAGAAGAATTGCCCAATTGGGGTAATCATGCCCGCTTGCTGGATGCTAATGGTCGGATAACCAAAGCGCGACGTGAACTCCAGGGGATAAATTCCGTGATTGTTCACGATGCAGTTCAAATCGATGTAGCCGACATATCCTTCTGACGCCAGCACAGACTGCATTTTCAGCAGTGTCTCGTTGAACAACGTGTTCGGGCCGCTCCAGAACATCGACGTGCCCATTTCCCCCGTTGGGGGACCGATGTCGCCGGGGAACAACTTTTTGTGTTCGAAATTGATGTTGATCGGATAAATAAAACTGGTTCCGTTAAAAAAACCACCCACAGCAACTTCGACGCCTGTAACGCGCCGCTGCAACTGAAATACTTTGATTTCGTCCGAAAGCGCCTTCTTGTACGCCTCCAGCATGCGCATGACGTCCTGGCCATCGTCTTCCTGGCCGACGAAGAGGCGGCGTTTGACGTTCTGCGCCTCGCCGCTGGGCTTGATCACATAGGGTGCCGGATGCTGCACGACGTGCTCGATCGCGTCATCGAACGACTCGAATTCCCCGTAGGGAATAATGTTGACGCCGGCCTTCTTCAGTTCCTCTTGGCCAAACGAGCGGTCATCCTCGAGGCGGTCCGTATATGGCGTGCCTCCGATTACTTTCTTTCCGGCGGCGCGCAGCGCTTTCGCTTTCTCACCTTGTCCAAGCGTGTCATCGAAAATGATGATGTCGGCCCAGTCCGCGTCCTTCTCCCAATCTTTGCATTTCGCCACAAACCCGTCCGCTATGTCGCGCTCCTTCTTGTCGCCGATGAAATAGCGGACTTCATGTCCTTCCTTGGACACCTGCCAGGCAATGTCGCTGATCAACCCGCTGAGCGACACGAACAGGAAATTTTTCTTCTCCATGAGTTGTTCCGCCCGCTCGCCTGCGGCCGAGTCTCCAGCTTGTTTTACAAGGGCGCCGAGCCTACCGGCGTATCGTCACGCAGGCGTGTAAGCCCTGCCTGGCGCCAGCATCCGCGCGGAATCATAGCGAATCACCTGCGGTGCGAACAAGATGCGACACGATACACGGAACCAACCGAGAAATCGGTTGATCGGCGCCCGATTTTCAATAGAATGCTTCCGGGCTTTTTCCTCACGGCTTCAAAACCTGAATCGCAGAGTTGCTCTACACGATGCCGGGCTTCTTCAAAAACCGCTTGCTCGAACGAGAAACGCAGGCTTTCGAGCTCGGAACGCTGGAAACCCACGTGATGGAGATCCTTTGGTCGATGGGTCTCGGCAACGTCCGTGACGTGTCCGGCCAGATCGCCAGCCCTCGCGCTTATACCACGGTGATGACCACGCTCGAGCGCCTTTTCAAAAAAGGACTGCTCCACCGCAGGAAGAATGGCCGCGCGTTTGTGTACGTTCCAGCCGTGACGCGCGAGGAGTGGGAACGGCACCGCGCCGGAAACCTGATAGCCTCCTTTCTCGAAAACCCTGAATCTTCGCGAGAATTGCTGGTTTCCACTTTGCTGGATGCAGTGAGCCAGCACGATTCGACTCTGCTCGACGAGCTTGAAAAGAAAATCCGGCGGCGACGCAAAGAACTTTCATCGAAAGGCGCATCATGATTCTGTCGTACTGGCTTCGGCTGCTCTCGCTATGTTTTGCGTCATTTTTCCTGGTTCATGCCACGGCCATCTTGGGCGTCTGGATTGTGCGGCGGCGCGCCATTCAATTCGCGCAGCGCCTTAGCCCTCGCAATGCAGCGCGCTTCCTCCTGGCGCTTAGATTGCTGCCCACTGGAGTTGCCGTTGCTGCGGTCTTGGGCTTGTGCGCGCCCAGTTATCTGCGATTCGAACAAAACATCCTTACCGAAAAAGTCGGCCTCGTGTGCCTCGTCCTATCAGGCCTCGGGTTTGCGATCTGCCTGCTCGCCTTTGACAATGGCCTTGGCGCTGCGGCTTCTTCGCTTGAATTTGTCTCGGTTTGCCGCTCAAGCGGGCACGCCGTTCCTTTAAGCGGAAACCCCTCCAGGATGCTCGTGATTCCCGGCAAGCAGCCATTTCTCGCTCAATGCGGCGTCCTCCGCCCGCGGATCGTGATTTCGCATCGTCTCCTGCGTGAGTTTTCGAGCGAGGAGCTGGAAGCGGCTCTGGAGCACGAGCGAGCGCACTGGCTGTCGCGCGACAATTGTAAGCGCCTCTTGCTTGCGTTCGTGCCCAACGCGTTGCCTTTTTTGCCGGCGCTTAAAACGCTCGATCAGAATTGGGCGAAATTTGCGGAGCGCGCGGCTGACGATTACGTCTTGGCTATGGGAGCGCGACCCGCCACTTCCCTGGCGTCAGCGTTGGTTCGACTGGCTCGCGCTGGCAATATCCATGATCCTGTGACCGGGACATTGGTTCCCTTCGTGATGTCACCGCTCGACGGCACGGACGATCTCTCAGCCCGAGTCAGCCGGTTGTTGGCGCCGGCGCAGGCCCGCGCAAGGAGGCAGAGCCATCGCCTGCGTGCGCTTCTCTCCGTGACAACAATTATCGTCGCGTGCGTCGCCGCCGGCTTGGCCTGGTCAGCAGCCCTCGCGCCCCTGCACGAACTCCTGGAACGCCTGATCCGTTGATTTACTCATGCGTTGGAGAAGCAGGAACCGCCGAACTAGCGGATGTTCGGAGTCACGCGCGGCAGCCGCTGGTCGACAGGAGTCAATGCTGGAAATTCCGCGTGCGGTTCGGACTGATACCAGTAGGCAACAGAATAGTAATTGTCGCCGCGATCGTTCGCGTGGCCGTGCTCGATGGTCGCCCGAAGCGATTTCGTAAAAGTGATCGGCGAATCGAGGTGAAAGCGGTAGACAGACCACCGGCCGCCTTGACGTTCCGGGCCAACCACCGGCGCGCCAAATAGATTGTAGGAGAATGCTTTGCCGCCGAAGTCCCAGGCTCCCAGGAAATAATCCTCCGTTCCAGTTCCGTTGATCGAGGGCAGTCGCTCGCCATCGATGAAGAACATGTCGTCGCCCTCGCCCCACCAGCCGTCGGCATTTTCGATCACAGACATCGTCACACCGACAAAGTGACCGTGGCCAGTTGTTTCGAGCCAGACGTAATTATCAGTGCCTTCGAGGTTGACTTTGTTTTCTGGAAACGCGCGATTCGGCGCGGCCTGGCGGTACTCTGCGTGAAAATACAATGTGTCGGAAGGGAGCGGCTGCTGATAGGCGCGGAAGTCAATGTTCCAATAAACCGCGTCGGCCCGCTCGCCCCCTTCGTTCGTCAACGTGATGCGGGCGTGCCTTTGAAATGGCATTGGGAAAAAGCAATTCAACGCCTTGTCTGCGCCCACGGCCAGCGGAATCGACTGGTACATAAAATAGTCGCCGAGTCCCAGCCCGAAAAAATCGCCGACTGGTGCTTCGACGCTGGGCTTCAGCTCGCCGTCCCAATACATACGCAAAACCATTTTCTTCAAGTGATGCTGTTCGCTGCTAGCAATGGTGATCCACACGTGCGAGATTTCGCCGGGACCCCGCTCGTCCAGCAGAGTGAGCGTTTGGCCGGGATCGAGCGGGCGGTAATCGTCGTTTCCGCCGCTGCGGTCGTAGCTCGATGAGCGCTTCAGCACGTAATCGTGGGGTTTTGCCAAATCGGCGAGCCATTGCTGCGGCTCTTGAGCGATGGCCACGCACGCATTCATCACAAAAACTAGAAGAAACGGCGCTGTTCGGCGCATCTTATCTCCTGTTCTGTCGTGGTCGCGCAGTATAGCAGACCCGTAGACACGCTGGCTTTCACGACCGGGCAGAGGTAAAACATCCAGGGTGCGGGCACTTCATCGGCGTAGTGACACCACAACAGAGAGGGGGCATCATGCAACGAACGGCTTCCGCAGTCTGGTCCGGTTCGCTAAAGGAAGGCAAAGGCACCATCTCAACGCAGAGCGGCGTGCTTTCTGACACGCAATATTCCTTCAGCACCCGGTTTGAGAGTGGCAAAGGGACAAATCCCGAGGAACTGATTGCGGCGGCGCACGCCGGGTGCTTCACGATGGCGTTGTCGGCGCAGCTCGGCACGATGAACTTCACGCCGCAGAGCCTGCGCACCACCGCGACTCTAACCTTCGAAAAACTCGACGCGGGCTGGACGATTTCAAAGGTTCATCTCGACGTTGCCGCGCGCATTCCCGGGATTTCGCCCGAGGCGTTTCAATCGGCCGCCCAGAGCGCCAAGGCAAATTGTCCGGTGTCGCGAGTCTTGAAAGCAGACATTTCCATGACCGCAAACCTGGAGCAGGCGGCATGATTCTTCCGGCCCTCGCCGGAATCCTGATCATTGCCTCTGTGCTCTGGGAAGCATTTGAGGCGGTCGTATTGCCGCGTCGCGCCACGAGGCGCTTTCGAATCACCCGCATGTATTATCGTGCGAGCTGGATCCCGTGGCGCTGGATCGCTCGTCGCATCCGCGCAAACAAGACACGCGAAGCCTTCCTGAGCTTTTACGGCCCCCTGTCTCTGCTCTTCCTGTTCATTTTCTGGGCGATCGGGCTGGTTTTTGGGTATGCGTTTCTTTATTACGCCGCATCGCGACATCAGCATCCGCCGCCAAATTTTATGACCTGCGCCTATTTCAGCGGCAGCACGATTTTTACGCTCGGGCTCGGCGATATAGCGCCGCAAGGATGGGCCGAGCGTTGGCTGGCCGTTGCCGAAAGCGGCCTCGGGTTCGGTTTTCTCGCCCTGGTATTCAGTTATTTGCCAGTGATCTATCAAGCATTCTCGCGCCGGGAGGTGAACATCGTCCTGCTCGACGCCCGGGCCGGATCGCCTCCCACCGCTGCCGAGCTTCTCAGACGACACGTCGGCTCAGATGGCATGGCGCAGCTACAGCAGTTGCTGCACGATTGGGAGCGCGCGTCCGCAGAGATCCTCGAAAGCCACATCTCGTATCCGGCAGTGGCCTATTTTCGCTCGCAGCATGACAACGAGTCATGGCTCGCTGCGATCACCGCGATTCTCGACGTGAGCGCGCTGCTCATGGCCAGCGTCGAGGACGCCTGCGCCCGCCAGGCCCGGCTTACGTTTGCCATGTGCCGCCACACCGTGGTGGATATCGCTCAGCTCTTCAGCGCCACCCCGCGACCCGCCGACAAAGACCGTTTGCCTCCAGGAGAACTTCGGCGCCTCCGCGAGTCGCTCTTGGAGGCTGGGTTTCAGCTTCGCGAGAGCGAAGCTGCCAACACGAAACTCCACAAGCTGCGCGAAATGTATGACCCTTACCTGCAGGGGCTTTCGCGCTTCTTATTTATGGACCTGCCGCCGTGGATTCTCGCCAAGGAAATCACGGATAACTGGCGAACCAGCGCCTGGGGCCGCATTTCCGGATTTACGACACCGGTTCATGAAGAAGTGGCCATCGACGATCATGGCGACTAGCTCGACCGTGCCCGCCAAGTAATCCTTCGTTTGCGGCCGCGTGCTCATTACGCCGCTGCCTGTCCGTTCGTACAGTTTCCTCTTGCACCATGCCTCTCGCGGATCGAGAGGGGACCTTCTTTGGGGCAGGTCATACTTTGATGAACACCACACATCCTGGCTCGGAGGCTCCATGTGCCCAAGGTTCTGGACAACGCTCCTGTTGCTGATCGTCACTGCGTCGTCGTTTATGGCGCGGGATGCCTGGGCGCAGACAGCGTCCTCGGCGGAAGCCGTTGTTTCACCATCTTCGGGAACGGCGCCCGCGCGCACGGCAGCATCAGCGCCCGTTCGGCCGCTCCCGACTACTGACGAAATTCTGCAGAAATACCGCAGTGCGCTGGGGGGCGAGGAGATTTGGTCGGCGATTTCGACTCGTTCGCTGAAGGGTATCTATCAGACAGAAGATTTGTCCGGGTTTGCCGGGATCGAAATCGTCAGCAAGGCGCCGAATATGAGTTTTTCGATAATCACGCTTCCAAACGGTGTCACCGTTCACGAAGTCTGCGATGGAAAATCCGCCTGGCTTGAAGACACGGTTGGGGGCGTCCATGAATTTTCAGGCGCAGCTCTCAAGAGCCGCATCCTCGACGCGAGCTTCGGAAATCGCGCCGACATTCTCGCCAGGATGTCTCCCAGGGGCGTCATCGGCACGCAGCAGGTCGGCGTGCACAACACATACGCCGTGGCCTTCGCGGCCGAGAAAAATGTCAGCTCGAAGGTTTACTTCGACCAGGACACGGGCTTCGTAGTGCGGGTCGACGACCTTTTCCGCCGTGAAGACGGCGATTATCCGGTTGAAACTGACCTTGACGATTATCGCCCAGTTGACGGCGCATACTATCCTTTCCGTATTCGTCACGTCGAGCGCGGCAACGTTTTCACCATCCGCGTGACCTGGATCAAGAACAACGTGCCCGTGGATGCCTCGGCCTTCGTCCGGCCGGGCTCACCCAGTAACTCACATTAAATCTCCGGGGGCCTGGTCGTGCGACGATTCCTGTTCATCACCTGCGCAACTTTCATTTTTGTTCTTTCGATCGGTGCCCTGGCCCAAGAGCCTCAGCCGCAAGGCAAGCAGACCTCATCGCCTAACACGTCGCAGTCACAATCCTCTGCGGTTGCAGCGCAATCAAATGTGGCTCAAGCGGCAACCTCCGCCGATCCTTCACAGGCCGACCAGCCCATGTCGCTTGGGGACTTGGCTCGGCTGGCACGCGCAAAGAAGGCAAGTCAGCCAAAGGCAGTCCGCATTTTCGACGAAGAGAACATGCCACACGCGCCGCTGAGCGCTGGAGAAAAAGCTCCCGGCATCGATGGCCCGGATCGTGGAAAGGTGACTCTCATCGATTTTTGGGCCACGTGGTGCGGCCCTTGCCGTCAGTCGCTGCCTGAACTCAAACAGCTATTGGCTGCTTACCACGGAGAAGACTTCGAACTTGTCAGCGTGAGCGAAGACGAAGATCAGAGCGATTGGCGGACCTTCACATCGGAGAATGGGATGAATTGGACACAGCGCCTCGACGCAGGGCACGCCATGATGCGCCAGTACGGAGCCACCGGTCTGCCTACCTACGTTTTGATTGGGCGCGATGGCAATGTCGTGCAGCAATATGTCGGCTATGATCCTCAGGTCCCCGTGGTTGAGCGAATCGGGCCCGACTTGAAGAAGGCCCTCGCTGGCAAATCATAACATCCGCGCATTTTCTCTTTCGTAGATAAGTTCCCACGTTCCTGATAAATGAGTAGTATCCTCTCACGCTACCGGAGGCCAATTGGCGGAAGCTTCGCAACCTTACGCCCTCGGGCACTCAAAAGACGAAATGGAGCGCCTGAGTCGCCAGGCACAGCTGCTTGCGCCATTCACGCGTCAAGTTTTCCAGCAGGCGGGAATCAGCCACGGTATGCGCGTTCTAGACGTCGGCTGTGGCGCCGGAGACGTGGCCTTTCTCGTTGCTGGCTTGGTTGGCGAAACCGGCGCGGTAATCGGAGCTGACCGCGCGGGCGCAGCCGTTCAATGGGCCACTGCGCGCGCTGCCTCCCTCAACATCGAGAGCGTACGGTTCATCGAAGGCGACCCGACGGAACTGCAATTCGATACGGCTTTCGACGCGATTGTTGGCCGGCTCGTTCTCATGTACTGTCCCGATCCCGTTCTTACGCTTCGAAAGCTCGCCCAAAAGTTGCGTCCCGGCGGTCTGATTGCTTTCCAGGAAGTCGATTTCGAGAACGCACGGGCGTTCCCACCTATCCCGATTTTCGACCGATGCGTGGGCTGGATAAGCAAGACTTTCAGAGCGACTGGCGCGCGCCCGCGGTTGGGGGTTGAGCTTTACTCACTCTTCCTCGACGCAGGATTCACAACCGCTTCTATGCGCAGCGACGTTTTGATCGGTGGTGGCCCGGATGCAGAGGTATACGAGATGGTTTCAGACATCGTTCGGTCTCTTTTGCCGATGATGGAGAAGCTGAACATCGCGACGGCTTCTGAAGTGCGAATCGAAACCCTTTCGCAGCGGATGCGGGATGAAGTCGTCGCCGGCAAGGCCGTGGTTCAGTCACCCGCATTCATCGGTGCCTGGTCTAGATCTCACGCTCACTAATTTTCCGGCTATTCGGTACCGATTGCTCCCTCGTCAGAATCCGAGGTGTTCGCCGAAACCAGCGGCAGAACACCGTGCTCCGCTAGCGCGCGGTTAAACGCAGGCATGTCGTTCTCGTACAGATTGTCATAATCAGACTTCGCGGCAGCGAGATCCTTCTCGATAAGCCCAAGTACGTTCATGTCGGAGTCGGTCGGCTTGAAATCCGCGCCGCCCGCCACATCGCCGCCGCCCGTGCCGACCTCGGCGTTAAGCCAAATGAGATTCAGGTAGACGCGGTAAGGCTCGACATAATACTTGTCATCACTATTTACCTCGGCGCGCGACACAAGCTGGAATTCGACGTCTTGAAGTTTTTTGTCCATATCCTGAGCCGATTTCATTAACTCGGCGTTCGCTTTCTTATCCGCGTCGGATTGCTTTGGCGCGGACTCGCCGCTCCGCGATTTCAGCATCGATTCCACGTCGGCCAGCTGCTTCCGCGTCCACTCGATCTGATTGATCATGTCGGCGGCGCCGCTAATGTCATCGCGGATGCGCATTTCGGTTTTGAGCGTTTCGTTCAGGTCTGCATCGGAACTGATCGTCCGTGGGTCTTTAAGCAATGTGAGCGGTTGGGTGAACGACTGCCCTTCGACCGTAAGCCGTACGGTATACTTTCCCGGAATCGCCATTGGGCCGACTTGCGCGTCCTCGATTCCCCAGTGCGTTATCGGCCGTGACTCGGCGCCGCGGAACCGGCGCTCCTCCCAAATGTGCGGATTGTCTGCGGAAGCGGTACGCAAGGCGACCAGTCGCGGCGGGTCGTAGTGAAAATCCCAATCGACGCGGTTCATCCCCTCGCGCCCGGGTCCCTTCATTTTTCGGATCACAGTTCCCTGCTGGTCGAGGATCTCGATCTGAACCTGATGGTCCTTCGGCTCCGTCTTTACGGAGTACGTGATCGGGGCGCCCGCAAAACGACTGAGCCTGTAGGTCGGACGCGATTCAAACAGACGGACGGCCGCGTCTGATTGTTGTTGGGCCATTTGTTCGAGTGGCGAGATGTCGTCGAGAATGTAAATCCCGCGGCCGTAAGTGGAAACTACCAAATCGTGAAACTGCTTCTGCACAACGGCCCACGAAACCACCGTGCGAGGCAAGCCGGCGGCAAAAGCTGTCCAGTTCGCGCCATCGTCGAGCGAGTAATACAAGCCATTTCCGGTACCCGCGAAGAGCAGGCCCTTGCAATTCGGATCCTCCGCGATGATGCGGACGTACGCGAGCGGATGCTTGGGCAATCCGCCAGAGATTAGTTTCCAAGTCGTCCCATAATCGCTCGTCTTGTAGATGAAGGGGTCCCGGTTGTCCATCAGGTGATAATCGAGCGTGACGTACGCGGTGCCCGCATCGAAATGCGAAGGCTCGATGCTCGTCACCGTTCCCCACGCAGCTGAGCCCATATTCTTCGCGACGTTTGTCCAGTGGTCGCCTCCATCCTTCGTGTACCAGACCTGACCGTCGTTGGTGCCGGCCCAAATCAACCCTTTCTGAATTTGCGACGGTGCTATCGCGAACACCACTTCGCCGTAGAACTGGCCGAGGTTATCGCCGACGAGGCCACCGGATGAAATGATCCGGCTGGGATCGTTTGTCGAAAGGTCGGGGCTGATCACTTTCCAGCTTTGGCCTTCGTCGGACGTTTTGAAAATCACTTGGCAACCGTAGTACACGGTGTTGTGGTCGAACGGATCGATGGCCAGCGGTGGCGTCCAGTGGCAGCGGTACTTCGTTTTATCGGGCGGTGAATCGATCGTGTGATACCACGGGCTGATCGAACGCGCCTGCTTAGTTTTTGCGTCCCAGCGCGTCACTTCGTCGCCATAGCAAGTAGCCCAAACGACATTCGGATCAGTAAGGTCGGGCAGCGTAAACCCAGATTCGCAGCCGCCCATGGCGTGGTCCCAGCCAATTTCCCCGAATCGCCCGAAACCGAAGCCCGCAAACGAAGTGCTCGGTCCCCGCATGTTGCCGTCGTCTTGCATGTTCGTGTAGAAGTAGTACGGAACCTGGTTGTCGACGGCGACGTGATACATCTGCCCAATCGGCAATTGCACGCGATTGAATCCACGCCCATGCACGGTGCTGATATTGATTCCGCCATCATCTGTTACGACGATCCGGTCGGGATCCTTCGGGTCCACCCAGATATCGTGATTGTCGCCGCCCCAAGGCACAGAACGAAATGTCTCGCCTGCGTCGAGCGACTCGTGGAAATCGCTGTTTGAGATGTAGACCTCGTTGTCATTGCCCGTGGACACGGCGATGCGGATGTAATAGCCGGCGCGCCCGATGAGAGCGCGGGCGTAATTCACGGCGGACCAGTTCTCCCCGCCGTCATCCGAGCGCCACAGCGATCCCTGATCCTTCGTCTGGATCAAGGCGAAAACGCGATTTGAATTGGTCGGCGCTACCGCCACGTCAATTTTGCCCACTGGCGGCTTTGGCATGCCATGAGCCTCGATGCGCGTCCATTTCGTGCCGCCATCATGCGTGACGTAGACGCCGCTGCCCGGCCCGCCGCTCAGCTCGGCATACGTGTGCATTTCCACTTGCCACATGCCTGCGAACAGAGTGCGCGAATTGTGCGCGTCCATCGACAATCCCGAGCACCCGGTGTTTTCGTCAGCAAACAGAACACGGTCCCAGTGCTGGCCGCCATCCATCGTCCGGTAAACGCCGCGCTCTTGCTGCGGCCCGGTGAGCCGACCGAGAGCGCACACGAAAACGACGTCTGGATTTGTCGGGTTGATGATGATGCGACCGATGCGGCCCGTCTCATCCAGTCCGGCATGCGTCCAGGTTTTTCCCGCATCGGTCGACTTGTAGACCCCATTTCCCATCAGGTCGCTATCGCGAATGGCCCAAGCTTCGCCAGTTCCCGCCCACACGACGTTGGGGTCGGAAGTGGCGACCGCAAGCGCACCAATTGCTTGTACAGGTTCCTTGTCAAAAACAGGAAACCAGCGGTTGCCGCCGTCCGTCGTTTTCCACACGCCGCCGGACGCCGCACCTGCATAGTATGTGGTCGAATCTCCCGGAACACCCGCCGCGGAAGCGACGCGGTTGCCAACACTTGGTCCGACGAAACGAAAGCGAAACGTGTCTTCGTCCTGTTGCTGAAACCGCCTTTGAGCTGGCGTTGGAATTAGTACAGTGAGAAGAAGGGTCAGAAGCAATACAAACGACCGAAGGCTCAGGCGCATGTTCAACTCCCTCTGACGTTGATAGACAGCGCGGAACTATAATCCATAGAATAAGATATGCAACGAATTTCAGGTTCTGCGGCGGGGCAGTCACGTGTGTATAATGTATTCGGGCCGGCGGTTTAGCCCTGCCATTAACACTGAACTACCGGAGCTCCTTTACTTCCAGTGTCCGCATTTGAGCGACTCCGAGTCGTCGATTCACATACCGCTGGGGAGGCAACTCGGGTCATCATCGAGGGCGGTCCTCAATTTCCTGCCGCCACCATGGCGCAGCGCCGCGACTGGTTCCGCGAAGAGCACGACTACTTGCGCACGACCCTGATCTCGGAGCCACGAGGCTCAGCCGTTATGGTCGGTGCCATTTTCTGCGAAAGCACTCGGACGGATTGCTCCGCCGGCGTGATTTTCTTTAACAACGTCGGATATCTCGGCATGTGTGTGCACGGCACGATTGGCTTGATGGTCACGCTTGGCTATCTCGGTAAAATCAGGCCTGGCAAGCACCGGATCGACACGCCCGTCGGAATTGTGACGGCCACTCTGCACGATAATGCTCAGGTCACCGTTGAAAACGTCCCCTCTTATCGCACGGCTCAGGATGTTCGCGTGTCTGTTCCGGGATATGGGGCGGTCTCCGGCGACGTCGCATGGGGAGGAAACTGGTTCTTCCTCGCCAACGAAACTCCGATCGCGTTGGCCCTTGCGAATGTGCCTGACCTGACTGAATACGCATGGGCCATTCGTACCGCTCTGGAATCGAAAGGGGTCACGGCGGCTGAAGGCGCACTGATCGACCATATCGAACTCTACGGGCCCTCAAGGCTCCCCGGCGTGCACAGCAAGAATTTTGTTCTTTGTCCCGGGAAAGCGTATGACCGCTCCCCTTGCGGGACCGGCACGAGCGCAAAACTGGCTTGCCTTTACGCCGACGGCAAATTGAAACCGGGTGGACTCTGGCGGCAGGAAAGCATCGTCGGCAGCGTGTTCGAAGGATGCGTTCGCCTGGATAATGGGCACATCATCCCCAGCATCAAAGGCTCGGCCTACATTACAGCGGATACGAGCGTCCTCCTCGACCCAAGTGATCCTTTTCGCTTTGGAATTTCATCATGAGCGCCGCTGCGGAGGTGATAGTCGTCGGCGCTGGAATCGTCGGCGGAGCTTGTGCCTACGAACTCGCTGCGGCGGGTCTGCGGGTTGCTGTGGTCGACGCCGGCTTCATTGGTGGTGGAGCAACGGCCGCAGGCATGGGCCACATCGTCGTCATGGATGACTCGGAAGCCCAGTTTGCCCTCACGCGTTATTCTCAGATGTTGTGGGATGATCTCACCTCTGAAGCGCCATCAAACCTCGAACTCGAACGCTGCGGCACAATTTGGGTGGCCGCTGACGACCACGAAATTGCCGAAGTTCGTCGCAAATTCTCTTACTACGGAGAGCGCGGCGTACGCACCGAGATCCTTGACTCGATAGCTTTGTACGATGCTGAGCCACATTTGCGCGAGGGCCTTGCGGGTGGCTTGCTCGTTCCCGGTGATTCCGTTCTCTATCCTCCGTGCGCAGCGGCTTTTCTTCTCGAAAAAGCCCTCACTCGCGGCGCGAGGGTCCATCTCGGACGTGCAGTTTCCGCGATTGCCGGAGGCGCGGTTTCGTTGGCGGATGGAACTTCCTTGTCGGCAAAATACGTCATCAACGCCACAGGACATCACGCACCGAAACTCACTGCAGGGATCAACATCAAACCGCGCAAAGGCCATCTTGTGATCACGGACCGCTACCCGAATCTGATTCGGCACCAGTTGGTCGAACTTGGCTACCTAAAGAGCGCCCATAGGGTAGCCTCAGATTCGGTCGCGTTCAACGTCCAGCCCCGCAAGACCGGGCAGATTCTGATCGGCTCATCACGCCAGTACGGCGTCCAAACTGGCGAAGTGGATTCGCACATTCTCTCGCGGATGCTCCGTCGCGCCTTCGAGTACATTCCGCGTCTCGCTGCGACCTCCAGTATCCGCACTTGGACTGGATTTCGCGCGGCAACGCCGGACAAATTGCCTCTGATCGGCCCATCGGTCGGCGATCCCAGCATACTCATTGCTGCGGGACATGAGGGCCTCGGAATTACAACGGCGCTGGGCACTGCACGGCTGATTGCGGATTTTATCCTCGATCGCAAACCGGCAATTCCGGCAGAGCCTTATTTGCCGTCGCGGCAAATGTCACCTGCCCATGCCTGACTCAATCACAGTTCGCGTAAATGGCAAGCTCGTCGCTGTGCCGGACGGCGCAACTGCAGCCGTCGCCATCCTAATCTCAGGCAGCCCGTCCCGCACATCCGTCACCGGCGAACCGCGCGCTCCTTTTTGCGGCATGGGGACTTGTTTCGAGTGCGTTGTGGAAATCAACGGACGTCCTCATGAACGCAGTTGTCAGCGATTGTGCCAACCGGGAATGGAAATCGAGACGGACGGATATGGAAGCAGTCTCTCATTTTGATGTCGTCGTGGTCGGCGCGGGCCCCGCTGGTATCGCAGCCGCGTGCGCCGCATCCGAGAGTCGCGTCCGCGTCGCCCTTATCGACGACAATCCTTCGCCCGGCGGCCAAATTTGGCGAGCTTGTCCCCGGCAACCCCAAAACCGCGCAGCGGCAAGATGGCTCGATCGATTGCGAGCGTCGTCGGCAACGGTGATTCGCGGCGCACGCATTTTTCATATCGAAACGAGCGTCCTCGCCGCGGAAACCAGCGACGGCCTGCTCGCCGCCTCATTCGACGGCCTCATCCTCGCTACCGGGGCGCGCGAACGGTTCTTGCCTTTCCCCGGCTGGACGCTACCGAACGTCTTCGGTGCCGGAGGACTGCAGGCGCTGATAAAGACCGGCCTGCCCGTCGCCGGAAAGAAGATCCTCATTGCCGGGACTGGGCCGCTGCTTTTCGCGGTCGCCTCCTATGCGCGCAAATGTGGCGCCACTGTGATCGGTATCTGCGAACAAGCGGGCAGCGCGAATTTGACTCGCTTCGCCGCAGCAACTGTGTTGCTTCCTCGAAAAATGGCGGAAGCGTCGAAACTTCTCTGGGACCTGCGCGGCATCCCGCATTGGACCAACTGCTGGCCCCTCGCAGCCATCGGCAAAGAGCACCTCGATCGCGTTCGCATCATGCACAATGGCCGCTTGCGCGAACTCGAATGCGACTATCTCGCCTGCGGATTTCACCTCGTTCCGAACCTCGAGCTCGCGCAGTATCTCCGATGCAAAATCGCAAACGGCTGCGTTGCGGTCGACGACTTTCAGCGCACATCCGCAGCAAATATCTACTGCGCCGGAGAACCCACCGGAATCGGTGGACTCGAAATGTCTCTTGCCGAAGGCCAAATTGCGGGTTACTCAGCAGCACGAAACGAGTCGGCCGCCCGCACATTCTTTGGCCTTCGTGCACGCTATGCCCGGTTCGCGCGCGCTCTCGACTCCGCCTTCCGTCTGCGTCCGGAGCTAAAATCGCTCGCCGAGCCTGAGACGCTTCTCTGCCGCTGCGAAGACGTGCGTTTCAGCCGTGCGCGGCAATTCGACTCCTGGCGAGCTGCAAAATTGCACACGCGATGCGGCATGGGTCCGTGTCAGGGACGCGTCTGCGGCTCTGCTGCCGAATTTCTCTTTGGCTGGGACGTCGACTCCGTTCGGCCGCCGATTTTTCCTGTTGCGTGTGCCAGCCTCGCGGAGATGTCGCCGCGTCGGGCACCAGCAGAAAATCCGACTAGCGGAGGATGCCAATGAAGTGGAAGGGCGTAATTCCCGCCATCACCACATGCTTCGACGAAAAGGACCAAGTCGATCACAGCTTCGTCGCAAATCACTCGCGATGGCTCATTGATAATGGATGCGCGGGCATTGTCGCGCTGGGATCGCTTGGCGAAGGCGCAACTTTGTCATTCGACGAAAAGCTCGCGGTGCTTCGCACTATCGTGAAGACCATCGAGGGCCGCGCGCCTGTCGTCGCCGCGATCTCTTCACTCACTACAGCCGAATCGGTGGCCTTGGCGAAAGCCGCCGCCGACATCGGCTGCGAGGCACTGATGATTCTGCCGCCATACGTCTACAAGGGTGACTGGCGCGAGATGAAAGCCCACGTCGCCATGGTCGTGAAGGCGACGCGCCTTTCGTGCATGCTGTACAACAATCCCATTTCCTACGGCACAGACTTCCTTCCCGGCCAAATCGAGGAACTCGCCGGTGAACTCGGCAATTTCCATGCGGTAAAGGAATCCAGCGCCGACGTTCGCCGTGTCACGGCCATTCGTGCGCTTGTCGGCGATCGCCTGGCCATCTTCGTCGGTGTCGACGACGCCATTGTCGAAGGCATCGGCGCCGGCGCAGTGGGCTGGATCGCCGGCCTCGCAAATGCCCTGCCCCGTGAATCCGTTGACGTTTTCAACTACGCCGTCGAAGGCAAATCGGCCCAGGCTTTCGAACTTTATCGCTGGTTTCTTCCACTTCTGCGCCTCGACACAGTTCCAAAATTCGTCCAACTCATCAAATTGGTCCAGGAAGAACTCGGAGTCGGCAGCGCTCGTGTTCGCGCCCCCAAACTTGAACTTGTCGGCGAAGAATTGGAAGCCACGCGGCGGCTGATTCGCGGCGCCATGCGCCATCGCCCGAAAGCCGCCAGCACCGAATTGCGGCAGTCAGCCAAGGAACACGCGAGGTAAACACATGGCAGCCACGGGCAGATCATTGATCGGTTTCCGCGAAGGCGCAGACGGCAAAACCACGTTTCGGGCGTTCAATCCGGCCACCGGCGAGCCTCTCGAACCCGAATTTCAAGCCGCCACCCCGGAAGAGATTGACCTCGCTGCTACACTCGCCGCCGAAGCTTTCGTCAGCTATCGCGAACTGCCCGGCGCCGAACGCGCCGAGTTCCTCAACCGCATCGCGGCGAACATCGAAGCTGCTGCCGAAGCCATCATCGAACGTGCGCATCTCGAAACCGCGCTGCCGAAGCCGCGCCTTCAAGCCGAAACGGCCCGCACGTGCAATCAACTTCGCCTTTTCGCTAAGGTCATCGAAGAAGGCTCCTGGGTTCAGGCGCGCATCGATCGTCCTGACCCGAACCGCAAGCCGCTGCCAAAACCGGGCATCCGCTCTCTGCTGCGCCCGCTCGGTCCCGTGGTCGTTTTCTCCGCGAGCAATTTCCCGCTCGCTTTTTCGGTCGCGGGTGGCGACACCGCATCGGCATTCGCCGCCGGCAATCCGGTGATCGTCAAGGCTCATTCCGCGCACCCGGGCACCAGCCAGATCGTTGGCGAAGCCATTCGTGGCAGCGTTCGCGCCTCCGGCCTGCACGAAGGCGTTTTCTCGCTGATTTTTGGCGCCGGAACCTCGGTCGGCGCCGCGCTCGTTCAGCATCCGCTGATCAAGGCAGGCGGCTTCACGGGCTCGACCGGTGCTGGACGCGCGCTGATGAATACGGCCTGCGCCCGCCCAGAGCCGATTCCTTTCTACGGCGAACTGGGAAGCACCAATCCTGTTTTTATCCTCCCCGGCGCCATGAAGGCGCGCGGCCAGGAGATTGCCACCGGCCTCTACGGCTCCTTCACCCTGGGTGCCGGCCAGTTTTGCACGAAGCCCGGGCTGATCTTTATTGGCAGCGGCGAATCATCTGCCGCCTTTCTGGGCGAGCTGAAGAACAACGTCGCCGACGCGCCGCAATTCGCGCTGCTCACCAAAGGCATTAGCTCCGACTACGATCACGAAGCCTCCAAACGCGAGGGACAGAAAGACCTCACTGTTGTCGCCGAAGGCGCGCCGCGTTCCGCAAATCCTTTCTCCGCGCGCGCCACCCTCTACCAGACCAGCATTTCCTCTTTCGTCTCGGACCGCGAACTCTCGGAAGAGCATTTCGGCCCCTCGACTCTGCTCATCAACTATGAGAGCAAGCAGCAGATTCTGCGGGCCGCGCGCAACCTTGAAGGTCACCTCACAGCCACCATTCACGGCACCGAAGATGACTTACGCGAATTCGCCGACCTCATCTCCATTCTCGAAAACAAGGTCGGCCGCATCATCTTCAATGGCTTTCCTACGGGCGTCGAAGTCTGCCATGCCATGGTTCACGGTGGCCCCTATCCCGCCAGCACTGACGGGCGCACGACTTCCGTCGGGACACAGGCGATCTTCCGTTTTGCGCGTCCCGTGTGCTTCCAGGATTTCCCGGACGCTGCCCTTCCCCGCGAGCTCCAGGACTCAAACCCGCTCGCCATTTGGCGAATGGTGGACGGCGAGTTGACTCAGAAGCCCTTGTGATAGAGTATCGCCCGCCGCCGCGTCGTCAGTGACGGCGTGCGCATCCAGCGGCATATCAACGTAGCGCCGAGCTCGATCGTGACTGCTGACCACAAAGGCTCCGGGGGTTTCAGCTCCGCCGCCGCAGCAAGAACCGCTGCGACCAAGAAATCGTCTCCCATTCCCCGCCAGTCACTGGCGGCGGCCGTTATCGAAAGGCTCCGCGAGAAAATCCTTAGCGGCGAGTTGCGCGAAGGCGAACAATTGCGTCAGGACGCGATTGCCGCCGAATTTCAAATCTCTCGCATCCCCGTGCGCGAAGCGCTCAGGCACCTAGCCGCCGAAGGCTTGATCACGATTGTCGCCAACCGTGGGGCCGTGGTTTCTGCGCTATCGCCGGAGGAAATCGCCGAACTTTTCGAAACTCGCGCTGTGCTCGAATGCTACATGTTGCGCCAGGCCATGCCGAACATCACCGAAGACGATTTGCGCCGCGCCGAAGAGATTCTCGGGCAGTTCGAGCAGTCGCTCGAGCACGACTCCGAGACGAGGTCTTGGGGCGAATGGAACTGGCAATTCCATTCCGCGCTCTATGCCCCGGCGCAGCGAGCGGTAATGCTCTCCTATCTCAAAACCGTCAATCACAATTGCGACCGCTACACGCGCCTGCATCTGGTTTTCACGCGCGACCAGAAACTCGCCGGCGAAGCGCATCGCAAACTTCTCGACGCTTGCCGCACACGCAACCCCGAAGTCGCCGTCGAAGCACTGTGGAAGCACATTATGGACGCCGGCCTATACCTCAAAGATTTCATCCAGCGCCACCGCGAACAACACGCATAGGCCGCGCCTGTCGCCCCGTTAGTAATAGCGACCCTGGCAAGGAAAAGTAGGCAGAAGCGTCTACTCCCTTTACGCATGATCGGGCACTCGCTCGCTCCCCCTGGCTGAAGCCTGGGGCTTCGACCGAAGGGCCCTAGGATTTGGAGGCGGACATGGCGCGCTGGGCGGTGGAGTAGACGATGGCGGCGATGCCGGCGAATTTAGTGAGCAGATCCGGGCGCTGCTGCACTACAAGGACGTCGGCGCCATGGAGGCGGGCGATTTCCACCGCTTCGTCGACGATGTTTTCGACGGACACAAGCGTCGTGGCGCCGAACGGGCACGCGCCGGGTTCCAACGACAAGTAATGATGATCGGGGCAAACGAAGCCCTGCTGCCGAAGGCCGTCACTGACGATAAGCTGCCGAACCAGGAAAAGATTGAGGGCCTGCAGCACGTCGCTCAGAGACGAAACCAAATCAACTCCTGTCTGGTGGTCGTTCAAGGCGGCGATGGTCTGGGATTCCTTCTTGGCCCTGTAATCCTTCAAGATGTCAGCGATCAGTTTTTTGCGGTCGCGCGTTTCCGAGCCGGGTGAGTTTTCGATGTGGCTGATGAGCAGTTCCCTGACCGGATCGCGCAGAAACTTCTCGAGCACGTCGGCGACCTCAAGCTCCGCCAGGATGACGAGGACGTCGTACGAATGCTGCAGAAGGAGTTGGTACGCCGTGTCGGCGGTGCGCTTCAGGTGCCATTCCAGATGCGTCAGGCGATGGCGTTGCGCGTGGCCGGGGTCCACTGAGCCAGTATAGTCTTTGGTAGCGAAATGGGATTCGATGCGCGCGACTTCCTCGAGTGCGCCAAGCCGGTCAATGAGGAAGCGGCTTTGTTCCTTTTCCGCTTCGATGAGGAGAACGGTTTCGTTGTCTTCCAGCGCGGCCTCGAGAGGCAGCACGTAGGGATCGGGGCCGATGGCTAGGGAGTTTGCAGTGGGAACAAAGAGTCTGGCGACGCTGTTGAGTTGGTCGCCCGAACGAAAAATGAGAAGCGACCGGAAATTGTGTCCTGGGAGGTCTTGCCGCAAAAAGGATTCGATCTCGGCCAAGTCGTGCTCGAGCGAGAATCTCTGTTCGCGCGAAAGCGAGGCAATGTAGTCTTTGCGCTCTTCCATCAGGCGCGGCTTCAGTTCATGGAAGGTGGCGAGAATGGATCCCTTCGGCCCCGCAGCCACTTCTTGAGGAGTGCGGTTGAGATACAGACTCACGACAGGATTCGCGTATTGTTCCTGCATGATTTGGCGGAGCCATTTGCGTGAGACAGGCGGCTGCTCGGCCAGAGCCAGGAGCAGCGTCTTGGGCCGGACTTCGCGGGCTTTGTAGCCCCAGCGTTTCTTTGCCTGCTCCTGCACGGATGCGACTTGCTGCGCGCGCTCCTGCTCTGTATATCCCGGCTCCATTCACCCCTCCGAAGAACAACTATGTGTTCGATGAATTTTCGGGAGAAGTGTCTCATGAAAAAGAGAGGCAAGGGCGGACATTCCGAGGTGAAGAGGGGCGCTTCGCTGGCTCGCGAAGGTGAGGTCGCTCAGCCGGACAGCGAGAAGGACCCGGGCACTAAGGTACCGGGCGCGAACGGCTCAGCGGTCGGAGGGAGTGGCCTTCCCCGCAAGAACCGGCGCGCTTTCGTTGGACGCCAAGGCTTCTTCGATTCCGGGAACCTTCCAGAGACGCAGCTTGCGGCTCAAGTTGTCAGCGTCCTCGGCATCGCCGCTCTTGCGATACGCGGTGACAAGGAGCTCCATCGAGAGAGGATTGGCGATGTCTTCTTCCAAATGGGAAATGGCCTCGGGGTACTGTTTCTGGTCAACCAGGAGCGCACCAGCGGCGCCATGATAGATGCGCTGCGTGTTGACGCTCGAGCGAGACGTCGCCATGCTTCGAAGCTCCGTTACGAGCTCACGCGCTCCTGCGATATTGTGGGCGGCCAGTCTCCGTTCGACGCGCACGCGCAGGACTTGGGCCCTTTCCTCATTCAGATCGAGCTGCGCCACCTTTCCTGACGCGGCAACAAGCAAGGCTGAAGCCTGATTGAGGTTTCTAGTGGCGGCTGATTCATTCGGCTCATACATGCCCATGATGCGGTAGGCGCGCGCTTCCCAGACCCACTGTTTCATGGCGTGCGCCTTGGACCCAGCGTCACGATAAGCGCGGTCCGCGCCCTTGTAGTCTTTTTCGCGGACGTAGGTCAACGCGTATTTCTGGAGGTATTCCGCTTTGACGCCGGCGCTGGGAGCCTGCTCAATCGCCTTCTCATATTCCTTGCGGGCGCGCTCTTCGTCGCCCATTAAGGAGTAGGTTTCGCCCAGCTCCTTTTGCGAAATGTAAAATGTCGGATCGACTTTGAGGGCCATGCGGTACTGTTCAAGAGCCTCGTCATACCGGCCGGCGAAACGCAGCATTTCGCCGTAGGAATCGTGCGGATTCGGCTGATCGGGGAGAAGCTCGACATACTTTGCCGTGGCTTCCAGCGCTTTATCGATATCGCCGAGGCGCGAATAGATGTAGCCAAGCTGATTGTGACAAGTGGCGTAGTTGGGGTCCTCGGCGAGCGCGCGCAGCGTCAGCTTTTCTGACATTTGATATTGGTCTTGTCTGTAGAGCCAGTAGCCGGCCATGAAATTCAGGCGCTTGTCGTGAGGATACATCGCCAACATGTCGTTCATGGCGGCGATGCCTTCGAGGTAGCGGTTCTCGTGAACGTCCGCCATCCACCGGATCAGCAATTTCTCTCCCGGCGTGACAGATTTCGCCAGGGCTTTGGCTTTTCCGCGGTCGCGAGCCTCTTCGGCGGGATCGGCTGTGGTGAAGCAGATCCAGACGTAGGCTTGGGCGAAGTTGGGGTCCAGGTGAGTGGCTTCATTCCAATCGGCCAAGGCGAGATTCCAGCGGTGGTTCTCGAAATGAACCATGCCGCCGTCGAAAAGCTCAGCGGCCTCCGCAGACGATGTTGTGACGGGCAACTTCTGGGCAGCGGCATCGTCGCGGGCGTCGGCCGGGGGCGCTAGTGCGGCGGCGAAAGCGAAGGCGGCCAGAAACACTCCGATCGGAAAGCGCAGGAGCTTCGTTGTCATCTTCCTTCCTCCTGACGTCGCTAAGCAGCTGGCCAGCTCATCGAGGAGCTCTGCGTTCGGCAAGGCTATTCGTTGCCGTGCCCGCCGGCCATTCAATATCGGCCCATTAGCGACAGACCGAGACTCGTTTCAGCATAGTCGGGGATCGATCGGTTCGTGTACTGGCCAAACGTACAGGTGTGCGTTGTTTGGAAGCGGGTCGCTTGCGCGACGGTGCTCTAGTCGCGTTGGGCACACTTCGGATGGCTAGCGCTTGTGCGGGACGGGATCGTTTCCGATACTACGGCTAGCCCTCGGAAGACTATCGGAAGGGAGCTACGCTATGAAAGTCCGGCCAACGCGATTGTACGGATTCATACTGGGGACGACATTGTTGCTGGCTGCGGCGCTCCCTCTTCCGGGCTCAGGAAAAAAGTGGGCGGTGGTTGCAACTGGAGCCAGCAAACTGCAGGACATTTCCCTCGCGGACCTGGCAAAGCTTTGTAAAGGCGAGAAGCAATCGTGGCCGGATGGCAAGAGTTTTACGGTGGTTATGCCGGACCCGGAGTCGCCAGAAATGCGTAGCGTGGTGGTGAAGCTCTTTGGCGTGTCCTCGACAGAAATCAAAGCGCTGGTGAATAAACTGAACGCGTCGCACACTTTTATCAGAGTCGTCGAGAATGACGAAGAGGTTATGCGGGTGGTGGGGGCCACTCCGGGAGCGATTGGGTTTGTTGACGTATACGCTATCAATGGCTCCGTGAAGGTGCTGCGCGTCGACGGACGGTTGCCATTCGACTCGGGATACGGCCTGAACTGAAGAAGACAGTTCGAGAAGCAGTTTCGAGGCAGACTGGCCTTTCTATCCTTAAAGAAGAGGCCCCGCTGGCCGGTATGACGGTGTCTCCGCAGTGGTCATTTTGAAGCGCAGTCGATCGATTTGCACTTCCCCCGGGGCGATAGACCACAAGAAGGCGTGGCGCGAGGCAACGTAATCATCTAAAATTTCAGGGCTTCGATTGATCTGCTCCGGGGTGGTGCAATTGGTAGCACTCCAGACTTTGGATCTGGCTATCCTGGTTCGAGTCCAGGCCCCGGAGCCAGTTCCAGCCGACGATCCAACGCGCTGAAAACAGGCGCGTTCGTCTGCTTTGCGACTAATCCTGGGTTTTCGATGACAGAGGCCTCGGGACGAGCTGCGGCCGCCGGGTTTTCAAATGCTCTGCACTTTGGCGCAGCAGTTTCTCAAATTCAGCATCGCGGTCTGGCTTTGTCACCACGGCAAATTTTGCTTTTCCAGCCATCACCCCTCCCGCCTTCGCGTCCCCACCGTGTGCAAACCGACGCGAAGAACCACATTGCGCGCGAGCGTAGCCCCTTCAAAAGTAGGTGTCAAGCGCTAAGAAGGCGATTTGGGGGGCTTCCGCCGTGACTTCGCTTCGGTTTTGGATGATTTTCTGAAACGGTGTTCAGGAAATTAGCCACAGATCACGGGAAAGAGCGAAATACCATTCGGATCTCTCTGCACTCTGTGGCTGTATGGCTAAATCGGATCAGAACGTGTCTAGCCCCAGCTCGAGCCGGGATACAAGGCAGCTAGGGACAACCGGAAGATATAGGCGAACATTTTGTCGTACAGGACCCAGGCAAGCAGCAATCCAATCATCCCCATGCCCTGATTGTGAGTCCAATCGAGGAAGCGAAGTGCCATATTTTCGTTCATCAGCAAAGTGATGCCGGTGTTCCCGTCGAGCGGAGGGGCGGGCAAAAGGTTGAACGTGCCGAGAACGAGGTTGAGCACGAAGAGGATGCTCAGGAAAGTGGCAGCGAAGCCGGCTACTCCGGGATCGACCGCTTCGGTAACGTGCGTAAAATTCGCCGACTCTGGAGCATGGAAGAAATGAAGAGCGATGCCAACGCGTATTGCAACGGCAGCGATGATGACCAGGCAAAAATTCGCGGCCGGTCCAGCTAAGGCCATCCACGCCGCGCGACGCGGATAGCGCCGCTGCCAATTCGGATCGTAGGGAGCATTGGCCCAGCCAATCATCCAGTGGGCATAGAAATAGGTGAGGATGGGAACAACGACCATGCCAAAGGGCGAGCGGCGGATGTGCGGGATCGGGTTGAGGCTCACCTGGCCGCCATGAAACGCGGTGGGATCTCCGCCGATCTTGGCCGCGAGTGCGTGAGCCCCTTCGTGACACGTGGTGGAAAAGAGAAAGACGATGTACCAGATCAAGCCGAGAATGAGGAATTGAGGGTCCATCGAGCCGGCCTAGACTAAATTGGATTTGGCGTGCCGGGCAAACATAAATTTGAGGGCTCGGGCTGAACTTGCTCGATAAGGTCCGAGCAAATCCGCCGGCCGACAATCTGTGCATGCCGCGTTGGTTCAAAGCCACACACTGGTCATTGCTAGGAACAGCACATACCTGCGTTCGAGGAGGCGCCAGGCTCCCCAAGTCCTTCACCGTGAACCATTGGCGTGAGAGTCTCTTTTGGCATCACTTCTGCATCTTCAGGTTTGAAGGAGAGGCGCATGGTTCTTACGCCCGACCATCCGAACAGCTATCGCGTGGAAGTTTCAGGTTGGGACGCTTCGGAAAATTTCTTCGTCGAGAAAACGATGTTGAATTGGGGCCGCGACGAAAAGAAGGAAATCCAGTTGCGATCGTCTCTTCGCGAAGGTTCGGTGGTGTTCGTGCGCCTTCTGCAGCCGCTCGCCAGCGGCAACAACTTTCCAGTCGCCTATCAGGCATTGCGAATCGGTCCGCGGAACGCTGAGGGACACTCCCGCATCCATCTCTTACAATTGCGGCCGCGTCCTTCCTACAGGCAAAGCCCCGAAGCGCTGGCCGAGAATTCGCGGCTTGCTTGATCCCTGCGATGTCGCGCCCGGGAGCGGGGCTCGGGCATGAGAGCGTAGCGCTTGCGCGGGCTAGATGCAGTTTTGAAACTCACAGTGCCAACTCGGAACGCTGCGCACTGCGTCAGTAAGGTTCCGCGCGCCCTGTTGATGCAGCCGAACTCCAAACCAAGCGTTTTCCCGTTCACGCTGGTGTGAAGAATTTACGCCACTTACACGCGATGCCGGAATATAGCGCCGGAAGCCAGACATCCGGCACAGTGGCCAATGCGGTGGCCAATTCTGGCACGTGCCGTGCCTCAGATGGCTCAAATGGCTACGATCACCGAAAAACTGCCAGAAAAAGCAACGGCACAGGCAACGCGAAAGAACCTTTCCATTTGCGTTCTGGACGACGACGCCGACCATGTGGAGGTAACGGTCAACCAGCTGGAACGCAAGGGGTTTGTCGCGGTGGGAACGACGAATCCGCAGGAAGCGCTGCAGAAGGTTCGCCTTGGCGGATGCCGGGTGGTGCTCGCCGATTTTCGAATGCCGGGCATGGACGGCCTCCTGTTCCTGGAGAAGACGCTGCAGTTCGATCCCGGCATGTACGTGATCCTGATGACGGGCTATTACTCCGTTGATTCCGCCATCGATGCGGTGAAGCGCGGCGCATACGACTATATCTGCAAGCCCATAGACTTTCCGCGCCTGGAACGTACTCTGGATGAGCTCGCCGAGCTTTTCTCGCAGCGCAGCGAGATTCGCGGTCTCGAAGAGAAGCTATTTCAGAACTTGCACTTCCATGGAATCGTCGGCAAAAGCCCGGCCATGCTGGAAGTTTTTGAACTGGCGAAGAAGGTTGCGCGCCACTACTCGAACGTGCTGATTACCGGCCCCACCGGCTCAGGAAAAGAGCTTGTTGCCCGCGCCTTGCATCAGCTGAGCCCCGTCGTGCAGGAGCGGTTCGCGGTTTGCAACTGCTCGGCGCTGGTGGATACGCTGCTCGAAAGCCAATTATTCGGCCATGTCCGCGGTTCTTTTACCGGGGCCACGGACACACGCCCCGGCCTGTTTGAGTACGCGAATAACGGCACCGTCTTCCTGGACGAAATTGGCGAAACCTCCCTGCAAATGCAGGCCAAGCTGCTACGCGTGATTCAAAACCGCGAGATTCAGCGCGTCGGGTCGCCCGAGGTCAAGAAGGTTGACGTGCGGCTAATCGCCGCCACCAACCGCGACCTCCGCGCCGAAGTCCTTGCCGGGCGCTTCCGAGAAGACCTTTTTTACCGCCTGAGCAGCATTGAAATTCGCGTCCCCGGTCTCTCGGAGCGGCCGGAAGACCTCCCAGTCCTCGTGCAGCATTTTCTAAAAAAGTACGGCCAGGCCTATGGGAAATCCTTTCAGGGACTTTCGCGGCGCGCGCAAATCGTTCTTCTGCAGCACGATTGGCCCGGGAATGTGCGCGAGCTTGAAAACGTGATCTCCAGCGCTGCCATCACTGCGAACGCCGACTTCATCGATGTGACGGACTTGCCGGCGCACCTCCAGAAACCTCACCGGCGGACCAGCGCCGTGGAGGAAAACTGGCGGCCGCTGCCGCTTGACGAAGTCCGCAGCATGCACATCCAGCGCGTTCTGGACATGTGCGAGGGCAACCGCGTGCGCGCAGCCCAGGTGCTGGGCATCGGACGCACCAGCCTCTACCGTTTTCTAAAGCGCAGCGGCAAACCCGACGCGGCCGTTGCGAAAGGCGCTGCATAGCACGCGGCTAAGCCACCACCCGGCACAGGCAGCGCCGGCCGAGAGACATTCTTGGACGGAACTCGTAAGAAATCCAGTTTACCTCTCTTCTCCACCTCTCCCACCGTTACGAGCATCGCAACGCGGCGGGCATGCCTCAACTTGTGGCTGAGCGCGTGTTTCCGCAGACCCGATTTGACTTCTGGGTCGTGCAGCCAACCGGCGCGGAGGAGGAATCTCTACATGAGGAACAAACAGAGGGTGCGCCGTTTCGCCAACACACACAGTTCCATTCCGCAACATCGCCGGCGATGGCCGTCAGCGACAAATCCCCTGTTTCCTTTCGCCTAGTCGATCCGGGGACTGGTCTTGCAGGTGCAATTCTCTCGAGGATGTCGCCTATGCCTATCGAAGCAGCCCCACATGACTTATCGAATGCCTTCCGTCCTCACGACGACCGCCGCCGGGAGCCGCGTTTCGACCATGAGTTTTCAATTGAAGTCTCGGGGTTCGATCACGCCGGGCGATTTTTCACAGAGCGTACGTGGACTCTGGACGCCAGCCCCTGCGGATGCCGTTTCACCGCGCGGTGTGCGGTAGAGCGGGGCTCTGTAATAGCTATTCGGCTTTTGGATGTTCCTGCAACTTCGGTTATAGACCGCGCAACCGTCCTCTTTCAGGTTGCGCACGTGGAACAGGCTTCGCGCGGCTGGACCGTCGGCGTATGGAGATTGCAATCCAGCAAGGCCTGGACCGCGAAGTTCGACGCGGCCAGTCGTCCTTCAGACACAAATTCTTGATCCCCTGCACCACCCCACGGCGCGTGGCTCGACCGAGCGGGCCACGCGCTGACCCCGCTTCAAGCCGCGGCTGGGCATGAACGCACCGCGAACGATCGCCTATTGCCCGCTGGTGGTGAATGCCGCGTTGCGCACCAAGCCGCCGGGAAGCGACACGGTGGAATCCATGCGCACGACCATCCCGGTGTCGGCCGGAAGTTCAACATCTTTGCCCTTCCGCGCAACGACGTAAGCGCCGCCACCCACGAGCCCAATCACCGTTCCGCGAATCACGTGACTGAAAATCAGGCCGACCACAGAACCGCCGCTACCACCGATAGCCACGTCCTCGACGTCGCTCTTGATGTCGTGCTTCTCTTCAATGACGACGCCTTCCACCGTCTTCACGTCCTTGCGCTTCTTGCCGGATTCCGTCGAGCCGTTGTAGATGCCGAGAATGCTCATACGCGCTGGGAAGATCCGGCTCTCCACCTCTACGGAATTGAAATTCAGATTCATCGCTGCGCCGCCGCGAAACATGGCAAAAAACTTGGGCCGTTCGACGCTGCGAATCGTGCCGTGAATCTTTGAACCCGCAGGCAGGACAAGCTGATTGCCAGCAAAGACGGGCTCGTCAACCACGGCGGTAAAGGGGTCGCCATCGTGCGCCACGCTCGTGCTCAGGCCCGTCACGAGCTTGAGCCGGATTTGCGTTCCGGGTATCACGTCTGTCGTTTGCGCGCACATCACTGGCGCGCAAGCGAAAACCACTGCCACTAAGCTACCGACTGCCAACCAGCGTCTCATCGATTCTTTTTCTCCTTGTCCTGATCGGTTGCCGCGAGCTAGGCCGGCGAGAACTTTGGGCTCAAGCCTGCCGAAAGCAACTGAAAGTTGAGTTCCTGCGCCGCCATATTTTTCCTGATCGAGCCTGCGCTCTACAGCAGAGGATCGAGGGCTCTGCGTGAATCAAGCGTGAAAGGACCTTCAAAGAACGTTTCAGTTTTTTGATGATTACCGGATGAGGGCTGGGAAACTCAAGCGACACCCGGACATCCCCGTTTCGTGGGGCTCCGCTGGCGCGCGGAGGGTGCATAGGCGCACCCAGGCGATAAGATACCCCACTGGGGCCTTCGGGTGCAGCGAATTTCGGACCACTTTCCTAACAGGAACTCCGGTGGACGCCGCTCGTCAGCTGGTTTTTCAGCTTTTCGACCGGATGCGAAGCGTTTCCCGCTGCCTATCAGAGAGAAACGGTGTCCGGAGAGTGTTTCGTATCAATCAATAGCCAGTTCGCGCGTTTGAGCTCGGGCACAGGTACTAAGGTGACGGCAAATGTTAACTTGAGAAAATGAAGGAACGCGGTGGTTCACTTCTGCGGGCCGCTGGCCTGACCCTCCTGCCTGCGGTCCTGCTTTTTCTCATTCTCGCTTTGGCGCGCTTTGGACCTACGGGGCCGGCCACAGTATGGCCCATCGTGTTGTATACGCCGGTGGCGATGTGGATCGAAACTCGCGCTATCCGGCTGCTGCTGAACATGCTTCGCAATGCCCGTGATCCAGCGCTCTGGGCTATTCTTCCGCTGGGACTGATTTCTCTATCGGTTTATGCTCTGCACGGATTCGTTTTCATCCTCGGCCTTCCGAACCTCGTTAAGTACTTCGTGTAAACGCACGTCTCTCGCACCGGCGCGGAGCCGACTAGAGATCCCTTCGGAGCTTGAAATTACTGGCGGGCTACTGAGGTTTCCCGGTCTGAGTGCCGCCGCTCGCAGTGCTTCGCTGCGCGATCGCACTGCACGCGGCCCGCATGGCGAAGTCTGCGGAACGGGATTCTTCTGACGCGATCGTTTCGCCGCTCCTCGACAGAACAACCACTTTATTCACTTTCACCAAACCGCCTAGCCCGCTGACGCCTTTCTTGCTGCTTCCCTTATCAAAGAGCACGGCGTAGTCGGCGTCCGCTTTATCCTGTGTGACGGTTACGGAAGCGCAATCCGAGGTAAAGCTCTGATAGATGTCCGGCATTTCCGGATTGTATCCGGCATAGAGCGGTTGCTGGCCGGGTGGTGGATTGCTGAAGCCACCTGTTTCGGTCCACGATTGTGTGTCGCTGATATAGACGCGGGGCTTGCGCGGCCCCTTGTCGTCCGGCACAGCATTGCTGGCGGCAGCGCTCGCAGCATGCTCCTGAACTGAGGTCTGGGGCGTAGGCGATGCGGGAGTTTGTGGAGGCGCCTGATTCCCACCCTTCATCACAATGATCGGCGCTAATTTGGGCTGCGCGTTCGGGTCGACGACGACCTCATAGCGCGTCACGTAGCCGACTTTTCCGCTCGACGTGCGAATTTTTACCGTGTAGCCCAGCGGGTCCGACAGCACCGTCACGATCTCATTGCAGTTCGCTTTGTCGACAATCTGCAACGGCAAACCTTGCTCCGCGTCCGCCGTTACGTTCACCCAATCACCGCCCTGGCATTTGATCCGAGCGGCCACCGGCCCGGAACTCGTCTGCTGAGCGAAGGCGCGGCCCCCGCATGCGATCGTTGCGACGCAAACCAGCGCCGCGAAATATCCAGTCTTGATAAGGTTCATTCGCATGGGAACCCGCCTCTGCTGAAAGTCTACCGCCTGGGTCTACGAGGTCAGCGACGGTGAATTGATGCTGTGCCGTACGCGGCAACCGCTCCACCGATCACCAATCAACGATCGCAACTCACCATTCGCTGCTCAACAATCAGGGCCGGTATGCTAGACTCGCGAAGCGGTCTCGGAAGAAGGAGATTTTTCTTCGCGACCGCAATCGGTGGAACTTCGGGCTCTGTGCAACGATTCCCCGCGAACCCCGCCAGGCCCGGAAGGGAGCAACGGTAACGGGTCAGCTTCGTGTGCCGCGGAGTACCCGAAGTTCCATGCCCTTACTGGATGAGTTGGGATGAGCGCGACCGCGGAGACTTACAAGCCGATGGTGAAGCCGAGCCTTCGCTCGGCAGTTCCGACGTTCCTCGTGCCGGACGTTGCGAAGACAGCTCGATGGTATGAAGCGAATCTGGGGTTCACATTCAGCCCGCATCCAAAGAGCGAGCCCTACGTCTACGCAAGTTTGCGGCGAGAGGGCGCAGAGGTAATGCTCCTGAGCATGGAAGGCTACAAGAAAGAGGAAATTTCACGGACTGGCGGAAACTGGGACGCCTATATCCGCATGGAGGGCGTTCGGGAATTCTATGAAGAGGTTCGGCAGCGGGTTCCCGTGCGGATGGAGTTGGTAAGACAGCCGTACGGCGACTGGGAATTTGAAGTGTCCGACCCGAACGGCTACGTGCTCGTCTTCGGCGGCGACGGGGAGACGGGTTAGGCGCTCGACACAAGTCACGGCCTTCTATGACCTACAAAGTTATCGCCCGCAAATACCGTCCACAGAACTTTCGCGAAATTGTCGGACAGGAACACGTCACTCGAACTCTCGCAAATGCGATCGAAAGCGGTCGCGTTGCGCATGCCTACATCTTCTCCGGGGTGCGCGGCGTGGGGAAAACGACGATCGCGCGCATCCTGGCGAAGGCGTTGAATTGCGCGAAAGGTCCGACGGCCGACCCCGACAATACGTGCGATTCCTGCCGTGAGATTTCCGCTGGCACTTCGCTCGACGTGCTCGAAATTGACGCGGCCTCCAATCGCGGCATCGACCAGATTCGCGAACTGCGCGAGATGGTTCGCTACGCACCCGCGGCGGCGCGCTACAAAGTGGTCATCCTTGACGAGGCGCACCAGCTCACCGACGAAGCCTCCAACGCACTACTAAAGACGCTGGAGGAACCGCCCGAGCGCGTGCTTTTTATTCTGGCCACCACGCGCTCCGAGGATCTCGTCGATACCATAAAGTCGCGCGCGCAGCTTTTTCAGTTCCGCTCGCTCAGTTTCAAAGAGATTGCGGGACAGATCGAACAGATCGCCAAAGCCGAAAATCTCAAGATTGAGCCCGGCGCCGTTGCGGTTCTGGCGCGCGCCGCGGAAGGCAGCTTGCGCGACGGCCTTTCGCTGCTCGAACAAGCCATCGCTTATAGCGGCGACGAAATCACTGACGTGCAGGTCCGCGAACTTTTTGGCGTCGTGGCTGAAAGCGTTCTCGACGATCTCGTCGAAGCCATCCAAAAACAGTCCGCCGAGCGCGCCCTGGGGCTCGTCCATCGCCTGATCGTCGACGGCCAAAACCTCCGGCATTTCTGCCGTGAGGCGATTCGGCATTTCCGCAACTTGCTGGTGACGCGCGTTTGCGGTGCGGATTCGGACCTGATCGCCGCGCCAGAGGGCGAACGCCCGCGCCTGGCGCAACAGGCCGCCAAGTTCGGCGAAGAGGACCTGACTCGCTACTTCAACATTCTGGTCGCTGCCGACAATGACCTTCGCCACAATCCCGATCAGCGCCTACATCTTGAGCTTGCATTGCTGAAACTGGTGAATGCGCAGCGCCTCGCGCCCTTGGAAACGATCCTGGGCGACCTGCACGGCGGTGGGCGGCCACCGCTACCCTCCCAGCCTGAGGCTCCGGGCGCGTCACAACGCACCATGTTGGCAGCCGCGGGCTCGGCCGTCAGCAAGGTAACAGCGGCCTCCGTAACGGCGGTACCAAGCGCATCCGCTACCGCCGCTGCAATGGCAGCACCGTCACCCGTACGCTCGGGCTCGGCCTCGACAACCGCTACGGCCGTTGCTCCTGCGCCGGAGCCCGTGCCGCCGGATGCGAAGCGCGGCGAAACGTCGGAATCGAATCTCGCACCTCCGCGTGCGCAAACCCCGGTCCCCGCTTCCCCTCCCCGAGTCGTCGCGCGCGCTGCCGAAGATCCCCAGAACGGACTCGCTTCCGCTCAAGTGGACGCCATCAAAGCCGCCCTTCAGGGACAGAAATTTCTCTGGTCGATGGTAGAGCACGCTACGCGCTGGGAAATCGAGAGTGGTGAATTGCGGATATTCTTTCCGACCGAGAGCCGTACGCTCGCGGAAATGTTGCAGGCTCGCGATCCGATGGAACGTTTGCGCACAGTGCTCAACCAAGTCGTGGGGCAGCCGTTGCGCGTCTGTGTTAAACTTGATTCGAGCCGAGGGACAAACAATCTGGGTCCTGAGTTGCGCGCTCGGTTCGAGGAAGATCCTATCGTTAGGGCGATGCTGGAACGATTCGGCGGCCAGATTTCCAAGGTCAAGCGCCCAGGCGAGGAATAACGCATGGAAGTAAAAGCGCTGCAGCAGATGCTTTCTCAGTTCCGGTCGGTACAGGAAAAGCTCGAAAAGCAGATCGACGGAATTGTTGTGGAAGCCAGTGCAGGCGGCGGTATGGTTACCGTAAAGATGAATGGGCAGAAGCAACTGCTCGAAGTGCGCATTGAGAAGGAAATCTTCAAAAACAAAGACCAGGAAATGCTACAAGAACTAGTTCGCGCCGCGGTCAACGAAGCCACGCGCCGCGTGGACGAGGAACTTTCCAAGCAAGTGAAGGACATTACCGGCGGCCTGCCCAGCGTGATGGGCATGAAGATCCCCGGCCTCTTCTGAGATGGTTGTCTGCGGCTTTGCCGGTCCTCCTCTCCATTGCTTTTTCCGGTAACGATCTCAAATGGGATGCCTTTTCGCCTCTTCTGCTTTTTGCGAATCCGCTGATACCGTGTTACGGTCAGAATCGTCATGCCTGATTTCGCGCCATCCATCACGCGTCTTATCGACGAACTGAAACACCTGCCCGGGATCGGGCAGAAGAGTGCCCAACGCCTTGCTTTTTATTTGCTTCGCGCCGACCGCGGTCAAGCGCTTGCTCTGGCCGACGCGATCCGCGACGCCAGAGAGAAAATCCGTGAATGCTCCATCTGCAACAACATTACCGACACGGACCCATGCCTTTTCTGCGCGAGCTCGATTCGCGATAAGCGGCTGATTTGCGTTGTGGAAGACGCCACTAATATTCAGGCAGTGGAAAAGACGCGGCAGTTCAGTGGGCTCTATCACGTACTCGGCGGAGCGCTATCTCCATTGCAAGGCATAGGCCCGGATCAACTCAAAATCAAGAGCCTCATCGAACGGCTCAAGAGCGGCGCCGCGGAAGAGATCATCATCGCCACGAATCCCACCGCCGAAGGCGAGGCCACAGCCGTCTATTTATCGAAGCTCATCAAGCCGCTTGGAGTTCGCGTCACGCGCATCGCCATGGGCATTCCGGTCGGTTCGGATTTGGAATACGCTGACGAAGTGACCATGCTGAAGGCGATGGAAGGACGCCGCGATCTGTAATTCGGGGCCGAGCGAATTCCTTCTTTTCTAACGAGTCGCCACGAGACACTTCTTCGGCTAGTTCTGATTCATCTTGTCGCGGAGATCGAGGCCGAACACCGGATGATCCTTGGTACCTTCAATTTTGATAGGGACGCTCGTGCCACCATTTTTCCCTCTGAAAAAAGGATCCACGGCCTTCAAGAAAAATGACTTCGCGCCAGTCGTCGTCTGCGACAACTTCGCCTGAAGCAGCAAGTGCCCGCGAAAATCCAGATCGCCGCCGTCTAGGCCGTACGTTCCGCTCAGGTCAATGGCAGCACCTGGAACGCCGAAGCTCAATTGCTGAAACGTCACCAACCCTTTCATGACGGCAAACTTCCCTTTCAATTCAGAGACCACATCTCCATCGGGCTGCTCGTCCGGCTTTCCCTGTCCTTTCAGGCTCAGCGTCTCAAGACGCTGTTCCGTCGTGGGACTCGTGAAGCGCGCGTCGTCCATCGCGAACTGTCCCGTCAAGTGAAGCTTTTCGATGAGGTCTTCGTTGCCTTCGGGAATTTCGATCTCCGTGTTTAGCTTGGCTGCGCCAGTCATCAAAGAGGTGTCGGAATCGACGGCGAGCAAGAGCAAGTCCTCCACACGCGCGCGGCTCGAGACGGCATTGAGCTGAATAGTCCGGCCCTTCAAGGGAGTTTTGTCCACCACTTCGCCCTTGACATCGAGCGTCGTGTGAAGAAAGCGCGCCACGACACTGTTCAAAATGACGTTGCCGTTTGTGCCGTCAACCAGAGCCGCAAAATCCGTGTGCAGCGGAACAGAATGATGCGTAGTGCGCAGGCCAAAGTTCGGAACGTCTGTTTCGCCTTCCACGGTCAAGTAATTCAGCGGCCCGCGGAAACTTCCGGTCGACGACAGGATTCCCCGGATGCCCTTGAGCGACGCCAAATCGGCGTTTTCGAACTTGTACGTTCCGTTCACGGGAGTGATGCTGGGATCGTCGGCGTTCCAGGGACCAAACGCGCCGGTCGAATCGATTTCTCCCTTCGGTACCGGATTCGTCAAGATGGCGTGAAACTCCGCTGGACGGTCTAGGCTCACGTCACGCAGGTCGAGGTGATGCATTACGAAGGGCTGCGGCCTCTTGTTCGTGTCGCGAGGCAAAACCACCAGTAGGGCGTCGTCGGCATGAACGTCTCCGATCGTTACGGCATATTTAGAGGAGAGATCTTCGTCAGTTTTCGGAAACTCAAAATGCTGGCCGGGCTCGTGCGGCGGGATACGAATCTGCACTCCGTCGAGCTGTACGCTATGCACTCGCGGGTGCGAACGCAACATACTGAAAAAGCTGGCGTCGAATGTTGCGCGGCTGACCTGAATCAGAGGAGGGACGTCGGTCCGGCCTTCGTGACGCAAGACTAGCCCGTCCAGAGTCACATGCACGCGTGGAAAGACGGAAACTTCGAAACTCCGAATTTCGACTGTGCTTTTGAAGTGATCGCGGAAGTAAGCTTCCGTGTGGTCGTGAACTGCCGCACGGAGCCTCGGGCCGAGTGCGTAAACGGCGACCACCAGCCCCATCACCCCGGCAACCGCGGCAATCAGAACTCCGAGCAACAACCTTCGCGCGGTGGACGTTTTTCCCATGGATTCTAGTCACAACAAACTGCCCAACTAAAAGATAAAAGAATTCATCGACCCTGGCCATACCGCGAAAACCTTAAGCGCCGACGGAAATACTCCTTCCCTGACGCTCGTCCGGCGCCTTGAGTCGTAGGCTTGGTGGAGCTTGGCTTCTTTGGTAGGCTTCCGCCGAAAACGTGCTTATGGAGGTGAGTCTTGCGTAGACGCGAATTTCTCGGCGCCGCGGTGGGGGCCGCCGTCTTCCAGTCCGAATTCTTCGCTGCCACTGAACCTCTCGCCGCGCCGCGATTGGCAGCCAGTCATGTTGTGGCCCCCAATGCTTCCAGTCACGCCGATCCGGAGCCGAAGCTGCCGCCTCTGGCCGTGGGCCTCATGATTCAACCGGCCAGCGGCGCCGAAGCTGCCATCGCCCACGTGAAAGAATTGGGCCTGTCGAACTGTTTTCTTTCGCTCGACGGCTACATCGGCCATTTCACGCCGCTGCTCGCGCAACAACTGAACTCCATCCTGCAAAAATATTCGATCGTTGCAACCAGCGCTGAAGTGGTTGGTCCCGGCCGCCTAATTTGGGATTTCCTCGACGGGCCGTCCACGATTGGTCTGGTGCCGCGCGAGACTCGCGCCGCGCGCATCAACGCGCTGAAGCAAACCTCGGACTTCGCGAAAATGCTCGGCATTGCGCGCGTGCAGACGCATTGCGGCTTCATCCCCGAAAACCCGCGCGATCCGCTTTACGATGAAGCGGTGCACGCCATCCGCGAGGTGGCACAGTATTGCGCGTCCAACGGCCAGGATTTTCTGATGGAAACCGGCCAGGAAACCCCAACCACGTTGATTCGCGCACTGAAGGACGTAAACCAGCCGAACCTGGGCATCGGGTTCGACACGGCGAATCTTATTCTGTACGGGAAGGCGAATCCAGCGGACGCTGCCGATATCATCGGGCCGCACGTGAAAAGCGTCCACGCCAAGGATGGCTTGTTCCCGACGGATCCGATGAAGCTCGGCGATGAAGTTTTGATCGGGACGGGCCGCGTGGACTTTGCGCAGGTGTTTTCGAAGCTCCGCAATTTCGGCTATACCGGCGCAATCACAATCGAACGCGAAATTTCGGGTCCGCAACAAATCGAAGACGTGAAGAAGGAAAAGATCTACCTCGAAGCAGTCATCTCCCAAATCCAATCGTCGCACACATGACGTTTGCTTCTGCGGTTCGCTCTGCGCTTTTCTTCTCGTCGTATCTGCGGTTGACCGTAGTTTTGTTTATTTGCAGTTCGGAAGCCGAAACGCCCCGATCTTCGTCCGATAGCCGGCATCGCCAGCCTTCAGATAATCGCCCACATACCAGAAGGTGCAATCGTCACTGGGATCCATCGTTGTCGTCGTGTAGTCCTCCCACCGCAACGTGTTCGTCTGCGATCCGCTTCCGTCTGCCAGCACCGTCTCATGCAGCGTCAGGACTCCCCTGGGATCCCTCGCTTGCCGCGCCGCAAAGCGCTGGCCAGCATAATTCGGTGTTCCGCCGAACGAGTAACCCATGCCGATGTTGCCTTTTTTGTCTATGTCGATGCTGGGCATGAACCTGAAGGATCCACGCGGCGCGTATGTTCCCTGTTGATACAGAACTGGATTCCGCTGTCTGTCCAGCCGGAATTCGTACCAGCGCACGCCACCGCCGCCAGCCTGCGTGTAGATGGAATGCGCCGCCACGATCGATTCGCGCTTGCCAATCCGTCTGTAAACGAGCCGCTGCACCAGTTTGTCGCCCTGCACGTCGAGGCGGCGATCCGTCTCGGGCTGCGGGACGCAACTTGTCAACTGGCCGTTGCACAGGTAGTGATAGGGCGCTACCGCGATCTTCACCGGCCCTTCGGCCTTGGTATTCGCAGGCGTCTTCCAGTCCACGTGAACTTTCCAGTAGAAGATGCCGTCGTCCTCGAAGATTTTCTTCAGTTGTGTTCCGCCCGCGGCCATCATGATGTTGGGCGCTCCCGCTGGCGGCAAACTCTGGCCGTCGATATCTGCGTTGTTGAGAAAATTCACGCCGTCCATCACGATGCACTGTTCGGTGGCAGGCTCGCCCGCGAGCATTTTCGTGCGATCGGCGACGCAAACGTGCTTTTGAATCACATCATCGCCCGTGCTTGTCGGCACATAGTAGCCGTCTGGCCAAACCGCCGGACGCGGGTAGTCGGGAAACAGGTCGCGCTCGAACGCATACCGGTAATACGAACCGAGCGGATCGGAGCTTGTGCTGACCGCATAGCACATCGCCCAGAATCCATCCTTTCGTTCCGCTGGGCGCTGCCCTCGCGGTGCCGGCGGCGGCTGAGGCGGGTTGGGCGGAACCGCACTCGCAGGCCCCGGCGCCGACGCCTGACCGGTTTTCGCGAGCTGCCCGGGAGGAGCCGTTTCGCCGGGGGTTAAATCCGTTCTGGCAGGATATTCCTCGGGTCCGATGCGCGAAAAAATGGGCATCACGATCAGCCAGCGTCCTGCAAGCTGGTCGTAACGCACCACCGCATCCCCATTATTTCGCGCCTCGCACGGCCCGCCGAATCCGGCAAACACTGACTTAGTGGCGACGGCACCGTACAGCACGGTTCCTGTCTTGTCGTACTTCTTGCCCTTCTTCGAATAGACGGCGAGCCGCGTATTCACGACCTGTAGGATGTGGTTAGGGCCCACAGCGAGGCTGTTGTCAGACGGATTCCGAAAACTGGTCGTTCCTTGCGGGCCTTCGAATCCAGCACCCAGTCCGTCGAAGCTGTCGATTAACGGCGCGGCTGGTTTGTTGCCGTCTGCGGTTTGTTCGACGGCAATTCCTGCGGGCGCCAAAGTCGGTGCGGGCGTTGCCGGTGGTATGGGCTCGGGTGGCCTATCCTGCGCAGGCGCGTCTGGATCCTGTCCCTCCTGATCCTGCTCGCTCACTTCGTCCCCGGCGTAGCGGCCGCGCGCAATACTCGGGCCATCTCCGCACGTGCTTCGGTCGCAGGGGTCGACGCTGCCAACGAGGCCTGTGACGGACCTTAGCGGGGCCGAGCGATCAAACCGGATCGAGCTGGACACTAGCACTGGAGTCTCTGTCGGCGATCCCAGTTTGGACAATCCAGCCGGTGCCTTGCCTTGGCGCGGCCTTACGGCCAACACCAAACTTGCGAGAATGAAGGCCGCGGCGACAGCACCTGCCTTCGTCGCATTGTCGATCGCGGACACGGGCGGATTATACGATAGGCCGAGGCACCATCCCGCAATCTCGGTGTTTGTAACAGGAAAATCTACGGTTTGGGTCGCTTGCGCGGATTCGAGGCCCGCCGAAGCGCTTTCGGCTAATGCATTTCTATCCAGTGTCCGAGCACGCTCGCCGCGTGCTCGCAGAGTTGTCGGTCGTCGGCCCCTGCAAACGCTGCCAGGAAATGGCTGTCGATGTCGAGTTCCCCCACAACCTCGCCGCGCACGAATACCGGTACCACGATTTCCGATTTCGTCTCCAGCGAGCACGCCAGGTAACGAGGGTCGGCGCTCACGTCGTCCACCACAACTGTCTTGCCGCTTGAGGCGGCCGCGCCGCAAATTCCCTGATTCAGTTTGATGCGCGTGTGCGGGGTCATTGAGCCCTTGAACGGGCCGAGCACGAGCACGGTCTCCGTCGGCTCCTTTTGAATCATGTAAAAACCAACCCAGTTATATTTGAGGAGGGTCTTGTGAAGCAGCGAGACGATCTCCATCATCAGCCCTTCGGCTGAGGTGGCCGTGGCTCCGCAGGCGTCAATCTGCGGGATTAAGTCCTTCGGTTTTGCACGAGACTCGAACATATCGGCATTAAATCACGTCGCTGCCGCGCTTCAGTATGCGATTCATACTTGCTGTTCCATCTGGGCACGCCTCCCCTCCGTGCCTGCCTCAATCTACTGAGAATTCCAGCCCGCGCATTTCGCCACTGCGCATTCATTCGTGTTTTTGGACTTGGCTGAAAACCACCACTCTCGATTGAAAACCACCGTTTCAATCCCATCGCCGCCGGCCGGGCGATCTTGCCATTGACCACAACGCACTGGACCTAAATGACTTACGGATCGCTGCCTCGTCGGTGTCGTTTGGCATTGGTGCTGCACTATGCTGGGCGTGGTTTGAACGGGATTGAGAAGTAAGACGAGGTGGACAATGCGATACCTAAGAGTTCTCGGCGTTCTGGCGGTGCTCGGAGTTTTCTTGGTTGCTGCTCCGCACGCGAGCGCGCAGGTGAGAGTAGGCGTCGGAATCGGAGTCGGTCCGGCTTACGTCGGCACTGCGCCGGTTTGCGCCTACGGGTACTACCCCTATTATCCGTACGCGTGCGCGCCCTATGGTTACTACGGACCTGAGTGGTTCTCTGGCGGCATCTTCATCGGCGCTGGCCCGTGGTTCCACGGCTTCTACGGTCGCCCGGGATTTTACGGTAGACCCGGATACTATGGTCGCGGGTTCGTTGGACGCGGTCCAGTCGTGGCAGAACGCGGCTTCGTTGGTCGTCCAGGCCCGGCAGTTCGTGGGCCCGTGGGCGGTTTCCGAGGCGGCGCAGTGGCGCGCGGGCCGGTGGGCGGCTTCCACGCTGGTGGTGGCTTCCGCGGCGGCCGCAGGTAAGTTCCGCTAAGCGGCCGGGCGCGATTACACGCTCGCGCACCGGCTGCACCCTCCCCCAAGGGCCGACAGCGAAAGCTGCCGGCCCTTTTCTTTTGCGGCGTGCTTGCTTCGGTCGGTTGAACCGGCGTATACAGATTCCACACCGGAGGCGTGTCAATGCCCTCATTTTCCCAATACATGTCGCAATACGATCACGAACACACGAATCTGTGGAACAAAGTGCTGCACGGCATCGGCATCCCCGTCATCCTCGCCGGAATCGTTCTGCTGATTCTTACCTGGTGGCGCATCGGACTCGCACTTTTCGTCGGCGGATGGATTCTGCTCTTCGCCGGTCATCGCATCGAAGGCAATAAGCCCGCGTTCTTTCAGGGCGTGATCTATTTCCTCGTTGGACCCATCTGGATCGCCAAAGAAATCAAAGGCGCAATCTTCGGATCACCTCAAAGCAGCCGGCAGTAGTTTCTCGTTGGCCCTGAGTACAAGTGCGCATTAAACTTTGTGAACTCGCGAGCTAGGAGCGCCCTGTGAAGCAACTACTAGCGGTATTCCTCGGTCTTCTGTTTTACGCGCCTCTTGAGCCGCAAGGACCGGTGAGCCAACCGGCTACGCAGGCAGGTATGGACACGGCCGCCGCCGAACTGGTCAAGCTGACCCATGCCTGGACCGAAGCCGCGATCGCTAAGGACCACGCGAAGCTGGAAGCGCTTTTGGCCCCGGAATTCGCGCTTTACGGCTGGAACGGTGAACTGTTGGCGCCTCGGCGGGATTGGCTGGACAATGTCGACCACATCCAGGTCAAGGAGTTAACGGTGGTCGACATCAGCGCCAGGGCCTACGGCGAATTTGCTGTGGTGACTTCCCACGGCACTTGGGCTGGTGCTGACGACCGTGACGGTCGTCCCTTCAATTTCCATGTAGTTATGGTGGACACATGGCGCCGCGCGAACCGAAGGTGGCAGGTCGTAGCCCGCAATAGCTGCCGGTTAAGTTCTGCCCCTGCTTCCAGTGCTAGCCCTTGCAACGGCTAGATTTCTCAAATTCGATGCTGCTCTGACACGTGTCCGTGCCGGGTTGCCTCATCCTTTCAATCTGTGGCGCCCGCGCGAGGGCTTCAGCCCTGTCTATTAGGACGGCTCAGCGTTCATCTCAAGCACGGCATCGAGACCGGCGAGGTCGCCTAGCACCCACAGCTCGGCAACAAGGCCGCCTTCGAGAACGAAAAGCGCGGCCCCGAGCCAGTGAACCGGCCTTCCAGTAGGATTGTGACCTCGAAAGGTGCCTACATGGATACCAGTGAAGCGCATTTTCGCGAAGGCCTTGTTCTCCTCTGCCACACAGTCGAGGATTTCGCATCTGAAGTCGGCCAAGGCAGTGCGCACGGACCGGACGTACTCCCCGAAGGCATCGTGACCGCGCATTTCGGCGCCAAGCGAACCTCGAAAATGAAAATCCTTACTAAGCAGTTCAGAACTAGCCGTGAGCTCGCCGTTGTTCCAGATGCGCGAGTAGAACGATTCCACCAGAGTCGGTGTGCTCATACTGGCTTCTCCTCCGGCTGGACATCTCAATACCGATTTTAGTCTCTCCCTCGAGGTAGCATGGGCTCAAATTACGACACTATCGTCTCTTGTAGCCACTCGCCACTCGTTGCAGCCACTGTTACAATGCTTTGCTTGCTTCACACCAATCGATGACCCATACCATCACGCTCATCCCGGGCGACGGAATCGGCCCTGAAGTTTCCAACGCTGTAAAACAGATCCTCGATGCAGCCGGCGTCAACATAACCTGGGACGAAATCCCCGCACGCGCGGAAATCGAGCGGCGTGGCCTCGATTTCATGAAGTCCGGCGTGGTCGAATCCATCCTAAAAAACCGCGTCGCGTTGAAAGGGCCCATGGCCACGGAAGTCGCCGCGGGACGCCCCAGCATCAACGTCGCACTGCGCCAGACGCTCGACCTGTACGCCAATCTGCGCCCCGTGAAGAATTTGGAAGGCGTTCAGGCCCGCTACGACAACGTTGACGTCGTCATCATTCGCGAAAATACCGAAGACCTGTACGCTGGACTTGAGCACACAGTTGTCCCCGGCGTGGTGGAAAGCCTGAAAATCATCACCGAGCGGGCTTCCACGCGCATCGCGCGTTTCGCCTTCGAATATGCGCGCAAACACGGGCGCAAGAAGGTCACCGCGATTCACAAAGCGAACATCATGAAGCTCTCCGACGGCTTATTCCTTACGTCCGCGCGCAAGGTAGCCGCCGAGTATCCCGACATCACCTATAAAGAACTCATCATCGACAATGCCTGCATGCAAATCGTGCTCGATCCGCACAAGTTCGATTTGTTGCTGCTCACCAACCTCTACGGCGATATCATGAGCGACCTGGCTGCCGGCCTGGTGGGAGGATTAGGCGTGGTTCCGAGCGGAAACATCGGCGAAAGCGTCGCGATTTTCGAGGCTGTTCACGGCACCGCGCCCGACATCGCTGGGAAAGGTATTGCGAATCCCACGGCCTTGCTGATGAGCGCGATTATGATGCTCGACCACGTGAACGAAATGCCTGCCGCCCGGCGCATCGAATCCGCGCTGCACAAGGTGTATCGCGAGCGGGAATCTCTGACGCGCGACGTTGGCGGCATCGCCTCCACGGTACAATTCACTGGCGCCGTCATCTCCGCCCTCTCGTGAATCTCGAGAAACCACAGATGAGCGCAGATAAAACCCAAATAAGGACCGCGCCTCATACTTTCTTTACTCTCGCCATCTTTCTCCATGGACTCGGCGATTCCGCTGTTGGGCTTTTCTCTGTGCCCTCAGCGTCTCTGCGGTGGATTCGTTCTTCAGATTCTCGCGTGCCTTGTTTCTATCGGTGTTTATCTGTGTTCATCTGTGGTTCCATGGGTCTCCCATGGTAACCCCGGTCACCAACGAATCGCCCTCCGCGAGCGGCTCTCCCAACAAAACCAACATCGCCGCCATGGCCATGGTCACCACGCTGTTCTTCATGTGGGGCTTCCTTACCGTCCTTAATGACATTCTCATCCCCCACCTGAAATCGATCTTCACGCTGAACTACGCCGCGGTGATGCTGATCCAGTTCGCCTTCTTCTCAGCCTACTTCGTCTTCGCATTTCCTTCAGGCAAGCTGGTGGAAGCGATCGGCTACAAGAAATCGATGGTCGCCGGACTGTTGACGATGGCCGCAGGCGCGTTGCTCTTTCTCCCCGCTGCCAGCGTTCCTTCATTTCCGCTGTTCCTTACCGCGCTGATCGTCCTCGCGGGCGGCATGACCATCCTTCAGGTTTCTGCCAATCCCTACGTCGCGCTGCTTGGGCCGGAGAAAACAGCCTCCAGCCGCCTGAACCTTGCGCAAGCCTTCAATTCGCTCGGCACGACGATCGGACCAAAAGTCGGCGGCTTGCTGATTCTCAGTGGTGCCCCTCTCGCAGCCAGCGTTCTCGCCACCATGAGCGAATCGCAAGTGCGAGCGTACCGCATCGAGCAAGCTTCTTCCGTAAAAATGCCGTACACGGCATTCGCGGCGACTTTGATCGTGCTCGCCATCGTCATGTCGCTATTCAAGCTGCCGGATATGGCCGCGGAACACAAGAGCGACGGATCCGGTAAGCATGGCTCCGTGTGGCGCTATCGGCATCTGGTTTTGGGCGCAATTGCCATCTTTGTGTACGTCGGCGCGGAAGTTTCTATTGGCAGCTTTCTGGTGAACTACTTCGGGCAGCCTGATATCGGCAATCTCGCTCCCGTGGCCGCCGCAGGATATGTTTCGTTCTATTGGGGCGGCGCGATGGTGGGGCGCTTCATCGGCTCCGCGCTGCTGCAGAAGATCAAGACCGGCACGCTGCTTGGCATCTTCGCGATTATGGCGTGCCTGCTCGTCTGCACCTCGATGCTCACCTTCGGCCAGATCGCGATGTGGACCATCATCGCTGTCGGCCTCTTCAACTCCATCATGTTTCCGAGCATCTTCACGCTATCTATCGAAGGACTTGGGCCGCTCACCGGGGAAGGCTCCGGCATTCTGATCGCAGCCATCGTCGGCGGCGCCGTGATACCGGAACTCCAAGGCATCATCGCCGACCGCATAGGCGTCCATCATGCCTTTCTCTTGCCCATCCTGTGCTACATCTACATCGCGTTCTTCGCCTTCCGCGGCTCGCACCGCTCCAAAGGAGCGTGACGCACAGCGCGTTTGGTTAGGTCACAGCCTGATATTGTTCATCGGTGACTTTTTCCATCCACTCGACCACTTTGCCGTCCTTTTTCTCCTGAATGGCGATGTGGGTCACTGCCGTTGTTGGTGTAGCTCCATGCCAATGCTTTTCACCGGGCGCGATCCAGACCACATCACCGGGGTGAATCTCCTCCACCAGTCCACCTTCGCGTTGAGCCCAGCCGCAGCCCGCCGTAACGATTAAAGTCTGCCCGAGCGGATGCGTGTGCCATGCGGTTCGCGCGCCTGGCTCAAAGGTCACGCTCGCACCCTGAACGAACGCCGGATCAGGCGCCTGAAACAGCGGATCGATCCTGACCGTGCCACTGAACCATTCCGATGGCCCCTTCGCAGAAGGCTGCGAACCAACCCGCGTAATCTTCATTTCTGTATCCCCCTGATTTCGTGCTTGGACTAGCCAGCCTGCGAAGATGCTACAGATCCTTCTCGTCGTATCCGGGCTTCTTGTAGACCTTGTCCCACTTGCCTTGAATATCTGGTTTATAGACTTTCGCCACCCAATCTTGCGGCGCGACTTCCTCCATCGCCACCGAAACCGATCCTTCTCCATAGTGGAGAATCTCCATAACGTCTTTCGTGATGGCTTCGGCCAGACGTGTCTTCTGCTGTTCGGACTTGCCCGGCCACAACTTTACGATTACATGGGGCATAGCTCGCTCCCTGCTCAAGCCTACTTCCCGCGAAGTGCGGACCCTGCCTGTCTCGGACCGCCTTGCGCCACAATCTTCTGGAAGCGGATGTCGGTCCAGGCGCCACGGTGATATCAGATCGCCTTACCGCCCCACCATTTTCTGGAATTCTTCGGGATAGCGTGCGCCTTGCACCGGCACCTTAGACGCTGCGGCGTAGAGTTCGCGAACATCGTCGGAGGAAAGGTCGACGTTCGCTGCGCCGAGATTCTCCTCGAGGCGATGCAGCTTCGTTGTGCCGGGAATCGGAACGATCCACGGTTTCTGTGCGAGGAGCCAGGCAAGCGCGATCTGCGCAGGGGTAGCGCGCTTCTGCTCGGCGAATCGGCCAATCACATCCACCAACGACTGATTCGCTTTGCGATTCTCTGGCGAGAAGCGCGGAACAATATTGCGGAAATCGCTCTTATCGAATTGCGTGTCGTGGCTGATTTTTCCCGTGAGAAAACCCTTTCCCAGAGGACTGAATGGAACGAACCCGATGCCGAGTTCTTCGAGCGTCGGTATCGTTTCGTTTTCCGGTTCTCGCCACCACAACGAATATTCGCTCTGCAGCGCCGTCACCGGCTGAACTTTGTGCGCGCGGCGGATAGTCTGCACGCCCGCTTCAGAAAGACCGAAGTGCTTCACTTTGCCTTGCTGAATCAATTCTTTCACCGCGCCAGCCGTGTCTTCGATGGGCACATCGGGATCGACGCGGTGCTGGTAGAACAAATCGATCACGTCGGTCTTGAGGCGCTTGAGCGAGGTCTCAGCAACCTGCTTGACGTGCTCTGGGCGGCTATTAAGTCCAATCCAGCGCGGCCCGCCTTTGGGATCAGGCGCGAACCCGAATTTCGTGGCGATCACAACGTTGGCGCGGACAGGAGCCAGAGCTTCGCCGACAAGCTCCTCATTGGTGAATGGGCCGTAGACCTCGGCCGTATCGAAAAAAGTGACGCCGCGATCGACGGCCCTACGAATCAGGGCGATCATGTCCTTCTTGTCGTGCGGAGGGCCAAAACCGAAACTCATTCCCATGCAACCGAGGCCGATGGCGGAAACTTCGAGATCACTTTTTCCAAGTTTGCGCTTTTGCATTATTTTTCTCCGGGTTTCACGGTTTGTCGCGCTTTAAGCGCGCGAAAGAAACGATTCGAACCCTGACGGAACGGTAGCCAGAGCCTCTTTGGGAGGCTGCCAGCGAACGCTGCCGTTCGCGCCAACGAGCCGGTGGAACTCCTTCCTACGCGGAGCGCATGCGCCTATCAGGATTTGAGAGATGCCATGTCGATCGAAAAGCGGTACTTCACGTCGGACTTGAGCAGCCTTTCGTACGCTTCGTTGACCTTCTGAATCGGAATCACTTCCACATCGGAAGTTATGTTGTGCTTTCCGCAGAAATCGAGCATCTCCTGCGTCTCCGGGAGGCCACCAATCGGCGAACCGGAAAGACTGCGGCGTCCGAAAAGCAAGTTGAACGCAGAGACAGCCAGCGGCTGATCGGGCGCGCCGACGAGCGTCAGGTTGCCATCGCGGCGCAGCAGGTTGAGGTACGCGTTGATGTCGTGATTAGCGGCCACCGCATCAAGGATGAAGTCGAAGCTCCCCGCGTGTTTAAGCATTTCGTCGGCGTTCTTCGAGATCACGACCTCGTCCGCTCCGAGGCGCTTTGCGTCTTCCTGCTTGCTCGGCGATGTGGTGAACACCACGACGTGCGCTCCGAGCGCATGCGCAAACTTGACGGCCATGTGGCCGAGGCCTCCGAGCCCGACCACGCCAACTTTCTTGCCTTCTTTCACGCCCCAGTGGCGCATCGGCGAGTACGTGGTGATTCCAGCGCAAAGCAAAGGCGCGGCTCCGGCAAGACTCAGATTCGACGGAACGCGAAGAACGAACCTCTCGTCGACGACGATGCTGTCGGAGTAGCCGCCGTAGGTAACGCCGCCCAGGTGCTTATCGGGAAAGTTGTAGGTCAGCGTGAAATTCGGGCAGAACTGCTCGAGGCCCGCCTGGCACTCGGGGCACGTCCGGTCTGTATCCACCAGACAGCCGACTGCGGCAAGGTCCCCAGGCTTGAACTTCTTTACGGTTGAGCCCACTCTCGTGACGCGCCCGACGATTTCGTGCCCCGGCACGCACGGATAGACCGTGGGCATCACGCCGCTCCACTCATTGCGCACCTGGTGAAGATCAGAGTGGCAGATGCCGCAGTAAAGAATTTCGATTTGAACGTCCTCTGCCTTCGGCGTGCGCCGTTGCAGTGTAAATGGACCGAGTCCTGAGCTTGCGTTCTGTGCTGCGAATGCCTTCGCGGGATACGAGACAGGCTCGGCTTCTTTTTTCTGCGTAGCTTCTGTGACGGACATGCGGCCTCCTGGATGTTGGCTTTTCAATCAGATGTTACGGTTGCTCCGTCGATTCTGGTGTCCTCTATGACGCTTACTCTACACCAAGCGTTTGACTTTGCCTCTACGCACGTAGAAAATACGGCCAGATATTCAGGAGGGCTCGTTGGCCGAGGCCACCGCGACACTCGACATCGCGAAGTTCGCAAACGGCGAGATCGTAAAGTCCTACCCCATCTCTGAAGGCGAAACCAAGCGCCGCAAGCGCAAGCCCCACATCATCGCCGTTATCAACGAGATGTGCACGGGCTGCTCCGGCTCGCCCGCCTGCGTCGACTATTGCCCCGTCGCCGACTGCATGTTTTGGGTCCGCGACGCCGATCATCCGCCCTTTGGCCGCATTATGGTCGATCCTCTGCTCTGCATCGGTTGTAAACTCTGCACCAGCAAGGGCCCTGATGGCGCCTTCCTTGAAGGCTGCCCGTGGGATGCCATCGACATGGTCCCCCTCGCCGAATTCGAATCGAGATACGGCGCAATGCCGTACTGAAGCCTTTCTCCGCCGCTCACCTGTGTACTAATTCCCGCTACTACCTCCCCGAGAAATTCGGCCTATCTTTCGTTCCAATACCCGTCATTTCTATTCGAAACAGTTCGAATAGAAATGTGCCTAAGTCCAATCGTCTCAATAAGGGTGGCGCGTCTAATCGATACTCAAACCACACCCTGAAATTCCCCCCTCCCGTCGCCTCGCTCACATGTCCCCCTGCCTCGCGTTGTCGCCTGTACCTTCGTCCGATGGCCGATTCAGCACCTGCTCGATGTTCTGCGCCGAAAGCCTCGCCGGCGATTGCTAAGCTGAATTCGGAGCAATCTAATCGTGGCCAATTCCTCTGGAATCAAGATTACCTATCGCGTACTCAGTCTATGCAGCCTCGTGGCGCTACTGCTTATTCTCGTTCTCGTGTTTCGAAAATCACCCGCGCCCGACGTGCCTTACGATCCGCACGCCAGCGCGCGCGTCGAGCAAAAATTAGCCGCCGCAGATCGGGCCAAAGCTACAGGCGAGCCAAGTCAGGTGGCCATCGATCGCACGGAATTGAACTCCTACTTGCAGGACAATCTGGGCGTTGCCGGACGCACGGACGCGGCGTCGGGCGTGTCCGGCGCATCGTCCGCAGCGCCGAACGCGCCAGCAGTGCAAACGAGCCCGAATGCCAGCGCGCCCAATTCGAATGATCCGCTCGCGGGAATTTCGTCAAACGGCGAGCAGCCCACTCTCGAGCAGATTCAGTCGTCGGTAAAGGACGTGAAGGTGGATATGGACGGCGACTTGGTGAAGGCTTACGTGATTTTCGATTTCCACGGCAAGGATTTGTCGCTGGAGCTCGACGGCCATTTGAGCACGCAGAACGGGTACATGCATTTCGACCCCGTCGCGGGAAAAATCGGATCGATGCCCTTGCCACAATCCGTGCTGAATTCTGCAGTCGCAAAGCTACTGGAATCGCCCGAAAACCGCGAAAAGCTAAAGCTCCCCGACGAAATCAGCGACATTCAGATTCAAAACGGCCAAGCAGTGGTGAAGTACAAAGATCAATAGATAAGGTTACTGAGCTGACCTCGTGCGAATCGCCTGGACTGTGGCTTGCGCTTGCTGCGCTACTTGCGGCGAAATGCCCTCGCCGCCGCGTGCGTAGCGCTCGACATCGGGTAAGTCTTCGGCTCGTCCCACCAAATACAAGGCGCGCAGCGCTTCCCAAACCATGCTTTCACTGGGCTCGATTGCGGCAATCGGCTGACCCGCGGAGATGGCCGAACCGTTTGGCGTGATCCAGCGCGTCAGCGTTCCTGGAACATTCGCGCGCACTTCCCTTCCCTGCCCGCTGGAATCAATGCGCGCAATCAGCGTGCCGGGATTCACCACATCGCCCGGCTTGAGCCGCGTCTCGAGCTTTCCTTCAAACGGCACACTCAACGCATACGGCCTGAGCATCGCGACGATCTGCGCGTGGCCGGAATCGTCGCCGAAACGCACCAGCGACAGGGCCGCATTTCGCTCAACCATTGGATTGGCATCACCCAGCAACTTCACGAGCGCCGCATGAAATTCCGGCGACTTATTGTCCTGGCCTATCACCCAAGCGTCGGTGACGCGAATTTCGTCGATGGGATCGGAGGCGAGTTGCACAATCTGCGGATACCACTGGCGGGCGCCAGGGTCTCCGACTTCGATGCGGGCTTCGATTTGCGTGAGCGCGTGCTGAATCTCGCGCGGGTGAGAGCGGTCCGCCAGCGCCGCGCCGATTTGAGCTTCCGTAAGCGGCCGTCCGAACCACGTGGCATTCCAGAAGAGGAACGGCATCAAAACAAAAAGAAACGCCACAATCAGAATCGCGAAGGTCCATTTGGCGCTGAGCGGGGCGCGCGATTTGGATTCGGCTTTCGGGTCAGCGTGCGTGGCGGAGGCCATTGCACTCGAAGCTTACCGTCGCGGCCAGCGGGTGACAAGCAGCGTTTACCTCTTCGACGCACCCAATCGCGGGGAACTTTTCGCCCCTCTCCGTGTAATATAAGGTGCGGTTTTGGGGGTCGGATCGAGAGGAAACTATGAAGTCTTGGCGCTCGAAGGTTTTCGCAATCATTCTGGCGCTTGTTGCAATTTCGGCGTTTTCAGCGACCGCTGACGCCGCACCGCATCATCACCATCGCCGGCACCACCATCATCATCACCACGCACACTGAAGCGGACGGTAGTCGAGGTCGCAGCGCACCGCCCCAATTACCACGGGCGGTCCAGGCATTCCTTGCGGCAGTTCACTTCGCGATGGCCAAACAGGGAGCAGCGGGCGACGTCCAGCACCTTTAGCTGTGCGCATCCCGGTGCTCCCTCGGCTTCTCGTTGAACGACTGCGATCTTCGCCTCTTTTTTGTGAAGCGGGCACCAAACCGTCCAATGCAATTCGTCTGGAATGAGTCTCCAAATGGCCCATGCCAAGCGCGCCCACGTGGCGGTCACCACCAGTATCGTGATCGCAAGGTAAGTCATCGTCGAGTCTTTCAAACCGCTTCCGAACTTGGTTGTCTTGTATCACGGTAGGCTAAGCCAGCAAGATGGCCGCGGTCACGCTAGCCTGTGATCCGAGTCACGAGTTCCCCTCGGGTGGAGCTTAGGAGGATTGCTTATGCGGGCGCGCCGATGGGAGTGTACGCAATATACAGCAGCCAATAGACGATCACGCCGGTCACCGACACGTAGAGCCAAATAGGAAACGTCCATTTGGCGATGGCGCGATGCTTCGCGAACCGCTCAGTCAACGCAAACGTGAGGGTAATCAGCACGAGCGGCAGGTCCACAACAGCCAGTATTGTGTGCGAAATCAGAATCGTGAAATACACTCGGCGAATCCAGCCCTGCCCGCCAAAGCGGATCAAGCCCGCGTGAAAGTGGAAGTAAAGATAGAATCCGAGAAAAACCGCGGAGCAGAGGAACGCACTCAGCATGCAAATCCGGTGCTGGAGAATTTTACCCCGCAGAATGAAGCTGAATCCCGCGACAAGAAAGAGCGCCGAAGCGCCGTTGAGCAATGCGTTGAGTTCCGGAATCGAAGCGAGGCGGATGAGCGGCATGTAAAGAGGGCGTGCGCTACTTTGACTCTACAGTGGCCTGCGATGCTGGCGAGGCTGGCTTCGCAGCAGGCGCCGAACCCGCTGATTTTGTTGCGGGAGAGCTCGCGGAGGCCTCAGCTTTGGTTTTTGCTCCGCTGAACGCGGGGATCAAGCCGGCCTTTTGCAATTCGAACAACATCAGCACCGCGAATATTCCGGCCATCATCAGGCAAACGAAAAGCAGCATAATGCCATCGATTCCACCGGTCAGAAGGCCGCTGGTAATGTCCCAGATGACACCCCATACCGCCAGCAGGATGAAGAGAGCCGAAATCACGGCGATCTCGATCGCGTGCCGCTTTGGTTTCATCCTGCGCCTCCTCCATGACTGCTGCGAGCCATCTTAGCCAAACGATTCCCGCTGACAAGGCTCATCGCGCGACCTTGTCTGCAATCATCCAACCGAGGAGTAAAGGAATGTGTGCCACCGTGGCATGCATCAGCCATTTCGCGCGACCGTTGGTGCGCGTGCGGTTGGCCCACAATCCTGCTTCCAGCAGAATCATTCCCAGCACGAGCGCGCCAAAAAAGTAGCGGATGCCGGCGAGGCCGACTAGCGCAGGAAGCAGGCTCGTCGGCACAAGTACGGCCGAAGTCCAAATAACCTGCGCGAACGTCTTGTCGCCTTTGGGATCCACGACAGGCAGCATCTTGATTCCCGCGCGCGCGTAGTCTTCGCGGTACATCCAGGCAATCGCCATGAAGTGCGGGAACTGCCAGAAAAAGAGAATCGCGAAGAGTATCCATCCACCAAGCGAGACCGAGCCCGTGGCTGCGGCCCATCCAAGGAGAGGCGGCAGCGCGCCCGGAAAGGCACCGACGGCTGTGGCGAGCGGCGTGCGCTTCTTGAGCGGTGTATATGCGCCGAGATAGAGCAGGCACGTCGCGAGCGCGATTAACGCGGCCAAGGCATTCACCATCGCGAGCAGCCAGGTGAAGCCAATCACCACGCTGCCAGCGCCAAATGCAAGCACCTCGCGGGGAGCAAGCTGACCAGTCGGCAAAGGCCGCATCGCGGTGCGACGCATCACTGCGTCCATGTCGCGCTCAACATACTGGTTCAGAGCGGCTGTGCCACAGGCAACGAGCATGGTGCCGCACAACGTATGGACCAAAAGCAGCCAATCGAGCGGCCCGCGCGCACCCAGATAGAATCCAGCCACAGTGGTGATGACGACGAGAAAGGTGACGTCCGGCTTCGTCAGGACGACGTAGGACCACCATTTGCTCACCGCTGGGACGCTTGCTGCGCGCGAACTCATCGCGTACCTGCCTCAGAGTGCGCTGCAGCTGCGGAATCGCGCACGAGCGCTTCAGCAGGTCGAATCAGGTGACGGCAGACAAGGGTGAGAACCACGCTGGCAGCAAGAACGAGCGCGCCCACCAAAACATGAGCCACCGAGAGAATCACGTAAGTGAGTCCGGGCTGAACGTCGCCGCGCGACGCGCGAATCGCCCAATAGGCCGCTCCGCCAAGAAGAATCTGCGTCCCGAATGTGGCGTGCAGCCAGACGACCGAATAGCGAATCGCCGGAATGCGCGCGAAACGCGCCTTGGCAACGCGTCCCGTGAGAATCACCATCACCAGAACCACGCCAGCGCCAAACATGTGCGGGGCGATACCGAATGCGCCATGACGAAACGCCGCGCCCAAAATCAGCTGGACGAAAATCGCCACCGTGGTCCAGGCAGCCAGCGTTCGTAAATGCGGTGTCGCCGAATCCTGAAGCCGCGGCGTTTCTGGCTGCCACCAAGCGCTGGTGAAAAGGGCGAGGCTGACGACGGTGATGAAGAATATTTGCGCCAGGATGGCGTGCGCCGTGGCACTGACCGCCGGGTGGCCTTCGAGAACTCGCAACGCTCCGAGCAGCGCCTGGGCGATCACGAGTCCCAGCGCCGTCCAGCCTAGGCGCCGCACCCACCCGCGCTGCTCGACCCGCGAAATCCAGATTGCCAGCACAAGAGTGAGAACCGCGACAAGCCCCGCGACGACCCGATGCGCGAATTCATAGCGGAGGCCGCCAATCCAGGGCGGAATAATTTTTCCGTAGGCAAGCGGCCAATCGGGAACGGAATCCGCAGCGTCGTTGCTGGTGACCAAGGCACCCGCCATCAGCAGGAAGACGGTACACGCTGCCGTTGCGACGGCAAACCTGTGAGCGCCACGAAGCCGGAGATTACTCGAGACCGCCATGAACCCTGCGCACCTCAATTTGATACGGCCGTGAGAAATGATGAGGCCGACGATTCGCTTTGTTGGCCCCTACAGAATACCTGCGCGGGTAGTGTCACAGGATACGCCAACCAACCTCCTGCCAACCTGTGAGAATGCGGCACCTCTCATTACACCCCGGGAACGAGAGGTGCCGCCAGACGGGCTTCAATCGCCCGTCGCACCGGCGTTAGCCTTGAACGTGAACGAAACGGCCTTGGACTCCTTGGGCCCAATGGTGACGCTCTGGCTCGTGGTGCCATACTTTTCCTGCCAAGCCTCGATGGTGTAAGTGCCGGGCGGGAGATTGCCGATTTCGAACTTCCCATCTTTGTTGGTGACCGCGAAGTAGGGATTCTTGAACACGAAGATGTAGCTCTTCATCCAGGGATGGACGTTGCACTTGACGGGAATGGCGAGCTCCGCGCGCGCGAAGCTGTCGTCGATGGGCGCCGCGCCGGGCGGTTGCGACTTGTTCCACTCGCGATTGTCCTTGGGCATCGGATGGATGTTATGGGTGGTCTGGTCGTCGTTCTTCACTTCCAGTGTTTGGCCAGCCATCAAAGCGATGATGTGCGGGTCGTACATGCAGCCCTGCTGATCGAGCGGCACGGACGCGCTCGGCATCGTGTACGTGTACTTGCTCATGTCGTCTTTCACGTAGACGACAACATTGGCAAGGCTGCCGCCGTCGCCCGTGACAACTTCGGGCGGGAGGACAGGAGTGGAGTGAGCTTTCTGGCAATACGGCTCGGCGCTCATATTGATCGGCCGCGCCGCGGGGGCCTTGCCGTCCAGCGTGACGGAGCCGGTGATCGAGCCGGCTGTGGACGCGTCGACTGTGGCGCCTCCCGACGGGGCCGTAGCCGCCGGCTGTTCCGAAGATTCGGTGCTCTTATTGCCGCCGCAGCCAATCATCGCCACTGCGACGACGGCCGCCAGCGCAAAATGCAGAAACTTATCTTTCATATCGAACGATTCCTCCCTTCAAGAAACCGCATATAGTAGCAGGTTGGCTTCAGAGGCAGAAGGGTCTGAGAGAACCTCAAACCGGACCTCAGCGGCCAAGCCAATCTATTTGCCGCCCGGCTTCGGTGCGCTTCCCGAGGGCGTGCGACCCACCAGCGCGGCCTGTTCCTGGGGCGTCAGCGAGAACATATAGCGCACCAGCAAGTCCGCCTGGTCGCCGTGATACTGCTGCAAGGATGCGGGCTCAGGTCCGGCGAACACCCAATGCCCATCCTGCATTTTGAATAAGCCAGACGGCATGGCTGTGCCAGGAATAATCTTTGCCGGGTCGGTAATCCAGCGCCCGACCCAGGCGGGCTGGAGGCGTTCGTGCGCGAGCAGGAAATTTGGCGCGGACGCGTTCTTGTCGTGCTCCGGGCTGCCGGTCATGTGGCACTTGAGGCAGGGCGCGGCCGGGCTTGTAAACAAGCTGCGGGCCATGGCTCGTTCGGCGTCGGTCAGAGGCTCGACCTTCGGCGGAATGAACTGCTCGGGCTGCGACGACATTGCTTTGAAGAACAGCACGAGGGTGCGAATCTCGTCATCTGAGAGCGAGAAGGTGGGCATGCGCACTTGCAAGTACTGGCGTACGCCATTGCGGTTCGTCTCTGTGATGCTCTGAGCCGGATTCGCCAGGAACTGGCGCAGCCATTCGGGATTCACGCGCGCGCCTTCGGTGGTGAGCACGGGCGGGAGATTTGCCTTGTTCTCACCCTGATAGAAGGGCAGAGTCATGAGGACTGATTTTTGTCCGACGTCAATCTGGTGGCAGCCAATGCAGTTGTATTTCGTGACGATCCACCAGCCGTCTTGAATGAAGCGGCGACGGTCCGCGGGCTTGTACATGTAATCCGGGGGCAACGTCACATCGGTGCTGCCGAGCAGCATCGTGACAAGTGCGTCCACGTCGCCGGAACCGTAGAGGTTCGGCTTGGGCATGCGCAGGGCGTCCATCGGATTCGAGTGGTACTTTCCGGTATCGTAAATCGCTGGGTTCATTAGCTTCTGCTCGAAAAAGCCCTTGGAGTCGTACCAGGGACCGCGCGGGGACTTGCTTCCGTCGGGGAGGATGCCGCGCTTGGCGTCTTCAGTGAAGCGCGCGAAATCGAGTCGCTCGATGGGCTTGGAGCCTTCATTCGTGAGCTCAGTGCCGATGCGGCCTTCGTCCTCGAGACCGGTGATTTCATGGCATCCCGCGCAGCCGTAATGCCGAACGACCTCCTTGCCGGCTTCAGCGCGCTTCGGGTCGTCCATGAAGTTCACGTCGGCAGAGAGATAGCTCTCGTCCGAGTGCTTCTGCGTCACCAGATACGAGGCCACGTCGCGGGCGTCTTCGGGCGAAAGGCGCAGATTCGGCATTACGGTGGGCTGCATCACGACAAGCTCGTGCCCGTCGTTGGGGCAACGCGAATGTTCGAGGTCGAAGACGTAAGGCAAATTGTGTTTGGCGTAGTCTTCGGGGCCGAGATCCTTTTTCTCGTATGGGCAGTAGGGCCGCGACCGCTCGCGAGGGTTGTGCACCCAGCGGACGATGTAATCGTAATTGTCTTTTTCGCCGACGCGACTCAGGTTCGCGGCAAACGTGCCGCCAACCAACGCGTCGCCTTCGCCGATCGAGTGGCATGCGAGGCAGCCGCGCGATTCTAGCAGCACCTTGCCATGCCCGGCGTTGCCCGGCTGTTGATGCTCTAGTGCAGGGCTGGTGATTCCCTGCTGCCAGATAAACGCGGAGATGCTTTGCACCTCATCCTGCGAGAGGCGGAACTGCGGCATTTTGGTTGTTGGACGGAAGATATGGGTGTTCGCGAGCCAGTACGGAACCCATTGCTTATGGATTTTCTGGCGCACTTCTTTCAGGTCTGGCCCAACCTTCTTCACTTCCCGCAGCAAGTTGTGGCTGTGCTCCTCCAGTGTTTGGCTTTCCGCGTCAAGTCGGCTGACTTCGACGGTGAGGTCGGTCGCCTGCGCGTAAAACTTGTTGGCGGTATCGTTGTCGGGGGCCTGGTCGCCCAGTTTCTGCAAGCGCGGAATTTCCAGCTCGTCATCCGACTTCTGCTTGGCAAGCTGCAAAATCTGCTGGCGGGTGTTGATGAGAACTTCGTCCTGATTGTCGAAGCCCTGGAAGCGGTGACAGCCGATGCAGCCGCGCTGGCGATAAAGCTGCTTGCCATTGTTCAAAGTGTCGGCGTGCTCGGTGACCATATCTGCGGCGTGGCACTGCTGGCATCCCGCGTCGAAATTCGCGCGGTAGTAGAGCGGCCAGAGCCAATGTTCGTATCGACCGTGCCCGCGCGTAACGGAATCGAGTGCGCGGCCGTTACCGCCGTGGCAGGGCGAGCAACCGAACTTCTCTAGCGGATGAATCTGCAGCAACTCGGGATCCGGATGGCTTGTGAACGGGGCGTCGTGACTCTTGGCCATGCCGAGGTCAGCTTTGGTCACGGTCAGACCCGCAGGCACCAGCGTCTCGTCCATACCGATGTGGCAAGACTGACAGCGGTCGACGAGTCCCGCACCGCCCAGATAATTGATCGACGCGCCCGGCGGATTCACGTTGATCTGCATGAGCGTGTCGTTCCAATTCTGTGCTGTGTGCTCCAGACCTTCCAGAGTGGACGAGTTCAGGCCGGGCAACTTTTCCGAGATGTATGTCGCGAGCGTGGCGCGCGCTTCCTTCGCGGGCTTGTCGATTTCCCCGCGCTGAGCCACGAGAGTGGCGCGCTTCGAAAGGATGTCGGTGAAGATCGAATTGAGTTCGTCGTAGCCGATAATACGTTGCTCGGCTTGCGTGTCCGAAACGGGCCAGTTGATCTTGCAGACCTTGCCGCCGCACGGCTCCTGCTTGCCCTTGTTGATCGCGTCCATACGCTTCCTGCGAAGCGCCGTGTCCGTGGCGGGCACTTCCTCGTATTCATAAATCAGCGACCCAACGTAGCCGCGCGCGTCCTGGTAGGAATCGAGCATCGCGGCGCGCTGGCGGTCGAGCAGCGCAATCTGCTTTTCGATTTCCTCGTCACGGGGAGCCGCTTCCTTATCGAGTCGCTCAGCCGTGTCACGCAGGTTCTTGTATTCCGCCGAAGAATAAACCGCATCTTCGGCCTTCTTCTGCTCGGCTACTTTCCTGTGTAGGAAAGTTGCGTAGGCCTTCGCAAAGCGGGACTGGTAGTCGCGCCAAGGACGCAGGCCGTAAACCTCATCCCAGAACGACCACGCAACCGTGAGAATCAACAGAAAGGAAGCGATGAGAAGCGGAAAGGTGAACGAATTGGTGGTAATCGGGTCTTCCGGCTTTGACCCCTGTGGCAAAGGAGGATTTTCAGGCACCCGCACCCTCCCCAAGAACAGTGACGAGTGGCGAGTGACGAGTCACTAGAAAGAGCAGGACCAAAGCGCGGCGCTCGTCATTCTGCACAGTCGCGGCTAGACGCTGAACCATGGCGTCACCCAGACGTACTTAATGTTAAAAAGCAGGCGCATCAAAATCTTGATGGGCAGCGACAGCATGAGAATCAAGAAGACATACATGGTCACAAGTTGTACCAGACTCATCCGCTGGTAAATCTTGCGACTGTACTCCGTGCGCATGCAGATCCAATGGACCAGCAAGGCCGCCAGGATGAAGTACGCAGTGAGCGGGAAAATCCCGAAGATGATGCGCGCGAGGATCGGCGCATACGTGGCGGTCACTCCCGGCAGATGCGCCACAATCGACCCATTAATGTGCAGCAGCGAAAACGGAAACACCTGGTCCAGGTTTTTGTTCACCGTGTACTGCACGGCCTGCGCATCCCAGGTATTTCCCAGCGAGAACCACATCCAGCCAGGCCCCCGGATGAAAGTCCCGATGAAAATCATCGCCACCCACAAACCGACGAAACCCACAAGGAAAGTCCAAATGGAGAATTGCCGCTGCTTGTAGGTGTAATAGCCGTTGCCAAGAGGATTGGCGTCGATGTATGGGATCACCATCAAGCCAACAATAATGAGCGTGGGCATCACCACCCCGGCAATCCACGGGTCAAAGTAAACCAGCATTTCCTGCAAGCCGAGGAAATACCACGGCGCCTTCGCGGGATTCATAGTCACATTGGGATTCGAGGGCTCTTCGAGCGGCGCGTTCAAAGTGAGCGACCACACCATGAGCAGGATGGTCACAATGATGGCGACGAACAGCTCCATGCGCATCAAATACGGCCAGGTGTAAACTTCGCGCTCCCATGAAGGATCCCAAGGCTGCGTTTTGCGATATTTGGTCTTTGCGGCCTGCGCGTCGGCTTCGAGCATCGCAATCAGGCGGTCGTTCTCGATGCCTTGTTTCAGCGCATACCAGAGATAGAAAGGAACAAAGAAAAGGAGGGCGACAATCGGAACATTGTCCGGAGCAGAGACGATTTCCCAGATTTGATGCCAATCCATCAGCACCCTCAGCGGGCACGACTCGATGAACGCGCTCGAAGCGCGCTGTGCTGTGCCCCTATAAGGAAAATTCGTACTGAATCGCGCTTACATCAACGTCCGTGCTGGTCCATCCCCGAAGGCTTCAAAATGACGGGCCGCGGACTGCGCTCTTCCTTCACTTCTGTCTCAAGCATCACCGGGGCTGGTCCGGAGATGCCCCCGTCTTTCCTCACCCGCCAGAAATGTACCCCCATGAAAATCGCCGCGATCAATGGAATCGCGATGCAGTGCCAGATGTACGCGCGCAAAAGGGCATTTGCGTCGACGATTGAGCCGCCGAGTAGCGCGAAGCGTACGTCGTTATATGGCGTCATGCCGAGCTGGGCGCCAAACGGACCTTCGTGCCCTAACAGCGGCGTCGCCCGCGCCATGTTCGTGCCCACGGTGACGGCCCAGAAGCCGAGCTGATCGTCCGGCAGCAGGTAGCCGGTGAACGAAAGCAGCATGGTAAGCACCATCAGAAGGACGCCGACGCACCAATTAAATTCGCGCGGCCGCTTGTACGAACCGGTCATGAAGACGCGGAACATGTGCAGCCAAACGGCGATGATCATCAAATGCGCGGCCCAGCGGTGCATATTGCGCAACAGTTTGCCGAACGGGACGTCGTTTTCGAGATACAAAATGTCGCGGAAGGCCTGTACCTTCGACGGGTGGTAATAGAACATCAGCAGGACGCCGGTGAACGTGAGCACTATGAAGAGGTAAAACGTGATCCCACCCATGCCCCACGTGAAGTTGTACTTCGTGGCGTCGCGGTTCACCTTCGCGGGATGCAGGTGGAAGAAGACGTTGGACAGAACGCTGAGCGCGCGGTTGCGCGGCTCCGCATCGTGCTTTACCCGGAACATCGAGCGGTAAAGCTGAGTCTTTTCGGGTTCCTTTAGCTCTTCAAACTGCTGCTTACCCTTCTCTTTCAGCGTTTCGCGCAGCGCTGCGGCAGACTCCTGCACCTTCACGGCAATGCCACCCTTCTTGCCGTTAGCTTCATTTGGGGCGCTGCTGCCGTTGCTTCCGCTTTCCTCGACCATACCTAATCCTTATCTCGATCTCGACACCGCGAAACTATACGTTTAGGAACGCGCCGGGATCACCAAAGTGATTCACGCCTGCGCGGGGATCGTCGATGAACAATCGGCTCGTATCCACCTGAATGCGTCCTGTCGGATCGAGCTGAATAAACGCCCGGTCCATCGGCCGCGGCGCCGGACCTTCAAAATTCACGCCTTCGCTGTCATAGCCGCTGCCGTGGCAGGGGCACTTGAATTTGTTCTCCGCCGACTTCCATTCCGGGGTGCAACCCAGATGCGTGCAGCGCGCGAAAATCACGAGCATCTTGTCCGGCTCGCGCACCACCCAGACGCGGTTGGTCATCAGGAAACGCTGGTCGATGCCGAGGGCGAAGTCAGCGGGATAGCCGATATCGAACTTGGTGTTCGGTTCGTACAGCGCGCGAGGGAAGAAGAACCGCAGGAACATCAGGAAGTTGACGCCGAGGTATCCCCAGATACAGGCCCAGATGATCCGGCGACGGCTGCTGTTAACCTCTTTGGTTACGGCTTTTGCGTCCGGCGCCGCTGAGGACGTAGCCAGCGGCGCAGCAGGTGCGGAGCCTGCGCCCGCAACCTTCCCCTCGGATTGTTCGGCCATAGACCCCGTTTTATTTTGTGCGTTCGAGCTCTATAAAAAATGAAAACAAATCAGACCGAAACAGAAAATTTATGCAACCAGCGAACTTATATGACGGGCAAACCCTTGTGTCAAGACCGAAGTGACGCGCGACACAGCCGCAACTGCGGCGGAAGTAAGCCTTGCAGATTGCCGGCCTCGATCGGGCACTCAGGCGAGCGAAGCAACGCCAGAGCGCATGCCTACGGCGCGCAGCACTAAATCGGCCAAGGCCCGGATAAGCAGCGGCGAATCGTTCAGTCCCGGCGTCATATGGAAATCGGTGATTCCCACAGACTTGGCGTGCTCTCGCGCTTCGATATCGATTTCGTGCAGCGTTTCGATATGGTCAGTCACGAACGAAATCGGTACGACCAGCAGGCGCTTTGATCCCTCGCGGCCGAGCCGCTCCATAGTTTCGGTGAGCGACGGCTGCAGCCATTTCTGCGGCCCTACCCGACTTTGGAAGCAGAGGACGTACGGGTTCTGCCATGCGCCAAGTTGGCGCACGAGCTGCACCGTGGTCTCGATCTGATCCGGATATGGATCGCCCTTGGCCACCAGCGACAGTGGTAGCCCGTGCGCGCTGAAAACGAGATGCACCTGATCGGGATTCGGCAGGTCAAACAGCACGCGATTGATTCGCTCGACGATTCCCGCAATGTAGTCCGGATGCTCGAAGAAATGTTTAACCACGTGCGCGGGCACTTTCGATTTGTAGAGCCGGTTCCATTCCTTCAGGCTGCTGCCCGTGGTCGCCAGCGAATAGTGCGGGTAGAGCGGCAGCAGGACGAGCTCATCGAATGGCTCGCTTTCGAGGGCGTCGATGGCCTCTTTTGTACTGGGGTGCCAGTAGCGCATGGCCACAATCGTTCGCACCGAAATGTGCGGCAGCAGTGCCGCTTCGAGCGCGGTTCCCTGCTCTTCCGTGAGCCTGCGTATGGGCGAGCCCCCGCCGATCTCGGCGTAGTGCTCGCGGACCTTTTTCGAGCGGCTGCGCGCGATGACGCGCGCGAGGGTCTTGCGCGCCAGGAAGGCTCCCGGAAAATTGATAATGTCGGGATCGCAGAAAAGGTTGTAGAGGAAAGGTTCGACCGCTGCCTGCGTGTCCGGACCACCGAGCTGGAAGAGGACTACAGCGATTTGTCTCGAGCGGGGCATCGCGGTGCCGAGTGAACACCATTAGGTTAGCGCGCCGCGCGAAAGAATCCAATTCAAAATACGGATGCGAAAATTTAACGCCTGATCTGGCCGATGTTGGAGGAGGTCAATTCTGCCAAGACGGTCAATTATTCCCCAGCCGCGCTTTCAGTTCCTTCAGCTCCTTCTTCAGGCGCGACATGCGGCGCGCGATGGAGGCTTCGTAGCCGAAGAAAATCACCCACACAAACATCCAGGCCAGAAATAAATTGTTGAAATTCTTCATCCTCGCTCCCTCGCCGAAACCGGTTCCGCCGGCGATACCGCACCGACACTTTCCACTTCCTGCCGCACTTCATCTACCTCGCGCCGCAAACACTCAAGCTGGTAGCGGTCGACGAGCACCAACACCATCAGGCACAGCACGGCCACGATGCACAAACCCAGCACTTTTCCCATCACGGGGTTGAGCCCTGATGCCTGGCCGCCCAAAATCACCGGAGCCGGATGTTGCGTCCGCCACAGCCGGTTCGACATGTACACCAGCGGCACATCGAGAAACGCAAAAATCCCGAATACCGCCGACAAAGTCGCGCGCTTTTCGGGTTCTTCAATCAGGCCGCGCAAAAGCAAATAGGAAATGTAGAGCAGCCACAATATGAACGTGGTGGTTAGGCGCGCATCCCAGGTCCACCAGATTCCCCAAACCGGCTTGGCCCAGAGCGGGCCCGTTATGAGCCCCAACGTGCATGCCACGACGCCCACTTCCGCCGCCGAAACGCCGAGCGCGTCCCACTGCTGGCGCCGCGTGGCGAGGTAGGCGATGTTCGCGACGAACACGATGAAAAATGCGCTGAACGAAGCACTCCAGCTCGGCACGTGGAAATAGAAGATGCGCTGAATTTCGTGCATGGTGCGTTCGTCAGGAGCGACGAAGAGCGCTGCATATCCGGCGGAAATCATCAGCGCCGCGACGAAAATGGTTGCCATTAGCCGAAGTTTCAAATTGCGCTACTCCTCCAACAAGAAATCGCACAGAAGCCAGGCCGCCGTCACGAACACGATGTCGAAGGATGCGAGAAACGTCACCCAAGCGCGGTCGAGCGCCGGCGGATCGGTTAGAAGTGACGACGTTGCCTCCACTGCGGCAATCAGCAACGGCGCCAGAATCGGCAGCAAGAGCAGGGGAAGCATCAACTCCCGCATACGCGAGTGCGCGGCGATTGCGGCAAAGACGGTGCCTGTCACACTGATGCCGATGGTCCCGAGAACCAGCACCAAAATCAGCGGCGCGACGATGGCTGTGAGCGAGACGTTGTAGAGCACGCTAAAGACAGGCACCAGAATCAGTTCAGCTGCGGACAGGAAAATGAAATTCGCCAGCATCTTGCCCAGCAGAATCGCGAAACTCGAAATCGGCGCGAGCCGCAGCGCGTCGATCGTGTCGTTCGCTTGCTCGCGCGCAAACGACGGATGCAGCATCAGCGAACCCGCAAAGAGAAACGCGATCCACAAGAGGCCGGGCCCGTATTTCCGCGATTCCGCCACGGTTGGGTCGAATGCGAAGCTGAACAGCACCACCACGACAATTCCGAACACCACCGTTGCGTTCAGTAGCTCACGCGTGCGCAGCTCGAGCCGCAGTTCCTTCGCCAAGATGATTCCCGCCGCTTTCGCCGTGCTCACGAATCGCTCTCCGCGCGAAATTGTCGCAGGAACGCCTTTGGGTCTCCTGCGCGTCCGGTATCGTGTGCAATGCGCCCACCAGCCAACGCAATCGCGCGCGTAGCCAATTCGAGCGACTCGTTGCGCGCGTGCGTGGTCATCAGCACCGTGCATCCCTCATCGCGCAAGCGCGCAAGCGTCTTGCCAAACCACGCCAGCCCGCTGCGGTCGAGCCCTGCCGCAGGCTCATCGAGCAGCAGCAGCCTTGGCCCGTGCAGCAGCGCGCGCGCAATTGCCAGCCGCTGGCGCATGCCGCGGGAAAATGTCCGCACCAGGCTCGAAGCCCGTGACGCGACCCCGCAGGATTCGAGGGAGCGCGCAACGGCGCCGCCCGCGTCCTCGATTCCATACAAATCTGCAAAAAGCTTCAAATTCTCCGCCGCAGTCAAATCGTCATACAGCAACGTGGTGTGCCCCACCATTCCGATGAGCCGCTTCGCTGCGTCGTGCGCGAGGCTGTCGCCCGAAGCCCGCCCGTGATCCAAACCGCCGTCCGACTCCACAAATCGCACGAAGCCGCGCGTGGGCTTCATCAAGAGCGACGCGATGCGCAGCAGCGTCGTCTTCCCCGCCCCATTTGGCCCGAGCAGCGCCACGAATTCACCGGGCGCGATGTCCAAAGTAATCGCGCGCGACGCCCACAGCGATCCGAAGCGCTTCTCGACGCGATCAAACGACACGCCGAGCGACGCCGTACGCGCAGAGGATACCGCTGGGCTGGTTGTAAGCGAAGTGTGCGCGCCGCTAGCAGCGGGCACGAGAGCCTCGCTCAGCCGCGCACCAAGTCGCGCAGCAGTTGCTCGATGCGCTGGCGCTCGCGCGCATAGTCGTCGTCGCCGATTGTCCCCGCTTGATGCCGCAACTCGAGCCGGAAAAGCCTTTCCTTGATCTCGTCGAGACTGCCGGAAACGTGCCGATTTGCGTCGTCGACCGCCGCTGACACCGGACCTGCAGCGGAATAGGACACGCCGTCCATCAGTGGTCCTGGCGGCACACCCGGGGGTCGCAAGGTGGTGAGCGAGGGAGCAACTTCGAGGGCAGCCGTCGCCGGAATCGGCGCGACCATCACTTGCGGACGCCGCCACAAATATACAAATCCCAGCGCGAAAATCGCCGCGAAGCCGCTCACCAATACCCATTTCAGGCTGTCGAGGCGCGCTGGAAGCACGGTGGCGGAGACGCCTGGCGCCTGGTTCGCGCCCTGATCGAGACGGGAGTTTACCGACGCATTCTGCGCATCGTCTCCAGCGGGGCCGCCCATTCCATTCTGCCCCTGCTGCGCCGAAGCTGCGGCCGTCCCTGAAACTGAAACTGTCAGCGGCGTATTCGCGGCAACTGATTCGCGCATGTACACAGAGAATCCCTGATCCTGGCCAGCCGGCGAAAAACCATCGCCCGAAACCTGTACGCCTGGTGGGACAAAGAGGGCCACCCTCTCCGCGGCATAGGGCGAAAAGAACTTTACCTTCGCGGCGCTCCCTGTGTACGGCAGCTTATACGAAATTCGCACGCCGCTGTCGCCCGGCCGGAACGGATACGCGATTGCTTCCTGATTCTTTCCCTTGTCGATGGTGCCCTGCGTCACCGGCATTCCCGAGGAGCCCATGGCCGATACATCGCTGAGTTGTGCTCCATCGGGCAGCGAAAAGACAAACGACCCGTCCTGCTTGAAATAGGCCATCGGCGGCTGCGTCTTGTTCTGGATGTTATAGACCTCACCGACGCTGAGGTCATTCGCGCTCGGTTGCAGAACAATCGCGTGCGCCGTGATCGAGAAAGAGCCCGGATTGTCCGTCGGCTCGAAGACTTGGATATCTGCAGTCGTTTTTCCCGGAGGGACCGGCTCGTGATAATTCACGCCGCGGTAAACCGCGCGAATCAACATCGGTGCCTGGCCCAATCCGGGATCATCGAAATGATAGCGGCCCGCCGCATCGGTCTTTGTGCTCGCTACCGTCTGCATCCCCCCCTGGAGGGAAATCAAGATCACATCCACCCCACCCGAGGTTTTCCCCGTCGTACCATTCGTGACTGTTCCGGAAACCGCGCCCGCGAACGCTACCTGAACACAACAACACGCAAGCATCGACACAAATACAAGGCACGACGCTCGCCGCGTTCTCTTTGGCCTCAATCTGTCCTTGTCTGCGTTCATCTGTGGTTAACCGGTTTTCCCACCTTGGCTACTTCGTTTGCCTCATCCGTTCCGCCGCACGACGCGTTGCCGGAGTCGGTGTTCCCCCCGTCAGCCGGTCCATGTCGGCCAACACGCGCGCCGCCTCCACCTCGAGCGACTGTTTGATCTCCTCGTAATCGGCTTCGGAGAATTTCCCGGCGCGAAACTCGAACCTCAAATCGCGCAAATTCTCATAGATGGCGTCGCGACGCTCCATCAATTGGTCCAGCGTTGTGCGGTGCGGCTGGGCATCGGAAGCATCGGTCTGCACGCCGAAGATGAAAACGATAGCGGCAGCCGCCAGCAGCGCGCAAGCAATGGCGATGTCTGCGAAACTCACGCTAGTCTTTCCCTATTTCGCGCTGTACGCGATCCAGCAATTCGCGCGATGGCGCGCCGACCGTTCCGCGCTCCGCCGCAGGCGTCTGTTCGCCGCGATGCCGCCACTTCCGCACCGTCTCCCACACAGCAAAGAGCGCAATCAGCGGCACCAGAACCGGCATGATCCACGCCGCCAAATTGAAGCCGCTTTTTGAAGGCTCAATTAGCACCGTCGGCCCATATTCCTGAACGGCCGATTTCAGAATTGCGTCGTCCGACGCGCCGCTCGCTACCTGGGCATCTATGTTGGTCAACATTTCGAGAGCCTTCGGACATGGCCCCGAAAACGTTCCGCCAGAGTGGTAGCAGGAACCGGCAGCGTCGTTGCAACCCCCGCACATGCACTTAACGCGTTTGCCCAATTCTTTGGCGCGCGCCGAATGCGCTGGCGTCTGCTGTGCCCGCGACGGCGCTGCAACACACAACAGCACCAACGCAGCAGCTGAAGTCAGGATTGTCGCATGCCTAGTCATTTGCATTTGCTCCGCGCGTCACCGCTGAAATCTCTCGCGCAGGGGTCCCAGCGGGTACCGCATCATCCCAAGATTTTTCGTGAGCGCCGGCGAGCACAATCGCCGTGCGCCGGTTCGGCAACATCGCCAGTCCTGTTCCCAACACCACCACGATTCCACCAAACCAAATCCATTTCACCAGCGGATTCAGAAACGCATGAATCACGGGGTTGCCATCCTGCGGATCCTGGCCAGCGTAAACAACGTATAAATCGCGCAGAGGTTCCGTGCGGATCGCGACCATCGTTTCTGTTTCACCGCTCGCTGGAAAGAACCGCCGCTCCGGATACAGCATCATCAGCGATTTTCTGCCCTTGAATACTTCGAGCGTGGCGCGCTGCGACTGGAAATTGTCGTTGGCGAGAGAATCGAAATTCTGGCACAGAATCATGTACTGCCCGATGCTCATGCTCTGCCCGACGCGCATTTCCTGCTGCACATCTTTGTTAAATGCGCTTCCCGCGATACCGATGAAAATCATGACCATGCCGAAGTGAATCACGTAGCCGCCGTAGCGCCGGGTATTCCGCATCGTTAGCTCGCCCACAGCCGTGAGTAAATTCACGTTCTCGCGAGCTGCAATCACGCGAGCGCCGCGATAGAACTCAGAAAAAATCGTCAGCGTCACAAACACCGACAGAATCAAGCATATCAGCGGATAGAATTGACGATCCCCAAACGCGAACGCCACCACGCCCGCCAGGAGCCCGCCAATCGATGGCCACATAAAGTTCCGCTTCAACGCATCCGTCGATGTCTTTCGCCACGCCAGCAACGGCCCGACGCCGGTCAAGAACAGCAAGAACATAGCGATCGGCACGTTCACTTTGTCGAAAAACGGCGCGCCGACGCTGATCTTGCTTCCCACTACCCATTCGGAGAGTACCGGAAAGAGCGTGCCCCAGAGGACGGCGAAGCACGCCGCCAACAGGATCAAATTGTTGAATAAGAAGCTCGACTCGCGCGAAACCAGCGAATCTAACTCATTGTCGCTGTGGAGGTAATCGCGATTCTTCCAGTAAGCGAGGACACAAACCACCAGTACAATCGCCAGAAATGCAATGAACCAGGTCCCGATGGACGATTGCGCGAACGCATGGACCGAATTTACCGCCCCCGAACGCGTCAGCAGCGTTCCCAGGATGCAGAGCATAAACGTGGTGAACACAAGCCACACGTTCCAGATTTTCATCATGCCACGCTTTTCCTGCATCATCACCGAATGCAGAAAGGCGGTGCCCGTGATCCAGGGCAGCAGCGACGCGTTCTCAACCGGGTCCCACTCCCAGTACCCGCCCCAACCGAGCATCGCGTAGGCCCAATGCGCGCCGAGCAAAATACCCACCGTCTGGAAGCACCATGCCACCATCGTCCAGCGGCGGGTGATGTGAATCCATTTCTCGCCCGGGTACCTGCCCAGTAACGCCGCGAGGGCAAACGCGAACGGAATCGTGAATCCGGTATAGCCCAGGTAGAGCATGGGTGGATGAATCACCATTTCGGGATATTGCAACAGTGGCGTAAGTCCGTGGCCGTCCGCCAATTGCGCCACGCGCATGACGCCATTCGCATCGGGCGCGCCCAGCACACGAAACGCGTTGGCCACGAAATTATTCAGGGTCAGAAAGAAAATCTGGACACCCGCGATCACCACGCCTACATACGGCATCAGCTCAGGATGCTTTTTGCGGTTCAGGAACAATACGAGGAACGCATACGCCGATAGGAGCCACGACCACCACAGCAGCGAGCCTTCCTGCCCGGCCCACAGCGCCGTGAACTTATAAACGCCCGGCAGCGCGCGATTGCTATGTTCGGCCACGTATGCCAGTGAAAAATTGTCGGTGAAGAAAAAGTACTCGAGAGCGCCTACTGTAAAGGTGACCAACAGAAAAACCGCCATGCCTGCGTTCTGGGCGCTTTTTGTGAGCAGCGTTCGGCGCGTGATGATTCCGGTGATTCCAGCAAGGAAGGCGTATACCGCTACGGAGAATGCGAGGAGTAACGCAAACGAGCCTGCAATATCCAATGTGCTTCCTTTGCTCCTGGGACGAGAACCGCCAAACGATTACTTCGGTGCCGAGCCTGTTGCCTCCGCCTCATACTTCGATGCGCATTTTGCTTGAACCTGCTCGGCCTCAAAATGCCCGTCCGGCAGCAGCCTCCCTTCCACCAAGGCGAGCGCACCATCCTTAAACGTGTCCGGCAGAGGCGCACTCCCGACGTAACTCACGGGCATGGAGTTGCCGGTTTCTTCCAGCACGAAATCCAGACGGGCGGGACGGTGCTGAATTGTTCCCGCGCGGACGCTTCCTGACACGCGCATGCGCTGCTGCAGCGCAGCACCGTGAAGCGTCGCCACCTCGGCTATCGTGTGGTAATACGTTTTGCTTTGCGTGAACCCCACGTAGGCGAGCGACACGAGAGTGAGAACAATAATGCCCGAGCCGATGACGAACTTCCGGCGGGTCTTCATAGTTCACTCCCTCACATGGATGGCTGGAGCAACGAGGATTTTAGCACACAGCGGCAGGAGAACCGCCGGGGAGCCTTGGTGGCGAGGTTTCCCCTGTCCGGCTGAAAGCGCGGCGTGACGGTCGCAACGGGCTCAATCAGTTCTTGGCCACCTGAACCGCCCGACGGTCCAGGTGCGCCGCAGCAACCTGCTTTCGCGCAGCCTTCACAAAATGGAGGAACCGGCGCGCCAGCTCGTTGATTCGGTCCGTCTGCTGCAAACGAATGGCTTCGTGAGGAATCAGTTCGCTCCCAATCCCGACGGCGCAAGCACCGGCGAGAATGAATCCTGTCACTGTCATCTGATTGACGCCGCCTGCCGCGATCAGTGGCACCTTGGGAAACGGTCCCTTCAAGGAACGGATATAGGCGTCTCCCCCTACCTGCGAACAAGGGAAAACTTTCACCATGTCCGATCCAGCCTTCCAGGCCAGCATGATCTCGGTCGGCGTCAGAGCGCCGGGAAATACAACCACGTTCTGCTTGGCGACGAACTCGACCACGCTGAGCTCCAGCGCCGGACTGGTGATGAATTGCGCTCCTGAACCCAGAGCCTGACGCGCCAGATCCACGTCCATGATCGTTCCCGCGCCGATGATCACGTTGGGGTGGTTTTTTGTCAGCTCCGCGATGAGTTCCAGGCAACCCGGAGTGGTCATGGTTATCTCAACGATCGGGATGCCAGCGTGCGCCACCGTCTCCGCGGCGTACTTCGCGTCTTTGGCCGAGTGCACGCGAATGCCTGGAACGATGCCGATTTCCTGAATGCGAGCGCGGACTTCGTCCCTGGTCATGGGTCAGGATCCTCGAGAATGGATGGACACACCTACGATTCAGTCGCATTCTATACGAACGCAAATATCAGTCCTACTTGAAAAAGTGCCAGTCAGGTCAGCAAACGGCGGTACGCGTTCCGGCACTCGCACGCACGAGTTAGACCTCGAACGATTCCTCGGGCTGCGGTAGCACGTCCCCTTCGCGGGCGAGCCAGTTATATAAAGTCGGAAGCAGGAAAATGCTCATCAGCAAATCCGAAATGAGCCCCCCGACGATCACGATCGCAAATGGGCGCTGCGAATCAGAGCCGATCGCGTGCGACATGGCGGCCGGTTGAAGCCCGAGGGTCGCCACAAGCATGGTCATCATGATGGGCCGAAGGCGCAGCACGGCTCCTTCAATAGCGGAATCTTCCACGGAATACCCGCGAGCGCGAAGCTGATTGATGTATTCCAGCATGATGACTCCGGTCTGCACGGAAACTCCGAACAGCGCCAGAAATCCCACTCCCGACGAAACGCTGAAGTGCGTTCCTGTAAGCAGCAGCGCCAGTAACCCGCCGATACGCGCCAGCCCCACATTGGCCAGGATTAGCAATGCCCACTTGAAGGAACGGAACATCGTGTACAGGATGATGAAAATGAGCAAAATCGTGAGCGGCACGATCACCAGCAGGCGGGCCTCTGCGCGCTTCTCGCTTTCATATTCGCCCAGCCATTCAGTGTGATAGCCGCGTGGCAGTTGCACCTTCTCGTTGACCTTCTTGATTGCTTCCTCTACCGTGTCACCCAACGCTCGACCGCGGACGCTGTATTTGATTGCCACGTACCGCTGGTTCCCTTCCCGGTAAATCTCCGACGCGCCATCCCGCTCTTCAATGTCGCAAAGTTGCCCAAGCGATACTCGCTCTCCCGTCGGTGACAACAGACGGATATTTTCGATTGCCTCCCGTGTATCTCGAAACTGAGGCTGATACCTCAAAACGAGATCGTATCGCGCCTCCCCCCGCAGCACCTGCGTCAGCGCATTCCCGCCGACGGCGGTCTGGACCGCATCCTGCACATCGGCTACGTTAATCTGATACCGGGCTGCTTTGGCTCTGTTCACAGCGATATTCAGGTTTGGCTGCCCCAGCACTTCCAGCACGCCCAAGTCCTCGATTCCCTTCACTTGCCGCATTGCATCGACCATTTGGCTGGCCTTTTCTTCCAGCACGTTGAAATCGTCACCAAAGACCTTCGTGGCGAGTTGGCCTTTTACGCCGCTGATCGCTTCCTCCATGTTGTCCGCGATGGGCTGAGAGAAACCCCAAATCACACCCGGAATTTTGTCGAGTTCGCGGTTCATGGCGGCAATCACTTCGTCCTTATTCTCCTCAAACACCGGACGCCACTGTTCTTTCGGCTTTAGATCCACGAAATATTCGGTATTGAAGAAGTTTGTATGGTCCGTGCCGTCGTCCGGACGCCCGGCCTGGCTCCAGCATTGCGTGACTTCAGGAAATGAACACAGGATTACCCGCGCCTGATTCATAACCCGGACGCTTTCATCGGGCCCAACGCTAGGCGCCAGAGTTCCGCGAACCCACAGTGCACCTTCATCGAGATGTGGGAGAAACTCTGAGCCAATCACGGGTCCGAACCACAAGTACAAGCTGCAAAGAAACAGGATAACCGAGATGCCCACGGTGACCGTTCTGTGTTCGACAGCCCACCGAACACCTTTGCGATATCGAGCGGTAATCCAGGCCATGACCGGGTTGTGCCATTCCGACGTGCCTTTCGGAAACAACAACGCTGCAAGCACTGGTGCCACAAGCATCGAGAAAATCAAGGCTCCGAGCAGCGCGAACGCCACGGTCCAGGCCATCGGCCGAAACAAGCGGCCTTCCACGCGTTGCAACGTGAAAATCGGCATGTAGGCGGTGATGATGATGGCAATCGCGTAAAAGACGGGGCGCTGAATTTCGTGCGCGGCGTCCTGTATTTTTTGTATCGGGGTTTTATAGTCGCCATCCTGGCGGTGTCCCAGATGACGAATAATGTTTTCCACCATTACCACTGCGCCGTCGACCACCATCCCAAAGTCAAGTGCACCCAGTGAAAGCAGATTTGCGGGAATTCCCTTCAGTTGCAAGCAAGTGGCCGCAAACAACAGCGAGAAAGGAATGGTCAATGCGACGATGAGCGCAGCCCGCGCATTTCCCAAAAATAGAACTAAAACGAAGACGACAAGAAGCATGCCTTCGAGCAGGTTGTGCAACACTGTGTGGGTGGTGTATCGCAGTAAATCACTGCGATCGAGAAACGGAACAATCTTCACGCCTGGGGGCAAAATGCGCTCGTTCAATTCCTTGGTCTTCTGATGAATGCCATCCAGCACGACGTCGGCATCCGCGCCTTTTCTCAACAATAGAGTCCCGGAGACCACATCGTCATCATCGATAACCTTGCCGTCCTCCCGATGGATTGTTTTAGAAGTTTGCCCAAGACGAATCTTGGGCCCCTGCTGCACGACGGCGATATCGCGTATGTGCAGGGGCGTGCCCGCTTTCGTCAGAATCACCGTATTTTCGATGTCCTGCGTCGTCTTTACCAGGCCAACTTCCGTCACGTTGATTTGCTGTAGACCCGACTGGATGAAGCTTCCCCCTGCATTGGCATTGTTGTTTGTAAGCTGCTGCTCGACCTGTGATAGGCTCAGCCCGTACGCAACCAGCTTGTTCGGATCCACGCGCACCTGGTATTCGCGCGTCGGCCCTCCAAAACTCGACACATCCACGACGTCAGGAACTGATTTGTAGTTCTTCTCGACGGTCCAGTCCTCGATCGACTTCAGTTCCATCAGGTCGATCTCAGGATTCGTGCTTTTCAGCGTGTACCAGTAGATTTGGCCGACCGGACTCCAGTCCGTCCCCATCTGCGGCGTTAGATTCGCCGGCAAAGTCACCTGCGAGAGCCGTTCCAGAACGCGTTCGCGATTCCACGCATCCGTTTCCTCATCGTCGAAAACCATCTCGACAAAAGAGAGCCCGAAAAGCGAGAACGAGCGGAGATGCGTCACGTGCGGGATGCCGTTCATCGTGATTTCTATCGGTATTGTCACTTGCTGTTCGACTTGCTCCGCGGAAATCCCGGGCCATTGCGTGATCACATCCACATAGTTGTTGGCAACGTCGGGATAGGCTTCCACGGGAAGCTGGTGAAACGAAATCGCTCCCCACACCAGCAGCAATACGGCGCCGGCGACGACCAGAAATCGGTTCTGTAACGCGAAGTCGACAATTGCCCGGATCATAGTTTCATCCTGCCGATTTGAGCGGCTGTCATTGGCTCGCTGCGTTTTCGAGGTCTAGCGCTTTTGTGACCACTTTATCGCCCGGTTTCAGGCCGGACGTCACTTCCTGCATGTTATCTGGCAACATTGCGCCGCCGGTAACTTCCTGCCGCCCGAATTTTTTATCCCCCGCGGGCACGTACACCCAATCGCGATCATGCAGGTGCAGAATGGCGGACTGTGGCACGGCAGCGTAGTCTTCCTTCTTTTGCCCGTGAAAGGTCGCGGTCACGAACATGCCCACGTGCATGATTCCCGGGTTTTCTAGTTCCAGCCGCACCTTCGCCGTCCGCAGCGTCGGGTCCAGAATCGGGCCTATATTTCCGACCCGAGCTTTGAACACGCGGTCCGGATAGCTCGTCAGCCGGACATCCGCGAACTCCCCAATGTGCACCTGTGGCAAGTCGTTCTCGTAAACATCACAAAGAACCCAGACTCGTGACAGATCAGAAATTGTGAACGGATTGGGTGAACTCAACCCCTGGACGCCCGCGGCATTCGTCACTTCTTGATCCGTAATCACTCCCGAAATCGGAGCATGAATTTCCACTACGGCTTGCGGATGGTCCAGGTCCGGACTGCCGAGGACTCGCAGATGCTCGGCCGTTGTTTCCACGTCCACTTGAGCCTTGTCTTCGGTGTCTTGAGCCACCTGGAGATCGTTCTGGGAAATCGCGCCGTGTGCAAACAGGTCTTTGGACCGGTCGAGCTGCGCCTTGGCCAGCACCTCGTCCGCCACAGCCTTGCGATAATCCGAGTAAGCGGAAGCGATATCCGCGCTCTCTACCTTCAGCAGGACCTGCCCCTTCTTGACCTCATCTCCCAGTCTGGCGTCGATTTGAACGACCCTGCCGGATGCCAGCGAAATCACTGGTACCGTCCGCGAAATATCGGGCGAGACCGAACCCGTCACTTTCAGTTCCGTCACAGCCTGGTACCGCACCGCTGTGGACAGCGGAAACTGCTCCGGGTGGTCGACCTGAATCACGCTGACTCCACCGACGTGCTCAACCTGCGCCGGGGGAGGCGCCTCTTGCGAGGCCTCCCCCGTTCGCGGACCACAGCCAACGGCAAACACTAGAAGCCCAATGCACGCCATGACCGCCAAGGCCCGCACGGCAGCCGCTTTTTTCATTGGATCACCTCGCGGCCCACAGCCATGTTCAGTTGGGCCGCCGCCGTTAAATAGGAACCCAGCAGGTTAACGTAATTCAATTGCACGCTGCGGTAATCTGCCTCGGCATTCAGAAAGTCGAGAAGCGAAGCCGCGCCACGCTGATACGAATAGGAAATTGTGTCCCTTACGCGGGTCGCCTGCTGCAAGTACTTCTGTTTATACGGACGCAGGAGAATCAGGTTGCTTTCGACCGTGGCGTAACCCGAATCGACGTCGCTGAGAACCCCTGCCTCGGCCGCGTCGCGGAGCCTTTCATTGCGGGTTATGTCTAGTTGCGTCCGGAGTTTTTCTCCCTGATTGCGATCGAATATGCGCAGTGGAATACTCACGCTCAAGCCGAGCGTGTCGTGGTCGTACGGGTTGTTGAACGATGGGTTGTATGTGTACCAGGCGCTTAACGTCGGGTCGGTCGACCCGTTCGAAACGGCCAGTCTATGGTCGGTTTTTGCCTTCTCCACCGCTTCCACAGCCGCTTTCAGGTCCGGTCGCGCGTCCAGGGCAATCTGCCTGAAGTCGTCCAGAGACGCCAGTTGATCGCTGAAATCGAATGCGCCGCTGACGTCGAATTGCTCGATGGGCGTTCGGTCGTTCAGCATCATGAGCAATTGGATTTTCGAGGTGCGCAGATTCACCTCTGCGGTCTGAAGATCCGATTCATACTGCACCCGTTGCAATTCCAGCCTGTCCAGGTCCACTTGTGCGATGTCCCCCGCACGGTAACGTTCGCGACTGATATCAAGAACGTGGTCGTAATAAGCTAGATCATCTTTCGCCAAACCCGTCACCGCCTTCGCCTGAAGAATGGACACGAATGCGTTGCGGAGGTTAAATAGCAAGGTCCGGTCTAGGTCGCGGTGAGTCGAAGCTGCTATTCCCGTGGCCTGCTCTGCGCTTTCGCGGCGGAGCTCTCTCTTGTGGTCTCGTTCATGTAGATAACTGACGTTCGCCACACCCTCCGTGCCCTTCAGCGGTTGCCATATCCCGCTATACGGTGCGACCTGCGTCCCATCTGCGGATAACGTTAATTGCGGATTGGGACGCAAGTATGCGGTAATCTCTGCAGCTTTGGACTCATCGATATTCAACGCGTCCGCAAGGAGAGCCGGATTCCGTTCTTCGAATCGTTCCCGCACCTGCTCCCATGTCAGCCTTGCCGAAGATTGAGCTATAGCCGCACTGGCCAGCAAGAAGATTGCGCCACCGGCCCAAATTACCTTGCCCGCCACGTCGCCCGAGCCGGACGAGTCAAGGAGAACTGAAATCTTGATCCGCAATTTCATAGCATCACCAAAATGCGATCAGGACGCCGTTTGTATGACCGAACAGTAAAAAATCCCGGCCGGTTGCAAAGTGAGCGGCGGTTGTATGCGAATTATCTCGACGGAGTAAAGGGCTAATTCAGAAAAAGGAAATGGGAGGACCGCGAAGCGCAGGTGTTGCGACGTGCAGGGTCAGTGGCAGCCCGATAACGGCGGGTCGAAGTCGCTCGACGGTTTGCAACGGGCCCACTAAAGGAATGGCAGCGGCAGGACGGAACGTGATGTCGGCGAGCCCTCGCTCAGCGTGTAGTCCACAATTCCATGAGAGTGAGTGATGTCTACCCCGCGCGCAGTCATCGGCTAGAATTGCCTCCGCGTGCAGGTCGTCACTGAGCGACACGGCAAAGAACACGAAAATCAGCGCGACCGCAAAAGCCGTCCACTGCTGCCACGGCTTACGGGACACGCGGCGCTCTTCGCGAATCCACCCAAAGCGCCAGACAGCGAGCGCGCCCAACGAAATCACCAGCCACAAAATGTTAAGGAATAGCTCCATTGGGCCCTACGTCTCGAAGCGAGGTCCAGAGGGTAACTCAATTACCTCACCGATTTCCAGAATAATACGTAATGTCACTCTCGCTCCCCTGGTTGCAGCGCGGTGTTGCTCATACCTATACGTGTCGTAGACAAACTTAGAGCTTCTGCTTCGCGTGCAACAACAACGGCGCCAAATCCGCTCCCGTCGTCACACTTCCCTGCGCGAAATCCTTCGCCCCGCCGCCCTTACCGCCAAACTCCTTCAGCGCATCGCGCAACAACCCACCCATATCCGCTCCACCGCCCTTCGTCTGAGCAAACACAACGTGTCCCCCCGTTTGTGACGCCAGCAATGCGACCGCTTTCGCGTCACCGACGATTTTCGCCGCCAGCAACGCGAGATATGGCGCCGACGCCTCCTCAATCACCGCGACCACAATCGCTCGCTCACTGTTCGCCGCCTCATTCTTCGCGAGCAGCCCTCGCGCCTCATGCTCGGCTAGGCGCGCTTCAAGATTTTTTGCTGCCCCAAGCAGGGCGCGCCGTTCCTCCATCATCTTCGTGATTCCCGGCGGCACATCAGGCAGACCACAACTCATGAATGACGCCGCTTGGCTCAAAGCTGCGAAGTCTCCTCGCGCCGCCCCCAGCGCCCGAAAACCGCAGACGAACTCCACTCGCCACGCTTCCCGACGCCGCTCCAACTTCCGCAACAGCAACATCCCAGCCTGCCCCGTTCGCGAGAGATGCGTGCCGCCGCATGGCTGCCTATCGAATCCTTCCACCTCGATGGCGCGCAAGACTCCTTCGCGGTCCACGCTCTTACGAATTCCCGCCTCCAGCAACTCTTCCGCAGTCCCAAACCGAATCCTCACGACGCGGTCCTCAAAAATAATTTCATTCGTGCGTCGCTCAGCCTCCTCGAGATGCCTTGGCACAATCGATGGCGCCTCCAAGTCAATCGCAGACGCCTCGCGCCCCAGATGGAACGAGACCGTAGGAAAATTGAACAGCTCCACGAACGCCGCTGACAGCAAATGCTGCCCCGTGTGCTGCTGCATGTGATCGATCCGACGCGCCCAATCGACCTTGCCGCGCACCTGCCCGGGTTCCACGGCCGCCGATGTGTAATGCACCACTGTGCGCCCGTCGTCCGCGTCTACCACCTCCACCACGTTCGCGTCGCCGAGGGTGCCCAAATCGTGGGGCTGCCCACCCGACGTCGGATAAAATGCCGTCCGATCCAGCACCACCCGCCATCGCGAGCTCTCGTCACGCGCGCCGGTACTCTTGTTCTCGCGTTCGCACGAGATGACCTTCGCGTCGAATTCACGCAGAAACGAGTCGTTATAGTAGAGCCGCTCCGTCACGGCGCTCGCTCCCCGTTACTGCGGCAGCATAGCACACGGCCTCTGCCAGATTTCGACCGCTATTCAAAAGGGAAATAAATCAGGAGTGGATTTCGTGGCCGCCAAGAAAAGGGCTCCGGTTCCGAGGACACAATCGCCAAAGCCTAGCAAACCGCTTCAGCCCGAGAAGAAAAGCTTACGTCATCATCTCCGAAATGCCGCGTCGTGCAATCGCGCCGCGGCCGCTGTGTCGATTCGCACCGCCATCACTTCAATCGCGTGGTTCACTGCATCCACCACCGCGCGCACAACCACATGGATACCGACAGTGTCCGCCAGCGCATCCGGATTCGTGATGTTCCAGACGAGCCCGTCTTTGTCGGTGATCAAACTCTTTCCATTGGCCGTGACGCGTCCAGTAAGACTGACAACCTTTGCCGCTATTCTGGTCGCGCGCCCCGAATCACTCTTCGAGTTCGCCGTGGACTGTTGACCCCAACATGCGGTCGCCATCACCACCGTCAGGCCCACCACCCCGAATGCTAGCGAGAGCGGTTTATGCATGTCCCCTCCCTGCTGGCTGAGCAGCGGTCCAAAATTTGCGCCCGGCTCAGCCGATTCTGCCGAAATGTTGCGCTGCACTCGTCTGCCCAACAAACTCAAAATTCTTATGATTCCCATTCAGGAGACGAATGGCGGCGGCGCTGAACCTTTTCCTTCCAGGAACCGCCGCCTACTGCCGGCGAGCAGCGCAGGGAGAAGTTGAGAAAGTTAGGGTGACGTCCTTCGTCGCGGCATCTGCAGCATCAATGAAGACGGAATCCGAAGTGATGCGCGCCGGGCAATCTCTTCCGGGATCATCCGCAGCATCGCCACCGTCAGCGGAAGCGGTGATGCTGCGATGTGCCTCGGCAAATGAATCGCCGTCACCGGCGTTACTCGGCGGTCCCGGCAACGGTTGACGATGAGAAGCGCTCGCCGACGGCTCTAGATCTTCAAACGCCGAAATTGTGTAGTGCACGCCTTGCACCAGAGTAAATTCGAAGACGCCGTCCGCAACCTTTATCGCCGAAGGATTATCACCCCTCTCGGCCCTTGCCATCACGGTGACGGCTCCCGGCGGCTTGCCGTCTTTCCAGTTCAAGTGGACGCGCACCTGCTGTGTCGGGAACGGATTTTTGACGGCGAAATCGACTTTGTCGAGCTCCTCGCCCTCTTTCACTTCGATGAGCTCGGCTTCGTCCGCGTCTTCAGCGCCGGGATAGAACGTGCGCGGATAGGGCGAATTGGGGTTCAGGCGATTGCCGCGGTTGTAAACGATGATGTATTGACCGGGGCCGATGTGGTCGAACTCAAAAACTCCCTTCGCGCCCTGAAAGGTCCAGAGACCAGAGCGCGCACCATTGTAGCTGCCGGCGCGGAAAAGCTCGACGGAGGCGAGGCGTAGCGGCTTACCGTCCGGATCGAGAATGGTTCCTTGAATATGTCCGGTGGGAAGTGCATCCACGTTATATTCGTAGCATGCGTCGCCAGGAATCGTGAAAATCGGCAGAGGGCCTGTCAGCGTACGCTCCGAAAGTTGCAGGGTCGGCGGGAGGTCGGCGGTGAACTGGTAATCGCCAGCGTGTACGTCATAAAAGGTGAAGACGCCGTTTTTGTCGGTGCTGGCTGTGAATCGATCGTAGCGCGAGCGCAATCGAAGCGCAGTGTTCGGCACTGGATCGTCGGGATCGTTGGGCAGGGCGAGCGTGGGCGGCTCCGCGCGGCGCAAAACACCAAAAACCGAAGCGACGCGCTTGCCGTCGCGCATTGCTCGAAGCTGAGGCAGCAGCGCGATGCCTTCAGAAGAGGGCCGCGTGCCATTGCAAATCGTGGCAAAGAGTCGTCCCTCGGTTCCCTGTTCGGTGAAGACGATGTACTGCGCGCCTTTTTGGAAACGATAACCGCAGTCGCCGTCGTCGCCGCCGGAGAAAACGTCGATCTCGGATTCGTCGGACCCAGCGAATTTCTCGTCGATATGGAAACGGTAGCGCGTAATGCGCGCAGGATTGATGACGGCTTTCTCGTTGGGGTCTTGCGAGCCGGAGGGAGGAGGAACAACCGAGCTGTCTGTAACCGTACCGAGGAAGACGACGTCGCCTTTTTGCAGGCCCGGGCACTGGCCGGGAGTCGCTTGCGAGCAGGCGCAGCCGTGCGTGACCGCGGGAGCTGCGAAAATCGCGAAGCACCACCCAAGCATCATGCGGCGAAACATGACAAATATCCTAACGATGGAGCCATGGAAAATCGAGCCAGAAAACAGAATTCAAGCTCAATTGGCCGGAGATGGAGGCATGGCGGAACCTTCCCCTTTGACGTAGTGACCGAACCAAGCCAGGTTGCGCTCGAAACGGTCTTTGATGAACGAGGGACGGTGAAATTCGTGATATTGCCCCGGATAAACGACGAGAAGCGTGGGCACGCCGAGGCGTTTGAGGCTCTCATAGAGCTGCTCGCCACCGATGATGGGGACGTTCCAATCCATGTCGCCGCCCATAACAAGCGTGGGCGTGGTGATTTTCGTTACGTGATTGAAGAACGACAATTTTTCCCACGTAGCGCGGTGCTCCCAGGGGAGTCCGAGCTCAATTTCCCATTCGCGATTGTATTCGTCATGACCCCAATACGACATGTGAAGCATTTCACCAGCGTCGGTAATCGCCGCTTTGAATCGAGTGGTCTGGGCGATGATGAAGTCGGTGGAGATGGCGCCATAGGAGTGGCCTCCGACGCCGAGGCGGTCGGGATCGGCGATTCCCTGGGAGATGGCGTAGTCAACCATCGCCATGTCGTCCTGAAAATCCTTGTTCCCCCAGTCGGCGTAAATCGCCTTGCAAAATTCCTCGCCGTAGCCGGAGGAACCTCGAGGGTTCGGATTGAGCACGACGTAGCCGTTGGCGGCATAAAGCTGCGGGGGGAAATTGAACTCGGCATAGTAGGCCCAGACCGGTCCGCCGTGAGGCTCGAGAATCGTTGGGTAGCGAGTGCCCGGCTTGTAATCGGGCGGCTTGTAAAGATAGCCCGCGACGACGGTGCCGTCTTTGCTCTTGAAGTACACGTACTCGACCGTGGGCAAGCGAAGCTGAGACACGAGAGCATCATTTGTGGTGGTGAGTCGGCGCAAGCCGGTACTGGCGGGACCTTCAGCCGTGTCACCGGGAGCGACGAAATAGATTTCGTCGGGGCGCTCCACCGTACCGACGTGCGCGGCGAGCGAGCCGTCGTGGCCCAGGGAGAAGGCGTTCACCATCAAACGGCCGCCAATTGGACGATTGATTTCTCCGCCCGCGGGAGCGATGCGAAGGACGTTTTGGGTGCCATCGTCATCCGCGATGAAATAAATCCATTTGCCGTCGGATGAAAACTCAGGTGTGGAGACATTTCGGTCAAGCGTGCGGGTGAGGATCTTTGCCTGACCACTAGTTGACGGCACTATTCCGAGGTGAATTGTCGCAAACTCTATCAACTTGGGTTCGAGTTGAGTTGTGAACGCAATCCATTTTCCGTCAGGCGACCATGTCGGAGCGCCATCCGTTCCAGAGTTCGTGGTGATGCGAGTGGGATTCCTGCCCTGGTCGGTGTTGGTTGCGGAAACGACCCAGATATTGTCATTGAAGTTGCGGTCAGGTTCAGAGGAACGATTGCTGACAAAAGCGACTGACCGGCCGTCAGGCGACCAAGCCGGTGCGCTGTCGTCGTAATCACCGGATGTAATTTGCGTCGTCGAGCGATCAGACGGACGAAAGACGTAGAGGTGGGTCCGCCGGCGATCGAGATATCCCATTTCGTCCTCTTTGAAATGAAGACGATCGATAACCCACGGACGCGGTTTGGATCTTTCATCGGAGTCGCCGCCGGGGCCATCACCGTCTTGCTTACGCCGGGCGGCTTCGACTTCGTCCTGGGAGGGATCGCGCAGAATGAGGATCATGCGATCGCCCGAGGGCGACCAAGCAAAATCGTCGACGTCTTGAATTGCATTAGTGAGCTGTTGAGCTTCACCTCCAGCACGATTCAACAGCCAAACCTGAGTCTTGCCTCCTTGGCGCTCGGAGAGAAAGGCCAGATAGTTGCCATCTGGACTCCAGCGCGGATGGGAGGAGGAAACATTTTCGGCGGTGAGTGGAATGGGATCGCCACCGGTGATTGCGACCATCCAGATGCGCGTTTCGCTTTTATCCAGCTTTAGATCCGGCTTTTCGATGGTGTAGGCCACCCACTTTGAATCGGGACTGATCCGGGGATCGCCGACATTCTTGATTCGGAAGAAGTCTTCAACCGAGACGAGGCGTTTTTGATCTCCGGAATCCTGTGCAAGCACGACCGGGCAAGGCAGCCCGACAGGCAAGATTGCCGCGCAAAGAAGACCCAATTTCGCGTAAACCCGAAGCCTCGGTTTTCTCATGAAGAAGATTCCTCCATTGAGGAATTCAAAGCGGCGGAGTATATCAAACAGCGCGAGGGGCTTAGCTCGAAAGAAAAACGGGCAGAGCTGACTCTGCCCGTCGAAAATCAGGGAGTTCGCGGAGATGGGCTTGGACAGCCAACAGGAACCAATCAGCTTCCTTTCGCCATCGTGAGGGTGTCGACGTGAATCGTGTTGCCGTCGAGAGTGCCCTTTATGGTTACGTTGTGACCCTCGTGCCCCTGTATCTTGTCGGGCGGATCGAGGACGTAGACTTTCTTGTCTGAAGGGTTGTACAGAGCGTACTTGGCTCCGTGCTCCTTAACGCAGGTCTTCGTGCACTCGGCTTTGGCGGCGCTAGCATCCTTCGCGCCGCACATATCGTTGGTAACGACACCAGACCATGTCCCCGTCTTGCCCGCGTCCTGCGCAACCGCAAGACTACCCGCAAACAGAAGCGCTACCGTACAGAACATCGCTCGCTTCATCATCAATGCCTCCTCACGCGCGAAATCTATATCGCCGCCCCGAAATACTTTTGCATTATTTTGGGGGTTTGTCCAGACCGCGGAAAGTGCGGTCTCGGACGATATGAGGGCGAATCTTTGAACGAAGCAACGTTATCGAAGCGAGTAGGGCATGAAACTCCTTTGCGCGAATTGCTGCCTGCTGCGCGAAGTTGCGCGGCACAGGAAAATGGTGACAACCGGTATCTATAACGAACCTATAACAGGATGCGTGTCGTTGAGGAAGCTTAACTTGGGTTGTGATCGAATCACTGCAACGGAGGCGCCACTCAACACCTTAGTGCTGGAATTTTCCATGTCCCGGGATAAACGCTACTCGGCCGCCGCAGTGCGGAAGGCGCGGAGAATATCGGGTAAAGTAAGTATGCCCTCCAGCTTTCCGACGTCAGCACGATTGACTACCGGCAAGACGGGCCAATCACCGGCCCAGCGCAGGACTTCTTCAAGCGATTCGTCCGGGAAAACCAAAGGCAGAGGTCCCTTCGAGTCCGCTTCTGCCGCAAGGCGTTGCGCTCCACCGTCTGCAACGAGCTTCTGTATTTGCTCGCGGTCAAGCAGCCGCCACTCCCCTGCTCCCGTTCGGCAGAGCATCGGTGTATCTGCTTTGCAGTCGGCGCGGCTTAGGACATCGCCCAGAGATGCGGTGGACTCAATGATGACGGCGGCGTCTTGACGCATCGCGTCCTCAACGACGAGAACGATCTGCTCGCGGCGTTCCTCAATAGACGGAAGGTACAGGCCATCCTGGCGTGAAAGCATGTCGAACAACGGAATCTTCTGATATTGCCGCGAGATGAGATAGGCGACGAGGGTAGAAATCATTACGGGCAAAATGGCGGTGTAGTTTCCGGAGAGTTCGATAACCATAAAGAGCGACGTAATAGGAACGCGGAGGAATCCCGCGAAAAAGGTGCCCATGCCGACGAGCGCAAACGTGCCGACAGTTCCCGTCAGCCCAGGGAAAAAGTGCTGCTCGATGGACCCAACCGCGCCGCCGAGCATGGCACCGATGAAGAGTGATGGCGCAAACATTCCGCCCGGGGTTCCGCTGAGGAACGAGACTCCCGTCACGAAAATCTTCAGGACCGCAAGAACTATGAGTAGTTTCCAAGTGAACTGTCCGTGGAGGGCTTCGTCGATCACGGCGTAACCCGCGCCCATCACTTGTGGCAGCTTGATGCCAATGAGGCCAATCATAAGGCCTGCGGCGGCGGGTTGAATATATTGCGTCCAACTGGGCCACTTCTGGATCTTCGGTCGCGCGTAAGCCAACCACTTCAAGAAAACTAGCGACGTGAGACCACCGACAATGCCCAGGACGATGTAAGCCAGAACTTCCCAGGGATGGACAAGTTGAAAAGGGGGCACCCGGAAGAGCGATTCCTTCCCCAGAAACCAGCGCATTGTGACGACGCTGGAGACGGCGGCGAGAACGATTGCGCCGAGGACCCCCGCGCTCCACGTTCCAATCACTTCTTCGATGACAAATAGCACAGCAGAAATGGGGGCATTGAAAGCGGCCGCGAGACCTGCGGCAGCGCCGACCGGGGCAATGAGGCGAATCTTTCGTTGCGAGAGGCGCAGCGAGCGGCCGACAGCAGAGGCGATTCCGGCGCCCATATGCAGCGACGGGTCCTCGGGACCGAGCGAGAACCCACTGCCGATGGCAAGGGCGCATGCCACGAATTTTGCAACGACGGTTTTGAAGGAAATGTAACCGTTCAGCACGTAGACAGCGGCTTTCGTCTGGTTGACGCCGCTGCCGCGTGCACGAGGAAAAACGCGAAGAACCAGAACGGCGACGAGCAATCCGCCGAGGGTAGGTCCGATCAGAACGCGCCCGATGCTGGGGCGCAGCGACGAGCCAAGTACGGCAAAGGTGACAAATTCGATTGTGATGCGGAAGCAAACGACTGCAATTCCCGAAAAAATCCCAATCAGCACGGCAAGAAGCAGAAAGAGACGGTCCTCGCCGATCGAGAAAATCCAATTTGCAAACGCTTCCCACCACGCTGCGACGGAATGCGGCCGCCGTGCAATGCCTTCGCTGCTCAGTGGCCTAGCAGCAGGTGCTGACGAGACCGAGCCTGCTGTTGCCCCAGTCATTGCTCGCCAGCACTTTCGGACTGTCCAATCAAGGACAGGGCGCGATTTGGCGAGTCTTGGGGCTCGCCACATTGCGCGGTAGCAGCGTTTTCCGCCTGGAATACCAAAGCGATCGCGGCGTCCACTTGAGATTGGTTGTGAGCAAACGCGCGCTCATTCCAATTGGGCGACCGAGACCTGAGCTGGTTCAGTAAGGGCTGCAACTGAGCGGCGCCCGAGAGCACTGGCGTTAGTTGCGCCATGCAATCCTCCAGCCGTCCTTGAGCGAGCGCCAGGGCTTTCGTGATGCGACGCGCGCGGTCGGCATCAGATAGGCGCGGGAAGAACGGATTTTCGGCTTCGATGGCCTGAGTGGTGGAAAGTAGCCGGGCGATATCGGAGGCCTCGCGCCGCTCGCGAGGAAGTTGATCGAAATAGAGCGTGGCGCGCGCGTATTGACCCAGGTGGAAGGAAGCGATTCCCGCGCCGGCCAGCGCATCCTGGTCGCTTTTGTGGGCGGCAAGAATCGCGCGGTATTCCTCCAGCGCGCGGCTCCAAAGATTGACTCGCAGAAGAAGCGCTGCCGCAACTTTCTGGCTTTCCACGTCGTTCGACGGAACTTCCTGGGCCAGGGCGATGATTTCGGGCTCCACTTGGTCGGCCGCCCGTCGGTTGAGGAGGTACTCACAAAGCTCGCGGCGCACTTTCCAGCGCATCATCATCGGATCGGATTCCCAATAGCCGTAAATCGCCCCGTTGTAGTAGCGCATAGAATCGGGCATCGAATCCAAGGAGTTGCGCGCGAGATCCAAATTGATTTGGCCGCTGCCCGGATTTTCCGTCAGCAAATTCAGCAGATAGGAACGCGCCTCATCACGGCGCCCAGCGACCGTCAGCGCCTCCGCAAGGTGCAACTGAAAAATGGGGTTGCCGGGGGAGTACGCGAGGGCGTTTCGATAGTCGACGATCGCTTCGCTGGGGTTTCCTAGCTTGAATTCCGACTCGCCTCTGCTGAACCAGCCGTCCGCGACGACGTGAATGTCCTTGTGATACATCCGGGCAAGGAATGCAGTGAAAGCAAGCAGCATCAAGACGAGCAAAAAGCAGATAAACAAAACGAATTCGCGGGGATATCCGGAGCCGGCGGCTGCGTCGGCCTTTATCGACTCGGGGGATTGGAGGGTTTGGCTCGGCTGACTGACATTCATGGACTCATAAAACAGCATAGTCTATCCGGCTCGAGACGCCACACGGAGTTAAAAAAAATGACTCGAAGCGTCAGGTTTGTTCGATGAGGCGATGGTGGATGGCGTAGAGGGCGAGTTCCAGCCGGTCGGAAACACCTAGCTTGTCAAAAATGTTGTGCAGGTGATTTTTCACGGTCTGCTCGCTGATGAAAAGCTTCTCGCCGATTTCGCGGTTACGGAATCCCTGAGCCACCAGCTGAACGATTTCCTTTTCGCGGTCGCTGAGGAGGGGTTTTTCGCGACGCTGCCCTGATTCCGCAGATTTCTTAAAAGCATCGATAACCTCCGCGGTCATGCGGTTATCCAACCAGATTTCGCCGTCGAAGACCTTCCGGATGCTTTTCACGAGCAAATCGCTGGCGGACTGCTTCAGAACGACGCCGCGAGCACCGAGCCGCATGGCTCGCACCACATCGCGGTCGTCTTCGGCGGCGGTGAGAACGATGACGCGAGTCTGCATTGTGTCGAAATTCAGCTCTTCGAGCACGCCTAGACCGTCTTTCTCTGGCATGCGCAGATCGAGCAGGAGAATGTCCGGTTTGTATTTCGCCAGCATCTTCGTGCACTCAATGCCGTTGGAAGCTTCGCCGACGATCTGAACGTCGTCAGCCGCTTCAAGAAGTTTGCGCAGACCATCCCGAAAGATGGCATGGTCATCCGCAACCAGGATCCGAATGGCCTGCTTAGGTTTGCTCATCTTCAATTCAAAGGAATCTCGATCGTTAGACGCGCCCCATGCCCGGGATTGGACTCCACCGTCAGCGTGCCCCCGACGCTGCGCGTTCTCTCTTTTATAGAAATTGGGCCCAAACGCAGTTTATCCAATTCTTCGCTTGCGTATCGCCCAGAAAAACTGAACCCCTTGCCGTTATCATCAACGGCTAAAAAGACTTTCGCTTCATCTTGACCTAGTTTTACCACGACGTGGCTGGCATTCGCATGCTTTTTGATGTTGTGGAGTGATTCCCGGTAAATTTGGAATAACTCCCTGCAAAGCCGGTCCGGAAGACGCAAATTACGGTCCTCGATGAACAAATCGATGGCAATTCCGGCCTCATTGCGGAAGCGCTCAGCGAAGCCCAGCATGAGTTCACGCATATCCGCGCTTTCGACGCGGAGCGGCCGCATGTCCGTGACCATGCGACGAAATTCCTGACTTTCCTGCTGAAGGGTTTCTTGAAGGTTCGCGAGATCGTCGCCAGCTCGGGCTGAAATGGGCGCCACTCTCTTCTTTAGGACATCCAGTTGTATGTTCATGCTGAGGAGTGTCTGCAGAATGCCATCGTGGAGATCCCTCGAAATGCGGCTGCGCTCGGATTCGACGGCACGAGCGCGGAGGCTACGCAGCAGGAAGATGTTTTCCAGCGGGTGGCCAATGTGGCGTACAACCCGCTCGAAATACCGCAAATCTCCCGCGGAAAAGTTGTGCCTGGGATTGAGGAGCAGCACCCGGCCGGCCGGATGTCCTCCCGATTCAATCGTTGCAGCAAGAAATGAGCGAGCGCCGACAAACTCCTCGCGAATTGTTTCCGATGGTGCGGGCAGCGAGGGAAAACGATGGCCGGTCCGCCGATCCCAGCCGAAACCTTCGCCGCCCGCGCCCGTGCCGTTGCGGAAGGTCCAGCCCATGGAAACCTCGAGAGTGTCGAGGAGGAAAGCATCGGACCGAGCGAGCGGCAGAGCTTCGGCACCGACTGAATCGCGATCGTTGGGCTTAACCTTCCAAACGAATAGACGTTCGAGCTCGTCGTCGCGCATCGCGAGGCAGGACTGTTCACAATCGAATTCGAGCGCGAGTTCACCCAGCGCCTGACGGATGGATTCGGTGAGACCACGGTCAAATTGAAGCAGGCCCGTAATCTTTTCGATGAATTGCTGCCGGTCGAGGTGCTGACGTTCACGCACTCCGAGGAAACCCATACCTAAGCCGGACACGATGGTGCCGAAGCCAATCACGAGCCAGTGCCAGACGCTTTGCCATTCGAATGGATGCGCCCAGGACACGCGGACAATTACACCAGCGGTTGAGACAAGAACGAGAGCGAGTACAGCGCGGGTCCGGCCCCTTGTGGAAAGGGCAAAAACCGCAAATAACAGTAGGAACCAAAATGCGGATACTGAGGGCGTCAGATACAAGAAAACGGCGAGCGCAGCAAAATCCGCCAGGACCGGAATCCGAAAACGAGATTCGTTGAACAATCGCTGGCCGAGTGCGACGGCCAGTGCCACCACCAGATAAGCAAAGAGAAACGCCACTGACGCTCGACGCAAGGGTGCCGGAGACGTTTCGAGAAGTACGATCAAAGATAGCGAAACCAGTACCGCGCGCCCCAGAGTGATTTGGCGCTCAAGATACAGGCGGTCTGTGCTGTCCAGAGGCATAGCGGCTGCGGATTTTCTGCTCACAAAAAGTCTAGCAAGCGGTGCGTCGGGCGCAACCACGTGTGGTCTTATGGTAATTGCGCCATAGGAGCATAGAGCTGGGGGAGAGGTCGTGAGCGGGGATGGAGCATGTTTCCAGAAATGCACATGGGAGTGTGATATCCACAGGCGAAGAGCATTGACATCAGGTGCATAATCATTGCGGCAATACGCTCGACGCCTTGGGGGACGCCGAGTTGGTTCAAAGATATACGCAACGCGAAGCTGGCCGAATTCTGGGACTTGAGGCGGGCCGTCTTCGCTACTGGGCACGACTTCGGCTGGTTCGGCCGCAGTTCCGGTGGGGCGAGCGGTTCTACACCTTCGGCGACCTCGTTGCGCTTCGAACTGTCCAACGACTCACCTCGCATCGTATACCCGCAAAGCGCCTACGCACGGCGGTTACCATGGTCGAACGGGAATTCGGCGCGCAAGAAATTCCTCTGCAAGAGCTTCGGCTGGTGGAACGAGGGCGGGATGTGGCAGTGGTGCCGCCGGGCGCGGTTTCGCCGCTCGAACCCTTGAGTGGGCAGTGGTTTCTTCCCTTCAGCGGCAGCGCCGAGCCGGAAAAGATCCACTCGATGTCCGGGCGTTCTGCCGAAGAGCTATTCGAATCTGCAATCGAATATGAGTCGCGAGCCGGGACGCTAGAGCAGGCAGTGGACAATTATCGTCGAGTGATCGAACTGGAGCCGGATTGGGTGGAAGCGCACATCAATCTGGGCGTGGCGCTGTATCAAATGGGCCGCACAGACGAGGCCAGAACGGCGTTTCGCGCGGCCGTGGACCTCGATCCGACGAACGGCATCTCGCGCTACAACTTGGGTTGCGTTCTGGAAGAGCAGGGCCAGATCGACGAAGCGATCGAGCATTTGCGCTCCGCGGCTCGAATGATGCCGTCCCATGCCGACGTACATTTCAATCTGGCACTGGCATACGACAAACGCGGAGAAAGACAACCGGCGCAGGAACAGTGGACGTTGTACCTGCGATACGCGCCGAATGGTCCCTGGGCGGATCAGGCGCGGGCGCGGCTGCGGCAATATTCGGGCAAACACAAAAACAACGCGCCTATTCCCTTCCCTAGAAAAGCACAGTCCTGAGCCGGACAGCGCTTCCCCAAGTCAAAAAAGCGCGCTCTATAGTTCGCGAAGTGCCACGGCAACCGGCCGGCGCGCCGCTCGAATGGCCGGAAGCAGACCACCAAGCACGCCCATCACGAGCGCGAAGAGCACTCCTAAAAGAAGAAGATCAAAGGTGATTTTGAAGGCAAACGCGATGTTCGAGAAAGTCTGAAAGTTCATCGTATTTGTGGTTAGGCCGTTCAATGGCAGCACGGCCACGCACCCGATAATCGCCGCGATGAAGGAGATGCAGAGCGCCTCGAACAAGAAGGAAAGGATTACGTTCCAACTGGAGAATCCCAGCGCGCGCATGGTGGCGATTTCGCGTCCTCGTTCAGCGACGGCCGAGTACATAGTGTTCAGCGCGCCGAAAACTGCTCCGATGGCCATAATGGCGGCCACCAGGCCCCCGAGGACGGTGATGAGGCGCGTCATAGTGGTGGACTGCTTCGCGTAATAATCGATTTCGCGAGTTACGTCGACGTTCAAGCGTGGATCGGAAGTGGCTGCATCCTTGAATTGCTGGAACGCAGCGGGGGACGTGAGATGAACGGTAGCGGATTGGAAGATATTGTCCGGCCGCTTCAGTACTTCATTCAGAATCTTGCCGTCGCACCAAACCTCTGAATCGAAGGAGGAGCCACCCGCATCGAAAACCCCCACGACCCTCCAGTGACCGCCGCCGAAGTTGACGGTGTTGCCGACCGTCAAGCCAGTGTAGGTTTTCGAGGCATTCTTGCCCGCGACGAGTTCGGAAAGCCCCGGCGTGAACATCCGTCCCTGGACAATCTTCGTGAAGTTGCGAATCTGCAGAACGTTGGACGAAACGCCACGAACCTGCACATTGGCATCCGTGCCCGTACTGATCAGCGGAAAGGGCATGACGCCGACAACTTCCTCGGTGATCAGCGGGGCACCGTTCGAGTCGCGAGCCACGCCCGGCTCGTCCTCGACTGTCTTGACTGAATCCAGCGTGATGCCACCCATCATTTCCGATGTCGAGCCGGCGCGCATCACCAGCGCATTGCCCGGAGAGCCGGACGCAACTAACGTTGCCCGGAAACCGCGAGCCAGCGAGAGCATGGCGACGAAAACTCCCACGGTGCCGGCAATGCCGAGAACAGCGACGATGGTGGAAGTCCAACGCGCCCTAATGCTGCGAAAATTGTAGGAAATGGGGACGTTGCCGATGAAGGGCGCGAGCAGGCCTGCGAGTATGCCGCCAACGATGATGACGACAAAGATAAGCGCGGCAACCGCAAAGACCGTGATCACTACTCCAAAGATGAGCTTCGCAATCATCCTCAGACCCTCCGCAACGCGTCGACAACACGCAGGTGCATGGCGCCGATTCCAGGAATAATGGCGCTGGCGAAACCCACGGCAAGAGCGGCGACGAACCCATAGATCAGGACTCGAGGCGGAAGAATCAGCGTCGGCAGCATTCCGGCCATAACGCCGCTCAAGGCTGGAACTGCTATCACAGCCAACAAAAGACCGACGCAGCCAATGAGCGCAATCACGACGGATTCGCTCAAAACAAACCCAAGGACGGCGCGGTCGGAGAAGCCGATCGCTTTGAGAATTGCCAGCTCAGGAGTCCGCTCACGAATGGAGATGGCCATCGTATTTCCGGTGACGAGGAGCAGCGTGAAAAAAACGACGGAGCCAATCGTCACGATGAGGAATTGGATGTTTCCAAACTGCTTCACCCAGCCTGCAGCGAAAGCCGATTCCGTTTCGGTTTTGGTTTCGTACGGTGAGTTGGCGAATTCCGCATCAATGGCTTTGGCGATACGCGGCGAGTCGTCGGGATTATTCACCCGCAGTGTGTACCAGCCGATCTGGCCTTTCAGCCTCTCCGGAACGCGCTCTTCGAAAGCGTCCCATTGAAACCAGAACTGCGTCTCGTCATCCTGGGGACGCTTTCCGTGGTAAACGCCGTCGATATTGAATTCCCAAGCTTGCCCAGCAAGGCCATACAAGGTGGTCTTGATGGGGATGCGGTCTCCAATTTTCCAACCGAAGCGCTTCATCGTCGCCGCACCCACAACCGCACCATCACGGTCGCCTAAAAATGTCTTCCACTGATCATCGGGTATGACAAGTTCAGAAAACACCTGACGCTGGTTTTCCGGATCGATCACAAACTGAGGGAAGAAGTTCTTTTCTTCCTGGTAGACGCCGCCGAACCAATTGTCGAACGTGACGCATTTGACGCCGGGGATGCGAAGAATCTTGTCGCGATACGATAAAGGGATGGTGTTGATGATCGAAGTGCGATTGATAGTGATGAGGCGGTCGGCGCCGGCAACGTCGGAGCCACGGTTGAACGCGTCGCTGACGACGCCGAGGAAGACAAATAGAAAGAGGGCGACGGCAAAGGAACCGATGGTGAGCAGCAGACGTGCCGGTTTGCGAAAGAGATTTGCAAAAATCAGGCGGGCGAATTTCATGCCGCACCTCCAGCCAGTATCTCCGCCCGCTGCGCGGCCTCCACAAGGACGCCTTTTTCGAGGTGCAAGGTGATGTCCGCTTGCCTGGCGACCACAGGATCGTGCGTGACCATCAGAACAGTTTTGCCGTGCTCCTTTACCAGCCGATGGATCAAATTCATGATTTCGTCAGCGCTCCTGCGGTCCAAGTCGCCCGTCGGCTCATCGCACAAAAGGAAGGTGGGGTCAGCCACAATGGCGCGGGCGATGGCGACGCGCTGCTCCTGACCGCCGGAGAGCTGCCGCGGGTAGTGATTCATGCGCTCGCCCAAACCGACAATGGTCAGAGCCGTCTCGACGTGCTTGCGGCGTTCCGCCTTTGAGAGCTTCGTGAGCAACAGCGGAAGTTCGACGTTTTGAAACGCAGTGAGCACGGGAATCAGGTTGTACATTTGAAAGATGAAGCCGACGTGGCGTGCGCGCCATTCTGTAAGCTTGCTGCCCGACATGTGTGTGATCTCGTCACCCGCAACCGTGATAGAGCCGCTGGAGGGGACGTCGAGTCCACCGAGCAGATTCAGCAGGGTTGTCTTCCCCGATCCGCTGGGCCCCATGAAGGCGACGAACTCGCCCTTGTCGACATCGAGGTTCAAATTCTGCAGAACTTGAATTGTCTCGCTGCCGCGGCGATAGGTCTTTGTGAGGTTCCGCACCTGAATCAGACTGCCCGAATTCCCGCTGCCATCCGTTCGAACCATCTCGCGTCCCCCTAGGTTCCCTCTGCCCGCTTATTTCCTTACAGCAACAGTTTCACCGTCATGCAAATCCGCGGGCCCGTTGACGACGATGGTATCGCCGGACCCGAGCCCTGCGAGAATTTCCGTATCCGAACCGCGATTCGCGCCAACTTTAACGGCGCGACGTTCGACGTGGTCACCTTTCAGGAGATAGACGACTTTCTGACCGGCATCATCGCGCAGTGCGTTTTGCGGAACCGCGATGGCCAGCGGCGCGGTCTCGGATATTTTTGGCTCTTCTCCCATAAACGAAACCTTGACGCCCATATCGGGGAGTATCTTGGGATCCAATTTTTTAAATTTGATGCGCACTGTCACCGTGGCTTTCTGGCGGTCGGCAGTGGGGATAATCATGTGGACGTGAGCGGGAATTTGCCAGTCGGGATAGGCATCGAGGACGGCGGTGACGTCTTGTCCGGGCTTAACACGCGCAATATAATTTTCGTTGACGTCAACTTCGATCTCATTGGAAGCCATGTCGACGATGGTAGCGATACCTGTTCGCGTGAACCCCCCACCGGCAGAAATAGGGGAGACCATCTCGCCCACCTGTGCGTCTTTGGAAACGATCACTCCATCGAAGGGGGCGCGAATGGTGCAATTGTCCACAGCCTGCTGTGCTTCCTGAATTCGCGCAGAGGAAGCGGTGACCTGTTCTTTGGCGACGGCAATCTTGGCTTTCAGGCTATCTGCTGCCATGCGGGCATTATCGAGAGCTTCCTGAGTCTGAACGCCGGCAGCTTGCAGCTCCTGCGCGCGGTGCAATTGGATATTCGCATTCTTCACCTGAACCTCGAGGTCGGCGATGCTGGCTTCGGTAGCATCGTGGTCTGCCCTCGCGGACGCGAGTGCCTTCTGCAAATCGGAATCATCGAGAGTGGCAAGGACAAAGCCCTGATGAACGTACATGCCCTCCTCGAAGAAGACACCCGTTACCCTGCCGGTAATCTTGGCGGCGACGGTTGCGCGGCGCTGCGGCGTAACGTAGCCGCTCGCGTTCAGCAGAGCCTGTGGTCCCTCAACAGCTTTCTGAACGACGATGACGTCCACTAGCGGTTTCTGATGCATGTAGGCGTAGACACCGCCCGTTACAACCAGCGCACCCAGCAAAATGGCAAAAGCAATGCCTATACGCTTTCCCGTCTTTGCACGCGTGCGCTTATGGTCATCGATCCGGAGCGACCCAAGGTCGGGTTTCTCAGTAGTTTGCAGAGACATAGCTCCCTAAAAGGAATAACGAATTGTCTCAATGTTTGTTACGCATGACGAGGGCACAAAATTACTGCCCGCTGCATGATGAGGAGGGAGCGATCCCGCCACGCCGGGAACGCTCTGCAAGCCAGCACATCGAAAACGCGACTGAGCGGCCAGCTGCGAATTCCGGATGACTATTCGACGGGGATGCGCGACCCGGATTGGGGGCCGGGATTCGAAAGGTGCTCGATCCGGTCATCAATCGCGGCGCGAATCGCCTTCAGAAACTCAATACGAGAATTCGAGAGGTGCTGCCGTACGGAGGGCGGCACTTCAAAAATCCGCTCGAACGTGTGGAACACCTCGTCGCACACGCATCGTCCACTGGCCCCCTGCGGATTGGAAGTGCTGGAACTGGTTTGCTGCTCGCTCATACTGCCTCCTTCATCTCCACCGTAAGAACTTGCTTATCCAATCGCGCGCGTCCCGGTTGCATGGATGCCATCGACCGTGGCAAGCCGATGTGGCGTCGCAGGGTGCCGATCTCAACGACTAGCTCATCACCCTTCTTGAAGAGCCCGACCTCCCCCTTGGCCGCGAACGGAAGGTGCAACCGAACCTCGTACACTCCATTCGACTTGCCGAAAGTGTACGGCTTCTCCGTGCGCGTAACGGCCGATGGGTCTTCGCCTTCATCATACAGCACACGGGCCAGTTCGTGCAGCCGCTGCTTTCCGAGGACCTCATGGGAGAACAAAGGTACTCGGTGCACCGGAACCGGCGCGAAATACTCCTCGATCTCAGCCAGAACCTTCTCCTGCGACGCGTGCCATTCGCTGAACCAAGAGTCCTTTACTTCGGGCGGCAACAGCCGGTTCACGATGACGGCGTCCACCGTAAGACCGTGGAGGGAGAAATACACAAACGCGCGCTGCGTTTCGCGCAGAACCATTTTCTCGGGGTTCGTAACAAGGCGCACGCTAGTCGTGCACGGGTCTTCCATCAGTTCGTCCACGCCTTCGAGTTTTTCGAAGAGATTCCGGATATTAACAAAGTAGCTGTCGGTGGGAAGCTCGAACGGTGCCACGCGATTAGCGATGGGGCGGACGGCCTTTATCAGATTGCGCTGAAACGGGAAGATGTGCTTCATGTACCAATCCAGCGTGGTCGGCATGCTGACGAAACGCATGGATTCGGCCGTGGGAGCGGCATCCAAGACAATCACGTCGTAGCGTTGCTCGCGCCGGTACTCGTTGATGTACATCATCGCGCTGAGCTCCTCCATCCCGGGCAAAATCGCCAATTCTTCGGCTTCCACACCGCTGATACCCGTGGTGCGAAGCACCGAGCTCACGTAGGACGAGATTTCCTGCCAGTGGCGCTTGATTTCTTTTTGAATGTTGAGCTCGAGAATCGAAAGATGGTCGTTAATCGACAGCGGGTCGGAGGTGCGCGCATGAAAAAGGTCCGATCCCAAATCGAAAGAATCGCCGAGACTGTGCGCTGGGTCGATGCTCATAACCAGCGTGCGATGTTTCAGTTCGGCGAGTTTCACGCCGGTGGCAGCAGCGAGACTCGTTTTTCCCACGCCGCCTTTGCCGCTGAATAATAGGATCCTCATACAAACATTATACGGCGCGGTGCGCGATGACATTACATGCCCGCGACAGAACGGTCTTAACGGTGCCGAAGAGATTTTGTCTTCGGCTCCAAGCACTTCACGCGACGTCTGCTGCGGCGCGACATCGAATACAGTTAGAAGAGGAGGTTTTTCATGAGCCGATCGGCGGGAGTGCAGGACAAGGATGCGAGTCTTCGAACGCGAATCATCTTCTGGTTCGCGAAACGCAAGATGGGGCGCGTTCCCGTAGGAGTGCGCGTGCGAGCGCTCGATTCAAAGTTCATGAACGCAGCCCTAAGGATGGACCTATACGCAGCAGGACGCGGCGTCACGCCAATGAAGTTAAAGGAGCTCGCGCAGTTGAAGGTTGCGGCAATGGTTGGGTGCCCGTTTTGAATCGACATTCACTCTGCCGTGGGCAGAAAAGAAGGCGTGACGGAAGAACAGCTTTGCGGTCTCGCGAATTTCGAATCCAGCCCAAATTTCAATGAGAGGGAAAGGCTGGTTTTGCGGCTGGCCGTGGCGCTGACGCGCATACCGACGGACGTCTCGGATGAGTTGTACGCGGCCCTTCGCGGACAGTTTTCCGAGGAGGAGCTAGTCGAGCTAACGGGCGTGATCTGTTGGGAGAACGCGCGAGCGCGATTCAATCGCACGTTTGCTATCGGCGCGGAAGACTTTTCGCTAGGGAAATTCTGTCCACTGCCGGAGCGTCTCTAGGACGCTCGTTGGCTATAAGCCCGTGCGCAGCACAGTCGCAGCAACTGCACGCGATGTTGCTGGCGAAGCACCCAATCAGCAATGACCTTGCGCTATAGGCGAAGAGTAATCGTAACCTAGGCACTGGCACCGCTGTCCGCAGCAGCCACGCCATGCAAAGGTCGGAAACCTTACTACCTTCACGCCTGGGCGCCCTAGGACGTTTCTCCGCGAGCTCTTGGGCGCTCGCCTTTGGCTGGATTCTGCTTTTCGGCCTCTACGTCGTCGCGTCTCTGACGGTAAATCGCGGGCGCGGATTGACCGCGTTCGGGGACATCGAAATGTGCCTGGTGTCCCTTTACGGAGGAGTCTGCCTGCTGGCGAACGTACCATCCCAGAACCGGCGGACGCGAGCGTTCTGGTTGCTGCTCGGAGCCGGATGCATGGCGTGGTTCGTAGGCCAGCTGATTTGGACTTATTTCGAGGTGGTTCTGCGGCAGGAGGTGCCAAATCCCTTCGTCGGTGACGTAATCATATTCCTTCATCCGGTCCCCATGATTGCGGCGGTAGCGCTAAAGCCACATGATGAGCGAAACGACCTGAGCGCTCATATCGGTTATATCGATTTTTCACTCCTCCTCACGTGGTGGGTATACCTGTACATGTACGTGGTGATTCCGTGGCAATACGTCGCACCAAACCTGAAGATCTACGGCGCGAGCTACGACAATCTAGCTGCGGCAGAAAACCTGCTGCTCGTGATCGCATTCGGACTTCTCGTCGCGCGATCGAGCGGGAAGTGGCGGGATATTTACTCGCATTTGTTCAGCGCGACGCTCTTCTACGCAGCAGGCTCCTACATGACCAATCGTGCGATCGATGTGCAGCACTATTACACGGGTAGTCCTACCGATCTTCCGATGATCGCCTCATTCGTGTGGTTTGGGTCGGCGGGAATCATTGCGTTTCGCCTAAAACCCCTGCATGAGCAAGCGGCCGTCCAGCCCGCGAAAGAAACGCAGTGGCCCTGGCGGTTCGCGATGCTTGCCGTATTTTCCATTCCAATCATGTCGATCTGGAGTTTATGGTTCAGCTTGAATCCACCCCAGGTCCGCACATTCAGGATCACAATCACTCAAATTACGCTTGTGCTTGTCGCAGCACTGCTCTTCGTGCGCCAACGATTGATTGATAGCGACAGACTGAGACTGTTGACCGCCTCGCGCGAAGCCTTCGACGATCTAAAGCATTTTCAGGAACAGATGATCCAGAACGAAAAGCTTATGTCGATCGGTGAGCTTGCGGCTGGCGCGGCACACGAGATCAACAATCCACTTACTGGAATTCTCGGCTACTCGGACCTGCTGGTGGAGGATACCGCTCTTGGCGACAGGCAACGCGCAGTGGCGGACAAGATTCGCACCCTGGCTCGGCGCATCAAGACGCTAGTTACGAGTCTGCTGAGTTTTGCAAGGCGCGTGCCCACGGAAAAGACTTCGCTGGACCTGAATCAGGTAATCGAGACCGCGCTGCATTTGAGCAACATGGATTTGCGCGACAAGAAAATCGAGGTTGAAGTGTTGCCCGATCCAGAGTTGCCTGCCGTCTTTGGGGACGCCAACCAGCTATTGCAGGTTTGCTTCAACTTGATGAGCAATGCGGTCGATGCCATCGAGGAAATAGGCAGCGGCCGAATAACAATTCGCACCGATCACGACCCGGAAAGAGTGCTCATCGAATTCTCCGATACCGGCCCAGGAATCAAGTCGCCCCAGCAGGTGTTCGATCCGTTCTTCACGACCAAGCCCGTCGGCAAAGGAACCGGTCTGGGCCTGAGTATCTGTTACGGAATCGTGCAGGAGCACGGGGGACGCATCTCCTGCTGGAATCGTCCCGAAGGAGGCGCCACCTTCCTCGTGGAATTGCCCTCGACAGTCGACGACCGGTCGGCTCCCGAACAGTCCAGTGTGGTGGGTTCAAGATCCAAGTGAATGTTGGTGGACGGCAGGGGATTCGAACCCCCGACCCCCGCGTTGCGAACGCGATGCTCTCCCAGCTGAGCTAGCCGCCCACGCGTCAAGGTGCCGCTCCTTTGAACGAACTCGTACAAAGAACGGCAGAAATTGATTTTACCAGAGGCCAGGAGCGCGGCCAATCGCCTCTTGCGCATCTGGTTTTTCCGCACACGACGGAAAATGGCAAGAGAACAATTGTTGACCCTAGATCGAGAATTTCGACAGGGCCGCAACGAGGCGGTCGCCTAGCGACGTGCCGAATTCGGCTTGGTTCTGCGGGTCTCCAATAAATGGATCCACAAACGGACCCTCCGAATCGAGTACCAAGCGCTCTCCGAGCTCGCCGTCACGCAACGGATGAATAAGCTCCTGTGTGGCTTGCGAGATGAGGACGATGTGCTTCGGCTTGTATGAGGATCGCACGCGCAAAACAACCGTTCGGGCAAATTTTCGAACTGCTTCTGAGAGGTGCTTTTCGTTTTCAATGGGGCACTCAACAGCGTGGGCGAGGAAAAGACCACGATGTTGAAAGTCTGTTAACGTCGCTTCATCAGTCAAACCGCTGGCCGACCCGGCCCCAGCCAACTTGGAGAGTTCAGCGAAATACATTCTTGCTGGGACGGAACGCCCACCACCTGCTGCGTCGAGATGATAAAAGAAATCGCGAGGATCAGGCGGAGGCGAAGCGTCAAGCAGAAGAAACTGAATGTGAATGGGACGGAAACGAGTGGCTTGCTCAAGGCGCTGAATGCGGCGCCGAATGTGCTCATCGTCAACGACAGAGCCACAACCGTCGCATACAGGCATTTACACCACCCCCAAAAATTGGCGCAAAGGATTGCATAATGCCCCTTTCGTTCGCAAGCCTCTGTGGGAGACTCGAAGAAGCGTTTTCCGAAATTAATGAGGAAGCTCTTTGACTGGCTTCTCACAAAAGGCACGGCGTTTCTAGCGTTCGTGAAAACCGACACGACGCTCGGCGATTCCCATTGATAAAAGAAGCTCTGCTGAATTTTTCGAGCCGTTACGGCAGCATCGCGAGAAGTTTCTTGATGCGCTCGCCGTAGCCGGTACCGAACGAGGCTTGTTTCTTCGGATCACCAAGATAGGGATCAACGAATGGTCCGCCGCTATTGAGAATCAGGCGATCGCCCCAACCGACAAGGCCGAACAAACGGATCAAATCTGAAGTGGACGGCGAAAGGGGCACTACGTATGACGGCTGATAGTCGGATTGAACGCGGCGCATCGTGTTCGGGGCGAAGCGGCGGAGAGCGCCTTGCGGGTCAGCCTGTTCCTCAAACGGACACTCAAGAGCGTACGAGAGAAAGAAGCGACGGCGCTGGAATTCCTCGAGCGCAGACGATTCGGGCGTATTCAAGGGCAGGTTCGCATTTGTGCATTTCACAAGCTCATCGAAATGCATTCGAGCAGACAGCGAGCGAACCGACCGATCCTGCGTCGAGGCATAAAAAAAATCCTCGGGCCGCGCCGGCGGCGCACCATCGAGAAACAGAACCTTAATTGAAGCTGGACGATACTTGGCTGCCAGTTGGAGTCGCTGCCCGCGCCGTTCCACGTGGGCATCATCGGTGCGCATACCGCAGCCTTCACAGACCGGCATTCCCTTCCCTCAGTTTACGCTGAACGGCAAAAAGCATCGCATGTACGTAAAGTAGCCGCAAGCGGAACGACTGAGTAGGTTTTCTCGAAAGCACGCGGAACGGCGAAGGCCCTTCCAGACGAAAGACTAAATCGTCTGCGTGTTTGGCTACTGGCCCAACTTGCTCCGCAGGCAACCCACGAGTTCCGGCGCCATCTCAGAAATGTTCATGCCTTCGGAAACGAGGAATTTGCAGCTCAGAATTGGCCGGGACTGGTCGTCGTCGGCGAGCTGGCAACTCACTTTGCAGTACTGGCACTCCTGATTCCAGCAAAAACGGCCGTATGGAATCGTTTCGGGGCTGATGAACTGAAAGGCTCGCAACAGCGAATTTCGTTCGGGCACGAGAAACGTCTTTCCCAGAATCGTAATCTCAACGAGCTTTTCGTACGGCCTGAAGATATCTGCCATCAATGGATCCCTGGCCTCTGACATGGAAATGCCCCCGGAACGAAGCTAAAGCAGGCACCCCGCGGCGGCAACGACAAGAAGAGCGGCGCGTGTTCAATGTCTAATGGCGGAAGAAGGGCAAACGGATCTGCTTCGCCTGACTCTCTATGTCAGCGTGCAGCGGGAGTAGACGCTAGGGCTCCGCGTGCTGCAAGGAGCTGATCGTATTCGCGTTCTGAGGTGGCCGGCAGCAGCACCCATAACGTGTAAATGCCCAGAGCGGTGCCAAACGGGAATCGAAGAAGTGCGAGGAACCCAAGGACCAAAGCCAGAATGCGCGCCCAATGACGACGCTCGAGTAGCGCCCATCCGGTTACAAGTTCCAGCACAGCAAACGTGACGCCCCAAAAGCCCGCGATCTCAAGTCCGCGAGAGATAATACGGTCCAAGGGAAACCCTGCTGGAAAGCCATCGATGTTCGAGACGATCGATTGGACAAATTCTGGGAGAAATGCGCGACCGATGGCAACGAGCCAAAACATTTCGAAAAGCCGCAAGACTCCGTAAATAACCCAGAGGATCCCGACGGTCTTTAGATGGGAACCGACGCGGCCGTGAAAACCTGCAGCGACCGGAATGGACTGTGCGACCGTCGGTCCAGCCAATTGCTTGCCACAGGTAGTGCAGAACTGGGCGCCGGCATTCAGTTGAGAACCGCAACCGTCGCAGTACATTGGCTCCTCCCCGTTTATCTGACCCTGTCTACTGCAGGATACGCGCCAAGTGGCCGAAAAGTTTCGGTAACGGAGGTAAGAGCGGCCCCAAACCCCGCCGCGAAGAGGTCAGCGCGACAGCGCCAGCGGACCCGGGCACCGCTAAACATCAACGCAAAGAGAAGTCTCAAAATCTTCAGGCAAAAAACTGACCCATGTGCCTGAACTTTTCGTAACGTAGATTCAGTAGCTGCTGCGGAGAAAGCCGTGAGAGGTGGGTGAGCACGCGCTCCAGTACGGGCTCAAGAAATTTGGCAGTGGCTTCGTGGTTAAAATGAGCGCCGCCCTCGGGCTCTTGAACGATTTCGTCCACCAGTTTGAGTTCCAGCAGATCGGCAGCGGTCAATTTCAGCGCTTCAGCAGCGATTTCGGCTTTGCTGGCATCGCGCCACATGATGGATGCGCAGCCTTCGGGAGAGATAACAGAATAAACGGAGTTTTCCAGCATCAAAACGCGATCACCCACGGCGACGGCTAGCGCGCCGCCGGAGCCACCTTCGCCGGTAATGGTAACGACGATCGGCACAGGCAGTCGCGACATTTCCCGGAGATTACGAGCGATCGCCTCAGCCTGGCCGCGCTCTTCGGCATCCACCCCGGGATAAGCGCCTGGCGTATCTATAAAGACCAAGATCGGTCGATGAAACTTGGCTGCCAGATGCATGGCGCGTAAGGCCTTCCGATAGCCCTCTGGCTTGGCCTGACCAAAATTGCGGGCGACACGCTGTTTCGTATCGCGGCCCTTCTGGCCGCCGACGATCATGACTGGCTTCCCGTGGAACCACGCCATGCCCGTAATCAAAGCAGCATCATCGGAGAAACCACGATCGCCATGGATTTCGCTAAAATTGTCGAAGAGCAGACGAATGTAATCCTCGGTGTAAGGTCGCTGGGGGTGACGCGCCAGCAGCACCCGCTGCCACGGACCTAGGTGCGTATAAAACTCGCGGCGCAGCTCGTCCACTTCGCGACGGATGCGCTCTATATCCTCAGCTGTGGAGTCCGTCGGATTCGTCAGGCGGCTGAGCTCCAAGACGTCGCGTTCAAGCGCGTCGATCTGTCGCTGGCGCTGGCGCTCGAGTTCGTGGGGGTCCGAACCGGAGCTCGAAGGGCTGCCATGGTAAGCAATCGGCGGGTCGGGGTGCGCTATTTCGCGCGCGGATTTTCCATCCGGAATTCGGAGCGATTCGGCGTGGAAATTTAAGTTTGCGGCTGCATTCGCCGACTTGGACCCAGCCGAAGCAGCAGCGGTCTTTTGCTCCTCACGGTCCCGCGCTCGCTCTCGCATTCGCTGGAGGCGGGCACGCGCCGCCTTGCGGCGTTTCCCGTTCATTGAACCACCAAGACGGAGTCGGTGCCGCAGATTTCGCGCACGCGCTGAACGAGTTCATTGTCCGCCCGGACCGCGCTCGACGACTCGATGGTCGCCTCGCTGCCGTCCGCGTCAATCAGTTCGAACGCAACCCGGCATCGCCCGGGACGGCTGGAGAATAGCTGTCCCAGCTGATCGAGAACCCCAGCATCGATAGTACCGCGGTTCACCCGAACTCGAAGGAGGCTGGGTGGCCGTTCCACAACCTGATCGAGCAAGCGCGCCTCGGAAACAATCAAGCGTGTACCGACGTCTTCCACGGCGACTCGAGCCTTGACCAGCAAAGGCGTCGCAGCCTTCAAAATAGGTTCGAGCTTCTGAAAAGCCTCGGGAAAAACCAACGCTTCAATCAGCCCGGTGCGATCCTGCAACGTCAAGATGGTCCACCGCTGTCCGCGGCGGGACCGCATAGGGCGAGACTGTACGATGATTCCGGCGACAGTCAGCTCTTCGCCGTTGCGCCGGCTTTCGACAGTGGAGAGGTCGATGGCATTCAGTTCTTGCCGCCGTCCCGCATATTTATCGAGTGGATGGCCGGATACGTAGAAACCGAGCATCGAATACTCTGCCGCCAGCAGCTCGTGTTCGGGAAATTCGGCCAGCTCCGGCAAGATGTCGAGTTCAAGTGCAGGCGCGGCGGCTGCAGCGCCACCGAAAAGCCCGTGCTGGCCGATTTCGCGCGCGCGCTGCAGTTGTTGCGATCGCTCGACAGCGCGATCGATTGCACCAATCATCTGAGCTCGATTCGCGCCGAGGCCGTCGAGAGCGCCCGCCTTAACCAAACTCTCCAGCACGCGCTTGTTCAGCACCCGCGAATCCACGGATTCGCAAAATTGGAAAAAGCCGTCGAACCTGCCGAGGGACTCTCGTGCCTGCAGAATTCCCTTCACCGTGTTCTCGCCGACGTTTTTGATAGCGCGCAACCCGAAGCGAATTTCGTCGCCGACGGGCGTGAAATCGACATCGCTGGAATTGACGTTGGGCGGCAGCACCGTGATGCCCATGCCCCGCGCCTCATTGATATATTTGACCACCTTGTCCGTATTGCCCGTTTCCGCTCCCATCATCGCGGCCATGAACTCAACGGGATAATGCGTCTTCAGCCATGCCGTCTGGTACGCAAGCAATGCGTATGCGCAGGAATGAGATTTGTTGAAGCCGTAGCCCGCAAATTCAGCCATTAGATCGAATATCTTCTCAGCCTTCTTGTGCGGAACTTTGTGCGCGCTGCAGCCCACCAGGAATTTTTCGCGCTGCGCGGCCATTTCCTCGGGCTTCTTTTTCCCCATGGCGCGGCGAAGGATGTCCGCGTCGCCGAGAGAGAAACCCGCAAGCCGATTGGCGATCTGCATCACCTGCTCCTGGTACAGAATCACGCCCCAAGTTTCGGAAAGAATTTCCTCGAGCTCCGGCAGATCGTAGGCGACACTCTTTCGTCCATGCTTGCGATTAATGAAATCGTCGATCATGCCGCCTTGAATCGGTCCCGGTCGGTACAGCGCATTCAAGGCGGTGAGGTCCTCGAGGCGCGTCGGCTGATAGCGTTTGAGAATGTCGCGCATGCCGTGCGATTCAAACTGGAAGATGCCCGTGGTGTCGCCTCTGGCGAACAACTTGTATGTTTCGGCGTCGTCGAGTGACAACGTCGAGAGGTCGATATCGAGACCGCGGTTTTGTTTCAGCATTCGCTCGGCGTCACTGAGGACGGTTAGAGTAGTCAGGCCGAGGAAATCCATTTTCAGCAGCCCGATGCGTTCGAGCGCATTCATGTCGTACTGCGTGGTGATTTCATCCTTGTTGGACTTATACAGCGGAACGATTTCTGTTAGCGGACGCGGTGAGATCACCACTCCGGCAGCGTGCGTCGACGCGTGGCGGGCAAGACCTTCGAGGCGGAGCGCGACTTCGACCAATTCCCTTACCCGATCGTCAGCCTGGCGCATCGATTCGAGCTGCGGAGACTGCTTCAAAGCGTCTTCGAGTTCGATGTTGAGCTGATTCGGCACAAGCTTCGCAATTTTCTCCACGTCCCCATAGGGCATGTCAAGAGCGCGGCCCGCATCCTTCAGCACCGCCTTTGCTGCCATCGTGCCGAAAGTGATAATCTGGGCCACATTTTTCTCACCGTACTTCTGCCGAACGTAATCGATCACCTCTCCGCGGCGTCGCATACAGAAATCGATGTCGATATCCGGCATCGAAATGCGCTCGGGATTCAAAAAACGCTCGAACAGCAGATCGTATTGGAGGGGATCCACGTCCGTGATGCGCAGCGAATAGCCCACCAGGCTGCCTGCCGCCGATCCGCGTCCAGGACCTACGGGAACGCCTTGTGCTCGCGCGTAGTGGATGAAATCCCAAACGATCAAGAAATATCCCGCAAAGCGCATCTTCTTGATCATCTCGATTTCGGCAGTGAGCCGGCCTTCATATTCCGAAAGCGGGTGCCGCAAAAAGCTCGCCTGCGCCAGGCGCTCGAGCTGAGGCAAGCGCGCCGCGAATCCTTCGCGGACCACCCGCTCGAAATACGAATCCGTCGTGTGCCCCTCGGGAACTTTGAACTCGGGGAAGGGATCGTTCATCCGCTGCATTTTCAGGTTGCAGCGTTCGGCAATCGCGACCGTTCGCGACAAAGCGTCAGGGAGCTCGCCAAACACTTGCGCCATCTCCTCGGCGGTCTTGAAATAAAATTGGTCGGTGGCGAATTTCATACGCTGGCCGTCCGACATCGTTTTGCCCGTCTGAATACACAGCAACACTTCTTGCGCATGGGAATCGTCGCGGTGCAGATAATGGCAATCATTTGTGGCTACCAGCGGGATCCCGGTCTCGCGCGAAAGTTGAACCAGATTGCGGTTCACCGGCTTCTCGATTTCGAGACCCTGGTCTTGCACCTCGAGGAAGAAATTGCCTTTCCCGAAAATGTCGCGCAAACGATAGGCGTTCGTGCGTGCCTGATCGTATTTGTCTGCCAAGAGGGCGTCCGCCACCTCCCCGCGCAGGCACGCAGATAGCGCTATGAGTCCTTTGCTGTGCCGCGAGAGCAAATCGTGATCGACTCGCGGTTTGTAATAAAAGCCGTCCAAGAATCCCGTGGAAACCAGCTGGATGAGATTGCGATACCCCTCTTCGTTTTCGCACAAAAGAACGAGATGGTTCGAACGCTCGGCGTCGCTGCCGCGGTTCTTGTGGTTGTCCGGGGCGACGTAAACCTCGCAGCCCACGATTGGCTTCACGCCGTGTTTTATCGCCTCGTGGTAGAAATTCGCGGCGGCGAAGAGATTGCCGTGGTCGGTGACGGCCACAGCAGGCATTCCTCGGCGTGCCGCTTCGCTGGTCAGTTCCCCAATTTCGCAAGCGCCGTCGAGTAGGGAGTAATCCGTGTGGAGATGCAGATGTACGAAGTTCGATGCCCCCATGCGCAAACCATTCTACCAGAAACGCCTGCGCCGATTACCGCAGTCCTGAACGTCGGAATGGACGCGAAGCTTCAAGGAGTGCATCGATTTCGAGCGCTACCCCGATCAAGTAAGGGTTTACCACCCAGCACAATACGAGAAACCACTGTAAACAGTCCCGACCCTCGGTGCATCTGACATACGGGGGAGCGGCCCATGAGCGGGCTTCACCTCACGTCCGGGGGAGAGCCGGCCAATTTTTTCAAGGAGATAACTTGATGCCTTGGCGCAGGATTCTTCTTTTCGCGTTTCTTTTCTTGACTCTGGGAGCGGTGCGCGCATCCGCACAACATGAATTTGAAATCACACCGTTCGGCGGTTCGCGATTTGGTGGGGTCATCGATTTTTCAAATACCACCACGGCCTACAACGGCGACGTGGACTATCTGACGATCAAGAGCAGTTGGAACTACGGCATTATGCTCGACTATTCGCTTTTTCCGAACCTGCAGGCGGAGTTCATGTACAACCACCAGCCGACAGAGCTCGGGGAGCACAATTTTGTGACCGGCACACGGAGCGATCTCACCACCGCAGACGTGGATATGTATCAATGGGGATTCAATTACACGTTCCGCGACCCGGAGAAAAGGATCAGGCCGTACGTAGTGGGAGGTTTAGGCTTCACGCACTTTAATAGCGGCGGAAACCTGCCATTTTACAACCGGTTCTCCTACAACCTCGGTGTTGGCGCAAAGTATTTTTTTAGCCGCCACGTGGGAGTCCGCCTGGAAGGGCGATGGTCGCCAACGCGAACGACCGTCGGCGTGGAAGAATACTATTCGCCGTTCTACGGGCCGGAGCTCGTGGGCGTCAACAATCACGCCGAGCAGGGGCAGGCAAACCTAGGGCTGATCTTCCGGTTCCGCTAGCCCTCAACCGTTTCGAAAAGTGGCCAGGCCGCGTTTCGCAGCTTGAAAAGCCCTTATCTATGTGACTTCTTCGCCTGGCGTGGCTTCGGCTTCGCGGCCGCGGGGAGGTGGCTTTTCAACGACCTCCCCGTGGGGGATTGCGAATGCTTTGCCGCGCTCTCTGGCGGTCCGGATGGTGCTGTGCCCGGCTTCGCGTGTGGGGTAGAGGCTTTGTGTGCCGCGGCTGTGGGTTTCCCCTTTTCTTGCGCTGTCGCTTCGCCCGGCTTCGAAGGTTCTTTTTCTTTGCGCTTCTTCTTCTCCTTTTCGGCTTTCTTGGGTTCGTCCTTTATGCCGGCCAGTTGGCGAAGAATCTTGGTCCGCTGCTCCGGTTCGCGTCCACGCCCGCGAAGTTGCATCTCGAAAAGGTCTTCGAGTATTTTGTCAAACTTCGGCCCGCGGGGAACGCCGAGAGCATCGAGTTCCGCCACAGGGAGCGCCAGGCGCATGGGACGCCACTTTTGGATGTAACTGCGAATCTTCGACATCGCCTTGGGATTCGGCATTTCCACTTCGATGAAAGCCAGCATCTCCGGCGGCAGCGATGCGATATAGAAGTAGGCGTCTCTCGGAGAATTCGTCTTCCGATTCTTTAGCATCTTCACGATTTTCTGGGCTTCAGGTACCAGCTTGGCGATAGCCTCCACCTCGTTTGCCCGAAACTCGGTCGATCGCATAGCCGCGGCGGCCTCACGCTGCTTCAGGCGTCCGAGTATGTAATACGTCGCAGGAACCTGCAGACGCGGTCGAAGCCCGGCGCTATGGAGATTCAGCCGAACCTTGGCAAGCTTATTCAGGCTCTCGTAATCCGGCTTGCGGCGCTGGAGTTGTGGGTGGATGGCTGCGAGAAGCCCGTGCTTTTCCCATTCCTTGAGCGCCGCTGTAGGACTGTCTTCGCGCGCGAGGCTCCGGATTTCGTTCCCGACGGCTGCGCCTTCGAGGTTCTCTTGGAGCCCGCGCTCCATGGCGAGCTCGAACCACTCCTGAGTGCGAGGTTCCATCCGGAATCCCATACGGGCGGCATAACGCAGAATTCGCATCAGGCGGATGGGCTGGTTTGTGAAGGCGTGAATCGAAAGGGCCCGCACCTCCTGTTTTTCGAGGTCCGCTAACCCGTTCGTGGGATCCAAAAGCAAACCGCGAGATTGGGTGTTGAGCGAGATCGCGATCGCGTTGATCGAAAAATCGCGGCGTCGCAAATCCTCCATGATGCTCGAGAAGCGATACTCAGGCTTAGTGCCAGGGCGCTCGTAGTAGTCGTCACGCGCGGCAGCAATCGAACCGTCCACATCACCGGCGAAAATCAGTTCGTAGTGGCGGAGCCGTTCATTCTCAAAGGTCACCCTGGCGCCGCCTTTTTCCAGTTCGGCCACCATGCGCGCTGGATTGCCCTCGATGGTGAAGTCGAGATCGCGTATCGGCTGGCCGGAGATCAGATCCCGGACTGCCCCGCCGGTAAGATAAATGTTCACGTCCTGCGTGCGCGACAATTCCTGCGCGCGCTCGAGCACCGCGCGCTGCTCAGGAGACAGCCGGCTTTCCAGCAAAAACATATAATCGGGCATGAGGTTTCAACCTCCTCAGAGTCGTCCGCCAATTTTCAGGCGCGCGGATGGTGCGCCTTGTAAATCTGCTTCAAGCGCTCTTCGACCACGTGGGTATAGATCTGGGTCGTCGTAATGTCCGAGTGGCCCAACATCATTTGAACCGAACGGAGATCTGCTCCACCATCAAGCAGGTGCGTCGCGAAGCTATGGCGCAACATGTGTGGGCTCAGCGGTTCGCGCAAACCAGCCAAGTCTCCATAAGCTCTCAGGACATGCCAGACTTGGATCCGATTAATTCGGCCACCACGGCTATGCAAAAAGAGAAAGGGTGAAGTTCCGTCGCGGAGAATTGCCGGCCGCGATTCACTCAGATACCGCCGGATGATTTCGATCGCACGGCGGCCGACAGGCACGACCCGCTCCTTGTTTCCCTTTCCGATGCAGCGGAGAGCCCCCATATTCATCTGAATATCGGAAACGCGCAAACCGCACAGTTCCGATACCCGCAGGCCGGTCGAATAGAGCAGTTCAATGATGGCCTTGTCGCGCAGCCCGACCGGGGTGGCGACGTCCGGCTGAGCGAGCAAGCGCTCAACTTCCCTGACGCTAAGAAAATGGGGCAAACTACGCCGGATTTTTGGCGATTCGATCGTCGCAACGGGATCTTCCGTCAACACACCTTCGGTGACGCAGAATCGATAAAAATTGCGAAGCGTTGCCTGGTATCGCGAAACGGACCGGCTGTCCAGCCCACGTTTATAGAGCTCGCAAAGGAACTCGACGACGTTGCCGCGGCTCGCATCCTTGAGTGCGATGTTCCGCTCGCCAAGAAACTCGCTGAATTTCTGCATGTCCTGGCGATAGGCCAGCATAGTGTTATCTGATAGTCCCCTTTCCACGCGGAGGTGATGCACGAATGTGCCCACGAGCGGATCGAGAGGTTTGCTGAGCGCTTGGCCCTGCGCTCGAAAGTCCCGCCCGGTCTTGCCCTTTCGCCTCGTTCCACGCGAATCGGTGTCACCGGGCGAAAGCAATAATTCATTCGGAACGCAAGGCTCCAGTGCTAGAGCCAACTCCTGCAATTTCCGTGTGGCTCCAGTGGGTTTCCCGCGAGGCAGATTCCCGGCACGCGAAGGGCTCGCCACATTCTTCTGTGGGCTGCTCGTAGACTCCGCGCTCATCTTTCGTTTACCAACATCAAGGCTCGACCGCCTCGGGGGCGACCACGGCTGGCTCCCCCCGACGGAGCAGAAGCAGAAATTCGGGCAGCTCCTCGCAACGAAGGAGCCGGGCCACGAAGAAATATGCTCCAACCGAAACTGCGATCAGGGCCGCCAGCGCTCCTGCTTGCGCAATGACGTGCGGAATTGCGCCGAAACTCACCGCGCGCAACGCCGCAAAGCAGACTGCCGCCATTACCGTTGCGCACGCAAGCATCTTGCCGAGAGACAAGCCGATTCCCGTTGCGCCTAAACGTCCGTATCGTTTTCGGAAGATGAGGAACAACATCGCGAAGTTGAAATATGCCGAAATCGAGCTGGCCAGGGCGGGCGTGCCATTCTTGAGATATCGAAAAAGGAAGAGTAGAAACAGGGCGTTTAGAACGATGTTCATGGCCAGCACATAGACACCTACGCGGGCGGGAGTCATCGTATCGTGCGTGGAATAGTACATCGGTGTAATCAGCTTTATTGCTGCGTATGCCGGCAGGCCCAGAGAATAGAAAAGCAGCGCGTGAGCTGTAAGCGACGTGGACTCCGAAACGAAATTCCCATGCTGGAAGAGCACTTGCACGATTGGCCGCCGCAGCAAGATCAGTCCCACGGACGCGGGAATCGTTATGAACGAGACGATTCGAAGAGAAAAACCGAATGCCTGCTTCATCTCGTCCAGTTTCCCGGCCGCCGCCTGCTGCGACATCAGGGGCAGCAGCGCGGTTGACATGGCAATCGCGTAACTCCCCAGCACCAACTCCATTACCCGATCGGCTATATAAAGTGACGCGATGCTTCCCGAGGGCATGCGCGAAGAGGTTGCGAAAATCGTGTCGATGAAGAAGTTTATCTGATACACACCCATGCCGAAAAAAGCCGGCCCCAGCAGCTTGCCGATTTTTCGAACGCCTGGATCGGACCACGAAACTCCTGGCGCGAATCGCATTCCGCGCCGCAGGACCGCCGGAAGCTGAATCACGACTTGGAGCACCCCGCCGATCAGCACGCCAGCAGCTAGGGCGACGGCGGGCGACCGAAAGCTCGGGGGCGCCAGCCGCACCAGCGGCCGATATACGACGCCGAACGAGAACGCGATTAGCACAATATTGAAAACGACCGAGGTTGCTGCAGGCAGGCCGAACACGTTGAAGCTGTTCAACACGGCCATGAGGAGCGCCGAGAGTCCCATGAACAAGACGCCGGGGAATATGATGCGCGTCAGGTAGACGGCCAGGTCCCATTGCATGTGGCCGGCACCCATCAGTGTAAAGACGTAGACTACTTGCTTCGCGAAAGTGAACCCCAAACCTCCTATCACGGCCATTACTAGGCCGACATCCCAAAACATCCTTTGAGCTAAACCCAAAGCCACCCCAGGCGGCTTTTCTCGTAAATCCTGCGTAAACACGGGTATAAAGGATGCTGAAAGAGCTCCGCCTGCCGTCATCCGGCGGATGAGGTTGGGAATGCGGAACGCCAGGATAAAGGCGTCCGCAGCGGGCGAAGTGCCCAGCAGAAGAGCGACTCGTTGGTCTCGTAAGTATCCGCAAATGCGACTGATAGCGGTGACAAAGGCTACGACGGCGGCCGACTTAAGGATCTGTCCTTTCGAGGTCAATCGGCGGGCGCTCCGAACCTAAGCCTTTGTGCATCAATGAGTTAACGACCCGACACCGCGAAGGATAACATAAGTTTACTGGAGAAACAATGCCTACAATTGGATTTGGGAAATTTGAGTGTCAGGGTCGCAGCTCAAGAACGTCAACAGTCTCCTTTTCGACGGCTTCGCGCGAATATGTGAGAGGAAAATAGCGGCCGGCGCCCCAGAGAGGGATCAGGTCATCGTAATGCGCGCTGGCGGGTTGGCCACTCTGTCCGGGCACGTTAACGCCGACTGAATTGTCCCAGTCGCTGAGATCGAAGATCTCCCGGTAGCTCGCCCCCGCCACTTGCGCAAAGGACGATTCCGTAAAGCCTGTGGCATTGACTGTGTAGTCATCGCCCGGACGAGCCAGGGGTCCGCGGTCGAAGACTTCCCCGCCACCATTTACCTGATCGAGAGCGTGCTGAAACTCGACAGTGTGAAGCTTGCCCCAGGACCAGTTGCGCATGTCGCTGCCCTGCGCGGCAATTAGTTTCGCTTCCGCGCCGCGCAGTGCATCGAGAAGGAGTCTGTCCCGGCGCGAATCGGCGTCGGCTGCGAAGAATGCGTCGGGGGTCGGATGTGACAGCAGCTTGACGGTCGCCGTAAGCGAAAGTTCGCCGACCGCTTGCTGCGCCGCTTCGGGAACGGCGAGCCGAGTCAAATCCGATTGCAGTTCGCGAGCCCAGAATTCGTACACTGCCGCCGCAGACGAATCCGCGACGAGCACGCAATCCCAGTTGAGGATCAGTTTCGCCGCCGGGGTGGGCTTTTCGCTGGCCGCCGCACGCAACAGAGCCTGGAGATGACGCGCCGGAAGCGAGAGAACGTCACTCTGCAGCCCTTCCATGTCGGCAACGCCGAGCTTGCGTCCGCTTTTTTGCGCCTGCTCGATGAATTCCTTGATTCGCAAAAATCGTTCCGGGGAACCCCACTCGAATCCCACCGCATAGGAATAATTTTCGGGAATCATTTTGTGATTCGCTGTGGCAACGAAGTTCGATGCGGGATTGTAGGAGTGCGGTAGCTCGCTGGACGGGACGAAGCCGTCCCATTCGTACCCTCCTACGCCGGGTACCGGAAGCAGCCCGTTCCAGTTCTTGCGAATAGGAGCCAAGCCGGTGGAGTGCTCGCCGATATTGCCGCTGCGATCCGCGTAGACGATGTTTTCTGAAGGCACCTTCCATCGGGCCATCGCCGATTCAAAATCGTTCCAATTTTTGGAGCGGTCCAGCGAGAGTGACGCCAGGTATCCCGCAGTTCCCGGCTCAGCGCCAACCCAGCGCAGCGCCAGCGCGCGTCTGCCATCGGTCCACAGGACCGGACCGTGGCGCGTCCACTTCAAATCAACCGTTGCGGAGCCGCCGTCGCGGACATCGATCCTTTCGGGCCGAACGTCGAAAGCTTCCCATCCTGAATCGCTACGATATTCTCCGGGATTATCCGGATTGATCTGCTCGATATACAGGTCTTGCTGGTCGAGCCCGAATATCGTGAAGCCCCAGGCGATATTTTCGTTGTGGCCGTCGGCGACACCGGGAAGTCCCGGCTCCGTAGCGCCGATCACATTCCAGCCTGGAGCAACGAGGTGCACGATGTAACGCAATGAGGGTTCGGCGATCACGCGATGGGGATCATTCGCCAGCAACGGCTTGCCAGTAGAAGTTAAAGCGCCGGAGATCGTCCAATTGTTGCTGCCCTCAAGCGCTTTCGGCCCGAATTGGATTCGCGTGTCGCTGCCGACCAGATTTTCGAGCAGCTTCGGCGACAAGCCGGCAAAGTTCACACCGGGCGCTCGCGTCAGTGGTACCGGCGGGTCGAGCTCAAAGAGAGGCGCTGCCTTTTCTGCCCCGATAAGTCCGACGACTTCGGCGTGTGCCAGCTCCGCCCAGGCGTTACCGGTCATGGAAAAGGCGGCCAAGCGATTGAGGCAATCTTCCGGGCGCCAAGGCTCGGGATGAAATCCGGCGAGTTGAAACTCTATGGGAAGGCCGGCCCAATCATTCTTCTGAACTTCACCGATATAGGCGTTAATGCCGCTGGTGAACGCGTCGAGAATCTCTTTCGTATCGGGTGCGTAGCTCTTATACTCCGCGTCCCAATCGCCGCGATATTGCAGCAGACGAGCGTTGATGTCGCGCTGGACGGCGGAGGGGCCGAGAACCTCGGCGAGTCTTCCCTGCCCCGAGCGCTTCCATAACTCCATTTGGAACAAACGATCCTGGGAAACAACGAAGCCTTGCGCGAAGAAGAGGTCGTGCTGGTTTTCGGCGTAAATGTGGGCAACGCCCCAATGGTCGCGCTGCACACGAACCGGTCTTTGCAAGCCGGGGACCTGCAAAGTGCCGCGGATCAAGCTAAGTGTCGCGCGAGCGCGGGATTGCAGATCTTGAGCCGAGATTTGCGAAGCGGTCTGGCTGGACTGCGCGGCCGCCGCGCACGCGATCGCGGTTGCAACCAGCAGAGTTGCGACAAGTTGCGTGATTTTCGCTGACATGTTGGGCCCGAGACAAGCGCGGGAGAGTGTACTCGATTTTTGGCCAGATGAAAGGCCTTTGCCGCGAGTGCCGGAGCGAAAACGCGGCGAACCGGAAGTGGTGTTCTTGTTGCGATTAGCTTTTGGGATCTCCTTTGGATACAGGCGACTATGGCGATTTCTGGATTCGGGGGTTGTTGCGATTAGATTTTTGTTCGCCTGTGGCGGAAGCTTGCGGGAGTACTACGCGGGACAATGACGCTGTCGGATGTTGGACCTTTACTCGCCAAACAGTTTCCGTTGTGCAGGCAAGAGTGCACTCGCCTCCGATTCGGCTGCCTGCCGCCGGGCGCGCTTAGCAATCCCAACCACTCCCAGGACCTTCATCTCCGCCAGAGCCGAGCGTGGGACGAACATGCGCAACGTGTTGCCGTGCAGGTCTGGCGGCGTCAACTGCACTCCCGAATTGAGCAGGTCCAAAAGATCGTTTGAGACTATCCCTTCCATTACTTCGTCATCGCGGAATTGCAGCCGTACCCATAGGCCATTGAGCTTCGGCCGACTCAAGAAGGTCTTTCTTTCGGGCTCAAAATCCTCGTCGAGCTCTCGCACGAAGTAAACCGCCTTCACCTCCTCGGTGGGGATCGGCCGATGCTCGCCGTCCTGGGTCAGCACGTCGACAGCTTCGCTCTGGCCGAGCGATTTGGGGTTCACGTACCCCTTCACAGTCGTACCGTCGAGAAGGCGGACGACGACTTTCTTCTGCGTCGAGGCTGGGGTTCGATTTTTCAAGAGTGCTGGCGCATCGCGCGTTCCCAAGACGAAATCGTACCTCTTTCACCGAGCCAGGGTGAACGGGTTCTAGTGGGTCTGCTTAGGACTCGTTACCGTCCCCTCGTTTCGGTTTTCGTTTTTCTCTTGTACATTGGCGTGGCCCAAAGTGAGGCGAGGAGAATCCTTATGAAGCTGGGAGAGATTGCCACCAAACTGGGTTGCGAATTGGAAGGCGACGCGAAGCTCGAGATCACCGGCGTGGCGGGAATCGAGGAGGCGCAAGCGGGTGAGCTGACGTTTCTGGTGAATCGCAAATACCGTCCGGCGCTGGCGACGACCCGCGCCTCAGCGATCCTGATTTCGAACGAAGAGGCGGCGGTGCCGATAGCCGCGTTACGCTCCGCGAATCCCTACCTCGATTTTGCGCGCGCCATTGAGATTTTTCATACAGCCCCGAGGTACGCCCCCGGCGTGCATCCCACCGCAGTGATTGCAAAGACGGCGAAGATTGGCGCGGCCGCTCATATCGGCCCCTACTGTTTTATCGACGAGGACGTAGAGATTGGCCAAAACGCCGTGCTGCACAGTTTTGTGACACTTTATCGAGGCGCGCATATTGGCGACGATTTCTTCGCCCACGCGCATGCCTGCGTCCGAGAGGATTGCCGGATTGGGAATCGCGTCCTGTTGCAGAACGGCGTTGTGGTGGGCAGTGACGGTTTCGGTTTTGCGCGCGGCGCCGAGGGGCGCTGGCACAAAATGCGGCAGGCAGGAACCACGATCGTCGCCGACGACGTGGAGATTCAGGCCCACTCGGCGGTCGATCGCGCCACAATCGGCGAGACCTACATTGGCCGCGGAACGAAGATCGACAATCTCGTGCAGGTGGGACACGCGTGTAAAGTTGGCGAAGACACGCTGTTGTGCGGGCAAGTAGGTCTGGCCGGCACGACGCGCGTCGGCAATCGCTGCATTCTGGCGGGGCAAGTGGGGGCCGCGGGACATTTGACGATTGGCGACGGCGCCACTCTGACGGCACAGAGCGGGGTGCCCACCGATGTGCCGCCCGGCGAAATTTATTCCGGCTATCCGGCCATGCCCAATCTCGCGTGGCGCAAATCGGTGGCCGTCTTCAATCGCTTGCCGGAGTTGCAGCACGAGTTGCGCGAATTGCGCGCCGAGGTGGAGAATTTGCGCGGGAGAAAGAGCGAGAGCGGGGGTGGAGGGCCGGAAGCGTCGCGATTGCTGTAAGAAAGCGCCGCGCGTCGTTCAAAACCAGGTCTTGGCGCGATAGGCGCGGTAAGCGTCGCCAAACCTTGCTTCGAGGACTTGGGCTTCTTTCCGCGCGCGCCAGATTTGAAGTGGAATGAGGACCACGAAAACAAGAAGAAAGAGCGGGCGACCGAACCACAAAATGATGCCCAGGATGAAGACGCAGCCAAAAACGTAAATCGGATTGCGAATTTTGGAATAGACCCCGTGAGTGACCAGTTCGGTGGCTTTCGCCGCAACTGAAAATGACCTGCCCAGTTGAATCCGGGCCAGTACCCAAAAAGCGAATCCAAAAATCGCCAGGGCCAGGCCGGCGTATCGCACAGCGCCGATCTGCGCCCCTTCGCCGGATTGGAGGCGGAATACCAGAATTAGGGCCACCGCAAGGGCGGCGACGGTGAGGAGGTTCTTGGCTTGTGCGCTCAAGGCGGGGATTATGGCACAACCGACGCCTCGCGGAAGGCTCAGGACGATTGGAGACTGATCTGCGGCTCATGTTCGACAGGAAAATTCACTGAGTTGGCGATGAAACACTTTGCGTGCGCGGCGGCATGCAGTTCGCGAGCTTTCTCAGGATCCGAGCCGGCGGCGATCGTTACCTCGGGACGCAGGACAACGCGGCGAAAACGGCCGCCGCCATCGGCGGTTTCCTCCATTTCGCCTTCCGCATGATCGATGTAGGTGACAACTACAACGTGAGACATGGCGCACAAGTGGAGATACCAGAGTTCGTGGCACGCTGAGAGTGAGGCCACGAGCAATTCCTCAGGATTCCAGCGCGCTGAATCGCCGCGAAACGCCGCGTCGGAACTGGCGGGAATCGCCGGCTTCTGCGGCCCGGCGGAAATCTCGTGACTGCGATCGTAGCCCCCATAAGTGGCGGTACCGACGCCCTTGTTACCGGTCCATTCTACGGTGACGGCGTAGCGGTGAACCTTCCCCATAGTTGTTTCGCCCTTTCTACCGGGTTCCCGTCGACGACCGCCTGAGGGTGACCCTTGCGCTCCGCGCACTGCGAATGAGTGCTATGCGATGCTACACTGCGGCGTGGCCAATTTCTGAGGAAGAATGTCCACACCGCCGAATCTCGGATCCATGCCTTCGGTCGACGAACCACCCGTGGCGCCGGCGTTCGCCAAACCGCGCGCAGTTGCGCCCGCATGGCACACGGTGATTTTTGTCGTCGCCACGCTGGGACTGACGGCCGTGCAGGCGCATCAGCAACCAAGGTTGCAGACCTTGAATCTGCCGTCGCGAGTGCCTGTTTATGCGGTGATGATTTTCTTCGAATTTTTCATGTTTGGCTATGTCTGGATTGGGCTGCGTGCGGCAGACACGCCCCTTCGCGACATCATCGGCGGCAAATGGCGGACGCCCTTCGACTTCCTCGTGGATGTGGGTATCGCGCTCGGGTTTTGGTGCGCGGTGGCCGGAGTGCTGATCGGGATGAACCTCGCGCTCGGTAAGAACAACGCGGGAATCGAGGCCGTGAAGGCGCTCATCCCACGCACCGTCGTGGAAATGGTGGTGTGGGTGTTTCTGGCGACGACCGCGGGGTTCTGCGAAGAGTTTATTTTCCGCGGGTATCTGCAAAGGCAGTTTCTGGCGCTTACGGGGAAGGCTGAGCTTGCCGTCGTGTTTCAGGCGACCATCTTTGGCGTCGCGCATATGTACCAGGGGTGGCGAGGCGTGGTGATCATCACGGTATATGGGGCGCTCTTCGGTGGACTGGCCGTTTGGCGCAAGAGCCTCCGCCCCGGGATGATGCAGCATGCCATGCAGGACACTTTTTCCGGCCTCGTGGGAAGCTTCGCTCTCCGCCGCCATATGTTCTAATCGGCGCAACGACGGTCCCTTCATAGCAGAATTCCAATATAGGCCACGCTGCAACGTTTTGACTCTGACTTCGTTCTAAGCCCGTAGCACCCCAGAAAAGTTCCAGGAGGAGTCGACATGAAGCCCATGTTCCTTTCAGTCGCTTTGCTTTTTACAATTGCACCTTCTGCGCCGGCGCAGGAGGTGTCTGACGCAAAGTTCGTCGCGGATACACTGGTCGTGCAAGCTGATGGGACGTATGAGACCAATCCCGATCTGGCGACACTCACGTTCGCGATTTCCTCGCAGGATAAAGAGCTCAAGCGAGCTTACGATTCCGCCTCACAATCCATGCAGAGAATCCTCGCGCTAGCCGATCGGACTGGTCTGAGAAAAACCGACGTGTTGAGCGGATCTTTGACGCTTTCGCCCTATTATGATTATCGCGAACACGGGAGTAAGCCCAAGGCCTATGCCGTGAGCGCCCAGATTGCGCTAAAGGTTCGCGATTTTTCGCAGATAGGTCCCCTTCTCGACGGCGCTGTGGAGGACAACATCGTCGAGTTTCGCTCCCTGACGTACTCGCTGCAAGACGAGGAGGCGGCCAAAGAACAGGCTGCCGCACAGGCGATCCAGCGCGCTACTCGCCGCGCCACGGCTGCGCTCGAGCAGAGCGGGCAAAAACTTGGTCCCATGCGCTATGCAAATCTCGACGTGAAGCCGGTTATCGGCGTAACACCGATGCAGTTCTATCAGCCGGGGACATATCAGCTTGCTGAGGCAAATGGGCTGGCGCAAAGGACGAGCTCGGCAGCCAGCAACGTCTCCGCAACGTCACCTGAAAGGATCACCGTCAGCGCCACTGTCCAATGCGCCTTCGCCATCAAATGAGGACAGGGAGTGCTTCGTAAACTTCGGCGGGCAGGACTCACACCGAGCCGCGCGGCCGTGTTGGCATGTCAGCCTTTATGCATCGTGCGATTCATGGGCTACTGGCAGCCACAGTTCTTCTTCCGGCCATCGCCCTGGGCGAGTCTCCTGGGCTGCCCACTATCTCCTTCGCCTCCGCCGATGAAGGCCGGATCGTGCTGACCACCCGCGAAAAGTTTCCGATTAGAGTGAGTTCAAGGTGGCACGGCATCCCGTGCCCGTACGCGGAAAAGGCAACTGCAAATCACTAGCGGCAAAGCCAGGAGAGGTCCTTCGGCACGCTCAGGATGACGAGCGAGATCTCTCGCCGGGCCACCCGCCTAGTGAAAGAGGCGCACTCTGGTGGGATCGTAGATCAAATCAACAAGGCCGTCGCGATAATCGATTTTCATTTCCAGCATTGCGAGCATCGAAAATCCCAGGATGCCCGAGATTTCAGTTCCCGTGTCATCGCTCAGCGGAGAAAGGTCGAATGCAACCATGTCCTGGTTCTTTTGACGGAGGCGGCCAAACGTGAGGGTTAGCTCGTTCGCGCGAAAGACCGTCTTGACGTTGCCGCTGAGTCCCCTCACGTAGGTATCCGAATCGGACGAAACCCCGGTGACCTCACGCGCCGCCGCAGGTGAAATGCTGTTTCCAAAAGCGCCGGTATCCAGCAGAAACAGCTTCGGAGGCAGTTGATTCAACCTCGTGGGAATCAGAAGCATGTGGCCGAACCGCGAAACAGGCGTATACGATTTCATTTCCGGCGCAACATAGCGGTTGTAATACCGAGGTTCATTTCCTTGGGAATCCAGACCAGCGGGCTGCGAGGTGTCGGCGCCGGGGATCGGCGGCAGTTGGCTTAACCGGAGCTTCTGGTTTGGGAAATCGATGTCGACTAGAAAATCTTCGAAGACGTCGCCTCCTATGAGTCCGTCGGCCTCGTTTATCGGACTCTTTTCGATCACCTCAACGGGGCAGTGCTGGAACTTGAGGTCCCCAATTTGGATCGAATCGGCAAAGGCGATATAGCCACGGGCTCCCCCTTTGTCTCCAATGCCTCTCACCTTTGTGTCCACCAACCGCTTCACTCCCGCTTTTTCGGCGACACCTTTGGTGACCAGAATTCCTCCGGCTCCCGTATCCAGCCGCAGGGTCGCCCGAACGCCGTTCATGCCCACCACCACGCCAAATCCGGCAATGTGCGTGGGATCATTCATCAGCATTTTCAAATTGGACTGCATCGACGTCACGGTCGAAACGAGGCGGCACGAGCGATCCGACAGCTTAATCGGAGTGGGAACAACCGCGGCGTTGTCCGAAGGAGGCACCACGTCTTCCTCGGACTCTTCCCCTTCGTCCTCTGCCGCGTTAAGTTGAGCCTTGCGAACTTGCGCCGAGGTCAGAAACGCGAAGCGCTCCCGCCAAATATCCGGATCATTTGGGTCAAGCTTGTATGCGAGCTCGATCATTTGGTTGGCTTGCTTGTAGTACGAGTTCGCTTTCGACATCCGAGCCATGCCCAAATAGGCGCGGGCGTCGGTGGTATTTACGTTGGCCTGCGCGAGGAATTCCTGTTCGGCATCGTACAGCTTCCCCTGACGAAAATAGACTTCTCCGAGAGCGACATGGCTGTCCGCGGAAGCCGGAGCAAGGGAGACCGCTTTCGTGGCAGCCGCATAGGCCTCCGGAATCTTCCTCTCTTTCAGGTATGCCCTGGAAAGACCTGCGTAAGCGACAGCGTCGTTCGGATGAGCCGCGATTAGAGAATTGAATTCCTGCGCGGCGTCATCCCATTTTCCCGAGCGATAGAGGCTCACAGCATCGGCAATTGATAGCGAGGCGGGAGTGGATTTGTCCGGGGCGGTTGCCACCGAGGTTGAAGCTGGAGAGCCGGAGCCAGACTGAGAGGAAGCCGAGGTTTGCGCCGGCAGAGCTCGAACAAACAGCCCCATGCTAAGCGGTATGCCAATGCAAAAGGCAAATATGATTGCACGCATCGGTGATCGCCCCCGAATGGTGCGGTTGAGGTACGGTACCTTACCGGAAGGATAAATGCCAGTCGCTGCGTTCCTTTCGGTGCAGAAAATGCAACGCAGAGCAGCTGAAGACGCGGCGCGACATCACATCTTGTAGCGCCCGAGGTCCTCGTCGTTCAGATTCTCAAGCCACTTGCGGAGCTCCTCATTGGAGCTCTTTTCGGAGACCACGCTGGCCATCTTTGAGTTTTTCAGGACTTCGTCGTCAACAAAAATGGGGCAATCGAGGCGCAGGGCAAGGGCGAGAGCGTCGCTGGGGCGCGAATCCATGGACATCATCTGGCCGTCGCGCTCCATCCAGATGAGCGCGTAAAAGGTGTCGTCCTTCAAATCGGAGACGACAACCTTCTGGACGTGGACATTCAGACCGGTGAGCATATTTTTGAGGAGGTCATGCGTCATCGGACGCGGCGTCTGGACCTTCTCAATCTCGAGAGCGATGGCGTTGGCTTCATAAATGCCAACCCAGATAGGAAGGATGCCAGCGCCTTGGGTTTCTTTGAGGACGACCACCGGCATGTTGGTCACCGGATCCATCATCAAGCCTCGAATCTTAACCTCGAGTTCCATGTGGCCTCCGATGATCCGGTGCGCTACGCCGATTCCGCCAGTTCGCCGATGAGACTATTCGGGGCCGCTCGTGTAACGCGAACAGCGACGTATTGTCCCAGAATGCTTTCACGGCTAGAAGTGAAATTTAATACTCGATTGCTTGTGGTTCTGCCGGTCCATTGTGCTTTAGCAGCATGATGGCCATCGACGAAAACTTCGAAGGTTTCGCCGACGAGTTTTTCGTTGCGCGCGATCTGAATCTGGCGCTGACGTTCGAACAAAACGGCGAGGCGGCGGCTTTTTTCTTCTTCGGGGACGGCGTCGGGCATGGCCAGTGAGGGTGTGTTGGGGCGCGGCGAGTATTTGAAGGCGAAAACGCCATCGTATTGGGCGGCGTCGAGAAGGGTGAGCGTCTGCTCGAAATCTTCGTCGGTCTCGCCGGGGAATCCGATGATCACATCCGATGTAATGCTAATCGGGCGGTGCGCGGCCCGAATCCAGGAAAGCTTTTCGAGGTATTCCTCGCGAGTGTATGTCCGCAGCATAGATTTCAGAATGCGCGTCGAGCCGGACTGGACCGGGAGATGGATGTGATCGCATAGCGCGGGGATATCGTCGATGGCGTCGACGATTTCGCGATGGAAGTCGTTGGGATGCGATGTAGTGAAACGGACGCGGCGAATGCCGTCGACTTTTGCGACGGCGCGGAGAAGCGCGGTGAAATTCAGGCCACGAGGCGAAGGATCGCGATAGGAATTCACGGTCTGGCCGAGGAGCTGAATCTCGGTGTAGCCGGCTTGGGCGAGGCGGCTGACTTCGTCGAGAATGGCGCCGCTTGGGCGGCTTCGCTCTGGTCCGCGCGTGTGGGGCACGACGCAGTAGGCGCAGGAATAGTCGCAGCCTTCGATGATGGTGAGATAGGCGCGAAAGGGATTGTCGCGACGGGTGATTTCAGTTTCGAAGGTTTCGTCAGTATCGAGATCGAGGCCCATGACGCGGCGACCTCCGGATTCGATTCGCGCGACGAGCTCGGGCAGCTTGCGATAGCTGGCAGAGCCGCAAACCAGGCTCACCCAAGGCGCGCGCTCGAAAATCTCTTCGCCTTCCTGCTGGGCGACACAGCCGAGCACGCCGATGACTTTTTCGTTGGCTTTGGCGGCGAATTTGAAGTCGCTGAGGCGCGAAAAAACCTTTTGAGCCGCCCTTTCCCGGATGCTACAGGTGTTGTAAAGCAGCAAATCGGCGTCGGCGGCATCGTCGACGGGACGATAGCCGCGGCCCATGAGGACTCCGGCGACCTTTTCGGAGTCGTGGACGTTCATCTGGCAACCAAAGGTTTCGATGTAGAAGGATTTGGCGGAGCTCGCAGGGGGTAAAGCACCACGAGAGGGCGAGGACGGTGTGTCGAAGCCGAAGCTCGGACGCCCTAAAAATACCTCGTGTCGCTGGGACACCTCTTCGACGCTGGAGCTGCCAGCGCGGAGAGCGTCGAGGCCGATATCGAACGCTTTGCTCATCGATTTGAGTGCATTCTAGCATACCGACGCGAAGCGCGTTTTTGAGGCGCTGCCGGAGTACAATTAGCTGGGAAGCTTAGCTTTGGGGCGGATGCGATGACAGAGCGGAAGATACCGTTTGCGACGATAGAAGAGGCGATAGGAGACATTCGCCAGGGCAAAATGATCGTTCTCGTGGACGATGAGGACCGCGAGAACGAAGGTGACCTGGCGATGGCCGCGGAAAAGATCACTCCAGAAGCCATCAATTTCATGACGAAGTACGGACGCGGGCTGATCTGTCTTTCGATGACAGAAGAACGTTGCGATGCGCTCGATCTGAAGGCGATTTCGCCGCGCAATACCTCCCTTTTCGGGACGCCATTTTGCGAGCCGATCGATGCGAGGCGCGGGACGACCACCGGAATCAGCGCGGCCGATCGCGCGACGACGATTCTGGTGGCGACCGATCCCGATACTCGGCCGGAAGATTTGGCGCGGCCGGGGCACGTGCAGACGTTGCGGGCACGCAGCGGCGGGGTGTTGGTGAGGGCGGGACAAACGGAGGCGTGCGTCGATTTGGCGCGGCTCGCGGGACTCGATCATTCCGGCGTGATCTGCGAGATCATGAATGACGATGGGACGATGGCGCGGATTCCGCAACTGACGGAATTTTGCCGGGAGCACGGACTGAAACTGGTGACGGTGGCCGACCTGATTCGGTACCGGATGCAACACGAGCGGTATGTGCGGCGCATCGCGGAATCAATTTTGCCGACGCGATACGGCAATTTCAGGATGATCGCCTATTCGAGTGACATCGATCATGAGCTGCACGTCGCGTTGGTTCGCGGAGAGTCAGGGAATGAGGGGGCAGCGCAACAGGGCCAAGGCGAGCCTCCGTTGGTGCGCGTGCATTCGCATTGCCTGACGGGGGATGTGTTTGGTTCGACCGCCTGTGATTGCCACGAAAGCATCGAGCGTTCGCTGGCGGCAATTGCCCGGGCGGGGCGCGGCGTCTTCGTCTATCTGCACCAAACGGGACGCGGATTTCAGATTGACGCGCGGATGCAGGATGAAGTCGCGGTGCCAAGCATTCGCTATCACACGCGCGGCGAGGCTCCTCCGGCGGATACGGGGACGCAGCGCAAGGTGCAGCGCGAGAGCGGAATCGGGGCGCAAATCCTGATCGATCTTGGGCTGCGGCGCATACGCGTGCTGACGAATCATCCGCGCAAAGTAGTAGCGCTCGAAGGCTATGGGCTCGAAATTGCGGAGCAGGTACCGCTTGGCGCGGGTGCGAGCGAGGCCACTCACCAAGTGATCTGATTCTGAGAGGCGCTCACATCGACGAGCTTCTGCCACAATCCAGAGAGTGAATCCCCGGAGGACGGTGATGAGAACGCGACAGCTGGGACGCGGGGGACCGACGGTGTCAGCCGTTGGTTTGGGCTGCATGGGCATGTCGGAGTTTTATGGTCCAGGAAACGATCAGGAATCGATCGCGACAATTCACCGGGCTTTGGAACTGGGAATCAATTTTCTGGACACGGCGGACGTGTACGGTCCCCACACGAATGAGGAGCTCGTAGGCAAGGCGATAAGCGGGAGCCGCGATCAATTTTTTCTGGCCACGAAATTCGGAATCGTGCGCGACCCGGCTAATCCGAGTTCGCGCGGTGTGAACGGCAAGCCGGACTATGTGCGCAAGAGCTGCGAGGGCAGTCTGCGGCGGCTGGGCGTCGAGACGATCGACCTTTACTATCAGCATCGCGTCGATCCGAATACGCCAATCGAGGAAACGGTTGGCGCCATGGCAGAGCTGGTGAAGGAAGGCAAGGTACGGTTTCTGGGGCTTTCGGAGGCGGGGCCAGAGACGCTGCGGCGGGCGATGAAGACCCATGCGATCGTGGCGTTGCAAACTGAGTATTCGCTGTGGTCGCGCGAGCCGGAGAAGGAGATCCTGCCGACGTGCCGCGAGCTGGGAATTGGGTTTGTGGCGTACAGCCCACTGGGGCGCGGATTTCTGACCGGTCAGATCAAGAAATTTGGAGATTTGGACGAGGATGATTACCGGCGGAGCTCCCCGCGGTTTCAAGGAGCAAACTTCAAGAAAAATTTGGAGCTGGTGAGCCGGGTGGAGGAAATCGCGCGGCAGAAAAACTGCAAGCCGGCGCAGTTGGCGCTGGCGTGGGTGCTGGCGCGGGGCGAGGACATTGTGCCGATTCCAGGGACGAAACACCGGAAGTATCTCGAAGAGAACGCGGCGGCCGTGGATTTGAAGTTGAGCGCGGACGACCTGAAACGGCTGGATGAGGTCTTCCCGCTGGATGCCGCAGCCGGTGCGCGATACGCAGAGGCGATGATGAAGATGGTAGGGCGCTGAGCGGCGGCGGGTCGAGGCGTTGTCAGGTTATCTTTGGCGGCCTTACGGTAATGTAAGGACGAATCTTCTCGAAGCGGGCGCGCGAGATGCCGTGAATGGCAAGCAAGTCTTCCGGGCGCTGAAAAGGGCCGCTCTTCTCGCGAAATTGGATGATGGCTTTAGCAGTAGCGGGGCCGATGCCCGGAAGCTGTTGAAGTTCGGCGGCGGTTGCGGTGTTCAGATCGATAGGTTTCGCAGGAGGCGCTTTTTGGGCGATGGCGACCGAGGCGGCCAGCATGAGGCAGAGTAGAAGGTGAGTGGCCCTGTGTGAGAGGCGAGCGATCAATCGTCCCTGCGGGACTCTTTCCTTTCGTTTTGTCTTCCTTTGACCCGGCATTTCGCTTCGCTCCATACCGGGCTAAGAATAATCGCCGCTCCGCGGCTTCTGGTCACTCGCTTCCTCTGTTTCGTAAGCCCAGGTACTCATCAATTTGAAAGTTGTTGGCCATGGACATCGTATTGGGTGACGGGGCCGAAGAGTGCGGCCTGGTCCGCGATTTGGTCGCGGTCGCCGACGATGATGATTTGCGCGTTGGCGGAATCGAAGTGGCGCCGGGCGGCCAGCATAACATCGTCGGCGCTGAGGGCGCGGATTCGGTCGCGATAGGTTTCGAGATAATCCTCGGGCAGGCGCTCGAGATAGACCGTAGACAGCTGCGTCAGGAGTCCTTGCTGCGTGGCGAGGCCGAGCGAAAAAACACCCGTGAGGTAGCTGCGGGCGCTTTCGAGTTCCTCAGCAGTGACCGGCAGCGAACGCATGCGGTCCAATTCATAAAACATTTCCGTGAGGGTGGCAGCAACGACATCGTTGCGAACGGCGGCGTGAGCGCTGAAATAGCCGTGCTGGCGGAGGGCGTTGACGCCGCTGCGCGGGCTATACGTATAGCCCTTTTGCTCGCGAATATTGATGACGAGGCGCGAGTGAAATGCGCCGCCGTAGATCGAATTCGCCAGCACAGCGCGAAACCAGTCGGGATCGTGGCGCGTGATGGCGAGATTGCCGACAAGCACTTCGGTCTGGACGGTTCCGGGCAAGTGCACGAGGAAAATCTGGCGGCCGGAAGGCTTGGGAGGCACGGCCACAAGCGATGATTCCGGCAGGGGAGCGCGCCAATCGCCGAAGATTTCCTCGATTTGGGCAAGCATGGCTTCGCTCGCGAAATCGCCAACCGCGATGAGCAAAGCGTTTGCGGGAGTGTAGTGGCACCGGTAGAACTTCTCAAGCTCGGCACGGCGATACGCGGCGACTTGCTCTTCGGTGGGCGCGACAATTGCGTATGGATGGTCGCCGAAGAGAACGCGGCGAAAGCGTTCATTGGCGAGGAATCCCGGCGTAGTACGCGCGATTTTCAACTCTTCGAGTTTCTGGCGGCGCTCGCGCTCGAATTCGCTCTCCGGGAAAGAGGCGTTGCGGGCGAGGTCAGAAACGAGCTCAAGAAGGCCGGCGGAAAATTCGGCAAGCCCGGAGATGCCGATGACACTCGAGTCGGCACCGGCGCTCGTGCTCAGGTCCGCGCCCATGCGACGCAGATCGTCTTCAATCTGATGGCTGGTGCGAGAGGAAGTGCCGGTGCGAACGACGGACGCGGTCATCTCAGCCAAGCCGGGGGTGGTGCGGGCAACGACTGCGTTTCCGCTGCGAAAGAAGAGCTGCGCCGAAACTTTCGGGAATGTGCGCGACTCGGCCAGGACGACTTGCAGGCCGTTTGCGAGAGTTCGAATGGTGCGCTTCGGCCACGCCACCGGGCGTTCAGGACCGAGCGCCGGCACGGCCGCGAGGTTCGTGTTGACGGCGGCGGGGGTGCTCACTGCGCTACTCCCTTCGCGACCGGACGGCGAATGACGACCGCACGATTGGGCCGGACGAGAATCTTTTGAGCCAGGGACTGGACGTCGGACGGCGTAACGGCCAGGAGGCTATCGAGGACCGAGTTGACGCGATCGGGATCGCCATCGAACAGCGTGAAACACGCGAGGTAGTGCATCAGTCCGAAGCGGGGCATGTATGAACCCATGCCGCCTTCGAGCATAGAGTAAAAATCGGAGCGGGTTTTTACCTTTACCGCGGCGAGTTCGTCTTCGGTAACGCCCTGCGCGGTCAATTCGCCTATCACTTCGTCGAAGGCGGCGATAGCTGCTTTGGTGTCGACTTCAGGTTTCGGGAAAATGCGGGTCACCATTTGCGTAGGGCCATTGGCTTCGAGTAAGTCTGCACCGCCATCCGCATCGACGGCAATTTGCCTCTCCAGAACCAGCCGGCGGTGAACGCGGCCCGCTCGGCCGCCATGCAGCACGCGGTCGAGAATTGCGGCAGCATACCAATCCTTCGAGTCGCGCTGCGGCATCGTGTATCCGATGGCGATGGCCGCCAACGGGCCAAATTTCTCGGGCACTTCCCCGGTGCGTTCTTCTTGCTGCGGCGGTTCGGAAACGTCGGCGCGAGGCGGCGCAGGGGCAGTGGGAATATGCTCGAAATATTGCTTGGCGAGCGCGAATGCTTCCTTGGGATCAAAATCGCCGAGCATGAGCAAGACGGCGTTGTTTGGCGCGTAATAGGTGTGGAAAAACTGGCGAACGTCGGCGAGCGTCGCAGCATCGAGGTCAGCGAAGTCGCCGTAAAAATTATGGGCATTGGGCCAGTTGCGGAAGGCGATTGGCGGCAGGTCGAGCCAGGGAAAACCGCCGTAGGGCTGATTCATCACATTGACGCGGACTTCTTCTTTGACGACGTCGCGCTGATTGCGGAGATTTTCGTCGTCAACTTTGAGGGCACGCATGCGATCCGCTTCGAGCCAGAGAACGCGTTCAAGAGCATTCGAGGGAACGGATTCGAAATAATTCGTGATGTCGTAATTGGTGGTGCCGTTGAGCAGGCCGCCAGACGAGTTGACCAGGCGGATATGCTCCATTTTCCCGGCGTGTTCCGAGCCCTGAAACATCATGTGTTCGAACAGATGCGCGAAACCGCTGCGCCCCCGCGGTTCGAGGCGAAAGCCAATCTGATAGTAGACGCCGACGGTGACGAAAGGCGCGGAGTGGTCGGGCGAAGCGACCACGCGCAACCCATTCGCAAGAGTTGTGTGCTCAACAGGGATATGCAGCTTGCTCAAAATTGCCTCCGATATGACAAACCCAAATTATCGGGCATCTGAGGCGGTAATGGTAGTGCCCATCAGGGGCCGAAATCGGTCGAAGCTGTTAGCATAGGCAGTTCCCTTCCTTGCGGAGGAATAATTGCACAGTTTCTTCGTCGCGCTGCTGGGGCTGGTAGCAATCGGTTGGATTTTCAACACGATTGAACTCGTGCGAGGCATGGCGTCGCTACCGAATCTCGCGGACAGCACGCCTCTTGAAACGGCCAAGTGTCCGAAGGTTTCTATTCTCTTTTCGGCGCGCGATGAAGGAGAAAAGCTGCCCTCTGCGCTGGCAACGATGCTGGCGCTCGATTACCCGGATTACGAAATTGTCGCGGTGGACGACCGCTCATCCGACGCCACAACAACAATTCTGCAGAACGCGGCGCGCGAGAACCCCCGCGTGAAATATGTGCGTGTGGACGCACTCCCCGATGGCTGGCTCGGCAAGCCGCACGGACTTCAGCGGGCCTACCAGCATTCAAATGGCGAATGGCTGGTGTTCACTGACGCGGACGTTTGCTTGGCGCCAGATTTGCTGCGGCGAACGCTGGCGCTGGCGCTGGGCAGCGGCTGGGACCATATGACGCTGCTTGGCCGCGTGGAAATGTACGGCTTCTTCGAGAGAATCGCGATGACGTTTTTCGGTTTTGCGTTCGTGATGGGCAGCAAGCCGTGGAAGGCCAAGGATCCGAAAGCGAGCAGCTACATCGGCGTGGGCGCGTTTCAAATGGCGCGGCGCAGCAGCTACGAAGCGATGGGAACGCACCGCCGGCTGCGCATGGAAGTCGTGGACGATATGAAGCTGGGCAAGCTGATGAAGGAATCGGGCGCGCGGTCAGCAGCGGCGATAGCCGGAAGCGCAGTGAGCGTGCACTGGCACAACGGTGTGCGCAATATGGTCCGTGGAACGACGAAAAATTTCTTTGCAACAGCTGAGTTTCGTCTCGGACTCGCGCTGGGCCGAATGGCGGGAATGTTGATGATGTTCGAGTTTCCGGTGATTGCGCTCTTTTTTGCGCGGGGATGGGCGCTAGCATTCGCTGCGGTCGCGGCTGCGCTTCCCGCGATGATCGAGGCACGAGCTGCGGCGGAATTGGGCGAATCGCCGCTGTTCGGACTCACGTATCCGATTGGGGCCCTGATATTCGTGTGGATGTTGCTGCGGTCGACGATCATCACGCTGCGGCAGGGCGGGATTGTGTGGCGCGAGACGTTCTATCCGCTGGATGAGTTGAGGCGGGGAGCGGTGTAAGACGGCAGCTACTTGCGACGCGTGCGAGACCGCGCACGAGACGTCGAGCCGCTCGGCGTTGCGCTGCTGGCCGCGGGTTCCACAGCGACGGTAGATGCCTGAGAAGTGGCTCCTGCGCTGACCGGACGATCTGCCGGAGACGAGGCGGCGGCAGCGGCGATGGCACCGTCAACAGGCTCCTCGGGAACTTCTTCCTCCGCTTTGACGGCCGTAGCGGACATAAAGGCGAGGTCGCGTTGTTTGAGCGCGCGGATTTTGTCGCGGAGAGCCGCGGCGCGCTCGAATTCGAATTTCTTCGCCGCTTCGCGCATTTGCGCTTCGAGCTGCGCGATGACTTTTTTGAGCTGTTCTTCGTTCGAAACGTCCGTGCCGACGGTATCCTCAAGCGGAATTGTGACGTAATCGGCTTCGATAATCTTCGCCAGTTGCATGTCGACGGACTTCACGATGGATTGCGGTGTGATGTTGTGCTCGACGTTGTAGGCCTGCTGCTTGGCGCGGCGGCGGCTGGTTTCGCCGATGGCCTGGCGCATCGAGTCGGTCATCCTGTCCGCGTAGAGGATGGCCTTCCCTTCGAGGTGGCGAGCGCAACGGCCCATCGACTGAATGAGTGAAGTCGCACTACGCAGATAGCCTTCCTTATCGGCGTCGAGAATGGCTACCAGAGAGACTTCAGGCAAATCGAGCCCTTCGCGCAAGAGGTTGATGCCGATAAGCACGTCGAATTCGCCGCGGCGCAAATCGCGAAGGATGCGCACGCGCTCCAGCGTTTCGATTTCGGAGTGAAGATAGCGGCAGCGTACGCCCACTTCGCCGAAGTATTCGGCGAGATCTTCGGCCATGCGCTTCGTAAGTGTGGTAACGAGGATGCGTTCGTTGCGCGCCGAGCGAACGCGGATCTGCTCGAGAAGGTCGTCGACCTGGCCTTTGACGGGGCGAACCTCCACCTCGGGATCGATGAGGCCCGTGGGACGAATGACCTGCTCGACGACAACGCCGCCGGCTTTGGTGAGTTCGTAGGGGCCGGGAGTGGCGGAAACGTAGATGACTTGGTTGGTGCGGTGCTCGAATTCTTCGAAGGTCAGAGGACGATTGTCGAGTGCTGACGGCATGCGAAAACCGTAGTCGACGAGAGTTTGCTTGCGCGAGCGGTCGCCGTGATACATGGCGCGAAGCTGCGGGACGGTCTGATGCGATTCGTCAACGAAAAGCAAGAAATCGCTCGGCACGTAGTCGAGCAGAGTTGGCGGCGCCTCACCGGGAAGGCGGCCGGACATGTGCCGCGAATAATTCTCGATGCCGTGGCAATAGCCGATGGTGCGCATCATCTCGATGTCAAATAGCGTCCGCTGCATCACGCGCTGGGATTCGACGATTTTTCCCTGGCGCTCGAGTTCTGGCTTCCACCACTCGAGTTCTTCATAGATGCTCTGGATGGCGCGTTCGCGCTGTTCGGCCGGCATCACGTAGTGGGTCTTGGGATAAACCGGAAGGCGCGTGACTTCGCCATCCCGCGAACGGATTTCGCCGGTGAGCGGATCGAATTTGCGAATAGCCTCGATCTGGCTTCCCCAGAGCTCCACGCGAATCGCATAATCGTCGTAGGGCGTGTAAATCTCGATCATGTCTCCGCGGACACGGAAGGTGCCGGGGCGAAGGTCCTCAACGCGGTCGTACTGAATTTCCACAAGCTTGCGGAGGATTGCTTCGCGGGCGACAGACTGGCCTTTTTCCAGCATCAGCAACATGCCGTAATAGGCTTCCGGAGAACCGAGGCCGTAAATGCAGGAAACGGAGGCCACGACGATGACGTCGCGGCGCTCGAACAGCGAGCGCGTGGCGCTGAGCCGGAGTTTCGTCAGCTCGTCGTTGATGGTGGCTTCTTTTTCGATGTAGGTGTCGCTCGCGGGGACGTAGGCTTCTGGCTGGTAGTAGTCGTAGTAGCTGACGAAGTATTCGACGGCGTTCTGCGGGAAAAACGAGCGAAATTCGTGGTAGAGCTGAGCGGCCAGCGTCTTGTTGTGGGCAAGCACGATGGTCGGGCGATTCGCGTCCGCGATTACTTTGGCCATCGTGAAGGTCTTGCCGGAACCGGTGACGCCGAGGAGCACCTGATGGCGGTCGCCGTCGTTTACACCTCGAACCAGCTCCGAGATGGCCTGGGGTTGATCGCCGCGAGGTTCGTAGTCGCTGGCAAGCTTGAAATCCATAGACGGGCGCCCTCTGCACGCTAAATGCTCAAAATCGAAAAAGACAATTATACCTCAAAAGGAAAGACCGAGAGGCCGCGGGAAATCACGGCGAAATTGTAGCGTCACGCACGAGATTGATTTCAGTGCGAGTGTTCGTGTGGCCGACCTGACGGATGCGGGAACCGCTGCTGGCGCTCAGGATTTCGTAGTCCATATCTTGGGCAGCGGTTTGCGTGGAAGCGACAAGGAAACCGTCGGAAAGCGAGACAGAATTGAGGCTTTCACCGATCGCGTTCCATTTGCCGGAGGTTCGAAGGCCATTGCGACGGTAGTCGTCGGGAGTGGCGTCGGCATGCTGGGAACCCCGGCGAGACATGTCGAAGTGAGTGATGATGACGGCGCAGAGCTCCTGCGTATGCGGCGGCGCTGAATTAGATGCGACCGTTGTTCCGGGGCACGGCTCGTCACGGAGATACGTTGACTCGGAACGCCAGATGACGCCGGCAAGTGGCAGACCCGACACGGGATGTTCGCTGCTCCACTTCTGGCCGACTAGCACCCCATCGGTGGGCAAATTGCCGGCGTTCGCCAGAACGGGAATCCATTCGAGCGCCGCTTCTGCGGCGGCGCGATTTTGGGTGAGCTGGTCGAGTCCGGTCACGCTGGAGGGTTCGGCCGCGGGACCAAGCGTAAATTCAAACGAGTGACCTTCGAGGGAGTCGATCCCTTCATCCAGCGAATTTTGAGGCGGAAGCGAAGCGTCCGTGGAAGAGTTGGAGCGCGACTTTTCGAAGGTCGCGCGAAAGCGGATTTCGCGAGCCGAATCTTGAGGGGCTACGGCCGGTCGAACGCCAAGTACGTCCAAGCGCACCAAAAAAATCGTCATTTGCTGGAATTTGCTTCCCGACTGTGAGTCCACAATCGGGGTTGCGGTGTGCTGATCGCTCGAGGTGTTTGCTTCGATGCGATAGCGGAGTGTCGCGCCCTCGACAAAATGAGGGGACAGCTGGATGTGGCCTGCCTTCGAGTCCGCGGATGGCGCTGACGCCGGAACAGTGCTGAGAAATGCGAGAAAGGCAAGCGCTGCGACACCTTTCATCAACGAGCGTAGCAATGACGGCATCAACAATCGACGCTAGCACACGGAAAATGAGGAGGCAAATTGCCCCGCCAGCAACATCGTTCCAGCCTCTAAGCTAATTTTAGTGATTTTCTGTGCTGCCTCCCGAAGAAGCGATCCTTTGAATCCGCGGAGACTTCAGAGAGCCGGTGATCTGGTATTCATCTTTTGAGGCACCAGCAGGTTTGGCAACTCGAGGACCGATTACGTTGGAGGACACAGAACGAAAGCGAAGGTTCAAATTGCGGCCGTAGTCGACGGTGCCGGTGCCGTCCCAAGTGGTATTCGCGTCGCGAAGCAATAAATCCTGGAACTGAATCTTGCTGTCGGCGCACGTGAAGGCGGCTGATGCATCGCGAAAAGCAATAAGCGGCGGAACGGGAATGCCGGGCGATGCGTCACCGGGTTTCATCGAATATGAATCGGTTTCCGAGCCGGCAGCGAGAAGCGGGTTAGGCAGCCGGATGCCGGCGATCCATCCGTCTTTGGCTCGCGCAGAGCCGCGGCATTCCAGGGATGACACGAGATCCCCCACAGTCGAGCCTCGCGTGTTGAACGTAAACCTTCCCGAGGCTGAGCCCGTGAACAACCCGGCCAACGAGGGGAAACTGGCAGACATTGACTTCAGATCAATGCCGGAGAACTCGAGGGTCCCCTCATATTTTGAGGCTGGCTCCAGATCCGCTAAGAAAGAACCGGAGATTGCGCCATCTTCGAGCTGACCTTGCATGTCCGATAGGCCCAGATGGCGAGCATCGATGTTCAGATCACCGCGAAGGCGCTGGACGACTAGTGCGTCGAGCGTGAAGTCGTCGAGCGAGATTCGGCCCCGCGCGCGAACACTTTCGGGCGAGGCTGTTGCAGTTGCGCGGGAGGTCAAGAACGGCAGGATGCGGTCCACAAAGCTTTGGCGCCAGCGCGGATTCAGCCAGCGCTCAAGATTCGTGGCGGAAAGCTGGTCGCCCGAGACGATAAACCGCCAGCCGCCGGCCAAGTCGTGATCGAAGGTCCCGGTCCAGTGCGCGCCGAAAGCCCGGGCAGAAGAAAGCAAGACGTGGGTGGAAACAGGGGTGAGCTCGGCGCGGCCACGAATTTGTTCCACTGGGAGATTCAGAAATTTCGCGTGAAGCGAATCACCAACGGCCGGAGTTCCCCATTCGAGGGAGCCAGCGAGTTCCGAGTGCCAAGGCCGTCGCCGCGCCTGCCAACGAAGATCGCAGCGCATCGGGCCCGCAATTTCCCAGCCGCGGGCGAGATCCCACCCGAACTGTGAAGCGAAGGATATGACGTCGCGAACTTGAGTGGTGGTGCCCTGAACGTGTGCCGTGAGATCGCTTAAATCAGGTCTGGCAGAGCCGTCGACGCGAATTGAGCCGGAGGCTCCGCCAAATCCGATCGTGACCGGCGCAAGAGTGAACCCCTTGGCGTCATACCGAATTTCCACCGGGCCGGCGCGGACGGGATTCCTTGGGATACCTGTCAATTGAGTGCGCGTCAGATTGAAATTTCCTGAATCGACGCGTGGGGGCCAGCCAGCAAGGCTCAACTCGGCATGCGCGAAGCCGTCGAGGGCAACGTTGTTGGCGATGTTCGGATGAAAGGCGCGAGCCCAAGCAAGGAGATCGCTGACGCTGATGGCCTCCGAGATGACTTGAAGCCGGGTCAAATTCGGATTCGAGGCCGTCCAATCGAGTGCCCCGAGGACGCGCGCGCTGGAATGTGGCGCGTCGATGCGCGCGTCGTTCAGCTCGAGCCGCGAACCATTGGCGTCAAGATTTCCTTTGGCTGAAATGCTGAGCGAGGGGTCGTCAGAACGGAGTGCCAAGTCCCAGCGATGAAGCAAAGCCAGCGCAGCGTTTCCTTCGAGGTGCCAGACATCAGCGTCGGTGTGAGCGGAAACTGTTAAGGCCATGTTCCCGCGAATACCGTAGTCGTGCCCTTCCAGCAAGCGGAAAACGTCAGTTATGGAAGCGTCACTCCAATCGAGCTGCAGAACCGACGGACGCAAACGGGACGAAGTTCCTCCCACGTGACCCAGAAGGTGAAAAACTCCCGGCTGCTGCACGATTGCCGCTGCGCGCCAGGGAACAGCAAGCAGATCGAGACGCCAGCGGCCGCGGCCCTCCGTTTCAAGGGTGCCTTTGACGCCAGAGAAAGCAAAGGGCAGCTTGTCATCACCACGTTTGAAATTGACGCGCCCATCTGCAACTTCGATCTTGCGAAAGCGAAAGGAAGCGACGGAAGCTGGTCCGGGGTCCGGGGCCGCGTTGGCATTCGCGGGACGAGGCAACCACTCCGCGAGATTCCAATCGCCATCAGCATTGCGGACGAGGTTCAAGCTGGGTTGCGAGAGGGAAATAGTTCCAAGTTCCAGATGCCCCGTCAGCAAGCTGCGCCAAGCGATTCGTACCTGGAGGAAGTCGGCGCGCAGAAAGTACTCCTGACCAAAACGAGGATCTTCCGCGACGACCAGGGAGTGCGCCTCGAGCGCAGGCCCGGACCAGACGCTGAAACCGTAGCTGCCAACTTCCACTTGCCGTCCAAAAGCGGCGCTGAGACGCGATGTAAGGCGTCGCTTTAGCGTGGTGTGCTGAATCAAAAAAGAGACTGAGGTATCGGCGAGCCAGACTGCAGCGAGCAGAAGAAGAACGCGCAAACCCCAGATCCACCAAATGGGTTTGCGAGGCTCGGGAGGTAGCGCAGCTTTCGCGGATTCAACTGAGAGAACCGGCTCGGTAAGTGTATGTGACACGGACGGGCGGCTCTAGTCGGCTGCCTTTACGTAATCAGCGTATGCGTGATGGAGCGATCTTGCAATATGAAAGGCCCGGGAAAGGCCGGGCCGCTTTGTGATGAAGCCAACCAAGTTGTAGCCACGTCTCGCGGCTAATGGCCGAGTCCGCTGGTAGATCCGTTCAGCAGATTCCGCAGCACCGCAACTTCCGCCGTGATGCCCGTATGAATCGCCGGATCCGCGTCGGGCGCAAACAGAGCTGAATGATTCGAAGGCAAATGCGTGCCCGTAGCCTTGGCCTCGGCGAATTTTTGCGGGTCGGCACCACCCAAAGAGAAATAGAAGCCGGGAACACCCTGCGCGATAAACGCCGAAAAATCTTCCGACGCCGTAAAGGCTTCCGCAGTGAGAACGTTCTCCTTGCCGAGCGCAACCTCCAATGGCGCCCTGAGTCGCTTCGCCAGGGCTGGATCGTTGTAAACCGCGTCGGTCGCCTCGATATGTTCGATCAGCGGGAGATGCGGCGAGCCTCCTGCTGTTGCCTCGGCGTTCGTAATTCGGGTGATCGCCGCGAGCACCTGTTTTCTGACATCTGACTTGAACGTCCGCACGGTTAGGCCCATTTCCGCCTGATCCGGGATGATGTTGTTTTTCGTGCCGGCGTGAAGGTAGCCAACAGTGACGACCGCCATTTCGCCGGGCTGGACTTCGCGGGAAACGATGGTTTGGAGCGAAAGCACCGTGCGCGCCGCGATCACAATCGGATCCACGGTAGTGTTCGGCGCGGCGCCGTGGCCGCCTTTGCCATAAATTGTGATTCGCAGCGAGTCCGCGTTGCTGCTCATGATCCCGGGCACGATCTCCACTTCTCCTGCAGGGGATCCGTTTCCAACGTGCAGCGCTACCGCAACGTCCGGCTTCGGAAATCGCTTGAATAACCCGTCATCGATCATCCCCTGAGCGCCGCGAATCGTTTCCTCTGCCGGCTGGCCGATAATCATCAAGGTTCCGTGCCATGTGTTCTTGCTATTCGCCATAATGGCCGCCGTGCCCACAACAGAGGCCATGTGCACGTCGTGACCGCAGGCGTGCATCACGCCCACTTCCTGGCCGGCGTCGTCCTTCGTGTGGACTTTGCTTGCATAGGGCAGGCCGGTTTTCTCTTCGACGGGCAGCGCGTCCAGTTCCGTGCGCAACATGACTGTGGGGCCCGGTCCATTTTTCATGATGGCCACGACGCCGGTTCCGCCGACGTGTTCGGTGACGTCGTAGCCCAGCGTTCGCAATTTGGCCGCGAGCTTCGCAGCCGTTTCCGTTTCGTGGCCGGAAAGTTCAGGATGCTGATGAATGTCAAGATAGAGAGCATAGGAATCCGGGTAAACGGCTTCGACTTCCTTTGAGATACCGGCGTTTTGCGCAAACGCCGGCGCGACAAGAAGCAAAATCAGAAAATAGAACCATCGCATGTGTTTCATTTCTCTCGCCCCTCGAGAAACAAAAGCGCAAAAGTGTACACCTAAGTGGCTGAGACTGGTAACTTTCCGGCGTTGTGGGTGGGTGATCCGACGTCGAGCTGTCTTAGTGAACTTCGCGGAGCATCCGGTGCCACCGGGTGCGAGAGGGCAGGTGAAGGACGGCTTCCAGGATGCCGCGCAAAGCTCCACTGAGGCCGCGATTCACGTAATCGCTGGAAGTGGCGTTCACCGACCAATAGATGACCATTGGCCGGCCCATGACAGCGTCGCGGTCGACAAATCCCCAGTAACGGCTGTCCCAACTGTGGTCGCGATTGTCACCCATCACGAAGTACCGGTCCTCGGGAACGATCAACTCACCGTCATGAACGTAATCCATGATTTTTGCAGCCCATTCTGGGCGCAGGCCGATGGCGACGGAATAGGCATCCGCAGGCGGGAAATTGTCGCCGAAGGGATCGCTGGCAGGAGGATCGTGATGGACATAGGGCTCGATCGAACGGACCCCGTTCACATATACCTTCTGATTGACAATGCGAATGCGATCGCCAGGAATGCCGATCACTCGCTTGACGTAGTGCGGATGGTCGTCAAACGGATACTTGAAAACCAGAATGTCGCCGTGGCGAATCGGACGATACGGAAGCAATTTCTCGTACCATGCTCCGCGGCCCCCGAAAATGAATTTGTTGACCAGCAGGTGGTCACCGACGAGCAGGGTCGGCTCCATCGACTGGGATGGAATCTTGAAGGCCTGGAGAACGAAGGTGGTTCCGAAAAGCGCGATGAGAATGGTGATGAGAAGCGATTCGAGATAATCGGCGGACGACGCAGCATTGTGCGCGTGAGCCCGAAAGGCTGGCGGAACCTCCACGGCGGCGTCTGCAGCTAATTCCGCCGGTCGCGATGGAACTGTGGTCTCGGCTTCCATTTAAGCGATACCGCGACTGGATTCGAGGCTGTTCAACGCAAGCATAGCAGCGGATTGCTCCGCTTCCTTTTTGCTGCGGCCTTCAGAGGCAGCCAGAAGCCGGCCGGAGTGCCATACCTCGACTTCAAATGTCTTTTGGTGCTCGGGCCCGCTTTCGTTGCGCACGCGATATTCGACCACGCCCAGACTTCGTTGCTGAAGCCATTCCTGGAGCGCCGACTTGTAGTCCGAGCGCCCTAGCCCGTCGACCTGGCCCTCGAGCGCGGGTTCGAGCAGCGTGCGATGCAGAAAAGCAGTAGCGCCTGCAAGTCCCGCGTCGAGATAGATGGCTCCAACGATGGCTTCGTAGGCGTCAGCAAGAAGGCGTTTTTTCTCGCGCCCGCCGGTTTTTTCCTCGCCGGGGCCCAGCCGCAAAAACCGGCCGAGTTTAAGTCCGCGCGCAGCAGTATGAATCGAGGAAGCGCTGACGATGCGAGCGAGACCTTTCGACAGTTTGCCGGAATCCCATTCTGGAAAAGTGCGGCAGAGCTGCTCGCTGGCGACTAGACCTAGAACGCGGTCACCCAAAAACTCCAGACGCTCGTTGTCGATTCCAGCCGCATTCTGGCGGTGCGAACGATGAGTCAGCGCGCGTTCAAGACGCTCCGGCCGCTCGAATATATATCCCAAGATTTGCTCGAGTTCAGCGCGCTCCTCGTCCTTCATGCTGGTCCCTATACCGGTCTGTTCCCCTTGGTTACGGCTGCTTCGGTGCGGGCTGAGAAGCAGCGTTCGCCTTTTCCTTGTCTGCCTGTTGTTTACAGCGGTCCTGCATGCCGCCGGGAATTTGGGCGCATTTCTGAAAAGCATTTTGCGCATCGCCGTAACGCTTCAGATTGTCCAAATCGATTCCCATGATGAAAAAATCCACAGGGTCGTTTTGGTCGCTGGTGGTGGACTGCTGAATCTCTTTCAAGGAGTCCTCGTACTTCTGCTCGCGGAAGTAAATTAAGCCGAGTCCGCTATGGGCTGTCGCCGTTTCCTTCGCTTTGGCAGTGGTGAACTGGTCATCCGTCATGGTATCCGGCTTTTGGAGCGTAGGAATCACTTCGAGAGCGTGCTTCTCATACGTTTCGGCCTTGGCGAGCCGACGGTCAGACTCGACATCGTTCGGATTGATGCTGTGAGGAATCACCCAGCCGATGAGGACGAGAACGGTTACGTCGTCTGGGTTCAACCCGAGAGCTTTGTCCCCGGCGGCGTACATGTTGTCAATCTGCTGTTTGTTGAAATACGCATTTGTCAGGTGCGAGTAGACAAATTCGTCGTACTTGCTGTTCGGGTATTTCTTCACGAAGTCCTCGCCGAGCTGAATCTGCTTGTCATAGTCGTCGTTCTTAAGCGCAGCGAAATCCTTGTAGGCTTTCTCTTCCTCAGGATCAACTTTGGGAGCTTCCTGTGCCGGCGCCGACAATCCCGGTTCGCCAGGTTTTGCCGGCGGCTGTTGCTGCTGACCCTGCTGCTGAGATGTGGTCTGTTGTTGAGACTGTTGGCTGCGGGATACGGGAGCCACGAGGACAAAAGCGACTAGTGCCGCGGAGATGATTCGCATCGCTGTGCCATTTTCCGAACGCATCATGGTATTCCTCTTTCGATACCCAGGAATCGCAACAAAGGCGAATCGCGGGCGAGATTATTGCGGTGTTCCGCTGGGCCGGGCAGCCGGCTGATACGCCGATTCTACCCCATGCTGGGCCGCAACTCGCGCAGTCTCCGGCGCGCCAACCACCGCCAGGGCGGCGCGATATTCCTTGATGGCGGAATCGCGATCATCTTCTACATCGAAGATACGGCCAAGGTAAATATGCGTCCATGCGAGAAGGCCGGGATCGAAAGCGGCCGCTGAATCCCTTGCGCCGCCCGTGGCTGCAAAAGCCGCCACGACCTTCTCGAATTCGACTTTTGCTTCATCGGCGTCGCCCGTAAGAATCGACGCAACGGCCACACCGTAGAGGGCGCGAGGCTGATTCGGGTTCTTTGCAAGAACCTGGTCGAATGCTTTTCTCGCACCGTCCGCGTCTTTCAGTGCGATGGCGCGGTCACCCTCTGTCAGGAGACGGCTCTCGTCGTATTCACCGGAGGCCGCCTTTGCGACCTCGGGGTCTTTTCGCGGCGCGGCGTTATCAGCCGCATCAAAGGCGACGCTTTGGAGGCGTTTCTGTTCTGCTTCGACGTCGACTGCGGCCATCAAATCGGGAAAATAGTACGACATCGAAGGCTCCGCCTTCTCAAATTTCTCGAGCTGGTGAACGAAAGGCCGCACGAGAATGAAACCGGACTGATCGTCTTCTTTGAGCGTGGCTTCGAGTTTGTCACCCGAAAGGCGCTGTAACCGAATCTCAACAGCCTTGATTACGCATTCGTCGGTGAAATCCACAAAATCATCTCGGTATTCGACGGGCAAGCGCGGAGCCCGTGCGGCAATGTTGAGGAGCGCGCTTTTCGCATCGACCTGTTTGCGATATTTGAGCGGCAGCTCGTCGAGCATGAAATGCAAGTAGGCGTGCTGAATGTCGTCAATCGGGAGCGTCGAAGGCGTGCCCACGACAATCGAGTAGGTATCGCTGAAATTGCGGAAATTCGTGCGGTTACCCACGAGCGGCTCGACGTAGACAGTGAAGGTGCGGCCATGAGATGCCTTCAGCACCTCCCGCAGGTAGCCGTTGGTGACGGCAACGATGCGGCGAACGGGCGAATCGTAAGCGCTCCGCGCGCGTTCGTATTCCGGTTCGACAATCGACCACCGAGCCGCCAAATGAGCTTCACGATAAAAATTGGAGAGCAAGTCCTGGAAATTCTCGATGGTCAAGACGTCGGGTGGGAGGATGTCACGATCATAGAGGAACTGAAAATCCGGCGGTGGACCAGTGACAATGGCGAAGGCGATATAGCGAGAGAGAGTCTCTCCGGAATTTGCCAGCGCGTGTTCACGATAGAACTGCCGGAGCGCCAGAGTTGCCGGACCCTGCAGCTTGAGTAAATCGGCGCGCAGTTTGAGGCGACTGGGCATCTCGGCCAGCGTGCTTTCGTCGGAGTCGAATCCGGCAGCGTCGAGCGCACACATGGTGGAGAAAATCTGCTGGCTGGACTCGACATTTATGCCGGAGTAATTGGCACCAACTTCCTGTGCGCGAACATTGGAGCGCACCGCGAAAGCCAGTGGGAGACAGGCAGAAGCAAAAACGAGTGCGGAGAGAAACGCGAGCACGCGGCGGCGACGGACGAGGCTTCGGATAAGACAACTCCTTTATAAGTCAGTCCTTTGAACGGCTGCGGGGCTCGGCGGGTTGTCTGGCGCTACGGCCCAGGCCAAAACTTTATCGAGGGGCTCCGACTGCGTCAAGGAACGAAAAACAACCTGAGAACTGCAATTGCCTTGGAAAGCTCAGCCGCGGACGCGGACTTCGCTGAAGCCGATCAGGACCCGACCGCCATCCGTGGGACGCCCATAACTCAGGCGGGGACGGAATCGCGAAAACAGCAGAATCTGATCAAGCTGGCGCTGCACAGTGGCATCGCTGGGGCCAGACAAGATTGTGTACGAAACAACTTCGCCCTGGGAGTTCAGAGTCGCTTCGAGCACGAGACGGCCTGAATCCGACTTGTCTCCTGTAGTGACGATACCGGGCAGCGCGAACGGAGCGAGGCTTTCCAGCTGGGCGGGCTGAACCAAATTCAGCGGAAGGTCGTTAGGAACAAAACCTACGGGAACGCCCAGTAGAACGTTCTGCACAACCAGGGCAAAAACGACCACCGCGGTGACGATTCCACCCGTAGCCGGCACGGCGAGTGGACGGAAAATATTCTCAAACGTGACGGCAGCGCGAGACCACGCCTGCCGCATGCGGCCGGACCAGGTGCGCGCCTGGGACGCCTGCACGCGGATTCTCCAAGCCAAATCCGGGGGCGCGCTCGTGCGCTGAACATTCGCCATGCACACAGAAAGGCGCCGGAAACTCTCGAGTTCGTGGCGGCACTCGGGGCACACCTCGAGATGACTTCGAACGTTCGAATGCTCGTGCGAAGCAATGGCGCCATCGAGATAACCTGGCAGATATCGGCGGGCTTGCTGGCAATTCATCGGCCGCCTCCATGAGTTTGGGTGGCGGCGCAGAAAATTACAGGCGCTGCTATTGAAACCTCAGAACCTGCAACGTCGGGCAACGGCCGCGCTGAGTAGCTGATAGGAGCGTCTTCGGTGAGCGCTCCCCTATCCGCAGGTCCCTCAACTTTTGGCGGGTGGAGCATGGGATCCAAAATCTCCTTTAGCATTCTCCGGCCGCGCAAAATCCGCGATTTCACAGTTCCAACGGAAACTTCGAGAACTTCCGCAATCTCTTCGTACGACAGGCCTTCCAAATCCCGAAGTATCACGGCACTTCGGAAGACCGCTGGAACACCCCCAAGCGCTTTGCGAACAGCCACTTGCATTTCCTGCGACGCAAACTGCTCGAAGGGTGTTGGATCAGCGCCCTTCAGGTCGAGGGTGCATCCGTTGCTATCCTCGCCTGAGTCGATCGAAATCTGCTGCCGATGGTGCCGCCAACACCAGCGCCGATGATTCAGCGCCTGCCGGACGGAAATTCGATAGAGCCACGTCTTGAGCGAGCTGCCGCGACGGAAACTGTGAATTCCGCGAAAGGCTCGCAGAAAGACTTCCTGGGTGACGTCAGCCGCATCGGCCGAGTCGGACAGGATCCCATATACCAAGTTGTAGACACCTGCGTGGTAGTAGGTGACCAGCCACTCGAACGCCGCGTCAGAACCAGCTTGGAGCTCGGTTACAAGCTCCGCTTCGTCGCGTCCCCAAGGTAAAGTTTGCGCTAAATCGGACATGCCTTGCGCCGCGCCTCCAGGGCGTGTCCTTCTGAAAGCTTAGACACCGCTGTGGCTGCCATGGTTTCCAGCATAACAGAAAATTTGATGGAAGGTATCCATCCAAGGTACTGTCCAAATAGCCTGCGTAAGCTGCTTCTTTAGAGTGGAATAGCGCGGCCCGAGATCACTAGAACCAGTCGCTGCGAAAGGCCAGCCACCAACTGAACATTCCTATCGGAACAGTGGCAATCACTCCCCACCAGAAAGGGAGGAAGAGGTCTGCGATAAGGCCGAGCAGAAGAAAAGTGCCCCAGAAGATTTTCTTCTCCATCGATCCATTTTACTTCCATTCGACCAGGCGCCGCGCATGGGCCGCAGGCGGTGTATCCCAATCGAGCAAGTGCGCGTCATTCAGGAACAGTGAAGTCGTATATGCGACCGGAGGCGGCACCGCCCGAGCGATTGCCGCCCGTCGCGCCCGACATCGTGGCAGATTGCCCCGAGCCCATAAAGAAACCGTATTCTCCCGGCGTGAGGTCTTGATCCAACGTCACTTTGTAAGTGCGAATGCCTACGTGTTCGGCTTTGATCGGAATTTCCTTGTCCTTCTGGACGCCGGATTTGCCGCCGGTGATTCCGCCGAAGGAACCGATCTGAAACTCGCGACGGTCGCTCTTCTTATTCAGCCGAACTAGTGCGTAGTCCGAAGAACTGGCTCCCTCAGGGACGTAGATGTAGAAGACCGCGCGGTGATCGCGCACGCGATTGTTCGAAGTGGGGCCATTGAGGGTCGCGTCCCAATGCTGGTTCCGAAGTCCGTCAGTGAAAATGCTTCCGGCCCGTCCACCGACTTTAGCGTTAGTTATGGCCTGACCGGGAATGAGAACGAAGTTCGCTCCATCCTTCCAGTAAACGCCAACCTCGGGTGGCGGAAGGTTGGGATCGATGGTCATGGGCGCAGCCGCGGCAACAATCGTTGGAGCCGGAGCTGGATTGATCATCACTTTAATCACTGCGTCGGAGACGTTGGCCGCCTTCAGGGCTTTCAAGCCATCGACGCTCGTGTCGAAACTGGTTGCGTCCGCTCCGCTGGCGCTTGCGGCGCGAAGCTTCGCAATTATGACGTCTTCGGAAAGGCCAGCCTCGGTCATAGAAATGACGTCCTGGTTGGTCATGCGCTTTGGCGTGGTCGCGGCGTCCTGTGCGCGGACTGAGAATGTGACCAAGAGAAAGGATAAAATGAGGATGCCTTCGAATCTCTTCATTGAGAATTCCTCCCCGGCACGCTCCGCCGCGCGAGCCTCTCGATCCCCGCCCTCCACTTCTATGGTTTCTGAGGGATTGTAGCGGAATTTGGTTTCCTCGCGTTTACCGGCCGGCCGGTAGTGCGCGTAAGAAGAAGCCCCCATAGGATTGCAGACGGGCAGTGCTGACTCTAGCCCTCACATTTTCACTGACAGCTGTTTCCCGTAGTACGGCACGACTTTGTCAGGCAGGGCCGTGGGCGCGATTCCGACACCGTGGCCTTCCCCAATCAGAACGATTTGAAAAGTCCGCGTTTGCAGCATGCCCGGAAACTGCCCCTGCCGGTCGCCTATGGTTAAAGTGCGTGCCGCGTCGTCCCAATGCAGCGAAATCGTGGCGTGAATTCCCTTCTCGTAATTGTAATTGTCGTTTTCGTCTTCATAGAGAGTGAAGTCACCGTCGGCACCCGCATAGATGCGAAGTTCGATAGGATCGGCCTTCTCAGTGGAGTACTGAGTGTCAGGGCCCATGGGCAGAATCGAGCCGGCGCGAACGTAGAGAGGGATGCGATCCAGCGGAGCCGGCGCATTTGCCGTAACGCCACCATTCGCCGCATCAGTGATGTGGCCGGACCAAAAGTCGTACCACTTCGCCGCGGGCAAATAGAGTAGCCGGGAGGTGGCGCCCGGCTGCGTTACCGGATTCACGAGTATTGCTGGGCCGTACATGAATTGGTCGCCGACGTTCTGTGCGCGCACGTCAGTGCGGAAATCGGCCACGAGCGGGCGCATGGGCGTGTACCCTTCGCTGGTCACCTTCCACGCCAGCGAATAGATATAGGGCATCAGGCGGTAGCGCAGCCGGTCGAAGCTGGTGAGAATCTGCTGCGCATCAGCACCGTAGGACCAAATCTCATTCATGTTCGTAGTGCGCGTCCCGTGGGCGCGGAAAATCGGGCAGAATGCGCCGTATTCGAACCAGCGCACATAAAGTTCCCGATACGCGAGATCGTCGGGATTCCCGCTGACGAAGCCGCCGATGTCCGTAGTCCAATAGGGCAAGCCTGACATTTCGAAATTCAAGCCGGCGGGAATCTGTCGCGCAAAATTCAGCCAGTTCCCTTCCACGTCGCCCGACCACGCTGTGATGGAATTCCGTTGCGCGCCCGCAAACGCGGATCGCGACAAAATAAACACGCGCTTCTGATCAGATTCAGCGCGTTGACCTTGATAAACGCCCATGGTGTGCATCAGCGGGAACATGTCCGCGTAGTGCGCGCCGCTACCGATGGCCACTTTTTCCGTTTCAAGGATGTTCTCTTCCCGCGCCTCGGTTTCCGGCTCATCCGTGTCGAGCCACCACGCGTCGGCGCCCAACGCGAAAACCTTGTCGAGCAGGTTCCAATAATATTTGCGCGCGTCGGGACTAAACGCGTCATACAAACCTTGCCCCAGGGGATGAATGTCGCCAGAGCCGACGACCATTTTGTCGATGAAGTAGCCGCGCTTCGTCATGTCGTCATAGACCGGCGAGCCCGGATTGAAGTACGGCCAGAACGAAAACATGATGTGTACGTGATTCTCGTGTAGGTCCGAGATCATCGCTTTTGGGTCGGGATAGTTCTTGTTGAAGACCGGCTCGCCCATCGTGTTCCACCAGAACCAGTCCTGGACGATGTTGTCGAGCGGAATGTGCAGATCGCGATACTTGTGGGCGATCGAGAGAATCTCCTGCTGCGAGTTGTAGCGGTTCTTGCACTGCCAGTAGCCGTAAGCCCATTTGCCGAACATGGGCGCGGCGCCGGTGAGTTCACGATAGCCGGCAACGATTGGATCGAATTCTGGGCCATAGATAAAGTAGTAGTCGACGGAATCGGCCACGTCGGAGACGAGATACAGCGCGTGCAGGAATCGGTTATTGAACCGGCTGTGCGAAGCGTTGTTCCAGAGGATCCCGTAACCATTGCTCGAAACAAAAAATGGGACGGAGATGTTCGTGTTGTCCTGCAGGAGATCGACAAATTCGCCGTGATAGTTCCACACGCCGGCTTGATGCTGGCCCAGGCCGTAGAAGGCTTCTGTCGAATCCCAGAGACCGGAATGCATCTCTGCGCGATAAGTCTTTTCGCCGTTCACTTCTACGGGCGTCAGGCTCCTGCCGCCATCCTCAAATAGCTTTTTTCCGGTGGAATCTTCATAGCGAATCGCGCCATTGTTTCGCGCGACAACGACTTTCATACGCGGAGTTGTCAGCGTGATTGTCGAGTCGGTGGAATCCATGCTCCATCGCGCTGCGGGCCAGCTCGCTTTCGTGACGATATATTGCGGCGCGTCTGGGAGCGATGAGGTGGGGGCGTATGTGATTCGGATGATCGAATCGCTGCAGACCTGCAGCCGGAGAGTTCCCTTTTGCATCGTCAACAGGACGCCATCGGGCTGCTTTTGGACGGCCGTGACGCCGTTGAGAGGAGACCATTGCGCGCCGGTCGCCAGGGCGAAGATGGCGAGCGCAAAAATCAGAGCACTCGCTGTCCGCAAGAACGCGATAGCTGCCAAAACGATTTTGCGCATGTGGCGACCTTCCAAAGGCTCGGTAACGCCTGAATTGAATTTTCTGCAACAGCTGCAAACGTGGTCGTTCGGGCGGTAAGTCTACATCACAACGATATCCGCTTCTCGAAGAAGTAAGCCGCTTTGCGACGGAAGGAGCCGGTGTACAATACGTCCGCAGGGATTTTTCGCTCCGCAGTGGTGAGCGTAGCTCAGCCGGTAGAGCATCGGTCTGTGGAACCGAGGGTCGTGGGTTCAAATCCCATCGCTCACCCCAACTAACTCTCCTAGCGCCCGCGCTGTTGTTAGGCCGCGACGCGGATTCCGCACGAATCCAACCACCTTCGTTTCAGGCCTTCTTGATCAAGCGAGTTATGGCGACCAAGATGACCGCCCCGATGAAGGCCACAACGATGGCGCCGATGAGACTTTCGCCGTGATAGATGCCCAACCGGCCAAATATCCAGCCGCCTAACATCCCTCCGAGGATGCCGAGGGCAATATCGGCCAAAATGCCATAGCCGCCGCCCTTCATAACCTTCCCGGCCAGACACCCTGCGACCAACCCCACAAAGATGAAGGCGACAAGTCCCATCGCTAGAATCCTCTCTGCCGGAAACGAAACCTTCGTCCCGGGCACGAAGCGCCGAGTGTACCTCTTGCCTCCAACGATTCGCAATCTTCTGCTGCAACTGGGGAGGGACTTGCCCGGTAGCGGCGCCCATTGCAAATTCCCCTTATCCTCTCCCCGTCCTCGATTTGCGGCTTCTCCCCCGGTGCCCATTGAATTTCTGAGGCTGTCCCTCCAGTTCCACAAGTAGAAAGATAGCTGGAACAAATGGGCAAGGGTGTGGAATTCGTCGGACTGTCAGCGAGGTAAGCCCTTTATCTCGAGTAGTAGGTCTGGCCGCCGGTTTGCACTCCCGCACACAGGCTTAGTGTGCTTCGAACAGGTAGCGCCCCAAAGCGGGCGGGAGTAGAATCCGCAACCGCCGCGATGGCGGAGCGAAGAAGGTGAGCATGACCGAAGGTTCCACCGCGCAAATCGCAGAGGTCCCGTCCAGCACCCGAAATGGCGGAAACGGCGGACAGCCGTCCGAGAAGCCCCCGGTCAGAGCCGGTGCTGCCCACAAACATGGGCTGTCGCCATTGTGGTTGACCTTCTGCTTCGTTCTGGGAACCGCGCTTTTTTCCTTCATTCCACGGATTAGCGAACATCACATGCTTGCGCTGTCGTTTCGCGGCGCAGCGGGCGTTCTCTTGGTGCTTCTACTGCTGTTGCGCATCGAGGTGAACCGCAACCACCGTGAGCTTAGCTATGACGTGATGCCCCGCAGCGTGCATTACGTGCAGTTGATGATGCATACGTGCGTGTACGCCTACTGGGGATGGTATTGGCGGGAGGTGTATCGAGCGGTTCCGCTGATTATCGGGCAGATCGTCTTTGCATACGCGCTAGACATGATCGTCAACTGGTTTCGGCGCGACAAATACGTCCTGGGATTTGGGCCATTCCCGATCATCCTGAGCACGAACCTCTTCTTGTGGTTTCACGACGATTATTTCTACTGGCAGTTCGTACTGATTTCGGTGGGCGTGCTCGGAAAAGAATTCATCAAGTGGAAGCGCGACGGCCGCCTGACGCACATCTTCAATCCGTCCGCGCTATCGCTGTTCCTTTTTTCCATCGTGCTGCTGGCCACTAAAAACACCAACATGACGTGGGGCATCGACATCGCGACGACGTTCCACAAGCCGCCGCAGATTTACATGGAGCTCTTCCTGCTGGGGTTGATCGTGCAGTCGCTGTTTGGCGTAACCCTGGTTACTTTGGCGGCCGCTGCCGCCCTCTATGCGATGAACCTGATCTACACGCATGTAACCGGCGTTTATCACTTCGTGGACGCGGGCATACCGGTGGCTGTGTTTTTGGGTTTGCATTTGCTGGTCACGGATCCTGCTACTTCCCCGCGCCGGAATTTTGGAAAGATAATTTTCGGTGCCATGTACGGTCTAGGAGTGTTCGCTGCATATGGGCTGCTGGGCTGGTTTGGAGCGCCAGAGTTCTACGACAAGCTCCTGTGCGTGCCGATATTGAATCTGTGTGTGCGCTGGCTTGACCACCTCAGCGGTTTCCTCGGCGCCAAGGTTCATTCCTGGGGCGCAGAGTGGAAACTCAGTCCTCGGGCCACTAACTTTGCGTGCATGGGTGTTTGGGCCTCCCTTTTCACGGTCATGACGATGACGGGATTCCTTACCAAAGGTCACGATTTCCCGGGGGGAAGGGTCGAATTCTGGGAGACAGCCTGCAATCAGAATAAGTGGAAGGCCTGCAAGACTTGGGCGCGTGTCTTGTATTCGATGTGCGAGGATGGTTCAGCCAGCTCCTGCTACAAATACGGGTTAATTGAGGATGACGGCCGATTGGTTCCGCGCAATGCTGTCGCAGCAGGGGAGTCTTTTGGCCGAGCCTGCGATTCGGGGATAGCTGCGGGATGCGGAAGTCTGATCCAATTTATCCAGAAAGACGGGGCGGACGTCTTCCGAAAGGCCTGCTTCGATGGACATGGCGCGAGCTGTTTTCTTCTAGGAACGGCCTATAGCGCGGGAATGGGTGGAATGCCAAAGGACGGCGGCCAAGCGCTAACGCTCTTTGAGAAATCATGCGATGTCGGATGGTGGCGCGGGTGCGGGCGGCTCGGAGAAAGCTATCTAGTCGGCCAGGGTACGAAGCCGGATCCGGAGAAAGCGATCGAGAATTTTGACAAAGGTTGCGAGGGTGGAAATGCTGCGAGCTGTTTCCAAGTGGCGAGTTTGTATAAGCGAGGCGTCGGGGGAATCCAAGACAACCAAAAAGCGCTGGAACGATTGCAGCGAGCCTGCAATCTTGGCCTTGGCAAAGCCTGCGACATACTCACACGCGTAGAACACCAGCCAAAATCGGCCGGTATGCACTAACGGCATTTCCGGTGGTGGGCAGGAGAGGAAGCCGTTTGCACGATTTGAGAAGCGTATTAGCCCCATTCGGCTTCTAGCGTCTCCTAAACCCATCCCTTTCAGCACCATAAATAGGCTCCAACCTGGCAAAAAGATTGCCAAACCCGAGTGACTCAGTGTTCCTACGGCGGAGCCGTTAGGGCCGCGTCCCATTTGAGCCAAACGCGAATATAACTGCCTTTAGGAGGATTGATTTGTCGATGCTGCGTCGTGGGGCCAAGTTTTTCTTGTGCCAACGGGAGGTTTCGCCCGTTGCGTCGTTTTTCGGTACCTTCGCGTTTCTACCCGTAAGCGGCTTTAGCATCTTGCTGGTGGCGCTGCTGTTCTTTTTGGCTCGTCCTATCCCAGTGTTTGCGCAAGTCTCAAGTGGGGCGATCCTGGGCTACGTGTACGACCCGAGTGGTGCCCTCATCGCCAATGCAAACGTCGCGATTATGGATGCGAACCACCTTGTTGTTAGGAACACGACCACGGATTCGGCGGGCGCGTTTACGGTCGCGGAGCTAACGCCCGGAGTGTATTCAGTCACGGCGTCGTCGCCCGGATTCGGGGAAATTACGGAGCCGGACGTGCGCGTCCTGGTGAACACGCAAACCCGCACCGACTTTCATCTGCCTGTCGCCGGGCAGAAAAAGACAGTGGAAGTCACGGTTATCGCTCCCGAGGCGCAAACGAATTCTTCTGAAGTGGCGACGGTGATCGAGCAGCAGCAGATCGACTCCGTGCCGCTCAACAAGCGGAATTTTCTGGAGTTGGCGCTATTGGCGCCGGGCGTTGCACCACCCGTGCAAAATTCAGAGCTTTCGAGCTTCGGAGCATTTTCGATGAATGCGGGCGGGGGCCGAGAAGACTCCAACGATTTCCTGCTCGATGGCGTGGACAACAACGATCCGTACGTGAACCGCTATGGCGTCCAGCCTCCAATGGACAGCATTCAGGAGTTTAAGGTCGCGACGAACAGCTACGACGCAGAATACGGCCGGAACTCCGCTGCCCAAGTGAACGTGATTACACGCCAGGGCACGAATGATTTTCACGGTTCCGCGTACGACTACCTGCGAAACCGCCTTTTGGATGCCCGCAACTATTTTGATCCCTCTGAAACACCGAAACTGGTGCGAAATCAATTCGGATTCACAGTCGGTGGCCCGGTTATCCGAAGCAACACATTTTTCTTCGCGAGCACGGATTGGTTTCGCGATCGCGAAGGATTGAGCCAGATTTCCAGTGTTCCCACTCAATCTGAGGAGGGTGGCGATCTCTCCTCGTTTTGCGAGACGGGTTTCAACACAAACGGCTTGTGCAATCCTCCACCGAATCCGAACCCGCAAGGCTTGACCGCGGTGCAGATCTACAACCCCCTCACTGGCCAGCCCTTCGAGTACGACAAGATTCCTTCCGGCGACATTTCCCCGATAGCAAAAGACATCCTGGCAATGTATCCCGCTCCAACAACTTCTTCTTCTTTCGACAGCAGTCCGGTCCAGCGTGAAAACGATGCCTTCGGGACTTACCGGATCGACCATCGATTTAACGAAACGAACGAGCTGACAGGGCGCTACAGCTTCACCAGCGTTGACCTGTTCGAACCCTGGGGCGGCAGCTCGAATGGCTTGGGTACGACCACTTCGGCCCCGGGATTCGGCGATTTCGTGAAAGACGACATTCAGAACGTAATGCTCCAATACAAGCGCGTATTCTCTTCACGCAGCGTAAACACTGTCAGTGCATCCTACGGAAGATTTTCGCGCGACATCCTGCCCCAGAACTTCAACGTAAACGTGGGCCAACTCTGGGACGTAGGCTGGCTGAACGTGCCCGCGTCCGGTTACGGGTTTCCGCAAATCAGCGTTCCCGGTTTCTCGACGGTCGGCGACAACACTACGTATCCGATCTACCGGCACACGAATACTTACCTGTTTGGCGATCAACTCGCGCTTGATCGGGGATCGCACTTAATCAAGATTGGCGGCGAGGTGCGTGACGTTCAGTTGAACGGCAGCCTGAGCCTCTACACCCGTGGTTACTTGTCGTTTGCGGGAGCGGTGACGGGCCAGGGCCCCGCCAGCCAATGCGTGAACACTGGCGTCGTGTGCGGAGCGGGGATCGCCGACTTGCTCCTGGGCTATATGGACTTTGGCCTTCAATCACAAAGCGCGGTTTCAATCAACATGAGGACGCAGGCGTACGCCGCTTACTTCCAAGACGACTGGCGAGTTTCCCAGAAACTCACCTTGAATTTGGGAGTGCGCTACGAATTCTTCCGCCCGCCGGTGAGTCCGACAAATCAGATGTATACCCTCAAGCCGTCTACTCCTCTCGGGACTCTGGTGCAGGTTGGGACCGACGGTGTGCCTCGTTCGGGTGTTCAATCCGACGATCACAACTTCGGCCCGCGAATTGGTCTGGCGTGGGAGCCTGGCGATTCGTTTGTGGTGAGGGCCGGGTACGGCATCTACTACGACATCGACACCTTCGAGGTTAATTCGGCGATGTTCTTTAACCCGCCGGTGTTCGACTTGCTCGGATACGCCGGGACGCCATTGTCGAATCCATTCCAACAGGGCTTTGGCTTCCCGCCTCAACTGGCGGTGCCGAATCCCGACTTTCTCACGCCTTACGCACAGCAGTGGAACCTTACCGTCGAAAGGCCGCTCGGTTCGCTGGGGACGCTCAGTCTGGGTTATGCAGGAACCAAAGGCACGCACTTGATCGAGACGTACGATCCGAATCAGCCCTTGCCCGGTCAGGCCCCACCAAATCCAGACTACAGCGGTATCTACTATGTCGATACGCGGGCGAATTCGATTTACAACTCGCTCCAAGCGACTTTTAACCGGCGCATGAGTTCGCGCACGTCACTCTGGGTCGCCTACACCTGGTCGCACTCCATCGATTATCAATCTGCTTTTTCCGACACCATTGCGGATCCGAATTTCCCGCAGAACAGCCACGACTTGGCCGCTGAACGCGGCAATTCGAGCTTCGACATGAGGCATCGGCTAGTCCTGGCCTATGCTGTAAATCTGCCTCAAAGCAGCATCTGGACGCGAAACACCGAAATCGACGGAATCACGACTGTCCAGTCAGGGCAGTGGTTCACTCCAGCTCTCGCCTTCGACAACAGCGATACAGGCAACTCCGCGCCGGGACAGGAAGTGGGTTCGGATCGGCCCAACTTGATCGGGGACCCAAACAGCGGGGCTTGCTCCAATGGCTCACCCGTCAGAACTGCTAGCTGCTGGTTCAACACGAGCGCGTTCACTGTGGCGCCGTCCGGTACCTTCGGCGATGCGGGGCGGAACAGCCTTCTGGGACCGGGTCTGGCGACGTTCGACCTGTCTTTGATGCGAAAGTTTGCGCTCTCCGAGCGATTCCATTTGACGGCGCAAGCGGAGGCATTCAATTTGTTCAATCGGGTGAACTTCCGGCTTCCGCAAGGCCTGGTACCGTCAGGACTGCCTGGGAACCCGATACCGGTGAGCGCTTCTTTCGGAGAAATCTCGTCAGCGGATCCCGCAAGACAGTTCCAGTTGGCCCTGCGGCTGACCTTCTAGGTCCTGGGCCCGAACAATCGAAGAGGGCCGGGATTGACGGGCAGCCGATGGCTTCCTAAAAGCTCAGGGTGCCTGCCCAAAGGCTTGAAAACAGACCACAGAAAGTAGCCCTCAAGTTCCGAATGTATGCAAAGGGATTGCACATACGACAGGGGTTTAGCTAAACGACAGCATTCAATCTAAACGACTTACGGGAAGTCGAATGGGTGGCCTAGAAATTGCACTTGCGTAGCCCGGATTTTCGTATTGATTTTGCTTTGTGTTAGGGGTTTGTCCGGTTCGAGGGTGGTCCTGGGGAATTGTCCAGTGCCGGATCGTGCCCTGTAGTCTTGAGACTAAGGAGGCCAGCGTGAGAAAACTGGCGATTTCAGTTCTGGCTTTAACGATTTTGTGCTTCCTGGCACTGCCCGCGGCTTTTGCAGACTCCACGAACCTGCAAGATGCTCTGCTCGTCGTAACCGGGCCGGGCTCAGGAGGCGTGGGCAACGTCGCCACCGACGCCTATCCGTTGAACGGAGATTCCGGGACGGGTTGGAGCGTTGCGACGACCGGATTCGGTTCGAGCACCCTGGGCACGAGCGTCTACGGCGCCTACACCGTCACGATTACGGCCTCGACTACGGGCACCTACTACGCGGATCTGTATGTCAACCTCTTGCTGAACACGCCGGCTTACAACGAGTATTCGACGCCGAACGGCACTGCGACCGCCGGTGTGGAAACCTGGGAGACGGGTGCGCCGGGCAGTACTACTGCGCCGAGCTCAGGAACCGTCGAGAACGACGTGGCGACGGAGACTACCCTCAGCGACAACAACGGCGTTCCGGGGCAAACCAGCAATTATCTCCACAATTGTACCGCCTCGGACTGCAACGCCACGGTGGGCATGGCCCTCGGGTTTGAGTTTTCGCTGGACGCTGGGCAGACAGAGACTGTGATCTTCGACATCACCGAAACTGCCCCCAGCGGTTTCTACATCGACCAGACTCACCCCGTAGATGGAGACACAACGTCGGCCGTAAACGCCTACTTCTCAGGCAGCGCGACGGCTGGCGTGGTAGCGCCACCGCCGCCTCCGCCAAAGGGAGTGCCGGAACCGGGTACACTGCTGATGCTGGGGAGTTCGCTCTGTGGGCTGTTGGGATTCCGCAAGCGCCTGGCATAGGACGAGTTCAAACTGCAACGCGGTTTGCCTCTTTCTCCGGGCATGGGGCCTTTGTTGGGAGGGGCAAACTGAGAAACGGCTCGCACGGCAGGGATGGCGAGCACGGAGGGGAAAGCATGAAAGCAATTCGATGGAGCTTGCTGATTGCTGTTGCTTTGTTTCTTGCAGTTCCGCAGCTCGCGCTGGCGCAGACCGTATTAGTGGTTCCCGTAGCCCCCACGACCCCAACGTCTCCCCATACGACGTACCCCCTCACTTCCACGACGGAGGTGACGGTTGTCCTGGGTGCGACGGTTCCGAGCGCTTGGGGGACGGGACACACCTTCAGCGTCGACTGGCATTTCGGCGACGGATCGGCTGATACCACCTTCTCGTTTACTGACGCGGGAACCGTACCCAGCCCGTATGGCCCGTATGCTTACGACATTTCAACGACCCATAACTACCCCGCGTCGGACGCGACCGGAACCGCTTTTCCGACCACGGTTACCGTGACTGACACGACTGCCAAGACGGCGGGCGTCAAGGTGAACTACTATATCACGCAGGAATCGAACAACTTGCCTTCCCGCGTCAACGTGGCAATCGACTGGGGGCTTTGGTACCTCCACCAGGCAATGTGGCGGACGAACACCCCCGCGAACGGCGAACCCGTCAACTGGGGTGGATGGGACGGTCAGTCGGGCTCAGGAGGCTGCACACCGCTTGAAGCGGGCGTAGACGGCGTAAATAGCAGCGTTGACTTTGCCTGCGGGCCATACGGATCGATTAACGCGTCGAATGTCCAGGCTTTTGAGGTGAGCGGGCACTACCAAAACGGGCCTGCCTCTGACCCCTTCACCGACGACGTCTATCGCGGCATCAATCGTGCACTCGTTTTCGTGGCTCAGCAACAAGCAGCAGCGGTCTCGTATACCTATAATCCCGCCGTCTCCAGTTATATCTGCGCCGACGGCAGCGTTCCGACCACCGGTGACCCGTTGTGCGCCATGCACAGCGGCCAGCACCAGTACAACTCGGGCGCAACCTCCTGCACCAGTCCCCCCTGTACTGTTACCTGGGATGGCAACAGCAACGGTGTCCAAGCGTACAGTGCTGACGGCTCAGGCGAATACTCCTACACGACTTCGCCCTTCCTCGATATGCTCGTCGCCAGCGGCACGCCGAACGCTACAGCAACGACTGGCTCCTACCTCACCGCAGGTTGTGCAAGCCCGCCATGCACCTACAAGACCATCGTGCAAGATATCATCGACTTCTACGGTTACTCTCAATACGGGTCCGACTACGATGTCAATTATGGAGTGACGCGCGGAGACTACCAATACCAGGGCGGCGCTTGGCTGTACACCCCACAGGAGGGTGATGACAATTCCACTTCGCAGTGGGGCGCCATCGCATACATCTCCGCCTACCGGGGATTTGGCCTGCCTGAACCGGCCGGAGTTACCGATTTCAACAACGTGTGGGTCACGAACTCGCAGGATCTCCAATCAGGGGCACCGACTGGGGCTAACTCCTTCGACGGCGGAGGCAACTCGGGCGATGATTTGGGGGCCTACGGTTACCGGGGCTCTTGGTACTACTCTCAGGAGTGGGGACCATTTGCCATGACGCCTTCCGGTATGGTGCAGATGGCGCTCGACGGCATCGGCCGTACGACAAACACTGTCTTTGGTGACGCAACCACGAATTTCGATCAACGATGGAACAATTCGGAGACGTTCTACGCTGATAACTTCTGCAACAGCGTTAACACGAACCCCGACGACAGCGGCAACTCCTATTACGACGCGTATTTCGCGCCTCGAGCCTATTTGTATGGAATGTATTCCTTTACGAAGTCGATGCTGCTCCATGACCCGAGCGGCACATTGACTCCTATTCAGTATCTGCGCACGCAAACGCCCAAAGTCTTTACGACAAACACCAGCGTGCCGGCTAACACAATCGACTGGTACGCGGCACTCTCGTCAGCGAATGGCGGCACTGACCCCTGTGACGGAGTCGCGCAAACGCTCGTGACGTACCAAAATAATCCGATGTATGGAAACGTCGATGGGCACTGGTATGGTTTTACCGCCGACGTTGGGTACGGCTACCAGTCTCCTTACGAAACGTCCTGGGCGATTATCATGCTTCGCAAAACCGTGTTCGTGACTTGCATCGACAACCTTGCTGGCCAGGGATGGGCTAAGACCAGAGTGGCCAGCGCCAGGATCGACGTCTCTTGGAGCGGACAGACCAATGCCACGTCGTACAACGTCTTGCGAAGTTCGACGAATGGCGGGCCTTACGCTCTGGTTGGGAACACAACGAACACCGCCTTCACGGATACGACGGCCGGTTTGGTAAACGGCAATACGTATTACTACGTCGTGCAGCCGTTGAACGGCACCACGGAGATTTGCCAGTCTAACCAGGCAACAATCACGATTCCGTAGAGTAATCGCTGGAGCTTAGGTTCTGGCGTGCTTGGAAATCGAAGGCCCCCGGGGACTAAAACTCTGGGGGCCTTTTTCTCTTGCGCTTAGGCGGCGAAGGCTGTACCGGAGGTCGTTTGGTCCGTCAGGTGCCTCACAGTTCCTGCCGAGTCTGGATTTGAGTGAAATGAAACATGTCGGAGGAGGGATTTTGGGAAAGCGCTTTCCACATATCGCAAGCGGTTTTCTGATCTTGGGATCGTTATTGGCCGGCAGTGTTCTCGAGGCGGGCCCCGCGTCTCCAAAACAGCCTGTTTTCGTATTTCTTTATGCTCGGATTACCGATCACGTAAACGTAGCTTTGAGCGAGGATAGGCTCCGGCACCTGCTCCCGGCCCTCAAGCAATATCGCAAGGATTATCCATCGGCAAATGTTCGAGCGACGGTACTCTTTTCAGGTGCGTCGAGCGACGCCCTTGCCGCACGAAATGGTGAGACGCACATCGTTGATTTCGTTAAAGGGTACATCGCCAGCGGCGTCGTGGAACCGGGTTATGACGGCGAGAACGAGCCAACCTACAAGACTCGTCCGGTCTTGGACTTCTCGAACGCGAAGAGTCTGGACGATCGCTGGACCCTGCGAGCGCGGGCTGCGGACAATATCTTGACAAAAGGCCGCGATCCCCTTACAGGCGCGACGCAGGACGGCAAAGACGGCGGACTCAAGAGAATGCAAGAGGTGTTCGGCGAAGCCGCTTATATTTCGGGCATAGAGAGTATGCTGGACAAGAGTCCTCATCCAGTCACTGGCGCGGCCCCGCCCGCCGGCCCGCAAGTCAAGCACCCCCTGCCCACCTTGTTCCCCGAAACCGGCGGCGATTCCGAGGCGTTGGCCACGATTCGCAGCTGCAACAGCAAGGCGATCATGGTAGGCCTTCCCGAGGACAATCCCGGGGCCATTCCCGGATTTGGTGGCGGGGAAGAAGCTTTCCTCAAGCTGATCAGCCCCGACGAACAGACGGCACCCGAGGTGTATTGGCAGGACAACGTCCTGCGCCTTTCCGAAGTGAGCAATACGTCTGAGGCTGCTGAAGAGGCGCAGAACGAATTCAAGGGGCTCGTCGCGGATGACTTGAAGGATGATCTCGGCGAACTAAAGCGATCGCGGGTTCAAGTGGTCCGCGTCGAATTGGCGGACGAGCGCTATTATCTGCAACCGTCGTACGCCAAAGATGACCAGTATCCGCTCAAGTATGCTTACGAACATGCCGATAGTCCCAAACTGCCGGCTGACGAGTTGAAGCAGGCGAAAGAAGTGGAAGCGGCGTACGGGCGAGAGGAAGAGGCCATCAAGTGGCTCGCCCAGGAATTCTTCGCAGCGAATCCAGGAAGCCGCTTCGTGACGGCGGACGATCTGAAGGAAATGGCCGGGCCTAGCGCTGGATATTCTGTGTCCATGGATGCGCTCACCAAGGTTACCAAATACACTTTGGAACGATGGGGGAACAACACGGAGCCACCGTCCTATCTTCGCGTTGAAGATCATTATTTGTCGCTTGCGGATTGGTTTCAGATGCTGGCAGACGCCCTGGCCCAACTGGACCATACCGGCAAGCTGCCCGAATCTGTTCGGGTCGTACCGGTCTATGGACCGATGTACACGCTTACCGGACATGGCCCCAACGACGGTGAAGTGACTGTCGCTTCGATCGCGCATGCGGCAGCAGCGATCTCCGATCAGCTCCATGACACGAGCCCCGGCATGGTCCCCAAAAACGTGATTCCGGTCGGCGCCATTGTCACCGGGCGCTTGAGTTTGACCTCTGACGCACAAGGTGACATCAAGATGAATTCCGCGCAGTTTCTGCGCTTGATGGCTCGTGCGCTCGTTGCCGAATCGCCAGACTCGAAGATTCCGGTGAGGATGACCTATATGTATCCCAGCCAGGCTATCTTGTGGCCAAAGACCCGCGCGATGACGGAAGTCGGTGCCATGTGGACGGTGAAGCCGGTCATCTTACAGATCGCCGGAGGCTCACAGAATGCTCAGGCAATAAAATAGGGGGCGGGAGCGCAGGCTTGCAAGATTTGGCGCAGAAAGTCGAGCAACTGAACATTTACCGGAGACTCGACCCTTGAACGCACAGAGGATTTTTTCAATCCACAGCTTGGCCACTAAGCTGGCAATCACAATCGCGACGCTTGCAATGTTGGCTGGCGCCGGGCGTGCCGACGTTGGCGGCAGCATTTCGGGAACGGTGACGGACGCCGGCGGCGCGGTTGTGGCTGGAGCCATGGTAACCGCGATTGAGGTTGAGACCAGCATTAAAGTGGCCGCTGTTACCGATGTGAAAGGCAGCTATTCGCTCCCGAAACTCTCGGTCGGCCGCTACGAGGTTCAAGTGGAAGCGAAGGGTTTCAAGCCCTACCGCCGCACGGGTGTGGTAGTCGACGCGAACAGCGCATTGATCGTCGACGCCACGTTGGAAGTCGGTGGGCGCAGCGACACCGTTGTTGTCACGGACACTGCGGTGCACGCTGAGACGGCCGACACGCAGCTGGGCGACGTAATCTCGGGCACCAAGACCACTGCCGTGCCCCTCATTGGCCGCAGCTTCACAGATTTGCTGGCACTCCAACCGGGCGTGGCCCCGGCAACCTCTATCACTGGCAGTTCGGTTGAAGCAGCCGGCGCCAGTACATTCCTCACTGCCGGCGACCTGAATCCCGGAACAATCGCCATCAATGGCCAGCGTGAGTATGCCAACGGTTTTCGTGTAGACAGCGCCGACGCCGACGAGCGTTTCATGATGGGCGCAGCTATCATTCCCAACCTCGATTCGATCGCCGAGTTTCGCATTCTCACCAGCAACTTTGACGCTCAATACGGCAATTACGGCGGCGGCCAGATCGACGTCGTCACCAAGTCAGGCACGAATCAATTTCATGGCGATGCCTTCGAATTCCTGCGGAACACCGATCTTGACGCTCGGAACTATTTTTCCGAGTCTCGCGGCGTTTTCCAGCAGAATCAGTTTGGCGGGACTTTTGGCGGTCCGGTCATTCACAACAAGGTCTTCTTCTTCTCCGACTACCAAGGCACGCGCCTGAAAGAAGGCGTCGATACGCCGATCATCGCCGTCCCGTCTCTCCAGGACCGGCAGGGCAATCTTTCCGATGTCGCAGACCAGCTTACGGGCACCGTCAGCGGCCCGTATTGGGCGAGCATCCTCTCCAATCAACTCGGCTACAACGTCAACGTCAATGAGCCGTATTACACGCCGGGATGCACCAGCTCTGCCCAATGCGTCCTGCCGAACGCGATGATTCCGCAAACCCACTGGTCTGCGCCGGCGCAAAACCTCATCCAGTACATCCCGTCGCCGAACTTGGGCAGCTCGTCGTTCCAAACCTCCTCCGCCGACCAGACGCTGCGCGATGACAAGGGCGCGATGCGCGTCGACGCAGACACTCGCTTTGGTTTGATCTCCGCGTATTATTTTGTCGACGATTATGTGTTGAACAATCCCTACCCCACCCAGCAAGGCGGCGCAAACATACCCGGTTTCAATGCCCTGAACTTGGGCCGCGCGCAGTTAGTCACCGTCGGAAACACAAAGACCTTCGGCTCAAAAACAGTGAATGAGATTCACTACTCATTCATGCGCGACGGCAATAATCTGGGATCGCCTGTCGGCGGCGTCGGACCTACCCTTGCCTCCCAGGGTTTTCTCACCTCAGCGGGCACTCCCAGCATCCTCCCCCAGCGCCCCGCAATTCAGGGTGTGGAAAATATGGTCTTCAATAACTATGTGGTCGGTGTCGACCTTACTGGACTCAATCAAACCGACAACAACTATGAACTCCTTGACAATTTCTCGCGCGTCATCGGCTCGCACACCTTGCGGGTCGGTGGCGAGTTGTTGTTCAACCAGGTTAACGCTCTCGCGGACGTCCAATCGAACGGCGGTTTCTTTTTCTTCGGCACAGAAACAGGCGTCGACTTCGCCGATTTTCTCCTGGGAATCTCCAGCCGCTACATTCAAGGTGACGCGCGGCCTTTCTTCATGCGCAACCGCTACGGCGCCCTCTACGCACAGGACAGCTGGCGTATAACCCCTCGCCTCACTCTAAACTATGGAATGCGCTGGGACGTCGTCATGCCCTGGTACGAGAAATACAATCAGATTCAAACCCTCGTACCAGGCCAGCAATCCATCGTCTATCCCGGTGCGCCTACCGGTCTGGTGTTCCCCACAGACCCCGGGGTTGCGCGTTCTTTGGCGCCGACGCGCTGGAATAACGTTTCCCCCCGGCTTGGCCTCGCCTATTCACCCGGCGAGCACGATGGCCTGCTGGGCCGCATTCTCGGGCAGCCAGGGCAAACCAGCATTCGTATCGGAGCTGGACGCATGATCACCGCGATTGAAGGCGCCACGTCCGGCGTAATGGCCGGCGACGCACCTTACGGGAGCACCTACGAGAGCCCGCAGTCGCCGCTTTTCACGGACCCATTCATCTCGGCAGACAGCGGATTCAACAATGGCCAGCGTTTCCCCTTGAACTACCCTCCCTTGGGGGTCACGGCGAAACATCCGGATGACTCTGTCAACTGGGGTCCGTTCCTCCCCATCAGCGGCTTGCCAGCCTATGAAAATACTGGGGTAAGCCCCTACGCCGAACAGTACAACCTCACGGTCGACCGCCAACTCGGCAAGAACACCTTGCTCTCCCTCAGCTACGTCGGCAGCGAGGGCCATCACCTGATCGTCCTGCTCGAGGCGAATCCCTCGAATCCGCTGGCGTGCTTGAGCGTAAGCGACCCAAGTCAGGTTGCTCCCGGCACCGCCACGTGCGGGCCATTTAGTGAGACGGGCACATTCACCACTGTTGGCGGGCAGACCGTGGTTCCCCGCCAGCCTTTCGGCTCGAATTTCGGCAGCGTCGATTGGATCAGCACAATCGGGAATTCGAATTTCAATGCCTTCGAGCTCACGCTGCGCCACACCGGTCGCTATGGCGAGTTTCTGGCAGGTTACACATATGGGCGCTCATTCGATATGTCTTCCAGTCTTTCCGAACAGCTTGACCCGTACGATTACCGCGCCACCTACGCTCCGTCAGCCTTCGATATCCGTCAGAATTTCGTGATCAGCTACAATTCTGAGTTGCCCTTTGACCGGCTGTTCTCACCGAATCGCCTCACGTCGGGTTGGTCCATTTCCGGCATAACTCGTTTCAGCACGGGCTTCCCTGTCACTTTCTATAACGACGACGACACGTCGCTCTACGGAACGCAGCCCGATGGCGTGAATCCCTACGGAGTCGACCTGCTCCAATACACGCCGGGGCCCTTGCAGCTGAACGGCAATCCGCGGAGCGGGCAACAGTACTTCAATACGTCGCTCTTTAACTTCCCTGCCCCTGGCCAGCTTGGAAATTCGAATCGCCGGTTCTTCTACGGCCCCGGCATAAACAACTTCGATATCGCCCTGGTGAAGACGACGCGCATCACGGAGTCCAAGTCGATTCAGTTCCGCATGGAAACCTTCAATACGTTTAACCACGCGCAGTTCTATGGGCCCGCTTCCGTGCAGGGAGATATTTCCGTGCCTCAGCAGCTTGATCCGAACGGAAACTGCGTCTCTGGGTTCGGTTGCGTCGTCAGTGCTGCGCCGCCGCGACTGCTGCAGGCGGGATTGAAATTCCTCTTCTGATCCGGCGAGCCGGCCTGGGAACGACTCGCGGCTTTCATCGAAGCGTAATCGCGCCGTAATACAGCCAAGCCGGCCCTGGCTTATCTTCGGTCGCTCGCATGGATAGCCAACCGATGACCGAACAATCTCCCACGCTCGCGCAAAAGTTGTTTTACTCGCGCACTGCTTCGTTTCTCTGCACGTTTTGCATCTCATTTGGCTTCATTCTTTGGCGGCGGACTTACGCTTTTTCCCCTCTCGATAATCATTTCAGCTTTGGTTGGGAAATGGGAAGAGTAGCTGCGTCTCTTGTTTCGGGGAACGGTTACAGTTCGCCGCTGCCGTTACCCGCAGGCCCAACCGCGTTGGTTCTGCCGCTCTATCCTCTGTTCATGGCCTTCGTTTTTAAGTTGTTTGGCATTTACTCCACGAAGTCGGCCATAGTGCTTCTTTTCTTCAACTGTGTATTTTCGGGATTGACGGCAATTGTCATCCGGCAACTGGGCGCTCTGCTGGTGAACGATTTCATCGGCGCTGCTGCGGGGTGGGTCTGGGCAATCTACCCTTACGGGGTATACGTCAACTCGCATCGCGTTTGGGAGACAAGCTTGTCGACGGTGCTGATTGCGACTCTGCTTTTGGTCGCTTATCGGCTGCGCGATACAAGCCGGGCTGCTGCGTGGCTGGGTTTTGGAGCTTTATGTGGCGGGGCCACTCTCGCGGGCGCAGCGTCGTCCCTGCTGACCGTGCTAATCCTGTGGGGTTGGATAGCCTGGCGTTGGTGGCGCCAGGGTTGGGCATGGCTGAAGCCCATGACGGTTACTGTCTTGGTTTTTGCGGTCATGATGTGCCCTTGGTGGATTCGGAACTATAAGGTCTTCGGCAAATTCATTCCGTTGAGAACCGGCTTTTGGCTGGAAGTATGGATAGGAAACTGCTTTGATGGCGTGATTCCCGGCCATGGCCAACCGCAGGATTATTTTGCAGGCGTCGAATACAATCAACCGGGGTATTGGATCAAAGACAAATTAGTGGCTGAATCCGAACACCCCAGCGCTCAAATCAAGCAGTGCAAAGAATACGCCCGGGTAGGTGAACTTGCTTATATGGAGGAGAAGCGAGCCGAAACGCTTCAATGTCTCAAGACGCATCCAGAACAGTTTCTCGCGCTCATGGCCCGGCGCATCATTTACACGTGGACTGCTGCCTTTTATCTGGACATCAGCGATCGATTCCTGTTTCAGACAGCATGGGTTGTCTTTTACACCACGATTTCGATCCTGGCGTTTGCGGGCCTGTTTCTGCTCTGGAAGATCGACGTAGTAAAGGCTGTGCCCCTTGCTCTGCTTCTATTGCTTTATCCCGCCGCTTACTATCTGACTCACAACCTGCTGCGGTTTCGCTATCCCATTGACCCCGAAATCTTGTTGCTAGCGATGACGGCTGCCTATTTCGGCTATCGACGCTTGCTCCATCCCCAGGGCCGGAATTTACGCGAGGACGTTGCAACGCTCGAGATGGCGGGTTGAAATCACTCGGCGCCGCTGATTGGCGTTAGCCACGAGCATCACTTCCCGAGTAGCTGGCGGGCGATGACCAGTCGCTGAATCTCGCTTGTGCCCTCGCCGATCGTGCACAACTTCACGTCGCGATAATACTTCTCTGCGGGATAGTCCTTGATGAAGCCGTAGCCGCCGTGAATCTGCACGGCTTCATTCGCCACGCGCACGGCTACTTCTCCGGCATAGAGCTTGGCCATGCTCGATTCCCGGGTGAATCTGGGCGTCCCGTCTCCCGAGGCGGTTGCGCGGTCGGCCAGCCAGGCAGCCTGATATGTTAGTAGCCGCGCGGCCTCGATCTGCGTTGCCATATCGGCAAGTTTGAACTGAATCGCTTGAAAATCCGCAATGGCCTTGCCGAATTGCTTGCGCTGCTTCGCGTAGCGCAGCGATGCCTCATAAGCTCCCTGCGCCATTCCCAGTCCGAGCGAGGCGATCGAAATTCGCCCGCCGTCCAGGATCTGTAAACTGTTCACGAAGCCTTCGCCTTCCTCGCCGACCAGATTCCCCGCTGGCACGCGACAATCCGTAAACACGACCTCGCTGGTATCGCTCGCTCGCAGGCCCAGCTTGTTTTCCTTCTTGCCCGGACGAAATCCAGCAGTTCCCTTCTCGATGATGAGCGCCGAAATTCCGTGGCTCTTCTTTGCTGCGTCCGTCACCGCCATGCCGACGCACACATCCGCATAGTGGCCGTTGGTCGTGAACGTCTTCGAGCCGTTGATTACCCAGCCGCCATCTTTCTTCACCGCAACTGTGCGCGTGCCGCCGGCATCCGACCCCGCTTCCGGCTCCGTCAGCGACCAGCACCCGAGCTTCTTTCCTTGCGCCAGCGGCACCACGTATTTCTGTTTCTGCTGCTCGGTTCCGAATTTATAGATGTGGTTCGTGCAAAGGGAATTGTGCGCCGCCACAATAATCCCCACCGAGCCATCGACGCGCGAAAGCTCTTCGATGATGATGGCGTATTCGAGGTAACCCATTCCTGCGCCGCCGTACTTTTCGGGAAAAATCACCCCGAGGAATCCCATTTCAGCCATCTTGGGGATGATTTCAGAAGGAAAGTGTGAGGCTTCGTCCCACTCCATCACGTGCGGAGCGATTTCGCCTTCGGCAAATTCGCGCACCGTGCGCCGAAGCTGCTGCTGTTCGTCAGTAAGCGCGAATTCCAAAGAGCCTCGCTTATAAAGACGGCGATATGCAAAACCGAAATTTCATTTATATCATGCCAGCTGAATGAGCGGTCTACCTGGAAGTGTACGGGACTCCACATCACCGACGGTACCGACGGCGCCGCGAATTGTTAGTTCACGCTATGAGCGGCAGCGGGCACTCGGGCGCGCCCGCCGAGGACTTCGGTCGTGACAGTGAGTGCACGGTCGATCCTGGCGCGGTCGATGTCGTAATACGTCACCATGCGGACGTCGTACTTGCCCACTCCCGTTTGGCAAAGGATGCCGCGCCTTTCCAGCGCCTGGCACACCTGCTCTGCCGTCTGCCCAAGCGCCTTCACGTCGAAAATCACTATATTCGTGACCACCTTTTCCGGATCGAGCGAAATACCTTTGATTTCCGCGATGCCCTCCGCGAGCCGCTTCGCGTTTTCGTGGTCCACGTGCAGAATCTTCGGCGTCTCCTCCAGCGCCACCAAACCTGCGGCAGCCAGCACTCCCGCCTGCCGCATGCCCCCGCCCAGCAGCTTTCGCCCGATGCGCGCTTCCGCGATGAACTCGCGCGAGCCAACCAGCATCGATCCCACCGGCGCGCCCAGCCCCTTCGACAAGCAAAACATTACCGAATCGAATTTCCGCGTCAGCGCCGCTACGCTGTGACCTGACGCAACGCTCGCATTGAAAATCCGCGCCCCATCCAGATGCATTTTCAGTCCTGCGGCGTGCGCTTTGTCGCAAACATCATCCGAAATTCCCTTCGGGTACACCGTCCCGCCGTGCATGTTGTGCGTGTTTTCCAGCGAAACCATCGCCGTCTGCGAGTCGTAGTAGATTTTTTCCCGGATCAGCGGCTCGATCATCCCCCACGTAAGCACGCCACCCGGCGCGGGCGTGGTGCGCGGCATGCATCCCGCAATCGCGCACATCGACCCCAGCTCGTACAAATTCACGTGGGATCGCACCTCGCAAATCACTTCGCTCGTAGGACGCGCGTGGGTCTTGATGGCCAGTACATTGCCCATGCATCCGCTGGGGACAAAAAGCGCGGCTTCGCGCTCGAAAATTTCCGCTGCACGCTCCTGCAGCCGATTCACCGTGGGATCTTCGCCGTAGACGTCGTCGCCCACTTCGGCATTGGCCATCGCCCGCCGCATTGCCGGCGTCGGCTTCGTGAACGTATCGCTGCGCAGATCAACTATGGTTTCATTCGGCATGACGAAAAGGCGCTCCTGGAGCGAGTCATCATATCAGATTGACAGTGCGTCGATGTTTGGCAGAACTCGCGGCAATGGGTCAGTCTTGAGTGGCACAGGCACTCTTGCCTCTCCGGGTTTCCCGCTACTCCAGAAGTGCCTCGAACACTTCATTCGAAACCGTCAGCCGATCCGGCGCCAACCGCAGCCGGTTCCCGTCGAATTCGACCAATCCCTGCTCCCGCAGTGCATTTATGCGCTCGCGCACGGCCTCGATTCGCGCTCGTTGGCCATTGGATCCGTAAGCTCTTTCGATGTGCGTGAAATCGATGCCTTCGAGCTGCCTCAGGCCCAGAAACAACTCCTCATCCAGCGCCTGCTCTGTGGTCAACGCCTCAACCTGCTCGCGCGTGCTCGTTCCCTGCTCGATGCACGCCACATATCGCGCCGAGTCGTGCACGTTCGCCCACCGCATCTGGACGTCAAACGAGTGCGCGCCTGCGCCGAAACCAAAATACGGCTCGCGCCGCCAATACTTCAAATTGTGCCGCGAACGAAATCCTGGCAACGCCCAATTCGAGATTTCATAATGCTCGTATCCCGCCTCGGCAAGCCGCGCGCAAGCTGACTCATAAAACTCCGCCATCGCATCGTCTGACGGAATTGCACCAGCACTGTAGCGCCAGCCACCTGACAGCGATTCCTTGCCAAGCCGGCTCCCTTCATCAATTTCCAACATATAAATGGACACATGCTCAGGTCGCAGTGCCAAAAGCTCGTCCACAGAACTTTCCCAGCTCTCCCACGTTTGGTGCGGTAGCCCCGCGATCAGGTCCATACTGATATTCGCGATCTCCGCGCGACGCAGCGTCTCTACCGCCGTGTAAATGTCCGCGCGCCGATGCATCCGCCCCGCCGCCATTAATTCGCGGTCGTCAAACGATTGCGCGCCCAAGCTGATGCGATTGAACCCAGCCTCGTGCCACGCCGCCGCCTTTTCCGCCGTGATCGTTTCCGGATCGGCTTCGAGCGTTACTTCACGCTCGCCCTCGTCGACCATACGAAAATTCGCGTGCAGCGCGTCAAGAATCCTCGCCAGCGCCCCCGGCGCCAGTAAACTCGGCGTCCCGCCCCCAAAATAAATCGTATCGACGATAAGCTTGACCGCGCTGCCACCGCCAGATTCGCCCACAGCGTCGCTCTTCAATCTGCCATTCCCGGCCGCTTCAATCTCGCTGCACACCGCGTTCGCATACGGCTCGTACCGGTCGCGCGACACCACACCCGTATGAAAGTTACAGTACGTGCACTTGGTCTGGCAGAACGGAACCTGGATGTAAATTCCTAGAGCCATCTCATTGCGCTTTATTGCGAATCGAGGCGACGGTCAACCTCATTGGTCACGACTTCAACCAATTCGAGGTACCCGTGTAGCGTCTCTTCGATATCGATGTGACGCGCTTTGCGCTTCCCTTCCCGCAATTCGAGGATCGCCTGGAACGCGGCGGGATTTGCGCCCGTAAGCGTCGCGACGCCGTCCACTGCTTCGCGCTTCGTCGCCGGCATTTGATTGTTCAACGCCCATACGGCATGGCGAAACAGCGTGCAGAATGAGGATACAGACGACACCATTATGGCAAGGTGCGCTTTCTTGCGCTGCGGTGCGGCCAGAACAGCCTCGCGGAGCCGCACCCAGTTTGTGCGCAGCTCGCGTTCGAGCTGCAGCGCATGCAGGCGCAGCGGAACCTCGAACTGCTCGAAGAAATCGTCGCCATAAAGCATACGATGGCGCAGCTTCATATCGACGAGTTCGATGGCGAAGACGTCCGCGGAACGCCCGAGTTCTTCGAGCGTGAAGACGAGCGGCGCCGGATTGCCGCGGCCCATCCACCATTCCACGGCAGGATGGAGGCGTTCAAGCTCCTTGTTCTCGGCGTCTCCCACAATGCAAAGGATGTTCAGGTCGGAATGCTTGGAGGAAAACTCGTTGGTTGTGCCGGAGCCATAAAGGACTACAGCTCTTAGATTGTTGCCGGCGGCGTCCTTCAGTCGTCTCGTGAGTTCGGCGAGCTTTTGTTCGATCATGAGATTCCTTCGCGAGGACGAGTCGCACCAGGACCAGATAGCCGAAACTGTTCTAGCTTACGACAAAAGTAGCGGTGCGCTACCAGCTTCCGCTGGCTCCACCCCCACCCGACGAGCCTCCGCCGAAGCCACCAAAACCACCCCCTCCACCCCCGCCACCTCCGCTCCAGCCTCCGCCGCCGAATCCCCCTCCGCCCCATCCGCCACCAATCATCGGACCAACCCACCAGCCGCCACCGCCGCGCCGGGAACCACTCGAACTCGAACGACCGCCAAGAGAAGCAATGAATCGAATCAGAATGATAAAAATAATGACGATCACCAGGATCGTGAGCACATCGCCGGACTGGGAAACTTCTCGGGGACCCTGCTCGGTTTCAGCAGGTGGCGGAGGTTGCCCGCTGAGAGTGACACCCCGATCCGCCGCGATTACGTCCGCGGCCCGACGCGTCATCAACAGCACCGCGTCGTCGTATTTGCCGTCACGCAACAGCGGCGCCGCTTCGCGGGTGAAACTCCCTACCTTGCCGTCGGGAAGTATGCCTTCGAGACCATAGCCAACCTCGTAGCGATCTTTGTGATCGTCAATCGCAAGCAGGATCAGCAGCCCACGATCGGTCTGCTTCGATCCGATTCCCCAGTGCTTGAAAAGCTCGACTGCGTAGTCCTCGATCGTGTCGTCACCCAGCGACCTGATGGTCACTATGGCGATTTGAGCTTGTGCCTTTTGGTCGACTTCCGTGCAGAGATCGGTAAGTTGATCCCGTCCTGACTGGCTTAACACTCCGGCAAAATCATTCACGTATCCCTGGAACTGAAGCTGATCCGGAGACTGCGCGTGGGCCACGGGCGAATACAACCCCGCCCCTGACACCAGGGCCACCACCGAAGCAAATACAAGTGCGAGCGACCACGGCTCGCGCCTCGACAGCGAGCCCCGGCCCGCCTGCTCGGATGGCTGACGGATTGGCATGTTACGTCATGGATGTTAGAACCCACCGACAAGCAGTGTCAACGAGGCCGCACTCCCGCGCGTTACCCCGCGGGCCCTCGCGCATTAAATACAAGCGGGGCTGGAGCTTGCTTCATCCTTTGCCCCGTCTAACTATTGCGAATTTCCGCCAGCGATTGTCGGCTTCATGTGCGAATGCTAGACTCGGCATGCATGTTCAGAACCGCACGGCACTGCCCGATTTCGGACAGCGAAGAGGGCTGGTTGCCACTTTACGTCTTTCATTTCATACAGATACGCATGGCCGCCGTGTTGCACCACTTACGGGTTACTGAAACAAATTCAAGGTCCCGCACGTTTGTACTAGCGATAGGCATATTTTGAAGGCTCTGGACAAAGGTTCTGGAAGAAGTTTGCAGCGGCACAAGCTCGGCGCTGACACAAGCGCGAACTGATCGCGTCGAAACCGCGACATCTGGGGAGAGGACAAACACGATGAATCGAAGTTTAATGCATGCGGCCGTGGTCCTGTGGACCGCAGCCTCGCTAGTGGTTGCGCCGGTCTTTGCGCAGACTCAACAGGACCAAGCGCAGATCCGCATCATGCCGGGCCAACTAGCAGACCCGCGGCAGGATCAGCAAAGCCAAAGTGAGCAGACCCCGCCGCCGACGGCGCAATCGCAGCCGCAGACGCCACCGGCTCAAACGGAGCAGGCCTCCGCGCCGTCGACGACTGCGGGACCGGTAACACCCAAGCGATTGCCGATAGGTGGACGCGACTACTCGAGGGGCAAATCCATTTTCCCCAATCCCTTCGCGCCCTATGGGCCAATCAATGTCGAGCAGCCCAACCTGGCGAACACTCCGAAGATCGATCAGCTCATGCAGGATGGCAAACTGATGCTCAGCCTCGACGACGCGATTTCACTTGCCCTCGAAAACAACCTCGACATCCGCGTGCAGCGCTATAACGTCTGGATTATCGACACGCAATTGCTGAAGGCCAAGGCGGGCGGGATTCCGCAGCCTGCCAGCGCGCAGCAAGTCGTTTTGGGGCTTCCGCCGGCCGTATCCTTCGATCCTGTGCTGACGTCGGGCATCAACTGGTCGCGCTCGCAGACGCCGGTCAACCAGATCTTCACCTCCGGATTCGGGGCGGCAACGGCTGAAGAATTTATATTCTATTCCGCGAACTACAATTTTGGTTATACGCAAGGGTTCCACACGGGAACTGCAATCTCCGTGCAGTGGCAGAATAACCGCGGTTCGACAAACTCGCCGGGCTATCTGTTCAATCCTTTCGTGCAGTCCACCTTATCGATCGGCATTTCGCAACCGCTGCTGAACGGCTGCTGCAGATTGCCTAACACGCGATTCATCATCGAAGCGAAGAACAGCCAGAAAGTGGCCGCAGCACAATTCCAGCAGGCGGTCATCGCCGACATTACAACCACTTCCGACGACTACTGGGAACTCGTCTACGACCGCCAAAACATCCAGGTTGAGCAGCAAGCCGTCAGCGTTTCTCAGAAGCTTTACGATGACAACAAGAAGCAGCTCGAAATCGGAACCATGGCCCCGCTCGACGTGATCACCGCAGAATCGCAACTCGCTTCCGATAAACAGGCTCTCGTCGCGGCGCAGACTGCAATGCTCCTCCAAGAGGCAAAGCTGCTGTACGACATCACCAAAAATCCGCTCGCTCAGAACCTCGCCTCCATCGAGATCGTGCCCACTACGCCCATCCAAAGTCCCCAGGTCGTTGAAAACGTCGCGCTGAACGACCTCATGACGGAAGCGTGGCAGAAGCGTCCGGAGATGACGCAGGCGCGTTTGACGCTGGAAAACGACAAAATCGAAGTCAAGGTCACCAAAAATGGGCTGCTGCCCAGCCTTACTATCTTCGGTCAGTATCAAGGCATCGGCCTGGCGGGAGATCAGACCTTCATTGAGTCCCAGACTCCCACTGGCTTCGAGGCAGACTTGACGGCGCCCATCGTCAATGCCGCCGGGAATCTTACGAACCCCGCGCTCTACGAGTCGACCCCGACGGGATACAACACGGTCACTGAAATTCAAAAGAGCGGCCTGGGCACCGCTCTCAACAACATGATTAACGCATCGAGTCCCACGTATGTGGCCGGCCTCAATTTCTCCATGCCCATCCGGAACCGCTCGGCGCAAGCCGACAGTGCTCGCGCCATGTTGAGCGAGCGTCAGGAAGAAGTCTCTTACCGGCAGCTCCAGAATCAGGTCTTCGTCGGCGTCCGGCAAACCCAGGTGGCGTTGGCGCAGGATCGCGCGCAAGTGACCGCCGCAGGAGAGGCGCGAAAACTCGCGCAACAGACCCTCGACGCGGAGCAGAAAAAATATCAACTCGGCTCATCGAATAGCTACACCGTGGTTCTGCGAGCCAGAGACTTGACCGTCGCGCAAGCCAACGAGCTGCGTGCGGAGGTCAACTTGATCGAAGCCATGATCGCCTTCAACCAGGCCATGGGGCGCACGCTCGAAGCCAATGACATCACGCTCGCAGACGCCATCAGAGGCAAGGTCTCGCGCGCTCCTAACATTCCTGGCGCCCTGGATGCTGATGACGCTCCACCGTCGCCCGATTCCTGGGAACCCGGCAAGAAATAATAGGCTCGTCCGCCGGGCCTGATTACAATGGCAGATCATGTCGCCACTTCGCGTCGTACTAGTCGGCGGCTCCCTGAGTGGTCTTTGCGCGGCGCTCGCGTTGGCTGCCGACGGCGCAGAGGTCGTCTTATTCGAGCGGGATCCTGAACTGGGCGCAGGCGGCGCAGGTCTCGGCGTCCAGCGCCAGTTGCTTGGCCAGGTCACGGACGCGTCGCCATTCGGGGCCGCCGACACTCCCGCATTGCCGGTGATCACCTCCAATCGGGATTCCACAGCCTGGACGCTGATCTACCGGTGGTTGCGGAATCTCGCAGATCGCCGCCGGCACATCACCCTTCGCCATGGCATCGAAATCACCGGCGTGCGAGCCGATGACGACGGCGCTACCGTCCTCTCGGCGGCCGGACCTTTCGCCGCGGATCTCGTGGTCGGCGCCGACGGCTTTCGAAGCACTGTGCGCCGCACGGTTGCCCCCGATCACCCCGATGCCGCGTTCGCCGGCTACATGCTTTGGCGCGGACTGGTCGAGGAGGCCAATCTTCCCGCGCACGCGCCGCGACCAAGCCGCGCGCCTAACGTCGGCGTTGAATGGAAGGACGCCTATCGCCTCGTTGCCTACTATGTTCCCGGAGCCGATGGATCGATAGAGCCCGGCCGGCGCCGGATCAGTTGGGCCTGGTACGATCCCTTTCAAGACGAGTTGTTGCAAAAGACCGGCGCTATCGTCTCGGGAACGGTGCGCCATTCCATCGCGCCGTCTACTATCCCCGCCCAACTAATTGAAACGCTTCAAGAGCGGGCAGGCGAAATCTGGCCCGATCCCTGGCGGAGCGCGGTGGAAAGTTCTCTGCGCGCAGGTCGTTTCTTCGCGACTCCGATCGCCGAGTATGTGCCCACACGGCTCGTTGCGGGCCATGCCGCGCTCGTTGGCGACGCAGCTCACGTATCGAGTCCAATGACCGGCAGCGGCTTCCACTACGCTTTGCTGGACGTGCTTTCGCTTAGGCAGGCCGTGGCTGGCATCGCCCCGGGCGGCACCGTGCCACAGGCTCTTGCGCGCTTCGAGCGCGACCGGCTCGCCGACGACCGCCAGCTCGCGCTCTACGGCCAGCGCTGGAGCAAGGATTATCTCGCCCGCCTCTAAGCACCGCAGGTTTTCGATTTTCGCGATTGCGAAGGTCGTTTTCCGAATTGTGGAAAATAGTTCCGATTAGAATTGGCTTTGCACATCAAGCCCCGTCTGCACAAAAACTAACCAACCTGCACAAAAAGGGTGTGGGTAGATGAGAAGGTCTTTGTGCAGCTTACTGCTCCTTTGGATTGCTGGTAGCTTATGGCTTCTTCCCAACGCAGATGGACACTGGACCTTCATTGGGTTCCGTATCAACTACAAGGCTCTTGCTAACGTTTCGCTCATGGGGCGGTAGCACACTAGAAGGAAGTGCGTCCCTGAGAGCGATGGCCGCTTGGACAACCTTTGGCAAATTCTGCGGTGGGGTAGAGCCTATTTCCGCAATAGATTCTTTTGTCTGCACGGACACTTGGACTCCTGTTTCAATACAAACAGGTACTGCGTCTTTGAAATCGCTGCTGAAAACGTTCAAGTACGTCACACCTATGCTGTGGTTCACCGGTTGTTTGCGAACCCATTCAATCTTTCCTAAAACTTCGCCAACCTGTCTTGTAAATTGGATTGTCTCGTCATCCTCAAAGGCATATATCGTGTATTCAGTGCCTTTGAATGACGAGAGTGCAGCTATCAGCGCATCCTCGTTCGTCAACGACCTTGGCGTATTGATGCGGACAAGTTCTGCTTGTGCAGCAGCTGCTTCTTTGAGGGCCGCAGCTAGAAGCGATTCTGCATCCGCAGCGTGTTTTTTGACAGAAACGATATCCTTTTCAAACGAGTCAGCTTCTTTCCTTGCACCAGTAGCTAGATTTAAGGCGTTCGATGAAGACGATACGGCGGCGTCAGCTTCAACATGTGCTGTTGTGGCAGATTTCGCTGCACTACCGGCTTGGTCTGTCGTGATGGCTAGTAAGGTGTTGTCGAAAGTTTCCAGCGTTTCGTCTGCCCAAAATATATCGGTTTCGAAGAAGCCCTCACCTACAACGCCAACAATAATTAGTAACCAACCTAGATGGACCAGCATCTTCTGCCACTTAACTGAAGGGTTTGCAATAACAACGCCAGTATCGCGGTCTACGGTTGGTTTTCCTGATGGGAACCAACGGTCGGCATCTTCTAAAATTACGCCTACCGCAACAAGGACCGTACAGACGATTAACAGTGAGAAAAAGTGGTTCCTAACACTTTGTAACTCATCTCTGATTGATGGCGATGAGAGCGTAGAAACGAATCTTAATGCCATAGAAATAGAGGGCGCATTCATCATAGGACTATTTCTCATATGGCTCTTGATGGCGGTAATAAACAGAGTAAGGACTAGGCCGCATTGGTAGACCAAAACACAGGTTCGATTCCAAGTTCATGGGTTTCATGGATGAGCACTACTAGGTTATGAGCGAGAATTTTGCACAGAGTTTCGTTGACCATCGCAACGTCGGTCTTGCTCCGCAAGCCGTCGCCAAACTTGCGCTTCATCATGCTAAAGGTGGACTCGACATTGGACCGCTTGTGATAGTGAGCCAGAAACTCATCCTTCCGAAATTGAAAGTAGTGGTACATCTTGGCCCACGTTCCCGAACCGCTGCCCGTGTGGTGAGCCGCAAATGCAATAAACGGGGTCGCGCCAGTCTTGGCAATTACGTCCGCGTTCTTCATCGAACCGTACCCTTTGTCCGCAGAAACTTCCGTCATCTTGAAGTTCTGCGCGGTCGCATCAACCAAAGCGGGAAGCAACTTAACGTCGCTCGCCCATTGGCCGTGAATCTCAACGGCAGTCACGATATTCGTTTTGACCCCGCAACCGCCCGTGGCCCTTCCCCCAGAGAGACATTCGCCCCCACCATGGAACCCCGGCGCCGCGCACTGCGTATGTGCTTGCATGACGGCCTCTGGTCCTAAATTGCTGATTTGGATCGGCGCATCCATTTTCATTCTGATGCTGGCCATCTCCGCATACTGGGAACGCGACATCCGCTGGCTCCATTTCTTTCAAGGCTGTATGTACCTCGCCACAATGGTCCTGGCAGCGAAAGCGAACCGCTGGGGCTATTTCATCGGACTCTCGGCCGCTGGATTATGGGACTACGCCAACCTCGTTGCCACCACATTCTTCTTCAACGGGCTGCAACAGCTCTCGCAGTGGGCGCGTACGGGTCACCTCGACCGGCCAGACCTGGTCATCGCCGTCCCCGCGTGGACCGGCAATTTCCTGATCATCGTCGGCTGCGTTTGGGGATACGCGCTGCTCCCGAGGAAATCACCAAGGGACGCCCTCGATTTCGTTGTCACGTTCGCGCTGACCACGGGTTTCTTCGCTTTGGATATGACGGTTTTTCAACCGCGCTATCTTGGCCTGTTCCGCGCCATGGTGCATCCACATTTGCCCTGGTAGACTCGCGGGTGGCCTTTCCCACGAATGCACCCGTCGCGATAAGACGCTCCTTTCCCTCCCGTGCCAGAGGCATTCACTCCTCCGTAGTTCTACGTAGTACTTCTCCGTAGTCACCGCAAGCGAGTACCGACCCACTCTGGTACTCGACAATTAGTTACCTCTTTGGTAAACTACGCCTCCGACTATCGAAGGATGACACACAGACGCCCACCCCGGCCCACCACAAACGGAGACGAACTTCCAATCGAGACAGTACGAGTAGAAACGCCTCTAACTCCAATCCCTGCAACAAAGCTCCCGGGTCTACTCGATACTCAAACCACACCCCTCTTGCACGAATCACGAATCCCCAATCGCCAGTCACAGCTCCGCGGGGCGAAGAAAAATCTAACCGCAACAACCCCAAATTCAAAAAATCGCCACAAGCAGGAGCAAACAAAGAACATCGCAAAAGCTAATCGCCACAAAAGCCCCACTTCCGATTCGCCACAGTTTCGCCTGCATAAAATTACAATCAGGACGCAGACCCCAATACGAATGACAGACTCAAATCACAACTCGGCTAAACACTTGAAACCGGAATCACGTTGATGGCGGTTTCCGGGTGCCATAGAATGAGCCTAGGCAGCGCCCGGAACTTCCCATGACAGACGAAACCACCAAACAGCCAATCGCGACTTCTTCGCAGACTGCAGAAGTGGCGCCGGGTGGCGGCGCGCGGAAACCGTCGCAAGGCGAGCGGGAGTGGGAACAAGAGACGCTGCGACCGACGCTGGAAAAGTCACCGGAGCGCGCGCGCGAGTTCACAACGATTTCGGGGCATCCGATCCGGCGGCTTTACACGGAAGCGGACCTGGCGAATTGGGATGCGGAGCGCGACCTGGGTTATCCCGGTCAGCCGCCGTACACGCGCGGAATCCATTCCACGATGTATCGCGGGCGGCTGTGGACGATGCGCCAGTTCGCCGGATTCGGGACGGCCGAAGACACGAACCGGCGCTTCCGCTACTTGCTTGCGCAGGGGCAGAACGGCCTTTCGGTGGCGTTCGATTTGCCCACGTTGATGGGCTACGACGCGGATCATCCGCTGTCAGAAGGCGAAGTGGGCAAATGCGGAGTGGCGATCAGTTCGCTGGCGGATATGGAGGTGCTGTTCGACAAAATTCCGCTGGCGGACGTGACCACGTCGATGACGATCAATTCGCCCGCGGCTCCGATTTGGGCGATGTACCTGGCGGTGGCGGAAAAGCAAGGCGCGGACTGGAAGAAAATTTCCGGCACAATTCAGAACGACATCCTGAAGGAATACATCGCGCAAAAGGAATACATCTATCCGCCCGAGCCGTCGATGCGGCTGGTGATCGATACGTTCGAGTTTGGCGTGAAGCACACGCCGAAATTCAATCCTGTTTCGGTGAGCGGGTACCACATTCGCGAGGCGGGCTCGACGGCGATTCAGGAGCTGGCGTTCACGCTGCGCGACGGAATCGAGTATGTCGACTGGGGCATCCGGCGCGGGCTGGACGTGGACGATTTTGGGCCGCGGCTTTCCTTCTTTTTCAACGCGCACAGCGATTTTTTCGAGGAAATCGCGAAATATCGCGCGGCCCGGCGGATCTGGTACAAGACGATGCGCGAGCGATACGGCGCGAAGAATCCGCGGTCGTGGGCGCTGCGGTTCCACACGCAGACGGCAGGATGTTCGCTGACGGCGCAGCAGCCGTACAACAACGTGGTGCGCACGGCGTTGCAAGCGCTGGCGGCGGTGATGGGCGGCACGCAGTCGCTGCACACAAATTCGCTGGACGAGGCGTGGGCGTTGCCGACGGAATTTGCGGCGACAATTGCGTTGCGCACGCAGCAAATCATCGCCTACGAAAGCGGCGTGACGAATACGGCGGACCCGTTCGGCGGCGCGTATTTTGTCGAGGCACTGACGGACGAGGTGGAGCGCGGGGCGTGGGACTACATTCACAAAATCGATGCGCTGGGCGGGATGGTAGCGGCGATCGAGCGCGCGTATCCGCAGCGGGAAATTGCGGAGGCGTCGTACCGGTATCAAATGGCAGTGGATCGCAAAGAGAAGATTATCGTCGGCGTGAACGATTACGTGGCGGAGGAAAAGCCGATTGAGATTTTGCAGATTGATGAGACGGTGGCGCACCGCCAGGCGGAGCGGTTGCGAAAATTGCGGGCCGAGCGATCGAATGAGGAAGTCGAGCGGCGGCTGGCAGCGATACGCAAGGCGGCGGCCAGTAGCGAGAATCTGATGCCGTATTTGTACGACGCCGTGAAGGCGTACGCGACGCTGGGGGAGATTTGCGAGGCGATGCGCACGGTTTTTGGGGTGTACGAAGAAGTGGCGATCACGTAGATTTGGTTTTCTTGCCTGCAGGCCTTTTTACCGCAGAGACGCCGAGAACGCAGAGAACTGCTTACATCTGTCAGCTTCGCCTGTGGTAAAGTCCGCGTGCTAATGACGGAAAAAAAGATACGGGTGCTGATTGCGAAGCCGGGGCTCGACGGGCACGACCGAGGCGCGAAGATTATCGCGCGCGCGTTGCGCGACGCCGGTATGGAAGTGATTTACACCGGGCTGCGGCAAACGCCGGAAATGATTGCGTCGGCAGCGACGCAGGAAGATGTGGACGTGATCGGCCTTTCGATTCTTTCGGGCGCGCACAACACGCTTTGTCCGCGGCTGATGGAGTTGCTGCGCGAAAAAGGCATGACGGACGTTACCGTAATCATTGGCGGAATCATTCCCGAAGCGGACATCCCTGGACTGAAGCGGGCAGGCATCGCGGAAGTTTTTCTTCCTGGCACGCCGACACAAGCGATTGTCGATTTCATCCGGCAGCGTGTTCCCACCACATCGCACGGAGCCTGACACAAGAGTGAGCACGCGCCTGGTTGCCGCGTCGCGCGAGGGCGTTCTCCTTCTGACATTGGAAAGCGATGATGGGTTGCCGCGCATCGCGCGCGGAGTGCTGGCGGAGCTGGCGGTGCGAATGGATGAGCTCGCGCCGACGCGCGAGCTTTCTTGTTGCGTGATTACGGGCAGCGAAAGGGCGTTTGCAGTTGGCGCGGACATTGGCGAGCTGGCGAGACTGCCGGCGACGGAGGCGTTCGAGTTCTCGCGCGAGGGGCAGCGCGTGTTTCGCGCGATCGAACGATCGCCGAAACGGGTTGTGGCGGCGATACGCGGCTATTGCATGGGCGGCGGGCTCGATCTCGCGCTGGCGTGCCACGCGCGCATCGCGACGGCAGAAGCGGTGTTCGCGCATCCCGGCGGGTCGCTGGGCATCCTGACGGGATGGGGCGGAACGCAGCGATTGACGCGGCTGGCCGGGCGCGCACGAGCATTGGAAATGCTCACGGCGGGGCGCAAGATGAATGCGGGCGAGGCTCTCGCGCTCGGGTTGGTCTCGAAGATAGTTTCGCCAGCCGAACTATTGCCTGACGCGTGCAAAATGTCAGGCGGTGTTAGCAGCGTAGCTTCGCAGTAGCTTCGTGCGGGTGTAGGCGACGCGGAAGCCGAGGCGTTCATGGTTGCGGTGCGAAATGCTGCCGGGCAGCGTTATTCCCTTCGCGATGTCACAGCCGTGATGCGCAGCCCAGTGCAGGCGAGCCGCGAGCAGCGCGCCTTGGACACCGCGGCCACGAAATTCGGGCAGCGTGGATGCGCCGAACATTCCTGCGACTCCGTCGAAGGCGAACGCCGACGCGCCGCCCGCGACCACGCCGCCTACGAAAGCGATGAAGGGATGATGGCCTTCTGCGCGATAGAAGGCGGTCATGATGTCGAGAAGCGCGGGCGTGATGGGCGCCAATTCGGCGAAGCCTTTCGCGACGGTCTGCGCGAAGACGTATTCATCGGCGGGAGTGGCTTCGCGGACGGTAACGCCATCGGGTGGATGTGGGAAATGTTCAGAGGGGTTGAGGTCGCGAAAGAGGACGTTCGAGACTTCCACGAGGCGAAATTCGCGTTTCGCCAGCGCTTCATATAAGGGAATGCCGGCGAAGGGGCAGAGTTCGATGGCGGTTGCAGCGCCTCGCGAACGGTAGAATTCCTCGAGGCGGTCGAGTTCAGGTTCGTCGACAGGGCCATTTAGTCCGACGCCGAGTGCTTGCGTGACCGGAGAGTCCACGCCGGCGTAAATAGCGATGCCGCCGGCGACGTTCTCAGCGGCGGCGTTGATTTCGGGATAGGATTTCCCTGCCACCAGCGCGCAATTCTTGCCAGACTGTGCGGATGCCATCTCCAGGCGCCGCACAAAATCCAAGTCGATAAATCTCATTTCCGGTGTCTCCATGACGTTCGCGCCCAAGCGGGCGGATGCGAGCTTATGTCGCGACAGGACTTCAGAGCGCCGCTGACATCGACGAAAATTTGGAACGAACGATAGGCGGAGTGCGGCCGAACTACGCAAGCAGCGGGGAGACGCACTCGTCCTTCGCGTGAGCAATGCAGTACATAGGCGCCTCCTGATGAGATATTGCCCGCAATAGCGCAGTAGCGCGGGAGTGGGCGCATTCTAGCGCAGGTTGCGCGCAAGTCAAAACGAAGCTTCGCGCGCGGACGCGATGATACAATCGGCGTTTGCGCAGATGGCTGGCGGCTTCACACTGCCGTCGCCTTCACCCGAAGGAGTTGCGTGAGCGGAACCGTCATCGAAACGCACGTGGATGTGAAATCGGCCGCATTCGAGAAGAACAGCCGGCGAATGGTCGATCGCCTCACTGAAATCAAGAACGAAGAGGAGCGAATACGGCAGGGCGGCGGGGCAAAAGCGATCGAGGCGCAACACAAGAAGGGCCGGCTTACGGCGCGCGAGCGCATCGCGAAGCTAATCGACGTCAAGACAGAATTTTTCGAACTGGGGCTCTACGCCGCGTACGAAATGTATGAGGAATGGGGCGGCGCTGCGGCTGCCGGGACGGTGACGGGATTGGCGCGCGTGTCGGGCCGCCGCGTGATGATCATTGCGAACGACGCTACCGTGAAGGCAGGCGCGTTTTTCCCGATGACCGCGAAGAAAGTGATTCGCGCGCAAAACATTTCCATCGAGAATCGCATTCCAACGATTTATCTGGTGGATTCCGCCGGAGTTTTTCTGCCTCTGCAGGAAGATGTGTTTCCCGACACGGACGATTTTGGCCGCGTATTCCGCAATAACGCGGTGATGAGCGCGATGGGGATTCCGCAGATCACGGCGATTATGGGGATGTGCGTCGCGGGCGGCGCGTATTTGCCCGTGATGTGCGACCACATCCTGATGACTGAAGGCAGCGGCCTTTTTCTTGCGGGTCCGGCGCTGGTGCAGGCGGCGATTGGCCAAAAGACTTCGGCGGAAGAGTTGGGTGGGGCAAAGATGCACGCGGAAATCAGCGGGACTGTGGATTTTCGCGAGGCCGACGACGCTGCTTGCCTCGCGCGCATCCGCGCGCTCGTGGACAAAATTGGCCAGCGACCGGGCGCGCCGTTCGATCACAAGACGGCGAAGGCTCCCGCATATCCGGCGGAGGAAATCTACGGAATTTTCTCGTCGGAGGCTTCGAAGCAGTACGACATGCGCGAAATCATTGCGCGAATTGTCGATGCAAGCCAGTTCGAGGAATATCGCGCCGAATACGGGCAGACGGTGATTTGCGGATACGCGCGCATCGGCGGCTGGGCGGTGGGGATCGTCGCCAACCAGAAAAAGCATGTCATGGTATCTGCACCGGGTACGGGCGAGAAGCGCGTGGAATTTGGGGGCGTGATTTATACGGAAGCGGCGGACAAGGCTGCGCGGTTCGTCCTAGACTGCAACCAGAACCTGGTTCCGCTGGTTTTTCTTCACGATGTGAACGGTTTCATGGTGGGCAAAGAAGCGGAATGGAGCGGAATTATTCGCGCGGGCGCAAAGATGGTAAACGCGGTGGCGAACAGCGTGGTGCCGAAGATCGCGGTGATCTGTGGCGGGAGCTTCGGAGCCGGGCACTACGCGATGTGCGGAAAAGCATACGATCCGCGATTTATTTTTGCCTGGCCGACTGCACGCTATGCGGTGATGAGCGGCGATTCGGCCGCTGGCACTCTAGTGGAAATCAAGATCAAGCAGCTCGAACGCGAAGGTAAAAAACTAAGCGAAGCCGAGAAAAAGGAACTGTACGAATCCATCCGCGCCACCTATGAGCATCAGACGGATCCACGCTATGCGGCTGCGCGCCTCTGGGTGGATGCGATTATCGATCCGGCGCACACGAGAGAAGCGCTGATCGAGGCGTTGGAGTCAGCGGCGCTGAATCCTTCCGTCGCCGAATTCAAAACGGGAGTGCTGCAGACGTGAGGTCAGAGTCGAGAGTTCAGATTTGAGAGAAAACGACGTTACGATCATCGAATGCCCTCGCGATGCGTGGCAAGGTTTGCGGCAGATCATTTCGACTGAGGAAAAGGCGCAATATTTGTCGAGGCTTGTGTCGCTGGGATTCGCGCATATCGATGCGGTGAGTTTCGTCTCGCCCAAGCATGTGCCGCAAATGGCGGACAGCGAGACGGTCATGCGCGAGCTGAGCCAGGCCAGGCTACCCTCGGGCGAGCCGCCTGAAATCATTGGGATAGTCGTGAACGCTCAGGGGCTCGAGCGAGCACTGGCCACACCCGGTGTGACGACCGTCGGTTATCCCTATTCGATTTCGGCGTATTTTCGTCGAGCCAACGCGAACATGTCGCGGGCAGAATCGCGTGAGCTAGTTGAAAAACTACAGCGCGAAACAAAAGCCGCCGGCCGCAAGCTCGTGATCTACATCTCGATGGCGTTCGGTAACCCGTATGATGAGCCGTGGGGAGCGGAAATCGTCGAAGACACGTTGATATGGTTGAAGGACGTAGGCGTACGCACCGTTTCGCTAGCGGATACCGTGGGCACGGCATCAGCCGAGGCAGTCGCGCAACTTTACACCGCCGTAAAGGGCTGCATTGCTGGCGTGGAGATTGGCGTGCATTTGCACAGCCGACCCGAAAACGCGGCGGAAAAAGTGATCGCCGCCTTTGAGGCGGGCTGCCGCAGGTTTGATGGCGCGCTCACGGGACTCGGCGGGTGCCCGTTTGCCGGCGACGCGCTGGTGGGCAACATTCCCACCGAAATCGTTCTGACGACCCTCGCAGCGCGCGGCGTTTCGACCGGGATTGACACAAAGTCACTTGCGCTCGCCTGCGCGATGACGCACGAACTGCGTGAAAAGTACGCGCATGTTGTCGAGGCCCCCAAACCCAATTGACAGTGACCGATTTGTGAGGGCAGGGCTGCTTACCGCAGAGGCGCAGAGAACGCAGAGGAAGACCGTACGAGGCGCGCAGACGGTCGGGAATATGAGCTACGAGACACTCATATACGAAGCAGCGGGCGAAATTGCCACAATCACGCTGAACCGCCCCGAAAAGCGTAACGCGATCTCGACTCAAATGATCGAGGAACTCGTTGCGGCACTCGACGAAGCTGAAAACGGACCCGCGCGGGTCGTCATCATCACGGGCGCGGGAAAAGCATTTTGCTCGGGGATGGACCTTGATGGGCTTCGCGCCATCGCCGCGCAATCACCACACGAAAACATGGAAGACTCGCGGCGGATGGCGAACCTGTTTCTGCGAATCTATGGGTTTCCCAAGCCCGTAGTCTCGGCTGTAAATGGTGCGGCCATTGCAGGCGGCTGTGGGATCGCGACACTGGCCGATTTCACAATCGCAGCGCCTGAGGCAAAGTTCGGATACACAGAAGTGAGAATCGGCTTTATTCCCGCTTTAGTTTCCGTATTTCTTCGACGGCAAGTGGGAGAGAAAATCGCGCGCGACCTTTTGCTGAGCGGCCGCATCATTGAAGCCGCCGAGGCACAGCGCTTAGGGCTCGTCGCTGAAATTGTAGCAGCAGATTCACTTCTCCGCCGCGCGCGCGAAATTGCTGAGAGTCTCCTCGCGTCCAGCCCGACAAGCATCGCGCGCACGAAGCGACTCCTGCTGAAAGCGAGTGAGCAGGACCTTCTTCTCGAAATTGAGCAGGCAGTGCGCGAGAACGCGGACATTCGCTCGACACACGATTTTCGAGAGGGGTTGTCGTCCTATCTCGAAAAGCGCCGGCCGAAATGGACCGGCCACTAGGAAATTATGTCAGCGCGATATTCCGAAACCACCGTGCGCGTACGCTACGCAGAGACTGATCAAATGGGTGTGGTGTATTACGGCAACTATTTCACCTGGTTTGAGGTGGGGCGCGTCGAGCTTTGCCGCCAACTCGGTTTCGAGTACAAGAAGATGGAAACGGAAGACGACAGTTTCATCGTGGTTGCCGAGGCTTCCTGCCGTTACAAACGGCCCGCGCGGTTCGATGACCTTCTCACGATACGTACGCACGTGCTGGAAACGCAGCGGCGCACGATACGATTCAGATACGAGATCCTGAATTCGTCGCGCGAAATCATCGCTACCGGCGAAACACTGCACGTGATTTGCGATCACACGGGGCGGCCAAAATCGCTCCCGGACAAGTACCGGAAGTACTTTCCGACGGCGGACGCCGGCCATACTGGCACTCATGACGGTCATAAGAAGGCGTGATGAAGAGAATCTGGCGCCGCGGGAAGGCAGAGGATGCGAAGAAAAACACCCCTGCAGCTATGAGTTTGAGCCTACTGGCTGAACATGAACATTGAAATTGATGGCGAGCATTTGACGTTCAAACAGCTCCACGCGGTGGTATTCGACGGCGCCGAAGTGCGGCTGGCCGAGCCGGCTCGCAAGAGAATGAACGATTCGCGCGCGGTGATTGAGCAACTCGTCGATGCAAACACGGCCGTCTACGGGGTGAATACCGGCTTCGGCAAGATGGCGTCTGTGCGAATTTCACGCGAACAAATTCGCCAGCTTCAAGTGAATCTTGTGCGCAGCCACGCCTGTGGCGTCGGCGCACCACTCAGTGAATCTGAAACGCGGGCAATGCTGGTGCTGCGCGCGAACGCGATTGCAAAGGGGTTTTCGGGCGTGCGGCCAGCAGTGGCAGAAACTCTTTGCGCCATGCTGAATCGACGTGTGCATCCTGTGATTCCCTCGCAAGGCTCAGTAGGAGCCTCGGGGGATCTCGCACCGCTTGCGCATCTGGCTCAGGTAGCGCTCGGCGAGGGCAGAGCCACTTACGAAGGCCGCGAGATTGCGGGGGGCGAGGCGATGCGCGCGGCGGGAATCGCGCCACTCACGCTTGAGGCGAAAGAGGGGCTCGCGCTCCTCAATGGCACGCAAGCGATGCTCGCGCTGCTTGCCCTTGCACTTCGCGAGGCAGATGTCGCAGTCAACACCGCCGATGTTGCGGCTGCGCTCTCGCTAGACGCGCTGCGCGGCAGTCCTGCCGCGTTTGAGGAGCGGATTGCGCAAGTGCGTCCGCACCCGGGCCATGCAATCACGGCACGAAACTTGACTCGCCTCAACCGAGGGAGCGAAATTCGCGAATCGCATCGATCGGCTGAAAAGGACCCGCGCGTGCAGGACCCGTACAGCCTGCGCTGCGCACCCCAAGTCCACGGCGCCGCCCGCGATACGATTGCGAACGTTCGGGCGACCGTCGCGATCGAGATGAACAGCGCCACAGATAATCCCCTTGTATTTGCAGAATCTCGAGAAGTGATCAGTGGAGGAAATTTTCACGGCCAGCCGCTGGCCATGGCCGCGGATCAACTTGCCATCGCGCTGGCAACTCTGGGCGGAATTTCCGAGCGCCGCATCGAGCAAATGACGAATCCGCAGACCAGTCTGCTGCCCGCGTTTCTTGTGCGCGACGCAGGGCTGAATTCCGGCTTCATGATCTTGCAGGTAGCTGCGGCAGCGCTCGCAAGCGAAACGAACACGCTGGCCGCGCCGCACTCGGTGGACTCGATTCCCACCTCGGCCAATCAAGAAGACTATGTGTCGATGGGCATGGGCGGCGCTCGGCGGCTGGCGCCGATGATGGCGAACCTGCGAAGTATCCTGGCCATTGAGCTGCTGGCCGCATGCCAAGGAATCGATTTTCTCGCTCCGCTGCAGACGGGCGTGGAAGCACGAGGGGCTTACGAGATTGTGCGGTCGCTTTCTAAGCGCGTCGACGAGGACCGGTCACTGGCGAGTGATATCGAAGCTGTTGCCGCAAGTATCGGGCGCGGAAGCTTCAGTGCGCTGCTTCAGGGCGCAAAAAACCATTCAACACTGAGAGCAAAGAGAAAACTGCAGAGAACACAGGGTTGAGCTATGCGAGAGACTGAAAGAGGAAGCGGCCAAAGCGGGCGCCGACGGCGTACTTGAAGGGTGGCGCACCTAAAGAATAGTGGCCGCAGGGCAGGGACAGAGTTTCGACGTGCAATCCGTCACGGTGCACTTCCCGCAGGAATGCATTGGTGAACTCCGGCCAGAACGTGGGGTCGTAACGTCCGCTGATCGCAAGGATCTTCTTCCCCGCGCCGTGCAGCTTTGAAATGTAGGGAAAAGGGCTGATAGGGGACCAGAATCGCCGCAGCTCCTCGTGCGAGACTTTCGTCTGCAGCGACTCCCACACGTTCATCGTCGTCAGCCCATTCGCGACCACTTCGCCAAAATATGTGGCGACATGCAGAAATGCGCCGGCGCGCAGCAGCGGCTCGTGGCACAGCGTTACGAAGGCGATCGAGGAGCCAATGCTCGTACCGAGGATTCCGAGGCGGTGGTAACCCTGGCTTTGCAACCAAAGAAGCGTGCGGCGGACGTCGAGCACGGCCTGGCGATTTGCCTGCAACGTGAGGCCGACATTCGGGCCGATGAGATGGTCGCCCCGAGGATGGCCGGGAACTGCACGCCGGTCGTGGTATGGCAAGCTCATTTTGATGGCCGTAATGCCGAGCCGGTTCAGCCAGCGACAAATATCCTGCTGCTCTTCCCAGCGCGCGTTCCATTGGGCGAGGACAACGACGGCGGGTCCAGAGGCGCGGGCGCGAAAAAACTGGCCATGGACCAGATTGTTTTCTGCCCAGGGCGAGACAAGCTGGCTGGTGAAGGTGAGCACGTTGTTTTGGTCCAGCGAATAGTCGGGCGCCGGAGAAGCGGCGAACCACTCGTCGCTGCGCGCCAGAGTTTCATCGACGAAGCGATGGAGCCATGTGCGCGGGTCGGGCTCGTTTGCGTCGCCGCCGATGTGCTCCAAACCCCACGCGAACGGCAGCACTTTCCGATTGGGCTCTTGCGCCCAGCGCATGTGTTCGTAACGCCGAATTTTGTGCTCAAGCCAACGCATAACGATGTGCAGTTAGATGCGCAATCGTAGGATGAAGAGTTTACTGTCACGCGTGCTGGGCGGACAACGGACTACTTCGGCAGCGCGTAGGTGCCGGTGATGGTGAAGTGAGCTTCGACCGTGGACGCGCCGGTACCCGGCTGGCTGCCGCCCACGGTAATTGTGTATTCACCGGGTGCAACGCTGCGGTTGCCGTCGGATGTCACTTCGCTCAAATCACGTGGCGTCAGGGCGAAATGAACGCGCTGACTTTGGCCCGCGGCAATCTGTAAACGGTGGAATCCGCGGAGCGCCCGGATCGGAGTAAGGTCCGATTTCGGAAATGTCAGGTACAACTCGGAGACCTCTTCGCCGTCACGCTGGCTCGCGTTGCGAACGTCGGTATCCACTTCGAGATTCGCGCCCGCATTGAGTTGCGTCGAAGAAAGCTTGAGCCCGCCATATTCAAATTGCGAGTAGCTGAGCCCCATGCCGAACGGAAACAAGGGTTGGCCCGTGAAATAGCGGTAGGTGCGCCCGCGCATCGAATAATCGTCGAAAGGCGGCAGATCGGCGACGGATTTGTAGAACGTAACCGGCAGGCGGCCGGAGGGATTGTTGTCGCCCGCAATCGTATCCGCGATTGCTGTGCCGCCTTCCGCTCCCGGGTACCATGCCTCGAGAATTGCGCCGGCCAAGTCGGGATCGAGCGACACAGCACTGCCGCTCATGAGCACGACGACCACGGGCTTTCCAGTTGCGGCCAGCGCGCGCAGGAGGTCCTGCTGAGGCTGGGGTAACGCAATGTCCGTGCGGTCTCCGCCATAAAAGCCCGGAATGTTCATGCCGAGCCGCATCCATTCGTCTTCTTCTCGCTCAAGTTCCCGGGTGATGCCCAGGCACGCAACCACAACGTCTGCCGTTTGCGCTGCCGCTACAGCCTCGTTGCGCAGCGCATCCGACGGCGGGTCCCAGATGAGGGTGATGCCAGCGACGTCTCCACCAAAAGAAAGGTTGCGGTTGATCTCGCGGCTGTGCGAGTACTCCAGGCGGACCTGGTGCGAGCTGGTGTCTTCCAAACGCACGGGGATCATCAGGCGGCGTGTAGTGGAGCGCTCGTCAAAGAGCTTGCCATCGAGATACAGCTTGAAGTTGTCGGCGTCCTTGCATGGATAGCAGCCGTCAACGTCGACGCCAAGCCGGTAATCGCCAGGCGCGGGAGGAGTGAACGTGCCGGTCCAGCGGACCGAAAACTTGCCAGCTTCTTTACCCGTCATCGGGTTCAGGCCCATCCAGTCGAAGTCGACGGATCGGTCCGTGCGAGTTATGGCTGGTGTGCCTTCAAATTTTGCGTTAGCAAAATATTCGCCGGTCAAACCACCCAGAGCGGACGTGTTGTCATCCGATCGGGAGGGTCTTAACGCGGTGGCCGGGATTGGTACGGGCACTTCGTTGACGAGCTTTGACCCCTGGGCGTACACAACGGTTCCCTGTTTTCCAAAACGCCGCTCGATGCCGAGCAGAGGCGTGACCGGATTCGCGGGAGTTCCGTTGTAATTCCCTTCCAAAGCGACCACGAGGTCAGCCTCCGGTCCAATCACAGCGATTGTTTTTGCGTTCGCGCTAACCGGCAGGAGACCTTTGTCATTTTTCAGCAGGACTATCGATTCGCGCGCCGACCGCAAAGCCAGCGCACGATGCTCGTGCGAGTCGATTGTGGACTGAGGGATCCTGGCGTATGGCACCCGATCCGGCGGATCAAACATTCCCAAACGAAACCGCGCTGTAAATAATCGCTTTACGGCTCGATCCACGTCAGCTTTGGCGAGCAGGCCTTCCTTGACCGCTTGTGGAATCTCGCGATATTCGTCGCCGCATGAAAGGTCGGTTCCTGCCTTAACGGCAAGAGCGATTGCGTGAACGTTGTCGGTCGCGTAGTGATGATTCGCCCAAATGTCTCCCACGGCGCCGCAATCTGAAACCACATAACCCTGAAAATGCCAAGCGTCACGCAAATGATCCTGCAGCAACAAGTCAGAAGCGCAATCGGGCTTGCCGTCAACACCGCTGTAGGCGCACATCACGGAATCGGCTTTGCCGGCGACGACAGTCTCGCGGAACGCCGGGAGGTAGGTGTCCTCAAGGTCGTAGGGCGAAACATCCACCGTCGTGACGTGACGCAGCAGCTCGGCTCCGCTGTGGACGGCGTAGTGCTTCGGCGTTGAAACGGCGCGCAGGTAATGCGGGTCATCGCCCTGGATGCCTTCGACGAACGCCGTGCCAAGTTGCGCGGTAAGAAATGGATCTTCGCCATAGGTTTCCTGTCCGCGTCCCCAGCGCGGATCGCGAAAAATGTTGATGTTGGGGGACCAAATCGTGAGGCCGCGATTCGCGCCGACGTACTTCGTAGCGACGGCCTCTTCATAGATCGCGCGGCCTTCGGTGGAGACTACTTCTCCCGTTTTGCGGAGAAGATCCGTATCCCAAGTTGCCGCCGCGCCAATCGCCTGGGGAAAAACCGTCGTACGTCCCGCTCGTCCAAAACCGTGAAGCCCTTCGCTCCACCAGTTGTAATAAGGAATATCCAGACGCGGAATCGCAGGAGACGCATAACCCATCTGCGACGCCTCCTCTTCGAGTGTCATTCGCGAAACGAGGTCATCCACACGCTTTTCAATCGGCAGGTCCGGGTTTTTGTAGGGCAGATCAGAATTCTGCGCTGCCGAAGATGAATCGTTATTCTTCGGCACTTCGTGCGCCTCTTGTGCTGCAAAACGAGCGACAACGAAAAGAAGAAGCCCCAGACACAACAGTGGCCGTTCGATTATGGCGAATCGATTTGGCATGAGATCTCCCGGAGGATGGCTCGAACGGCGCGGATTATAGCCTGACTCAGACCGTGCGTTCCCCAAAACTTACCGCCGGGGACACAGAGAGAAACCGGAGACCAAGAACTATACATTCCGTTGCTTTCCCACTTACCTTCTCACTGTTTAGTCTAGGCGCAGCTTATTGACGACGTCGTGAAGTAGAATGTGTCGCGCGAAGCGCCAGCATGACTAAATCAGTTACTTTGCGGGCAGCGATTGGCATTCGGGCGCATTCCGGATGGGCTGCAATCGTGGCCGTTGCGGGTGCGCCAAACGGCCGCGGTATTGAATTGCTCGACCGACGGCGAGTTGAAGTAATCGAAGCGAAGGGCCCCCGGGCGAACCAGCCGTACCACCATGCTCAAACGGTATCACTGGACGAGGCGCAAATTTACTTGCAGTGCTACGGAGAGACCGCCGTCCGGCTTGCGACTGAGCAACTGCTGAAGCTCGAGAAATCGCTTCGCAGCGCACGATATAAAACCATCGGCTGCGCTGTCCTACAAGCCGCCAGCAGGACGCTGCCAGAGCTGCCCAGAATTCTAGCGTCCCATCCCCTGATTCACACGGCGGAGGGGCAATTCTTCCGAAATGTGTTTGCGGCTGCGTGCGAGAAGATCCACGTGCCGGTGGTGAAGGTTCGCGAGCGCGAGTTGCTGGAAGTGGCCGTTCAAGGGCTGCGATTGAGTGCGCCGAAAATCGCGTCACAGCTCGCCGAACTTGGGCGCGAAGTGGGCCCGCCATGGACTCAAGATCAGAAACTCGCGACCCTGGCGGCGTGGCTCGTGTTACGCGCAAAGCGAGCCGCGTAAGCATAGGAGACTCGATGGTGAATAAAGTTAGATGTCGGGCACTCGCGCCGTCCGGCGGCTTGAGGCCGCTCCGTGAATGTGGCAGATTCACACGGTGGCTCCCGGAACGTTAATCGGCATCTTCTGTTTCCTGTTTGGCTTGATCATCGGCAGCTTCTTAAACGTTTGCATCGTACGCATCCCGGAGCGCAAATCGATCGTGAAGCCCGCGTCTGCATGCCCCAAGTGCGGCGGAGCGATACGGCCTTACGACAATATCCCTGTTGTCAGCTACTTGTTGCTTGGCGGAAAATGCCGCAACTGCAAAACGAAAATCTCGCCGATTTACCCGATTGTTGAGGTTCTCACCGGGATTCTTTTCCTGGGCTGCTATTTCATGTTCGGGCTTACAACCGAATCGGCAAAATGGGCCGCATTCTCGTCAATTATGGTCGTGCTCGTTTTCACGGATCTACGTGAACGCGTCCTGCCGGACGTGGTGAATTTCACGGGCTTCGGCGTCGGCCTGGGAATCAGTTTTTTCACGCAGCCGACTGATGGGACCGCTCTTTGGCTGGCTAATCGCATGTTCGCCTATCCCCCGCCTGCGCCAGTGCTGTCTTTCGTTGATGCACTGCTCGGCGCCGCAGTCGGGAGCGGATTGTTGTGGCTGGTTTCAGAGGCCTATTTTCGGCTGCGAGGCCGTGAGGGGATGGGGCTGGGCGACGTGAAAATGATGCTTATGACGGGCGCTTTTCTGGGGGCGAAGCGAACGTTGCTTACGATTCTAACAGGATCGCTACTGGGCAGCATTCTCGGCCTGGCATTCATTCTTGCGAGACGCAAGGAATCGGATTATGAGCTACCATTCGGTAGTTTCCTGGGGATGGCGGCCCTTCTGGTTGTCTTTTTCGGAACGCCCGTAGTGAACTGGTACCAGGGTCTGCTAACGATGCGATGATGGTTAACGAGATCTCCGCATGACCGTACCCTCGATTCCGGGCTCGCCCGGCCTTACGCCTGCAAACACAATCTACGCGGCCGTGTTTCTAGTAATCGTTCTCGTCGCGGTTTTGGGCTTCGCAGTGGTCATCCGCAAGTTTCTTCGGACTCAACCCGCGCAGGAAAACAGAAACTGGTCCGATCCCGGTCCGGATATGGAGAATCCCTCGGCGTTCATGACCGCATCGATGCAGGGCGTAATCGAAAAATTACGCGCGCAGGAGAAGGAACTCGCGCGCCTGCACCTGCTCGCGCAAGAGCGAGCGCAGGAATCGGAGCGCATCACGGAAGAGGTGACGCGCAACATGCCCACCGGCCTGCTGCTCGTGAACGCGACCGGAGCGATCAGTTCCACGAATCCCGCGGCGGAGCACGCCCTCGGCATTCACCCTCTTCGCTACCGGTCATACCGGGAGATCCTGGGGGCGGAGTCCGATCTCGCTCGTATGCTGACGGCGTGTCTTCTCGAGGGCCAGACGTTTCAGCGGGGAGAAATCGAGCACACCACTCCGCTGGGTGAAGTTCGCCGGCTCGGCGTTACGATCTCGCCGACTTATCGAGCCGCGCGCAACCTTACGCGCAACAGCGGCGAACATCTTTCCACTGCGGTCGATATGAAGGTGAGTGGCGCGCTTTGCCTAATGAGCGATTTGACAGAGCTTACCGCGCTGCAGAATCAGATGCGCCTGAAGGAAAACCTGGCTGCGCTGGGCGAAATGTCTGCGGGCATCGCGCACGAATTCAAGAATTCTCTGGCGACGATTTCCGGCTACGCGCAGATGATTCGCGGGGAATCGGAACCCGCTGAAATTCGCGAATCGGCCGATAAGATTCTTGACCAGACTCGCGCGCTCGCGCACGTCGTGACGGAGTTTTTGCGCTTCGCCAAACCACTCGAGATTTCCTACGAAACAGTTTCGATGCAAGCGCTGGTGGAGCGCGTGGCTGAAGAGCTGCACGAAACGCTTCCCGAGTGCGAAGTAACATCCGAAGGCGCCTTCGAGGAACTGCCGGGTGATGAGGCGCTGATTCGCCAGGCCCTCTTGAACCTGACGCGCAACGGAGCGGAGGCTGCTCGCGGAGCAGGCATTGCCGCGCGGGTGACGATGTCCGGGACAATCGAAGATCTGGGCGGGCGTAAATGGCAACGCGTCTGCGTCTCCGATAACGGACTTGGCATTCCCCAGGAAGAACTCCCAAAGATCTTTCTTCCCTTCTACACGACTAAGTCGGAAGGCACCGGCCTCGGTCTGGCTGTGGTGCAAAAGGTGGCTTTGCAGCACGGCGGCAGCATCGAAGCTCGCAATCGAGCTGATGGCGGGGCGGAATTTTTGCTGTGGTTACCTTTGCGGCAGGAGCCTGCGCCCTCGGCCTTTCCCTCGCGGGCGGTTCGCATCTAAACTTGTAGTTTCCCCAGGCCCTGCAAGGAGGCGATTATGCGTCGTACGCTTTGGATTAGCGCGGCATTGGCAGCCGTGATGCTCCCGGCCGCAGGTTTGTCCGCGCAGGAGCAACAGAACCAGTCTCAACAAAGTCAGTCGCAGACGCAGAGCCAATCGCAAAGTCAGTCTCAACCTCAATCTGCGACGGAAAAGAATCGGCAGCAACCTTCCACCACGCAGAGTCAAGCTTCCCAAGGCGCGAAAGCAGCGTCCACGCAACAGGATTCATTGGCGGACGCTGCGCGCAAGGCTCGCGAACAGAAGAAAGATTCAGCGAAGCCGGCAAAAGTCTTCACGAATGACGACTTGCCCGGTGCGGGCGGCATTTCGACAGTAGGCGATGAAAAACAGCCGCCCGGAGCGGGAGTCGACGCTGCCGATGCTACCGCGCAAGGACCCGGTGCCGCCAACGATGAAAAGACGTGGCGCGCGCGTTTCGCGAAACTGCGGCACAAACTCGATCAGGATCAAGACGAACTCGACGTTCTGCAACGCGAAGTCGGCGTTGCCCAAGTACAGTATTACGGCGGTGATCCCAATAAAGCCGTAGGCGACCAATCCGGCCAGCAACCTTTCGGAACTGAGTACACCAAAAAAGTGGCTGAGATTGATGCGAAGAAAAAGCAGATCGAAGCGGACAAGCAAGCTATCGCCGACGCCGAGGACGAGCTGCGCAGGGCTGGCGGCGACCCTGGCTGGGCGCGTTAAAAGCAAACGATGGAGCCGCTTCTTCTTGTCGAGGACAAAGCAGAATTGCGGGCCATGCTCCGCAAAGCCCTCGAACGCGCCGGCTACACGGTCGAAGAAGCTCCCGATGGAAATTGCGCGATCGACAAAGTTCGCGCCCGGCGTTATCTTCTCGTTCTCTCTGATCTGAAACTTCCCGGCAGTTCTGGAATCGACATCCTGCGCGAGGCGCGTCGCGCCGAGTCCACCCTTCCTGTAATCCTGATGACGGCTTACGGGTCCGTGGAAGAAGCGGTTACAGCGATGAAGGAGGGCGCATTCGATTTCATCCAGAAGCCGGTTGATCTGGATCATTTGAAGCTGCTGCTGGACCGCGCGGCCAAACAACAGGAGCTGCTGCGGGAAAATTTGCTGCTGCGCGAGGAATACGCTGCGCGCTACGGCTTTCCGCGAATCGTCGGCGAACATGCGTCGATGAAAGAGGCCAGCACCATCACACAGCGGGTAGCGGCGACGGATTCGACGGTTTTGTTGCTAGGCGAAAGCGGCACTGGGAAAGAGCTGTTCGCGCGCGCGATTCACCACTTGAGCCAGCGCTCTTCAGCGCCGTTTGTGGCGCTGAACTGCGCGGCGATTCCGGAAGGGCTGGTGGAGAATGAGCTTTTCGGGCACGAACGTGGCGCCTATACCGGCGCAGGGGCGCGAAAGATTGGCAAGCTCGAGCTGGCACATCGCGGGACGCTCTTCCTTGACGAAATCGGCGAACTGCCCCTCGCCATTCAAAGCAAGCTGCTGCGCGTGCTGGAGGAAAAGAGGTTTGAGCGCGTGGGTGGCACGCAGCATATTGATGTGAACGTGCGGATTCTTACCGCCACGAACAAGGATTTGCGTGCAGCCGTTGCCGAGAAGGCGTTTCGCGAAGATTTGTATTTTAGGATTGCGGCTGTGCCCATCACAATTCCGCCGTTGCGCGACCGGGGTGACGACGTGTTGCAGCTCGCCGAACATTTTCTCGCGCGGTTTCGCAGAGAGTTTCGCAAACCTGGGCTGGAATTGAGCGAAGACGCACGCGCGCGTCTCCGAACGTATTCGTGGCCCGGCAATGTGCGTGAATTGCAAAATTCGATCGAACGCGCTGCCATTCTTGCAAATGGCGCGGGGATCGACGCAAATGCGCTCCAACTGCCTGCGCCAAGGCCGTCGGCCGCGGAGCTGCCCATTGGAATGCTCGAGGAAGAGTTCTTGTGGGAAGGCCCCCTCGAAGAGGTGTCGCAGCGGGCCGTCACGCACGTCGAGCGATTCAAGATTCAGAATGCCTTGCGCGAATCGAAATGGAATAAGACGCGGGCTGCCGAGAAGCTGGGCGTCTCCTACAAGACGCTGCTGCACAAAATCCGCGCCCTGAACCTCGACAATTAGGTACAGCCTTCTATCTTCGCCTGGCACGGTGCAGGACCACACTGCCGAAATTCCATGTTTCAAATTGCGCGCTCGTGAAATCGCACTGACCCATCCTTTCGGCCAACTCCTGAGGCGAAGGAAACTTCGCTACTGAGGCCGGCAAATAAGAATAGGCGTCGCCACTGCCCGAAATCGCGCGACCGATGCGCGGCAGAATTTGATGAAAATAAAAGCGGAAGGCCCCCGCCATCACGCCGCTGCCCGGCTCTGAAAACTCCAGTATTCCCGCTTCCCCGCCCGCTTTGAGCACGCGCGCGATTTCGCGCAGGCCGGAATCGTAGTTGGCAAGATTACGAAAACCAAACGCGGAAGTGACCAGATCGAAGCTCGCATCCGGAAATGGCAACGCAAGCGCATCGGCGGCAAGAAACATTGTTCGCCGCTGTGATGCGTAGGCTTTGGCCTGTGCGCGCATGAGCATGGGTTCAACGAAATCAGCACCCGCAATTGAGGTCCGAGCTCCCGCTGCGTAACACAGAACCTTGTCTCGAAGACGGTCCAACGCAAACGCCAAATCGCCGGTGCCGCAGCACAGATCGAGCACGCGCGCATCGGGCCGCTGCAGAATGTGCTGAAAGGCTCGGGCCGTTCGCGCTCTCCACAGATGATCTAGCGAAAAAGAAAGGAAGTGATTCAGAAAATCGTAACGCGGGGCGATCCGCGCGAACATTCTCTGAACGTGATGAGCTGCTTCGCGCTCATCGCGCACACCCTCCGGCCGCGTGCCTGCGGCGTTCTGACTGATTTGCTGAGTGGTTTTCATTCGCGAAGAATGTGTTATGACAAACAGCTGAGAATTCTCGGCGCTTCTGAAAAGGCACGCGCAACGACACGCCATGGAACGTCGAGATCCCACTTCGTCTTGCCGATTCGGCGCGCGAGCACCCATCGCACTCGTCCCCCTCGCGCTTTTTTGTCTGATGCCATGAAGCTCCGCAATTGCGCCGCCCGAATTCTTCCGAGCGGCGGCAGCGGCCCAACGCTGGCGATGAGGCGAACGATTCGCGCTGCGTTGGATTCGGGGGTGCGATTGGTGGCCACGCCGATCAGCGTCGCAGCAATCATGCCCCAGGCAATTGCTTCGCCGTGAAGGAACTTCTTGTAACCGGTCGCGGCTTCGAGCGCGTGGCCCAGCGTGTGTCCAAAATTCAATATTTTGCGCAGGCCAGCTTCGCGTTCGTCCTCGTTTACCACGCGCGCTTTGATGGCGATGCAGCGCTGAATGATCCAGTCGATGGCTGTTGGGTCGCGACGCAGCACGGCATTCATTTTTGTTTCGAGGAATTCGAACAGCTTTGTGTCCGCGATGACGCCGTATTTGATCACTTCATACAAGCCGGACCGAAATTCCCGATGCGGCAGCGTGCGCAGAAGATTGGGGTCGGCGATGACCAGCTTTGGCGGATAAAACGCGCCAACGAGGTTTTTACCTTCCGGCAGATCGACGCCCGTTTTACCGCCGATTGCGCTGTCCACTTGCGCCACCAGAGTTGTGGGCACATGAACGAGGGGAACGCCACGAAGATACGTCGCGGCGGCAAAGCCGGCGACGTCGCCCACGACGCCTCCGCCAACAGCAACGAGCGTGCACTGGCGGTCCGCGCCAGCGCGGACCAGAGCACTGGCAATCTTCTCGACGGTCGCGAGCCGCTTCGCGGCTTCGCGGTCGTCGAAGAGAATTGCGCGACGTGGCGCCATACCGAGGGCGCGCGCGACCTCGCGTCCGCACGCACGCCACACGCGCGGCGAGGACAGCACAAACATTCCAGTAGCATCGCCGGCCGCGCGGGCGATCAGCATCCGCGCCTTCGAGAGTATTCCGCGCGCGCACTGCACATGGTATGGGCCGACTGAGCTTTGAATCCGAATCGTCGTCATGCGTGCCAGAAAATGTAACACACAGACCTCAGGTGAGTAGGCGAAGTGCAGAGAAGAATCAAAAAAAACGAAAGACTTACCACAGAGGACACAGCGGAAAGCCGAAGGTCGGGGAGAGCCCGGGCGTCAGCAAGCTTGCTCATATCACTTCAGCCTCAACGTCGGCTAGGGAATGGAAAGCGCCCGACCAAGCTTCGGCCATCCAGAGCGGCAGCGAGCTGACGCACCCCAAAAGGCGAAGAGCTAACGGAATTTCTGTTGTAACTCGCCGATGCTGGCGAGGATTACATGGCCGACGACGGCGAAGCTCTTTGGGCTGAGCTTGTCCATCGTGTCGTCGGTGGTATGCCAATAAGGATACTTCGTCCCCCAGTCCGCCACGATGATATCGACGGCGGGCACGCCTCGTTTCAAGAAGGGACCGTGATCGTCGGTAACTCCGCCCTCTTCCTTCGCGACGAACACGTTCTTGTATTGCAGCCGATCCCCCGTCTTCCAGACTAAATCCGCGAGCCACTTCGTAGAGTTTGCCTCGGGCTGCACTTCCAAATTTTTCTGCCCAATCATGTCGGCCAAAATCACTGCGTGCGTCCGCTTGATGTCGCCCGAAATGGACATGCGCGCGGCGAGTTCGCGGCTTCCGTAGGTCGTGTCGGGATCGTGCCAGATAGTCTGCGCCTGCTGCGCCGTTTGGAAATTCATCTGGTCTTCTTCGCCATCGAGAAACGCAATCCACACCGCGTTCGGCTCTTTCGTCGTGGCGCCGCAGAGCACGCGGGCCATCTCCAACATAAGTCCACTCGAAGAGCCGCCGTCATCTGCGCCGACGAAATTATCCAGCCGCACCGTATCGTAGTGCGTCAGCAGGAGAATGATTCCCTGCCTTGTCCCCGGCACCTTCGCGACGATATTTTTCATTACCATGTCGCCCAAAGGCGTGGACGCGTGAAAGTCATCCGAATCGACGTCGCAGCCAAAGCTCTTTAATGTAGAGACGATATAGTCCTGCGTGCGGTGAATGGCATCGGAAGCCGGAGGACGCGGGCCAAAGCCGACGAGCTTCGCGGTGTAGTCGTACGCTTTCTGGCCGTCGAAGCCGCCGGTTTGAGACGCCGGCGGCGCCTGGTCCTCTGGTGTAATGGTGGGCGAAACGGCCGGTTGGCTTTGCGCTGACGGCTCAGCAGCGCTGGCCGATGCCGCCGTGCTGTTGCCATGTCCGCACCCAACCGCTAGCGCGGCCGAGAGCGCCGCGACAACCGAAAAGCAAACCCACCTGCAGAATGTCTTCATATGCCGATCAGTTCGCCTCACCCGCAGCCAATGCCTTTGCGCGTTTATTTCGCAGCACCATATAGGAAACCAGCACGCCCACAAAGTAAAGCGCGATCATCGGGGCCATAAAGATCAACATCGTTGTCGCGTCCGGCGTTGGAGTCACAATCGCCGCGACAATGGTAATGATCAGCATAGCGTATCGAAAATTCTTGAGCAGAAATTTCGGCGTGACGATACCGAAGAGAGACAAAATGAAAATCAGCACGGGCAGCTCGAAGATCACTCCGAGCCCGACCAGCACTACCAACACGAAGCTGAAATACTCGTCGATGGTCACCAGCGGCCGCAGAGGCAGGCGTTCGCCAAAGTTAATCAGGAAATTCAAAACCTGCGGCAGCATCACGTAATAGCCAAACGCCAACCCGCAAAGGAACAGAAACATCGATGAGATGACGAACCCGAGAACCGCTCGTCGTTCGTGCTTATAAAGTCCCGGCGCGACAAAGAGCCAAACCTGATAGAGCACCACGGGCATCGCAATGACGATGCCGATGTAAAGACTCAGGCTGATGTAGAAGCTGATGGGCGTCGCGGGGCTGGCGTAATAAAGCCGGTCCTCGAGGTGCTGCTTCCGGAGCGCCGTGAGGATCGGGTTGACAATGAAGTTGATTGTTTTGTCGGAAATCAGAAAGCCAATGAGCATGCCGATCCCGATGGCGGCAATCGAGGTGATGATCCGCTTGCGTAGTTCTACGAGGTGCTCGAAGAAGGACATGCGCCCGCCGGGTTCTTCCTCCTCGCCACCAGAGGCCGGGGCTGGAGGGGTGTGGCCCGTGCCTGCTGGGCTCTGCGGCGGAAGCGCCGGATCAGGCTGGGAGCTTTCCGCCATTGCTCACTGTCTCGGGATTGATTTGCTCTGATTTCGATTCCGAATGCTCGGCAGCACTTGGCTCGGCCTGGCTGCTCTGCGACGACTCCTCTGCCGCGTTCGTTCTTTCCACCGAGCCAGGCGCGCTCGTCGGGACCGTTCCAACAGGCTGCGTTGCACTTTGGGTAGTGGTGACAGCACCGGTCGGAGCCGGTGCGGGCTTGGGACTAGCGATACGGCGCATATCAGCCTCGCGCTCGAGGTCCCGAAGATGATCCTCAAACGTGGAACGCAGGTCGCCCGTGGCACGGCGAAATTCTCCCATAACTTTTCCCAGGGTTCGCGCAAGTTCAGGAAGCTTTTCGGGGCCAAATACAACAAGGGCGACGACAAAAATGATGATCAGGTGAGGAATGCTCAGCATTTTGCAGGTCTTCGACGGAGCCTCCTGCATCATACGAAGATGCGCGGAGGCGTGTCAAACCGCCCTAAACTTGTGTGCTATACTTTTCGATGCGGGAAAAGAGCGATTAGCAGCCACTAATCGAGTCCCCCAGCCTGAGCGGTACGTGGGAACTCGATCGCATTAATTCTTCCGTACGAGTCACACGAGGGGTCAATGGAACGATCGCAAGGACCAGAACGCGGCATAGTGATGTTGGTTGTAGTACTCGCGGCCTCGGCTATTCTAGGCGGGTTTTTCGGGCCCAGGGCTGTAAAGGCCACGGCAACCGGTTCGGGCGATCTTCAGGACTCCGTCAAGAGCTTCACAAATGTGCTTTCGGTGGTCGAGCGCAATTACGCCGAACCCATCGACGTAGATAAAGCCATCTACGATGGCGCCATTCCCGGCATGCTGCGGGTTCTCGATCCACACTCAAACTTCTTTGATCCGCGCGAATGGGCCAAGTTTCGCGAAGATCAAGCGGGCAAATACTACGGCGTGGGGATGACGGTATCGCAGCGCGAGAATCAGACCGTCGTGGTTGAGGTTTTTGTGGGCACGCCTGCGTTCAAAGGCGGCATTCGGCCCGGCGACGTCGTGCTCAAAGTGGATAACAAGAGCTGCGAAGGCTTAACGACTACGGATGTGGCCGATCTGCTTCGCGGAGCGCGCGGGACGACGGTGCACATCTCGCTGGGGCGTGAAGGCTGGGCGCAACCGATCGAAGTCACCGTGGTTCGGGATGAGATTCCCCGGCCCGGCGTGGAATACGCCACGATGGTCAAGCCGGGCATCGGCTACGTGCGCGTGAACACCTTCAATGAAACGACGGATAGCGATCTCGAAGAGGCTTTGAATCAGCTCGATTATCCCAAGCTCGACGGCCTCATCATCGACCTGCGCAATAATGGCGGCGGCCTCCTGAATCAGGCTGTGGGCATGGCGGACATTTTCCTGGATAAGAACGAGCTGGTTGTGTCGCACCACGGCCGCGAATCGCAAGAACGGCGCTATTACGCCGTTCATGGAAATCAAGGCATCGATGTTCCTCTGGTTATTTTGGTGAATTCGCAGACCGCGTCAGCCTCGGAAATCGTTTCGGGAGCGGTGCAAGACCACGACCGAGGTCTGATTGTGGGCGAGACGACGTTCGGCAAAGGCCTTGTACAGACACAAATTCCGCTCAGCGAAGACACGGCGATGCTCCTTACCACGGCGCGCTACTACACTCCGAGCAATCGCTTGATCCAGCGTGACTACAAAAACGTGAGCCTCTACGACTATCATTACAATCCGCAACCACCGAAAGAGCCGGAAGTGAAGCTCACTGACACAGGCCGCAAAGTCTATGGCGGCGGAGGCATTACGCCGGACGTTCCGGTGGCGGCGCCAAAGTTGAACGATTTCGAGCAGCTCTTGATGGCTCGCGGCATTTTTTACCCTTTCCCGCAGAGCGTAGGCGATTTCGACCGATTTTTCCTGAGCAACAAGCCCGAGGTCACAAAAACTTTCGCTGTGGATGATTCGACGATCGAACAGTTGCGCAAGTATCTCGATCAGGAACATATCAAATACACGAACGCCGATATTCAAGATAATCTCCCGTGGCTGAAATGGGAGATCAAGCGCGAAGTGTTCACGTCCGTATTTGGCCTAAACGAAGGTTTCAAAGTGGAGCTGCAGAACGATCCGCAACTCGAAAAGGCCGAAGAGATGATTCCGCAAGCCCGCGCGCTTTACACGAACGCGCGCAAAATCGTCGCCGAACGCGAGGCTGCTCAAGGCGTATCCCAGCAGTAAGGACGCACAGTTCATCACCGGATTTCACAACTCCACTGGTCCAATTCTATACTGGACAATCAGCTACCTTTACGATATACGTCCGGGACGTGGCGAAGAAAATCGTATTTTGTGCTGACGGTACGTGGTGCCACCCGCAAAGTCCTTCCGTCGTAACCGACGCTGATACAAACGTCTACAAAATGTACAAGTGCCTGGCATACACGGCCGCCCAGGCGACTTTTTATGATGACGGAGTCGGCGCAGATACTAATCTTCTCTATCATTTAATCGCGGGCGCATTTGGCAAGGGTCTTTTCCGCAAGATCAAAGACGGCTACACGGCAATCGCCCACGTTTACGACCCGAACGACTCAATTTACATTTTTGGTTTCAGCCGCGGTGCATACACGGCGCGATGCCTTGCCGGAATGATAGCGATTTGCGGACTGCCGACGAAGGGGTTCGACCAAAACCTGGTGGACGTAGCCTTTCAGGCCTATCGCGACAAGGCGCAGCGAGCGCAGCTTCTGAACAGTCTTGCGGCCTATGGACTCTTCGACGCGCAAATTACGTGTCTTGGCGTTTGGGATACGGTGGGTGAACTCGGCATTCCTTTCGATCCATTCGGCATCGACAACAAGCTTTACGGCTTCCTTGACACGAACTTGCATCGAGACGTTCACAACGCCTTTCAGGCGCTGGCAATCGACGAACGCCGCCGGGAATTCCCGCCGACGCTTTGGACGCCTCCCTTTCCCGCTGGCCGCACAATTGACCAAGTGTGGTTCGCTGGCGACCATTCAGATGTTGGCGGCGGCTATGGCGGCCTCTCGGACATCACCCTCGGCTGGGTATTGAACAAAGCGCTGGGCTGTGAGCCTGGGGATCCGCTGGAGCTAATCGAGACAGCGGAATCTCCGTGCCCTTACCGCAGCGTCAATGCGAAAAACGCGCTGGCGCCAATTCATGACGAATGGTCCCCGATCTGGGGCTTTCCGAAGGTGCGTTCGATCGCGCAGGGATCGATCGTGGCCAACAGCGTGGAACTTCGCGTCGAACACGCTCAGACTTATCGCCCATCAAATCTCAAATTAAATGGCTCGACCCTCGACGGCACCTACGGGATCGAAACCGTGGTTTCACCTGACGTCTAATAGCACCCCAAGTCGATCACTTGCCGCTTGCCCCGCAGTCAAACAGAAATGGCTCGCAGTTTTGGGTCAACAGGGGTAGAAAGCCTGCATGAAAATCACAAGAGGTTTCTTTCGGGTTTCGAAAATCGGGATTGGGTTCACGTGCGTGCTGCTCACAGGTCCGCCGCAAACAGTGGGCAGAGATGGGAACAATGCAAGTACCTGCGCGCATCAGGTGTCTTCGGACGCGAAGCAAATAGTAATTGCGGCGAGCACCGTGCTCGATGGCAAAGGGCACGTGCTGCGCGACGCGCGGATCGTGGTGGAGGGGACGAAAATCGTTGCGGTCGAAACGAGCGCGGGGGGAGGAAAGAGCCAATCCAATAAGCCTGGCGATTACGACTTGCGCAGGCTCACGGTGCTTCCCGGATGGATCGATGCGCACGACCACATCACGTGGAGCTTCGGTCCAGATGGGAAAAATGCGGGCGCCGATGTGGCGACGCCATATTCGGCTTACCAGGCAGCGTCGAACGCATGGGTGACGCTGATGGCTGGTTTCACAACGATACAGAGCGTGGGATCGCCGACGGATGTCCCGTTGCGCGACGCGATCGCAAAGGGACTGATTCCCGGGCCGCGCGTGCTAACAGCGATTGAGCCTCTGGTGGGGCAAGGAGAGAAAACAGGAACGCCGGACGAAATTCGCGCGTACATCCGGAAGGAAAAGGCCGTCGGGGCGGATTTGATCAAGATATTCGCGTCGCAAAGCATTCGGCTGGGCGGCAACATGACGCTCTCGCAGGAACAGTTGGATGCCGCCTGCGACGAAGCGAAAAAACAGGGCTTGCGGACGCTGGTTCACGCGTACAAGAACGCCGTGCGGGCGGCAACTCTTGCGGGCTGTACAGAAATCGAGCACGGCACGCTGGCAACGACGGACGACCTGAAGCTCATGGCCGAGAAAGGGACGTACTTCGATCCGCAGGCGGGGCTCGTAATTGAGAACTACCTACAGAACAGGGACCGATACATCGGGACACCCGGCTATACCGAGGAAGGTTTTGCGGCGATGGAAAAGATACTGCCAGTGGAGCACGATCTTGTGCGCGAGGCCGCGAGCATTCCCGGACTCAAAGTTGTGTTCGGCACGGACGCGGTGGCCGGCACACATGGACGCAACGCTGAGGAGTTTGTCGATCGCGTCCGCGATGGCGGCCTGGATCCGATGCAAGCACTTGTTTCGGCGAATTCACTCGGAGCCGAGGCGATGGGATTGAGCGATCAAATCGGCTCAATCGCGCCTGGATTGCAGGCAGACATCATTGCGCTCGATGGCGATCCACTAAAGGACATAACAGCAACGCGACGCGTGGTGTTTGTAATGAAGGGCGGAATCGTCTACAAAAACGTGAATCGCGCTGCCCTCCCGGTTTATGCGGGAGTACAGCCGTGACCTACCCTAGAGGAACCGAAGGTGCAAAAGCCAGGTGGCAAGCCCGGAGCTTGGCGGTTCGGCGATGGCCGTGTACATCAAGATCAGCGTCAGCACGATCATGATGATGCTCATGCCCCAGGCAACCAGGTTGAAACCAAACGTGTTGGTATGGTCGCCCATCAGATCCTTGCGGTTGACCAAAAGCAAAATGAAAATCAGCACGATGGGCAGCCAGATGCCGTTTCCTACCTGCGAATAGATCAGGATCTTCCACAGCGGCGCCTTGGGCCATAAGACGATTCCAGCTCCGGCGACGATCAGCAGCGTATAGAGTGAATAAAACGTAGGCGCTTCCTTGAACTTGTTGTCTAGGCCGGCTTCGAATCCTAGCCCTTCGCAGATCACGTGCGCGGTGGAAAGCGGGAGGATCGACGCTGCGAAGAGCGAGGCGTTCAGTAGGCCGAAAGCAAAAAGCCAGCCGGCAAACCTGCCAGCAAGCGGGGCGAGAGCCTGAGCGGCTTGCGCGGCACTGCTGATATTTTGCGTCTCGGGATGGCGGTTCAGAGTCGCGGCGCAGCAAACGATAATAAAGAACACGATTAACATGCAGGAGATGCTGCCGACGAGCACATCCCACTTCGCGTGCTTGTACTGGCGGACGCCGACACGCTTTTCGACGAACCCCGCCTGAAGATAAAAGAACTGCCAGGGAGCGATCGTCGTACCTACAAGTCCGATAAGCATTAGCAGGTACGCTGAATTCATCTGCGCAGATGGAATGACGGTTTCGTGCGCGGCATAGAGCCAGTCGGGTTTGGCGAGGATTGCTGAGACAATGTAGGAAAGATAGAAGCCGCAGGCCACTAGAAAAATCTTCTCGACGGCATGATACGTCCCATAGACAACAAGCAACCAGACCGCGATGGCAGCAAGCGGGACAGAGATATATTTGCTCACATGCATCACCTGCGACGCTTCGGCGATTCCAGAAAATTCGGCGACGGTGTTAAACAAGTCGACGAAGAGCGCGGCAATCATTACAAAAAAAGTCGAGCGGAAACCGAATTCTTCGCGGATCAGGTCGGATAGGCCCTTGCCAGTCACCACGCCCATGCGCGCGCACATCTCTTCGCTCACGTAGAGCGCGATGGTCATGGGAATCAGCGACCAGAGAAGCTTGTAGCCGAACTGGGCACCGGCGCCGGTGTAAACGCTGATGCCGCCCGCATCGTTATCGACGTTCGAGGTGATGATGCCTGGACCCACAACCGCAAGAAACACGGCCAGCCGCCGCCGCAGTGAGCGGCTACGTCTGGTGAAGTCCCGGCTTCGCGTCCGCAGGGATTCGAGTTTTGTGGCAACTGTTTCGCGGGTCGTCATTCAAAGACGCCAGTGACTAAAGTTTTGCGCGCATGTGACTCACGACGTCGTCGACGGTGATTGTCCCGATGGGGTAATTCCCTGCATCGACAACGGTCAAACTGCGCAGATTGTATTTGTCGAACAGCTCGAAGACCTCCGTATCCTTCGAATCGGCGGTAACGGAAAGCTTCGGCTCGAAGATCAGCTCAGCCATGCGCTGGTCGCCGCCGGCGAGAAGCAGGCGGGCGATGGGTACGTTACCTGCGAGCGCGGCGTCGCGGTCGATGAGAACGATGCTGTCGAGCTGGTCTTGCGGAATCTCATGGAAGCGGATGTAATCCACCACCTCCCCACGCGTCGCGTCTTCACCCACTACAACCATTTCCGTCGTCATCATTCCGCCCGCGGTGTTTTCACCGAACTGCAGCAGCTCCTCCACCTCTTCCGCGTCGCGATGATCCATTTCGTGGAGCACTTCCTGCCCTGTTTCGGGCGGCAGGCTCGCGATCAGATCGGCCGCAGCGTCAGGACTCATCTCTTCGATGATGTCCGCGGCTTTTTCAGGATCGAGTTTCTCCACCACCTGGGTCTGTAGCCGCTTGTCTAGTTCTGCGAGGGTCTCCGCCGCCACCGCCTCGTCGAGAGAATCGATGATTGACTGGCGCTCGGCGGGTGACAGCTCTTCCATGAGGTCCGCCAGGTCGGCGGGGTGAAGCGCAGCAAGCTTTTGGCTCGAAATGCGCAACTTCACGCGCCGCAGCGGGTCCGGCTCAATCAGGTTGACGAATTCCCAACGAATCGTGCGGTTCGGCAGCCTTTTCTGGAGTCGCCGAATCGCTGCCGGCGGCACCACGCCTTGTAGCAGGCGCCGGACCGCGCCAGGAAGCCCCACATCGACATCCTCTATGCGCAGCTCAGTATTTCCGTTTGTGCGCTGCTCTGCCAGGTCTACATCATTCACGCGGACCACTTTTCGGCCATGCGTGTCGATGATTTGCTGGTCGAGGAGATCTTTCTGCATGGCAAGCCACGCCTCGTTAGCGTGATAAAGCTCGAGAGCTGATTCGTCTGTCGTCAACTGTATGCGGCCGGGAGCCACGGTGCCGATCTGATCGAACCGGGCCACAAGCGCCCTATATCGGCCACGACCAAGCAACAGCCGCGCAACGCGGTTAGGTTGCTCGGACGGCACAACAAACATCTCTTTTACCCGGCCGACAAAGTTACCGTGGGAATCGTAGGCCTCGGCACCTAATAGCTCTGTTGCATGCAGCATGGCATCACCTCAAAAGCGTCGATAATCCAAAGTCCGGGAGCCGGGACCGACCCGCTCCAGGGCGGGCGGTCGCTAACACCCCATCATGGCTCCAAAAAAAAAGCCCGTGACCGGCAATTCTGGCCACGGGCGGGCACCATGCCCCGTTCTCTTAGGCCGGTCCTGCCCTCACTCCACTGAATGTGGCCGGCAAAAACCCTATTGCGGCGACCGAACCGGAACAGCTATCGGTTGCGCGCCAACTGCCAGGTTCCGAATTGGACGAAAGCTCCATTTGCCTCGGAAATACAAGACAAACTTCTACTTAAGAGTAGATGCGGCAATTGTCAAGCGAAGAGTGACGTTTTTCAGAGTTTTTCTCGCGGAAACAGCATATTCCATGGCTTGTGACGCTTTTGACGACAAAGGGCGGCATAAACATCCCAGTAAGTACCCCTGAAGTAGTCGCGCGGCGTGTAGCCGAGCGCCCGAGCCACGCGGTCGATTGGCCGGGGACTGCCTTCAAGCTCTACAAAGACGCCCGCGGGCGTCTCGTCCAAGGCGATGTGCAGCCCCGGAAGCTCAAACTGGGTGCGGTATTTCTCATACCGGAAGACCGGGCGGATGCCAACGGCACGTAAGAATCTCTCTGCGCGCGCTGGATTGCTGACCACGACCTCCCGTTCGAGGCGTTCTTTGTACTGTGGGCGCCGCCTGACGCGACGCGAGGAAAGCGTTCTTGGTGCTGAGGCCTGCGGTGGGGCCTTGGCGGTCATTAGCGCCCGCTTTGGTCCCCGGGCGGGGGTTTCGACGCGAAGGCGGATCAAGCGGCCGTAGCGGCGAAAATCGGCCTCGGGCGTGTCGTAAATCGTGTTCTGCTCGAAGACGCGCTGTTGCCTGCGGGCCCCGAGCGTTTGAAGCTGAGCCGAAATCGCCGACAAGTCTCGCACCAAGAGCTTGATCTCCACTTCGAGATAGCTTTTGCTGCCTTCGGCTGCTTTCCCCATTCTGACCAGTATAACCAGACTCGCATCGGGCCGAGGCCTTGCGATCGTTCGGCTATTGCGGAGTCCGTGGGGAGCCAGCATAATCGCTTCCCGCCGGACTCCGGCTGTCATGACCGAGCCAACAACTCCCTTAATGCGGCAGTATCACACCGCAAAAAAACAGCATCCGACGGCGCTGCTTCTTTTTCGCCTGGGAGACTTCTACGAGCTCTTCTATGAAGATGCGATTGTTGCGTCACGGATCCTGGAAATCACGCTTACTTCCCGGAACAAGGAAAAGGACCAGGCGGTGCCCATGTGCGGCGTTCCCTACCATGCCGCCGAAAACTACATCGCCCGGTTAATACGGGCCGGCCACAAAGTGGCGATCTGCGAGCAGTTGGAAAAGCCTAGTCCAGGAAAGAAGCTCGTGCGGCGCGAGGTGATCCGCGTGCTGACCCCGGGAACAGCTACGGGCGCATCGCTCGTTGATCCCAAGGAAAACAACTTCCTGGCAGCAATCTCGAGAGGCGCAGCGCATCGTTGGCACGCAAAGGCATCGAGGACGGCAAAAGCCGCGATGGGTACGTCGGAAACCGGCGGCACTGGCGGGCCCGGCAGTTTTGGCGTGGTTGCCACGGCGCCGGCGATCGCGACTTCCTCGTTTACGTCGGGCGGGGCGGGTGCGGGGACGGCTCAAGTGGTTGGGCTGGCCTTCGTCGATCTGTCGACGGGCCATTTTCGAGCGACTGAGTTTTCGGGCGAGAAGGCGGAAGCGCGGCTCCAGGACGAGCTGGGAGTCCTACGGCCAAGGGAAGTTCTCGTGGCACAGGCCCCATCGCTCTTCCCTGCCGCAACCCGGGCCGGCGCCAACGGCTTCGGTGGCTTGGAAACGCGGCTCGACGACTGGATTTTTGAGCCGAACTATGCTGCGCGGCTGCTCGAGGAACAATTTCGCGTCGCATCACTCGATGGGTTCGGCCTTGATGGTCATCTGCAAGCCGCAGCAGCGGCAGGCGCAATCGTTCACTATTTGCGCGAGACTTCCGCCATCAAGCCGCACGACGCGTCGGTGGTGCCTTCGCTCCGTCCAGCAGGTGCGGGACTCGAGCATCTCGACCGCATCGCCTACTACGAACAGCAGGACGCGCTCGTACTGGATGCCGTGACGACTCGGAACCTGGAGCTCGTGGAGCCTGGGGCAGGCGATGACGCCTCCGCGACCCTGCTTGGAACGATAGACCAAACAGCCACGTCGATGGGGGCACGCCTGCTGCGCACGTGGGTTCTGCGGCCGGAGGTTTCGCTTGGCGAAATCGAGGCACGCCTCGACGCCGTGGCGGAACTCAAGTCGCGAACTGTGTCGCGCGAGGAGATTCGCGGACTGCTCGGAGGGATTCTCGACCTCGAGCGTTTGACCAGCCGGGTCACGCTTGGAATCGCGGCGCCGCGTGATTTGCTGGCTCTTCGCGCGTCCATCGAAAAGATTCCAGCGCTGAAGTCACATCTGTTGCAGGAGCAGACCTCGGCGCCGGTTTGCGCCCGCCTCGCGGACCTGCGTGAACGCGCGGACGAACTGGTCGATGTCCGTGACTTGGTCGCACGCGGAATCTCTGACGATCCGCCCGCACTTGTGAACGAGCCTGGCGTGATTCGGTCCGGTTTTGACGATGAACTCGACGAGCTCCGCGACATCATGAAGCAAGGCCGGCAGATCATCGCCTCGATGGAGGATCGTGAACGCAAGCGAACAGGGATTGCCTCGCTGAAGATTCGTTATAACCAGGTGTTCGGCTACTACATCGAGGTTTCGAAACCGAACCTTTCACTAGTACCGGCGGATTACGAGCGCAAGCAGACGCTCGTAAACGCAGAACGGTTCACGTCGGGCGAGTTGAAGGAATACGAACGCAAGGTGCTGTCGGCAGAGGAGCGAGTGCTGGAAATCGAGCGACGCCTCTATTCGGAAATTCGCGAAGCGATCGCTCGCGAATCCGCGCGTTTGCGGCAAACAGCGACAGCCATTGCGGAGATTGATGTGCTGGTGAATCTCGCGCGACTCGCCGCAACTCGAAATTACACGCGGCCAGAATTCACTGATGGACAAGCGGACCGATCACTGAGTGGTGCGCACGCTCACGTTTCTCGCGGCATGCTGATGATCGCCGGCGGGCGACATCCGGTCATCGAGAAACTGGTCGAACAACGCGGAGAACGATTTGTCCCGAATGATTTATATCTCGATGACGAATCGCAATTCCTGTTAGTTATCACCGGGCCTAACATGGGAGGCAAATCAACATATCTGAGGCAGGCCGCACTGATTTCGATCCTGGCGCAGCTAGGATCGTTCGTGCCAGCGACGAAGGCCAAGCTGCCCGTGTTCGACCGAATCTTCACACGTATCGGGGCAGCCGACAATTTGGCGCGCGGGCGGTCGACATTTCTCGTGGAAATGAGCGAGGTGGCAGCGATTCTGAATACGGCGAGCTCGCGAAGCCTGGTGCTTCTCGACGAAGTCGGGCGGGGCACGGCGACGTTTGACGGTCTCTCGATTGCCTGGGCTGTTGTCGAGGCTCTACATCGCGGCGCGCAGCCGCGCACTCTTTTTGCCACTCATTATCACGAGTTGACCGAACTCGAGCAACTCTTGCCCGGCGTGAAGAATGTGCACGTCTCCGTAAGCGAGGCCGGAAGCGAAATCGTCTTCCTGCGGCGCGTCGAGCCCGGTAGTGCAGACAAAAGCTATGGGATCGAAGTAGCGCGTCTCGCCGGCTTGCCCCATGACGTCATCGTGCGAGCACGCGACATTCTGCGGCGTCACGAACAAAGCGAAGAAAAGCTCACAGAACAGCTTTCCCCTGGCGCGATCCCGCCCGCTCCCCAGCAGACAAGTTTCGCTGCGATTGACGAGTCGGTGCTCGAAACCCTTCGCGAAGCCGATCTGAATCGCCTGACGCCTATCGAAGCGTTGAACCTATTGGCCACTCTGCAGCGTCAATTAAAATGACGATGCGCGTGATCGGCATGATGTCGGGCACGTCTGCCGACGGCATTGACGTTGCACTTGTGCACATCGCAGGGAGTCCACCACACATTTCCGCTGAGTTCGAGGCTCATCTTCACGTGCGATTCGCACCCCGAGTCCGGTCGGCGATTTTGCGAATTGCGAACGGCGCTCCGACCACGGCTGCAGAAATCAGCCAGCTAAATTTTCTTCTGGGCGAAGAATTTGCGCGTGCTGCAATTAAGGCTTGCAAGAAATGGCGTGCGTCTCTGTCACGGATCGATCTGATCGGTTCGCATGGACAGACAATTTATCACCAGGGCGCGAGATCGGAGTTCATTGGAGCGCATGGGATCGCTTCCACTCTACAGATCGGTGAACCGGGCGTGATTGCAGACCGTACCGGCGTTACAACAATCGCCGATTTCCGCACTGCGGATATCGCCGCGGGGGGGCAGGGCGCGCCGCTCGTGCCTTTCGTCGATTATTTGCTCTATCGCCACGCGGAAGCGGGTCGCGCGGCGCTCAACATCGGAGGCATCGCAAATGTGACGGCAATCCCTGCCGGGGCGCGCGCCGAGGATGTGTTCGCCTTCGACACGGGACCGGGAAACATGATCGTCGACGCACTGGTGGAAATCACGACGTCCGGCCGCGCGCATTTCGATGAAGACGCCCGCATAGCATTCACTGGCCGCACAATTCCACGACTGCTCGAGCGTCTTATGCGCGACCCATATCTCCGGCGCCGTCTGCCAAAAACCGCCGGGCGAGAGCAATTCGGAACCGATTACGCAGGGCGATTACTGGCAGTCGGCAAAAAGCTGCGCGGGCGCCCGGCAGACGTAATACGCACCGCAACTGTGTTCACTTCCCTCTCCATCGCGGATGCATTCCAGAGGTTCGTGGTGCCGCGCGCGAGAATCGACGAGCTGATTGTCGCCGGCGGCGGTGCACAGAATCCGCTGATCATGGCACAGCTTGCAGCGGCGTTGCCGACGATGAAAATCGTACCTGCTGAGGAATTCGGCGTGCCGCCCGGGGCGAAGGAGGCGTTCGCATTTGCGGTGCTTGCGTACGAGGCATATCACGGCCGTACGAATAGTTTGCCTTCTGCCACGGGCGCTCGGCATGCCGCGATTTTGGGAAAGCTTCTTCGGCCGTCACCCCCGCAGCATTCATGATCATGTTCTTTACCTCAGAGATAAAAACCGCACGCACGGGAGAGGCACAGAGAAAGAATCGTTTCAGGCAATTCATGGGCGTGACGGCCCTTCTGTGTTTTTGTGCGATGAGCGGATGCAATCGAGGGAAGAATCCCGGCGAGCCTGGCACAGTCAATTTCCTGATCGAATCGGCACCCACAAATCTTGACCCGCGCATCGGCGTCGATGCGTTCTCCGAACATCTTGATGGGCTCATCTTCGATAGCCTCGTCGGTCACGATCAGCAGCTGAGTATCGTGCCGGATCTCGCGGCAAAGTGGGAAACGCCCAATCCGACAACCTACGTTTTCCATCTCAAGCCGAACGTGAGATTTCACGATGGGCATCCGCTGACGTCGGCAGATGTCGAATTCACATTTGATTCGATCGCATCAGGAGCGGTGAAAACGGCAAAAGCCGGTTCATTCCGCATCATCCAATCGATTGAGACTCCCGACCCGATGACCGTGATTTTTCGTCTCCGCGAGCCGTACGCCTCATTTTTGTGGGACCTTACGAAGCCTGGAATCGGCATCGTGCCGCAGGGCTCGGGGCCCGAATTGGCCCAGCATCCGATCGGCACCGGACCATTTCAATTCGTGAGCGCCACGGCGGACGAAGAAATTCTATTGGAACGCAATCCGACCTATTTTGGCGGGGCAGCAGATATCCCGCGAGTTCGCTTTCGCATTGTGCCCGACGCGATTGTCCGCGCGCTTGAGCTTCGCAAGGGCACTGGAGACGTTACGGTAAATTCCCTCACGCCGGACATGGTGATGGGGTTCCAGGATGATCACAATATTGCGATCGAAGATCGACCCGGCACGGTCCTCGCATACATTGCCTTCAATTTCGACGATCCGATTCTCGCGCGTCGCGAAGTGCGTCAGGCCCTCGCGTACGCGACAGATCGCAGCACGCTGATTGACAACCTGCTTCGGGGCATGGCCCGTCCAGCGGGAAGCCTGCTTCCGGCCAATCATTGGGCGTATGAGGCGAAGGTGCAACAATACGATTACAATGCGCAGCAAGCAGAAAGGCTGCTTGATACGGCTGGCTTCCGCCGCGGGCAAGATGGCATCCGCTTTCACCTCACGCTGAAAACTTCCACGGACCAATCGACGCGGCTGCTCTCGGAAGCAATTGCAGACGAATGGAAGAAGGTTGGCGTCGCACTCGATTTGCGGTCGCTCGAATTTGCAACCTTTTATTCAGACATCACGCACGGGAGTTTCCAGCTCTTTACACTGAGGCTGGTGGGCGGTAACAACGATCCTGATATTTTTGAGTACGTCTTCAGCTCCAAGAAAACGCCCCCGAATGGGGCAAATCGCGGGCACTATAAGAATCCCCAACTCGATACCCTGCTCGACCAGGCGCGGGCCGAGATGGATCGCGAGAAACGCAGGGCGCTGCTATCACAAATCCAAACAATAATCGCAGTGGATGAACCATTCATCAATTTGTGGTATGTGGATAACGCGTGTGTTCGCCGGCGGCGCTTGACCAACGTGGTTCTGCCGCCGGCCGGCGATTTCGATTTTCTCAACTTGGCGCGATTGCAAGAGCCGTCTACGCGCTAAGCCGCCATGCCGAAATCCTCGCCGCCCTAAGAAATGTACTTCCCGATGATTGGCGCGAGGCGGCGTTTTGTGCCGGGGGGAATCGCGCCGCGTTCTGTGATAATTGCGTGAGCCAGGGCGCGGCCGCACCTGCAGGTCCGTTCGTCGGGAAGCGCCCGCACGGCTTCATGAATGGCCCGCTGGACGTTTTCGGCGTTCTTTCCCAAATTGCCGATAATTTCCTCGAGCGTCACAGCGTCGTGCTGCGGATGCCAGCAATCGTAATCGGTGATCATCGCGAACGCGGCGTAGCACAACTCCGCCTCGCGCGCGAGCTTTGCTTCAGTGAGATTCGTCATGCCGATCACGTCAAAACGCAATTGGCGGTATGTGTGGGATTCCGCGAGCGTCGAAAATTGCGGCCCCTCCATGCAAACATAGGTTCCGCCTCGATGAACGGTCACGCCCGCACGCTCGCAAGCCTCTGCCAAGTGAGCTGACAGCGACGTGCAGGTAGGCTTGTCGAAACCGACGTGTGCCACGAGACCGTCGCCAAAAAAGGTGGACACGCGCATGCGAGTGCGGTCGAAAAATTGGTCGGGGATGAGGAAATCGAGTGGCGGGAGGTCGTCGCGCAACGAACCGACAGCGCTCACCGAGATGATCCGCTCGACGCCGAGCATTTTCATGGCGCAAATATTTGCGCGGTAATTGATGTCGCTCGGCGAAAAGCGGTGGCCGCGGCCGTGTCGCGAGAGAAAAGCGACCTGCTTCCCTTCCAGGGTTCCTATTACGACGGCGTCGGACGCTGCACCAAACGGCGTCTTTACGCGGACTTCGCGCGTAGTGGTCAGGCCAGGCATCGTGTATAAGCCGCTGCCGCCAATTACGCCTATTTTAACCGGAGTAGATTTCGCAGTTCTTTTGGAACTTTTCTTCGCCATCTTGAATTTTCCCTTGGATGCCGGCGAGTTTAGTCCACCATTACAGGCTCGACTTCAATCTTGCCGCCGTCGCGCTCGCGCAGATATGCAGCTCTAACGTGGGGATCGTGACCAAAAAGTGCGAGCCACTCGTCGCGGGCAACTTCGGAAATCCATTTCTTTTTATTTTCGAGTGTGGTCATGGGATAGAGGTCATAGCCCATGATCCACGGGAGCGGCAGATGCGCCGTCGTGGGAATCAAGTCGGCGAATAGGAAGGCAGTTTTGCCTCCGCCGCTCAGTTTTATGCACTGCATGTCGGCGGTATGTCCGGGGACGCGGATCATTTCGACGCCGGGAGCGATGGCGCGGTCTCCTTCGAGAAGCGAGAGCTTGCAGGCTTGATGCAAGGGCACATAATTTTCAGCGATGTAGCTAGCGCGGTCGCGTTCAGTGGGCGCCATGGCGTGGTCGAATTCGCCGCGCTGGACGATATAGCGCGCGTTTGGAAATGTAGCGACCACTTTGTCCTGAACAATTTTTGTGTTGCCGCCGCAATGGTCGAAATGCAGATGCGTATTGATGACCACGTCGACGTCGTGCGGATGCACGCCGTAGTGCAGTAACTGATCGAGGAGCCGCGGTCCGTCGAAATTGTAGATGTCACGAAGCTTCGGGCTCCATTTATCACCAGCGCCGGTCTCGACGATGATTCGCTTGTGGCCCGCGTGAACCAGGAGGCAATTCATGGCGAGCTGAATGCGGTTGCGGGCGTCGGCGGGTGCTTTCTTCTCCCAAAGAGGCTTGGGGATCACGCCAAACATCGCGCCGCCATCGAGGTAACAGTGGCCGTCAGACAGGATGTGAAATTCGAGGTCGCCGAGCTTCATTTTGGCAGCGGACGATTATACGGGGAATGCGGCGAAGATGCATGGGGAGGCGAGAGGCGAAGATACGGCGAAGCAAAAGAGGCAGTTTTGTTGTTGCGATTAGAGATTGGGATGTGCTGCGATATCAGTTGATTACGAAGATTCTTAATTCGGGGTTGTTGCGATTAGATTTTTCTTTGCCTTTTGGGGCAGCGCCCCGGGGGGTACTGGTCGAGTTTCGAAACTAGCAGAGCACAGGCAGGAGTCCCTGTGCCACGGGAGTCGCTGGCATCCGAGGCTTTGGTTGGGGTGTCTTCGATGCCCATCCGGCGTCCTCTAGACACGTCGGGCCATTGGTCCGCCTAACAAAGTTCGTCAGACGTTGGGTCCGCATTCCGGTGAAAAAGTTGCAAAATGTGTGTCTGCGCGCGAACTTTTCCCTGTGATTTCCCGACGTAATAGGTGAAGGCCATCGATGGCTGATGATCGTGAGCTTTGGGAGCGAGTCAACAGGGGGGACACGCGCGCGTTTGAACTTTTCTATCGCGAAAATGCGGAGCGTCTCCAAGGATTTCTGGTTCAGCTCCTCGGAGCTCCACAAGCGGCTGAGGACGTAATGCAGGAGACATTCCTTCAACTTTGGAAACGCATGAACGGGTTTCAACCGGACGGTTCGTTGCGAGCGTACTTGTTCGGAATCGCCAGGAAGCAAGCGGCGGAATGGTGGCGGCGGCGGGATCCTACTCGCGAGCCCGGCGTAGAGGATACCGAGCGACCGAAAGCGGAGGCTGCCCTGCTCGTCGGCGATGCGTTTGCGAGACTCGGCGCTGACCAGCGAACCCTGCTATGGCTGCGCGAGGTGGAAGGCCAATCCTATGCGGAGCTGGCTCAAATCTTGGGAATTCCGGTGGGGACGGTAAGGTCGCGTCTGTCCGCGGCGCGTCAGGAACTACGACTGATCTGGCGCGGCGACCGGGTCGTTAAGAAGGAGAGCGCATGACATGTGAGGACGTAGTCGATTTTGTGTCGGCCTTGTGTGATGGCGAAAGAATTCCGCGCGAAGCGGCGGAACACATTGGACAGTGTGGTGACTGCCATGCGCGGCTCCAGGATTACGCGATCCTCGGCGCTGAGTTGCGGCGCAGCGCAAGCCTGCATTCGCCCAAGAACGCCCCTGCAATTGAAGTACTGCTGTCAACTGCAGAAAAGGAAGCAATGCAACGAGCCAAAGAGGAAAGCCGATTCGCCGGTTGGTGGAGGAAAGGAAGGGAAACAATGAGAATTCCCCGTTTTGCTTTTGCGATGCTCATATTGGTCATCGTCGGCCTCAGTTCGGGTCTGGTTGTGGTCAGAGCGCGTTCAACGGCCCTGGGCCCGGTGTTGCTGGTTACTCTGAGAGTCTCGGGCTTGGCGTCGCCTTGGCAATGCGCGTTGTCCACGACTGCCGATCCGAGCAGGAATTGGTGCAGTGGCTTGATGCCGCTTAAAGATGGCGGGTGGCTGGAATTCGGCACGCATGTTCTAGCAAGCCAGGGGGACCAAATTGTCATGGGAATACGCAGCCGATTCTATCCCCATCCCACGAACGAGTTCACCGTCTCCTTTGGGGATTTTGAGAAACTGCCAGTAGATCGATACAAGCTGGAACCAGGGCAAACACTGCGGATCAAAATTCCAGGACTCGGAGAGGCTGAACTAACTGGCGAACTGCTTGACCACATGCCTGCCTTCCCTCTCTCGCCGAGCGCGACTCTTGATCCAGCTCAGGACGAGCTTCGACTCGTATCACCGGTCCTTTTGCGTGGCCGCGAAGCCATTATCGACTACGCAGGTGGTACCGCCGAAGGTGCAGCGAGAGATGGCGCAGTTTGGATGTACGAGCCAGGTGTTGGACGTTTGATCGTATCGGCTCAGAATTTTCAGGGCGCAGTGAAAGGTGAAAACAAAGAGAGCCGCATCGATTTCGAAATCAATGGGACTCAGTTTCACGTGGTGTCAGGCGCACCCATAACGAGAGCGCAGGATGTTTACGTTCAGCTCGACCCGGATTACCAACCTTCTGAACCCGGCGGCGCACTTGGCTGGGCAACGCTAAGGGTGCTTGGTAAAGAGGCTAGTCCAGATTAGTCTAACCGGACGTTTGCCCCTTTTAGGGGTCATCCGGGGAGGCCGGAGCGGGAGAGGATTTCGTTGACGGCGGTGTAGGGATCTTTCTTGCGGGCGGCGACGGCGGCGGCGAGGTTTTCTAATTGGGCTTCTGCCCCGGCACCGCCGAGCGCGCGCTCCATCAGACGAGCCTGGAGCAGGCGCAGCAGCCATTCTTTCCAGTAGGCTAGTTCGCGGGAGCGTCGCTCGGGCGCGGCGCCAAAATGACTGCGAAAACGCTCGATTTCGGCTGCGAGTTCGGCGATTCCTTTGTTTTCGGTGGCGACCGTGCGCACCACGGGCGGCTTCCAGCCTTCGCGTTCAGGAACGAGCTGCAGAATGGCGCGAAGCTGCTGCTCGAAGCGCTCCGCGCCCTCGCGTTCAGATTTGTTAAGGACGAAAATGTCGCCAATTTCCATCAGGCCGGCTTTGAGGCTCTGCACGTCATCTCCCATGCCGGGCATTAGCACAACAAGCGTGCAGTCGGCGAGGCGCACGATTTCGATTTCGCCCTGACCGACGCCGACGGTCTCGATGAGGATGCGGTCTTTTCCGGCCGCGTCGAGCAAGAGAGCTACGTCACCCGTGGCCTGGGCGAGCCCGCCAAGATAGCCGCGCGTGGCCATGGAGCGGATGAAGATGCCCGAGTCGGTGGCGTGACCCTGCATGCGAATGCGGTCGCCAAGGATGGCGCCGCCAGTGAATGGGCTCGAGGGATCGACTGCAATAATGCCGACGGTTCTGTGCTCGCCGCGATAGTGGCTGGCGAGGCGGTCGACGAGAGTGCTCTTGCCGGTGCCGGGTGCACCAGTGATACCGATGCGATAGGCGTGCCCGGTGAAAGGAAAGAGTTCGCGAAGGATTTGTTCGGCTTCAGGGGCGCGGTCTTCGATGGCGGAGACGGCGCGGGAAATCGCGCGAGTATCGCCTGAGCGAATTTGAGCGGACCAGTTGTCGGTGGTGGTCACCATTTTTGATGGAATTATGGAACCACAGATAAACACAGATGGACACGGATGAAAAGAGGACGGCCGGGGGACATGAGTTGGCGAGTCTGCGGCGGGGTTGAAACCCCGCCCCTCCCGAAACTGGCGCTGCGCCGCGAAGCGCACAGGCAAGAGTGCCTGTGCCACAGGATAAGTCAAAAGCAAAAGAGATTCTTCGCTGCGCTCAGAATGACAGACTGCCCTGTCACATAGCGGTTAAAAGGCCTGACGCTGCCTTGCAGCGCTGAGGCAAGCTTGCGCACTCCCGAAGAGCTCGCGCGATGGCTAGGGGTGCGTGGCGCGGTCGATGAAGCTGGCGATATGGTTGTGCAAGCTGACGCGGTCGGCATCATGCAAGTACATCATGTGTCCCGCGTCGTAGTAATCGAGTGTGATGTTCTTCTGGAGCTCGGGCGGCAAGCCGAGATGATACATGGTGAACTCGGTGGCGACGAAGGGGGTGGCAAGGTCGTAGTATCCGTTTTCGACCTGGACCAAGAGCCTCGGGTTCGTGATCATCGCGTCGGCTAGATCCTGCTCGACGTTGGGGCCGCCAGGGAAGAATCCGCCGCTCCCCGGCTGAGGCCGCCGCGTCCATTTCCATTCCTGAGTCCCGGTTGCGGTGTTGTGATAGACGCGATCTTTGCCGAATTTCAGCTCGTTGTGGTTGTATTCATTGATCAGAGCGGTGTAAGCGCCACCGACTGCGGGACCCTCCGGATCGCCCTGCGCATATTCTTCGAGCAAATCGTATGTGTACCCAGTAAAGCGCGCATCGATGCGACCCGTGGTCAAGCCGGTTGCACGCTGAAGTTCGGCCCGAAACTGGCTCAAGTCGACGCGCAGATTTGCCTTCATCAAATAGTCTTCGCTCAAGCCCGTGAAGTATGCGAGCTTCTTCGCCACCGTTGCTTTTTGATCGGCGGGAAGCGTCGCGCCTTTATAGAGGGCATTCGCGTAATCGCCTTGCGCGTACTGGCGCGCTTCCTCGATGAAGGTGGGAAGATCGGCCGGCCGGTCTTTCAGCACTTTGTGGTACCAAGCGACGGCGGCGTAGCTCGGCAAGTAGTAAATGTAGCAGCGGTCGTCGCCTGGCCCGAAGATGAGTGTGGTCAGATCGAGCACGGATGAGATCAGAACGATTCCGTTCAAATGAATCGCGTAATGGCCCTGGAGATAATTGCCCAGCGCGGCGGAGCGGAACGTACCGTAGCTCTCGCCGATCAGAAACTTCGGCGAATTCCAGCGATCGTTGCGGCTGAGGTACGTGTCGATGAACTGGCCGAACGCGTCGACGTCTTCGTCGATGCCAAAGAAATCCTTGTTTTCCGCTTTGCACACGGCATGGCTGTACCCGGTCCCCATCGCGTCGATAAAGACGAGGTCGGTCTTGTCGAGGAGGCTCTCGGTGTTGTCAACCAATTTGTACGGCGCGGGCGGGGTAAATTCGCCGTCAACTACGTTCACGCGCCGTGGGCCGAAAGCGCCCATATGCAGCCACATCGTTGCGGAACCTGGGCCGCCGTTATAGAGGAAAGAAACCGGGCGCTGGGTCATGTCCTTCGCATCGCTGCGGGTGTAAGCGACGGAATACATCAGGCCTGTGGCGTCTCCCTTGTCATTCTTCAGCAGCGTGAATCCGGCAGTGGCCTTGTACGGAATCGGCAAGCCTCCCAGATGGGCCACGTGGTCGGTGACCGAAGAATCCTCTTTTGTGGCTGCCGCGTCGCATCCGTCCGAAGGTTTCGCTTCCGACGATTTGGCTTCGTGGTCGGGATGCTCGGCTTGCCGTGCAAGCGCTCGCGATGGCGCACCAGCACACAAAATAAATGCGGCCGCACTCAGAAAGCACAATTTCCTCATTAGCTTTCGCTCCATTTCATTGCAATTTCGTTTTCTTGCGAGTCCGTCGATGTGCGGATTTTATGTGCTGGGCGGAGGCGAAGTCAAAAAAACTTCGCCAGCCGCTGCGGTCGAGGAGCGAATAATCCGTTCGAAACGCCTCCTAGTGTGCGAAGGCGATGTTGATTCCCGTCGACAAAACTACGTCGTTATCCTTGGTCCCAATGACCGGCGGGTTGCTGATATAGCGGTCGGTTATGGTGATCTGCCAGCCGAGCCATTTTTTGATTTGAGTCACCCAGCCTGCATCAAGCGAGAAACGATACTGCCCCGTCTCACTAAGGTCCGGATAAAAATAGAAATGCTCGTTGAACGACGAGGTGGCCCACAATTTTTTGGTGAAATCTTCACCGACAGTAGCCGCGGCCAGATTCCGGTTAACCGAGGTGCTGGGACCTCCCACAGTTGTTACGCCAGTGTAGGACTCACGCGTGTAGTTAATCCCCGCGAGTACGTCGAGAGTCGTTCTCGGCTGGCTGATGACGTGAGCGCCGAGACCGCCGCCATAGATCTGCTGAATATCCAAATCCTGGAGGGCATTGTGCGCGAAGTCGCCGGACACGAATCCGAAAAGCGTCTTGGTGATGTTCCTATCGTAACGAATGCCGCCCAGGACCTCATTCGCCGTCGTCTCTGAAACGGGAATGCCGGTGGTGGCATAAATGGAATTGAAATAGAGCTTGGTGTCATCGTTGGTGGTCTTACGGTCACCGTTGATTCCGATTGCGAGGTTGGTGGTATCACTATTGCCGCGGGCCAACGCAAAGCCAAAATTGGCGCCGCCTTTCCAATCCTCCAGCCAGCTCGGATGCAGGCTTTTCTCGTAAGCCGCTTGCGCTTCGGGCGAGCGAATGATAGTCACATCGGACAGCGGGACCGTTACCTCGGCGGCGCTGGCGGGGTGAATGATGACGTTTGACTCTTCGGAAGTTACAGTTCCGTTGACCATGGTCTTGTCGGTTTTCACGACGACCATCGGCTTTTCGGTGGTCGTTTCCTTCACGGCCGACCATTGGACTTTAATTTCGCCGGCGTAATCCGTCTTAAAGGTAATTTCCTTCGCGTCTGTACTTTCAATCGTACCGGTGAGGCGATCGCCGTTCTTCAGAGCGATCGTATCCGCCGAAGCGAGGCCGGCAGTCAATGTGGCAATGAACACCCCGATGAACGCCGCAAAAACCAGAGTGGGAAGAACCGAATTTCCAAAGACAGTAATAGGTGCAGCCAAATGCCCTTTCCGCATGATTCTCCTCGTTGTGAGATGTGATGGATCAAATCTGACTGACTGTATGTGATTAGCTTCCGCTCAGGCTCGTTCGTCCCCAGGGTGGGCACAAGGAGTGTAGCAACCTTCTAGTCCGTCGCAAAGCTTGGCGATGGGCAAACAAATCTATTCCTCGCGGAGGGCGGTCATGGGTTCGAGGCGCGAGGCGCGGCGGGCGGGTAGATAGCCTGTGAAGACGGCCACGATGACCAAGAGAAGGGCGGCGACCGCCAATGCGATGGGGTCATTGGGGCCGAGGCCGTAGAACATTTTCGACAACAAGTGCGGATTCTCCATTTTGACAATCAAGGTGGATGCGCCAACTGAAACAGGTATACCAATCGCCAGGCCAAATGCGAGGAGGAGCAGGATTTCACGCAAAATCAGCCAGACGACGTTCGAGCGGTTGGCACCGAGAGCTATGCGAATGCCAATCTCGTTTGTGCGGCGCGCGACGGCATAGGACAGCAGACCATAAATGCCGATGCAGACCAGGAAAACTGCGAGCACACCGAAGAAGGCGGAAAGCTGGCCAATCAGAGTCTGGTTGGCGATGGAACCGTCCACTTCCTGAGCCAGCGTGCCGACGTGGCCGACGACGATGTTTCGACTTATCTCGGAAATTGCGCCACGAACTTCCGAAATGATGGTGCGCGGGTCGCCGGAATAGCGAACGGAAAGATTGCTGAAATATTGGATGTGCTGTGTGTATGGGAAATAGGCGGCCATCTGGAGACGCTCGCTCAGGTTCACATATTTGGCGTCGCGGACAACGCCGATGATTTCGAATTCCCCACCGTTCGGATCATCGTGGCCCAAGCTGAAACGATGCCCTACGGCAGAGCCATTCTGGAAAAACCGGCGCTCCATGGCTTGATTGATGACGGCAACCTTCAGCGAGCGTTCGGTATCCTGCGGTGAGAAAACCCGTCCTTCGAGCAAGGGAATCCCCATCGCGGCGAAGAAATCGTTGCCGACCACGTTGTAGAGGACGTCCCCGCCGTTTTCGGGAGTGCGCGCAACTCCCTGCATGCTGGCATCGTCGGACCATTCTCCCTCATTAAACGTGAACATGGAGAAACTTGCGGCACGCACGCCGGGCAGAGACTTGACGCGGTCTTCGATCTGATTCTGGAAATGGATGAGGCGTTCGTCCTGAGGAAGTCCGAGCGGGTACTCGTCGAGCCCGAATACCAGCACATTCTGGCGGTCGAAACCGGCATCAACGCGCGTGAGATTTATGAGGCTGCGGACAAACAACGAGGCGGTGGCGACCAGGATCACCGAGAACGCGATTTGAGTAACGATCAGTGTGCGCGCAAGGGAGTTGCGGCTCCGACCCACGCTCCCACGACCTTCCTTGAGGGTCGTCACGGATTCGATTCGTGTGGCGCTGACAGCGGGAGCCATTCCAAAAAGCAGCGCAGTGAAAACGGTGAGAAGCATCGTGAATGTGAGCACGCGCCAGTCCGGGGAGACGTCGACCGGAGGCGGCTCGGATCCGGGAGAGGACATAGCGAGCAGGAGATAACCTGCTTTCCACGCGAATAGAAGGCCCAGTGCTGCGCCCGCCATTGCAACCAGACTGCTCTCCGTGAACAACTGGACGATCAATCGCGTGCGTGTGGCGCCGAGGGCGGTGCGAACTGCGATTTCACGAGCGCGGGCAGCACCACGTGCCAGAAGAAGATTGGCAATGTTGGCGCAGGCAATCAGCAGGACGAGTCCGACAATCGCCATGAGGATCTGAAGTGGCAGCGAGGCCTGAACGCGAAGTTGCGAGAGCCCAGTGGCGGCGGACGTCAATTCGATTTGCGCACTCTGAATACTTTGAAGCTCCTTGGCAGAGGGCTGCGGGCCGACATAATCGCTGCGAAGAATCTGTTTGAATAGCAAATTCGTACTTGCCCCGGCCTGCTGGGCGGTCATGCCAGGTTTGAGCCGCCCAATGATGTAGAGGGATTCGAAGAACTTGTCCTGGAGGCCGTTCCAACCAGGTGAAATTTCCTTCTCCATCGAGAGCGGGACCCAAAGATCAGCGGTTTGCCCGACCGTGGCGCCAAAGAAGCCAGGCTGCGCGATGCCGACGATGGTGTATTCCGTGGAGAAGATTCTTATGGTGCGACCAAGGGCGGAAAGATCGCCACCGAGACGCTGTTTCCACCACGAATAGCTCACTACTGCAACGGGGCCGGCCCCCGGCGCCCGATCGTCGGAGTCCATCAGTACTCTGCCGAGCGCGGGACGGACGCCCAGAACGTCGAAATATGTTCCGGAGACGAGGTCGATGCGAAAAGGCTCGAGGGCGCCGCTGCCTATCGTGCCATGCGTGCGAAACTCAATGCTGTTAATTGCGGCGACGCCGGAGAAAACGTCGGTTTTGTCGCTGAACTCACGGTAGAAAGGATAGGAGAACAGGTCCCAGCTCTCGTTTGGCAGGCCGTTTGTACTCCCCAGCTGGAGCCCGTGTCCGAAGAGAACGAGGCGATCGGGATCTTTGACGGGCAAATTGCGGAGGAGGACAGCGTTCAGAAGACTGAAGATGGCGGTATTGGCGCCAATGCCGAGCGCCAGCGAGAGGACAGCGACGAGCGCAAGGCCGGGAGTGCGCAGGAGCATCGTGCGCAGGCCGTAAGTGGCGTCTTGAATCAGGTGTTCGAGCCAGCGGAAGCCCCAGGCGTCGCGGCTGCGTTCGTGCAAGGAGGCGGTGTTGCCAAAGCGGCGGCTAGCGGCAGCACGGGCGTCGTCGAGCGAGACACCGGATTTGAGATGATCTTCTTCGCGCAGTTGCCGATGGAGACGCATTTCTTCGTCGAGGTCGGAGGCGAACTGGTTGCGGCGGAAGAACATTTGAAGGCGGCGAAACAATTCAGAGAGAGCGGACATGCAAAGTGGCTCCGATTTCGAGACAAAATTGCCGGGGCTAAAGCCCGGTTATTTTTTCTTTCCCGCTTCTTTCGCGCGGCCCAAAGGCCACGCTCCCCGGACTAAAGTCCGGGGCTTCCACACAGAAACCCATCGGGAAACTCACGAGGCCGGTCAGGCCGTTTGGACGACGCGGTTGACGGCGGCCATAACACGCTCAAAGGCTGAAAGCTCCACTGCGAGTTGCTTGCGTCCTTCGGCGGTGAGGCGGTAATACCGGGCGCGACGATTCCCTGCCGTCACGCCCCACTTCGCCGTTACCCAGCCCTTGATCAGCATGCGCTGCAGGGCTGGATAGAGAGAGCCTTCCTCGATTTGAAGGACATCGTCTGAAATTCGCTGAATTGAGTTGGCGATTTCGTAGCCGTGAAGCTCGCCCGAGCGAGCGAGGGTCTTGAGAATCAGCAGATACAAGGTGCCGGGCGGGATTTCATCACGGTTCATGGAAAGGCTCTCTGGCATAGTTAGACTATGCCAACGGCCTAACGTTAGCAGGGAGGTGAGAAAATCTCAAGGGCCCACGGCCAAGAAGATGCTGTTCCTATTCGGAGAATTTCTTGCTTGGGGTGGCCTGGCGCTCGCGCTGCAGTTCCAAAATGTCGGCGCCCGTATCGGCATCGCCGAGCAACCAGTGCGCGAAGAAATCCCCGCGGCGCGCGATCACGTAACTGTTGATGGGCATGTAGCTGTGGCGCATGCCCGGGAAAACCAGCATCTCGAAGCGCTTATTAGCCTTGATGAGCGCGTCGGCGACGTGCATCGTGTTGACCATGCTGACGTTTTCGTCCATGTCGCCGGTGGTGAGCATGAGGTGACCCTTCAGGTTTTTGGCGATTTCCGAATTTTTGTCGATCTCGTAGATGAATTTCTCGGTGCCGTCTTTCTGAGACTCTTCGCGGACGCCGTGGTATTTCTCGCTCCAATGGTTGTTGTAGACGTTGTTGTCATGGTTGCCGGATTCAGACCAAGCGGCCTTGAAGAAGTCAGGATATTGCAGAATTGCAGCGGTGGACATGAAACCTCCGCCCGAGTGGCCCCAAATGCCCACGCGCGAGAGGTCGATGAACGGGTAGCGGGCGGCGAGTTGCTCGGCGGCGTCTTTTTTGTCGGCGAGGCCGTAGTCGCGCAAATTTCCGTAGCCATAACTATCGTACCATTTGTCCCGCTGCGGGCTTCCTCCGCGATTCCCCACTTCGATGACAATGAAGCCGAGTTGCGCCAACGGAATATTCGGACTCTTCGGCGTGAATGTCTTGTTGACGGACTCGGTTTGTGGGCCGGGATAGACGTATTCGACGATCGGGTATTTGCGGCTGGGATCGAAGTCGAAGGGCTTGTACATCACGCCGTAGAGGTCGGTGATTCCGTCGTCAGCTTTGACCTGAAAAATTTCGGGATACTTGAAACCGGCCTCGAGCGCACGGCGCATGTCTGTGGTTTCGAGGTCGGCAATCTGAGTACCTTGGGTATCGAGGAGCACTGACTTCGGCGCGGTGTCGACGCGCGAATAGGTATTCACAAAAAATTTGCCGTCGTCGGACGCACTGGCTGCATGGGAGAAATTCCCGGGTGTGAGGAGTTTCAGGCCTGAGCCGTCGAGTGCGACGCGATAGAGGTGCGTGTAATAGGGATCCTCGCCCGACTCGTGGCCGTTGGCGGTGAAGTACATGACCCGCGATTTTTCATCGACGGAGATGATTTGGTCGGCCATGTATTCGCCTGAAGTGACTTGGTTTTTCAGTTTGCCGTCTGCGCCGTAGACGTAATAGTGGGCCCAGCCGTCGCGTTCCGACCACCAAATCAGGTCGCCATCGCCGGCGAGGCGAAGCGGGTGGGTATCGAGCCACACGTTCGAGCGTTCCTGAATCAGATTTTTCGCGGCACCGGTGGAGGTGTCGGCGACGAGGACGTCAGCGCGGCGAATATCACGACTCATAGTGGTGAAATATAGTTTGTCGGAAGTGGGCGAAAGCCAGCGGGCGGGCGGTTGAATCAGTGCGTTGGGGGATTCGTCGCGCTCCTGCTGGTCGCGGACGTCCTCGCGGTCGCGTTCGCGCATGGGCGCGTCGGCGATTTGGACGTACTCATCAGGGAAATCTTTCGTCTGAATGAGGACGTGTTGCTTTGAGGCGACGTCGAAAATCTGAATTTCGGGGATGCTGACGTTGTCGTCGCCCGGCATCTCGTACTCGTAAGTCTCGAGCGTAGGCCGCGGACTGCCGAGCGAATGGATTACCCAAAGCGACGAGACTTTGCGTTCGTCAGAGCGCTCGAAGGCGAACTTTGCGGAATCCTGCGACCAGTGAATCGTAACCGGCGGAACGCGGATGCCGACTTTGTTCGTATCGCCTTTGTCTTCTTTCTTTATCGCTTCCTCGTGTTCGGGAAGAAGGTGGCGCGCGTAACTGTAGTTTTCTACGCCGTCGGTGGTGAGCTGCGTTTCGACGACAGAGGTGTCGCCTGGTTTTTTCGCGGCTTTAGTGTAGTTGGCCGCATCCATCAGGTAGAGGTTGAAGCCGCGCGCAAAAACGACGGTCTTGCCATCGGGTGAAATCGAAGCCCACTTCGGGCGCTTCGGTGGCGCATCGAAATTATCGAGTCGCTTGAGGTTGCCGGTGGTGATGTCATATTCAAAATAGAGAGTGCGCGTGTCAGGCGGTTTCTCCTCTTTCGATTCGCCGGGCTTCCCTGCTTCTTCTTTCTTCTCCATTTCCTTTTTCTGTTCGCCAGCTTTTTCTTCTTCTTTCTGCTGAACTTTCCCGCCCTGTCCTTGATTCTGAGTCTCCTGAATGTCCTCCTGGCTCTTTTCGGGCTTGGGCTCGTTGGGAACGACGGCGTTTTTACGGATTTCGACCTCGAAGCGAATTTTGGTGTCGTTGCCGATGAGGCGCAGGCGTTTCACGGGAAGGTGCTGCGCATCGTATGGAAAATTCGTTAGGGTCGAGAGTGACGCGGCGATCTTGGCGTTATCCCACAGCGGGACGTTCGTGTGTTTCACGGGATCGACAATCCAGTAGCGCGTGCCGTCAGTAGTTTGGTAGCTGTACCAGAACTTGTCGGAGGTTTCGAACCAGTGCGGCGTGACAGAAGTGTCGAAGATGAGCTTATTGATTTTGTCGGGCATGAAGCGCTCTTCGAGCGCGTAGTTGGCGCGCGCGGCTGGTGCAGATGGCGAAGGCGCAGGGCTGACCGAATCGCCTGCCAAACCCGGAGATGCAGCGGGCGCACTCTGTGCGTGACCTGGGAGATTTGCCGCCAACATGATGGACACGGCGAGCACCGCTGCCAGAAGGATAGGTGCGCAGGCGCGCCCTATAGTTATGGAATTCGCTTGGTTCCCGGTCTTCATCGGGACACCCCTCTATCGTTTCGATCGAACCTAAAGAGCGCCCATCTTAAACTAAACGGAAATGACAGTGCAGATTTTTGGGGTGTGTCATTACGTCCCGTACTTAAGGTAGAACTTGTTGACGAAAAGGTCGGTGGGATCAAACCTCTTTTTCGCTGCGAAGAAATCGTCGATTTCCGGATACGAGCGGTGCAGTTGCTCTGGGGAATAAAAGAGTTGATACGGCAAATAATAGGTGCCGCCAGAACGCTCGGCGACGTCGATCAGGTCCGTGGTTGTCTTCTGCAGAATCTCGTTGTCCTTGCGGCTGAACTTCACATTGAAGTACAGGACGAAACCAAACATGTCGTCCTTGGCGTACGGCAGGGCAGTCACGGCATCTTTGTGGACCGTGCGAATAGTGACGTTCAGCAGATTCGCACGATTTCGTGCCACGATGTCGCGAAGGCCGTCGACGAATTCAGGCATGCGATCGTACGGGACAAAATATTCCTGGAGAATATCGGTGTCGTGAAGGCGATTCTGAAGATAGCCCATGTTGTCGTACATGCTCTCGTTGCGCGAAATGAGGCATTCGTCCTTTCCGTTCATCGCCTGGTTGCGAGTGACGCACGACTCGATTCGGGGAGCAAAATACTTTTCGAGCTGCCACCGCGTCCAGCGACCGAACGAGCCCGTCTTCGAAAAATTGATCACGAAACGCTCGAACCCTTCATGACGATCCGTCACGAGAGCCGGAAGCGGACCATCAAATTCGGCCTTGTGGTAGATGTGCACCGCGGTCTCGCGTAGATATGAGTTCGGCGCGACAGAAAGACGCCCGAACGTCAGTCCTATGTTCGGATTCCCTTCGATGTCCGCACGGTAATATTTGGGGTAACCGCGATAGTCCATGTAAATGGTTTCGCGCTGGTACATCTCATTGTCGACGACGTCGAGGTCCGCGTCGAGAATCACGCCGAACAGACCATAGCCGCCGAGTACGTGGCGAAACAGGTCAGAATTTTCGGCGGTGCTGGCCGTGACGATCTGGCCGTCGCTGAGCATCACACGCAGAGATCGCACCGTCGGCGCGACAGGGCCCGGCGCAGGGTCGATTCCGTGGGCATTCACGCTAAGAGTTCCGCCAACGCTGAAGATATTGATCGATTGCATGCCCTTTACGGCGAGGCCCTCTTTGTCGAGCAGTTCCTGTAATTGCCACCAGCGCGCACCGCTTTGGATGTTCACTCGTCTGCGCTGCTTATCAAGACCGATGCGATTGAAATCGCGCAAATCGAGGACGATTCCGCCGTGCGTGAAGGTCTGGCCACCCATGGTGTGTTGCTGGCCCGCGCATGTGATTTTCAGGCCGTTGTCTCGCGCGAATTTCAGAGCTTTGCGAATGTCGTCTTCGTTCGCGATGTGGACGATCCCAAAAATTGAGGTCTTGTTGAGGTGGCTCGCATCATTGGTGAAGCCGCCGCGCTGCTGGAAGTCAATCCCCCCGGCAAGTGAAGCGGCCGCAAGCGTTACTGCCGTTTCCTGATCCGGCGCCTGCGGGAAGACGAAGTCGCTCTGTTTTGGTTTATCTGGAGCCGCGGAATAATCGAAAATCTTCTTGGCACTGGCGAGGATGAACGCTCCAACGACGAGAACGATCGACAGTAGCCAAGACTTTTTGCGACGCACGCGTGCCTCCCTCTTGAGCTTGTCGGCGGAATCCCGACCGAACTTGCGTTATGCGGCTCGCAGGTGAACATTACCCAGAGCTATTCACCGTGCCAAGAGATTTCCCGGCGCTTGTTTCCGTGGGACATTTAGCACTCACGCGTGCATTGGAGAACCTGCAGACGTGGAACAAAATCGCTTGTGGAGAAAACCGGTTCAGGGGAATATGACTAGCAACCAGTCTCCATGGCCAAAAGCCTCAGCACGATTCAGAAATGCGCGTTCGGGTTTGCGGCGCTCTTCCTTGGCGTCTATCTGCTGGATTTTGTGCCGGGAATTATGGACGCGAACGGGCTGATGTTCGGTCTGTTCCACATGAGCAAGCTGATTGACTTCGGGCATCTTGCATTGGGCGCGCTGGCGGTGATCTTCGGACTGATTTCGGCGAAGGCGGCGCGGATCTATTTCTGGATCCTCGGGGCGTGGTACACAATCGATGTGGTGACGTACTTTTTCGGGCATCTGGGAAGCATGAGCCTGAAGAACAATATCCTCGTAAACCTTCCGCACACGATCATCTTTATCGCGGCGTACTGGATCGCGATGAATGTGGATAAAAAGCGGCCGGAGCTCGCGCAGGCTTGAGGCGGTGCGCCCGGCGCTTCTTTCGGGCTGTTTTTGCCGCGCTGATTCTTCTTTTCTTTGTAATTCTCGGCGAAATTTCGGTCGGGTGGCAGTGCAAGCTGCAAGCGGATATTCACGCGCCCATTCCGCAGCCGTCCGAGCGGAAAGCGCTCAGTGCCGACATTCGCGATTATTCGCGTCCCGAGGACGACACTTTCCTGAGTTACCCCGAGTGGTACATCGTGTGGAGCTATGAAGAAAAGGCTGACTTCCAGCAAACACATTTGCCGAGCGGTTTTCCGTATTTTGCGGCGGTGCGGCAGTACTGGGGGTCGTACTGCTGCATTTCACGAGTGATGCATGGGCGCTATCCATTCAACTGGGGCGAGCAGGTGATGCTGGTCGTCATCGGTACGAGCTTTTCCGCCGAGTACGTGTTGAAAGGAGCTTATGAGAAGACGATCGGACACATCAGCGAGTGGATGGCAGGAAATCAGGCGGTGGCCGAGGATGAATACGCGTACAAGGTCGCGCGCGAGTATGCGGATTTTGTGCATGTTCGTCCCTTTTATGAATTCCGTTTCGCGCATCATGTGGGCGGGCTATGGCGGGAGACTCCGTTGTGGGGGCCTCATTGGCTGCGCAAGTGGGAACGCAAAGGATTTTTGACTTTGGACTATACGCTCGAAGCTTTCTATTGCTGGCTGATCGAGAAAGCGACGCATGCGACATATGGATACGAACCAACTCAGACGTACGCCTGGATCGACAACACGAACGATTCCATTTTTCTGGATGTCGCGCGCCTGAGGAAAGCAAAGCAGGTCGGCTCAGGGGCCTACGTCGTGGATATTCCTCGATACCAGGAATTCACGACGATTGCGGTGCAGCTTGCGCAGCGGAAAGTGCCCTTCGTAGAGATTGCCGGCAATTCGCAAATTCTTATTTCGGCGCTGGCCGCATCAGACTGGCTTTACGAGCAGTCGAATGGGAAAGTTTTGTTCTCATCGGTTGTGCTGACTCGTCCGGGAATCACCCGGGAAGTTCTGGCGTGCGATGTCAGTTCGCTGAGCGACTTGCTCAATGAATTGTTGCGGGAGAAAGTGACGGTAGAACACATTTACGACTACTAACAAATTTGCGCCCTGCTGCTGAATGTGAAGAAACGGCAGACAAAAGCGCCAATCAGGAGATTGGCGTTCCCGGCGAGAATATAGAAAACAAAACGGGGAGCCTGGCAGCTCCCCGTTTTGCACTTACTGTAGGCCGGAGCACGCGAATCGTGCTCACGGTATCGCACCGCAAAAGCGGTGTGTATACAGTCTTCAAAATTCTAGGCCCGGTGGAGTCATTCTTCCTCCCGTGCTCTAGCCACTACGAGTCCCTTTTACTGCGGCGGCGAGATCAACGCAAGAGTTTTCTTTGTGGGAACCTCAGGATGGAGACAAGCTTTCATTCCACAAGGAAGCCACTCGCCCAGCCAAGAGTGGCTGCGCAGCAGACCGACATCAGTTGCGGCAAATCAGCTACTTCAGGAAAAGGGCTTCGCGGACCTGGTCGCGGCCAACGAACGTCTTTGAGGTGCGGAACTGGCCGAAGATGTCGAGGATTTCGCGATTCTGGAAGATGCGCGCATGCACCGAAATCGTGGGAGCGGGCAAAAGCTCGATCGTCTGATTGTCGACCAAGCGATAGCGATGAAACTTTTCGGGAGGCCGGCTGTGAAACTGCGCCAAAACTGATCCGCCGGGACACAAGGATTTGTAAAGGCGCTCCATGACGCGCGGCAAGAGCTCAGCGTCGAGATAATCGAATAAATCCCAAGCCAGAATACCGTGGAAAGAGTCCTCCTGGTATTGGAGGGCGGTTTCGAGGAATTTCTCAGAAAGCGCGGCCTGAGAAATTCGCTCGCTGACCTCGCCGATCGGCGCCTGGCGGAGGCGTTCTTCTTCCGTGACGAGGAAATCCTTCCAGGAGCGCAGCAGATCTTCGGTGGAAATACGACAGCCGCGCTCGATGAAGAAGTTGAGCGTGGACTGAAAAACCTGGCCGAGATCAAGAATGCGCGCGCGTTCGACGTCGCTGATGAGCCACAGAAACTCCTTCAGGCCATTCGAGACGCGGAAGTTGGGATTCGCAGCAGCCGTGACAGCCGGCACGGGTTTCGCGCGGACGGTAGCCACGGCTGATGATCCGGATGGGCGCGCTTTGGCGGTCCAGTTCATGGCGAGAGCTACTCCTCGCGAGAGCTGGCCGAAGCGGCCCGAACGGCGGCGGCAGGGGCTTTCGAAGATTCAAGGGCCAAACTGCCTGGTGAAGCGAGCGCCTGGGCAGGAGCCGGCGTCTCGCCTGCGCGCGTCATTTCGACATTGCCGCGCAAGCGCGCGCCGTCGTCGATACCGATGCGCGGCGTGAGGACGCTGCCTTCCACATGGCTGTTAGCGCCAAGACGAACGCTCTCTGTCGCTTTCAGGTTGCCCTGGACGATTCCGTTGATCACGATCTCGCGAGCGTCGATGTCGGCGTTCACGCGGCCGCTTGAACCGACAGTGACACGGCCATTGGCAATACGAATTTTGCCTTGGGTGTCGCCTTCAATGACCAAATCGGCAGTGCCGGTAATTTCGCCGCGAATTTTTAAGCCCGCGCTGATCGTAGATGAGCCGCCGTTCGAGGGAGCAGCAGTTGGTTCAACCGGGCTGACAGGAACAACGGGAGCGGCAAGCACCCGAGCCACGGGCGCTGCAGGTGTTGGCGCTGGAGCCGTAATTGGCGGCGTTTTCGCGGCCTCGGCAACCGGCGGGTTGATTTTTGCGGACTCGGATGATGCCTGCGGCGTCTCTTGCGGTTTAACCGGAGCCGGCGCGGGCGTATTCGAGGCCGACGAAGACGGCTTGGCCTCGTTCGTTTTACGCCACATAGAAACCTCCCCCCAGGAAGAAGTTTCAGGTCCTGCGCCGGGCTGGCAGGGGGTCCTGACCGGCAGGCACTATAGTACAGACGTATCGGCGTGTAAACGCAGGATGTTGGAGGATGTTAGCGCATGCAGCAACGGGGCTAACACCTCGTGGCGAAGAAGGCGAGTCCGGGGTCGGACCAGAAGGTCAGTGGAAATTGACGCGGATGATCGTTTGAATCGAGACAGGGACGCCATTTAGAAGCGTGGGTTCATATCTCCATCGCTGGACAGCCTTCATGGCTGCATTTCTGAGCAACGGGGGACCGTCAACTACGTGCAACTGGACGACGTTTCCTTGCTCGTCAATCACGGCCTCGAGGATCACAATGCCGCTCACGCCCGCTTTGCGGGCGGTGAGCGGGTAGTCCGGCTCGGGCGCATAAATGGCGCGCGGCGGCTTCACGTCGCCGCCAACGCGGACGATCTTTGGTGTCGCCGGCTTCTCGACTGCAGCCGGAGGATCGCCCGGTGCGCCTCCGGGAACTCCTCCTGGCACACCTCCAGGGACCCCGCCTGGCTGTCCGCCCAAGACCCCGCCCAAAACGCCGGGGCCGTCAGCCGAACTTAAAGTGCCAAGAGTCACATCGGGGGCTGCCGTGTCCGCAACGTCCTTTTTTTCGACCACTAGCTTCGGGATTGCTGTAGGTGAAGCGAGCTTCCCTTTTACAAAAAACGACCTGCGATGAACGATATGAGCCACGGGTTGAGGCGCAGGCGCGGCTGTAGCGGCAGGCGGAGGGGGTGCGCCGGGCGGGGGCGGTGCGATGAGGATTGTAGTAGTGGATTTGGCGGTCTCCAAACGAAGTGCCTGGTGCGCGGCCACGAAGATCACCAAAGCGATGAGCCCGGCGTGCACGACCACCGAGACAGCATTCGCGCTTGTGAGTTTCTTGCGCTTGCTCCAAATCTCAGGGACTTGCACGGGCTTGCTGGTGAGTTCCAGCGGAGGCAGCTTCGAAGGGATAATGGCGTCGCGAATGTTTTGCAGGAGAGAGAGCACGAGTGGCTGCGGTTCAATCTTTGCGCCCGGCAAGGCCCTTCCACTGATCGAGCGCGCGGGATTGCCAGCAACCTTCGGCGATGGACGCAATAACTCCTTGAGGTTGTCTATCGAGCTGGACCGAGAGGGCCGAGCAAGCAGGCGACTTCCGAGCGGATGTGGCGGCCCTTTTGCAGATCGCTCCGTGAGAAGGCACTTCAAGTTGGCGAAAAAGCCTTCGGAAACCAAATTCTTGGGAAGGGCAAAATCGGGAGCAGATTCGCTGAGCCGAAGGGGCAGCTCTCCAGAGCCGGAGATCGGCTTGTGGGGGTGGGTGAACAGCTTCTGCATGGTTC